>Ga0210057_1000018_pt1 | contig 442965 bp, 476 predicted proteins | sample CryGeyCG2114_010_2_FD_183968 | JGI IMG/M metagenome (GOLD analysis project Ga0210057, IMG submission 183968) | Groundwater microbial communities from aquifer - Crystal Geyser CG10_big_fil_rev_8/21/14_0.10 (SPAdes) (version 2) | ecosystem: Environmental > Aquatic > Deep subsurface > Groundwater... | reverse complement strand
GCTGGCGGTGGTGACGGAGGCCCTCCGCCAACTCCAAGTCCCACTCCGACTCCAACCCCAACTCCATCATCCTCGCCAAATCCGACTCCGACTCCGACACCGACACCGACGATAAGTCCGCCGCCACAAGAAGGGTATATCACCTGCGAACAAGCCGCTTCAGAACCAGGTCAAAACGGCCACATAATATATCTCAATCCTTCACAGGGAAATACGCTTCAAACATTTGTAAATAATGGCTTCCCAGCTCAAGCGGGAGATGTGGTGTGTCTGTTAGATGGGTTACATGGTACTGGGGCAAGAATAAGTATTGATAACAAGACGTATTCACAGAAGGTGAGAATAATAGGTCAATTTGGCGCATTGGCAAAAATTCCACAGTTTAGGTTCAAAAACTCAAGCAATTTAACAATTGAACAAACAAGCGTCAGTCCGTATTACACTGGAAGTGGATTTGCTGTAACCGTTATCCTCGATAATAGTAGTAATATTATTGTAAAAAATAACGAAATGTTTATTGCACCAAAAAATGTTGCGTATAGCTGGCTAAATTCTAATTGGACTGATCTTGATAATTCAAATAGTCCATCGATTCAGTTTACTGGAGGAGGGGGAACTAATAACTTAATCGCTTATAACCATATATTCGTAACAGATACGGGTATAACTGGGTATGGTTCAAACTCAACAATATTAGGTAATAGAATTGAGGTTTTTACACAAGACGCAATATCATTCGCGGGAAACAATAGTATTATTGAAAATAATATAATTAGTGATGTTGTAGGAGTTGCAAATCAACACCATGACGGAATTCAGGTAGTAACCTCATATTCCGATGGTCAGGGTGGAAGAATTTATCCAGATTTAAGCAATATCGTAGTTCGCGGAAATCAATTATACGACGATCTTGATCCGAATAGTCCAAATCCAAGGGGTTATCAGGGTATAGATGTTTTCGATAACGTATGCAACAACTGTCTCTTCGAAAACAATATTGTAAATTCAAACAATACACATGGAATAACAATAGGTAAAATAAGTACAGGAGTGATTATAAGAAATAATACGGTTTATGGATGCGCTTGGGGCCCAGGTTGTGAAAATGGATGTCCAAATTCCATAAAAAGTTCGAATGCCACAATGATAAACAACATTTCATCTAGCTTTAGTGATCCAAACTATGGTAGTAGAAATAACATTCTTATTCTCGCATGCGATCAAAGCACCAGCGAAGAAAACCAATGCTGGGTAAACTTTAGTAGTCAAGATTTTCATCTTAAACAAAGTTGTAGCGCAGTTGATTCCGGTAGCAATTCAAATGCGGCATCAATCGACTTTGAGGGTCAGTCCCGTCCATACAACGACACAGTAGATATAGGTGCTGATGAGTACAGACCTTAAGTTTAAAAGAAACTTTACAAAGTTATACACTATAGTTCGCAGGTAACTCAGCTTATAATTTAAATAGATTAAATCTATTTTAAAAAGCATCGGATGCCCCACAAAATCTCCCTCATCATACTCGCCATACTAGGAGTATTCGCTCTGTCAGTACTCTCATTTTTTTTCGTATCTCAATCAAGTATCAAAAGTACAATAACTGAAAATGAATGCGCCATACCTGATTTTGATCAGGACGGTGTAAACTCCATAACCTGCGGAGGAAATGACTGTAGAGATGATGATCCTTTGGCAAATCCAAACGGGTTCGAACTCTGTGACGGCAAAGACAATACATGTGATGGAAGAATAGACGAAGGTTACGACGAAGACGGTGACGGTTTCACGGTATGTGGCGGTGACTGCAGAGATGATGATAGAACCATAAATCCAGGCGCAGCAGAGATATGTGATGGCAAAGACAATAACTGTGACGGCACAGTAGACGAAAACTGCGGAGGCTGCACTTCCGGCACAACCAGAAAATGCGGTAACACAGATGTCGGTTTCTGTTCCTACGGAACTCAAACCTGTTCAAATGGTTCCTGGGGTTCCTGCAAAGGCTACATTGGCCCCAAAGCTGAAATCTGTGGTAACGGGATAGATGAAGATTGTAATGGGGTGGATAAGAGTTGTGGTGAAAGTCCTGCGCCAACCCCAACCGGTACTCCACCACCAAGTGTTCCAGCATCACCCTCAAATCTCACGCTCACAAATATTTCTTCAAACAGAGTTACTCTAAATTGGGTAGATAATGCATCAAACGAATTAGGTTTTGTCATTCAAAGAAAAACAGGCGCTAGTGGTTCTTATAATGATTTAAGTTTTGTAAATCAACCGGATGCTGTTGCGTATAACGATCTTTCGGTTTCTCCAAACACAACTTATGGCTATAGGGTCAAGGCATATAACAACACCGGCACTTCGGGGTTTTCAAATGAAGCGCTTGTCACCACTCCTCAAGGAGGTGGGCCAACCCCAACACCTCCACCACCGGGATCGACCCCAACCCCAACCTCGAGTATTAACCCCACCCCAACTCCAACTCATTCACCTACACCCACACCTTCATCTACACCAACCACCACGCCAACACCTCCGCCGGGAAATACAGAATGTTCAGACGGTATCGATAACGATAGAGATAAAAAAATCGACTCAAATGACCCGGGATGTGTTAATGCTGACGACAATAATGAAGATGCCTCTCCTACAGCGCCATCAAATCTCACATCAACAGTTGATAGTAGCACTCCTAAAATAACGCTCAACTGGATAGACAACTCAAACAACGAAGCAGGTTTTTCCATTGAAAGAAAACTTTCAACAGAACCGGATAGTTCGTTTGCGGAAATCGCCACACCAAATACAAACGCTCAAAGTTATCCGGATACTTCAGTACAAAGGGATAGAACTTACGTATATCGCATTCGCGCAGGAAATTTTGATGGCTATTCCGGATACTCAAATAACTCTTCCGGCTATGTTCCAAAATTACCTCAATGCTCGGATGGTATCGATAATGACGGTGACGGGGCAGTCGATTTCGGCAGTGATTTTAGTTGTTTTGGGATCAATGATGATAATGAGTCAGAACCAAAAGCAGAATGTCAAAATAACATAGACGATGATGGTGACGGAAAAACTGATTATAGTCGAATAATAGGCCAAGGAGATTCAGACTGTGTTAATTATCAAGATAATTCAGAAGGTAGTGGTGTAAAGGATAACGATGGAGACGGATATGCTCCACCGGCAGATTGCAACGACAATGATCCAAATATTCATCCGGGCGCGCCAGAGATTTGCGGTGATACGATAGACCAAAACTGTGATGGCAGTGATAACACCAGTTGCAGTTCTTATAATCTCCAATACTGTACAAATTTTGTAGGAGGAAGCAGACAAGGATATACCTGTACAGACCCAAAGGGTATTTGTCTTTCAAATAACATGTGCGTCAACGGTCAAACAGGCGCATGTGTAGAAGAGGGAATATTGCCGGGTTCGACTGCCCTCTGTGCAGTAAATACTTGGTATGGATGCGCAAATTCTGCAGATCTTTGTAACAAGGGACGCGGACAAAAAGGTTCATTCGGAAGTGGTAGTGGAACAGTTGTCTGCGCCCAAAACGATTTATTGCAATATAGATGGATTTTTCAATCACAAGCTGACGAAAAACCGGGTGATGGCATAGATAATGACTGTGACAATACTGGCTCCCCAGATGAGTGCGACGACAAAGACCATGACGGGTATACAACTTGTCAGGGAGACTATATGGGAAGAGAGGGTTGCTCTGATCACGATGCAGGAGTTTTCCCTGGCACAGGAACATGTAGTGGTCTCTGTGGAAATAATCGATGTGACGCAGACGAAACACCGTCTTCATGCCCCGCCGACTGTGGCAGTCAGGGCGAATACGATAATGACAGCGACGGATTCACCGTTGCCGGTGGTGATTGCAATGACAACAACAGAGATGTATACCCAGGTGCATATGAAATACTGGACAATAACATAGATGAAAACTGTAGCGGTGCAGATGCAAAAACCTCAAGAGGTTCATACACTCGCACGAACTGTTGGAATTTCCCCAACGGGAAATCTTGTAACAGTCAAACGGAAATCTGTCCAAATTCAACCGACGGAGTTGGTACAGCGCAATGTCTAGATCATGGATGGGTCAGTCACGAGATATACGGACAACAATCAAACGATGATTTTCTCATGGTTAATGATGAACAAAACGGAGACTCCTACATGTATGCTTGCATCGGTTCAAGTCCAAGTACTTGGAATTGTAACGCCGGTTATCAAAAAACTGGACCAGTAGCAGGACTTTTCTGCTGGAATGGTAAATGGCGTGAATGGGTAGGTCATGAAATACCGGGTAATGGCATAGACGACAACTGTGATGGAAGAGTCGATGAAAACGTTGATGAAGACGGAGATGGAGTAACTGTTGGCCAGGGTGATTGCAATGATAAAAATCCAAACGTAAAACCGGGTCAAGGTTGTCCAGTATGTGGTAATGGAAAAGTAGAAATAGGAGAAAGTTGCGTCCCAACAACTGGTGGAGAAGAAATAGTATACGACTATTCATCGGATAAATGCGCCTCTGGAAGAAATGTTTGTTCGTCAACCGGTGGGTGGGATTTTGAGCTGCCCGATCTTCCGCAAAGGGCATATCGCGATAATCAAAATAAATTGATCGTTCCGATTATAAATTCTTTCAACACACGGTTAGTTGGTGGATCGAGTGGAAATTCAAGTGACTTTGCAAGAGGCACTCTTGCCCCAGAGTGTCCTGCAGACAACAAAGCCGTTATGGCATCCAGCTGTGAAAACCAACCAAATAAATTTAACTATTACGAATGGCTTTCGGGATTCTTCACAACAACAGGTTCTACTGTTTATGCACTCATGCACAATGAGTACATTGGCGGAAATACCGGACAATGTCCTAGCGGCGGCTATGATGATTGTTATTATGCGTCTATGTCAATGGCAAAATCGACAGATGGTGGAAAAACTTTTACAGATATTTCAGGAGCACCGAATCATCTCGTAGCAAGCCTTCCTTGGCAACACAGAAGCAATACGACTGGATATGTTGGGTACACAATACCTTCTCTCTTTAAAAGAGATAGAGGCTCCGGGGCAGATAATAAGTTTTATTCATTATTTAAAGCATTAAACGAAGATCATAAAAATTCTCCCGGTTGGGCATATTACAAACAACAATCAGAAGGAATTTGTATTATGCGAAGCTCAAATCTAGACGACCCGACTTCATGGCGCGCTTTCGACTGGGACAGAAATGGTTTCACAAATCAATTCAAAAACCCATACACACAAGGCGAATGTGGGCCAGGTCTACCAGACACCGATTGCACGGACAATATCTGTTCAGTGGTTTACCCAAGCGCCCCGGGTATAGCAGGTGCGTATCCCGGAAGCATTACGTGGAGCACTTATCACAATAAGTGGCTCCTGGTCACAGAAGGCGTTGTTGATGGCGTTTCGGGCGCATTTTATTCAGTATCGGATGATCTTATTAATTGGACAAAGGGAAAATTATTGAAAGCATATACACCCTCTTACCTTTGCGGGTTAGCTGGTACATGTAACAATAGCCCCTCGTATCAATATCCATCCATTATCGACCACAACAGTGCGGATAGAAATTTTATAACAAGCGGTAAAAATGCCTATCTGTATCTTATGAAACACAATGTACCAGTCCAAGGATCAAATCTAAATCGCGACTTAGTCAGATTTCCAGTTACATTTAACGACTAGTCACGGTACTCGACACAAATCAAAAACTATAGTTATATGTAGAGTACTATGCAGGAAGAAGCAACAAAGTTTATAAATCTAGGCGTAATACAGAACAAAGAAGGCGATATATTAATGATTCGCCGAAAGAGAGAAGAAGTCGGAAAAGACGAATCTGTGCTCAAATGGGCATTCCCCGGAGGTAAACAGAAACTTGCAGAAAGTCGCAATGAATGTGTAAAAAGAGAAGTGCTCGCAGAAACAGGATATAGCGTAACTCCAGTAAAACAGATTTCTCTTCGTAAGCATCCCCAGATAGAAATGTGGATTGCCTACCACCTCTGCAAACTAAATGACGAAAATCCGATAACGGAGCCATCCGAACCTCATGAGGTCGCAGAGATAAAGTGGGTAAATAAAGAAGAGATTCCATCTCTCGTAACTACAGACATCGACCCCGAAGTGAAGAAAGAACTCGGTCTCAAATAATAATAAAAAAATACACCGGTTAATTTTTGAACCGGTGTGTTTTTTTAAAATGAATTCACCAAAGCCATGATATAATTAATCAGAAATAAGAAGTACGATCCCATCCCGCTATTGACAAAAATTAGTAAATATGCAAGAATACCAGCACATAAAAATCCTATGGCTTTAAAGACCATAAACAGAACAGATGATATAAAAAGCAATTCAGCTTTTAAAGATCACGAACTCATCGTTGAGTTCAGTGACGACGAAACTTCTCTTCATGGATTTATCGCGGTTCACAACAGTAATCTTGGACCAGCGACAGGGGGGACTAGAATGTTCCCATATACAAACGAAAACAATGCCCTTGAAGATGTTTTGCGTCTCTCAAGAGCCATGACTTATAAATGCGCCATAGCGGGTGTCAGCCATGGTGGCGGCAAAGCAGTCATCATCGGTGACTCACAAAAAATCAAAACAAAGGAGCTTATTATAAGCTACGCAAATGCAGTAAATTCTTTAAACGGTAAATTCACCACCGGTGAAGACGTTGGTATCAGCGAAGATGATGTTCAGCTCATGTTTAAGCACTCATCTTTTTTTATTGGCAAAAAAGGCGTTGCAGGTGACCCATCTCCTTATGCAGCGCTAAGCACATTTTATTGCATACAAACTGCCCTAAGTGAAAGATTTGGAAGTGATTCACTAAAAGACAAAACAGTATCCGTAAAAGGCGTCGGTAAAGTTGGCGCAGAACTTGTGCGTCTTCTTATAGAATCCGGCGCAAATATTATTGTGGCAGACATAAACAATCAGACGATAGATGAGCTAAAACAAAAATTCCCACAAATCAAAGTTGCAGACGCAAACACAATCCACAAAGAAAAGGCAGATGTGTTCGCCCCATGCGCTATGGGTAAAGAGCTTACAAAAACTACTATCGAAGAAATCATTGCCCCAATCATCTGCGGTAGTGCCAACAACCAACTCGAATCAGATGAAATAGGGGACGCGCTTTATGCAAAAAAAATTATGTATATTCCGGACTACGTCGCAAATGCAGGGGGTCTTATTGATGTCATAGATGAAAGAGAAGAAGGCGGTTATTCAAAAGAAAGAGTATTGTCTCGCATAGCAAACCTTAAAAATACCCTAAGTGAGATATTCCAAAGAGCCAGAAAAGAAAATATTCCATTTCACCGCGTCGCGAATAAATTGGCTGAAGAGCGGTTTATGAATGCCAGAAAATAAATATGAATTTCAATCAAGACGACAAAAAAGCCGGTGAAATAACAAAGCTTATACATAGCAAGAAAAGCGCCTACTGGGAAAAAAGGCGTGAAACAAACGCGCTCGCTCTTTTCAAAAAAGCTTCAAAAGAAGTTCCCGCCTATAAAGATTTTCTAAAAAAGAACAAGATAAAAACAGAAAAAATCAAATCATTTAAAGATTTTAATCTCATACCAACATTCAGCAAAAAAACCTATCTAAAGGATTATCCTCTAGAAAAAGTTGCATGGGACGGAAATTTAAATAAACCCCTCATCTATACGTCGACATCGGGATCAACCGGAGAGCCTTTTTATTTTCCAAGAGAAAACAAACTAGATTGGGAATATTCCGTAATGATCGATTGGTTTCTAAAGAACAGTTCATATAAATCAAACGGACCGGTTTTAGTAATCATAGGTTTTGGCATGGGTGTGTGGATCGGTGGGCTTATCACATACAAAGCATTTGAAATTTCCGCCCAAAGAAGCAAGATTCCGATTTCGATAATCACCCCGGGAATAAACAAGGGGGAAATATTTAAAGCTTTCCGAAACCTATCACCTCACTACAAGGAGACTATTCTTGTAATGTATCCTCCTCTCATGAAAGACGTGCTGGATGAAGCGGCAACACAAGGAATAAATCTCAAAAAATTAAACATCAGGCTTCTGACCGCAGCCGAGACATATACGGAAAAATTCAGAGATTATATAGCAAGAAAAACAGGAATCAAAAATGTCTATCGCGACACGTTAAATATTTATGGCACGGCAGATATTGGCGCCATGGCTTGGGAAACGCCGACTTCTATTCTTGTACGCCGCCTAGCCATGCATTCAAACAAACTTTTCAAAGATATTTTCGGCCCAATTGAAAAAACGCCCACTCTCGCCCAATATAATCCGGAGTTCATAACTTTCGAATCTGTAAACGGAGAAATTGTATTAACTGGAAATAATACAATTCCTCTTATAAGATACGCTGTTGGCGATCACGGAGGGGTACTTTCATTTAATGAAATAAAAACAAAAATAGAATCACACGGCTTCGACTTTAAAGAAGAAGCGAAAAAAGCCGGCATAGAAGATGCGATAACGGAGCTTCCATTTGTATATGTTTATGAAAGAAACGATTTTTCAACCACTCTCTATGGCGCGCAGATTTACCCTGAAATTATCAGAGAAACTCTTCTTGCAAAACCGATAACAAAATTTCTAACAGGAAAATTTACCCTACTTACAAAATACGACAAAAAACAAAACCAATATCTTGAAATAAATCTCGAGACAAAAAAGAATAAAAAAATATCATCCGTTTTTAAGAAAAATGTTTTGATGAGAATTGTAACAGACTTAAGGGCAAAAAATTCAGAATTCAGAGAGCTTACAAATCATTTTCATAAGAGAATATACCCAAAACTTGTTTTCTGGTGCTACGAACATCCGCTATACTTCAAACCAGGCATCAAACAAAAATGGGTCAAAAAAGGAGGAGATTAAGAATATCTACCAAAAATATGGAAAATATAAAAACCGTTTGGCAACCAGTTAAAGTCAGTAAAAAAGATATAGATAAACTAAAAGAAGAACATCCAGAACTTCTAGTTATAGACGAAACAAAAAGAAATCTTGAAGAATTATTTCTATTACGTAACCCAAAATATAAATTCGACAAAAATTATCACGAAGAATTCGAATCTTTTTATAAAGAATACAACTCAGAAAGTTTTGGAGAATGGTTCCATTTTTCATGGATAAATAGTGTTGTCCGCTTCTTTCCTGAGGACTTACACCAGGAATTACGTACAGGCAGAAATAAATACCTAATTTCAAAGGATGAGCAAGACAAGTTTTATAACTCCACTGTTGCCTTTTGTGGTATGAGCGTGGGAAGTCATATCGCGATAGTTACAGCTATGACCGGAGGCGCAAAACATATGAAACTCGCAGATCCAGATGCTCTTTCTGGTGACAATTTAAATCGTGTGAGGTTGGGCTTTCAAAACGTTGGTATTAACAAAACAATTCTTGTTGCAAGACAAGTATATGAAATAAATCCATATGCAGAAATTGAAATATATACAGACGGCATAACAGAAGAAAATGCCAATCAGATATTAGAAGACGTAGATATTATCGTAGAAGAAATGGACAGTATGTACTGGAAATTAAAAACCAGAGAACTTGCGCGTGCTAGAGGAATTTCGGTCATTATGGGTACAGACAACGGAGACGGTGCAATCGTCGACATAGAAAGATATGACATAAACCCAGACCTCCCTATATTAAATGGACTAGCCAAGGGTTTAAGTGCTGAAAGGTTAAAAAATATGCCAGCAAAAGATTTGCCAAAGGTTGCGGGTAAAATTGCAGGCGCCAACCTAGTTGTTCCCAAAATGCTTTATTCCGTATCTGAGGTGGGGAAGTCTCTATATTCGTGGCCTCAACTCGGTAGTGCTGCAAACATGTGCGGTTCATTAGGCGCAATGCTTATAAGGAGGATCGTAAATAAAGACAAGAATATTAAATCTAAAAGGTATTCAGTAAATCCCGACGCAATTTTTGAATCGGACTACAAACGCAAATGGTTTTCTCGCAAAATCGAATTTATCAAATTTATCCGCAAAATGATGAAACAGGAATAAATTTTATTGAAGCGGTATAACTTCAAAAATGCTATAATAACTCAATATGGAGAATATTCGAGTGAATGTAGAAGAAATTCTAAGAAATTCAATAAATGCACCATCTGGCAGCAACTCTCAGCCATGGAAATTTTTAGTAAAAGGAAGCGAAATTTACATACTCGCTTTTCCAGAAAATGATCATCCAATATTAAATTATAGATCACGGGGAACGTGGATAGCTCATGGCGCACTTATCGAAAACATCATTATCGCTGCATCAAAATATGCTTATAAAGCAACCCCAATGATTTTTCCATATGATCCCAAAACGCATATAATTGCAAAAATTAAACTCGAAAAATCAGAAGATATAGCAGTAAATCCGTTATTTGAAATACTTTCGAAGAGAACAACAAATAGAAAAATTTATAAAAAAGAAAAATTAAATGAAGACCAAAAAAATGCCATCATTGGTACAATAGGGGGAAATAATAATATTGTATTCAAGCTAATAGAAGATCGGGAAAAAATTAACAAGATTGGCAATGCAGTTAGTGCGAACGAAATCGTAACTCTCGAAAATAAGAAACTTCATAAATTATTTTTTAATGAAGTAATTTGGACCGAAAAAGAAAACAAAAAAAATCCAAAAGGTATTTTTTTGAAAACAATGGAATTTAAACCACCGCAAAAACTCGTTTTTAAATTACTTAGAAATTGGAATGTTATGAAAATTGCAAATAAAATAAAATTTGCCCGTATAATTGCAAAAGGAAACGGTAAAGGATATGCATCTTGTGCAGCAATGGGAGTGATTGCGGTTGATAATAATGATAATGATTTTATTGAAGCAGGAAGAATTTTAGAGAGAATGTGGTTAGAGGCAACAAAAATGAATTTAAGTTTTCATTTAATAACAGGTATATTTTTCTATTGGCAAGCAATAAAATTAGGCAATTCAAACATTTTAAATAAAGAACATCAAGAAATTATTGAAAATGCATATAAAGAAACAGAAGAGTCAAGTGGTATAAACGATAAAATTATAACCATAGTCTGCAGAATAGGAAAAGATGGAGAGCCGACAGGGATATCTACTAAACTCCCTCCAGACATAGAATATATCAGTTAAAATAAAAAAGTAATGCAAGTAGTAAGAAATTTGGATTTATTTTCGGTTGGGGTGGCAATAGCAGCAATTGCAATACTCGGTTTTGTTGCCTTCCTTAACAACAAAAAAAGCATAACAAATAAAACATTCTTTGCTTTTTCCATGGTTGCCGTCCTATGGAATGTAGCAAATTATCTTATTTTTCAGTTTGACTCTCCGGAAATAGCTTTATGGATTTTAAGATCAGTGATATTTTTTGCGACATGGTATTGCTTTTTTATATTTCAATTATTTTTTGTTGCACCAGAAGAACAATACCAATTTCCCAAAATATACAAATTTGGTCTCATACCTATTGTCATAGCCGTTTCACTTTTAACACTCACCCCGTATGTCTTCAAAGAAGTCACAGCATTTGATGCGGGTAAGATTTCTAGTGTAGAAAATGGACCTGGAATATTCATTTTTGGTGCTTTAGTAATAAGTCTTTTAGTGGGTGGAACTTCAATACTAATACACAAGATGAGAAATTCAGAAGGAATCGTAAAAACTCATCTAAAATATATATATAGAGGAGCAATCGCAACATTTCTACTATATATTGTATTCAACTTCATATTGCCGGCTTTCTTTAATAATCCGTCAGCTATACCACTTGGAGCACTTTTCACATTCCCAATTGTAATGATGACAACATATGCAATTTTTAAACATCATTTGTTTAATGTAAAAATAATTGCAACTGAGTCATTGGCGTTTTTTCTAGCTATTGTAACATTGTATGAAACAGTTTTTGCGGAAAACTTAACAATAATTATTCTCCGATCAGGAGTTTTCTTGCTTGTTTTAGCATTCAGTATTCTTTTAATTAGGAGTGTTCGACGAGAAGTCGAGCAACGTGAAAAACTTGAAGTGTTAACCCAACAACTCGAGACCACAAACGTAAAACTCCAAAAACTCGACCAGCTCAAGTCAGCTTTCTTAAGTTTTGCCGCTCATCAAGCAAAGGGTCCAATAAACAACGTAAAAGGTTACGCAAGCCTCATCGAAGACGGTTCCTTTGGGGAGGTGCCTCAGGAAGTTAAAGAAAAAGCTCTACGAATAAAAACGATTGCAGATGATACATTAATTCTTCTCGGAAATCTCCTCGACATGAGAAAAATAGAAGAGGGTACCTTCTTTAAGGAATTTAAATATGAAGAAGTAAACATTGTAGATTTCGTACAAAAACTAATAGAAGAGTACAAAGTTGGCATGACACTTCGTGGAAAGCCCGATCTCGAACTTTCGTTTGAATCATCCGCTCCAGAAATTAAAATAAAAATAGATCAGCTTAAAATCAGGCAGGTTGTGCAAAATCTTCTCGATAATGCAATCAAATACACGGATAAAGGGTTTGTGAAAGTGTCCGTAGCTGATGAACAATCGGCAAATCCAATGCAAAAAAACACAAATCAATCACCAGTGGCTAATGGCTATGTGCTAATTACTATTCAAGACTCTGGCCGTGGTATATCAAAAGACCTTCAGGAAAAACTTTTCCACGAATTCGTTCGCGATGAAAAAACATCAAAAGAAATTCAAGGCACTGGCCTTGGTTTGTATCTTGCCAAGCAAATCGTTGACGCACACAAAGGCCAAATAACCGCCGCCTCAGAAGGCGAAGGCAAAGGAAGTACGTTTACGGTAAAGTTGGGGAAGATATAAAATTATTATTTATTGACAGTGACGTACAAACGATTATAGTAATGAAGATTGAGTAGTATGGTTCTACTCTATCAAGAACATTGAAAACCCCTAGGAGGTAATACGATGAGAAATACTAACATTACCCTCGCTCCGATTCCGCAACTAGTTGTAGAACGATTGGCTAGCAATAGTGGCCTTCAGCCAGAAGACGCAGAAAGGCAAATGATTGAACTCGCCAAATTTCTTTCTGTCTGTGCAGAATATCCCGGCGAGAATGCTCCATCTCGAGTAATTGACGATCTCTGGCATGTTTTTGTCTTATTCACCCGAGAATATCAAAGGTACTGCCAAGAAAACTTTGGTAAATTCATTCACCATACACCTACGGGATATGCTATGAACAATACTTATCAAAAAACACGTGCTCGTGCTCAAGAGATGTTTGGAGAACTTGATCAGGACTTATGGCCGGAGAATGCAGGTGGGGCTGCAATCTGTAATGACTGTTGTGACGATAATCCCGGTGGCGAACATCCCCAAGGATGACAAATAATGCAAAAGCATCAGTAGTTAATCAATTCCCAAGAGGCATAGAAAAATAATTCTATGTCTCTTTTTTTACTAAAAAATATTCAGCTACAACGGATAAAGGATTTTCCTTTGTAGGTTTGTAATATAAATCTATTCCTTTAATTATAAAATATTTAACAAGAATTTCTTCCAACTCATTCTGCTGAACAACTAAAAATGGCTTTTCAGCATGCTTTATAATGACCTGTAATATAAACACACCATTCAGTTTAGAGGCTATAGTTGCTAAGTATTTTTCCTTATCCTCTATAAAAACCAAAGTTTTAGAATCTATTATTAAATCATAGGCCCTATTTTTAAAGGAATATGTCGCCAACTCTTCAAGATCCCAAACATTAAAAAAAAGACCTGGTAAAGATGGTTGTTTAGACGCTATTTTTATAGCTTCCTCGGAAAAATCTATTCCTTCTACCATAAATCCGTGTTGTGCTAACCACCGAGCAACCTCTCCTGTGCCGCAACCTAAATCCAGCGCAGAACCATTAAAAACACCTGACTTTTCTAGCCAGTTAGACAGGTTAATTTCCCGTCGACGCCACGGATTTTTCCCATCGCGATATGACTTATTCCATTTTTCTTTAGATGCCATCGAAAAATCTTAGCACTTAAATAAACTTTCTATCAAGCAAATCGTTGACGCCCACAAAGGCCAAATAACTGCCGCCTCAGAAGGCGAAGGTAAAGGATCTACGTTCACGGTAACACTGTCAAAGATGTAGTCCAAAAAAACAATTGACACTAACCAACCCAAGTCTATACTAATCAATATGGAAATTAATGAGCAAAAAATAAGAAATATCCTCATAGAACAGCGAGAAGAATATCAACGTTTTTTGTCTGTTGTTTCTGAAAATTTTGAATCACAAGTTAAAATTATCGCTGAAACGCTAAGCAGTACCCAACAACAGTTAGTAAGCATCAGAGATATGGTTGCAAAAAATACTGAAGATATTGAAATAATCAAAATGGAATCACAGATTATAAGAAACGATCTCAAAGAAAAAATCAGTCGCGATGAATTTAAAATTCTAGAAACTCGAATTTCTAAGTTAGAAAAATCAATTCATCAAAAATAACCATTTTTATCCAAATACAAGCACATGGCAGAATTAACACGTAAAGACATAAAAGAAGTTTTTATCGAATCACTTGAACCTTTCACAAAAGCGGTTCAGGAAGATTTTAATAAAGTGAATAATCGCCTAGATGGCGTAGAAAACAGGCTAAGCGGCGTAGAAAATCGACTGAGTGTGTTAAATTGACGTAAAATGGATCAAAGACAACACAAATGAACTATTTGCAAAACTAGATGAAATTTATATCACTTTATAAAAAACAAGAACAAGAGCTTACAATACTTGCAAAGCAAATCAAAGAATTAGAAAAAAGAGTTGCGGAACTAGAATCCCGAAAATAGAAAAACATCGCATAAAAAGCGCTGTTTTTTTATAAACGACTCCAGTTGAATTTTGTCAAAAAAGGTAGGAAAATAAAAATATGAAAAAAACTATAACTTACGCAATAGTCATCATCCTTTTAATAGCCGGCGGTTGGATCATTAAAAATGCAACCAGTGAAAACAGTGATGTTGCCAAAGATTTCCCATTTGAATCAATTAATTCAATAAATGATTTAGAAAATAGTAAGTTGTATACAAGTAAAATATTTAATTTTAGGATTAGCTATCCAGAAAATTGGATCGTATCTTCAAACGAAAATGAAGTGGGTTATAATGTTTCATTTTCTAGTATTGAATTAACAGAGCCCAGAATCCCAAATAATGAAGCAAAAATCGAAATTAATATTATTGAAAATAAAAATAAAAATAACATTAATGAATGGGTTGAGAATTTTCACAATGAAGACCCATTTTTCCAAGGACAAATAAGTGCATCGAAAGAAATTTTGATTGCTGATAAAAGTGCAAAAATAGAAATAATTAACGGAAATCCAATAAATTATAGTGCTGCATATATACCACTCGGCAATGATTATATAATGATCATTACCGGACCAGAAATACAAAGTAAATATGGAGAAACATTTCTAAAAATGTTAAAAAGCTTAACTCTATAAAGTGGAAAAAACAAAATTACCAATATTTTTTATAATTGTTTTTACTCTATTAAATTTCACAAATTTAACAAAAGCCTCTGGATATCTTTCTAAGCCATTATCTATTTCAACCGAATACAGCTGGTTTGATCATACATCTCCAAAATATGGCGCAAATCCAGATCAGTACATAAACATCATGACAAGATATGATGGGCAAGTTTTTACCGATGGAAGTTGTATACCATATGAATCTTGTTACGATGGGCACGAAGGAATTGATTTTGTAGCTCAAGAAGGCACACCAGTTTTTGCCTCTGAGTCGGGCAATATTTCAATTGGGTATTCAAATTTAGGGGGTAGATGGACAAAAATTTGGCACGCAAGCCAAAATCAAGCAACGTATTATGGCCACCTAAAAGAATACGTAATTACCAGTGGTTATGTTTCCAAAGGAGATCTTATTGCATTCTCAGGAAAGACCGGAGTAGTAAGTGGTCCACACCTACACTTTGGTGTGTATACCGCCCAAAGTAATGGAATCCCTATCGACCCATATGGTTGGTCTGGGCCGAGCCAAGACCCATGGCAATATGATCTAGGATATCTTTGGGATGACAATACGCCACCATCTTGGGGTGAAGAACATGTTTCAGGAAATATTACCCAAGACACTACTTGGATTTCAGGAAATACATATGTTGTAGATGGATCTATAACTGTAAATGCTGGAGTTACTCTCACGATAAATCCAAACGTTGTTGTAAAATTTGCCCCAAGTAATGGGGTAATTTCTGTTTATGGAACTCTAAATGCAAACGGAAATGGATTTCAAAAAATCTACTTCACCTCAATAAAAGACGACTCCGTAGGAGGGGATACGAATCATGACGGATCTGCCACAGCCCCAGCTCCAGGAGATTACGAGGGAATCTATTTCACCGACGGCTCATCTGGTGGTTTTAGTAATTCTGTATTTCGCTACGGTGGTAAATTAAACTACTGGGCCCAAATCCCATATGGAGCAATGCGTATCTATGGAGGTGATGTCTCGGTATCAAACACAGAATTTAAAAGTAATATCTACGGAATTTATTATTACAACAACAATACCTCCGGTACACTTTCCATACAAAACTCCCAATTTGATGAAAATGGAGATTATGGTTTCTATGCAAATTCACCAAATGGCAGAACTCTAATTGTTGAAGATTCTATATTTGGCAATCACAATATCTCAGCAGGTAAAATCTCAGAAAAAATAAATTTTATCAACTCTGGTAACCACCCCATGTCCGGGGTTTCGACAGTATTTCATATAATGTACGGCAATGCTCCTGTAAACCAAACTTGGAACCCCGGCATACCTTTCTTAATCGAAAGCTATACAATCGATCAAGGAAGAAAAGTAACGATAAATCCCGGCACAATAGTTAAATTTAGCCAAGATTCTTCGATTAATGTTTATGGTTCGTTACTCGCTTTAGGAGAAGCAAATAATAGGGTCTACCTTACTTCAGCGAAAGACGACTCCGTGGGAGGTGACACAAACCACGACGGATCTATTACTTCTCCGGCAGCAGGAGATTACTACGGCATGTATTTTTACGAAGGGTCAGTATCCGCTCTGCAAAATACTTCAATTAAATATGGTGGTAAATTCAACTACTGGTCACCAATTCCATATGGAGTAATACGTATTTATGGAGGACATTTGGTAATTCAACAAAGTGAAATAAACAGCAACAACCACGGAATATATCAAGTTGGAGACACAACTCTATATACCGAGTCATCAATGATTCAAAATAATATTGGTCATGGGCTATATATTTTAAACTCAACAGGTATAGCAACCACAACTATCTTAAACAATGCATTTAACAATAATGAAAATAGCGATGCATACATCTCTGGAAAAACAATATTCGTAAATAGCGGCAATACCGGCGATGACTCAAGTAAGTTTATAATTTCCGGCCAAATAAGCTATGATCAAGTTTGGAATCCGGGTATTCCATTTGTACTTAGTTACGTGTCTATTGATCAAAATAAAAAATTAACAATAAACCCTGGCACAATAGTAAAATTCAACCAAAGTTCCGCAATCAATGTTTATGGTTCCTTATTTGCTCTAGGTGAAGCAAATAATAAGGTCTACTTCACTTCGATAAAAGACGATACAGTCGGTGGAGACACTAACGGTGATGGATCCGCAACTTCACCGGCTCCAAGCGATTATCAAGGCATTTATTTTTTCGATGGATCCCATGGAGATATTAATTACGCAAACATTAGCTACGGAGGGGAATATAACTATTGGTCAATTCATTATGGGGCATTGCGTATTGCAAATAGCGAAGTGTCAGTAAATAACAGTCTTTTCAAGAAGAATAGCTATGGTATATACATGTCATATTCTGGATCAGTTTCAGTAAACAGGTCAGAGTTTGAAAGCAATGATTGTGGCGCGTGCATCTATGCGACACCAGCCACAGTTTCTTTTACAAATAATGAATTTAATAACCAAAAAACATACGATATATTACTATCCGGCAATATTAATTTTATAAATAGCGGCAATACAGGTATAAACACCAAAGGAATTTTGTTATCAAACTTCACGCCAACGGAAAATCAAATTTTAAATCCAGGAGTGCCATATGTCGTTCAATATGTATTAATTTCATCCGGGAAACAGATAGATATAAAACCAAACACAATTCTAAAATTTGATGGCAACGGCGCAATAATCACATATGGAAATCTTAATATCAAAGGGCTACAAAACGGACCAGTATATTTAACTTCATTAAAAGACGACTCTCTTGGCGGTGATACGAATGGGGATAAGCTCGGAACATCTCCACGTGAAGGCGATTACCAAGGAATATTTTTCTACTCTGGAGCAACGGGTATGATTGAAAATGCCGTGATAAAATATGGCGGTAAGTATATTTATGGCGTCAGTCCACCATATGGAGTAATTAGAGTATATGATGGAACTCTAACTATTCGTAAGAGCACCATAACAAAAAACAAATATGGAATCATGCAACAAGGCAATAATTCTCATACAACAATATCGTTAAGTTCGATAACCGATAACTTAGATTATGGGTTCTATAGCTATCGTCCCAATACGGTAAACGCCGATCATAACTGGTGGGGTAGTGCAACTGGCCCATATAATCCAAATTCAAATCCAAACGGACAAGGAGACAGGGTTTCCGATGACATCCAATACACTCCTTGGTTAACCAGTAATCCAAACTAAAAACCCCGCCAAGCGAGGTTTTCTTTCCGGCAATTCATTAAGCAACTTCCTTCTTTGTCTCTTGTTTTTTCATACGAACTTTCTTTGCCTTATTCGGCATTGCAGCGGCTTTTTCCTTTCTTGCCTTAAATTTCTCAACTCTTCCTGCTGTATCGATAAGTTTCTCTTTGCCGGTATAAAAAGGATGGCAGTTATAGCAAATTTCAACAGAAATCTCCTTTTTTGTTGAGCCAACCGTAAACTCATTACCGCATGCACAGCGAACTTTTGCTTCAGGGTAATATGTTGGATGTGCGTCGGTTTTCATAGTAAAGCAATTATATTCGATAAATTAATCTTTGACAAGAGGCATATTATGGGAATAACATACCTCTTATAGACCCGCTCTTTCCCACATCCGTCAAAAGGAGTTGAGAAAATGTAAATAATAAGGAGAGAAGAGTGATGGAAAAAGCATATTTTGCGCTAATAGCTGTATTCAGTGTGTGTAGTTGCACTGTTACTGATCACGAGCGTAAGTTTCCTAAAAGTTGTGAAGGAGATCTGGATGCGATAAAAGACCGATTTTCTTTAGTGAAAAATGGCGAAACAACAGAAGAAGATCTCAGGGCCCTCGGGTTTGTATTCGAGGATGATAACATCAGGACTATCCCAGGCCCCGGAGCTATGAAAACACTCTTCAGTAATGAGGCATTTCAAGGTCTTCTAGGAGGCCTAGGTAAGGCTATAAACTCCGATCTTTGGGGTGAATACAGCTCGCTTAGGCTAATTATTATCCCTCACAAGGATATAACAACAACAGAAGACATTATATATATAAATCACAAACTCAGTACCAGAATAGGCCACAATTTCAGGTTTATTCTAGTATTTAAGGATGATGTTGTGATTTATCATGATTCAGATGGTACTTTTTTCGATGAAAGTAGAGACAAAAGCGCATTTCTTCTAGGTCTCTGGACTCTTCTTGGAATTACCAGAGATAACTTCGAATGGCCTCCAATTCCTAAACTTTTCGAAGCCGCGCCCCTCCCTCAGTAACCCAAAAGCCCCTGTTTCTAATAGGGGCACTTTAATAGCTTGACAGTTGAAAACTGCCCTCTATAATGGGTAATGCTCTGTAAAGATACAAAAAAGCCAGATTTGACCGACCATTAACAAAAAATGCAGCAAAGTTGAAAGTTATATAGTTGTCCCAATTTATTTTAAGGAGGTATTCAAGAATAATGCACCTGCTTTCTTTTGAAAGTTTTTGCATTATTAGTGATTACTTTCATTTTTGAGGATTTGATCCTGGTCCAGGATGAACGCTGGCGGTGTGGATAAGGCATGCAAGTCGAACGGTGTCTGTGCGGCACATAACTCGCAATATAATTATTGCTGGTTGTGTGCTGTACATACATAGTGGCGAACGAGTTAGTAACACCTTGGTACGTACCCCAAAGTCGGGCATAGCTTCGCGAAAGCGAAGGTAATTCCCGATGGTCCCGCAAGGGTAAAGTCGCAAGACGCTTTGGGAGCGGCCTAGGTCCTATCAGCTTGTTGGTGAGGTAAGAGCTCACCAAGGCTACGACGGGTAGGGGATGTGAGAGCATGTTCCCCAACGACGAGACTGAGACACGGCTCGTACTCCTACGGGAGGCAGCAGTCGAGAATATTCCACAATGGGCGAAAGCCTGATGGAGCGACACCGCGTGCAGGATGAAGGGCTTCGGTCCGTAAACTGCTTTTCATGGGGAAAAACTACGGTGATGGTACCCATGGAATAAGGGGCTGCAAACCTCGTGCCAGCAGCCGCGGTAATACGAGGGCCCCGAGCGTTATCCGGATTTATTGGGCGTAAAGAGCGCGTAGGGGGCTTATCGCATCTTCGGTTAAATACCACTGCTCAACGGTGGCACCGCCGAAGAGATGGACAAGCTAGAGGATGCCAGAGGTTAACGGAACGCATGGTGTAGGGGTGAAATCCGTTGATATCATGCGGAACACCGAAGGCGAAGGCAGTTAACTGGGGCACTCCTGACCCTCAGTGCGCGAAAGCGTGGGGAGCAAAAAGGATTAGATACCCTTGTAGTCCACGCCCTAAACGATGCAGACTAGCTGTTTCGAGTATCGACCCTCGGAGTGGCGTAGCTAACGCGTTAAGTCTGCCGCCTGGGAAGTACGGCCGCAAGGCTAAAACTCAAAGGAATAGACGGGGACCCGCACAAGCGGTGGAACATGAGGTTTAATTCGACGACAAGCGAGGAACCTTACCCGGGCTTGAAATTCTCACGAAAGCTTTCCGAAAGGAAAGCCCTCTCTCAAGGACGTGAGGACAGGTGCTGCATGGTTGTCGTCAGCATGTGACTTGAGTCGCTCCCTTAAATGGGGTAACATGCGCAACCCCTATCCGTAGTTACAAGTGTCTACGGAGACTGCCCAGCCCAATGCGCACGAGGTGCGCAGTAACTAGTCGCTATTTATTAGCCACTAGAAACTGCTCGCTTCGCGAGTATCGGGCTGGGAGGAAGGCGGGGATGACGTCAAATCAGCATGGCCCTTTGATGTCCGGGGCTACACTCATGTTACAATGGCCGCTACAGAGGGTTGCCAAGCCGAAAGGTGGAGCTAATCCCAAAAAAGTGGTCTCAGTTCGGATTGGGGGCTGCAACTCGCCCCCATGAAGCCGGAATCGCTAGTAATCGCGCATCAGCTACGGCGCGGTGAATACGTTCTCGGGTCCTGTACTCACTGCCCGTCAACTCAGGGAAGCCGGGAGCTAGAGAAGCCTCACGCAGTGGGGTCATCTAGAATTCGGTGACAAGGAGTAAGTCGTAACAAGGCACGGGTAGCGGAAGCTGCTCGTGGACTAATTAAGCTAAGTCGAACATACTTTTTTATGTTTAGTGCAGTACTGCAATCTTTTTATAGGTTCAGGGAAGCAAAAAGTGTTGATCGAGGAGCTTTAAGTCTCGATTCGTGTATTAGAGAAATCAAATACGCGTAAATTGGGACAACTATATAGACTTCAACAAAAAGCACAAGAAGGCGCCGCCCCGCCTTCATTTTTGTGCCCTCTATTGTTGTCCCCCCGAGAAATAAATAGTCCACTTTTATCATACATATGGTATAATATCCACAAGAGGTGCTGATTTTTACAAGCACCGGTTTATGGCGTTGTGCTATATGTTCAAATTTTAAAAAAAACATGGCAAAAATTTTGCTCGTAGAAGATGATCAATTTCTTTCAGCTTTGTTAAAAACAAGGCTTGAAAAAGAAAAATTTGAAGTCATAGCGGCACACGATGGCCCAGAAGCGCTTCAAGCGCTCCGCAGTGTAAAACCAGATTTAATACTTTTAGATATTATATTGCCGGGAAAGTCAGGTTTCGATATTTTAGAAGAAATGAGGAGCGATCCCCAGCTTCAGGATAAAAAAGATGTTCCAGTTATTATCATTTCCAACCTCGGGCAGGAAAGTGACATGGAACGCGGTAAAGAACTTGGTGTTGTAGATTATTTTGTCAAAGCAAGAGTCTCGATAGATGAGCTTGTCAAAAAAGTTAATAGCTTCATAACAACTCCCGCAAAAAACTAAACAAATAAAAAATTGACGCAGAAAAAGCGCCTATTTTTTAATCAAAAACCCAAACATCATTTATTAAAACTTTCCCATCTACCTCTAAAAACATAGCTTATTTGAAAGCGTCTGGTTGGCACGCATATCTCATCACCCCACTCAAAACAATATTTAATAAATTCTTGATCGGATTATGAGACTGTTTTGGCACACATCCTCCAACTCTAATTAAAAACATAGCTTATTTGAAAGCGTCTGGTTGGCATGGGGTCAAAAATTTCTCCCCCCGCTATGCGGGGGGGTTATAAAAATAGAGGAGCGCTTTCAAATAAGTCTATGTTTTCATATTTTACTTATCCACAATCCGCTCCTTTCAAGAAAAACCCTGTGGCTCTATAATCAAATTAAATTCATTACAGAAATGGTCGAGAACATCGAAAAGAAAAGCGCGCGAGTAAGGAAACGCGACGTGAATATGCGCAACAACGTGTGAGGAACGTTTTTGCGCAAATTCGCAAGTATATCCCTTCTCGCGCGCTTAGTAGTTAAAAAACAAAAAAACAAAAAAAACAAAAATGAGAAAAGGATTTACACTTATCGAACTTCTTATCGTTATAGGTATTTTGGCAATTTTAGCCACGACAGTAGTACTAGTACTAAACCCGGCACAAATCTTGCAGGAATCACGCGATACACAACGAGTTTCTGACCTAGGTTCAGTTCAGTCTGCTATTGGTCTTTATCTTGCCACTTCGCCCAGTATTGATATGGATGTTGCAAACGGAACATGTGCCACAAACTGGTGGTCATCAACAAGCGCAACCGGAGCAGCAAATCAACCATTTGCCAACCCTGCAGTACAAGTTGATTCAGCAACGCTGGCAGATTCAAGAGCCGTTGATGGTAACGGATGGGTTGCAGTTAACTTCGGTTTGGTATCAGGAGGATCCCCGCTAGGATCTCTCCCAATAGATCCAAGCGAAGACGCAACCAATGCTTTAGATGCGGGCGGCCATTTCTATGCGTATTCATGCTCAGCTACCAATACATATGAAATTAATGGAAACATGGAAAGCGCTAAGTTTGGAAATGGTGGAGGATCAGACGTAGAAAATACAGACGGTGGTAATGAGCCAGATATTTACGAAATTGGCACAGAGCCAGGTCTCGACCTATAAAAGTTAATCTGTAAAAAACAACCCCGCTCTGCGGGGCTGTTTTTTTATTAACACACTCAAGTTATGCTAAAATAACTTACATAATGCCATACGAAAACCTAGCGTTTTACATATCGACGGGTATCTTGTTGTTCGCGCTTTTTATCCAGTCAAAAGAAAAAACAAAAAAATTTATAAAACCTCTCTTTTGGACTACGTCAGTCCTTGTTTTAGGATACTTGAGCTATATAACTTATCTTCAATACAAAGCTTTTCAAAAGTCATATCTTGATCTCACGATAGGTACACTAGATGGTCTTAAGTGGTTTGCAGGCTACGTGCAGCTTCACTTCTGGAACACTTATCTTGTTTCATTTGTTGCAGCCCTGTTAATATTCGCTCTCGCTAAATACATAAATAAAAAAAGGGGAGAGGTTTTTTTAGAAGGGGAGGAAATATATCTTGGCGGATTAGGTGTTTTATTAGTTGGTTATCCCTCATTTTTCTTTTATATACCGCTAGTACTTTTACTTGCCATCATCACTTCACTTATAACAAAAAAACAAAAAGAACGGCTCCCGCTTTATTATTTCTGGATGCCTACAGCAATTTTAGTGCTTTTGGTCATATTTTTTTGGGCAGAACATCAGTCGTGGTGGTTTACATTTAGATTTTAAAGAAAATTCAAAAAATATATCAATGAAATCAATAAAACAAAATCAAATTAGTTCTAATAAATATTTTTTATCTTTGATATTTAATTTTTGATTTTTTATTATGCTTCACATTCCTGAAAATGAATTTAAGAAAATACTTGTAGGAGACAAGGTTATAACTGCTGAGCAATTTGATAAGGCTACCAGTGAGGCGAGGCGTATGGGCACAAACGTTGCCAATATTTTACTTGAACAAAATCTAATTACTACAGAGTACTATCAGACGCTTCTTTCAAAGTTTTATAATCTTGAACCGGCAAATTTAGGTGAAAAACAGATCAACGAAGAGGTTTTTAAGCTCATACCTGAAAATATTGCCAGGCAAAAAAGAATAATCGTATTTGGCAAAGAGCAGGATGGCACAATAGACGTTGCGATGGAGGATCCCAGTGATCTTATAACTATCGAATACCTTACAAATCACCTAAAATCCAAAATCAAACCATTTTTGGCATCTCGTGATGACATGAACCAAGGTCTGGCTATTTATGGCCAGAAAGTTGCAGAAGATTTTTCAAAAGAAATAGAAAAAAACATTCAGGCATCACTAAAAAACAAGCTTTCAAGTAGAGATGTAAAAGAAGCCGCTACCGATCTCCCGATAGTATCCCTAACCGACAACCTTCTTTCATACGCCATGGCTCTGCATACTTCAGATATTCACATTGAGGTTTTAGAAACAGAAGTTCTTGTACGTTTCAGAATAGATGGCATTTTACACGAAATTATGAGGATTCCTAAAGAAGTTCACACAGCTCTGGTCGCAAGGTTTAAATTTCTATCAGGCCTCAAGTTAGATGAACACGTAAAACCTCAAGATGGACGTTTTAGGCATAAAGTGGGCATCGATGTTATAGACATTCGTGTTTCTATTATCCCAACTTTTTACGGTGAAAAAGTGGAAATGCGTCTCCTTTCAGCCACAGAAAGGCCACTTTCATTCGAAGAACTTGGTCTTTTCTCCGATACAATAAATGCCATAAAGAAAAATATCACCAAAACCTACGGTATGATCCTTGTTACCGGTCCAACGGGATCTGGTAAGACGACAACTCTCTATTCGATTATGGCTGCCCTCAACAAGACAGAAATAAACATCGTAACCATCGAGGATCCAATCGAGTACTACATGAAATACGTAAATCAGATTCAGGTAAACTCTCAAGCTGGTATTACTTTTGCGAATGGTTTAAGGGCAATTCTTCGTCAAGACCCTAACGTCGTTATGGTCGGTGAGATTCGTGACGAAGAAACAGCAGAAATATCAGTTCATGCTGCTCTAACCGGTCACTTAGTCTTGTCATCTATTCACACAAACGACGCCCCAACGGCCATTCCTAGGTTTATAGACCTCAAGGTGGCGCCATTCCTTGCCGCAGCAGTAATGAACCTCATTATCGCTCAACGTCTAGTGAGGCGCCTTTGTATGACTTGTATACAGTCTTACAAAGTAGAGGACGAAATGCAGAAAGCTCTCCAGAAACAAATGAACGATTTAGGACTTACAACTAATTTTCAGATACCTAAAACAATGTTTAAGGGAAAAGGATGTTCTGCGTGTAATGGAACGGGATATAAAGGACGTATTGGAATTTATGAGGTATTAAATATCAGTGAAGATGTGCGAAAATATATAGTAGAGCCTGACTTTAGCCTTGACGGGTTAAAGGAGATAGCAAAAAAAGAAGGTTTTATATCAATGTTTGAAGATGGACTTCGAAAAGTTGAAAGAGGCGTGACAACATTAGAGGAGATATTAAGAGTAATTAGAGAATAGAAAATGAGGTTTCACTATTTGGCGTCCGGTCCGGACGGAAAAATTGTAGAGGGAAATCTTGAAGCAAAGGATCAAGCTCAGGCTTTGTTATTTTTATCCGAAAAAGGGCTAAAACCGGTAACTGTAAAGCCACTAGATGGAAGCAGTTCAAAGATAAAAAAAGGAGGTCGCCAAAAAATAACCATCAACGATAAACTATTTTTTACAAAATATCTTAGCCTCATGTTGAAATCAGGCATAGATCTATTCAAAGCAGTAGATATTCTTATCGCTGATTTCGATAAACCGGTTATGAAAAAACTCCTCACCGAGATAAGAGGAGCTCTAGAAAAAGGTGATCCATTTCACAAAACCTTTATGAATTATCCAAAGTATTTTTCTCCTGTATTCATAAACATGATTAAGGCAGGTGAATCATCCGGCACCCTAGATGTTGTATTTGCCGACTTAAACAGGTCCATAGAAAAAGAAAATGATCTCAGAACAAAAATAAGATCAGCTCTAGTATACCCAACTATGCTTATGGGCATGGCAACAGCAATTTTATTATTTCTTGTTACATTCGCCCTCCCAAAAATCGCCGAAGTATTCAGTGGAGGTGGTTTCAATCCACCGATTTTTTCAAAAATTGTATTTGCAGTCGGCTTGTTTCTTAATAAATATATATTTTTTGTCATTGGCTTTATCTTCTCGTTTCTTTTCATGGTGTTTTTTGTCTTAAGGAAAACCAGATTTGGCAAAATGATTATTGCAAAAACTCTCTCAGTTGCGCCGCTTGTAAGAACGGTTACCAAAGAAATCGCTCTACAGAGATTCGCTTCAACTTTTAGTTCGCTTATGAGATCAGGTCTCCCGATCATAGAAGCTCTGGATATCACAGCTAGCGCAGTTGGAAACGCCAACATAGAAGCAAGTTTAAGGAGGGTAGCCCACGAAGGCATTATTAAAGGTCTCACAATGGGAGATGCTTTTAAAAAAGAAACAGTTTTTCCAAAAAGCGTAACCAATCTCGTTGCAATTTCAGAAAAAGCAGGTCATTTGGATGAAATTCTCCAGACATTATCAGACTTTTACGAAACGGAAATAGACAATTCCCTCAAAACACTTATCTCGTTTCTAGAACCTATGCTTCTCATCGGTATTGGTATAATTGTCGCCGTCATCGCCCTCGCTATTATTGTCCCCATTTATCAACTTGTCGGACAATTCTCTTAAAGAAAATGAAAAAATGGAGTACACCCAAAAACGGCTTTTCACTGATAGAAATAATGATAGTAATGGCAATTATTATCGTTTTAGGAACTATTACGTCTTTAAATCTTTTTAACGAAAGAACCAGAAAGGAACTTGATGTCACTGAAAAATCAATCGTAGCAGTGCTTCGTGAGGCTCAACAAAAATCAATTACACAGGAAGATGAATCAGAATGGGGAGTCGCCTTTGTGGATGATACCAGCGACTATTATGAACTGACAAAAGATAGCACATCTTATGGAAAACAAAATATAATCAAGAGCTCTCTTGAATTTGAATCGGTAACAGATGTCTCTTTTGCCAAAATTACAGGCGAGCCGTCTGTTAATGGTGATATAGTGATTATAAAAATATCTGGAACAGATTGTCTTTTAGAGGCTGAAAAATGTAAAACCATTACTATAAACAGCAATGGCACAATCACTTATGATTGATAAAAAAAAGCTCTTTGAAATATTCTTGTCAAAACAGGGTCAGTCTCTTGCTGAGATACTTGTTGCGGTTACCGTTGCCTTGGTTTTGATAGGGTCATCAGTGCTTTTAATAGGCGTAGCCCTCCGTTCAAGCACAGAAACAAAATATCAGCAGGAAGCTTCGCTCTTGGGTCATAACCTTTTAAATCTCGTCACTGTTTATGCCGAAGGTCTTTGGAATTGCGATGGGGCAACGTGCGCTACCAGCAGAGGCATCTACAACCTTGCAAAAGGCTCAGGGGCAATATATTATATTGCCACAACAACACCTTTAACACACGGATCAGAGGGCAGTCCTGAAGACATAACGCTAAACAATGCAACCTATTCAAGGTATTTTTACGTTCAAAATATGTGTCGCAATGGTGGAACAATCTCCGGCCTCTCTGACAATAGTGGCGTAGACACTACTTGCGTAACTTCTGGTGGTTCCGAAGACCCGTCAACTCAAAAAATCACCGCCGTTGTCACATGGACAGAAAACGGCACTCAAACACTAACTATCGAAAAAATCCTCACACATCACTCAAATAATGTTTTTGTGCAAACCGACTGGTCAGGGGGTGAGGTAAATAGCGGTGGCAACCCCGTCGTCATTACAGAACCAGATAGTTATTATTTTACAGATGATAGTGTAAACACAGGCACAGCCGGAGAAATAAAAATCCAGTAAAATGAAAACTTCATTTAAAAAAGTAATATTTTTTATACCAGTCCTTTCAATTGGAATTTTATTTATGAGTCACGCAAAGGCAGTCAGTGATAACACAAGCGGATATGCGTGGAACGATGTAGTCGGCTGGGTTAGTTTTGAAAGCAATGTTGAGGTCACGGACTCGAAAATTACTGGGTACGCAGACATAGCTCAAGTTAGTGAAAACTTAGGCCTAGATTGTAATACAGTCCCAAATTCTCCTGACTGCGGTACTGCCGGGAATTGGTTTGTATCGAATGACTCCAATGGAAACCTCGCCGGTTGGGGTTGGAATAAAAAAATTGGTTGGGTGAGTTTCTGTGGTAATACTTCAGGCGGGTCAACACACAATGGCACTACTTGGGAGTGTCCCAGTTCGCCGACTTATGAAGTCACGATAGATGGCGTAACAGGAGATTTCAGTGGTTGGGCATGGAACGACGTTGTCGGCTGGATTAGTTTTAGCTGCAGCAATACCGGAACATGCGCTACATCTGATTATGTAGTAAATACTGGCTGGCGATCAAACGCCACCACCGATGGAAGTCTCGAATCAAGCACCATAGACACCTGTCCGTCGGAAAGCAACTGTAGCGCAAATCTAAACACAATCATGTGGCAGGGAGATGCAAATGGAGCAACTGTTTCATTTCAGATAGCGTCATCAAACAACTCTACCGGCCCATGGACGTTTTATGGCCCAAATGGCGACACTGGCACCTATTACAGCCCAAGCGGCCCGAATGAGCCATCTATAAAAATTACAAGAGAACACGCAAATAAAAGATATATTCGTTATAAAGTATTTTTCAATAGAATATCCGGAAGTCCTAGTCCGGTTGTGCGCGATGTTATACTAAACATAAGTCCATGAGAAAAAAATCCCAAAAAAATCCCAAAAAAATCCCAAAATTTGGAATTTTTACGCCCGCAGGTGGATTGGAATTTGGAATTTCTAACAAGGGAATAATTTCACTTGGCATCACACTCCTTTTAGGGGGTATTATTATAGAGATAGGCGTTGGTATTGCGCTTATTACTTATCTTCTAAACCAAAATAATTTTGGTATAAAACAATCAAACGAAAGCTATGTTGCCGCAGAATCAGGCATAGAAGACGCTATTCTCCGAGTTATAAACGACAATTTTACCACGGGTTCCATAGTTACTATTGACCTTACCAATGCCTCGGCGGATGTTCGTATATGCGAAGATACTATAGGAGGTTCTGAAAACGGTTGCGGTGCGACAGCTGCCCCTGGCAAAACCGAAATCATAAGCGTTGGGACGTCACAACTTAGAAAAAGAAAAATAGTAGCAGTTTTAAATATAGATAGCGAAACAAAAAAAGTATCCCTAGAGTCAATTTCTGAAACATCTTTCTAATATGAAAAAAAAACCCGCAAAAAATAAAGAACCAATCGCAAAAAAGCTAAACAAGTACCTTAAAATTTTAAACCCATCCCCTCCGATCGGTGGTCTTTCGATAACAGATGACGCCATAAGATTCGTCTTAATTCACGAAGACAGAAAAATATCATCAGCTTCATTAAGATTGCCGCCGGGAATAATATCCGGAGGCGTCATCAAAGATGCGGCAAATCTCAAGGCAGCATTCAAAAAACTTCACGAAGAAATAAAAGTTGGAAAAAACCATGAAATGCATATTGTGGTTGTCTTGCCATCACCAGTTGTCTCTGCGCAGTCTTTTTACGTTCCATTTATCGAAGAAAACCGCCTTGATGAAACAGCAAAGCTTAATATGCAAATGGTCTCACCTATAGACTGGAATACCGCATATTCCAGTTGGCAAAAAATAGGCGAACAGTTTTCTGAAGGAGGACAAATAGAGCTTCTTGGAGCTTTTGCAGAAAAAAAACTGGTTGACGAATACACTTCCACCCTTGAAGAATCAGGATTTTCCATTTCAGCCGTAGAATTTCCAGCCCTTTCGCTTTTAAGGCTTATAAATCATGAAAATATATTAACTTCAGACGGTGTCTACTTAATTGTTGAAGTTATGGTTGAAGGCGTAGGCCTCATGCTCATAAAAGAAAAAAACCTCCGATTTAACCACTTTCATACTTGGCAATCCGTTAGTGAAGAGATAGGCGGCAAGCAAATCACAAAAGAAGAGCTAAAAAAATTCCTCGAAACAGAAATACAAAAGCTTATTAACTTCAATACAAGTAAATGGGGAGGGGTAATTGTCTCCGGTGTAGTCATTTCACCAGGAACAGAATCAGACATAGAGAGCATATTTAAAGATTCATTTAGTCTTCCAATAATAAAATTTCCAAAAACCTCGCAGGGTTCATCAATCGAAGCCCCTTGGTTTACTGCAGCCGGAGCCGCTCTTAGAGGTATGATAGACCGTGAAAAAGATATGCTCATTAGTCTTGCAAATACATCTGTTCAAGAAAAATACTGGGAAACGAGAAAACTTCATTTTGCAATTTTCTGGAGAAAGATAAGTTTTGTAATAGTCATCTTTTTACTTCTACTCACTGCCGGCTTTGATTTTTATATAGCGCTTCGTCAGAAATCAATAAAAAACAGCACAAATATTGTTTCTGCTTCCGAGTCTGACATAGCAAATGTTAAATCTCTTGAGGCTAAAGCAAAAGAATTTAACAAGCAGATCTCTAAAATTGAGCAAGCTGGAAAAAATACAAACAAAATTGCTTCGCTATTCAAGAAAGTGGAGAGTCTCCAAAAAGACTCACTTATAATCAAATTTCTAAAAACAGAGGGTAAAACAATTCTGATATCCGGTCACGCCAACACCGAGAGCGAGGTTATCGCTTTTAAAGATAGCTTAGAAAAAGAAGAGGAGTTTAAAGATGTTCAATTGCCTTTATCAAATCTTCACGTAAATCCATCCGGGGGAACAGATTTTAGTCTTACTTTTTCTCTTGCAGAGTAGGTATTGCCATCACTGCTTCAGAAAAAACCTTTCCCAAAACTTTCATATGAGTTGCCGAAATTTTCTTTAAAACGAAAGATCCGGCTTTTTGCCGTGGCTTGTTTTCTTCATTTGGCCTGATTCCTATTCTAAGTCGCCAAAATGCGTCTGTCCCCAAACTTTTTTGGATACTTCTAACCCCATTTTGTCCGGCAGATCCTCTATTGAAAGAAAATTTATATTTTCCTAACAAAACATCACTCTCATCGTGAACTATTAAAAGTTCTTCAGGTTTTACGGATATTTTTGAAAGCTGTGAAAGCACAAATTTTCCAGAAATATTCATTGAAACATCCGTCTTTAAAACTCTTACTTTTGGGATGAGATTCATTAAATCCTCATTTTGAGAAACATAATCAACAAAAATATGACCTGCATTGTGATAAGTTTTTTGAAAACCCGCTTCAGGATTTCCTAATCCAATAATCAATTTTATAGCCATAAATCAATACCTATTCATTCTAACGGCTTCGCAACACAAGCGGCAAGGAGACTAAAAACAAAACATTGCGATTTTTACTCGAGAATAGTATAATTATTTGCATTGCAGGCGCTAAAAATGAGCGCTTTATGAAAAGATTGATGAAAAAACCGGAAATAAAACAGTTTCTATTTGGCATCTGGGAAATAGTCGAAATTGTGGTTGTTGCCTTAGCAACAGTGTTTTTAATACGGACTTTTCTCTTTCAGCCGTTTTTGGTATCAGGCGCCTCAATGGAACCGACTTTTTCTGATGGCAATTACATCATTATCGATGAGATAACCTATAGATTTAGGGACCCCATTCGTGGTGAGGTTATTGTTTTCAGATATCCACTAGATAAATCAAGTTTTTTCATTAAACGGGTAGTTGGTTTACCGGGTGAAAGAATTGTATCCAGAGATGGAGATGTAAAAATATACAAAGGGGAAGAAGTGCTAACCTTGGATGAAACTTATCTTCCGGAAAATACAAAAATAACCGAAAACATAGACACAACCCTAAAAGAAGACGAATATTTTGTTATGGGAGATAATAGATACCACAGTTATGACTCTAGAAATTGGGGTGCTGTTAAGAAGGAGGATATCATTGGCATAGCAAGATTGAGAGTGTTCCCGATTGAAAATGTAAAAATTTTCAATCCACCAGCCTATTAGAATATGCCTAAAGAATCAAAAAAAAAGAAAGCAGCTCAAATTCAGAGAGTAAAAGGAATGCACGATATTCTCCCTGACGACCAATGGCTTTGGGACCAGGTTCGTTCTGCTACAAAAAAGATTGCTGAATATTATAACTTTGTTCGACTTGATACACCCGTACTTGAACAAGCGTCGCTTTTTGAACGCACTGTTGGAGAAGCAACAGACATTGTTGAAAAACAAATGTTTATTGTTCAAACAAAGGGAAAAGAACGACTTGTTATGCGTCCAGAATGGACCGCAGGAGCAGCGCGAGCATACATCGAAAACAGCCTGAGCCAGAGAGGTTTTCCTGTAAAACTTTACACAGATCTTTCTCTTTTCAGATACGAACAGCCACAAGAGGGGAGATTTAGGGAATTTCACCAGCTCGATTTAGAAATAATCAGCAGCGAGAACGATCCGATATACGATGTTCAGATTATGCTTGTTCTGACTCGTATTATTGAATCACTTAAAATCAAAGGTTTTTCAATTTCGGTAAACAGTATCGGGTGTAAATCGTGTAGACCACCTTACAAAAAAGAACTTCAAAACTACTACAAGGGTGTAAAGAGTCAGCTTTGTGCTGATTGCGCAAGAAGGCTCGAGGCCAATCCATTACGTCTTTTGGATTGCAAGGAAGAAAAATGTGTTGAGCTCAAAAAAAATGCCCCAATAATCATCGATCACCTTTGCAACACCTGTCACAACCACTTCAAACAAGTCTTAGAATACCTTGATGAAGTTCAGTTGCCATACGCGCTTGACCACCACTTGGTTCGTGGACTCGATTATTACACAAAAACAGTATTTGAAATTAATTGTGAAGGAGTTGATTTTGCTATTGCCGGGGGAGGTAGATACGATTATCTTATAGAATTACTTGGCGGAAAAAACACTCCAGCTGTAGGCGCAGCCGCAGGAATAGAGAGGCTTATTAAAGTCATGAAAATGCAAAACCCGGAAAAAAAGCCAAAGGAAAAACAAAAAATCTTTCTTGTTCATATCGGAGAACTTGCAAAAAAGAAGAGCCTTTCGCTCATTGAGGAACTTAGAAAGGCAAATATCGAAATCACAGAATCACTAGGTAAAGAATCTCTAAAAGCCCAATTAAGAGTTGCCGACAAAGAGGGTTGCCCATACGCCCTTATTTTCGGCCAACGGGAGGCTTTTGAGGACAACATCATTTTAAGAGATTTAAAGACCGGAACACAGGAAACAGTTATGCTAAGAAAGCTCGCAGAAACTCTTAAAAAGAGAAGTTAGTTGATTTTATGGATTGCTTGTTTTGTAAAATTGCTGAAAAGGAAATACCCTCAGAAATTATATACGAAGACGAAAACACTGTTTCCTTTTTAGATATCCACCCAAGGTCCCTGGGTCACACCGTCGTTATATCAAAATCTCATTCAGAAAACATAATAGATTTACCTGAAAATATGGTAGGTCCGCTTTTTAGATCCGTAAAAAAAGTCACAAGTCTCATAAAAAAGACGCTAGACCCAAAGGGCTTTACTATTGGCATAAATCACGGTAAAATTAGCGACCAGGTTATTGATCACCTGCATGTGCACATTATTCCCAGATATGACGGGGATAAAGGCAGCTCTATACACAGTGTCGTAAATAACCCGCCAAATGAACCGATTAACGAGACTGTGAATCGTATTAAAAATGGTTTATAAAAAAGTCGATATATAAATAAAATCCAAAAAAATGAAATCAGTAGACGTAAGAAGAAAAGAAGGTGAAACATCAAATGCTCTTATTTATCGCTTCCTCAAAAAAACACAACAAAGTGGTGTTTTAAAAGAGGCAAAAAAGAGAAGATTTCACTCACGCCCTGAAAGCAAGATAAAAAGAAGGCAATCAGCTATTCACCGTTCAAAAAAACGCGTCGAATACGAAAAGGCAAAAAAGATGGGTATATCCTAAGCAAAATGACAAAGACCGAAGAATTGATATCAAGTAATCTTAAAGATGCCATGAGGTCAGGCGATAGTCTTACCGTAAATGTTTTGCGCCTTGTTCAAACAGCTATAAAAAACCGGCAAATAGAAAAAAGAACAAAGGGTGAAGTAGATGAATTAACTGAAGATGAAATCCAGGCAATACTTCGCTCTGAGGCAAAAAAGAGAAAAGAGGCTTCAGATATGTACGAAAAGGCTGGTCATAAAGACCGAATGGAAAGCGAGCAAAAGGAACTAGCAGTCTTAAAAAACTACCTCCCAAAACAAATTGAGGGAGAAGAGCTTGAGAAAATGATATCTGGAATAATCGAAAAGGAAAACCTTACGACATTTAATGATGCTATCAAAAAAGTTATGTCTGAATTGCGTGGTAGAGCTGATGAAAAACGCATAGTAGAGATCATAAAAAATATTTTAGGATAGAATCATGAAATATGGTTCAGTTATAGTAACCGAAAAAAAACTAGAAGCGTATAAAAAAGAGACTGCGGCGTTAGTGCGCCGTTTTTTGCGTTTAATGGGAGAAAACGATGGTTATGTTGAGATTTATCTTGTAGGAAATAAATTTATGGAGAAAAATGTACTCTCGTTTCCAGCCCCAAATGACGTCCCAAGACCCGATATAAAAGGAAAAATGCTAGGAGAGGTTTATTTAAACCCGATTTATATAAAAAGCAAGAAAGAAAATTTTAAATACATGCTTATTCATGGTCTTTTACACTTATTGGGCTATGATCACAAGCGCAAAACTGATAGAATAGTCATGGAGCAAAAGGAGAATGAACTGCTTGTGCTTCTTTTAGATAGGCAACACCCCAAAAAAGGAAAACGAACATGAGTCAATTTATTATTGGTCTTGATATAGGGTCACGAACAATAAAAGCAGCAATAGGAGAAATACGAAGAGATCGAGAATTAGTACTTTTTGATATTATAACCGCGCCATCAAACGGAATGAGAAAAGGCGTGGTAAGCGAACTTAGCGATCTCACACAATCCATCTCACCCGTAATTGGCGAGATACGAAATCTTGGGAAAAAAGCGCTTTCAAATATTTATGTTGGTCTAGGATCCAGTGATCTTAAAGTGCACTCATCAATTGGAGTCGTAGCAGTATCACGCGCAGACTATGAAATATATCAAGATGACGTTAACAGAGCCGCTCAAAGCGCCCAAGCTATCAATATTGCGCCAAATAGAATGGTCCTTCACGCCGTGGTAAAGGAGTATATTGTTGATGGCGTAAAAGATATTCGGGATCCACTCGGAATGGTTGGCAACCGTCTAGAAGTTTCCAGTATTATTATCGATGCATTCGCACCAGCAATAAAAAGTGTTACAAAATGCGTTGAGGTTTTAGGTGGTAGCATAAGCGGTCTCATTCTTTCACCACTTGCCGACGCAAGAACAGTTCTTACAAAAAATCAAAAAGAACTCGGTGTGGTTCTTATCAATATCGGATTTGGAAAAACCAGCATGTGTGTTTATGAAGAGGGCAAACTCATGCATGCCTCAATCTTTCCAGTAGGATCGGGCAATATTACAAACGACTTAGCTATCGGGCTAAAAATTCCAGTAGACACAGCTGAGACAATCAAACTTTCTTTCGGAAATGCACTTGCTCGTGAGGTATCAGCAAGAGATACAATCGAATTATCAAAAATTGACTCATCCGCAAAGGGCACAGTGCCCAGAAGATTCATTTCTGAGATTATAGAAGTACGGCTTGCAGAAATACTCGAGCTTGTGAATAATGAACTGAGGCGTATAGGTAAAGAACAGCTTCCAGGAGGGGTTGTTTTAACCGGGGGAGGGGTGAAACTTCCCGGAATAGCCGATCTTGTACGACAGGAGCTTAAAATGTCAACCCAGATTGGGGTGCCGCATATAGAAGATCTTGAGATTGTAGGTGATGACCTTCACTCAAAAATAGAGGATCCTGAATACATAACAGCTCTTGGTCTTTTACTTTGGGGTAAGGATAAACACTTAGAATCCAAAAATATAAACATCCCAATGAGTGGATTCCTAAAAAAGGCCATTCGGTATTTTACGCCTTAATAATTTTTAAAATAAATGGCAAAAACTGATAAAAACCGCCGAGGAGGCAGGCAGAAAAAAGCCACCAATAATACTCGCCCAAAACCGAGGAAAGTTAATGCCGTCAAAAAGGCCCACAAACCAAAAAAAGCGAAAGCTCAAAAAAAGAAAAGTGGTGAAAAAATTTTAATAAAAAAAATAGAAAGCCTTGTACCCCCTAAAAAAGAACCGGTAAAAAAAGTTCAACCTAAAAAAAAGAAATCAAAACCCAAAAAAGCCAAACAAAATTTTTCTCTTGGCCCACCGCTCTACACTGCAAAAATTAAAGTTATAGGCGCCGGCGGAGGCGGCGGCAATGTAGTAACAAGACTCGCAGAAAAAATATCCGCACGTGGAGCAGAATTAATCGCAGTAAATACAGATGCTCAAGATTTAGAATATTGCATCGCCAAGAAAAAAATCTTAATTGGCAAAAATGTAACACGCGGACTCGGTACCGGTATGAATCCGGATATCGGCAGGCAAGCCGCTGAAGAGAGTAGAGCAGAGCTCATGGAGGCCTTAAAAGGCGCAGACCTCCTCTTTTTGACTGCGTGTTTTGGAGGAGGAACCGGTTCAAGTGTTCTGCCGTTTCTCGCCGAAATGGCAAGAGAAACAGGAGCTCTCACGGTTGCCGTTGTTACAAAACCATTTGTTTTTGAAGGTGTTCAAAGAATGCGTATAGCAGAAGAGGCGATCGCAAAACTTAAAGACAAGGTTGATACTCTTATTGTTATCCCCAACGACAAAATATTTTCAATTATTAAAAAGGATACTCCGCTCGTAAAGGCATTTGAGTATATAGATGAAGTTTTGAGATCCTCCGTTCAGGGCATCGCAGAACTTATCGCTATGCCAGGAATCATAAACCTAGATTTTTCTGATGTAAGAGCAATTATGGATAATGCCGGACCCGCTCTCATCGGTGTTGGTATAGGGACCGGTCAGGAAAGAGGCGTCAATGCCGTGAAAGAAATCTTAAATTCTCCACTACTCGAAGCCTCAATAGACGGTGCGCGCGGGATTTTGTTTGGCGTCGCATGTAATCGTGATTTAAAAATGACAGAAATCAACGAAATCGCGAAACAAATATCAACATCGGTTGATCCATCTGCCAAAATAATTTTTGGAGCATACCATGATAGAAAGCTTCGACCAGGGCAATTAAAAGTAACCCTTGTAGCCACAGGTTTCCACAGCCCAATAGTAAGAAACTCTGTCGATGCGGGACCAACACCAGCGCTTTTTGAATTCAATAAAAATGGAGATGGGGGTATGAAATTTGCGCAACAAAAACCATCTACTGAATGGCCAAAAGCTCAGCCAGTGCCTCAAAAAGACGAAAAGGGAAATAATGATTCAGCAATAAACATATCAAAAAAAGAAGCGCCAAAAGAAGAAAAACCAAATGATGACATGTGGGAAATCCCCGCATTTATGAGAAAAAAGAAAAAGTAAGCAAGAAATTATTCTATGATATACTAAAAGCAAATAATGGAGTTAATTGCTTACTTAGTTGTTCAGCTCTTCGGGAGTGTTATGTATCTTATAGTAAGATACCACTTCAATAATTTTAGCCTTGAGGGTGATAGAAAGCCGGCGGTTATTTTGAGCTTCATGGGTACGGGAATCATTTTGTGCGCTGCAGTAGCAGGCGTATTTTTATATCAAGCAATAAAATAACTATGTTTGATTTAGATAATGGCGAAAAAATAATTTATGTATGCCGTAGACATTGGCTTATATTCCTTTCTGTAATTTTTCAGATTATATTGCCGATGATTATCATTGTCATCGCTCCAATTTTTCTCAATATTTTTTTTGGGGAAATAACTGGCAATTATAAAATGCTCATTTTCATGGGCGCAGCTCTCATATTTGAAGCTCTATGGGTTGTACTTTTCGCAGTCATTATGGATTACTATCTGGACATCTGGCTCATAACAAACCAAAGACTCGTTTTTATTGAAGTCAAAGGAATGTTTAACAGAACCGTCTCGTCTGTAAGCTTTGAAAATATTCAGGACGTCTCAACAGAGGTAAAAGGTATAATCGCTACACTGTTTGGTTATGGCAATGTTCGTATTCAAAGCGCAGGCACCACAGGTCTTTTTGTCTTTAAACAAGTCCCATTACCTTATCGAGTAAAAGATCTTATTATTCACGCCAAAGAATCCTCATCTGCATCAGGTAAAAAAAGAGACTCATAAACTTAAACTGTTTTTATTCGCTGTCTCAAAAATATTTTTCTAATCTCCTCTGCAAAAAGAACAATTGACCCAACAGAAATAATTTGAACCCACTGCTCCCAAGAAAGCGGTTTTATTTTTAACACCGAATTAAAGAATGGATTATTTACGGCAAAAACATGAAGAGTTATAACACCAAGCATAGTCATCGTAAGAAATTTATTTGAGAAAGGATTCATTGAAAAAACCGATTTTGTCTCTGATCTGCAATTTAAGGCATTAAACCACTGTGCAACCACAATAGCTGTCAGAGCAAAAGTCCTTGCCAGAACTTCGTCATGGGTTTGTTTTTCAAAAAGCCAGAAAGCCTCAGCTGCAATTATGGGCCCTATAAAGACAAGCCTGTAACCAATAGTTTTGTCAAAAAGCTGTTTTGAAAATTTAAACCCTTTTTTCATTAGGGATGGATCCTTTGGCTCGAGAGCTAAAGATATATCAAAAAAAGTATCAGTCACAACATTTAACCATATAAGTTGAGCGGCAAGTAGGGGAATGGGGTAACCCAAAAGCAGAGATATAATAATTAAAAGTATCTCACCGATATTTGATGAAAAAAGATATGTTATCGCCCTTCTAAGGCCTTGTCTCATATTTCTACCTTCTTCAACTGCAGAAAGAATATCTGAAAAATTATCATCCAAAAGGACAATATCAGCCGCCTCTTTTGCCACCTCTGTGCCGATTTTACCCATTGCGATCCCGAGGTCAGCCGCAACAAGCGGAGGGGCATCATTAACACCGTCACCGGTCATCGCAATCACTTCACCTCTTGCTCTATATGCCTCTATGATCCTCATTTTATGATCTGGCGTAACTCTTGCAAAAACTGTTGTGTTGTCAAGTTTTTCTGCGAGCTGTTCCACTGACATTGAATCTAGTTCCGCTCCAGTCATGACATTATCTCCCGGCTTATAAATCCCAGCCTGTTCAGCTATTGTTTTTGCAGTAACAGCATGGTCACCGGTTATCATGAGCGTATCTATTCCAAGATTACGTGCCTTCTCTATACTTTCGCTGATATTTGGTCTCAATGAATCTCTTATTGCAAACAAGCCCCCAAATATAAGAGGCGGCAGAGAATCAACAGATACTGATTCTGGAGGATTTACTTCATAAGCAAAGGCAATTACTCGATAGCCTAGTTCCGAAAAGCGAATAAATGTTTGCGAAAAATGCTCACGAGAAGACTCTTTCATTTGCAATTCCTCTCCGTTTTTTAAATACCTATCAGACATTTCCAAAATCACCTCTGGCGCGCCTGTTATGGCAAATCTTCGCGAGTCATTTTTTTTATAAATTGCCAAATGAAATTTCCTTTCATAATCAAATGGCCAGTCCTCAACAAGCTCATAATCTTTATCATTCTTGGACACACCAACTTTTGATGCAAAAACGCTAAGAGAACCCTCCGTTGGATCTCCAATTAGTTTATATTCAGATTTTTGAACAGTTACCACATGAGCATTTGAACAGAATGCTGCTACTTCACCAGCTATTAAAAGATCTTTCGAAGGGTTTTCAATAAGAGGCAATGGTTCATATCCGTTACCATTTACCTCATTATCGTTACCATTTACAAAAACTCTCTCAACAACAAGTTCATTTTTTGTAATAGTGCCAGTTTTATCGACTGCGATTTTATGAGCTTGACCAAGTGCCTCTACTGCCTGAAGCTTCTTTACGAGCACGCGTCGCTTTGCCATTCTCCATACCCCCGCTGCAAGAGTTATTGTAAGAACAAGCGGCAGTCCCTCGGGTACCGCTGCAACTGAAATTGCTACAGAAGCGGCAAACATTTCGGCAACATCTCTTCCCTCCAAAACGCCCAAGGCAAAAATGCCAACAGTAAGCCCAAGAACAATATATACAACAACGCGTGCAATATGGGTCAGGTTTTTTGCGAGTGGTATATCTGTGTTAACTACAGCAATTCTTGAGCTTATTCCACCGATTACGGTAGAAAGGCCCGTGGCAACAACAACTGCCTTAGCTGTTCCCGTTGCAATTACAGTGCCTTTAAAAACCATATTTGTCTGGTCTGTTGTAGAAAGATTCTTCCCTGAAATAATGCTTTCTTTTTTCCGTACAGGTCTCGATTCTCCGGTTAGAGCCGCCTCATCAATGGTTAAATTTCTTACCTCTAAAAGCCTCGCATCTGCAGGAACCTTGCCTCCTTCCTGTAAAGTTATGATATCTCCCGGAACTATATCAATATCAGAGACATCCGTCTCCTTGCCACCTCTCACAACTTCAGCTCTTGTTTCAGTAAATTTTGATAGAGCAGCTAAAGTATTTTGAGCTCTACCTTCTTGAACTGTTCCTAAGATCGCATTAAAAAGCAATATAAAAAAAATCAGAATTCCATCAGTGTACTCATTTAAGAAAAAAACAAGAATATCCGCTCCAATAAGAACATAAATAAGCGGGCTCTTAAACTGTTCGAGAAAAATTAAAAACAGGCTCTTCTGTTTTGCATCCGGTAATCTATTCGGGCCATATTTCTGAAGTCTCTCTTTTGCCTCTTCGTCGGCCAGTCCATTTTTTGAAGAATGAAGCGTCTTAAGGACATCTTCCTTTTCTGTTGCATACCAAGGTGCTGCAGTCATTTAATTTTCCTTAAATTAGTAAAAAAACGCTGGCGCTAGTGAAAGCACAAACGTAAGTATTATTACAGCAATAAGTATTATCGAAAATGTTTTTTTTATTTTTTTCATATCTTTTATGAGATTCTTTCCATTACTTTCTCATGTTTAAGGTAAACTTTCAAAATCGCCAAAAACATAGCTGCGATAAGTGGACCATAAATTATTCCCATAAGCCCAAAAGCTTCAATGCCTCCAAGTATAGTGAGAAGAACTAATAGGGGATGAATGCTAATCTTATCACCAATCAAAATTGGTTTTATAAAATTATCAATAGTGGAAACTATAAATATATTATATATTAAGAATATAATTCCCATTGTGAGCGAGCCAGTCGCAAAAAGATAAACACCAGCAGGTAAGAATATGATATACGGCCCAAGAAATGGTATAAGCGCCAAAAAACCCATCACAGCGCCCCATAAAACTGGAGACGGTATTCCAAAGATTGCAAAACCTATTCCACCCAAAAGACCCTGTACCATTGCCGCCACAAAGTTGCCTACAAAAATCGCCTTACCCGCGTCATGGAAGGTTTTGTATAGGTTAAGCTCCTCTCTTGTCTTAAGAGGGCTAAGATCGATAAGAAACTTTGAAAACTTCTCGCCATCTCTAAGCAGATAAAAAAGAGTCATAGCCATCACAAAAAAGTTCAATATAAGAGAAACTGCGTTTGAGATTATCCCACCAACTTCTTTAGATAAAGTGAGTCCCAAATTTTTTAAAGTCGGCTCAAGTTCTGTATCAATAAAATTTCTAATATCAAAATGAAACTGAGTGGCAATAGGTTGCACCGTGGTTATAAACGGGTCAAATAATTTTGAAAGCTGGCTAGTGTCAGAAAGAAGTGATAACGCTTCATTCCCTAAAAGTATCAAAAGTCCAAACAGGGGAAGAATTATAAGCAAAAGAACGAGCAATACCGTAACAAGAGCGCTTATATTTTTCCCCTCATGAAATTTTCTAAGCAAAAACTGGTAGAAGGGGTATGTTAGAGCCGCAAGAATCGTGCCTATTATAAACGGCGCAAAAAAGCCGCTTATAACAAAAAACAGAAGCACAAAAAATATTGTGACCAGACCAATTAGAAAATATCTTGATTCCCGTGTTGGCATTACATAAAGTATAACACGGAAGAATTATTAGTCATTACTCTAAAAACCTTTAAAACTCGTTTTTTCGTTTAGCTAAAATTTTCCAAGGGCAATTTTTCTCCTTATACCCTCAACATACTTTTCTAAAAACCAAAGGTTGTGAATAGTGAGAAGTCGTCCACCGAGCGGTTCTTTTGCTTTAAACAAAAAGTGCACATGAGCTAATGCGTAAACCCTGCACGTTGGACAGGCGCAGGCAGCCGATATCGGTCTAAAGGCATTTTTATATACGCCACGTTTTACATCTATGTAACCCCTGCTTGTAAATGCTGTTCCATGCCTCGCAACACGCGTAGGTAAAGCGCAGTCAAAAAGATCAATTCCTAATTTTATGATTTCCGGAATTGATTTTAAATCCCCAATTCCCAAAAGATGATGAGGTCTTCCCCAGTCAATTTTTTCATTAACAAATGAGATTATCTTAAACATCTCCCTTTGGCTTTTTCCTAACGCTCCACCGATCGCTATTCCAAAGACAGGCAACTCATTTAAAGATTCAACAGATTTTTGCCTCAAATCCTTAAATAATCCGCCTTGAACAATCCCAAAGGTTTTTTGTTTTTTTGATTTATGGACTTTCAAATATCTCTCATACCATCTATTTGTCCTCTCCAGATCACGAAGCGATGCATTTTTGTCATCAACCACAGCTCCGCATATATCAAGTAAGTACGCAAAATCAGCACCAAGTTGCATTTGCGCTTTCGCTGAAGACTCCGGAGTTAGCATTATTTCCCTGCCATCTCTCGGCGATCGGAACCTTACCCCTTCCTCAAAAATTTTAACAAGTCCCTGTGATCTCTGTTTTAGATCTGATTTTTCTCCGGGAAAAATTGAACCCACCTTCCCTATGCCGAAAGCAGTCCCTTTTCCAAGGCTAAAAACCTGAAATCCTCCCGAATCTGTAAATATTGGGTGCTCAATATTAAAAAATTTATGAAGTCCTCCTTGTTTTCCAACACGCGCCGTCGCATCAAGATCAATAAAATGAAATGTATTTGTAATCTGACACTGCACACCCGCAGATTTAAGATCGTCTGAATCAAGCGCGCCTTTTATAACACCAAGCGTTGCAACGGGAATAAAAGCAGGAGTTTTTATTACACCATGAGGCGTCTTAAGTGTGCCGACTCTCGCTTTACTCTTTTTTGATTTTTTCTGAACTTCAAAAGAAAACATAGATCTAATAAAATCTTGAAATTGTTCGATGATGCGGGACTTTAGGATTCATTTCTTTTGAATAAACCCACAAACGATAATCCAAATCAGGGTACGATATGCCGGTCGATTCTGCAATTTTTGAAGCGCATATAATCGCTCCTGCCCTCAGTGCCGCCTCTTCCTCTGAACCATATCCCAAAACTTCTTTATCTTTAAGTTTTTGCAATAAATCAGAACGGGGGATAAGCATACCATAATTTATAAAAAGCTGAGGAAGTTTATGATCTGGGTAAATCAATAAATCTTCCCGGTCCTTTAAATTCATTCCACAAAATGCTTCAAGGTCCGAAATAAGAAGTCGCAATTTTTTGCAAAACGGCATCATTACGCCATTAAAATTTACAATATCAGAAAAAACATAAGGCAATTTTTCTAGCATAAAATTGGCAAAATCATTTACGCTTTTGCCATTAAATTCCGTAACCAGTTTTTCAAAATCAGTTTCTTTAAGAAAAATTCCTATATCACCCAAAATGCGTACACGCTCTTCTACTAACTGCATTTGACCAGTTGTCCCCAAAAGGAGTTCCTTCATAAAACCCGATGGATCATTTGAAAGTTTATCTGCAAGATCAGGATATTTTTTTATAACTTCCTTTATCTTCATACCCAGCGCAATGGATCCCTTCAGCTCTCCATATCTAAAAGTTTTCGATTCGTCAGCATTCCAAAAGCAAAAATTTAATGAATCAATAAGAAGAAAAAATACCGGCGATAAACCCTCGAACTGAACTAGTGGTTCACTATCCGGTTCAGTTAATAGTTTTATTTTTAATTCTTCAGGTATATTTTCAGATATTTTTACAAAATTGGTTTCTCTGAGAAATTTTTCTGAAAGAGGAAGTAAGTTCTCAAGTCTCGTCATGTTTATTTTTAATATATTCCCTAAGCGGACATACATCGTGTTTGCATCGAGCTGTGCAATATTTTCTGCCGTAATCAATCATTCTGTACGTAAAATTAAACCACTCTTTTTTGGGGAGTATCTCCATTAAATCTTTTTCAATTTTCACAGCATCTTTGTGTTTGGTTAGGCCAAATAGCCTTGAGAGTCTTACCACGTGAGTATCAACAGCAATGCCATCAACAATCCCATACGCATTTCCCAAAATCACATTAGCAGTTTTTCTGCCAATGCCGGGAAGGGCAACAAGCTCTTTTATTGTTTTTGGTATTACTCCATTGTATTGGTCCTTGATAATTTTTGCTGTAGATAGAATATTTTTTGCCTTTGCTCTATAAAGACCGATTTCCTTTATATCTTTCTGAAATTCAGAAATATCGGCTTTCGCGTAGCTATCAAGTTTTGGATATTTTTTAAAAAGCCTTTTGGTTACTTCGTTTACTTTTTTGTCAGTTGTTTGAGCCGATAAAATAACCGCAACAACAAGCTCCCAGTTATTTGAATAATCTAAGGCTATTTTTGTTTTGGGGAAAAGTTTTTTCAGTATCTTTATTATTTTTTCCGCTCTCTTTGCATTATCGCTATCCATAATAATTCAATTGTATGCGAGAAAGGTAAAAAATTAAAAGCTCCTATTTATTCTGGAAGCGCTATCTTATCAAATTCAGCAAGTCCGGAGAGAACCTCCACAGATCCGTTACTACCTTTTATTCCTAGTTTTACAGGTGTAAGCGATGGGCTCCCGTTTATGATTTTTCTTACAAAGGTGTCTCCATCTTCTTCAACGATAGAAAACCTCGGGATTGAAATTGCATCCTCTCTTATAGATGTTACGATTGAAAGATCAGCGCTAAGGCCGCTCTTTAATCTGCTATCAGGTTTAATAAGAGCTATTGTCGCTCTATAGTTAGGAACTCCGTCTATGAGTTTTGCTTCCGGTTCTATGGAAAAAATTTCAGCTTCAAATGTTTCTGCTAAAAAAGCATCAAAATTTACATTGACCTTATTTTTAATCGCAACATCTCCGATATCAATTTCTGGTATATATGCCTTTATCACCAAATCGTTCGGATTGATAAGAGATATTAATTTTACTCCAGGCTGCGCTATTTCGCCGATCTCTGCGTCAAAAACTGTAATTACTCCGTCTATAGGTGCTCTGACATACGACTTTGCAATTTGAGACGATATCCTTTCAACCCTTGCTCTTGAGGCATTAACTGATGCTCTCTGGGCGGCTACCTGTTCGCCTGTAGCAGGGGATTTTGCAAGAGAAAGTTCGCTAAGCGCGATATTCACATCATCGTTTGCAGATTCTATCTTCTCGTAAGCTGAAGACAAGGATGCGATAGCTACTGATATTGAATTTCTCGCCGCAGACACGGAAACCCTCCACTCAGAAAGCGTAGCTTCAGAAAGTCCGCTCACTGGAGACGCATTATTTACCGCCCTCGATAGCAAGTCGAAGAACAATACCAGATCACGGAGATTATCACCCGCAATTCTATCAGCCTCTCTTATATCCAAAGAAGTGTCTTGTATTGAATCAAGCCAAGTTTCCAAACTATCGCCAATTTTTACCCTTGAAAAATTTAAATTAATTGTAATCTGTTGATCAGCGCTCAATTTTGTTGTAAGACTCGGATTAGAGCTTCTTGGGCTACTAAAAAGTTGATCAGCCACACGATATAATGCGTCATCGCTGGTTACATAAATACTTCTAAAAGTATTCCAAAAATCACTATAAGCTCTTTCTTTTGCTCCCTCAGCTCTATTTAGCCTCGACTCGTATAAAGCTATTTCCTCGCTTTTTGCACCTTTGAGAGTTTCACCGAGTCTTGCTTCCTGTAACTCCAAATCAGCCTGTGCCTCATGAAGGCTTGCAATAAGATCACTTGTATCAATAGACGCAAGAATAGCTCCTTGTTTAACACTCTGACCAATTCGCGCATAAACAGACTGTATTCTACCGCCCTGTTCAAATGCTAGGTCCGCGCTGTTTTTTGGTTCGGTTGCTCCACTTATTAAAATTTCTTTTGATACGGTTTTCCTTTCCGCCGAGACAACCTCAAAGTTTTTAGAGTCCCTACCGTCCGATAGATAAAAAGCAAAAATACTTGCTATAAAAACCAATGGAATAACGGCAACAACTCTCTTCTTTGGCAAAAATTGCATAAAATTTAAACTAATTTAATTTATATTTAAGAGACTGCATTGTAACACATTTACTTCTTAAGCGCAAGTATCAAAAAACCACCCCGTATGCGAGGTGGTTTTTAAAAGCAACTATTTTTTTATGAGAAAAACATCTTTCCAAACGATGTCTTCATAAATCTGGAACTTCTAAATTTTTCTTCAAGTCCCCAAGTCTTTCCTGCTTTAAATGCGCAAAGCACGATGAGCGCTGCGGAATATACTATGTGTTCATCAACGATAAGTGAGTGGGCATTCGGATAAGGAAATCCAAGCGGCAAATAGTAGAGGATCATCATTGTTACGCCAAATGTTGCAGCCAGTCTTATGCTGATACCCAAAATTAGCGCAACGCCAATAAGCGTAAGACCCCACTGGTTCAGAAAATCAATCATAGGGAGAACTGACGGAGATGCAAAAAAGGCATAAAGTCCTTTAAACGCCTTAGCTCCTTTGAGATATCCTCCGGCGCTCCATTCAGGATCCATCACTTTGGTTATTCCGGCGTAGAAATACAACCACCCCAAAACAATACGTAGAAGAAAAAGAGAAGTTTTTTGTAGTTTTGGCATAAATTTTTAATTAATAAATATCGACTGATTAATAAATAAATTTGGCTCGAAAATTCTTTTAACTTTTTTTCCTTTTTTCACAGATTTATTTATCGCGGAAAAAATTTTCGGCGGATCTATTTTTTTCTTTTTTAACATATAAGCTAACCCACCAAGAGACGACCCTCCTTCAGTTTCTTTTAAAAAAGGCTTATCTCTTGCAAGAGCAAATCCAAAACTTCTGTTAGATGAGTACTTACTAAGCCCGGTAGCCATTAAGTCCCCAAGACCAGCAGGACCTAATGCTGTTTTTTGTTTTCCTCCAAATACCTGAACTAATTTTTCAAACTCAACAAAAGAAGCAGAAAAAAGCGAAGCGATGGTATTCGAGTCATATGAAAGACCAGCAGCTATACCCATTCCTATTGCATAAACATTTTTTAAAACTCCGGAAACCGCAACGCCTTTAACGTCATCTGATTCAATAATAGAAAGGTGTGTTTTATAAAACAATTCAATAATAAATTTTCTAAGAACAGAGGAGTGCGATGCTATAACTCCGACAGTGTGTGATTTTTTAGATAGCTCCTCGGCAAGCATCGGGCCTCCTAATATTCCCCATTTTACACCTCGTGGCGCATATTTTGGAAAAATGCCGTCAGAAAAAATCATTAAATCCGGATCAATGCCTTTAGATAGAGAAACTAAATATGTGGTTGAGGAAATATATTCGTCAATTTGATCAATTGCATCAGCAAGACATTGTGTGGGAACGCATAAGAAAATTATATTAGCGATTGGCACTATTTCAGAAAGTTTCTCTTCCGCGAGGCATTTCTTAGGGTTAATATCCCATACATGTATCTTGATATCTGATTTGGATTCCAAAATTTTTGAAATAGCAGTTCCTATTTCCCCAGCGCCGATTATTAAAACCTTTTTCATATCAAAAATTATTAACCAACTGACCAACAATTGTTCCTACAAAAATCGCAACCCCTCCAAGAAGAAGCATTCTAAAACCACTCCTCCATATATTTGAATGAGAAAATCTTGCGCTCACAAAACCAAGCAAGAAAAGAGAAATCAGGGAAAACGCTATAGACATTCCAAAAGCAAACTTTGTTTCAAAAAAGAAATATGGAGATAGCGGTATAAATCCTGCAATGAAATAAGAAAAGAACATAATCACGCCTCCAATTCTAGGACTGTTTGTGCTGCCTTCGGATTTTCTTAAAAAATCTTCAGCGGAGTGTTCAGATAAAAAACTGCCAACTGCCATAGAAAACGCCTCAACAAAAATCAAAACAATGCCTGTTAAAACTATCGTCTGGCGGGGAACTTCGGCTATGGCTATCCCAGAAAGAAGACCAACTGTCGAAACTAGGCTGTCTTCTACCCCAAAAATGAAATTTCGCAGATATGACGCAGAAATATATTTTGACTGCATATATACCTATATTGTACTGCTGACAGAAAATAAACGCTCGTTTTTCTGTGGAAAATAAAAACTGCCCACCAGTCCGCTATAAGCAGAAGGGGCAGCTTTTATTTACGTGAAAATTATTTGGAAATCTCCAAATCGCGAACTATTCTTGCTGAAATAGTATTGCCTTCAAGCTTTCCAAATACACGTACTTTATCTCCACTATTCATATCTCCAAAGGATATCTTCTGGGAATTTTTCCCAAGAATTGCGGTTATGTCAGTCAATTGGATTGTATAAGTTTTTCCATTTTCAGTCGTAAATAAGAACGATTTCTCATTAACCGACATGGTTCCGAGAGTACCCGGATAACTTCTTCCAAATGGCTGCACTGTAGGAGTTGTTTTTTCTGGCTTCTCGTCTTTCTTGTCATCTCTGCCTACTGTAGTCCACACCTTAACACTCTTTGCTTCTATTGATAGGTCAGAAGTTGTTGAAACAACACCTCGGATCTCAAGAAGATCATTCGAGTTAAGTTTTGTTATATCAAAACCTTCACCAATGAATTTTGTGTCAGAAGACACGGAGACAGTCCACTTTCCACCAAAGGCATTCAAAACGAAAGAATTTGATGTTGGATGAACCTCTGTAACCTGTCCGCGAAGCATCGCATACACCTCACCGTTTGCGAACCACGCCTGACCGATTGCAGTAGCGCTGATTTTTCTTGAAAAGAAAGATAGTGTGTCCTCTAGAAGTGGCTGGTTTTTTGCTGAAGCAGCAAAAGTTCCAAAAGCAATTCCTGATGCAAGAATAACGCCAAAAAGACTCCCGATTATATATTTTTTCATGTCTTTTTAAGCACGATAAAAGCGACCTTGTCGCTACTTGGGATACAAAGATAACAACCTATATTGGTATATGTGACAGCTATAAGAAGCTATTTTTTAAGACTCTCTGCTATTACAGAAGCATCTTGCTTTGCTATAGAAATACTTGAATAAACAGCTCTCAGGGCTTCATGTGCTTTTTTCAGTTTTCCTCTCGCTGTTAAAAAGGATTTCTCATCAACGGGTACGGGCAAATCATTTGAAAAAGCTTTCGCCATTTCCAGATTTTTGTTTGCATCTTTAATTTCGCTATTTAAATCATCAAGAGCGGACAATAAATCAGAATTATTTGAAATCTCAGCTATTCTCAAACCAAGTTTATTCGATAAAGCTTCAATATCATGTGTTACCGCTCCGGCTCTGGAAAGCGCTACCTCAAAGAGTGCAACCGAAGAAGTTATTGAGTAAGATCGATACGTACCGGAAATATTCTTTGCATAATTTTGAAATTCCGGGGTTTCTATGCTCGTATCAGATTGTTTTTGTAACTGTATAAGGTCAGATAATTGCTCTCTTGCAACATTTATTAACTTTGACCGTAGTTCGATCGGCATTCTCGATGAGTTTTCAAGTCTGTCAATTACAAAGCGTAAACTGTTTATCCTCCTCATTATTTCATCCTCACCACGTCTTTCAGTCTGAAGGGCCTTCTCTTTGGGTAAATCAGATCCCGTCAAAGATTGAATACCCCTACTTTGGCTAGTAGTTCTTATTTGGGCATGAGATACAAAAGGAGAAAAGACAAAGGAAAATAAAATAAAAAACTTGAAAATATTTTTCATGGTTCAATTAACGGCTCTTCATACAAGCTTTCATCAAAAGACTGAAGATCAGAAGGAAGCTGCTCTAAATTTAATTTTATATCCCGTAGGTCTTTCTCAATTTGCGCATCAGATGTATTGTTTCCAATCGATTCCAAATCTACGTTATCGCTGACTTGAGAAGGGGATATAGAGTCTGAAAATCTCTCAAAATTCGCCAAAACATAAAGACCAAACCCAATCAAAAGAATAACAGCAAACGATATTAGATGTGGCGCATTCTTTGGCTCTTCAATTTTCTTTTTCATAGCAAGTCTCCTAAATCATTACAAATCTAAGAGTAACATTAAAGACATTGATGTGGAAAACTATATATTTTAATGTTTTAAAAGATGTTCATGTGCGTAATCCAAAGACGCATCAACTTTTTTTCCAGGATTAAATATAAGACTTGGATCAAAAATTTTCTTTGTTTCAGTAAAAAGCTTGTAAATTTCAGGTCCGTACATCATAGAAAGATATGGCCCGCGTATAAGTCCATCATTATGCTCTCCTGTCATTGAGCCTTCAAACGAAAATACTAGGCTATAAACTTCGTGTGACAGGTTTTTAATCGTATCTGATAGTTTAGGGTCAGTCGGATCAACAAGGGGAATTATATGAAAATTTCCATCTCCAACATGACCCGCAACCGTATAGATAATGTCATAACGGGACAAAATCTCATTCAGTCTCGGCAAGAATTGAGCTAGCTTTTCCGGTCTCACAACAAAATCATCAATAAAAGGAGCTGTTCTTAGATTTTTCAACCTCTGGCGAAGAAGGTTAAAGCTTTCGCGCCTTATTGCCCAGTATTTTTTTGATTCGGAGTCTTTCTTCGTAAGTTTTGTGGTTATCTTCATTGCCTCAAGTTCCTTTTGAGCCTCTTTTGCTCTTCTCGAAACCTCCTCTTCGTTATCTCCAGTAAACTCTGCAAGGAGTACAAGTTTTGGTATTCCACCAGTTACAACCATAAAAATTTCCGGCAAAAAACTAAATCCAAGCTTGAATAAATTACCGCCAAGTCTTTTTGAAAATTGTGGGAAAAACTTTACAGCAAGTTTAAATGTGTGATCATCATATGATTCAAAACTTTCCGGTTTATGTTTTAAAACCGCAGAAATGATGTCGCCGAGGCTATCTAGAGAATACAAAAACGAAACAAGTAGTCTTGCATGCTGTTTGGGTTTTATTAATCTCAATTTTGCTTCAGTTATGATTCCAAGTGTTCCCTGTGACCCAACGATAACTTTTGTTAAATCAAAAGTTCCTTTATGGTGATCCATAACATTCCACAGGAAATACCCGGCAGAATTTTTTGAAACATTCGGTTTTGCTGATTGTATAAGCTCATAATTATCATCAATCAGCTTGGACATTGATCTATATATTGATCCCTCAAAAGATTTAAGGCGTTTTTTTGCCCCAAGCTCTTTTTTATTAAGCGCCCTAAACTCATATTCTTTTCCGTCAGCGCAGACCATTTTAACCGATTCAACATAGTCTTCGGTTTTTCCATAAGTAAGGGTTTTTTCACCACCAGAATTATTTGCCACTATGCCTCCCATAGCGCAAATTTCACGGGAAGCCGGATAACTTGGAAATAAATATCCCTTTGCAAGCGTTTCTTTTTCAAAATCACGATAATAAACTCCAGGCTCTGTTACTGCATACCCTTCGCCAACTTCTTTGATCTTATTAAAATACTTTGTAAAATCGAGAGAAATAGATTCGGTAAGCGGCCCACCGGTCATATCCGTCCCTCCAGCTCTAGGAACTATGGATACGTTGTCACCATTCTTTTTTTCTTCTGTCGCATAGTTAACCAACGAAGAAATATCTTCGACGTCTTTTGGGTATGCTACAAGTTCAGGTTTTATCTCAAAAAGACTCGCATCGTGACTATGTGTCTTTAATGTCTCTGCGTCCTCAGTTAAATCTCCATGAAAAAATTTTTGTATTGGCTCTAAATGTTTTCGCATACACCAAGTATACGAAATAAACTGTAAACCGCCCTGGGGAAAACTTATTTTTTCCTCCTAAAATTCAAAAACTTCCTATTAAGCAATTTACTTGCAGTTTCAGACGTGAGTCTAGTCCCTGTGTTAATAGTCGAATTCCAAGCTTTTTTTGCGATATCCAACGGATGAAATTTAAGATAATTTCCGCTTATAACAGCAACTAATTTGTTTTTAGCATCTTTAGGTAGAGAAGATCTCACTATTGGAGCAAGGTGTGATGGGACAAACAGAAAAACTTTATTTAAATATTTATAAGAATTAATCAGCTTTTTTGAACGATCTGCAAAACTATTCACAAATCTGGACAGCAACTCGTTTGAATTCTCAACCTTAACAGAACCGGAACCAAATCTTTTACCTCCTCCGCTCCTTACAAAAAACCCCTCATTATCAGAATATTTTGGTTTATCAATAAAAAACGAATCAACTTCTGTAAGTCCAGTAGGGGATACTACAAAAAACCTAGCTCCCGACGTTCCTGCTACAAGAAGCAGTGATGGTGTTGATGAAAATGATTTTAATGTTTCAGGTATTTTGATCATATCAATTAAAACAAGTTAGGAGTGCGTTGTGTTACACAAAAAAGAATTTAACAGTTAAAAAACGCAAAAAAATTTTTATATATGATAAAATTAAATAGAAAATGAACTTTGTAACGCAAACCAATTGGTTTTCGATATTTGTAGGAAGCTCAATAGCGCTCGCCTCACTTACTTTTGTTGCAATTGCCGTATTTATTTTATTAATTCTTTTTGAAATACAAAAAATTATAAGAACTATCAGAAAAGAAATAACCGAAACCGCTGACAGAGTTCGCATACTGCAGGAAAAAATCGAAAATCCTGAATTTATTTCAGAAAAAATAGGACGTATATTTAGCGTATTGTTTGAGAAGTGGAAACCAAGCATTAAAAAACGTCGCAAATCAAAAAAATAAAATGAAAAAAACATCCAAGAAAAAGAAAAACGGCAACGGATGGCTTGTTGGAGGTGTCTTTTTACTAGCGCTTATGGGTAGTGTCGCATCTTACTTTTTAGGAGGTGACAAAAACAAAAATAACCGCGCAAAAGCAAAAGCGTGGATGACAAAAGCTAGAGACGAAGTAATGAGAGACCTAAAAAGAGTTGGTAGAGTTAGCGAAAAAGAGTTCGAACGCATTATTACAAAGGTTCAGAACCGATATGCCGGACTAAAAAGCGTAGATAACCGCGAACTAAAAGCTTTCATTTCAGACATGCGCAAGCACTGGAAAGAGGTTGTTCGTGAAGTAAAAAAGGGGACAAAGAAAGCGGCGAAAACTAGAGCTAAGGTAAAAAAGAAGAAATAGTTTACGATTTTTCCGAATGCACAACGAGCTGGGGGAATGGAATTTCTATTCCCTCTTTTTCGAATTCAATTTTTAGTCTTCTCCTTAACTCTCCAGCCACATCCCATTGTTTCATTGGCTCTGTGTCACCCAAGACTTTAAAAACAATAGCCGAGTCCGCAAAGTCATTAATTCTTACAAATTCAGGTGCTTTCTTTATAAATTCTCTCCACTCAGGGTCTTCTGCGAGATCTTTCCCGACCCTATTAACGGTTTTTTTCAAATGATCTATATCCGTTTTATAAGAAACCCCAATATCAAGATTAACTCTTGAAAATTGCTTGGATAAATTAGATGTCTTTTTCACTTCACCGTTTGGTAAATGATGTACTGTTCCATCAAGGTCGCGCAGGGTTGTCATTCTAAGAGTTATACCCTCGACAAGTCCGCATGTACCATCTATACACACCACGTCACCAACTCTAAACTGGTTTTCAAGAAGTATAAAAAGGCCGGAAATAATATCTCTTATCAAATACTGGCCGCCAAACCCAAGAGCCAATCCTGCAACTCCTGCTGTAGCAAGTAGCGGCTTAATATCAATCCCGGATTCCGAAAGTATCATCGCGCCTGCAACTATCCATATTACAACCCTCACTGTTCCTGCAAAAACCCCTACAAGCGTATCCTCGCGCTTTTTAACCGCAGTTGTAGACAGTTGTTTATCTTCTGTAAGAGTAAGTGTTCTATGAACAACTTTTTTAATAAAAAACTTGGAAAACCTTCTAACAACCCACGCGCCAAAAATTATCGCGACAATCGCAATCCCATGGCTCATAGCCCATGATTTTGTACTCATTAAAACATCTAAAATATATTCATTCATATAATTGCAGTATAGAAACCTGAGTGACAAGGTCAACCCATCTTAAAAACGAAACGCCCGATCATCGCCCTGAAAAAATCAGGACAAAAACCGGGCAGGCGCCTCACTAAGAGGCAAACTGGGCGGGATCATCTGGGCCGCCACCGTTGATGTCATCCATTGCGAAACTTTCGAGGTTTGTACCAGTCGCTTTTTCAAGAATATCGCTAACTTGTTCCGCGGCTTTCCTCTCCGAAGCATCGTCTGAAGATAGCTTTGCACTGATTACCCTGTACGCATCACCGGGAAAGCATCTAACAGAACATTTTCTGTTCAAAAGTTTCCGAAGCTCTATTCCTTCCTCGGAAAGAGTTTCTTCTTCGAGTCTCACAAAAAACTGCTGCATAACAGAACCAGAGGCGACTCGACTCACGTCTCTTCTCCTTTTTGGACGACAAAAGGAACCAATAAAAACAATAAACTAAATTTTTTTTTAAATCAAGATTCATCCGGCGCGCATATTGCGCATGTTTCGCAAAGCGTTTTTCCTTTTGTAAAAACTCTAAGAGCTTTTGAAAGCGGGAGTATAGAAAAAAAATATCGCAAATCAGCCGCTCTCCGGAGCCACCAACCCAAAATGCCATAAAAATGCATACCCATCCATATTGTCGCCGCCCATCCGGTCCCAACCGGTATTGCAAAGTCAGTTGGGCGGGGGATGAATTCAACTCCCTCTTGATTCTTTAGTTTCACCGATATCATTGAACCGACATATTCTCCATGGCGTATAGCTGTTTGCGCCATTCCCGCATACATTACAGATGCCGCGTCTCCTATCACAAAAACATTATCAACATTTACCGCCTGTAGATATTCATCAACAACCACGCGTCCTTTTTTATCAAGCTGAAAGCCTTTTACATCACGATAAAGCCTGTTTGGCATAGCACCCGCAGTCCAGATAACTGTTTTTGTTTTAACGTTCATATCTTTCAGATAAAGGGTTTCAACGTCTTCTTTTATTACAGTCCTGTTACACATCACGTTCACACCCAATCTTCGAAGTCTTTGCGTGACGACTTTTGAAACAGATTCAGGAAGTATTGGTAAAATGCGTGGCGCCTCCTCGATTAAATCAATTGTTATAAGGCTTGGGTCGAGTTTATGTTTTTTTGCAAGTATTTTTGTATATTGTGCCAGTTCAGCAGCAAGTTCTGTGCCGCTTGCTCCGCCTCCTACAAGCACTATATGTGCTGCGCACACCTTTTTATCACTTTCCTGTTTTTCACATGACTCAAACGCTTCGTGTAGATGCTGTTTTAACCGGAGCGCTTCTGTAATCGATTTAAAACCAAATGCAGATTTTTCAAGACCCGGAATATTAAAATACGCCGTCTCACTCCCTAAAGCTAAAACAAGATAGTCATACAAATACCTCGATCCAGAAGCTCCTTTTAAAGCGCTTGTAGAAAGGTGAACTTCAGAAATCTTATCAATCACAACCTCAACAGAAGTCCCGTCAAAAATATCGCGTAGCGGTATACAAACCTCAAGAGGGGATTTTCCTGTAACCACCCTGTATAAGCCCGCATAATATTCAAAATGCGGCTTATCCGTCACAAGGGTTATTGAAGCATTAACTTTAAGCTTTGAAAGCTTAAGAGCGGTACTGACTCCTCCAAACCCGCCTCCCACGATAACAATTCGTTTCTTTGTATCGTTCATAAAATCTTTCCTCTAAACAATCCAACTATAAGCAAAAACCGTTCCGATAACAAACAACGCAAGAAGAATTATTCTCGAAAAAATATTTTTTGGTATCCTATCAACAAGTTTTTTTGCAACTGCCACCCCTATAAACGCGACAAAAAATAAAAATATTATGAGGGGATAATATTCAGAGCTCAAAAACCCTTGGCTCAAATACGCCGGTATTCTTATCATATCCACACCTATTCCTATCGCTGCAGCCGTAGTAATATATCTGCTCTTGGAAAGATTATATCCATTTAAAAACGCTCCGCGAAGTGCTCCGCCTGTTCCAATTAAACCTGCTAAAAATCCCGAAACGGATCCTCCGATAACAGATGCGGTGTTTGTTGGATGATATTTTTTATTTGAAAACAAAGACCATACGCTCCAGAAAACAAGAAAAATCCCCAAAATTACCTTAAGCATCTCTTGAGATACCGAAGACACAAATGACGCGCCAACATAACTCATAATGACACTCGGCAGACCAAAAACAAAAACTATTTTCCAGTCGAGTCCATGCCTAAAAAAACCTATTCGCGTTATTCCCCCGAAAACATGAAATATCGCAACAAGAGTAAGAGCTAGGGGAAAATTAAAATAAATTAATGCAAAAGGTAAAAGTATCGTCGATGATCCAAATCCCGCTATCGTTCCGATCACCTCGGCGAAGAAAGCCGAAAGAAGAAAATAAAATGTCATAATGCTTTTTCAAGTATACCCCAAAAAAAAGTGCCCGTGCGCGCAAATGCGCGCGACGGGCTGTGTCTGTCCGAAGTTGATGCTTCAGTATCAACTCGGTGGCGTCATTCAACACTCCTTTGGGTTGGAGTTATCAGAAAACACCCATAAGACACTGAAAAGATCATAATCTTTTCAGTAAAACTTTGCAATACCCAAAACAACCTACAGTGCAGCCTCCATCACCGGTCCCATAAATCCTATATAAAACAAATATATTCCAACTGCTAAAGTAATCAAAAGAAGGGGATATACCACAACCGGCTTCCTAAACGGCTTTATAAATTTTTGCGGAAACTCCGGAAAGAAGATCCGAATAGCCCCCTTTAAAAAAGTCATCCAACCAAGAATAGTTATAATCACTCTCCAGTCACCGGGCCACCCTGGGTGAATTAATACAAAAAATGTGCCTAACCCCACGAGCACTGCACCTGAGATATAAACAAAAGCTTTATTCTTAACAGAATCAAAAAGCAAATCAATATTTTTTGGCCTAAGTAAAAGCGAAAGCGCTATCGATGTAAGATACACCCCCCATATCTTTGCCAAAAAAAATGAAACAGCCATTAAAGAAATTATAACACAAAAAAAGTTGACACAAGTGCAAATCTCTTGATAAATTGCCAAAAAGCCCCGAACCTTCCAAAAACACAAAAGGACAAGAAAGTGAACGACATTAGATTTTTTGAAGTAGACGTAGAAGCCAACCGGACCCCATTTTTTTTCAGTCACCAAATCAGTCTCAATGATATTTCCGAAAGGTTTTCTCATGTGATATCCGTAAACCCGAAAAAAGAGGCAGTTCAAGCAAAAATCTATTTTGGAAATTTTATTGAAATAGAAAGCGCGAGAGATGAAATAGTTATTGTATACGGGAATCCAAATCGTACATTATTCAAAATGAGATACAAAAAAAGAGGGAAGATAGAATATCCTTCAAAGCATCTCAAAAATGGATATATTTTTTTTGCGCCAAAAGAGTTTGTGTATGCGCTAAGACCCTTAACTCCTCAATGTCACGCAATTATTTTTACGGAATCAAATTTATTCGTACCCAGATTTAGTAAGAGACTCGAGGATTTCTAATGATTGCGGGCATGACAAAAAAGCCCTCCGCAAATGTGTGGAGGGTATTTTCTTTTACCTGTGATAAAATTAAACACATGATCAAATCCCCAAAAGTTAAAAAATCAGTTTTCTGGATTACACAAGGCATCGTCATCGCTGTCTTTCTCATGGAGGGGATAACAAAAATTTTTGGACTGGATTTTCAAATACAAAACTTTATTCGTTGGGGCTATCCATCTTGGTTTGTTTATATAATAGGGTTTATCGAAACTCTTTCCGCAATTTTGCTTCTAACAAAATATAGAAACATTGCCGTAACATCACTTCTGACAGTTATGGCAGGCGCAATCTTCACTCATGTTTCAAATGGTGAACCTCAAATGATGGGCCTCGCTATACTCATGATACTTTTTCTAATAATAAGTTCTCGCATCAAGAGAGCCGCTCAATAAAAAGTTTTAAGAAGCAATAGCAGGTTTCCACCGCTTTGCCAGAAAACTCAAAAGCAAAGGCACAAAGAATTTAAATATCACAGAAGTTCCTATGAGTAGGGAATAGAGTTCAATCGGAACCAGATTCGCATCATGAAGAAGTTTTAATATAACAATGCTTGTAGAAAATCTTACTCCAAGAGCCACTCCCATAAAAATCGATTTCTTCGTTCCTAAAACTTTCGATCCTACAAAATAACTTGCAGCAACCTTCGCAATCTTCGCCGCAATAATAAACAAAAGAACCAAAAAGATATGAGACAAGAGATATTTTGAATTTGTCTCAAAACCGACATCAAAAAAGAAAATTGGCGCAAAAAAGCTATAAGTTATTGCCTGCACATGTTGGCCTATTATAGGCGTTCTTGCAGCCGGTAAAACCGCTCTTACTAAAACCCCTGCCGCTATAGCGCCAATAACAGCTATATCGAGAGAACTATGAAGTCCAAAACTTATAAAAACAAAGAAAACTCCAAAAATGAGCGCAAGAATACTTGTCCTGTGCGGTTCATGCGCCGAAGTTGTAGCTCGAAATTTTTTCAAAATAACCAAAAGCAATGCAACTATACCCCCAAATATTCCAAGTCTCACAACGTCAAATAAATCTGCAGAAATATTTACAGAACCCAAAGTTGGGATTATCGTCACCACTGCAAAAACCACAAAAAGTTCGATTATGTCATCAAATGTCGCAATACCCAATATTATCTGCCCAAACTTTTTTTAGTAAGACGAAACTCCTCAAGTATCGGCAGGAGGATTGCCTCACCAACAGTTGCAAACGAAAGCGCAACAAGTATAGAAATCAAAATCGGTATCTTAAAAATAAAGTAGATTAAACTTCCTATCACCAGAACTTCAGCGATCTCTATTATTAAAGTCGCTTTAACAATGAATTTTCCAGAAGATTTAATCTTCCCCAAGTCCAGAGAAAATCCAATTATAAAAAGAAGCAGATACAGGCCTATCGTTTTCAAAAAATCAAACGTATCAGTATTTACAATTTGGGCCAAAAAAGAATTCCCCGATAAAAATAAGCCGATCAAAAGAGATGCAAAAAGCCACGGCACTCTAAATGTTTCAAGCGCTAATCCAAGAATAAAAGTTCCAATAAATAAAAAACCTAAAAAAAGGGGAATAGACATATAGCTTACAAAAACTTAAACGCGCTCTTTAAAGCGCGTTTAAGTCTTCGTCAATTGCCTGAAATTCGATGTCTAAATCAGCTCCAAGATCAACAGAATCGAGTTCGTTCATTATTTCGTCCTCCTGTGTTGAATCTGGTTGAGTGTCATTATTATCTGCCGGTGAAGACAGCAATATCCATGCTCCCAAAATAACAGCAATAACGATTATTAGAATTAAGAATGATTTGCTTTTCATGGAATAGAGTTATTAATTATCTGATTCCATCTCCGAAGATGGTCGTGGTAATTGAGCCAGCGTCACGGCAGCTGTTCTTACCGCCTGCATCGCTGCCCTTACTTGATCGCGCACCGCCTGTAAATCGGTTCGCAATTTATTGCGCGCGACCCCAACATCAGAACGAAGATTTGCCTCTGTTGTTATAGCAAATTCATACGTTTTACCAGCTTGTGTGACAACAGAAGTTCTAGCCGTCTCAATTGCGGTTTTTGCCGCGTCTACCTGAGAAGTAACTGACGACACATCAACTCCGCTATCAGAAACTTTTTGAGCTCTCTCTGTTACACGATCGAGTATGAGGGAGATATTATCCAAAACATCAAGATAATGTTTTGTGAGTCTCTCATTAAGCTGGTTTATACTGTCATAAACCCTATCAAGTATCTCCTTCTTTTTAGTATCTCTAATCACAGCTACATCCTTTTTCAATTCTGCCTGTTTCGCCTGAAACCTTTCTCTTGCTCCCACTTTTGCCTCTTCAAACCTCTTTCTCGCAGCTTCCATGGCTTCTTTTGTTGGTTGTGATGCCTGCATCGGTGCTTCCGTTTGAGCAAAGGCAGGAAAAGCGATAAATAAAGTCAAAAGCGCAATTAACAAAATTCTCATAAATTTCTCAATGCTATTAGTTTTTAATTTAAAAGACCTTTACCTAAGACTATAACATAATAAGAAAAGTTAAAGTCGTCATTTTGCACAATTTACACAATGAAAAAGCGCGGCCACCATAGCCGCGCAACACATCAAAACACTCATCTTCTATTATTTCTTACATTGATTATGGAAACATCGTCAATCGGCACGCAAATAACCTTCTTTCTTTTATCTCCATCTTTCCGTATAGGCATACACCCACTTGGAACCTTATTTCGTTCACGTGCCAATACAATAGCCAGATTCCCCTTACAAAAGACATAATCACCCGCCTTAAAAAATCCCCACTCCGAAACCTTCTTGTCGGAGCTCATTATACATGCCTCCAAATCTAAAAAGAACAGAAATTTCTAGATAAATAATAACTCTCTAAAAAATGATCGGTCAAGAAAAGGGGATTATGGTTCCAGAAAAAACCGATCCATCAAAAAAAGATTGATCAAACCCACCGGTAAATCCTCCAAATAATACGAAAAGAAAAAGAGCCAACACAAATATCATTATAAGAAAACCTATTAAATTTCCAAGAAACCCTCTTCCGGAAAACATCGACAGCCCTGCAACTATTATCAAAAACGGCCAAAGATCTCCGATTTCAACCGAAAAATCATTTGGCAAGAATCCAAAATTACGCCCCAAGAGCAAAAGCCCGATCGTTACAATCGCAAGTCCTAAAAAAATCTTTCCAAAATTCGTACTATCTTTACTGTAATGATGATGGATCTCCTTTACTATCTTTTCCTCGTGGTTATGACCGGCGTTATTTTTTTCCTCTGTTTCGTGGTTCATTTATTTTTTTTAAAAATTAACCAGATTCCAAATATGATTACGAGAGATGGAAATATTACATCAAATTTAAACCAGTGCAAATCAAACGCATCCCTAAAGAGTAGAAGAATCCCAATAATCACAAAAACAAGACCGATGGTATTCCGTCTCTCGATTTTTGGGTTTAGAGCTTCTTTTATATCAGACGCAAATTCACTCGCATGCCCCTTTGCGTCGTGTTCTCCGGTGGTCTCAGTAAGTTTTTCGCTAGGCATAATTATCGCGAGTATGAGGTAAAGCAAAACCCCAACTCCATCCAAAATTGCCAAAAGAACAAAAGCGGCTCTTATCAAAACCGGATCAATATCAAAATATTCGGCGACCCCCCCTGCCACTCCAAAAATTATCTTTTTATCTCGTGATCTGCAAAGTTTCTTTTGCTTATTTTCCATACGCCGCAACTATACGCCGACAAATAAAAATAGTCAAAAAAGCAACCCCGCTTTGCGGGGTTGGTATGTGTTGCTCCTCATTCGTACCATTTTTCATCACCATATGGCCCAATATAGCTAGAGTATTCATCTCCTTCAAGGTATTCATCAAATCCATGACGACTAACCTCCATCATACTCAACTTGCCTTCGGTATCAAAATTGACAAGAAGGTTGTCGGTGCACCAAAAATCCATATCGTCCTGAGGCTGTGGGTTATTCTTGTGTATAGTATTTACTAGATGTCTTGCTTCAGGATATGCATCTAGAAAATCATTAAGTAAGTCTCCGAGCATGATTCCCGTATCAGTCATTCCCATCCACGGCTTTCGAACCGCTATTGTGAAAAGATTGCCAAATCCCACTGCCCAAACACTATCATTACAACCAATATACTGGAACGTATCTCCCCAACCACCAACATGACCTTCGTAAAAGTATGTCCCAAATCTCTCATCGGGATTTGCTTTTCTTGCGCAAAGTTGAACTTCGGCCAGACCAAGCTCGCATCCATCATCACCAAGTGTAAGTAGTGTAGTGTCATTTTCACATCTAAAGTAAATTCCCCCCTTATGACTCGTCCTCCATTGCTCTGGCGGCCGATCGCATCCCAGAAAAAAACCAACAGAAAACAAAAACACAAAAAGCTTGCTGTGTTTCATGGCTTGTCTCCAAAAAAGTTGTGTCAAAGATCCTACTTTTAATAAAACAAACCTATATTAAAAAAGTTTCAAAAAAAACAACCCCGCAGAGCGGGGTTGTTTTTTAAAGACTACATTGAGCCTGTTGGTGCGCCACCCGTGTTTTGATCCGGAGCCGCTGGTTGCTGAGGTGCTTCCGGCTGCTGCGGTTCTCCTGTTGGAGGAGTCGACGGTGTTTGTGGCATCTGACCTGGCATTCCTGGCTGTGTGCCTTCCTGACCAGGCATTGGTGTTGTTGGATTATCCATAAAATGTAAATACAAAATTCTGTTGCACCGACCTTTTAACTATTTTCAATTCTTCAGGTTATCAATTATTGATTGGCAGATTTCCTCACTCAAAAAAGAAGTTGAGTCCACTACCTATTGGAAAGTTCTGGCCGCCCCGGAGAATATCCAACACGACCGTATAAAGATAATATAGGATTAAATCACAAAAGTCTACCCCTCATTATCTTTTTTGTGTGTAAATCCAGCAAAAGACTTTATTATTTCAAGCGGAACAGTAAATACGATTGTATTTGATTGATCCGAGGAAATATCATTTATCGACTGAAGAGTTCTCAAGTGAAGAGCTCCATCAGAAGAAGAAAGGATTTTTGCGGCTTCTGCCATATTTTGGGCTGCTGCTAATTCTCCTTCAGAAGTGATTATAACCGCTCGTTTTTCCCGTTCAGCCTCTGCTTGCTTCGCAATTGTTCGTTCCATGTTTTCAGGCAACCGAATGTCTTTCAATTCTACATTTTGTACCTTGAGTCCCCACGCATCAGTTTCTTTATCCACAATTTCTCGTATGCGTTCTGCTATAGTCTCACGACCACTCAAAAGTTCATCAAGCGTCACTTCTCCAACGATGTTCCTCATCGTTGTTTGAGCATATTGAGATATTGCATAAAAGAAATTTTCAACTTCTATAATCGCTTTTTCGGCAGACGATACCTTGTAGTAAATTACGGCATTCACCGTTACTGAAACATTGTCTTTAGTGATTGCATTCTGATCAGGAACATCAACAGCCTTTACTCTCATATCGACTTTTTTATAAGTCTGAAAAACAGGAATCACCAGTCGCCACCCGGGATTCATGATTCCTGTGTACTTTCCTAACGTAAATCTGACACCGCGCTCATATTGATTAATCTGTCTTATACTCACGATAATCAATAAGAAAAGAGCTATTAAAATATAATTAAGTGTACCCATAATTTTATTTATAAAAGCGGTGACTAGGCGCTATACTTATAGAGTATAGAACAAATAAAAACTCATGCCAGCGAAATCAAAAATTCAACAAATGGCAGCAGGCGCCGCGCTTTCAGCTAAAAGGGAAGAGATAGACCCTAAAAAACTCAAGGGCGCTTCGAAAGAAATGTATAAATCAATGAGTGAGAGCAAACTCCGTGAATTCGCCGCGACAAAAAGAAGGAAACTCCCGAAAAAGAAAAAGTAAATCGTCAGTCGTCAGTCGTAAGTTTTCAGTTGTTAGTTATTAGTCGTCAATCGTTTGTCCTCCGTAACCTGTCCGTCAAAAAGTGTGACTATTCTATCCGTCTGTTCGGCATAATCCAACTCGTGCGTAACCATAACTATTGTTTGTCCAGCTCTATGCAATTCATGAAATGCGTCTAAAATTGCCAGTGAAGTTTCGTGGTCAAGGTTTGCGGTCGGCTCATCCGCAAAAAGAATTTTTGGGTTGTGAGCAATAGCGCGCGCAATACTCACTCTCTGTTGTTCTCCACCCGAAAGCTGATTTGGTAAATTATTTACTCGTGATGGCAAACCGACTCTATGCAATGCCTGCACCGCTTTTGTTTTAGCTTCATGTCTAGACATCCCCTGCATAAGAAGGGGAGCCATCACATTTTCAATAGCAGAAAGTTCCGGTACAAGCGCATAATCCTGAAAAACATATCCAAACTCAGATAATCTCATCGCCGTCCTTTCCTGTTCAGTGAGCGAAGTTACATCAAATGAATCAATAAAAATCTTTCCCGATGTCGGTCGATCAAGAAGCCCAAGCTGATAAAGTAGGGTAGTTTTTCCAGATCCTGATCGCCCTATTATAGAAACAAACTCACCTTTTCTAACTTCAAAAGAAATGCCACGCAAAATAGTAACGCGTGTGTCTCCGCTCTTAAATGATTTAATTATTTGTTCTGCTTTTATCATATTCCTAGTATCTAGTGGCTATCTGTTGAGAATTGCATCCACGGTATTCTGTCTTGTAATAATCTTCGCAGGCAGAAAACCTGCAACAAGTGTTACCACGAGAAGAATTGCAATGCGTAATATTGTTGATCCAAGCGGCACCACAAGAATTCCATCGCTAAATGGAAAATTTATTGGGTGAGCGCTGATATATGGTTCCAAAAACCCAAAAACAATAACCGACCCAATAAGTGTTCCAAAAAACACATAAAAGAGCGCTTGAAGTACATAAGCGCATTCAATAGCCAGCGGGTTAATCCCAATTCCTTTAAGTATGCCGATGAACTTTCTTCTCGTAATAGCGTTTATAAAAAAAATGATAAAGATAGTTATTGCCGCTACAAACACACCAATCGAACTGATCATGCTCCCGAGCAGGTTAAACGTCTTTTTTATATCCTGTAAAAATTTTGGTTCAGCTTCAGTCTGCGTCTGTATTCTTGCGTAGTCTCCAAAACCTTGTGCAAGAAACGCATTTTTGATTGCAACCTGATCTGTTTCTGGTTCAAGTCGTATAGCAATCTCGTCAACGTTAAAATCATTTCTCCCTATCATGCTCCTAAACTGTTTTTCGGGGAAAAATATTCTCCTATCAAGTTCATCAACTTTGCTTTTGATAATTCCCTTTACAATCACCTCGCGTGTATTCCCAGCTACAGTTACTCTTATTTTCGATCCAACACCAACATCTTCAAGCGCAGGGAAGGCAGCAGAATCAAATTCAAGATACTGCCTCAAAAGAAGCGCGCCCACTAAAACCTGATCAAAATCATCAGGTTCAAGATAGCTTCCTTCTATAAGCAGCGATGAAAGCCCAGTTGCTTCGTCTTCTGCTATGGGGTCTATTCCGCTTATAAGTGTTCCTGCTTCTTCGCGCAGTTCACCGCTCTTTTTTGCTTTTTTGTAATTTGATTGCGCAACCCCACCCTCGACATATCTTGGCGCAACAACTCTCACAGAAGGAAGACTTTCTGCAAAGCTTATAATATTCGTACTCCTTTCGATATACGGCTTGTCTTTCAGATTTGTTATAAAAATTTCCCCGATGTAATGCTCCTGCACAGCTCGAACAGCTCCTTGTATGAGACCCACAAGCACACCGCTTACAACCACAAGGTTAAGAAATGTAAGAGTCATGATTGCGATAACAAGGATATTCATCCACAAACTGCTTCTTCTGACCTGTCTCACAGCAAGGAAAAAGCCCACCCTTAGAGCGGCAAAGAAATTAGATATTCGATAAGAAAGTTTTTTGGCAGACATAAATTACTTGAAGCCAAATAATAGCAAAAAAACCAATTTTTGTAAAGTCTCAATAAACTCTCTACATAAAAATCTAACTGTTGTATAATAGAATCCAATAAAAATATAAGAATTTTCGGTCGAAAAATAAGTAAAATAATCAAAAAATTATGAAAAAAATCTATCTAACGTCACTATTAGCAATTATGGTAATGTTTGCCGCAAGTCCGGCATCAGCACAAACAGCCACACAACAAAGTCAGATAAACGCTCTTTTAGAGCAGTTAAAAACTCTTCAAGCGCAGATAACCTCTCTTAGAGCTCAACAGCAAACAGTAGTTCAACAAAAACAAGAAGTTGTAGCAGAGCTAAAACGAACATTGGGTATTGGCGATAGGGGAGACGATGTCAAAGTTCTCCAAGCCTTACTCGCAGCAGATCCCGAAGTTTATCCCGAAGCAATTATTTCAGGATATTTTGGTCCGCTAACAGACGCAGCGGTAAAAAGATATCAGAAAAAACACGGAATAGTTAGTTCCGGTTCTGCAGAAGCAACAGGTTGGGGTCGTCTTGGTCCAAGAACTCTCACCAAAGCCAAAGGAGACCTCGAAGATATGCCACTCGTCATAAAAGAAGACGACGATGATGAAGACGGAGACGGCGACAGGAGCGAAAAAAGAATTTGCGCAAAAGTTCCTCCGGGCCACCTTATCGCCCCAGGTTGGTTGAGGCATCACAATAATGAGAGGCCGATAGTTCCAGAGTGCCAAACCCTCCCACCAGGAATTGACAGGGTGATAAACAAATCACCATCTCCTTCCCCCACACCTACACCAACCGCAACACCTTCCGCAACTCCTACACCTTCCACCACGCCAACTCCTAGCCCAACTGCAACTCCATCTCCTTCCGCTACCCCAACCCCTACACCAACCGCTACCCCAACCCCAACCCCTACACCTTCAGAATCTCCATCTCCGACACCAACTCCATAAAGGGTTTAGGGTATAAAAAAACACCCCCTCTGCCAATCGGCGGATTGCGGGGTGTTTTTTATTTAGCCTCTACCGAGTTCACGGTAAATTTTTTCTCAATTTCATCTAGTACCTTACGCACATCATGCATTTCGTCAGGATCATAAATAGACACAGGAAATACTTTCTCTCCTTTTCCGGAAAAAGTTTTAAGTATTTTAGAAAGTCTCTCCTCGCTCACTGCATCCGACTTCGAAATCAAAATATATTCCGGTTTCGTTACCAAAAGTGGATTATGTTTTTTAAGCTCATTTCTTATAGCCTCGTATTTTGCCATTGGGTCTTCATCAGTCGCTTCGATAAAATGAAACAATATTCTGGTTCTCTCAATGTGTCTTAAAAATTTTGTCCCAAGTCCTTTTCCTGAAGATGCCCCCTCAATAAGTCCGGGTATATCAGCAAGGATAAGCGTGTGATAAACCCCAAGATTTGGCTCAAGAGTAGTGAACGGATAGTTTGCAATCTTGCTTTGAGCATTTGTAACCTCATTTAAGAGACTCGATTTACCCGCATTTGGAAAACCCACAAACCCGATATCCGCAATCAACTTAAGCTCGAGCTCAAGAGTTTTCTTTTCGCCATCTATGCCTTTTTCAAATTGTTTAGGAGATGTATTAGTAGATGATCGAAAATGAAAATTTCCCCTTCCTCCCTTTCCGCCTTTCGCCACAAGGACTCTCTCGCCTGAAGCAATAAGTTCCGTAGTAGACCCAGATTCCTTTATATGGACAACCGTTCCGCGGGGAACCTTGAGTACAAGATCTTCTCCACGCCTACCGTCCCTAAACGCAGACCTGCCATCCATACCATCTTCTGCGGAAAATTTTTTCTTTGATCTAAAGTGTCTCAAGGCTCCAATATCAGCCACAGCCTCCAAATATACATTCCCGCCATTTCCCCCAGAAGCTCCGGTTGGCCCAAGAGCCATTTTTATATGATTAAAAGCAACGGCCCCATCGCCGCCATCACCTGCAGAAACATTAATCGTAACGTTATCTATTAACATAATTTATATTTGAGGCTCTTCGTGCGGAGTCTCATACGAACGCTTTAAAAAGATTGCAGATACAAAGAGCGTGGTAGACGTTATCGCTGAGAAAAGACAATAAAGACACAACGCTGAAATCACAAAAACCTGCAGATAGACAAAAAACAACGTAGCAACAAATCCTAAAATCGAAATCCCAAAAATCAATTTAAGAAGAAGCGCAGATTTTGTTTCTCGATAAAAAATCAAAAACAGAAAAACAGTCAGATAAAAAACTGCCCCGATAAGCGCAAGCGGTATTCCCAAAAAGGGAGTCGCATACGGGCTGGTAAGCACAGTCTCGCAACCATTAACAATCGTGCACGGCGGTATTGCCTGCAGAAAATGTTCAGCAGTTAAATAAGTTGCATCGCAAAACCCCAAGATTGCTGCAACGAAGAGAGCTACAAGAGCTACCTTATGAGTTTTTTTCGATTTCGGAATTAATGAGTGCTCTAAATTCGTCATAGCTTCGTGGGTTTTGTATTTGCACTCCGTCCAAGAAAAATGTCGGCGTTCCGGGTATTCTCATGCTGTTTCCACTCTCCATATCTCTTCGTACCCGCGCCTTTACGTCACTTGAGTCGATGTCTTCAAGAAATTTTGCCTTATCAAGTCCAAGTTCCTCTGCATAAGAAGCAAATATTGTCTCCGCATCTCTTGAGTCCGACCAATCTCTCTGGTGCTCAAAAAGCATATCGTGCATCTCCCAAAACTTTCCTTGTATCTCAGCCGCCTCCGATGCTCGAGCAGCAAGTTCCGCATTAGGGTGGATCTGCGCTAAAGGAAAATGTCTATATGCAAAAGTTATTTTATCTCCAAATTCATCGGTTATCTGGTGAACTAGTGGATAGTATGCTCCGCAGGCAGGGCACTGAAAGTCGCTGTATTCAACAAGCACGACAGGGGATTCCAAATTTCCTTTTGTGTGGTCATCGGCTACAACAGCGTCTACTAGTAGCGCAGTGCCGGAACCACTTCCTCCACCATCATATTTTGCTAATGCAAAAATCCCTCCACCTACAACTCCCAAAACCACAAGGGATATAAACGTGGTCTTAAAAGCTCTTTTCATCTGCATCGACTTGCGTGCTTTGTCTTTCTCTGCCTGCTTTTGTTCCTGTATTTGTTTGTATGTTTCTTGATCCATAAAATTATTTACCAAAAGAATACAAGAAAAAACCAAAAAAAGCAACCAGCCAAAAAACTTAACCTTTCTTCGTCACAGATTTTTTAAGAAAGTATAAAGTCGCTCCATAAGTTACGATTGCCGATAAAAACGCATACCCTAAAGCAATCGGGGCAATTCTAAACAATCCGCCCCAAAAAACATTACTACTAAAAAGTAAAGCAAAAAAAATAGTACCAAACTGTAATAATAGATTCAAAAAAAATATCCATATAGCAGCTTTTAACGAAATTTTATTAAATTTTTCGGAAGATATCATTGCACGCTTCCTTGCGTAGCTTACACCGAGAAAAGCTCCTAATACATAAAATACCAATGGCAATACAAAAATAAATACCGAATTTATAAAACCAGGGTAATGCAACAAATCTTTTCCAGGCAAAAAATCATACAAAAACGAAACAATAATCGTCGTCGCAGCAATAGTTGATGAAATCCAAAACTCACTCTTGGGCTTAGATTAATGTTTGTGACTTTAAATTTTGATCCATGAATTTTCAAATTAAACTTTACCCGACTTATCAATAATAAATTTTTTTCAATTAAGCATCCATATAGAATAGTTGAGATACGCCGCGAAAGTTACCCACAAAAGATAGGGGATTAACAACGATGAAGCCGCTCTCGAAATCCGATAAAAGTTCACGACTACATATACTATAGAAATCCAAAGCGCGACAATCACAAAAAATCCCAAAACAGGCGACTCGAGTCCAAAAAACGCATAAGACCAAAATATATTCAAAATATATTGAACGAGAAATACAGATACAGCATTCATTTTTTGAAGATCGCCGCTCCACAATCTTTCAGACACGGGGTTCCACGCCTTCTTTCGACTCTGAAAAATTCGTTTAGAAACTTTCCATTTTTTTTCGGACACAATAAAAAGCGAAACACCCATCAAAAAAAAGAGTGTAGTCCACACAGGACCAAACACCCACGAAGGGGGATTGAGTGAGGGCTTTACCAAGACCGTATACCAAGTAGTAACAGAGGATGCGGTAAATACAGAACCAATAACACCCGCAAATTCACAGATCAAAACAAAACCAACGAGTTTCAAAAAACGCATGTAAAAATATTTACTTGTTTATTTTCTTCCACAAGTAGATGCCGAGAAGGATAAGGTCGATGAGAACTACGAGTCCAAAAATGAACCCGAAGAAATTTCCTCCCCACATCCCACCATAATAGTTCATCATGAATAAATTATAGTCGATAAAGAAATTATAAAAAATAAAAGTTGTACACAACCTGCGCGCGAAAAATATTTTTTCAAAGAGTATAATTTAAAAAAAAGATGAACCTTTTAATCGGACTTCACGTTGGTTTAGGTGAGCTCGGAGCTCTCGCCTTCCTCTGGGTCTTTGTAGAACTTTTAAATCCAAACAAAGAGCGCATCACTCGCGCGCAAAAAGCTGTGCTCATCGGAGTATACGCTCTCCTCGCCGCTTGGTTTATTGGTGGTTGGTATTACGTCGCAACTTACGGACCTATCGTAAAGCCGATTATAAAAGCAGGTCCATATCCGTGGGCTCACGGCATAGCCATGGAGGCAAAAGAACACATATTTATTTTTATCCCCATTCTCGCACTTGTCGTATACAAACTTATCGAAAGCGCGGGCAATCGTTTAGAAAAAGAAAAAAAGACATCACGAGCCATAGCGACTCTTTCGCTTCTCATAGTCATACTCTCATTCACGATAGCAGGTATGGGTTACTTCATAAGTTCCGGCGCAAGGGCGGGGTATGAGTCACAGAGCACAACCCAAAATCCATGAAGAACACACTACGACATATTTACGCAGGCGTCGCAGTCATTTGGTTTACTGTGGCGATAACTGTAGTAGGCGAATTTTCCTCTTCCTTTAAAGACATCCTTAAAAATCTTACAGGTCATCACTGGGTAACAAAGGGCATTTTAGCCGTCGCGCTCTATGGTCTTATTGTTTCAGTTGCTCCAAGCGCAAAGAAGGATAAAGAAAAACAAATAGCGCGTGGCGTAAACATTCTCATCTGGAATACCATTATTGCTACACTCTTCTTCCTTATATTTTTTATGTGGCATTTTCTAACGGAGTAAAAAGTCGAAAAACAAATTTTAAAAATATGAAAAAAAATATTAAATCAGAAAAAAAGAGTTCAGATTTCACCAAGGCGGGTATCATAGGGGTGATCAGCATAGCCGCAGTATTCTTTTTACTTTCATCTATGCCGGCATTTTCTGATTCCTCAAATATAGTTCCCGTTGCATCTTCAAATCAAAACGCTCTTCCACCGGAAGTTCCTGCTCTACGCCTAGATTTTGGAAAACAACTCGCCGCCTCTTCCTGTGATGGTGTTGGCTCTCCAGTTGTGAATGCTTCGCAGAAGATTAAAAACACTGTCGATTCCGGTGAAGCGGGAAACTACTGGGCGTTCGATGATTTTACAAGAACTATCCAAGTCTGGAAGACAAACGTTCCTGACGAGTATTGCGCTTCGGTAAAATATACAGGCAGTTTCCGAGGTGTCGCAGGTCAAGTTAGCCCGGGCGCTTCCGGTGTTCTGACAGGAAGCGAAGCAGGTCCTATTCAGGGTGGATACAATGCAACTATAAAAGGAACTCTTCTTACCGCCCCCCTTTGGAATACAAATGGTGGAGTGGGAACAACTGATTACGGATGCGACATAAACGCAAACTGTCCCGGCGCCATAAATTGGGTAACCCAATATTTCAACTCAAATTACACATTTACCTACAACTGGTGGGGTTGGATATATCGTGCCGGTGGCAAAAAGACATGGGTTAACGCAAGCGAAGGCAATAGTGGCGACGTCCTATAAGCTTTTTTCTGAAAAAACCACTAAAATCTCCTACCGATCTATATAGGCGGGGGATTTTTGCTTATTGCGACCCCGTTGACGGATAATTAATTTTAAGTAAAGTATCAAATACGGACATTAAAAAATTGGCATAGAAAATTTCCGTTTTCTGGAAAAAGGGGAAAAAGAAATGCCCAGATCTGATGGAGGTTGGTTTTACACTTGGTTCTTCTCTGTTCTTCTGTTCGTCACGGCGATTTTTTGGATGTATTTTTCTTTTACCACTCAAAAGAAAAAGGAGTACCTAGATGACACAAACGTCACAATCCAAAAGTCATCCGTGGCAGAATTCACCTCGCAACACTCGCCCAACAGGAAGAGTAGAACTGTCGTCGCTTCATTTTCACCCAGAGAAAACTCCGAAGCCGAAAAAGTTGGTAACACCGAGGAAAAAGAAGGGGCAGGGGTAAGCGACAACTATCCGGAAAAAACTCTCGCGATATACAATTTCGAAAAAGGGAAGTGGGAAGATTGCCCAAGGCCAAAGTGGTTCGATGGGTACCCAAACGAAACCCTCGCTTGGCTCCTTTACGAATCAGAATACAAAGTAACCGATGATTTTTTTGAGCTTTTGGAGATAAAAGTCCGAGAAGAGGATGAAGAAATAAAGAAAAAAGAAATCACGGCAAACCACACCCTCCGTGGGTTAGAGCTCTTTGAGGAAATGGAAAAAATAAAAAGAGAATATGAATCTGAAGTAAAAAAATGGATAGTAGTCTACGGCTCACGAAGATGATCCCCGAGGACGCTAATGCCCCGCCAAGCGGGGCTTTCTCACCCCTCTAACAATAAAGGCCCCGCCAAGCGGGGCTTTATTCTACTCATCCTCACGCGTATCAAACTCTTTCTGCATCCGTTCCAACCATTCTTCCTTAGTCTCGCCAGTGTCATTGCTCATGTTTGATATTTTCGTTTTGTGTGCCTCATCACTCATCATATGTTCCATGCCTTTCTTTATTATTTCCTCAAGTGTGTCACCAGAAAATCTTTCATCGCACACACCGCCCAGTTCACTGCAACTAAAACTTTTAGCCATATATTTTTTTTAATTAATTAACTCGAAATAAATTTACTACGGAATGTATACTTCATCGACACGATTCACTTTACCATTTTGTATGGTGATGGTGAACTCGTATCATCCTTCTTGGCTCCCGAATTAAAACCTTCGCAAACTTTTGAAATCATTTTGCCAAATCCGATACACAAATCCAAGAAACGAAATCTGAAATGACGCGCCCCGCCACTATTTTTCTGGGGCAAAGGAGGCGGGGCGACGGACTCGCCCGCGCGGAGGAGGGGTCTGGGGAGGAATCCGCGCGGGCTTCGGCTTTCTTTTTTGAAAAAATCGGCGGCTACAAATTGATTATATCAACTTTTTGCAACTTTCTTCTGCTTGTCTGTAATTTTCAAACTTTCGAACATTGATCGGTTCAATTCGTCACTGTTCCTAATAATCTCTGGCTGTCTGGTACTTTTTTCGGCTTTTTCAAAATGATCTAAGTTAAGCCCAATAATCATATCTGCTATCATCTTGAATTGCATATCAAAAGCGAATATATAATCTTTCTTTCCATCTTCGTAAACGAATTTTGATTGATAAATATAAAGCAAGGTTCCGATTGCTTTTTTACAAAACATAAGATTGTCTAGTTTTAATCTTAGTTTATCGTGAACAATCAAATTTCTTATTCCGTACACAAATAAAATGTTGTCCCTAAGAATTTTCAAATCACGATCTTTAAATCCGTAATATTTCTCCGTTATATACTCGCTAACTAATTTTTTAAACTTGGTTTTTCTTATGCCAAAAAATCTGAACCAAAAACCGCTATCAATCGGGGCTTTCAAATTGTAATAAATAAAATAATTTTCCAGCGAGGTAACAACTTTCCTAGCACACTCATCCAAATTGAAATAAAAATATTCCGTCATTGCGTCAATCAAATCCCTTACAAAAATGACATCTAATCCATTTTTGGATTTATTTACTTCCGGAAAACCCGGAATGGGTAGAGGCCACAAAATCGCGTGATATTCTTTTTTATCATCAACTATAAAAACATCATAAATATCAAATTGGGAGACAGTTCGTAAAAGAACGTGACCCTCTCTATATTTTCTTTCTAAAATCTCCCTGTTTATTCTAGGTAGTGTCTCGCTAATGTAGCCAACGATGTAGCGACTGGGATTCTTTTGCCTCAATTCTTCCGAAACCTCTTTGCCATTTTTGAATGAACCAAAAAACTCCCTAATGTCATCAAGTAAAGTTTGTGAAATTTTTTTGTGGAGATTGATGTTAATTTCTCCGCTAACTTGTCTAATATGAAGCGGGTGATCATCAATATTAAAATTATCGACCCGTGAAGGAAGTTTTATTGAGTATTTGATCAGAACTTCTACTTTATTTTGATCCTTATAGTATTCATGCCAAGTTTTCATGTTACTCTTGCTTTAAAAACTCATATTCAATTTTTGAAAATAAGCTACTCGGCAAATCATTAAGCCGTTTTTGGACAACCTTAATCGCTGGCTCTGACTTATCAATTCCAATCCAGTTGCGATTGAGCGATTGTGCCGCGACAAGTGTTGTGCCAGAACCAGCGAAACAGTCAAGCACCAAATCTCCCTCGTTTGAGGATGCTCCAATGATAAACTTTAATAAATCCAAACTTTTTTCTGTTGGATACTGCGGATATTGTGGGTCTTTGAATTCCCAAATATCCTGCATCTTTTTCCCATCTCTTTCATCAAGAAAGATTTTTTTGCGCGGAACTCCGTTTGCCGACCATTCAATTAATCCTTGCTTGTCCCATTCTTCCAAAATAGCCGGATCGGTTCGCCAGTGGCGACCCTTTGGCGGTTTCATTCCTTTCCATTCTTTGCTTGTGTTGCCGTTAGAAGTTTCTCCAGGTGCATGGAGTGGAATTGTTGTATATTTTCGTCCATCCTTATCTAATTTCTTGAATAGACGTTCCTCGTCGTCTTCTGAAAAAGAAACACGTGGGTCATTCCATGTCGGCGTAGCCGACTTTGAATAAAAAAGTATCAAATCTTTTATGTTGCCGTATGCTTTGCGATGAAAATTCTTGGGGTTGCACTTGATACGAGTTATGTCATTACGAAACATTTCACGACCAAATACTTCGTCCATTATAAGTTTTACATAGTGTCCGATTTTGTAATCAATATGGAGATAGATTGACCCGCGCTCTGATAAAAGCTCGCGCAAAAAAATCAGCCGTTCGCGCAAAAATTCTAAAAAATCTGCTCCAATGAGAGTGTCACTATAAGCGATAGCGTCTCCGTTGCTACTACTGATTGTGTTTGCGCGATCGTCGCTGATTTTGAAGTGTCCGTTTGTAGCAAATGGAGGGTCAATATAAATCAAGTCAATCTTACCTGAATAATCATCGAGGAGAGTTTTAAGAGTGGAAAGATTATTGGCGTGTATCAGCTTATTTTTCGCGCCTTTTCCCGATACAGTTTTTAGTTCAGCTCTCGAAGTTTTTTCGAGAATATCTTTCTCATGTTTTTTATTGTCATAGGTAATAAGCATAGACGCTATAATTGATACAGAAATTCACGCAAAACAAGTGCACTCATTATATTTTCATCTTTGAGTTTTCCAGTTATATCTTTATACATTTTGTTTTTGCCCTTGATGTAGAGGACGCCATCGAGAATAGCTATTTTAATCGCCTTAACATTTTTGGCCTTTATTGTGGCGATAGCATCATTGAATTGAGCGTTTTGGTGTCCGCCAAAATCGGTCAAAAACTTCGCTTCACCGATAACGTATTTTCCGTTGAAGCGACCGATAAAATCCAAACCTTTGTTATGTTTGTAATTCAAATGTTCGCGAGCAAATCTCATCATTTCCGCATCACTGGCATCTAAGATAGCGTTTCCTTTCGCTTTCAAAAACTCATCGAGTTTAACCGGCTGAATTCCCAGTGCTTTCTTGTTGAGCCAACGTTTGAAAAGCGGACCAATTTGGCGGTTTGTTTCTTTGGGTTCAGAACAACGCGCAAAAATTTTATCAAGCCCCATTTCATATAAACGCCCCGAAAGTCGAGCAGAAGTTGCTGGATTTCGCTCTAGCGCAGTTTTGTCTCGTTTCAAATAGGCAACATAGGAATCTTTAATCGGAAACAAATCTAATTTCAAAAGATTTTTCATGAGCGTGACATTATCACGCTTTTCAAACGCTTTTTCTACATCCTTCCAAAGTTCTCCGTTGGGTTCGCGTATTCCTTCCGGAATTGTCGGATACACCTGAAATAGATCGTCCAAATAACTTTTTTGGCTTGCGTAATCAATACTTAATTGTGTCCAAGGATTTATGTTTTTCATAATTTTATTTAATCAAATCGTCAATACTTATTCCCAACCCCTCGGCAATTTTGGTAACGGTTTGAATTGACGGCTTTGTTATTACGTTCGATTCAATCTTGGTGAGCGTTGTGTAGGGAATATCGCACTTTCTCGCGAGGGCATCTTGCGTCAATCCTTGCTTCACTCGAAAGACTTTTATTTTATCCCCAATTTCTTTATTGTTCTTACTTTCCATAGTATGATAGTATAAGTATGAGCGTTGAAAATAACCCTCACAAGTATACTAACATGAATTTAATCTTTTCTCAATTTGTAGCCGCCGATTTTTTCAAAAAAGAAAGCCGAAGCCCGCGCGGATTCCTCCCCAGACCCCTCCTCCGCGCGGGCGAGTCCGTCGCCCCGCCTCCTTTGCCCCAGAAAAATAGTGGCGGGGCGCGTCATTTCAGATTTCGTTTCTTGGATTTGTGTATCGGATTTGGCAAAATGATTTCAAAAGTTTGCGAAGGTTTTAATTCGGGAGCCAATAAACTAGATACGAACTCATTTTTTGAAGATGAGAGTGTTCGCTCGCCCAGCCCCGCCAATGGCGAGGCTGGGCTTCGCTCCGCGACGGCTCCGCCGTCGCTTTGGCGGGAAATGAAGCGGATTTTAATGCTTTCGGGGGAATTCAATTTTTTCTTTTTAAGAATTAATAATACAAATTTATGAACATCAAAAATTGCGCCATTTATACTCGCGTTTCAACTGATAATCAAGCGGAAAAGGAATTTTCGTCTTGCGAAGCGCAAGAACAGAAAATCCGATCGTTTATCGCCAGTCAAAATGATTGGCAAGTTTTCAAGGTTTATAACGACGCCGGATTTTCTGGCGCAATTTTACAACGCTCCGCCCTGCAAGAGCTGCTTTCAGATTTGAAAAAAGAAAAAATTGATGTGGTTTTGGTTTACAAAATTGATCGGCTCACTCGTTCGCCGAAAGATTTTTACCAACTGATTGAATTATTTGAGCAAGCAAAAATTGATTTTATTTCCATTACGGAAAGATTTGATACTTCCACGCCCGCCGGAAGGTTGCTTCGCAACATTATGCTCACTTTTTCGCAATTTGAAAGAGAACTAACCAGCGAAAGGACAAAGGATAAAATGTTGGAGCGTGCGAAAAAGGGACTGGCAAACGGCGGGCTTACTCCTTTTGGTTATATGCGACAAGATAAGAAACTTATCCCGCATCCGAAAGAAACGAAGGAAATAAAATCAATTTTTGAAACTTATGTTGAAAGCGGCTCAACGGCGAAAACCTATCAAATGTTGAAAGAGCGTGGAGTGAAAAATAAGTTAGGCAAAAATTTCTCCAAAACGAATATCAGCCATATTTTGCGAAATGTCATCTATATCGGCAAGGTTTTGCACAATGGCGAAATCTATCAGGGTATTCACGAGCCGATAATTTCGGAAGAAATTTTTGCCCTTGCTCAAAAAATTCATAAGGAAAAGCAGAAAAATTTTAGAGTGTACAAAAACTTCCTGTTCGGCGGACTAATAAAGTGCGAGGAATGCGGCTCAAATATGACTTCTTGTTTTACCAACAAATATATCGCTGGAAAGTTAAACCGATATTATTACTATCGTTGCACCGCCACCATGAAGCAGGACTGGCAAGCGTGTTCGGTAAAACAAGTGTCCGCCGAACGATTGGAAGATTTTTGTATGGAAAATTTAGAGCGCATTTCGGTTGATAAAAACTATATTGAAAATCTCATTTTTCGTCTAAATAATGACACACAAGTTGGACACCGCGCTGGATACGAACTAAAGGACGAATGCTCTAAATTTTCCACCGAATGCCTTTCGGACACTCTAAAATTTTTCTGCTCTAAACTCAAAACCACCAAAGGAATTGAAAGAAACCTTTTTGCCAAAAAGTTTCTTTCAAACATTTTCTATTCCCCCGAAAGCATTAAAATCCGCTTCATTTCCCGCCAAAGCGACGGCTCCGCCGTCGCGGAGCGAAGCCCAGCCTCGCCATTGGCGGGGCTGGGCGAGCGAACACTCTCATCTTCAAAAAATGAGTTCGTATCTAGTTTATTGGCTCCCCGGGTAGGGATCGAACCTACGACCTTCTCGTTAACAGCGAGCCGCTCTACCGCTGAGCTACCGGGGAATGCGTATTCCATAAGCTACCTACTTTCTCCCGCATAGCGGGATACGGCATGGCAAGCCGGGGAATGTTTTTCCTATATATTAGGAAGTTTATGAATGTTCGCGCATATGCGCTTATTTATTGTAGCTAGAAAATAATATGCGTCAATGTTTTTAACGCATGTAACTTTGTAGGGGAATAGCATAGCACCCCAGCCGAGACAATGAACCAAACCTTCGTCTCGAAGGGGCGGTTTTCTTTCTATCCAAAATTTGGTTTGCTACAATATTTTTATGAAACGCATTCACCTAACAGGTTCTTGGGTAATAAAGGCGCCAAAAGAAGAAATTTATAAAATAATTTCTGATTTCGAAAATATGCCTAAATATTTCCCATCTGTTGCAGAATCTTTACACATAACCGAAAAAGAGGGGAATCATCAAAAAATGAATGTGAAAGTAAAATCTTTCGGTAGAGTGTTTGACGTCAAAATGGAAACAGAGCTTCTGCCTAATATTGGATTTAAGTCTAATAATGAATCATCTCTCGGCACTTCCGGCCATGAAGAGTTTTTAATGGAGGACGTAGAAGGGGGAACTAAAATAAACTACACATACGAAATCGAAATTCACCGCCCACTATTAAGAGTCATAGGAACACCATTAATAAAATGGTTTGCCATGTGGTCTTGGAAACGCGCCTTTATCGATAAACTGCAAAAAATAGTAGAAAAATAATTTTTAAAAAAAGTATATCAATTTGACAAACATCGATATTTCGTTATATTATAAAAATAGTTCCCGCTTTTTACACAGAAGTTCTCTAACAATATAGGAGAGGATTGATGTCAGTCGTCTTAACCGCAAAAAACATCCGCTGTTGCTCTGATTGCGAAAAACCGCTTACCACCTACGGCTACTGCGAACAATGCAACTACTTCCCATCAATGCAGGACACGTTCATCATTCGTGTCTGTCCCGACTGCAATTGCGAGATCAAAAGAGAGGATGAAAAACGTTTTTGCCCCAAATGCAAAAGTGGTATCAACCTTCCCAACTAATAAGAGTCTCATGATTCCAAAGACCAAATCCGCCAACTCTCTAGCAGAGGAGGCGGTTTTTCTTTTTTTATACACCCAATATCAATTCCCCGTAACCAATTTTATTAAATTACAGTTTTAAATATTAATTCACCCATGAAAACTTCTAGAAAAAAATTCGTAATTATCTTTATTATTTCTGGATTTGCATTTCTTGCTATAACCACCTCACTTTTAGGGACAACAGGCCCACGTGGTTTTCCCAAACCACCGGATTCTATCGTCAGAACTGGTAGCGACTCACCAATAGTCTGGAAACGCGCCGTCTCCACGATTATTTTGCCCATCAAAATTGTCTTGATTGGACCAATAGGGCTACCATCTGTAAATTTTTTAAAGGACGATCCACCACCTCCATTTGTTGGTATTTACCTTATTCTATATTGGACTATCCTCGCCTCACTTATTCACTACCTCCTAACTAAGCTAAAAAACCGCTAAAACCTACTTATAAACAGTGTACTGGACAAAATAATGTTTTTCTGGTAATATATAAATAGCCCTCCAAAACCTACGTTTTTAAAACCGACTTCGAAAGGAAAATACCGTGAATACCCGTTTTTTCTCTTCTGCCAATCCCGTCTTCGCAATCGCCACCCTCTTCGCGTTCGCTCTGCCCCCTCACAACAACACCAACTCGGTTCCCGTCGAGTGGGCGAGAATCATGAGCCATATGACCATCGTCTACCTAGACGATGGGCATGGTAACCAACTGGAAACGATCCAGATCAGTGGTGTCAACGTCCAGATCGTGAACGGTCTGGGTGTTACCAACACGACCAACGGTCTCGGCAACCTGATCGTCGGCTACAATGAACCATCCGGTGCCGCTGATCGGACAGGTTCCCACTGCATCGTTGGGGGAGTAGACAACAATTACTCTTCCTGCGGCGGCCTAGTCGTAGGTCGCGGCAACTCTGTGAGCGCGGAGTACGCGTCGGTGAGTGGAGGCGCTTACAGCGTTGCTTCCGGTGAAGCATCCTCCGTGAGCGGGGGATTAAACAACCTCGCCAGCGGTGAAGCATCCTCCGTGAGCGGGGGAAGAGACAACACCTCAGGTGGTCTCATCACCTCCGTATCTGGTGGCAACGAAAACACCGCCAATGCCGACTATAGTTGGGTCGGCGGTGGTTTTCACGGAATGACCAACGGGAGGTGGTCGTCAGTAACTGGCGGCTACAACAACATTACCACTGGTCAATTTTCTTCGGTAACCGGTGGCGGTGGAAACATCGCAAATGGTTATCAAGCATCTGCCACCGGAGGATCGGCAAACCAAGCAAACGGATACAACTCATCCGTGAGCGGCGGTTTCGGTGTCTCCGTCTTCGATGATGACGATTGGGCGGCCGGCAGTTGTTACTTCTGCGACTACTAAAAGCCAACCCCAATCCCAACCCCAACGCCGCCAACTCTCTCCGGAGAGAAGGCGGCTTTTTTATGTAAAAAATTTTAAAAACCAACAAAAGGATAAGGCCCGCGAAACGCGGGCCGGTTTTTATACTAGATAGCGGAGGAGCCTTGTCTTAAAACGCCGGTCTCCCACGAGCCAACCAACTCCTTGATACCTTCCGGTATTTCCGGACCATGGTAAATTGCCTCAATTTTGCAGTACGGACACTCATTGACCCAGTCTTTAGAACTGGAATTACCTCCGTATTTCTGAATTGCTTCAACGTGCCCACACTCCTCACACCACACAAGAAAATAATCGTGGCAATCATCAGTCTGATCGATATCCTGTCCACAACATTTCGCTTCAGCTTCACTTCTACAATTGGGGCACTTGGTCGTGTTACTCATATCAGCCTCCAAGCAAGAACTCTTTTTTTGAACAAATTACAAAGATCACCGCTACTATATATTAATACCTAAAATTAAGCCATTTTGTTGCAAAATCATTGACAAAACTCAATAATATATTGTATACTAAAAACCAGCTAAGAACCTATTCAAAAAGGAATAAGCCATGCAGGGCACTGAAGCTGAAATAAGAGAACTCTTTCTTTCGGGTCTCGAGGATATTCTCAAGCCATCCGCCTTTCTCTCAATTCAAGAGAGTAGGAAAATTCTGGAAGATTTTCAGAGAGAAGAAAAGATACCGGCGACTAAAACTATGAGAAGTTGTCTTTTGAGATGTTGTGAAGAATTCGAATCCGCAGAGTCGTACGATGATCTCACTGCCAAATTTTTCATCAAGGAGTAAGTATGACAAAACCACAACCACGCCGCTGGCTCGCAAAAAAGCGAACCGGCGGCGTTTTTTATTTTTTTGCCAAGTGCTAATATATATGTATGAGTAATACAAGCCAAGGAGGTAACGCAGTCTATGCTCTAGGCCTCATAGGCGCGCTTGTTTATTTCCTAAGTAACGCCGCAACAATAGGCGATGGCGTTCTGGGGATTTTAAAAGCGCTTGTCTGGCCCGCGTATCTCGTCTATTACGCGCTGGAATTTTTCCTGAAATAAGTCCTCATTAAAAACATATTTTTCAAACATTGTCACACTTATATGTGGATAATGTTTATGTTAATATTGAACCAATATGAAAAAAGCAATCATTATCATTTTAGTAATCATTATCGCCGCACTTAGTATTTATTTTCTTGCCAAAAGTCCATCTGGCGAAATCGACGTAACTCCAAGTCCGTCACCGCAAGCAAGCGCATTGGAAAGCCCATCACCGGTAATGGAAGAAACAGGGGAAGCTATCATAGGTAAATCAGTGGAAGGGCGTGATATCACAGCATATCGCTACGGAACAGGTGATACGGAAATCCTTTTTGTAGGAGGTATCCATGGCGGATATTCGTGGAATACATCTCTCGTAGCCTATGAACTCATGGACTATCTCGACTCAAATTCAGACAAAATCCCAAGCAACCTAAAAGTAACGGTTATCCCAGCAGCAAATCCTGACGGCATCGCAAAAGTTACAAATAAAGATGGAAGATTTACAAAAGCAGACGTTTCTTCCTCACAAACACTTCAGACCGAAGGCAGATTTAACGCAAACGAAGTTGACCTCAACAGAAACTTTGATTGCAATTGGAAAGAAAATGGCAAATGGCAGTCAAAAACCGTAAGTGGCGGAACATCTGCCTTCTCTGAACCGGAATCACAGGCGCTAAAAACATACGTTGAATCGCACAACCCCAAAGCCGTTGTTGTCTGGTACAGCGCAGCCGGAGGAGTGTTTGCTTCACAGTGTGATGACGGCATTCTCCCTGAAACAAAAACTCTTACAGATGTCTACTCGAAAGCATCCGGCTACGAAGCGTATGACAGTTTCGATTTCTATGAAGTAACAGGTGATATGGTCAATTGGCTCGCCAAGAAAAATATTGCAGGCATCAGCATACTTCTCAGCAATCACACAGATACAGAGTGGACAAAAAATCAGAGAGGCATTGAAGCCGTCCTATCTCACTACGCAAAGTAAAAAACAACTATGAACAAACGTGCTCTTTGGATAGGGCTGGTTGCAGTAGCTGTAATCGGGCTTATCATCCTTATCTCAAAAACATCAAATAAACCGGAACCAGTTCCAACACCTTCACCGTCACCTTCTGTTCAGTATGAAATCATCGGCAAGTCTGTAGAGGGAAGAAATATAGAAAGCTACACATACGGCGCAGGAGATGAACACCTTGTATTTATAGGAGGCATTCATGGTGGTTACGAATGGAATAGCGTTGTTCTTGCCTATAACGCCATGGACTACCTCGAGACAAACAAAGAATCAATTCCTGAAAATCTAAAAATTACAATCATCCCTTCAATGAATCCTGACGGAGTTTATAAAGTTCTCGGTAAAGAGGGTCGCATAAGCGAAAAAGATGCAAAACCCACAGAAGAAACAATTCCGGGCCGCTTTAACGCGCACAATGTTGATCTTAACCGAAACTTTGACTGCAAGTGGCAACCCGAGAGTACTTGGAGAGGAAATAAAGTAAGCGCAGGCACGTCCGCTTTTTCCGAGCCGGAAGCGCAGGCAATAAGAGACTACATGTTAAAAGAGCATCCAAGCGCTGTCGTTTTTTGGCACAGCCAGGCGGGTGAAGTATATACATCAGAATGCGAAGATGGAATTTCAGACGAAACTCGTAATCTTATGAAAACTTATGCAAAAGCTTCTGGATACAAAGAATCAGAAACTTTTGATTATTACGCAGTAACAGGAGACGCCGAAGGCTGGCTCGCGCGGGTTGGCATCCCAACGATAACAGTAGAGCTAAAAACACATGAAAATGTTGAGTGGGACAGAAATCTCGCCGGCATGAAATCAATCATCAACTACTACGGAAAATAAATTTAACAAAAGAAATTTAATAATTTATTCTGCTTCTAGCTCATCAAACCAGCCCAGGGTATATTTATTCACAAGGGAGAAGTAAAATGGCTGAATCGACAAAACCCCACCCCGATAAAATCATTGTTCGCGAAGGAAGGGTGGTATATCTCGAAGAGTGGACATTGTGGAATGGAAGCGAAGAAATGACTCCTCAGGCCGAAATGAAAAATAAAGATGATTTTTCTGTATTTTCATATGACCCAGAGCATGGAGGTAGTTTGCCAGTTCACAGAAAAACAATGCTCGAAGCTGCAAGCGAGGTGTTTCATGGAAATATCGCAAAAAAGATAGCAGACCTCTTTGATCTTGAAAATCCAACCGAGGATGAAATTCGAGACATCCACTACAGAAAAGGAGATGGGTTGAAAGTCGAATTCCAGTAATCCAAATCACTAAAATCCAACCAATCGCCAGTTTACCTAAAAAGTTTACTGGCGTTTTTTGTTATAATAAAACTCATATGAAAAAATTTTATTGGTTTTTAGGCATAGTTGGCATCGCAATAATATCTTTCTATGCGCTAAACAGTTACATATATAATAAAAAACAGGGAGAAGAAAAAATGCCGGAAAACGTTATGGAAAATTCAACACCAGTTAAAGTAATCCCAATCTCTCATGCAACAGCAGTTCTCGAATGGGATAATTACGTTATGTATACAGATCCCGTAGGTGGCGCACAAGTTTTTGAAGGTCAAAAATCTCCAAACATTATTTTAGTAACCGATATTCACGGCGACCACCTCGACGAGGAAACTCTTGAAAGCGTCATAGGTTCCGCAACTCTTATAGCTCCACAGGCTGTAAAAGATAAATTTATAGGTGAGCTCGCAAAAAGAGTTCAGGTTCTCGCAAACGGAGACGCTCTCGGGCTTGAAGGTTTTCACATCGACGCCGTACCGATGTATAACATTCCCGAGTCAGATGACGCATTTCACACAAAAGGACGCGGCAACGGTTATGTTATAGAAAAAGACGGGTTCAGAGTTTATGTTGCAGGGGATACATCGGGCACCCCGGAAATGCGCGCGCTTCAAAACATAGACATCGCATTTATCCCAATGAATCTCCCATACACCATGGACGTAGAAGAGGCGGCAGACGCGGTACTCGCATTTAAACCAAAAAATGTTTACCCCTATCACTACAGAGGACAAGACGGGCTAAGTGATATAAATCACTTTAAAGAATTAGTAAACGCAGGCAACCCCGACATCAACGTGGTCCTCCTCGACTGGTACGCAAAATAAAAATTTGCAGAGTTTCCGCTTCTTGACTCATGAGTCCTGTTTTGCTATAAAAACACACAGAACTTTTTTACCTCGTCCCGCGCAAAAAAGCGCATCCCTGTTTTATAAGGGGAAAGATTTGAGAGAAGAAGGACATCAAAACGCAGAAGATTACGAAGTCGAGGCAGAAGACCTCAATCCGGAAGCAGAAAGATTTTCTCCAGATTTGAGGCCAAGAATCTATGGTCCTCAACTCCAATTCGACATCAGCGAAATTCTGAGAGGAGTCCCATTCAACTGACAAAAAAACAGCTCGCAAGTTCAGCGAACCCGTCTACGCCATTTCGGCAACGACGGGTTCTTTTTTAAAAAAAACTTTTAAACAGTGATTATGACAACAAAAAACTCTATAATAATAAGAAATGACAACAGAGCTCTTTACCGAATTTGGTTTGGTTATTATCATCGCTGCGCTTGTGGCGTTACTTATGCGCGTATTGCGTCAGCCGCTCATCATCGGACACATTATAACCGGACTCATAGTTGGGCCACTAGCTTTAAACATAATTCACAACAGTGAAATTTTTACGCTATTTAGCGAAATTGGAATTGCATTCCTGCTTTTCACTGTCGGGTTAAATCTAAATCCACATGTTCTAAAAGAATACGGCAAAGTCGCTCTTGTAACAGGAGTCGGTCAGGTTCTTCTCTCAACACTCATTGGTCTTATTGCGCTCCTGCTTTTAGGCATCAGTCTCATTCCAGCGCTCTACATATCAATAGCTCTCGCATTTAGTAGTACCATCATCATCCTCAAGCTTGTTTTAGATAAAGGAGATATAGAAAAACTTTATACAAAAATAGCTATCGGCTTTCTTTTGGTTCAGGACGTCATCGCGATTATTCTTCTCTTTAGCATACCGGTCATAGCAAGCGGTACAGATTCAGTAATAAAAATCGCAGCGCTTTTTCTTCGCGCAATAGCTCTTACTATCGGCGTATTTCTCTTTGCAAAATTCATACTCGGCAAAATGCACAAATACGTTGAAAGATCTTCAGAGTTTTTGTTTTTAGTTGCAAATGCGTGGGGCTTGGGTATAGCGGTTCTTTTCAAAGAGTTTGGGTTCTCGCTTGAAACAGGAGCGCTTATCGCCGGTATATCATTAGCAAGTATTCCATCCCGTCAGGAAATAAATGCGAGACTCACACCGCTTAGAGATTTTTTCATTGTTCTTTTCTTTGTGGTATTGGGTTCAAACATGATGGTAGGGGATATGAAATCAGTCATAGTGCCGGCAATAATAATTTCTCTTGTGGTACTCATTGGCAAACCACTCATACTCATGAGTATTATGGGTTTTATGGGTTACAGGCGTAGAACGAGTATGCAAACGGGCTTCGCGGTCGCCCAAATCAGCGAATTTTCCCTTATTCTTATCGCCCTCGGTGTTTCCTTAGGCCACATAAATCAGAAGGAACTCTCCTTGGTAACTCTTACCGGTCTTATAACAGTCTTTATCTCAACTTATTTGATTCTCTATTCGGAACGTTTACATAAACACTTAAATCCATACCTAAAAATATTCGAACGCAAAAAACTCGTTGAAAAGAAAAATATCAAAAAAGAATATGACTTTATTCTTTTCGGCGGAAACAGGATAGGGTTTGATTTTATCCAGATGTTTAGAAGGAAAAATGGAAAATTTGTTGTCATAGATCACGATCCTGAAATCATCGAACAACTTAAAAAAGAAAAAATAAACTACGAGTTTGGTGACGCAAGCGACGTCGATTTTCTTTCATCTCTAAATCTAAAAAACGCTGAACTCATAGTTTCAACTATTCCCGACTTTGATATAAACATGCTCATCGTCGCCGAAGGTAAGCCAAAGAAAAAAGTAGGGCCGACTATCATGACAGTCGCGCACAGCATCACAAATGCGTTAAAATTATACGATGCCGGCGTTGCGTATGTCATCCTGCCGCACTTTTTAGGCGGTAAACACGCTTCAGAGATTGCAAAGAAATTTATTCAAGCCGCAAAAAACACGCAGGAAATCCGCCATGATCACATAAAGTATTTGGAAAGAAGAAAAGTCCACGGACAAGAGCATCCAGTTATCGAAAGATACAGGTAATAGAAAAAATCAAAAAAACCATTATAATTTACATTTGAATGAGTTACGAAAATTTCAAAAAATATATACCGCTTATAATAACCATAATAGTTATGGGCTCCGCCATAGGTTATGGGTATTTTCGTATCATAAATCTCGAAGACGCACTTGACGCCACAAACAAAGAACTGGCATTTGCCACTAACGCTCTCTCAGATAAAACCTTGGCTCTTTCTGACGAAATAAAAAAACTGGAAGAATTTGCCAGCGGCATATCAAACAATCTCACTCTTGCAGAACAAGAGATTAAAGCCACTCAAAATAGAGTAGGCGGGTTTGAACAAACCGTCGGCGAAATTTCAGGAACAGTAGATACACTCGAAAAGTTAACCAAAACTGACAAGCAGCTCCTCCAAAAATACTCAAAAATATATTTTCTAAATGAAAATTACACCCCCGCGCATCTTACAGCAATCGATTTAGACTACCAGTATAGTGGTAAAAAACAGGAATACTTTTTAACAGAAAGCTGGTCATTTGCAAAAAATCTTATAGATGCCGCAAAAAAAGATGGTCAGGAGCTTTATGTAAAATCTGCATATAGATCATTTGCAGAGCAGGAATCATTAAAATCAAACTACGGTGTTATATATGGAGCGGGAACAGCGAATCAGTTTTCTGCTGATCAGGGTTATTCCGAGCACCAGCTCGGAACAACGATAGATTTTATAACCACCGGTCTCGGAGGAGACTTGGAAGGATTCGATAGAACCTCTGAATACACGTGGCTCCTAAACAATGCATATAAATACGGATTCGTCCTTTCGTATCCAAAAAACAACTCATATTACATATTCGAACCATGGCACTGGCGTTTTGTTGGAGTAAAGCTAGCTACAAAACTCCACAACGAAAACAAAAACTTCTACGATCTCGATCAGCGCGAAATAGACACCTATCTCGCAACCCTTTTCGATTAAAATCTAATTATTCGTCGGCTTGTTCCCATGCGGCGCTAAATTTTGTTTATCTCCAGGTTCGGAATTATTTTCAATTTTTTCATCCTCAGACACAAAAACATCTTCCGGAACTCGGTCTCCTTTTTTGACTTCCACCCCACCACCATTTATCTGATTTTTTACATTATTATCATTCGGTTGATTGTTTTGATTTTCAGTCTTTCCTTTATCAGCGATATCATCATTTAAATCAGGCTCTTTATTTCCATTACTAATCATGCTTTGTATTCGAGCTCTTTCAGCCACAACTCGGTTTTTTATATTTTGTGTATCCTGTGAAATCTTCTTTAAAGACTCGGTTGAGCCAAGTTCATTATCAGATTCATTTATTTTCGAAATAACATTTTCATATCTATTAATTTTTTGCTCTAACACTGAATAATAATAATCAGCTTCATTTAATTTATCGGCATATTTTTTATCAAAATTACTCTCAGCTGATATTATCGCGCTTGCAAAACCCGAATGAAGAGAATCGATTCTATTGTCAGTCAAATATTTTTTAGGATTTTCAGTTAACAACTGCCCCTCATTTATTCTTCTATCTATAACCGCAAAATCCCATGACTCATATGAATCAGAGGAGATACTCGCAAAAAATCCCAAAACCTGTTCAGAGACAGAAAGTTTAATAGGGTAAAAAATTTCCCCAGGCAACGAATTCATCGCAAATGAAACAGGAATCATCCCCGCCATAGAAAAAATAAAGATAAATACCGCCAAAGAAACAGCTGTATGTTGGCGTAAAAATAAAGAAAAAATTGTTTTGTAATAGGCAGTACCTGATGCGCTGTCAATCTCATCGGCATATCTTTCCAAATTTTTTAACACAAAATTCTTTTCTTTTTCGGGAAAAGATATCTTAGAAAAAGATTTTAATGCTTTTTTAATATCGCGATCCATATATTAAGAACAATAATACATATTTTACGATGATAGCAAGGTTTTTAATTTATCTATTCCTCTACGAATACGCATAGTAATCGTGCTTTGATTCTCCTTTAAAAGATCCGCAATCTCTCTTATTTTTAATCCGGAAATATATCTCATAATCAAAACCTCCTTGTAATTAGAATCTAATCCGTCAATTGCATTCAAAACTTCATTTTTTTCTACAATTGACGAAAGATTATAAGCTTTTTCCGAAGCAGGATATATATCGGCATCAGTCAATTCATCAATTGGTTTTGTGTATCGCTTTTTCTTATACCAATCAATTACCAGATTTCGTGAAGTTGTGAAAAGAAAAGCTTTCGTATTTTTTATCTCATTACCGTTTGATAGATATTGCATCGCACGCATAAAAGTCTCCTGAACAATCTCTTTTGCTGTATCAGGATTAGATGTCTTAAAAAAGCAATATCTAAAAAGATCATCAGAATAAGATTGATATGCACTTCCAAGAAATACCCGGTTTTTATTTATACGGCTTTTTCTCATATATAAAGACAGCCTATCCGCCAAGATATCACAAAATATGGCTAAAAAACAACGCAAAATCCCAATAATGTGAAAAAAACAGTTCTCGGGAGTCTACTTAACTACAACTCAATAAAGCAGATAAAGTCGTCGTCTTAAAAACACAGCGTTAAATATCACGCACTAATATGCAAAAGAAACTCGAAACAGTAGCAGTAGTTGGTCTAGGTTATGTTGGTCTCCCGCTGGCACTACTTGTTGAAGAAAAAGGCTACAAAGTTATTGGCATAGATATAGATGAAAAAAAAGTAAAAGCGTTAGCAGAAAAACGAAAACTAAACGGCTTTGAAGAGTTCGAAAAAAAGATTAGAAATTCAAAAAATTTTTTCCCAACAAATAATTTTGATGAATTAAAAAATGCTTCAATTATAATCGTCGCAGTTCCAACCCCAACATTTGAAAATCATCAACCAAATCTCTTACCACTTACATCAGCACTGGAAGAAATTAGCAAAAGACTCGATAGGTACCAACACGTAATAATAGAGTCCACGATAAACCCCGGTGTATGCGAACAAGTTGTTATACCATTGCTCGAAAAAGCATCAGGTTTAAAAGTAGGAAAAAATTTTTATGTCTCTCATTGTCCGGAAAGAATAGATCCAGGAAATAAAAATTGGGATGTAGAAAAAATTCCGCGTGTAATAGGGAGCGCTGATCCAAAGGGTTTAATTCTCGGTTTGAGTTTCTATAAAACCATAATTTCCGCAGAAATTACCCCTATGAAATGCATAAAAGAAGCAGAAGCGGTAAAGGTTGTTGAAAATTCATTCAGAGATATAAATATCGCATTCGTAAATGAGCTAGCCATGTCATTTTCTAAACTTGGAATTGATATCAAAAACGTAATCAAGGGAGCGAGTACAAAACCTTTTGCATTTATGGCTCATGATCCAGGGTGTGGGGTAGGTGGTCATTGTATCCCCGTTGATCCCTACTATTTAATTACCTATGCAAAAAAAAACGGTTTCAGTCATAAGTTTTTGTCGCTTGCAAGAAAAATCAATAACAATATGCCGGTTTTCACTGTCAATCTTTTAAAAAAGGCATTAAAAAAAACAAACACACCAATAAAGAAAATAAACATAGGCATATTAGGTCTTGCATATAAACCAAACGTATCAGACACAAGGGAAAGCCCAGCTCTAGAGATTATAAAAAATCTTCAAAGGCGCGGAATTAATGTTTTAAGTTTTGATCCATATGTAAAACATGAAACGTCTGTATCTTCATTAAAATCGCTTCTCAAAAGATCTAACGCACTCATACTCGTAACCGCTCACAAAAATTTTCTAAAACTTAAGCCATCAGATTTATTAAAAAATAAAATTCAAATCCTGGTAGATGGAAGAAATGCCCTCTCGAAAGAAAAATTTCTTTCTTCTGGAATTGTATATCAGGGAATCGGAAGATGAAAAACATAAAAAACCAAATTATATATGAAAAAAAAGATTTTTCAGGAAAAAGAAACAATCAACAATTTAAGCGTGAAGAAAACAAAAAATACGCATGTTTGGATTACGTTTTTCCTGACGATATATTTCATCCTTCTAGTAAAGCTAACGACGATTGAGGCCATCATCAATGATAAGTTTTTTGGGATTTACAGCATACTCATAACAACATATATTCTCTCAAGATTTCTCTTCTCATATTTTCACGGGACTGTGCCAACAGATGAAAGTTATAAACCAACAGTAACTTTTGTTGTGCCCGCAAAAAACGAAGAGGACAATATTGCAGAAACCATCAGAAGATTTAGCAAAGTAAATTATCCAAGAGAAAAAATTGAAGTAATTGCAATAGACGATGGTTCAACCGATGGAACGCTGGCAGAAATGTACCGGATAAAAAAAGAAATTGGAAACAAATTTAACGTTGAGATTGTCCATTGGGACAAAAACAAAGGTAAAAGAGAGGGTATGGCAGAAGGAGTATTGCGTGCAAAAAATGAAATAGTAATATTCATCGATTCAGATAGTTTTATCGACAAAGATTGTGTAACGCACTTAGTAAAATATTTTGTAAACCCGAAGGTCGGCGCAGTTTGTGGTCATAGCGATGTATATAACAAAGACACCAATCTTCTTACAAAAATGCAGACAGTGCGATACTATATTGCATTCAAAATATACAAAAGCGCTGAATCTATTTTTGGAACAGTTACATGTTGCCCGGGCTGTTGTTCTGCTTATAGGAAAGAATACGTTTTAGAATTCTTAGATAAATGGAGAAAACAAAAATTTTTGGGAGTCAGATGTACTTATGGTGACGACCGAAGTCTCACAAATTTTATTATCCAGAAATATGAAACAGTTTACTCTGAAGACGCGATGGCATGGACAGTTGTTCCGGAAAAATTTAGGCAATATATGAGACAGCAACAAAGATGGAAAAAGTCGTGGCTCAGAGAAACATTTATCGCGTCCACTTTTATGTGGCGCAAAAATCCCATAGCTGCTCTGTCTTTCTATGCTTATATATTTCTCGCCTTTATATCACCAATCGTTTTTTTCAGAGCGATGATTTGGTATCCGTATATCACCAATAGCTTACCAATCGTTTATTTAACAGGGTTATTTCTTATGCTTTTTTTACACGGCCTATATTACAGAGCTTCAGTTGGTGTGAGATCTTGGTTCCTAGCGATAATAAGCTTTTGGTTTAATACGGTGATATTAATGTGGCAACTTCCATGGGCGCTAATAACTCTTAGAGATACAAGATGGGGAACAAGGTAAATTTTATGAGGTACGCAGATTTTTCATTCAAGAAAGTATTATCGATGACCATGGTTTTCATGATTTTGATTTTTGCTACTGGAATTACCTATGGCCAAAAAAAGGATTATCTAAGGGGTTTTTCAATAAGCTACTATTTCAACACAATAGAAAATACGCTTAAAACTTTCGCTTATAAATATGAATTTTCAAATTATCAGGGAAATTCCTTTACCGCGTCAGTTTTTGACGCACTCGGTAAAGATTTTTCTCTAAATTCTGATAATTCCGGAAAAACAGCAAAATCTTTACCAGTTCTTGTTTATCACGGCATAACCGCAAACACGGATGAATTCAATATATCGCCCGATTTATTCAAAGAGCAAATGTTCGCTCTAAAAGAAGCTGGGTATGAAACCGTTAAGATAGATGACGTCATGGCTTTTTTCAGAGGAGAAAAAACCCTTCCAGAAAAATCTTTTTTACTAACTTTTGATGATGGTAGGCGAGATAGTTTTTATAATGCTGATCCTATACTCCAAACACTAAACTACACCGCAGTAATGTTTGTTATAACAAAAGAGTCAGTTAGTGAAGCCAATAGTAGAAGTAGTTTTTATCTTTCAAAATGGGAACTTGAGCGCGTTGCCAAAAACAATAATTGGGAAATTGAGTCTCACGGAAGAAATGCTCATGGATTCTATCCAATTGATGAAAAAGGAAATTCAGGCCACTTTTTTTCAAATAAGCTTTGGCTTAAAGACAAAAATAGACTTGAAACAACAGAAGAATTTGAAGACAGAATAACCGAAGACATGATTGGCGCAAAAGAAGATCTTGAAAATTCATTTAGAATACACGTAACAAGTTTTGCATTTCCATTCGGAGAATTTGGGCAAGAGGAAACAAATTTTAATGAGGCAAATGAAATAGCGCTAAGAGACTCAAAGTCAATATACGATTTCCTCTATTATCAAATTAGAGGTGAAAATGGTTTCACTAGGAATTATCCCACAGAAGACTCATTTTTAATCAAAAGAATTAAAGTAGAAACTTCTTGGAAGGGGAGCGATCTAGTTTGGTTATTGAACACAAGCAGCGATAAGTCGCTTTCGTATATAGACAACATGGATTCTGATAATGGATGGCTTGATCCATGGGGAGATTCTTATATGGAGAATGAAAATCTGGTACTTAAAGCCTCGCCTAATACGAAAGGATCTTTTGTATTCTTAAACGGAACATATCTCTGGTCCAATTATGAATTAGAGGCATCGGTCAATTTCCCAAAAGGAAGCGCTGTGGCACTCATCGCTCAATATAAAGATGAAAAAAATTATTCAATGTGTAAATTTACTTACGACCACGCAACTTTAGAGGAAAAAATTGATGGGAAACAAAAAATCCTGGCCATAACTAAAAAACCATTTGATCTTCCCCGCAGTGAATGGGGAAAAATAGGAGCAATAGTGGATGGTAATACTATTTCGTGTTTATGGAATAGTGAAGAAGCTATCCCAAAAGAAGAAGTTAACGAAATTCTTTCACACGGTGGCATTGGATTTACAACTTGGGGGGAAAAATTTAACGAAAGTGAACTAAGAATAAAAAAAATTGTTGCATCACCTATTGAATTGTAGAAATGTCACAGTTGTTAAAGAAAAAAATTTTTCCTATTTTATCAATCTTAATTTTAGTATTTTTACTTGGGGTATTTTTTTCATCGACTAAAAGTGCAAAAAGTTTTTCCGAGATTATATACAACTTTGACGAAGACGAAGTTATAGAAGAATCGTTTTTTGAAAATAAAAGTAATAGTGATTATTGGTGGCTTAGATCAGGCGGGGAACTTACTATCGAAAATGGCATAGGGAAAACCATTCAAGGCGATTTACAAGAAAACTCATATTGGAAAGAAAGATATTCAAAAACAAACCCGCGCGACACAGATAATGGGGAAAACCCACAAAATATTTTCCGTATCCTAACAAGAAAATCTTGGACAAACACTGAGCAGCGGGTTTATTTCTATATATCAAAAATAAACAAAAGTGAAAGCATTTACAGGAATGAGTCGAATGGTATACACCTATTTAATAGATACATTGACAGTAACAACCTTTACTATACCGGTATAAGAGTTGATGGAACTGCCGTAATAAAAAAGAAACAAAATGGAATATATTACACAATGGCCCAAAACGCTGTATTCAAAAATAATAACCCTTATAGTAGAGATGCTAATCCAAGTCTTCTGCCCGCCCATCTGTGGATTGGCATAAGAGGTGAAGTCAATACAAACAAAGACGGAACCGTTTCTATAAAGATGTATCTCGACAGAAATAAAACAGGGAACTGGGTCCTAGTTGCCGAAGCTCTTGATGACGGCATAAATTACGGGGGACCTGTTATTTCTAAAAGTGGCAGAGGAGGGATCAGGACAGATTTTCTAGACATATTTTTCGATAATTATAAATTTGGAATAATACAAACAAATCAAACTAATCAAAAAGTTATTAACAACTAATAATTTGACCAGTTAGAAAATAGACATTATCCTCAACCCAAAAGAAAAGAATCTCGCACTTGTGTACAGATCTTTAAAAAAAGATTAAATCATTTGGAGGCGAGAGTAAGGGATAATGGAAAAAACATACAAAAACACTACCTACTATAAACCAAAGAAAGTAGCGCTCACAACTCTTTTTATTTTAAGTTTTACATTTTTTTATACTGCAAAAGCATTTGCAGTTCCGCCAGCCGACGTTGGGTCTCCATATTCATACAACTTTAATCAGGGCGGTGTTCTTCATGAGGTAAATTTGCCAGACAACAGTACCAGTCCTTATTGGTGGGTTAGCTCTGGTGGAAATTTAAATATTTATGAAGGCAGGGGGCGCACCATAAAGGGTGAGCTGCAAGACGATGATCCATGGAGATTAATTTATGCAATTAGCAATCCCCGAGACACAGATAACGGGTATCATCCCCAAAATATATTTAGATTAATTACCCGAAGCATATGGCAAGACGCCAGAGAAGAAGCTAATTTTGTTATTACAAAAAACAATTTGAGTGAAAGTCCTTACAGAAATCAGTCAAACGGCCTTTTATTGATGAATCGATACATTGATGAAAACAATCTTTACTATACCGGCATAAGAGTTGATGGCGCCGCGATCATTAAAAAGAAGCAAAACGGAAGATATTACACGTTAGCATATATAAAAGGAGTATATCCTGGTCTTTATGATAGGGATACTAATCCAAATCTGCTTCCATTAAATAAATGGATAGGCATACGCACAGAAATCACAAATGAGGGAAATAATGCAGTTCGCATAAAAGTTTTTATAGATAAACTTTGGAGCGGAAATTGGCAGCTCATAGCGGAAGCCGTAGATGATGGCAGGACATACGGACCAGCGATAAGAACCGGAGGATTTGGCGGAATTAGAACTGATTTTATGGACGTGGATTTTGAAAACTTTAGATTCCGAAATCTATAAAGTTGGAAAATACCAACTCCACAACATCCTAATATAATAAATAAGGTTAACATTTGACAAATAAAAATAATTCAGCTAATATTACACCGCATTATTTTTATAAAAAAAGTCGAGGAAGTAATCGGTAAAACCAGCCAATATTACAGTAATTACATAAACATATATAGAGTGTAATATTTTTGCTCTTCAATCGGCATCTATTTAGATATAGTCCATAAAGAATTTCCACTGTATTAATTAAAAAAATGAATATAATCAAGCAGATATATGCAGTATTGGTAATAGGAACGGTTTTTTATAGTACAGCCCCTATCCATATTAGTAGTGCCCAAACAGCACCACAGCCAGATTCGGAGATAATCGAAAATCAGCCAGTTATTGAACCAGCTCCAGAGCCGACGATTCAACCCGTTGTCCCAGTTGAGCTTGCCGAACCATCTCCAACAATCCAACCGATAATCACCCCAACTCCAAGCCCAGAGCCGATTCCAACCCCATCTCCAACAATCCAACCGATAATCACCCCAACTCCAAGCCCAGAGCCGATTCCAACCCCATCTCCAACAATCCAACCGATAATCACCCCAACTCCATCTCTTCCAGTTGAGCTTCCCGAACCATCACCGACAATCCAACCAGTAATCCCAAATGATGGCGATAACGGAGGAGGAGATAATGGCGGCGGAGGATCCGGCGGATCCGGCGGAGGCGGCGGAGGCGGCTGGTGGGGCCCATCTCCATCACCGACTCCATCTCTATCACCTTCACCTTCTCCAGAAGGAGAAGTCTTGGGCGCAGAAACCATCTGTGAGCCATATCTCACAACTTATATCAAACTCGGTAATAAGAATGACGTGGGTGAGGTTAAGAAGCTTCAGGAATTCCTGAATACTTATGAAGGTGAAAAACTTCCGGTAACAGGGTTCTACGGCAATATGACATTTGCAGCTATAAATAGATTTCAGCTCAAATATTCAAACGACATCCTTTTGCCATGGGTCGCTTACGGGCTTCCAAATAGTAAATCAGCTACTGGTTATGTTTACAAAACAACCCGGTATAAGATAAACGCAATTGTTTGTCCTGAAAATCAGTCCCCAAAGCCAATGCTCCCATAAAGTTAAAAAAGTACCCCCCGTATAGAGCGGGGGGTGTATTTTTTTAATACAAATATAAAAGTATAATAGTTATATGAAGAGGCTTAAAAAATATTTTATACCTCACAAAGGAAATAACTATAAACCGCATGTTTTTCACATCCGGTCGGTTATTTTTATTATTTTAGGCATTCTATTAATAGAAGCGCTTTTTCTTTTAAATACATTTATTATAAACCCAAGAACAGGCTTTTTTTCGGAAATCATCAAAAACGTACTGGTTGATGAAACAAATAAAGTTAGAACAGAAGCTGCAGAAAACACTCTTAAAATAAACCCAATACTTGAAAAAGCCGCCCAAAGCAAAGCCGAAGACATGGCGCAAAAAGGTTATTTCAGTCACGAAAGTCCGGATGGAAAATCACCTTGGGAGTGGATATCTGAAGCCGGTTACAAGTACGCAAGCGCAGGAGAAAACTTGGCGGTAAATTTTGTAGATTCAAAAGATGTTATAAACGCATGGCTCGCCTCCGAAGGTCATAAAAAAAATATTCTAAACAAATATTTTACTGAAATCGGCATCGGAACCGCAAAAGGTACATACAAAGGAAGAGATACAATATTTGTTGTACAATATTTCGCCCGACCTGATTTACTTGCAATAGCACCAGAAAACATAGAATCTTTACCAAAATCAGAACCGGAAATCATTAGAAATTCACTTGAAGAGGAAATGGCCATCATAAATAAGCAAAGCGATATAAAAGTAGCCGGAGCCGAAAGGACAATAGATCCATTTGAAGAGATTCGCGAGGCAAATATCGGCGAAACTATTATCTCAAACCCCAAAACAATCACTAGATATGTATATGAAGGTATTATTGCTATAATAGCCCTCTCACTGATAATTCTTTTAGGTTTCAGCTTTAAAAATAAAAATTTCAGGCTATTTACTCATGGAATGCTCATAATACTTATTATATCCGCATTTATTGCGGCAAATAGCTATATAATTTCAGCAAGTATAGAGATAAAATAATGTTTAAACACTTAAATATCACAATATATGGGAAAGTTCAGGGTATTTTTTTCCGTCGCACTGTAAAACACGAAGCAGATAAAATTGGCATTTTCGGGTTTATCAGAAACGAGCCTGATACAACTGTTTATATTGAAGTAGAGGGCAAGGAAGATGAATTAAATCAGTTTACTGCTTGGCTAAAATCCGGAGCGGGGGAAGGTGAACACGAAATTTCTCTTGTAGATGTGGAAACCGGACCGTATAAAGCTTTCAATACTTTCGAGATTAAAGACGATAAATAAAAAAGTATGCAAAGAATAGTTCTGCATCTCGATATGGATGCATTTTTTGCGTCCATAGAGGAACGCGACAAACCCAGATTAAAAGGCTTACCTATCGTCGTTGGCTCCGACCCAAAAGACGGAAACGGCAGAGGCGTTGTTTCGACTGCAAATTATGCGGCAAGAAAATACGGCATACATTCAGCCCAACCAATAGGAATTGCATGGAGTTTATCGGAAAAAGCGGCAAAAAACGGAAATCCAAAAGCAATTTTTATAGAACCGGACATAAAAAAATACAGCAAAGAATCAAAGAATATAATCAGTTACATAAAAACAAAAGCGAAAAAAGTTGAGCAGGCAAGCATAGACGAAGCCTATATTGAGTGCGAAAAAGAAAATCAGTCTTGGGAAAAAGCCGAGAATTTTGCAAAAGAAATAAAAAAATATATAAAAGAAAAAAATAAACTTACCTGTTCAATCGGCATCGGTCCAAATAAACTCATAGCTAAAATGGCATCGAGTTTTAAAAAACCCGACGGCCTCACGATTATCACAGACGAAGATGTGAAAAACTTTCTCGATCCAAAGTCAGTTGGGGATATTCCCGGTATCGGCCCAAAAACAGAAAGCGTACTTAAAAGAATGAAAATAGAAACCATTCGCGATTTAAAAAATATAAGTCGCGAAAAGCTTATTGAAAAATTTGGCAAATGGGGAGCGGGAATGTTTGAAAGATCACGAGGCATAGACACGCGAGAAGTTGAGGAAGACCGAGAAATCAAATCAATCGGAGAACAGGAAACATTTGAAAAGGATACCCTAGATAGCGTTATTTTGATAGAAAAACTCAAGGAAATATGCTCAAGAGTTCAAAAACGAGTAGAAAAAAACGGATTATTATTTAAAACAGTAACAATCATCGTAAGATTTGAAAATTTTGAGACAAAAACAAGATCACATACGGTAAAAACAAAAACAAACAGTCTAAGAGACTTAGAGGGGGAGTCTCTTCAAATGTTTCTTCCGTTTTTAGATAGTAGGGAAAACCCAAATCGAAAAAAGATCCGTCTTTTAGGTGTGAGAGTGGAAAAATTAATTCACAGATAGTGTTTGTGGAAAACTTTTTTTAAATCTTGTGGTAAACTACAAGCACATGAGCAGAAAAAATATTCTGTTAGCTTCGTTTCTGACAGCCCTCGTCACGATATTAGGAGCGACAGCTTATGTAATCCTAAATTTCAACGAGAATAATAGTGAGACAGCCAGCGCAGCGGGTGTTTTGGGTTTAAATCAGGTTTACGTAAAGAACAATAATTCATTTCCTCTACAAAATGATCTAGTGACCATCCCGCTCTCATTCAGAGAAAGCGAGTATTTTCCAAATGGACTTTCAAATATCAAAATCGGCTCGCTTGATACACAAGTCACGCCAACCTCTTTTTATAAGAACAATTCCGTAAAAACAGCCGTTGCTCGCGTCATCATATCAATGCCCGCTAATACCGAGCTTATTTTTGATATTACATCAGGCTCAAACCCTGGTTCATTCACACCACTTCCAGAAGTTTCAGCATTCTTAAATGGGGGGTTAAAAGCATTTTCAAAAGACCTTGGCGGCGGAACATATCAGACGATTTTTACACCCGGCGACGGACGACTTGTTGAAGACGGACCTGTTGTCAAAACATACGAATTTATCAAAAAGCACAGACCAATTCCCGGTTGTTCAACCACACTAAACCAGACATGCCTTCCTTATCTATTCACCTCCCATTTTTGGGTTACTGTAGTAAAAGGAAAACCATACGTTCAGATCAAGCATTTTATTGTTAACTTCGGAAATCTTGCCGAGGACACATGGACAAATGGAAATCCATACAACTACACAGAAGGACAAAACGGCTTCGTCTTCTTTGATCAGGTCTATTTTGATACAAATACGAGCGGCACACCGTCATATCTCCATATCTTAGACCAAAGCTACCTAAATCCTTCAGTAAAACAGGTAGTCAGCAGTAGCTTAAACCGCTACTTTGTAATGCCAACGGACGCCCAGACCATATTATCTCAAGCCCCTTATTACGACGGACCTCCTCCAAGTGTTGTCACTAACCCAAGTAACTATGTGTCAGCGGGCCAGGGATTTTTGACATATAGCGTTCTTCATATAAACAGCTCTAATCCACCGGCCTTTATCGATCCATTTGATGAATCAAATGTTGAAACAGGCCAGTCCCTTGCCAGATTTAATCAGGTAAACGGGCATCTTTTTGATGAAATTGTGAGACCGGACGCCATTGACCCTGGCTTTAATTTTGCAAATAACGCCCAAGTTGAATACGACAGAGTTGTAAACACTATCAGCGATCCCATAAACGGGCACAGGTTTGGGCAATATGATTACGGCATAAAAGATATGGGAGCCGGTAGTGTATTCAATCACTACATAGAAGATCCATTTAATATTGTGAGGTACCTCATGTCATGCGATACACGATGTGCCAAAAGATACATAGACATGACACGGTTTCACATGTATGGCTCTGCTCATGTTGTAGCTCATCCCGTGGGAGTTGATTTGGCCGCTCACCCCCAAACCAATTTTTCAAACTATAGGAACACTTCATTTGAAAAAGAACTTGATGGATCTGATACAAGCTGTGATATTCAGACAACAATAAACACCGAAGATAAATTAGGTTTCGGAAATAGTGATTTAAATACAAATATCAATTTCAGGCGAGATGCAAATGGAAGATACTGCAATGTTTATTCAAACTGGGCATGGCTGGCGCTGTCTCACAAATGGACAACCAGAGACGCAGCTCACGCATCACTCGCTCTTGAGCTTTACAGATGGATGTTTACCGGAGACTTTGCCGCAAGAACTCTCGGTGAAGACCAAATAAAAACATTCGGAAGCGCATTTCAATACACCTATCTTTACAGGTGCGACTTCACGCGCCCAGGTTCCTGTTACCCCGATCAGACCCGCGCGATGGGCCGCGCGCTCACAAATTTTGCAAAAGCATTCAGCTCAACTGGCAATTCATACTACGCAACGCTTGCCGGTTATATGTTTAAGATCATAGACAACGTAAAAGACCACTCCCAACCGGGCGCATATGGCGTCGATGCTTCAGGAGATCAAAGACCAGTTCAATTCTTTAGCTACTACCGACCACCGGCATGCCACTTGTTTACACGCGAAGAGTCTTTGGTGCTGGATGGCATTGAGACTAGTTATAAAGACGCTATAACAGACACGACAATATTAAACAGAATGAGAACCGTTTTGGACGAAGGGTTGTTCTCGGTTCTTACTTACATGGTTAAAAGTCCATCTGAGGTGAAAAACAACATGCCAAACCCCGAAAACCCAAATGCCCCAATTATGCAGGGAACGGGTGGATGGACGAGAGATAACTACATCTGCAACAACGGCGATGGAACAGATTTCACTCAATATTTCTATTCAAGTGAAGGAGGTTATAGCCCTGATAGATCACAGGTTATACCGGGCATCTGTCACGCTGTAAAACTCTCCAAACAACTAGGACTTAATCCATGGTATGACACAAGATTTAGGGACGCATTTGAGCGCGGATTTGTATATCCTTCAGCAGTTACTAGAGATGATTTCGGAATCCGTATACAAAATCTAAACATCGAAGAATTGTGCGGCCTTCGCGTTGCCTTAAATCTTCCAACAGCTCTTGAAAACAATAACTGCGTAGACAACGATGGCGACGGATATTCAACGTGCACAGGTGATTGCAACGATAACAATGCAAATATAAATCCTGGCAAAAACGAATTATGCAGCGACGGTATAGACAACAACTGCAACCAGCTCTTTGATTGCAACGAAAGATCATGTTCCGGAAGCTGCTCCGGGCAAAGAACTTATTGCGGCGACTTGTTTGTCAGTAACCCAAATAGCTACGGATTAAACGAGCAATGTGATGTAAAAGGATTTGGCACAGGTGGAACAAATTCATGTACTGGGTACACTTGTGTTCCGGCTGGAGTTTCGCTAACGCAAGGTTGTCTCTGTTCAAACGGTCAGGAGTCACCCCGTCCAACCCCAACACCATCACGAACTCCTACGCCAACACCTACGCCAACGCCATCAAGAACCCCAACTCCCACCCCAACGCCGTCATCATCACCGAATCCAACCCCAACCCCAACACCATCCGAGAGCCCACCTCCTCCAAGTAATGGATATTTACCACCTTGGTCTACGGTTCCTGCAACAAGAACAATTACGCTCAATTACAACACCGGCATAAGCGATGACGAAAACGGTGTTGCGCTCATGAACGCAGTTGCCTCGCTTAGAGCTGGCGATAGATTGATTGTCGGTGGAGCCACGGGAAGAACTTATAGACTACCAACAGGAATTCCATTTACAATTACGCTTTCGGGAACCGCAAACCAACCTATATGGATTGATGGAAGTTTAACGCCGAAACCTGTAATAACAAGACCAAATGCATCTTTCGAAGTTATCGATTTTGGACTTGTTCAATCTGGATCTCCAACAGCTTCATATATAGCGCTCAGAAACTTTGAAATAACAGGTGGGCGAAATGGAATAAGAGTTCACAACACTACGAATATCTGGCTCGACAGTCTTGATATTCATAATATCGGCGAAGGTGGCGTAAAATCAGACACATCAAACACGAGTTATCTCTATGTCACAAGAAACCTTATTCATGACACAGCAGGCCAGTTCGGAGACGGCATTCGTATCGGAAAAGACACCACGGGAATAACAAGAAACTCCACATATGCTCTAAACCAGATCTATAACACCAGAAGTTCACAACAGGGAGACGGCATCGAAGTGCGCGGCGGCTCACACTCGAATCTTATTGCTGCAAATGTTATCCATGACACGATCTATCCTTGTATTAGAACCAATGACGCCGCTCCGGGCATGATGAACGTCATATCAAAGAACATAGTCTATAGTTGTGATGACAACGGAATTCAGGTTGAGGGTTATGGAGTTAGAGTTGAGGGAAATCTTCTTCTGGGTCCATTCGGTAACAAAGCTTTTGACAATACGCATGGCAACAACCTTCGCGACGTCGTAGTTGTCCACAACACCATGTTTTCTGTGAATGGATATGGAGCAGGTCTTTGGGGATGGAATGGTCAACCAAACATGGTCTTTGCAAATAACGCTGTATATGTAAGAAATTGCAGGACACTTGGGTACTCAATCGCACAATTCGGAGACAAAATACCGGGAGTTTACAAAGGAAACGTCGCCTACTCGGAAGATTGCAATGGCATAGGCTCGGACGGAACAAAAGGAATTCCTTCGGCTGGGTATAAAGAGGGAAGTGGCTTAACCGACTTCAGTAATGTAACTCATTGGTCAGGTTTTTATCCCCCAATTCCAAATTATCGTCCTTCAGACAGAGGAGCCATTATCGGAAGCGCTGATCCTTCGTGGTTAATTGAAAAAGATTTACTTGGTGACACTCTTCAAGCGCCATATGAAGCCGGAGCGATTGACAATCACAGCGGCGCGCCAACTCCAACTCCAACATCTTCGCCAAATATAACCCCAACGCCATCTCGAATCCCAACCCCAACACCATCCCCAACAACCTCGCCAACCCCAACACCGTCAATCTATCCCCCAAAGGGGCCAAGCGGACTTTATTTGGGCAATGTTCAGAGCGATAGAATATCTCTATTCTGGACCGATAATTCAGACAATGAAGCCGGGTTCTTAATCCAAAGAAAAGTTGGCGATGGAGAATTTGTAAATCTTGCCGCAGTGGAAAAAGATTCTATCGCGTATAACGACTTTTCAGTTGGTCCAAATAAAAAATACACATATAGAGTTCAGGCATACAACTCTGCTGGCGTATCTAATTATTCCAATGAAGCGTCTGTAACAACACCTCCGCTTGATGACGGAACTCCGCCACCATCTCCACCACCAACTCCATCTCCACCACCGGGAGCTACACAAACCCCTAACCCAACTCCTACAAAATCCCCAGACTCATCAAGAAGCCCAACGCTCAAAGGACCGGTAAACCTAAGAGGGGAAATAACAGGCGATACTTCTGTATATCTTACGTGGACAACCAATTTCACCGGACTTGGTATAAAGCTTGAAGTCAGCGATGACGGAACAAGCTTTAGAGAAGCAAATACTCTTCCTTACTACTACTTCTATTGGAATGTTGTGAATGCAACACCGGGCAAGACTTATTACTTCAGAATGAGATCTTATGACAATAGTGGTTTCTCTGACTATTCAAACACTATAGAAATAACAATGCCGGGCAAAATTGTTGGCGGAATAATATTTACCGAAACTCTCTACAAAGGTGTCAGGAGCCCTCAAGTAACTCTTCTTCAAGAGCTACTAAGAAAAAATCCTAAAATATATCCCGAGGGGTTAGTAACTGGTTATTACGGCCCACTAAGCGAAAAAGCAGTTAAAATTTTCCAAGAAAAATACGGCATCGTAAACTATGGTTCACCAGCATCCACCGGCTACGGCCTAGTAGGTCCACAGACAAGAGAAAAACTCAACGAGGTTTTCGGAAGTATTCCATAGGCAAATTAACCGGAGTAACACTCCGGTCAATTTTTATCTACAAAATAGCACTCTTGACTTGAGAGTGCTAAAATACTAAACTGACAAAAAGAGTTAATAATTTTATTTATATGCATCCGAGAACAGCACATATCTTGGAAACAGTGATACGTGAATTTATCGCCACAGGCGAACCCGTAAGCTCAAAGCAGATATACGATAGATATAATTTTGACGTAAAATCAGCAACTATCAGAAACGAGTTAAATGCGCTCACAAGCGATGGATATCTCGAGCAAATTCACATATCAAGCGGACGCGTTCCAACAGACAAGGGGTATAAATTTCTTGTAGATAAGCTTATAAAGGAAAAAGATTTTAAGGATTTAAAAAACAAAACCACTCCCGGTATAAATCAAATAAAGAAAGAAATTACAGCCGGAGATTTAAGCGAAACTATAGAATATTTCGCCTCAAGACTTCAAGCGCTCTCGCTTGGTATAAATATGCTCGAGAGGTCAATTTACAAAAGTAGCCTCGCCGCGCTTTTAAATAGTTTAAATACTAGCGCCCATGAAACCAGTTTTGAGGATTTATGCGAAATAGTTGAAGACTTTGAAACACTCGAAGACAAGATAAGTTCCCTTACAAATGTAGTTGAGAGCACCGCGCCGACAGTCTTCATCGGAAAAAGTCCGATCATGAGAAGTAGACACCTTTCCGTAATAGCCGAAAAATTTGATCTAGGAGATAAGCAATATATCGTCGTAGTAATCGGGCCAAAGCGAATGGATTATGAGAAAAATATTCAAATGTTTTCAAAATTTAAAAGAGATTTAGAATCACTGAATGAATAATATGTCGCAAAAAAAATCATAAAAAAATATGAATGAAAAAGATGAAGTAAAAAATCAAAATGAAATTTCCGATCATTCAAAATGCGAATCAGAAAAAAACGAATATCTTGAAGGTTGGAAAAGAGCAAAAGCAGATTTAATAAATTACAAACGTGACGAAGAAAAAAGGTTTGAGGAGGTAGCAAAGTTTTCCGTAAGCAGTCTTCTAAAAGAAATTATTCCTGTTTTAGATAGTTTCGACCTTGCTATTACAGCTCTAGAGAAAAACGGAATGGCAGAAAAAGGGATTTTGATGATAAGAGCTCAACTCGAGGACGCATTAAGAAAAGGAGGCTTGGAAAAAATCGCAGCCAAAGAAGGAGATGAGTTTGATCCACAGATCCACGAAAGTATAGGGGAAGAAGAATCGGAATTTGAAGAAGGAAAAATATCAAACATTATCGAAAAAGGTTACTCGCTTCACGGTCGCGTTGTGCGTCCAGCGAGAGTAAAAGTGTCAAAATAAATTAAAAAATTATTTAAAAAATTATGTCAAAAATAATTGGAATCGATTTAGGAACTACATATTCAGCAGTCGCCGTAATGGAAGGCGATCAGCCAAGAATTTTAGAAAACAGCGAAGGCAATAGAACAATGCCTTCTATAGTCGCTCTGTCAAAATCAGGAGAACGCCTAGTAGGTCTTCTTGCAAAGCGACAGTCAGTAACAAATCCAAAAAACACTGTTTTCTCGGTAAAAAGATTTATCGGACGAAAGTGGACAGATGAAGAAGTCCAGCACGATAAAGCATGGTTATCTTATGATATTCAAGAAAGCTCATCCGGAGGTGTCGAGGTAAAAATGGGTGACAAGCTCTACAAACCGGAAGAAATCTCAGCAATGGTTCTCGCAAAAATAAAATCCGATGCTGAAATGCGTCTCGGTGAACCGGTTGAAGAAGCAGTCATTACAGTCCCTGCATACTTTGACGATGCCCAGAGGCAAGCGACAAAAAACGCGGGGGAGATCGCAGGCTTTAAGGTCAGGCGTATTTTACCAGAGCCTACAGCAGCCGCTCTCGCTTACGGGTTCAATAAAAAGAAAGATGAGCGAATCGTTGTATACGATTTTGGTGGTGGAACGTTTGACGTATCAGTGCTCGAAGTTGCAGAAGACACGATTGAGGTAAAAGCTATCGGTGGAGACACTCATCTTGGCGGTGACGACTTTGACAAGCGTATTATCGAATATCTTGTAAAAGAATATAAACAAAGAGAAGGCGTAGATCTATCAGTTGATTCTCTTGCTATCCAGCGTCTAAAAGAAGCCGCAGAAAGATCAAAACACGAACTCTCAACCGCTCTTGAAGCAGAGATAAACATCCCATACATCACAGCCGATGCATCAGGCCCGAAACATTTCCTCATCAAGCTCACTAGGGCAAAGCTCGAGGAACTCGTCCACGACCTTATTGAAAAATCAATCACTCACTTAGATAAGACCATCAAAGACGCTGGCTTCACCGTAAAAGAAATAAACGAGATCATCCTCGTAGGCGGACAAACCAGAATGCCTGCCATGCAGGAAGCTGTCGAAAAATATTTTGGCAAAAAACCCCACAGAGATATCAATCCTGATGAAGTAGTTGCCCTCGGCGCCGCCGTTCAGGGAGGTATTCTTCAGGGAGATGTAAAAGATATTCTTCTTTTAGACGTCACACCTCTTTCACTCGGTATAGAAACGTTAGGTGGAATCTTCACAAAACTTATCGAAAAAAATACAACTATCCCGACATCAAAGTCTCAAGTATTTTCAACTGCAGCAGACAACCAGACATCAGTAGAAATTCACGTCCTGCAAGGAGAGCGTGAAATCGCATCAGGTAACAAAACTCTAGCGAGATTTATCCTCGATGGAATTCCTCCAGCTCCACGCGGCATGCCTCAAGTAGAAGTAACATTCGACATTGATGCAAACGGTATTCTTTCCGTATCTGCAAAAGAGAAAAAAACAGACAAAGTTCAATCAGTCAGGATCGAGGCAACAACTAGTCTTTCAAAAGAAGAAGTTGAGCGTCTCAAAAAAGAAGCTGCCGAAAAGGCAACCGAAGACCATAAAAAGAGAGATCTTGTTGAAAGTAAAAACAATGCGGAACAGCTCATATACGTAACCGAAAAATCTCTCAAAGATGCGGGCGAAAAAGTCCCTGCAGACGTCAAAGAATCAATCACAAAAAAAATCGAAAATCTAAAAACAGTGAAAGATTCTGAAGATGTGGAAAAAATAAAGTCAGCCGCGGGAGAGCTTTCAACTGAAATACAAAAAATTGGCTCCTCAATGTATAACGAAAACAATGAAAACAAGGAAAATAAGCCAAACGATAATCAGGGAGCCGCAGAGTAAAAACTGAAGAAAACTTGACTAAGTGTATGTTCTCGAGCGACCATAGAATAAGTAGTTTTCGAAAAAATCAATGAGTCTTTCAATTGCGAATAAAGCATTCCTAAAAGTATCCGTATTTATAGAGGTATCTATAGTACTGGCAGCATTCTTTGGGTATGAAATAAGCCAGATCTTACAAACGCCATCCGTCAGCCATCTTATACTCCTCGCGGTTTCAACCCTGCTTTGGATATCATTTCTCTGTCTTCACGTTTATTTTGTCGACGAGTATCAAGCGGTGGCATTATCAGTCGGGTTTCAGGTTTTTGTAATATGGCTGTTTCTTGGAAACAAATTTTCCTTACTTACCTTTGTGAGTGTTCTCGTAATAGCGGGGTTTATGGCAAGTGCCATATTTCGCGGAAAGCTCGTTAGGGAAAACAGCCTAAGGATAAAGTTTATTAAAGTAGCCAGCCCGGTTGCGGCTACTATAATGACCGGGTTCGCGTTTTTCATCGCAATATACTTTGTAGGTACGCTAAATGTTCGTGATCTCATAATTCCAAAAAATGTATTCGAGTACACAGTAAAAAGCGTTGAAAAAATAGCATCAGCTCAGATCCCTGGTTTTGATATACAGGCGCCCTTTATCGACGCAGTCCGCTCTTATGTAAGAGTTCAAGCCCCGGAAGGTGTTCCAGAGAGCGCGATAGAAAAAGCCTCACAGGAACTAATCCACAACCTTGAGCTAAAGACCGGCGCAAAGATAAATCCATCAGATAGGTTTGTAGACGCGCTCTATGGCATTACACTGGCAAAGATTGTCCAGCTGCCTGACAACTACAGAGTGCTAGGTCTTGCCATCATCGGTCTTTTGCTCTTTCTCACAATCAAAAGCGTTGCGTTTCTCATCACTTGGCTAGCAGTATTGACTGGGTTTGGTATTTATAAATTCTTAATAGCCCTAAATGTAATCAGCGTTAAAGTAGAAGCAACAAATCGCGAAATAGTAATCATAAACTAAAAATCATGTCAGACGATTATTACAAAATCCTCGGCGTCGAAAAAAGCGCTACCGAAGAGGAAATAAAAAAAGCATACAGGCGTCTCGCCCACAAATATCACCCCGACAAAAAAGACGGGGATGAAGCAATGTTTAAAAAAATAAACGAAGCCTATCAGGTGCTCTCAAATAAAGAAAAGAGAAGTCAGTATGATAGATTCGGCAGAGTCTTTCAGGGTCAAAACGGAGCCGGAGGTTTTGATTGGAGAAATTTTAACGATGGTGGTTTTGAGTTCGGCTTTGACCCAAGCACATTTGAAGATCTCGGAAACATGGGCGATATCTTCGACGCGTTCTTCGAGGGTTTTGGCATGAAGCGAAAACGAAAAACCTACGAACGCGGTTCAGATCTTGAGCTTGTGCAAGAAATCACGCTTGAAGAAAGCTACAACGGAGCAACAAAGTCCGTCCGTTTTAATACACAAAAATCATGCGAAACCTGTTCAGGCGTAGGCCATGACCCCAAAGAAGGTTTCACTCCGTGCTCTGCCTGCGACAGCAGGGGAGAGATCCACGAAATGAGGAAGACTTTCTTTGGAAATTTTAGTCAGGTAAAAACATGCACCAAGTGCGCAGGCGCAGGAAAAATCCCAAATTCAATTTGTAAAAAATGTTCCGGCACCGGCCGCATAACCGGCGAGCAGTCAGTTGACCTAAAAATCGCTCCCGGTGTTGATGATGGCCAGCTTATTAAAGTTACAAAAGCCGGAGAAGCCGGCGTACACGGTTCTGAACCGGGTGACCTCTACGTAAGAATAAAAATAAAACCCCATAAAAAATTCAAAAGAAGCGGGGAAGACTTAGTCATTACCGAGTCGGTAAATCTCGTGGATTTTCTTATCAATAGAAGTGTCGAAGTTGAAACAATCTCCGGAAAAAATATAAAAGTTGAAATTCCTTCAGATTTTAATTTAGGCGATCAGCTAAGCGCATCAGGCGAGGGCATGCCCCGTCTCGGCGGTTTCGGCAAAGGACGCCTTCTCATAAACCTCGATATCAAAGTTCCTAAAAAACTTTCCGGAAAAGCAAAATCCCTCCTCGAAGACTTGAGAAGGGAATTGGAATAGACTAAGTAAAAAATATTTTGCAAATAAAAAACCCCAAAGCGAAATAAAAATTTCACAAGGGGTTTTTTAGAAATCTTTCAGATTTGATCTAGGCAGTTCTATTTGCTCAATTTCTTCAATCATTTATTGATTAGTTCTAAAGCTACTTGGCCAAATCATGCTCATGTTCCCAACATTATCAACTCCTCGTACGAGGTAATAATATGTGGTATTTGCTTGAAGGTTTGAAACTGTAACCGTGTGGCTAGTTTGCAAACCGCCTGCATCAAGAGCCAAGTTTCCGCTTACATACGGCTGTTGGCGAGGTCCAGTAGCTTCGTTAAATTGAAGCGGGACGTTACTCAAATATACTTGCCCTTGAGTAGGCTCATTACTGGTCCACACGAAAGTCGCATTTGTGTCTGTTTTCTGAACCGTAGGAGTACTCAAGATGGGTGAAGTATCCCACGCTGTCTGGTCTCCGCCTGAACCTAATAGGATATTAATTCTCGCCATTGTTTGTGGTCCAACACGACCGTAACCAGTTGTCGCCGGTGTTCCTTCAGAAATAATTCCCTGTGCTGTTTGAAATCTTTCGACAGCAGCTTTAGTAAGCTGGCCAAAATATCCGGTAACCAGTCCTTCAGGGTAGATATTTGCATTTGTCGCAAGATATGTCTGAAGTTCGGTAACTTCAGAATCACGATCGCCAAGATCTAATTGAGTGGTGATAGCGGCATATGCATTTTGAATTCCCAAGAGGGATAAGACAAGTACCGCAACCATCGTTCCTCTAAATAGAAGACTCGAACGTGATGTAGTCTTTTTTAGATGTATTGTTTTTTTCATTTTATTTTTGATGAATTTTAGAGATTATCTAGATATTAACACAACCGACCTTTATTTTATGCAGATGAACTTTGTGCTTAATCCCTATACACGATGCCGACTGAAGCACTCTTCCATTACAATCATTCACTTTTATTAGTTTTTGGTTGTGTTTTAATTTCATCAATCTCTTTCTCCAGTTTTTTAATATAGCTTTCAAGTTTCTCGATGCGATCTCCCGTTTTCGCCTCAAATTGTTTTGTATGATGACTAAGCATTTCGGCTACACTCATCATTTCTGTAACATCTTCCATTGCCAGTAGTATGATTGGTGGAAAATCAGCATCCTCTTTAACATAAATTTGACGAGCGTTTAAAATCATAACCTTGTAGCCGATTGACGGAAATTCATGAGCAACCTCAAATCCTTTAAAGAAAATATTATTCGGCAAAATATCCTCAAGTAGTTTTCTGAGATCGGGAATATTCCACTGACCATTTCCTAATTCATATACAATTTTTCCTTCGGTATCTTCAGGATTAACCTGAAACACTTTATAAAAAGACTCATTAGCCGCCATTATGCAAAAATTCTTATCAAGTATTAAAACCGGTTCATGCACAACATCAACTACAGTTTCTATATATGTCCAGCTTTTTTCCCAAAAATTATCTACAAAACTAGCCCCAATCTTAACAGGTGCTGTTTTTATGATATTTTTATTTTTTCCATAATTTTTAGTACAGTTTTTATTATTGATTTTTTTCAATAGAGAATCAGGAATCACATAAGTGAAAAACTGGGATGATTAAATTTCAGTATTACTCGCTATGTCTATCCTGTTCATCCAGTTTTGCTGCAGCTTCCGGAGTTGATACCGTTTTACTTATCAAAAGTAATTTAACAATCGCGAAAGCAATCATCCAATACACCAACATCGCCAAAAGAGTCGCCCATTCAAAGACGCTGTCATGTAAAGCAGTCTTTGGGAAGACCGCAATAAAAGGAGCGGTAAATGGCCACGTGGAAATATAAATGAAATTTGTAAATCCCGCTTCAGGATTTGCTCCCATTAGCTTGAATATGAAACGGAATGCGAGCAATGCCTCGAGAAGCGAAAAAAAATACCAGACAATTTGTGTGCCTCTAAATAACGGTTTTGTGGTTGGAGAGTTATATGAGTCCATGATTTAAATTTTTAAAAAATATTTTAGCGCCGCACCACTTTTACTATTGCAATAAATAAACACGCTCCAAGTAATGCAACTAGAAAACTATAAATATTAAATCCACCAATACCACTTTTTCCAAAAAAACTCATCAACCATCCGCCAATAACTGCTCCCACTATACCAACTATGATATTGAAGATCGCCCCTTGTTCGGCATCGGTGTTCATAATCAAAGAGGCGATCCAACCGACTAATGCTCCGAATATAATCCATAAAATAATTCCCATGAGTTTGTGTTTGTGTATTAGTACTTTAGTATAAGTATAGATTTATTTTTATTGATCAATATGGGATTTGTATGGACGATATTGATGCCGTTTTGATCGAATGAATATTACACGCTTTTAAAATTTACTTATTTTACCTACATAAACATTAAATGTATCCGTTGCCAAAACTCGCTCTAAAAAGTATAAAATGCTACAGTTGAAACTCGAGTACATCCTCATTGATTTAGGTGTTGTTGTAATCTTTCCGTAATAAAACTGGTTTTAGTTAAATGCGTATTGGTATTTAAACTATGACTATCTCTAAACATCACAAAATTTCTGTAATAATCATGTAATTAAAAGACCTCTTACTCGGCTACATATATATGACAACCCCAACACAGAAAACTGAGCAAGAAGAATTATTGACTTCAGCTCACCAAGACTATGAAAAAGGCATGAATTCATATGCTAATTTCAAAGTACACAACAACGCAACCGGCAAAGATTTGGTTCAGGATACTTTTATAAAAGCTTGGGCATATCTTGTAAAATGGGGAAAAGTCGATTTGATGAAATCATTTTTATACCACATTTTAAATCAGCTGATTATTGATGAGTATCGTAGACGTAAAACATCTTCGCTCGATGTTCTTCGCGAAAAAGGTTTTGAACCGAGTTTTGATCATACAAAAAGCATGGTAAACACTTTTGATGGCAAAAAAGCCATACTCCTGATTCAGCACCTCCCGGAAAAATACAATAAAATTATGCACATGAGATACACACAAGATCTCTCCATTAAAGAAATAGCGCTTATCACGGGACAGTCTAGAAACGCCGTCGCCGTGCAAGCATATCGAGGCCTAAAAAAACTTAGAGAATTATATAATCATATATAAACATGTTTTGGACAATCATTATCATTTTATCATTCTCTGGATTCTCGGATTTAGTTTCAAAATTGGAGGAAATTTAATCCACGCATTACTTGTTATTGCGCTCATTATATTTATCATCCAACTCGTAACTTGAACAAACCCAATTAGTTCCCCCATTACTCGGTTCCAAAAAGGAAAACGTAAACAATAAAAATACCCGCCATATAGCGGGTATTTTTATTGTTTGTGCCCCCACATGGAATCGAACCATGATCAACTGCTTAAAAGGCAGCTGCTTTGCCACTAAGCTATGGGGGCATTAAAATCCTCGATAAGCTTCCTTACTGTAATGCCTCCTTTCTGTTTTTTCAACCATTTTTCATATCTTAAGTCAGATTGCCCATCTCTAAATTCTTTTTGAAAAATAAGAATTAATGGAATTCGATATCTTGTAGAAATATTTTTACCGGAATTATGCTCCTCAATTCTTTTTTTAACGTTTGAAGTCGAGCCAACATATCTCCTTCCATCCTTGCTACTTTTTAATATGTAAACAAAGTGCGGCATATCAACTACCTATTTTCTATCTCAAGGAATTTGCCACTAAGTCCCGCGAAGCGGGATCCCGCCCTGCGGCGATTATGGGGGCAAAGGTATAAAAACTTTAACCTGTTCTTAAAATTTTTTCAAATTTCTCGTTACATTCTCCTTGTCGCTTTTGGCATCAAACATCAAAAAGAATCCTTAATTCATAATTCATAATTCTTAATTCTCTTAAAAACAATTGCTTTTTTATCAATTTTTGTATAAGCTATTCCCATTCTTAGTATATGGAAAAACACACGGGTATCCTTCTACTGATTTTAGCTATTTCCGTTTTTGGGGCAGTGTTCATCGTCCCGAAACAGTTTGGCGCAGATGTCCTTCCATGGCGTTTGGGGCTCGATCTTGTTGGCGGAGTACATCTTGTATACGAAGTTGATATGACTTCAGTCTCGGAGGCTGACAGAGATTCAGTTCATGAAGGCTTAAGAGATGTTATAGCCAAACGCGTTGAAAGAGGAGACAGTCTTTTGGGTGTAACAGAAGCGCAAGTAGTAACCGCAAAGAGCGGAGACGCATATCGCCTCATCGTTGATCTTCCGGGTGAAAAAGATATAGACGCCGCAGTAAAAAAGATCGGCGAAACTCCATTTTTATATTTTGCTGAAGTTTCTACCGAAGAAACCGGCACAAGTACTCCAGTAGATATTTTATATACACCCACAGAATTAACCGGAAGATACATATCGAGGGCAGAGTTGGTATTAGACCAGTTTTCTGGCAAACCGGTTATCAGTTTGGTCTTCAACGACGAGGGCGCCACAATTTTTGAAAATTTAACCGAACGCAATGTCGGCAGACAACTCGCAGTATTCGTCGATGACAATGTTATAACAGCGCCGGTTGTACAGGAAAAGATTACCGGAGGCAGGGCCCAGATTACAGGCGACTTTACCAGAGAAGAGGCGAGTCTCCTCGTCTCCCGTTTTGATGCAGGTGCGCTTTCTGCGCCAATCAGTCGTGTCAGTCAACAAACAATCGGCGCCACACTAGGCACAGACTCTTTAAAAAGAGTTGTTAAAGCCGGAGCGATCGGCACGGGGTTGGTCATGCTCTTCATGCTTGTCTATTACAGAAAGTTCGGCATCTTTTCAGCCTGCGCCCTTATCGTATATACAATAATCACTCTTACGATCTTCAAACTTTTCGGCATCACAATGACACTCGCTGGCGTCGCAGGTTTCATACTCTCGATAGGTATGGCGGTGGACGCAAACATTCTTATATTCGAGCGAAGCAAGGAAGAAATGAAGCGAGGCCTCTCTGCTATGTCTGCAGTCGAAGAAGGTTTTAAGCGCGCATGGCTCTCAATAAGAGACTCAAACATTTCAACTATCATAACTTCGGTTATTCTCTATTACGCAACAACGGGTTTTATAAAAGGTTTTGCTCTCGCCCTCCTTATCGGTGTTTTGGTTTCAATGTTTAGCGCCATAACAGTCACAAGAACATTTCTGCGTGTTTTTATAAAAAAATGAATACCAAAATTTTTATTTTTGATTTTTTAATTTTAAATTAATTTCATTATGAACATCATAGGAAACAAATGGATATTTTTAGGAATCTCATCCGCACTCGTTCTTGCGAGTATCGGCTCTATTATGCTCTACGGATTTAAACCGGGAATAGATTTTTCCGGAGGAACCTTGTGGCAGATAAAATTTGAAACAGAACCGACAGTAGGCGATCTGGCAACATTCTTTACTGAAAAAACAGATGTTGAAAATCCGATCATAACAACCGAAAAAGAAACCGAGAGTTATCTCATTCGCATAAAGGAAATAGATGAAACAGATCACTCAAGTATACTGTCAGGGCTAAAAGAATCATTTGGTAATCTCGAAGAACTTCGATTTGATTCAATCGGAGCCTCGATCGGCAATGAGCTTAAAAACAAAGCCATTACCGCCTTTATCGCAGTACTCGTCGGTATATCGCTCTATATCGCTTTTGCATTTAGAAAAGTCTCAAGGCCGGTAAGCTCATGGAAATACGGCACTATCACACTGATCACCCTTTTTCACGATGCGCTCATTCCAGCGGGTATCATGGCCCTTTTAGGTCACTTCAAAGGAATCGAGGTTGATACAAACTTTATTGTCGCCCTTCTCGTAGTCATGGGTTTTTCGGTTCATGACACAATTGTTGTATTCGACAGGATCAGAGAGCACCTAAGAGGGGACAGTGGCAGAACAAATTTTGACACTCTCGTAAACGAAAGTGTAAATGAGACAATCGCAAGATCAATAAATACATCTTTCACACTTATCCTTGTGCTCATTGCCCTATATTTCTTCGGAGCCCCAACTCTCAAATATTTCATATTGACCATGTTAGTTGGAACCGCAGTAGGTACATATTCTTCAATTTTTGTTGCCAGCCCGATCCTCACATTATGGAGGAAAAAGGCCTAAGGCTATTGCCAAATACACCTGAATAGTTTTATTATAATCTTATAAAAAATACAGGAAAATCAGTCAATACCCGGCAACCTATTGACATAAAAATATATAAATTGTACACTTATTACAAATATAAATTACCGCAAAAAACGGCAAAATATATGGCAACATCAAAACAAAATTCAAATATAGCTTCATTTGTAAACAGCTTTATTGCCGACCTCGACGAAAGACAGCGCGAGGTTATTAAACTTAGATACGGTCTTGGCGGAAAAGAAGCCCAGACTCTTCAGGCGATAGGAAATAAATACAGCATCACAAGAGAAAGAGTTCGTCAGATCGAATCAATGGCTCTCGGAGCTCTCCGAAAAAAACTCGATGATGCATATGCAAAAAATTTCATCCAGACAGCCGTTAATCGCCTCAAGCTCGCAGGCAACGTTGAAAAAGAAAATCTCTTTTTTGCAGAACTAAAGAAAGAACTCGGCGACACAAGCGCAGATGAACCTTTCACAAATTCAGCAAGATTTATTCTTGAACTCTCAGGAAAACTCGGAACGCACAGATACAACCACGATCTCGACTGGCACCCACATTGGCACATCACAACCGATGACAAAAAGCGTGCTCACGGGTTTATTTCCAAACTCATTTCAGCTCTAGATTCAGAAAAAGAAGAAGTTCTCTCAAAAGACAAGTTTGACGAAGTTTTCAAAGCAGTTGCCAAAGCTTCAAACATTTCCGAGTCAGTTGCTAGAAACTTCATCTCAATTTCAAAAAATTTCGGCACCAACGCTTTTGATAAATTCGGTCTCATGAAGTGGCCCGAAATAAATCCAAAGACAGCTCGCGATTGGGCATATCTCATATTAAAGAGAGAAAATAAACCCCTTCACTTTACTGATCTTGCAAAGACAATCGCAAAATTCAGAAAAGAAAAAAGAGTAAACGTCCAAACAGTTCACAACGAGCTTATTAAGGACAATCGCTTTGTCCTCGTAGGACGCGGTCTATATGGCCTTCGCGAACAAGGTCTTATCCCTGGTACAGCGCTTGAGATTATTAAACACACTCTTACCGAAAATGGCCCGATGCACACCCATGAGGTTGTAGCGACTGTAAAGAAACAGCGCCTCATCAAAGAAGGCACAATCCTTATAAACCTACAAAACAAAAAGCATTTCAAATCTCTTCCCGATGGAAGATTCACCCTCTGCTAAACAAAAAAAGTTCAGCATGTGATAAAATAAAGCCGTGGTTTCAAAATTTATGAAAGCACGGCTTTATTCTAAATAAGAAAAATATGCAACCAGGAGTTTGGGAATCTATTAAAGAAGTTTTTTCAGCAATTTGGTGGCTGATAGTACCTCTAGCCCTCGGTTTTTTTCTTTGGGAACAGTGGCTTAGTTACATAAAAAGAAAATTTGTTATTGAGACAAAGCAGGTTCTTTTGGAAATAAAAATTCCCCGCGAAGTTCAAAAAACCCCAAAAGCCATGGAGCAGGTTTTTTCTGCTTTCAGAGCAATGTACTCATTCGGATTTAACTGGAAGCAAAAATACATAAAAGGCGAAGTTGAGCTTTGGCTCTCGCTTGAAATGGTTGGTACCGCGCAGGGCATATTTTTCTATATCCGCACACCAGAGAGTCATAGAAATCTGATCGAGTCTGCCATCTTTGCTCAATATCCGGAAGTAGAAATCCAAAAAGTTGATGACTACGTAGAAGAGATAGGTATGACGCTCCCAAATGAAGCTTTTGACTTATGGGGTGCAGAGTTTACTCTTGCGAGAGACAATCCATACCCGATAAAAACCTATCCGATGTTCGAGGAAAAAATCGAAGAAGCTCAACTTGACCCGCTGTCGCAGATTATGGAAGTTATGTCCCGTCTTCAGGGAGGTGAAAGGATTATGATCCAAATTCTCGTAAAGCCTATTGGTGATGAACTCGCCAAAGAAGGCGAAAAACTCCGCGACAAGATTGCAGATAGAAAAAAACCCATTCCCGATCCATCAACAGCCCCTATCGGAAATTTTTTCAAAGATTTAGCCACAGCTCCATTTAAACAGCCGGAAGTACAGGAAAAAAAGAAAGAAGAAAGAGGCAATCTTCTTATGCTAACCCCGGGCGAGAGGTCAACCTTGGAAGCGATAGAAAAAAAATCAGGAAAACTCGCTTTCGAAACTTTAGTCAGATTTGTCTTTGTAGACGACAGAAAGAGCTTCACCCGCTCGCATATTTCAGCTGTTATGGGCGCCATGCATCAGTTCAACACAAACGACCTAAATTCATTCAAGCCAAATAAAGATACGCTAACAGCTATTCGCAAAGGTTTTTTCAAAGACCAGCGAACTTATTTAAGAAAAAGAAAACTTTGGGACAAATTTAAATTTAGAAGATTTTCTCCAAAAGGTTCGTATTTAAACACCGAAGAACTTGCCACTATATTTCACATACCATCATTTGCAGTCAAAGCTCCGCTTCTTAGACATGTTCCATCCAAAAAGGGCGAACCACCAGCAGGCCTCCCAATAGAGGAGTAGCGTTAAGCGCAAGAACCATGTCCATAATTCATAATTCATACTTCATAATTCATATATGAGCGACATCAACTTTTTCGGAAGCACAACTTTCCGAAACCAACAGAAAAAATTTGGCATAAAAAAAGACGATCGCCGTCGTCACATGTATGTGATAGGAAAAACCGGTGTTGGTAAAACAACGCTTCTCGAAAACATGGCTATTTCAGATATTGTGAACGGAAACGGGTTGGGCATTATAGATCCTCACGGTGAGTTTGCTGAAAAACTTTTAGAATACATTCCCGAAGAACGCATAGACGATGTCGTTTATTTTGATCCGTCAGATATAAACTTCCCAATAGCATTCAACCCGTTAGAACAGGTTGATCCTGAGTTTCGCCACCTCGTCGCCTCATCAATCATGGGCGTATTCCAAAAAATCTGGATAGACGCATGGTCTGCGAGGATGCAATATATTTTAAATAACACACTCCTAGCCCTTCTCGAAAACCCTGGCACAACACTCCTCTCAATCATGAGGATGCTAAATGACAAAAACTATAGAAAGGGTATTGTCGAAAATCTCACCGATCCGGTAGTAAAAAGTTTCTGGGCAAACGAATTTGCAAGATATTCAGAAAAATTTGAAACCGAAGCCACAGCCGCTATCCAAAACAAAGTCGGTCAGTTCGTCACAAACCCCCTCATCAGAAACATCTTAGGCCAAAAAGTCTCGTCAATAGACATGAGAAAGATCATGGATGAAAAAAAGATTTTTATCGTAAACCTCTCAAAGGGAAAGATAGGGGAGGATAACTCGGCCCTTATAGGTTCGATGATTATCACAAAGCTCCAACTCGCCGCCATGTCTCGTGTAGATATTCCAGAGAAAGACAGAAACGACTTTTATCTCTACGTAGATGAGTTTCAAAACTTTGCCACAGACTCATTTGCAAACATTCTCTCCGAGGCGAGAAAATACCGCCTTTGTCTTGTGCTCGCGCACCAGTACATTCGCCAGCTAACTCACAACGAAAACACAAAAGTCAGAGACGCTGTTTTTGGTAACGTGGGAACCATGGTCAGTTTCAGAGTTGGAGCCGATGATGCAGAGTTTTTAGAGCGTGAGTTTCAACCAGACTTTCTCGCCACCGATCTTGTAAATCTTGCCAAATATAATGCTTATATAAAACTTATGATAGACGGCATAGCCGCGCGACCATTTTCTGCCGAGTCGCTTCCGCCAACACCCCTCCCTCCAAAATCATACAAAGAAGACATTATCGAAAATACGAGGCAAAAATACGGCATGGCACGAGAACGTGTAGAAGAAAAAATTAGAAACGAATGGATGCCATCAGGTGAAAAAGCAGCCGAAGAACTCGTTCAAAGAAGGGGAGAGCAATCCTTAGATAGAGTTTTGAGAAATGCCAAACCTCCGAAAAAAAATAAACCCGAAAACCAAAACGGATCAAACAGTGAAAACGAAAAACCAAAAGAAAACGAACAAAAGCAAAAAGAAAAAAAAGAAATCAATCTCGCAGAGTTAAGACAAGCGCTCTCACAGGCCCTAAACGAAAAAAACGTCTCAAAAGAACAAGAACCCGAAGAACCACCGAGTCCATAATTCATACTCCATACTCCATACTTCTATTTTATAAAAAAACCCCCACCCGTGCCTTGCGGCTCGGGTGGGGGATTGCGTTGTTAGCAAAAAACTCAATTCATTCTATTGCGATTCTTGCCTCTGTCTTCTCTCGTCACCTATCCTTTTCAAGATCTCGTCAACATCCCTATCTAAATATTTCATGATCGGCTTTAGTAGCCATCTCTCAAATATATTTAGTCTCAATTTTTTCATAATAGAAGTCTCGCATTTTTCTATTTCATCATTTTTCTTTTTGATTAGCTCAAGAATCGCTCGCACAACAAGATGATTCAATCTATGAGTAGCTTTCAAATACCGAAAAATCGGATATCTAACAATATTTCCCAGCATCCTTCCCTCCGTATTTTTTCACTGGTTTGAAATGTGCGAGAAAGATTAAACCTGTAAAATCAGGCTCAATCACTAAAAATAAAATACATCAAAAACCCCAAAAAAGTCAAATAACAACCTCACAAATTGACAAAAAAAGAAAAGAATGCAAACTAGCCAATAGTTCCAAAACAACCAAAAACCCAAGAACGAGGAGGATAGACAAATGGCAACAAAGAACCTCAAGAAACTCTCGAAGAGGATGGATATTCCTGTAAACGCATTTCAAGAATGCGCTCGGTCTCAAAATTACTGAAACATGTGATGCCACCACAGTCCCCGAAGCGAAAGAAGCATACTATAATGCTCCCGAGGACAGCGAAGCAGAACGTGCTGCCCTCCGCAAAATCTACGACCTCTTCAAAGACGAAGAGTAACCCCCTCGACCCAAGCCTCCGGCAACCCCCGGAGGCTCTAACTTTTTAATAATATTTAAAACTTTTTTTATGCCGCCATGCGGTATAAAAAAATACCGTAAGTCCATTCCCACTCCCCAAATACAGAGAAAGCAACACAACCAAGTTCCCAATCTCCCCGCTCTACGGGGAGAGCAGGGAACTACCTTAAGTCCAACTTTCTTTGAAGGCGTCTTCTTAAGTCCTTGAACGGATTACGGAGGCTGTTTTGGCATGGTCCCCCGCAAACGCGGGGGCAAAACAGCCGGAGTCCTCGGAGTCCAGCGCTGGCTGGACGAGAATGAGCGAAAGGACTTAAGAAGATGCCTTTTCCACTCTCTCTACATAGCTTCCTGTCTCTGTATTTACCCTCACAACATCTCCAACATTCACAAAAAACGGAACATTAACGATAGCCCCAGTCTCAAGTGTCGCCGGCTTCGATCCGCCAGAAGCGGTATCACCCCTGATCCCTGGAGGAGTTTCTTTTACTTCGAGGTCTAGTTTTACCGGAACTTCGATGTTTATTATTTTCTCGTCAAAGTAATCCGCGGTTACTTCGGTATTTTGTTTCAAAAATTTTGCAGGCGTCCCGATAATGTCTTCTCCTAAAGAAAACCTTGCTGAAGGGTTGTCGATTTCACAAAACCAAAACTCTCCTTTATTGCTGTACAAAAACTTTACCGATCGCTTTTCTATATCCGCTTCGTCAAATGACTCGTTCATATGAAAGCTCCTCTCGGCAATTTTCCCCGTGATAAGGTTTCTGATTTTTGTCTTTGCGACAGGCTTCCTCTGTTGCATACGAAGAAACTCATACTCAAGCACTTGGTACGGTTGTCCCTCCATAACAAAAAGTACGCCTTTCTTTAAATCTGTATAACTAAGCATGTGAGAAATTTTACCCGATTCTACAAAAAAATCAAACCTCGCTAAAACTAGCTTTTCCCGCAAAAAGTTGATTAAATAATATTATGAAAAAATACATATTAATATTCGTTGCAATTGTAGCCGTAATTGGAATTTTTGCTTATTCAAATTCTTCCAAGTCAGATCAATCAGCTTTTTTTAAAGATGAGCTTATCAAATCCGGTCTTGAGCGTTTTGGTCAACCGATAGAAGGTTTTAACGCATTCATATATCTCGAAGCATTCCCAGGTTTTGAAGAGGTAGATTTTGACGGCGTCGAGACACTCGAAGGCAAAATGACTTTTAAAGATGGAACGCTGACATTTGAGCGCACCGCTGACAACCCAATAACATCAGCCGAAAGCATGATTTCAGACGAGGGCTACACAACGCTCATGAAAAACTTTTCAGAACGCATTGGTGTAAATGTAGAAACAGAAGCCGATGTCGCCACGCTACTTGAAAAACTCCACGAAAGCAACGGAGAACCCAACGCAAACGGAGACGACAATACCGGAATTTTGCCATTCAAATCTGGCGCGATGGGAAAGGTATTACTCGGCCCAACTTGTCCGGTCGAAAAAGATCCACCTGACCCAAACTGTGCCGACAAAGGATACGCGACCACCATACAGGTTATAGAAAAGAACAGTCCTAAAAGTTCACTTTTCTCTAGCGTAGAAACAGATAAAGAAGGGAACTATAAAGTTTTTCTCCCTCCGGGTGAATATGAGCTCCAAGCATTAGGAGGCAAGACCTTTCCGAGATGCGAGTGGGAGGATATCACCATAGAGCCAGACACTATGATAAAAATAGACCTCACTTGCGACACTGGCATTAGATAATCAAATACTTAAATACCCCAAAAAACACGGCAACATGAAAGTTGCCGTGCTTCCTTCTAAACTCCAAAAAAACTGGATTTTCCAGCAAAAAGAGGGGATAATAGCAATAAATAAAACTCTTCAAGTTCTCAAATATAGAAATATGAAAAAAATACTAGACATCATAAAAGATTCAAATTACAGTTTTTCACTTTTTGATCAAAAACTTATTGATGAGTTGGAGCAGAAAATCACTATTAAAGACGGCAAACCATATGTTGTTTGCGCTATTCGCGACAAAGAAATTGTATTGAAGCCAGAGGAAATAGTGCGCCAGCTATACGCAATGAAATTACTTGGGGAATATGGTTACCCGAAAACCAGAATTAAATTTGAACACGCAATTCATTTTGGTCGTGAAATAAAATCCGCCGACATTGTTATTTTCGACAAAGACCGCCCGACCGTTGAATACATTATTGTAGAAATAAAAAAGCCAAAACTTCAAGACGGAAAAAATCAACTTCGCTCATATACCAACGCCACCGGCGCGCCGATTGCTGTTTGGACCAATGGTGGTCAAATTTCTCACTACAACCGCAAAGATCCGAACTATTTTGAAGACATTACCGATATTCCAAAAGCCGACCAAACGCTTGAAGATATTTTGAAAGAAAGGTTTACTCTCAAAGACTTAATCATCAAAGACAAAATCCCAAATGAGGGGAAATCACTCAAAACCATTATTCAGGATATGGAAGACGAGGTTTTGGCCGCCGCCGGTGTGGACGTCTTTGAAGAAGTATTTAAACTTATTTTTACCAAACTTTACGATGAATTACAGAGCAAGAAAGATAAAATGCGTCTGGAAATTTATCTTGAAGATAAGTTAAGCAAAGAAGATCGCGGAGATTATGACAAGGTAAAAGAAATTTTGGCAAAAATTGATGACAGCAGTTTCAGGGTTCTGGAATTTAGAAACACCGGACAATCAGAGGGCGAACTTAAAAAGAAAATCCAAAAACTTTTTGACGAAGCCAAAGCCAAATGGCCGGGCGTTTTTGACGAAGCTAGCCAGATTCTACTTTCTCCATCACATCTTTCTGTTGTAGTTTCCGGTTTTCAAGATATAAAACTTTTTAACTCAAACCTGCAAATTATTGATGAAGCTTTTGAATATTTAGTTAGTAAGTCAGCTAAAGGTGAAAAAGGCCAATACTTCACCCCTCGCCATGTGATTGATATGTGCGTCAAAATGCTCAATCCAAAAGCTGGCGAATATATGGTAGATACCGCCGCCGGTTCTTGCGGATTTACCGTTCACACTATTTTTCAAATTACAGGACACCTATTTCAAAACACGGATATTTCCGAAAAAGAAAAAGAAAATGTGCTAAAAGTTTTTGGCATTGATTTTGACGAAAAAGTCGTGCGCGTGGCTCGCACCTTAAACCTGATTGCCGGAGACGGAAACACTAATGTTTTGCACCTCAACAATCTTGATTATGAACGCTGGAATGAATCAATTCAAAATCGCGATTGGCTGGAAGTGTACGGAGCGGGATTAAAACGGCTTGAAGTTCTGCAAAAAGATAAAAGTTCATACAAAGAATTTAATTTTGATATTCTCATGGCAAACCCGCCATTTGCCGGAGACATCAAGGAATCCCGTATAATCCACAAATACGATCTTGGCTACAATGACAAAAACAAGCCAAAATCAAAAGTTGGGCGCGATATTTTGTTTATTGAGAGAAACTTAAATTTTTTGAAGCCGGGCGGAAGAATGGCAATTGTTTTACCTCAAGGACGTTTTAACAATACATCAGACAAAGCAATTCGCGAGTATATCGCCGAAAAAGGCAGAATTTTGGCTGTTGTCGGACTCCACGTAAACACTTTCAAACCACACACGGGAACAAAAACCAGCGTACTTTTTGTGCAGAAATGGGACAATAAACTATGCCCGAAAGTGGAAGACTACCCGATTTTCTTTGCTGTTTCCGAGAAATCCGGCAAAGATAATTCCGGCGAGTATGTGTTTTTGAAAAACGGAGGTGGTCAGTCGAAATTGGATAAAAACGGCCATTTAATAATCGAGCACGATCTGCACAACCACGACGGAGAATTGCCCGACGGCGTGGCGGAAAAATTTATTGAATGGGCAAAGTCGGAAAAATTAAGTTTTTGGAAGCAGTTATGAAGCACTAAACTATATTAAATACTTTGGATCAAATATGCTTATTCTACGAAAAATGAAAATCAAAAACTTCCGCTCGTTCGTTGATGACGAGATTGTTTTTGATGATATTACGGCAATCGTTGGCGCAAACGAAGGAGGTAAAACAAATATTTTAGATGCTATTGAACATATTACAAGCGAAAGCCCTTTCAAACACGATGACTTGAGAAAGGGGTCAAAGAATTATCCATACGGAGAAATTGAAATTAACTATACGGTTACTTTAACCGACAAGGTGATTCCTGAACTCATTGAAGAAGTGCCTCAACTTAATGAAAGAGATTTTCTGATTACCAAGAAAGGAAAATTAGATCATGCGCCCGATTTTTGTTTCCAACTTATAGATGCTAAAGATTTAGAAAAGATTATTACAATAAAAAAAGTTTCTCAATTCAAGAAAAAGTTTGACGCAGAACAGATTAAAGCATTCGATGAAGCGTTGAAAAGAAAATGGTTTGTTAAAAAACCAGTACTCAATCTAACACACTCCCCATTCCCACAGTTGAGGAAAGAAGGTGTGATTGAGGTTATTGATAGCGAGCAGAAAATAAACAGCTTCCTTTCTAGTAAGATTATAGAAGAATTAAGGAGTAACACAAACATTTATTTTTGGAAGTATAACAAGGGGGAGTTTCTAAAAAATATAACACCCATTAATGAGTTTGTTGCAAATCCTAATAACTTTCCTGCTATGAAAAATCTTTTTACCGTTGCGGGCTGGAAGAAAAATGATTTTCAGCGATATCTCGTCGATACTAAAATAAATGATGCAGTTGTTGTGATGCGGGAAGTTGAAAATAAAATAAATAAGCTCATTAAAAAAACCTGGAGGCAGCATCGAGACTTGACAATCTCCATCCAACGCACAGAAAATGATTTGCTTTTGAATCTGCAAGAACTCAATGCCCCCACCCCACCAGAGATTAGGAGCGATGGGTTGAAATGGTTTTTGGGTTTCCTAATCAACTTTCGAGCAAGGGCAAAAAATTTGAGCGACTTTACCATTCTTATAGACGAACCAGCTCTACATTTGCATCCTCGTGGACAAAAGGATGTGTTATCAGAAATTAAGGGTTTAGGAAAGGATAATCAGATTATTTACACTACCCATCAAACTTTTATGTTAGATAGGAATCATCCTGAAAGAGTGAGAATCTTAACAAGAGAATCTATAAAAAGCGGCGGGCATGATTATTACTTCGCATCAAGAATAATAGGAGAACCTGAAACCAAAGATATTATTTCAGACCCGTTATTGAGAGAAGCGTTAGGATTTAACGTTTCCGACATATCGCCGATTAGTGCAAAAAATATTTTAGTCGAGGGAACTTTTGATAGGGGGTTATTACTTTTGCTCAATAAATATTTTCCTAGTATTGATTTAGAGCAATTTTCCATTATTGCTTGCGATGGAGCATCAGACATAAAAAGATTTGCAAACTTCTGCTTGGCAAACGAGTTAAAAATTTTTTGTCTTTATGATAGTGATGAGAGTGGTAAGATATGCCACGACAATACTTCCGAAAATGCAGTGCCGACAAACCTAAAAACTCATTTTAAACTACTGCATAATGATTTTTTGGCTTTAGAAACACCAGAGGATTTATTCTCGCTGGAGCTTTTCAGAAATGCAACGAGGGATGTTACTGAATTAAAGGATTTTGCGCCAACGAGTTCCTCTCCCAAGATGCAACAACTAAAGACATTTCTTGATTCAAAAAAAATCAGTAGGGACGAAAAAAACGAGATAAAGCATAAACTTGAAGATGCTCTTTTGAAAAAGTTAGGAGAAGAATTAAATAATCAAAAAATATCTACTGGCGATAGTTTAGTAAAACTCCTAGTTTCTTTAGCAGAGGAATTAAAGAAGAGAAAGATTTAGAATAAATCAAGAGGAAAAATAAAAATAACTATGCAATATTCAGTTGTAAATCACAAAATGGTAAAAGAAAATTCTGATTTTAGGATTGATGGCGAATTTTACCATCCCGTAATTTTAAATCGGCTAGATTTACTCAATCACAAAAGAAATGGGCAATTGAAGAACTTGGTAAAATTTGTAGTTGGCCCTTTTGGTTCAACAGTTACAGTTGATAAATATGTTGAAGAGTCAAATTTTAGGTACATCAGAAACAAAGATATAAATGATTTTGTGATTGGAGAAACTGATCCAGCTTTAATCCCTGAAGAAGTGTACCATTCGCTAAAACAATTTCACATTCAACAAGACGACCTCTTACTAACAGTAGTTGGTACACTTGGAAAAGTCGCGATAGCACAGGAAAAAGACATACACTCTATTTTCAGTTGCAAAAGTACGCTTTTGCGGTCACAGGGATTAAATCCTTACTATTTACTAACATACTTAAATTCTGCAACAGGACGACTTTTTTCATTACGAGGGAAACGAGGCGCAATTCAAGAGGGACTCAATTTATCAGATCTAAAAGATATTAAGGTTTTCATTCCATCAGAGGATTTTCAAAATAAAATAGCAGAACTAGTGCAAAAATCTTTTTCAATAATTAATAATTCAAAATCCCTCTACTCTCAAGCCGAGCAATTACTCCTTTCCGAACTCGGACTTTTAGACTGGAAGCCAAAACATGCACTTTCTTTTGTAAAAAACTTTTCCGCAACGCTTGAAGCCAATCGTTTTGACGCAGAGTATTTTCAGCCGAAATACGAGGAAATTGTTGAAGCGGTAAGAAAATACAAAGGCGGATTTGATGAACTGAGTAATTTGGTGAAAATTAAAAAAAGCGTTGAGCCGGGAAGTGAAGCATACCAAGAAAACGGAATCCCTTTTGTCCGTGTGAGTAATCTTTCAAAATTTGAGCTTTCCGACAACAACCAGCAATTTATATCCGAGGAATTATACAACGAACTAAAAACACATCAGCCAAAGAAAGGTGAAATTTTGCTTTCAAAGGACGCAACGCCCGGCAGGGCATATTATTTGAACGAAGAATCACAAAAAATGATAGTTTCCGGCGGAATTTTGAGGTTAAAAATGGATAACAAACAGATATTGCCGGAGTATTTGACGCTTGTTTTAAATTCCGTAATTGTGCAAAGGCAAATTGAGCGCGACGCTGGCGGATCAATCATTAACCATTGGAGACCTGACCAAGTAAAAACAACGCTCATTCCAATTTTGAAAGAAAATAAACAAAAAGAAATCAAAGAATTAATTGAAAAATCATTTAACGACAGGAAGTTATCCAAATCTCTGCTTGACATCGCCAAGCGAGGCGTGGAAATGGCAATAGAAAAAGACGAACAGGAAGCGGAACGGTGGATTAATAGCGAAACCAAAACACTAAACTAAACCACAAAAAACTCATGTCCGAATACTATAACCCAAACAGAGACTCCTCATGGAATTACGGAGGAAAAAATTGGAAACTAAGTCGCTCTAAGATCGACCTGTTTTTAGAGTGTCCGCGATGTTTCTATATAGACAATAAGCTCGGCGTAAAGCGAGTACCCGGATTTCCTTTTTCTATCAACAGCGCAGTGGACTACCTCCTTAAACAAGAGTTTGATGCGTATCGAGTAAAAAATGAGCAACACCCGCTTCAAAAAGAGTACGGTATAGATGCCAGACCAATGTCTCACGATGAGCTTGATGAATGGAGGAGAAATTTCGGTGGTATTAGGTATCTACATGAACCGACTGGGCTTTTAGTAACCGGAGCGATTGATGACTTGTGGATCAATAAAAAAGACGAACATATTGTCGTTGACTACAAAGCAACAGCAAAAGACGAAGCAGTAAAAGCGCTAGATAAAGAATGGCAAGATGGCTACAAACGACAAATGGAAGTCTATCAGTGGCTCTTGCGACAAAATGGACTCAAAGTTTCTGATATTGGATATTTTGTTTACTGCACCGGAAAAATGGATCGCCAAGCTTTTGATAAAAAAATCGAGTTCGACGTGAATCTGATCGAATACAAAGGAAATGACTCATGGGTAGAAAAAACATTATTTGAAATAAAGAAATGTTTAGATGGTAGCGAAATACCGCAATCAGAAAAATCTTGCGATCATTGCGCGTATTGGAACTCCCGAAAAAAATTTGAGAAATAAACATGCCAATCTTTTATATCATTAGTATTACTATAATCATCGTGATAGCAATCTCAGTTGTTCGTAGAGGTTTTACCAGCGTTGAAGAAAAAGCCAAATATCATTATAACCACAAAAATTTCTTTCTTACGCGATCAGAGCATGAATGTTACGACGCCCTTGTTGAGGCAGTTGGTATGGAGTACCGCATTTTCGCGCAAGTGCATTTACCTACCATAGTTGACCACGCGGTTCGAGGGCAGAATTGGCGTGCTGCTCTTGCTCATATAAATCGAAAGTCGGTTGATTTTGTACTCTGCGACAAAGCATATCTCTCACCAAAACTCGCTATCGAGTTAGACGATAAATCACATGAACGACCAGATCGGCAAGAACGAGACCGCGAAGTGGAGCGTATTCTGCGTGAAGCAGGCGTACCACTCTTGAGACTGAAAAATTATGAAAGCTCTAATTCAATCGAATTAGCTCAAAAAATCAAAAAAATATTAAACACAAAATAATTTTTTACAAAAACACGCTATAATGCAACTATGACCGAAACAATTTTTATTATTTCACTAGTCATTATATCGGCATTAGCCGTAGCGACGTTTGTGATAACTCTCCGAACTAGAAAAGAGACAGAAAAAATTAAATTTCATAACAGCGAAACAAACGATGCGCTTGCAAAGCTTAGCCATCAACATAAACAGCTATATACAGAAATCCTAACCGAAGTAAAAAAATACAAAGAGGACAACAATGACATTTGGGATCGTGAAATCGATGACAGATACGAAGAAGCAAAAAAATTGATTTATGAAGCAAACAGAGTGTCAGCATCTTTCCTTCAGCGAAAACTTAAAATCGGTTATGCACACGCTGCAAAATTATTAGATAAATTAGAAGAAGATAATCTGATAGGCCCAGGTGACGGAGCAAAGCCAAGAGAAGTTTTTATTTCTGAAGATGATTTAGAAGAAAAACCACCAAAGGAAAGCCCATACGCTGAAGACGACGACCTATATCTACAAGTCAGAAAATTTGCAATCGAAACCGGAAAAATAAGCGCACCAAAACTGCAACGCCAATTTAAAATCGGCTACGCACGAGCCGCGTGCCTATTGGATCTACTAGAAGAGAGGGGAATTATCGAATCAACAAACAAAAAAGGGATGAAAAAAGTCCTAGTAACAGAAGACGGAATAAGAGAAACTGAAGAATAAATGCCCAAAACAAAAAACATCCTCATACTCGAAGACGATATTGAAACACTAAGCAAGCTTCTTGAGGAAATCTCAAAACTCGAAGAAGAGATATATCCAGACGATATAGATGTAACTGTGCTTTCAAATTATAAATCGGTAGAGAAATGGATAAACAAAGAGGAGTCAGAAAAATACGACATAATTCTTTTAGATCGCGATTGTAAAATGGGTGGGTCATTTCATATTCTAGATATAGAAAAATTTGGTCCAGATAAAATCATTTCTATTTCCTCAACCCCGCAATGGAACGAAGAAGCAAAAAAGAGAGGCATAAAAACAATCGTTTGGAAAAATTATGAAAATCTCGACGCATTCGCAAAGGATGTTGGGATAACAATCCGAGAAAATTTTCTATAAAACCAACCACTTCCCAAACTCCTAAAAAACCAGCCGTCGACTTCAGAGCTCTTGAGTAATCGGTATTACTCCAATCGTTTTTTGCTAAAATAGGATTATGACCGATGAAGAAATTCGCGTTCAAGCAATTGAATATGCTAAACGAAATAAGGTTTCCATAGCCAAAAAGCTAACTGATCGCACAAAGTATATGCCGGATATTGTTCCTATTTCAGTTTTTATGGCCGGCTCGCCGGGTGCAGGCAAAACAGAGTTTTCAAAAAGTTTGATCAGTATTTTAGAAGCAGGCGAAGAGCGTCGCGTAGTACGCATTGACGGGGACGAAGTGCGACTACTTATTCCCGACTACACCGGCAATAATTCATATCTTTTTCAGGGAGCAATTTCGCTTGTGGTAGAAAAAATGCATGATTTAGTTTTGCACAACAAACAAAGTTTTGTACTAGATAGTACGTTCTCAAACTACACTAAAGCCACGGATAATATTCGGCGTTCTTTGGGGAAAAGCAGACCAGTTTTTATTTTTTATATCTATCAAAAACCAGAGGTCGCTTGGAACTTCACTCAAGCGAGAGAGAAAGTAGAGGGTAGAAATATTCCGAAATCAGCATTTCTTGATCAGTTTTTTGGCGCTAGAGAAACAGTGGATAAAATTTCCAGCGAGTTTAGTGATAAAGTAGTAATATTTTTAGTTAAAAAAGATTTTGAGAAAAATTCTGTTGAAAATATAGTTAAAATCGGACCAGAAAGTAATATTGACGAACATATAACAGAACTCTATACTAAAGATGAACTAGAAAAACGTTTATGAAACTCTTCAACTTATTTAGAAAAACCGAGCAAAAGGAAAAGTCCGGAAAGTTTTCCGACTTCTTTTTGCATGCCTCGGAAAGAAGAAAAGAAGAGATTTTGAAGGAAGCAGCACACAAGGCAAATGAAGAACAACGAAAAGTATTTCCGAAATCTCATCTAAAGACAAGGGCCAGATAACCAAAAAAGCGCCACCGACTTCACCACCCTCGAATAATCGATTTTATATCAAGTACTTAATTAAAAATTTAATAAAACCGAAAACTCAAAATAAATCTTCCCAACAGACCTCACTTCCCAAACTCCTAAAAAACCAGTATAATTACGCGCATGAATAAAGGCCGTAAAAACAAAACAGTTTTTGTGGGCATGTCGGGTGGCGTAGACTCATCAGTCGCCGCCGCGCTTCTCTCAGCCGAAGGTTACGATGTCGTAGGCATTCACCTTCGCTGTTTTAATGTGGATGGATGCGCCGCTCGCGACGCAGAAGACGCTCGCAGAGCCGCCGAGACACTAGGCATTCCTTTTTATACTCTCGACTTCGAAGAAGAGTACAAAACCAAAGTCGTAAGCTATATGGTCGACGGCTACAGGCAGGGCATCACTCCAAACCCAGATGTCATGTGCAACCGCGAAATCAAATTCGGCCTCTTTCTAAAAAAAGCACTCGAAATGGGCGCGGACTTTGTCGCAACAGGACATTACGTGAAGAAAGAAGAAAGAAGAAAGAAGAAAGAACTAAAAACACATTCCTCGTTCATCATTCCTCATTTATCTCTATCTATCGCCAAAGACGGCAACAAGGATCAAAGCTACTTCCTCTGGACCTTAACGCAAGACGACCTCAAGCATTGTCTCTTTCCGATAGGGGAATATAAAAAACCCGAAGTAAGAAAACTTGCAAAAAAATACAATCTCCCAAACGCAGAGAAAAAAGATTCGCAAGGTATTTGTTTTTTAGGGCAAGTAACATTAAGTGATTTTCTAAAAGACTACATTCCCGAAAAGAAAGGCGCAGTGGTAACAGAGTCAGGCGAAAAGATAGGCGAGCACATTGGCGCGCACTTCTATACCATCGGCCAGAGACATATTGGAGTAACAAATACGAGAGGAAAGAGGAAAGAGGAAAGAGGAAAGAACACCGAGCCGTTTTATGTTTCAGGAAAAAATATAAAAACAAATGAAGTAATCGTTGCCGAAGGTTCAGAAAACCCAAACCTCTACAGAAAAGAAATAAATCTCGCAAACGTAAACTTCATAAACCAAAATTTGGAATTTGGTGCTTGTGATTTGGAATTTCCCGTTCTGGCACGGGTCCGCTACCGTCAACCGCTCGTGAAGGCGATGCTTAAAGTAAAATGTGACACGCAAAATGGAAAAACAAAAACCAGTTCACATTCCGCTTGTCACTTTTCCCTCAAATTTGACCAGCCGGTCAAATTTGTAGCCGAAGGCCAATCGGCCGTTTTCTATTCAAAGTCTGGCGAAATGCTCGGCGGCGGAGTTATTGTTTAATACTCCGCAACTTGCGTATATCTAAAAACCATGGCACAATATACAAATCGTTTTTAGAAGAAAAACCGCAACTTGAAAGGAGAATAGATTGAAGGCAAGCGCAGTTATGGGATGTGTATTCACTGCGTTCAGGGCACTCTTTCCCGAGCTTTCGGGAGGGGGAGAAGGGAACCCACTCGACCTACTTCGTACAAGAATCGCGTACGAAGCCTTCGGTATGAAAAACTTGTGCAAAGGTCGAAACAGAAGAAACAGAATCCCCGTTCCCGTGAAAATCGAAGGACGCCGCTTTCATCAATTTTGCAGACGAAGCGAATAGCCTTGTCTTGCAAAGAACGTATACCCCCCTCCGGCACCAAAGCCGGAGGTTTTCTTTTTTAAAATTTCATTTCCCACCCCATCCACGTATAATAAAAATACGTAAGTCGTAAGTTTTTAGTTGTCAGTTGATTACTGTCATTCCGAGCGAAGCGAGATCCTGAGTCGCACCGAAGGCTTCCAAGTCCATAATTTATAATTCCAACTTCATAATTCTAAAAATTATGTTAATAATTTTTACCGGCAACGGAAAAGGAAAAACAACAGCGGCCCTAGGACAAGCAGTTCGCATAATGGGACGCGGCAAAAAAGCCCTCATAGTTCAGTGCATCAAAGGCCCATGGAAATCTGGTGAAGATTTTTTTAGAGAAACTTTCGATATTCCAAAAGAAACATTTAACATACGCAAAATGGGTCTCGGTTTCGTCGGCATCTTGGGCGACACCCTTCCAAAAGAAAAACACATAGAAGCCGCCAAATCCGCACTAGCTACATTTAAAGAAGCGCTCGAATCAAACAAATGGGATCTCATCGTTTTAGACGAAGTGAATGTAGCGGTTTCACTCGGGCTCTTAACTGTAGACGAAGTGTTAAAAGTTGCAGAAAATATCCCCGAAGAAAAACTGGTAGTCTTCACAGGTAGGGGAGCTCCACAAGAATTTATAGACAAAGCCGATCTCGCAACAGAAATGAGAGAAATAAAACACCCATTCGCTGACGGCAAAAAAGCTAAAATCTCAATCGAGTTTTAAATCACCTTTCCCATAATTCATTATTCATAATTCTTAATTCATTTTCTTATGCCCCTCCACGACAAGGCATTCTGGCTCCTCGCGTGGTATCTCATAGGCGTTGCGATAGCAAGCGCAACAATCAACTTTTCGCACTCGCTTTTAGTTTCCGCAATTCTGTCTGTTTTTCCCGCTTTGGCTCTTATAAGTTCAAAAAAAGAATTAGCCGTCCTTTCACTAGCAGCCATAGTTGGTGTCGGTCATTTTGAACTAAGTGATGCTCTAAGAGAAACCGTTTTGCTTCCCGAAAATCAAATTCCATTCACAGCAATTATCAAAAAATCAGAAGAAAGAGGGGAGAGCCAGCGCCTCACGGTAGCATTAAATAAACCTTTCAGTGGGAAAATCAGAATAACTGCAGAAAGGTTTCCCAAATTCAGCTATGGCGACATTATAGAAATTTCAGGAAACATTGAAACCCCAACAGAAGAAAATCAAAACTATTTAAGAAAAGACAATCTGTCAGCGACAGCTTTATTCCCCGAAATAAGCCTCATCAAAAATGCAGAAGGGTTTTCCATCCGCCGTACTCTATACAACATCAAAGATTGGTCAGATAAAATAATCAAAAAAACTCTACCACAGGAAGAAGCGGTTTTTATGTCGGGCATCCTCCTCGGAGAAACGGGTTCTTTTAAACCTGAGCTTCGCGATGCGCTGTCTAGTACAGGAACCAGTCACCTCGTTGCGCTTTCTGGCTACAACATCACTATTGTCGCCGAAAGCGTGATGATAGCTTTGGGCTGGTTTTTAAAAAGAAAAAAAGCTTTCGCAGGTGGCGCGATAGCGATAACTCTCTTTGTCATAATGACAGGCGCAGAAGCCGCCACAGTCCGCGCCGGCATCATGGGCCTGATCCTGCTTCTCGCAAATCAGTCAGAGAGAATTTACAGTTTCAGAAACGCCATAACTATATCTGCCGCAGTGATGGTCATAATCAATCCAAATATTCTGTTTTGGGATATCGGCTTTCAACTTTCGTTCGTCGCCGTCTTGGGGCTCATCTATCTCCGCCCTGTAATTTCAAAATTTTTAAAATTTGAATCCGACAAAGGTTTTCTAAACTGGAAAGAAAACATAGCCACAACGCTCGCTGCTCAAATCGCCGTCCTGCCAATTCTTCTAAATGCATTCGGTTCTTTTTCTCCGGTATCAATTCTCGCAAACATGCTTGTACTCTCCGCCATCCCGCTCACTATGCTTTTTGGTGTTTTTGTTATTTTCTTCGGATCAATACTTTCATTTCTAGGGTTTTTGTTTGGCTTTGTTGCTCATTTCCTACTTTTATATGAACTCACAGTTATAAAAACTCTAAGCAGGTTCAGTATAGGAATCCACATAGAGCACATAAACATAATCGCAGTAATTTTTTATTATGTAATTGTGCTCTACGCAATCCGCCGATCCAAAATAAAAAGCTTTCGCCATATATGAGCAAAAACCCTGCCTACGTTATTATCATTCTTCTTTTTCTCGCAGATATTTTTGTCTTCAAAAGCGTCTTAAGCTCACATGACGCTCTAGAAGTTCATTTTCTAAACATTGGTCAGGGCGATTCTGCGCTTATCAGATTTCCAAGCGGTGAAGATGTTCTTGTCGATGGCGGCCCACCAAACGGAAAGATTTTAACCGAACTTGGCAAAATCCTGCCCCTCGAAGACAGATACATAGATCTTGTTATCTCAACCCACCCCGACCTCGATCACTTCGGCGGGTTTATAGACGTATTAGATAACTATGACATCGGCGCCATCATCGGCAATGGCAGATATGGTTCCGCCACGAGCTTTGAAACATTTTTAGAAAAAATAAATAAAAACGGGAAAAAGTATATAACTCTCAAAGAAGGGGACACGATAACCTTAAAAAATTCCAAACTCGATATAATTTCGCCAAATGAGGAGGAATTTATGGGAACCGCCACAAACGATGCCTCAATAGTTTTTGAACTCGAAAGTTACGGCGCAAAATTCCTTTTTACCGGCGACATTAGCTCCGAAGTCGAAAATAGACTTGTAGACGAAAATAAGGTTCCAGACATAGATATATTAAAAGTAGCCCATCATGGCTCAAGGTTCTCATCAACAGCTTCGTTTTTAGATAAAATAAAGCCTGAAATAGCTGTGATAAGTGTCGGCAAAAACAGCTACGGACACCCCACAGAAGAGGCGATAAATAGACTAAGCGAAGAAGGGTCAAAAATCCTAAGAACCGACTATTACGGAACTATCAGGACAGAGGTCAAAAACGGCCATATTTTCACCTTTACAGAAAGGTAGGTGACACAATAAACCCAATGCTTGACATCATTTTTGTTCGTTTGCTAACATGGGTAATGCTCACACGCGACTCATAAACCAAGTTTTGCGGGGCAGCAAGTAATACATATATATAAATAAGTCGAAATTAATAAAATTAACATTCCATCGCCCGTATGGCAGAAAAGGAAAAATTTCAAAGAAATAAACCGCACGTAAATGTTGGAACTATCGGTCACGTTGACCACGGTAAGACCACATTAACAGCGGCTATTACGCACGTCCTTCACATGAAGGGTCTTGCGAAAAAAGAAGAAAACGTAGATCAGATCGACAGCGCTCCAGAGGAAAAGGCACGTGGTATTACCATTGCTCTCCACCACTCGGAGTACGAGTCAGAAAAACGTCACTATGCGCACATCGACGCGCCAGGTCACGCTGACTACATTAAAAACATGATCACGGGAGCCGCCCAAATGGACGGTGCTATCCTCGTGGTTTCAGCAGCTGACGGCCCAATGCCTCAGACGCGAGAACACATTCTTCTCGCACGTCAGGTAGGTGTACCGGCTGTAGTCGTATTCTTAAACAAGGTTGATCAGGCTGACGATCCGTCACTTGTTGACCTCGTTGAGTCAGAAGTAAGGGAACTTCTTAATAAATATCAATTCCCAGGTGACGAAACACCAATCATTCGCGGATCAGCTCTAAAAGCTCTCCAGGCTCCTTCTCTCGATGACGAAGCAGTAAAGCCAATTCTTGAGCTCGTTAAAGCCCTCGATGAATTCGTCCCAGAACCGGTCCGAGACGTATCAAAACCATTTTTGATGCCAGTCGAAGACGTCTTCTCAATCAAAGGTCTTGGCACAGTTGCCACAGGACGTATTGAAAGAGGAATCATTAAGTCAGGTGAGGAAGTCGAACTAGTTGGTATCAGGCCAACCCAGAAGTCGGTTGTCACTGGAGTAGAAATGTTCCAGAAGACCCTCGACGAAGGTCAAGCTGGTGACAACGTCGGTTTGCTTCTCCGCGGTCTTAAAAAAGAAGATATCGAACGCGGTCAGGTTATCGCAAAACCAGACAGCGTAAAGCCTCACACAGAATTTGACGCAGAGGTATATGTCTTAACAAAAGAAGAAGGTGGTCGTCACACCCCATTCTTCAAAGGGTATAAACCACAGTTCTATATGAAGACCACAGACATCACTGGTGAAGTGTATCTTCCAGAAGGAACAGAAATGGTTATGCCTGGCGACACCGTCTCAATCAAAGTTAAGCTTTTGGTGCCAGTAGCACTCGAAGAAAAACAGAGATTTGCTATCCGTGAAGGCGGAAAGACGGTAGGTGCAGGAGTTGTAACAAAGATTTCAGCTTAAACCTTTATGACTAAAAAGGACGTTGAAAAACTTAGGCTCCGAATCAAGGCATACGACCATAAGCTCATAGACAGTTCATGCCGTCAGATTATTGATAGCGCAAAGCGTCATGACGCTGAAATTATCGGTCCTATACCTCTCCCAACAGAGATCAAAAAGTATACGGTAAACCGATCAACGTTCGTTCATAAGGATTCACGGGAGCAGTTTGAACTCCGAATCCACAAGCGACTCATCGACATAATTAACCCAAATCAATCAATTATCGAATCCTTTTCACAGCTTAATTTGCCTGCGGGCGTCGATATTGAGGTAAAACGCGTGTAATAAACTGCCGGAGTATGGACAAGAGAATGGATATTAGTGTAAAATACGCTCCGGCAGGTAATTAAACGAGGGAATGTGGCGAAAACTGCTAGAGCTGCCCCCTAGCAGTTTTTGCTATCAAAAGATACCTAAAAAGTTATGAAAATACCCGGTAAAAAAATAAGAATGACTCAAGTATTTCGCTCTGACAGCACTCTTGCAGTGACTCTTGTTAAGGTTGCAAACGAAGAGCTTGCAAAAAGCCTTACGCCGGGTATCGAAGTAACTGTAGTGGGGAAGACCAAAGGAAAAGGATTTCAAGGTGTCGTAAAACGACACGGATTTGGAGGCGGACCAAAAACCCACGGTCAAAAGAACCGCTATCGCGCTCCTGGATCTATAGGCAGCACTGCGCCACAAAGAGTTGTGCCGGGAAGAAAAATGGCCGGCCGCATGGGCGGTGACAGAAAAACCCTCAAAGGCATTGAGGTTGTCGAAGTTAATCCGGAAGAAATGATGATTACCTTAAAAGGCCCGATCCCGGGCAATAACGGTGATGCCATTGAGATGATAAACGTACCCGAAGCGGAAAAATAAATTTATTAATTAGAATATGAAAACTTCAGTCTACAATTGGAAAGGAGAACAAGTTTCCGAAACAAATATTCCGGAAGCAATTTTCATGCGCCCATGGAATCCTGACCTTGTTCACGAAGTTATCTTGGCACAGGCCGCAAACCGCAGAAAACCAGTTGCTCACGCAAAAGGACGCGGCGAAGTAAGTGGTGGAGGTAAAAAACCTTGGCGCCAGAAAGGAACCGGACGCGCTCGTCACGGATCAATCAGATCTCCAATATGGAAAGGAGGAGGTGTCACTCACGGCCCTATAAGTGAGAAAAATTTTTCAAAAAAAGTTAACAAAAAAGCCAAATCAGCGGCAATCTATTCTGCGCTTTCAAAAAAACTTGCTGTAGGCGAACTCAAAGTTTTAAATACACTCAAAATAGAAGAAGAAAAAACCAAAGCCTTGAATTCAGCGCTTCATGGATTTTTTAATATCGCAAAATCAACAAAAAAGCTCTCCGTACTCTTAATCCCTCAAAAAGGGGAAAGGGCAATCTTTAAAACAGCTTCAAACATCCCAACAGTAAAAGCATCAGCGGTAAACAGCATAAACATCGAAGATGTGCTCCGATACAAAAATGTTCTTATCGATGAAGCCGCTATTTCCGAATTTACAAAAAAAGGTGAGCGCGCCCCAGTTAAAGCGGAAACCGTCGAAGAAAAGCCAAAGGCAGAAGCGAAAAAAACTTCCGTAAAGAAAGCTCCGGCAAAGAAATCCGTAAAGAAAGAAAAATAAAAATATGGCTACAAAGAAAACCGCTACAAAAGAAAAGAAAGTTGAAAATCGAACGGTGGTAAACCGAGCGGTTATTACCCATCCAATAATCACAGAAAAAGCGGTGACGATGAGTGGTCAAGACAAGTATGTTTTCCTTGTAAAAAAAGAATCAACAAAACCCGAAGTCAAAAAAACCGTTGAAGGTGTATATAAAGTTGAGGTCGATCAGGTTCATGTAATAAATACAAAACCAAAGACACGACGTCTTGGCAGAACAATCGGCGTAAAGTCGGGTTATAAAAAAGCCATTGTTACGTTGAAAAAAGGCCACAAATTAGATATACTACCCCACTAACCTTTGAAGTAAGGCAAATATGAAGAATTATAAAGCAACAACTCCATCAAGGCGCGGAATGAAAACGATTAACTATCGTGAAGTTTTGACTACTTCAGAGCCATGGAAGCCTCTCACAAAGCGCATCAAAAGCCACGCTGGCCGCAACAACAGGGGTGTAATTACAATGCGTCATCAGGGAGGAGGTAATAAAAAACTCTACAGAATTATTGATTTTAAACAGAATAAAGTGGGCGTTCCTGCACGTATCGAAACTATTGAGTACGATCCGTACAGAAGCGCCTTCATTTCCAGAGTTATATATAAGGATGGCGAAAGAAGATATGTTCTCGCCGCAAAAGACATAAAAGTAGGTCAGGAAATTGTTACAGGAGAATCTGCGCCTCTTAAACCGGGCAATCGTCTTCCCCTTGGCAAAATCCCAGTAGGTTATCAGGTTCATAATGTTGAAATGAAACCAGGTAGCGGTGGCAAACTCGCAAGATCAGCCGGCTCATACGCCGAAGTCTTGGGACACGAAGGTAAGCACTCTATCATCAAGCTTTCTTCAAAAGAAGTTAGAAAAGTTTCGATAAATAGCCTTGCTACACTAGGTCAGGTTTCAAACTCGGATTACAATCTGGTAAATTACGGAAAGGCAGGCCGATCTCGCTGGATGGGCATAAGGCCAACAGTTCGCGCAAGCGCCATGAATCCAGTTGACCACAAGTACGGTGGTGGTGAGGGAGCACAGCCTCGTGGAACCAGAAGACCAAAAGATATCTGGGGTAATATTACCGGTGGTCGAAAGACCAGAGACAAGAAGAAATATTCTGGTAAATTTATCATGCAGAGACGCGCTAAAAAGCGTAAATAAAAAATATGACAAGATCACTACGAAAAGGACCATACGTTGATGAAAAGCTTTTGAAAAAAATTTCAAAGCTTGCTCCGGGTGATAAATCAGTAATAAACACCTGGTCACGTTCATCTGAAATTTCTCCCGAAATGGTAGGGCTCACTTTTGGTGTTCATAACGGAAAAAAGTTTATCCCCGTAACCATAAGAGAAGAAATGATTGGTCACAGGCTTGGCGAGTTTTCGCCAACGAAAACTTTCGTTAAACACGGTGGTAAAATGCAACGCGACCTCGAAGCCGCAAAGAAAGTAAGTGAACAGCAGGCAAAAGCCGCAGCAAAGAAATAAAAGCCCAAAGGTATGAAACAGCAAATAGCAAAAGCAAAATACGTACACATTGCTCCACGAAAAGTGAGGCTGATTGCTAATACCTTAAAAGGCCTAAACGTAAACGAAGCAGAAGCTCAACTCATGCTTCGTCCTCAACGATCATCCGATCCGCTTCTTAAACTCGTAAGGTCAGCTGTTGCAAATGCAAAAAATAATCAAAAAATGGGTGCAGAAGGACTCATTATTTCAAAAATTACAGTAGACGAAGGCCCGATCATGAAACGCATGTTGCCAAGAGCTCAAGGAAGAGCCACTCCTATTCATAAGAAAATGAGCCACATCACTTTGGTTCTTGAAGAAAAGTCAGGATCAGAGCCAAGATTCAACATCATCCCACCTCAAAAGAAAGGCAAAAAAGACGCTCCAAAAGCAAAGAAGCCAAAGGCCGTAAAAACACACGAAGAAGCAGTGCAGGATTCAAAACCAAAAGCGCAAAAAACTGACAAAGGTTTGCTGAAGAAAATTTTCCGAAGAAAATCTGTATAAAAATTATGGGACAAAAAATTAATCCAATTTCATTACGTCTCGGTATCATCGGCTCATGGAGAAGCAGGTGGTGGCCAAAGACCAGCTACAAAAACCAGCTTGAAGAAGACATGTTTATTCGGGATATTATCAAAATAAAAGCAAAACAGGCTGGAATCATCAAAATCGATATCGAAAGAACAGCAGACAACGCTTACAAGATTTTCCTTAAAGTTGCGAGGCCGGGTATCGTAATCGGTCGCGGCGGACAAGGCGTAGCAGATCTCACAAAAGCAGTTGAGAAAAAACTTAGCGGCCTTTTCACGCAAAGAAAAGACAGAAAACAAAGCTTTTCTGTAAACATCACTGTTGAAGAAATGAAACGTTCAGAAATTTCTTCCGCGTATGTCGCTCAATCAATCGCGTGGGATATCGAAAAGCGTATGCCTGCAAGAAGGGTATTAAAGAGATACATCGGTCTTGTTATGCAGAACCGCGAAGCGCAAGGTGTAAAGATAAAACTTTCCGGACGTATCAACGGCGCCGAAATCGCAAGACAAGAATCATTGTCAGCGGGTAAACTCCCACTACAGACACTCCGCGCAAACATTGATTACAGTGAAGCCACATCATTCAATACATATGGAACGATCGGCATAAAGGTCTGGATCTATAAAGGCGAAGTTTTCGGCGACGATAAAATTTAAATAAAACCATGTTGCTTCCAAAGAAAGTAAAACATCGAAAATGGCAGAAAGGACGTTCGAAAAAACGAACGGTTGAGACTCGTGGAACAACTTTGTCATTTGGTACATTTGGGCTCAAAGCCGAAAGCGCTGCTTGGGTCAACTCAAGACAGATCGAATCCGCTCGCCGAACCATCACAAACTTTGTAAAGCGTGAAGGGAAGCTCTGGATCAGAATTTTTCCAGACAAACCAATCACAATGCGTCCGCCTGAAGTAACCATGGGCGGAGGAAAAGGCGCAGTAGATCACTACGTCTTTCCGGTAAAACCGGGAAGAGTACTATTCGAGGTCGACGGACTGAAGCCAAAAATTGCAAGAGAGGCGCTTCGTTTGGCTGGATACAAACTTCCGGTAAAGACAAGAATTATCGGTAAAGAATAAGCAAAAATATGAAACGCAAGGATTTTTTGAACAAATTAAAAGAAAAGAACTCTGTAGATATCAAAAAGGATATTTCGGAGAGCCGCGACAAGCTTTGGAGCCTAAGGGTTGACCTGGCGGCCGGAAAAGTTAAGAATGTTGCAGAGATAAGGGCTATTAAAAGATCCATAGCTCGTATGCTTACGCGCTTGAGTTCAGAAAAAACCGATACTTCAAGTTAAATAATATGAGGAAATTAGAAGGAAAAATTGTATCAGATAAAATGACCAAAACTGTTGTAGTGGCGGTCGAGCATTCGCGAAAACACCCGCGCTACTTGAAGTATGTAAAAATCACCAAACGCCTCAAAGCCCACGATGAAAAAGGCGAGTATCATACCGGTGATCAGGTTGTCATTCAGGAAACTAGACCAATAAGCAAAGATAAGAGATGGATAGTGATTGGCAGAATTTCCGGTGAAAACAAAAAAGCCGAAATCGTCGAAAAGCCAGAAGCCGAAAGTGAAGCACCAGACGCATAATTTTTACTTCTCAATTCATATTTCAAAAACATGTTACAGGAAAGATCAATCATAAAAGTTGCAGATAACAGCGGGGCAAAAATTGTCTCTTGTTTCCGCATCTTAGGTGGAAGCCGAAAACGCTATGCGAAAGTAGGTGATATTTTGATCGCTTCCGTAAAAGTCGCAGAACCGAGAAAGCCGATAAAGAAAAAAGATATTATTAAAGCTCTCGTTGTAAGAACAAGTCACCCCATAAGACGCAAGGATGGGGGAGTTGTCAGGTTTGACGAAAACGCAGTCGTTGTCATCGACGAAAAGGGTGAGCCAAAATCAACCCGTGTCTTCGGCCCTATCCCAAGAGAGATAAAAGAAAAGGGTTATACGTCGGTGTTCTCAATGGCAGAAGAAATTGTATAAAGATATGTTTAGAATTCACAAAGGAGACACAGTTTATATTCGCTCAGGCAAAGACCGCGGAAAGACCGGCAAAGTTTTGCATATCTATACAAAAACCGACCGCATTCAAGTTGAAGGCATAAACGCCTACAAGAAAAATGCCCGACCAAAAAGAGAAGGTGAAAAAGGCGAGATAGTTACTCTCTTTAGATCCCTGCCAAGTTCTAAAGTTATGCCTTACTGTTCAAAATGTGGCAAAGGTGCAAGGATCAGCACAAGAGTTGACAAGAATAAAAAAGAAAAGTATTGCAGTAAGTGTGGTGTAACAATATAAAAATATGACAGCCGAAAAAATACAATTTGCAGACGACGCAAAGTCATTAACAAACGAGATTGAAAAAATCGTCGTTAATATCGGTGTCGGTAAAATTTCCGGCGAAGTCAATTTCGAAGACAAAACACTTCCGAGTATCATCGAAGACGTAAGTCTTATAACGGGACAAAAACCATCAGTAAGATCTGCAAAGAAATCTATCGCAGGGTTTAAACTGCGTGAAGGCACTCCGGTTGGTGTCGTCGCAACACTTCGCGGACAGAGAATGGTTTTATTTTTAGAAAAACTTATTAAAGTAGTTATTCCTCGTATCAGAGACTTTCGTGGTATAAAAACCGAAAGCGTTGACGAGGGCGGCAATCTTTCAATCGGAGTTCGAGAAAATATAGTTTTCCCGGAAATTAATCCGGAAGTTACAAAAGCTTCATTTGGTGTTCAAATAACAATTGTTCCCAAATGGAAAAAGAACAAAGAAGAAGCGTCGGAATATTTCAAAAAAATCGGAATCCCATTTAAGAAAAAAGAATCATAAATATGGCAAAATCATCGATCATAGCGCGTGCGCGAAAAAAACCTAAGTTTTCTACGAGAATAGTCCGTAGATGTTTTAAGTGCGGCAGAAAACGCGGATATATCCGAGATTTTGGCCTTTGTCGAATTTGTTTCCGTGAACTTGCTTCTAAAGGCGAAATTCCGGGAATCAAGAAATCCTCTTGGTAAATATAAAAATATGTATACAGATTTGCTTACAAAAATTAAAAACGCCCAAGGTGCAAGAAAAGAGACCATGAAAGTCCCTTATTCAAACATGGATCTAAAAATTGCCGAGCTTCTTCAGAAGTACGGTTATATCGAAAGTGTTGCTAAAAAAGGCAGGCTCCCAAAACGTGTACTTGAAATAAAACTTAAGTATGAAGGAAAAAAAGGAGTTATTACTGGTATAAAGTTTTTAAGCAAACCATCACGAAGGATATATTCCGGTTATGAAGATTTAAGACCAACAAAGCTTGGAGGGCACTCAACATCTGTTATTTCAACACCAAAAGGAATAATGAGTTTCAGACAAGCAAGGCGCGAAAAAGTCGGAGGCGAGCTGTTGTTTGAGATTTGGTAAAAAAATATGTCAAAGATTGCAAAAAAGCCAATTGAAGTGCCTTCGGGAGTAAACGTGTCTATCAAAGAACACGAGATTGAAGTTACCGGAAAAGGCGGAACACTCATAGTTCCTCTTCTTTCAAACATCAATGCAGTTGCCGGAGAAGAAGGCATTACTCTCACTCCAAAAAATAAAATTGCCGAAACAAGGGCAAATTGGGGAACTGTTGCATCACTTTTAAAAAATGCCACTCAGGGAGTTTCAGAAGGATTTACCAAAAGCCTAGAAATAGAAGGCATTGGTTTTAAGGCTGTTATGGAAGGAAAAACACTAGTCTTGAATGTCGGTTTTTCTCATCAGGTAAAATTTCCAACTCCTTCTGATGTCACTATTACAGTTGAAAAAAATATCATAAAAGTTTCTGGAATAGACAAAGAAAGAGTCGGGCAGACTGCGGCAGAGATAAGAAAGATTAAAAAACCGGAACCATACAAAGGAAAGGGTATTCACTACGTCGGAGAAGTCGTAAGAAGGAAAGCCGGTAAAAAGGTTGCAGGCTCGGGCGGAGGAAGCTAGAATAAGAACTCGCAAATAAATCTATGAATCAGGCAAAAAAGCTAAACGAAAGACGAAAAAGAAGAGCTTCACGCACGCGAAGCGTTATTAAAGGCACACCGCAAATGCCTCGTCTTTCTGTATTTCGAAGCAGTCACTACACATACGCCCAACTCATAGATGATGAAGCCAGAAAAACACTTGTGAGCGTTTCAACAAAAGCAACCGAAAAAGATAAGGCTACTAAAATTGAAAAAGCAAAAAAAGCCGGTGAATCTATTGCTGAAAAAGCAAAGAAGATTGGTATTGAAAAAGTCGTATTCGACAGAGGTTCATATAAATATCACGGTCGTGTTAAAGCGTTAGCCGAAGGAGCTAGAAGCGGAGGTTTAGTTTTCTAAAATTATGGCATTTGAAAGAAATCAAAGGAATCAAAGGAATATGCGCGGAGGCGTGAAAAAGGATGAATTTAATGAAAAGATCCTCGATCTTCGTCGTGTTACCCGTGTTACAAAAGGAGGCAAAAGATTTCGCTTTAGAGCGACCGTTATTATCGGTGACGAGAAAGGAAGAGTTGGCGCAGGTATCGCCAAAGGTCTTGATGTCGCTCAAGCCGTAGACAAGGCAAAAACAGACGCAAAGAAAAAATTAATCCGCGTCCCGCTTAACGGAAGAACAATCACTCATGAGGTAGAAGCAAAATTTTCTGCTGCTAAAGTCAGATTAAAACCTGCTCGCGAAGGTCATGGTCTTATCGCCGGTGGCGCAGCAAGAACAGTTTTGTCTCTTGCGGGCATTAAAGACATCACAGCAAAATGCATCGGCCGCACACCAAACAAACTCACAAACGCTCTCGCTACCATCGAAGCGCTAAAAATGCTCAAGCCAAAGCCGAAAAAAGTTAAAACCGAAAAGCCAAAAACCGAAGAAGGTGTAAAAGAAGAAACGCCGATCAATGCTTAAATTTACATAAAACTATGCAGCTTCATGAATTAAAATTAAATAAACCTCTAAAGAAAACGAAACCAAGAGTTGGACGTGGTGGAAAGCGTGGAACAACAGCCGGCCGCGGAACCAAAGGTCAGAAATCTCGCGCAGGTCACAGAATGCGACCAATGTATCGTGATCTTATTCAGAGACTTCCAAAGCTTCGCGGTGTAAAAAACCCTTCCGTAAAAGCAAAAAGAGGATTGAAACCGACTGAAATTAATGTGGATAAACTTTCAAAAGTTATTAAAGGAAACGAAGTTAATCCAAAAACTCTTGTCGAGGCACGTGTTATAAAGAAAACATCACAACCGGTAAAAATTCTTGGAACCGGAGAAGTATCACGCGCTTTTGAGGTAGAGGGAGTTAGCGTTTCGAAAACCGCTAGAGAAAAGATTGAGGCTAAAGGAGGAAAAATAAAGTAAATTTCATGGGAAAATTTCTTCAGATTTTTACAGTACCAGATCTTAGAAAAAAAGTTTTTATGGTCCTTATATGGCTCGTTCTTTTTCGCGCGCTCGCAGCCATACCAATCCCAGGTGTAAATCCTGAACAGGTTAGAAATTTCTTTGCTGGTAACGAAATATTCGGACTCTTTAATCTTTTCTCTGGAGGCGCCTTATCAAACCTTTCTGTAATCATGTTAGGTGTTGGTCCTTATATTACTGCAACCATCATCATGCAGCTCTTAACCATGATCTTTCCTAGGCTTAAGGAAATTTATTATGAAGAAGGAGCGGCGGGAAGAGCCAAGTTTAATAGGTACTCAAGGTGGCTCACTATCCCTCTTGCATTCTTCCAGTCATATGCATTTTTGAGGATTTTGGCATCACAAAATGTTGTAGGTTCGCTTTCAAAAGGGGAGCTCGTAATAAACGTTCTTGCTATCACAGCCGGCTCGGCGATCCTTATGTGGATTGGTGAGCTTATCAGTGAATACAAGATAGGAAACGGAATCTCGCTCCTCATTTTTGCAGGTATTGTAAGCTCTTTACCGTCATTTATCAGTCAGATTGTTACAAATCCAGGGCAGATTGATTTTGCGACATATATAGCATTCGGACTTCTTTCATTATTGATTATCGCCGGCGTTGTTTTTGTAAGTCAGGGCGAACGCAAAATCCCAATCTCATACTCCAAGAGAATCAGAGGCAACAGAATGTACGGCGGCTCTGTAAGCTATCTTCCTCTTAAAGTAAATCAGGCAGGAGTTATCCCAATTATCTTCGCTATCTCCATTCTTATCTTTCCGCAATTTATAGCCCAACTTGTAGCCATCTTTTCGGTGAGCGCCTCAAACAAAGTCGCAGGCATCATGGGAGTATTTTATAACAATCAGATTCTCTACAGCATCGCTTACTTCCTATTAGTTGTCGTCTTTACATACTTCTATACGGCAATCACTTTTGATCCAAAAGAAATTTCAAAAAATCTTCAAAGAAGCGGAGGCTTCATACCGGGCATCAGACCGGGAGATCCGTCAGGAGAATTTCTCTCAAAGCTTACAAAAAGGATTACTCTTTTCGGCGCAATCTTTTTGGGACTTATCGCAGTTTTGCCTAATATCACACAAATTGTTACCGGAACACAACTTCTTACTCTAGGAGGAACATCGCTCCTTATTGTTGTGGCGGTAGCATTGGAAACAATGAAACAAATAGACTCACAGCTTGTACTTCGTGAGTACGAAGGGCTTGAGTAAACGCACCTTTAAAAAAGGAGGATATTTTGGGCGTCATAGAGAACATCATTGAGAGTTTGAAGAACGATCAATACATCGAGGAGCTTTCAAAAAATCGCGGAGGAATTTATCACAAAGAAGACGATCTCTTGTTCGTTTTTGTTGATGAAGTCGACAGCTGTGATATAGAATTTGTCGACAGACATCTCGACATATTGGTGAAAAACGGAAATGGGAGAACCGTCGTAGGTTTGAGAATTCACAGCATCCAAAAATCGCTCGATGCCTTAGGGGAATCTCTGTATAAAATTCTGGATGTTGCAGAGGAAAAGAATTTGATCCAAAACCCTGCCGAAAAACTCGGCTATGAAAAAGCCAGGCTCATTGCCAAAGAAATCCCACTTATAAAGTGGAACTAAACAGGGCGAACTACTAGTTCGCCCTGAACTCATAATTAAGCAATTTTTTAATTGTAGAATTTCTGCTAAAGTAGTGTAAAAGCAATGTCAAAAGCAATAATCCTCTACGGACCCCCCGGATCAGGTAAAGGCACTCAAGCATCAATACTGGCCAAAGAAATGGGCCTTATTCAGTTTGATATAGGATCACTCCTCGAAAAAATCGTCCACGACAAAGTAAACAGCAAAAACAAAAAAATCGCCGAACAGAGAGAAATTTTCGACAAAGGCGGTTTAAATGACTCAGAGTGGGTAAAGGAAATTGTGACTCCATACATCGAAGCAATAGGTAAATCCGGTTTTGGTATTGTGCTAAGCGGATCACTAAGAACAACAGACGAAACTTTTGGTAAACAAAACAAGGAAGGCCTCTTAGATATTCTAGAAAAATCATTTGGCAAGAAAAATATTTTCTTCGGATTCCTTGAGGTGTCTCCCGAAACATCCATTAAAAGAAACAGTCATCGGCTGATATGCACCGTATGTGGCACGCCGATGCAGGCAAGAGCAAATCTTAAAAAATGTCTTTTCTGCGGAGGAAAATTAAGAAAGAGGAGTTTAGACAAACCGGAGATTATCAAAGTGCGTCTCAAAACATTTAAAGATCAAACAGAGCCGGTCATCCACGGCCTCAAAAAACGTGGATATGCAATTTACAAAATAAACGGAGAAGGAGAGCCTCACGAAGTATATGAAAGATTGATTAAAAAAATTGACTCATGGCAGAAATAAAAACAAAAGAAGAAGTAGAAAAAATTCGCGCAGCGGGGAAGATTCTTGCAAAAGTTTTAAAAGAAGTGAGTATTGCGGCAGAAGAGGGGGTATCGGGCAAAGATCTTGATAAACTTGCGCACGATCTCATTATAAAAGCTGGTGCAGAGCCCGCTTTTTTAGGCTACCAACCGGGAGGAGCTGCACGACCCTTTCCTGCAACACTTTGCCTTTCGATAAATGATTGCATCGTCCACGGCGTCCCTGGGAGTAGACGCTTAAAACAAGGCGACGTCGTAAAGTTAGATCTCGGAGTAAGATATAAAGGGTATTGTGCTGATGCTGCAGTAACTGTCGTCATAGATCCGGGCTCAGATGAAGCGAGAAAATTAATCAAAGCCACAGAAGATGCGCTTGAAGAAGCAATAAAAGTTGCGCGACCGGGAAATACTTTTGGTGATATAGGTTACGCAATCAGTAAAACAGCTTCAAAAAGGGGTTTCAAAGTGTTAAAAGAACTCACAGGCCATGGAATAGGAAAAAACGTCCACGAAGAGCCAACTGTATTTAATGAAGGCGAACCGGGTAGGGGACGCATGATAAAAGCCGGAATGGTTCTTGCGATCGAGCCAATGTTTGCAATAGGTACACGCGAAATAAAACAGCTTCACGACGATGGCTACGCAACCGTAGATGGGTCACTCTCAGCGCATTCCGAGCACACAATTTTTGTCGGCGAAGATGAGACAGAAATCCTTACTCTATGAGCAAACCGTTTATTTCAGTCATTATTCCGGCTAAAGGTGATTTCGAAAATTTACCGCTTTCACTTTTGGACATAAATTACTTTCTCGAAAAAAAATTTGAAGAGCCACACGAAATAATGGTGATAGATTCGGGACTCGAAGACGAGTGTAGAACAACGATGTCTAAATTTGAGGAGAAAATGAAAAATTTTAAACTCCTCACAAACTCTGTAAACGAAGGAACGGGAAGATCAATCAAGATGGGCATGCTCACATCAAGCGGCTCATGGAAAGCGATTCTTGGCGGCGATGAAGGTGAAAAAATCAATTCGCTCTCATACATGATTCCCTTTATGAAACCATCGCCCAGAGCAGATATTTTAATAGGCACCACTCCATTAAAAAATGTTGTTAAAGAAGCACCGCATTACTTGCCTATAAAATTTCTCCAGATCGCTTACAATTTTTTTATCAAAATTCTATTTCGAGCGAGGATTGAAGACTCGTGGTCAGATGTAAGATGTTTCTCAGAAAACTCAGCTGAAAAAATTTTTTCTATGCTAAAATTTGATTCAAATATTTACGGACTTGAATCTCTCGTTCTAGCCGACAGAATGGGTTTAAGAATCCGTTATGTAGATATTCCCCTTGATAAAGAAAGCGCTATGTTTTCCCTAAAAAATTACTTGCAAATGATAACCGGAGCCATTAGAATGCGTTGGTGGCTTTTTAGAAAAAAATACGCCCTTAACTAACAATTAAATTCATGGAATATTACCTCACCGCAGAACGTCTCGAAGAGATAAAAAAGGAATTGGAAATATTAAAAACAGAAAGGCGACTTGAGGTCGCTAAAAGATTAAAAAGAGCAAAAGAACTTGGAGACCTTTCCGAAAATTCCGAATATATTGAAGCTCGCGAAGAACAGAGTAGAGTTGAGCGTCAGATTTTTGAATACGAACAAATGGTAAAAAATACCATCCTTATCACAAAACCGGTTGAGAATGTAGACACTATCCAAATCGGTTCTACATTTGAAGTTGAAAAAGAAGGCACTAAAACAAAATTCACAATTGTTGGATCAAATGAAGCAAAGCCTGAAGCCGGTCTTATTTCAAACGAATCTCCATTAGGAAAATCTTTCCTCGGTAAACGCGTTGGCGATAAAGTTTCAGTCAAAGTTCCAAAAGGGGAAGTAACTTACAAAATAACAAACATAGAGTAATTTTTCATGTTAGAAGATCTCATTGCTGAAAGGCGCAAAAAGCTTGAGAGACTAAAAGAAGAAGGTCGGGACGCATACCCCGCCAAGATTAAACGCACCCACGAAATCAAAAGTGTTCGGGAATCATTTTCGACATTCGAAAAAAACAGCGCAAAAATAACCGTTGTGGGCAGAGCGCGTGGTCTGCGCGTACAAGGCGCGCTCATGTTTGTTGATCTGGAAGATGGAAGCGGAAAGATTCAGCTCGTAGTAAAAAAAGAAAATGTAAAAGGTTTTGAGCTACTCCAAAGCACCATAGACATTGGTGATTTTTTGGAATGTACCGGAACTGCCTATAAAACAAAAAGAGGAGAGGAGAGTATAGAAGCAAAAGATTTAAAAATCATTTCCAAAAGTCTCCGTCCACTTCCGTCCAGTTGGCACGGACTTGAAGACCCCGAAACAAGACTAAGAAAAAGATACCTCGACCTTATAATGGATCCGGAGCAAAGAACGCTTTTTACAAAAAAAGCGCAGTTTTGGAATACCATGAGAACCTATCTTATCGAAAACGGATTTCTGGAAGTTGAAACACCGGTTTTAGAATCAGTTCCGGGTGGCGCTGAAGCAGAACCGTTCACTACTCATCACAACGCGCTTGATACAGATTTTTATCTTCGCATCTCTCTCGAGATCGCTTTAAAAAAACTTGTCGTCGCTGGCTTTGAAAAAGTTTTCGAAATCGGACGCATTTTCAGAAACGAGGGGATAGACGCCGAACATCTGCAGGACTACACCCAAATGGAATTTTACTGGAGTTATGAAGACTACAACGGTCTCATGAAGTTTGTCGAAGACATGTACAAAAAAACCATCAAAGCAGTTACAGGATCGCTTACTACAGAATGGGATGGCAAAAAAATAAATTGGGGCAAAAAATGGAAAAAAATAGAATACTACGAAATTTTTAAAGAAAAAGTTGGGCTTGATCTCGAATCAGCAACCGAAAGCAAACTAAAAGAAAAAGCAAGATCATCAGGCATAAAAATTGAAAAAGGCATGGGCCGCGGCAGACTCATAGATGTTTTGTTTAAAAAATTTGTAAGACCTCACCTTGTTGAACCAGCGTTTCTTATAAATCCTCCGGTAGATATTGAACCGCTTGCAAAACGACTTGAATCCCACAAAGACAGAGTAGAGAGATTTCAGGTTGTTGCTTGCCGAACAGAGTTAGGTAAAGGATTTTCGGAATTAAACGATCCCATAGATCAGCGCGAGAGATTTGAGGAGCAAATGCGTCTCCGTGATGCAGGGGACAGCGAAGCGCAGAGACTCGATGAAGACTTTCTCGAAGCTATGGAATACGGCATGCCCCCAACCGCCGGCTTTGGTGTGTCTGAAAGACTTTTCGCTATTCTTATGAATAAACCCATTCGTGAAACAGTCTTCTTTCCTCCAATGCGCCCAAAGAAAAGTGAATAAAGTTCTTTGTGCTAAATCAGTGATAGGTGTAAACTAAAAATAGTTTTGGCGTTACCCTTCTTACGAAAGGAGCGTGCATTGATAAACAAATTAACCCCGGGACAAGACAGGAGAGAAACAAGCAGAATCATCAATATGCTCAAAGGGCGTGGCATTAAGGTGAAAGTGTTGAAGAGAAAAAAAACCGACACTCACCGACGCGCCCAGTTTGAAACACAGAACGGAGACATACTCTGCAAAGGAGAAGAAGGAATCATAAGATACCTCTCAGGAAGTCCAAAAGAAAGCGCCTGAAATGCCCCACAGTTCGCGACCAGATAGCCGTGCTCATCTAAAATGAGCACGGCCTTTTCATTGCTAAAAAATCCAGATTTTTATACAATTAGCTCATGAAAAAAGTAATGATATTTGGTATCTTTGACGGCACACACGAAACACACAGCGAACTCTTTGCCGAGGCAAAAGAGCGTGGAGATCACCTTATTGCAGTTGTCGCGCAGGATCACATTGTTCACATGTTAAAGGGTCACGAACCGACAAAAAACCTTGCCGAGAGATTCGATCACCTTGCGAAACAAGATGGGGTAGACGAGGTTCTGATAGGAGACGCAGAGCTCGAAACTTGGAATATAGTAAAACGCCACCAGCCCGAAGTCGTAGCTTTCTCTCGTGATCAAGAAGCTCTAATGAATGACTTCAAATCAAATATGGAAAAACTTAGCTACACTCCAACGATTGTTATGCTCAAAAACAGCGAATCCAATAAAAAATAAAATTCCTAAATTTTCCATTTTGATTTTTGATTTATAATTTATAAACATGCTCGACATAAATCTCATTCGGGAAAATCCCGAAATCGTTCGCAAATCACTTCGCGACAGAAACATGAACGAAAGTTCCGTTGATGATTTTTTAGCCATAGACAGTGAATGGCGTGGAGTAGAAGGGGAGATCGGTCAAATCAGAGCAAAGCTTAACGAACTTAGTCGTGAGAGAAAAATAGAAGAAGCAAAAGTAGTAAAAGAAAAAATCAAACAACTTGAAGAAGATATAAAAACGCTCGAAAAAAAAAGAGACACGCTTCTTTATAGTTTTCCAAACATTCCAAAAGAAGACGTTCCGGTAGGCAGAGATGAATCTCACAACAAAGTTCTCCGCACATGGGGAACACCTCCTAAGTTTGACTTCGAACCAAAAGACCACATAGCCCTCGGAGAATCGCTTGGAATTTTAGACATGACAAAAGCGAGTGAAGTTTCAGGCGCCAGGTTTGCATATCTCAAAGGCGAATTAGCGCTCCTCGAAATTGCGCTTGTGTCATATGCATTCAATATATTAACTTCAAAAAAAGAACTTCAAAAAATCGCAAAAAAATTTGGAAAAAATTTTAGCGGCGAACCATTCACACCGATTATCCCACCCGCCATGATCCGTCCGGAAGTTTTTACAAAAATGGCGCGCCTTAGCGAGGAGGATAAAGACGAAAGATATTATCTTCCATCTGACGACCTTTATCTTATCGGAAGCGCCGAACATACATTAGGCCCTCTTCACATGAACGAATCTATTAATGAGAAAGATGCGCCAGTCCGCTACGTCGGTTTTTCCCCAAGTTTCCGCCGCGAAGCCGGTTCATACGGAAAAGACACAAGAGGAATCCTTCGTGTTCATCAATTCGACAAAGTAGAAATCGAAACATTCACAACTATCGAAAAACAGGACGAAGAACACGAGTTCGTAGTCGCCATACAGGAATACCTTATGCAGTCACTCAAAATTCCATACAGGGTGATGCTCCTCTCAACGGGAGATATGGGCAAACCCGATGCGAGGCAAATTGATATAGAAAGCTGGATGCCAGGTCAAGACAAGTACAGAGAAACTCATAGCGCAGATATGATGGGCGACTATCAATCAAGAAGACTCAAGACAAAGATAAAAAACAAAGACGGCGGAAATGAATATGCCGCCATGATTGACGCCACGGTTTTTGCAATCGGAAGAACCTTAATAGCGATCATGGAAAACTACCAAACCGAAAAGGGAACAATCAAAATCCCCAAAGTTCTTCAAAAACACGTTGGAGTAAAGGAGGTAAAACCAAAGAACTGATTTTTGATCCACCTAAAACAAAGGTTAGTTAGAAAGTGTTATAACTTCTAATGAAAAGAAAAATTGGGGTTATTTTTGGCGGGACATCACGCGAACACAAAGTCTCGCTAAGTTCCGGCAAAACAGTTCTAAATTCATTAGACACAAAAAAATACGAAATCATACCGGTTAAAATCGAAAAAAACGGAAAGTGGACAATCGGAAAAAATAAACCAAAAGAAGAACTCGAAGCTCTTAAAATTCTAAAGAAAAAAATAGACGTCGCGTTTATTGTCCTTCACGGCACAAAAGGGGAAGACGGTACGATTCAAGGTCTTCTAGAATTTTTAGATATCCCATATACAGGTTCAAATGTCGAAGCGAGCGCTCTCGCCATGGATAAAGAAAGATCCGCAGAAATTTTTAAAGCAAACGGTCTCACTGTTCCAAAATCTATCTGCATCACAAGAAAAAATCGTAAAACATCGTCAAACATTAAAATTCCCTGCATTGTAAAACCAGCCGACAACGGATCAAGTGTAGGCATCGCGCTTGTAAGAAAAAAAGAAGATTTGAATAACGCTATAGATAAGGCGCTAAAAATCAGCGAGCGTGTTTTGGTTCAGGAATATATAAAAGGCGACGAAGTTACCTGCGCTGTGCTGGATGATGGCAAAAAAATCAAACCACTCACGCCAACTCATATTATCCCAAAATCGTCAGATTTTTTTGATTACCACGCAAAATATACACATGGCGCCACAGAAGAGGTAACTCCTCCAAGACTACCGGCAAACACCGTCAAACAAATACAAAAAATTGCGGTAAAAGCACATAGCATCTTAGGTTGCTCCGGCGTCTCACGTACGGATATGATAATTAAAGGAAAGAAGATATTTATTCTTGAAACAAATACAATCCCTGGCATGACAAAAACAAGTCTCCTGCCTCAAGCCTCGGCCCATGCAGGTATACCATTTTCCAAACTCCTCAATATACTCATTGAGTCCGCCACCAAAAACCATAATTAGCAATTTATACTTCCTGATTCATGAAAAAAAACAAAACCTGGATAGAGATTAAAAAATCAGCTCTCGAAAACAACATAAAACAATTTCGAAAACTGATTCCAAATAAAACACAGCTCTGGTCTGTGGTTAAATCAAATGCCTACGGGCATGGACTTACAACTTTTGCAAAACTTGCCGAAGATGCGGGTGTTGATGGTTTTTGCGTCGACTCTGTGGTGGAGGGTGCGAAACTCCGTGAAACAGGCATTAAAAAACCAATTCTCGTTTTAGGCCCAACGGTTGCACCCAACGGATTTCTCATCGAAGCCGCCGCAAACGATATAACTGTCACAGTTTCGACAGAAGAGGGTCTTGTTCAAATTGAGCAGGCAAAAGCAAAACCAAAATTTCATATAAAAGTAGACACAGGCATGCATCGTCAGGGTTTTTATCCAAACGACCTCCTAAAAATTTTAAAAAAAATAAAATCACCAATTCGTGATTCTTTTACCGGTCTCTATACCCACTTCGCATCTGCAAAAGACATAAGCTACCCGACTTACACAGACGGACAATTTAAAAAATTTAAAGAAGCAATCAAACACTGTGAGTCAGCCGGTTTTAAAAATCTCACATACCACTCGGCGGCAACAGGCGGAACTTTGGTAAATACAAAATATACCGAAGACGTGGTACGCATAGGAATCGGTCTATATGGTCTCTGGCCATCAGGAGAACTTGAAACACAGCTAAGTGATAAAATATCGCTAAAACCCGTACTCTCATGGCGCGCAATAATAAGCGAGATAAAAGAAGTGGAAAAAGGGCACTATATTGGATATGACCTCACAGAGCGCGCCACAAAAAAAACCAAACTTGCAGTCATCCCTATTGGATACTGGCATGGATTTGATAGATCACTATCAGGCATCGGAAATGTTCTCATAGCCGGCAAGCGCGCAAAAGTTATGGGCCGCGTTTCTATGGATCTTATAGTAGTAGATGTAAGCGGTATTACTTGCAAAGTAGGCGACACAGCAACCCTTATCGGAAGCAGTGGTAGCGATGAGATCCCAGCCGGAGAAATGGCAAGGTTTGCAAACACAACCCACTACGAAACAATAACTCGCATAAACCCTCTAATTGAGCGAATAGTAGTGTAAAATAAATGGGATAATCATGTCCCAGCCACAACGCCCAATAGCAAAAAAAAGGAAGGATCTTCGTTGGTTTAAATTTCGACTCAAGTTTTATGCGCTTTCAGGCGTATTTGGGCTTATTTTAATTGGTGTTTTTTATCTATTTCGTTACACTCCAATGTTCCAGATAAAATCCATTGGAATAAATGGCGCAGACAAGGAAGAGTCAAAAGCACTCCTCGCAGATTTTAAACAGTCAGTCTTTAAAACAACTTCTGCAAAACTATTTGGCACAGATAGTTATTTTGCCGTATCAGAAGAAGAAATTAGTACAGAAAAATACGAATCAATCAAAATCGATAAAAAACTTTTTAAACACGAAGCTTCAATCACGGTAGTACCACGAAACCGCCTCGGCATCTGGTGCAGAGAGGGAGACGCAGGAACCTCTTGTTGGTTTTTTGATGACAAGGAGGGGATAGCTATAGAAGAAACTCTTGAAGGTGAAGGACACCTCATCATAAAAATTGTAGAAAAAAATAATGAAAAAGTTGTTGCAGGCGAAACTCTTATAAACAAAAAATTTTTTGAAAGAATAAAAAAAATTATAGACGGAACATCTAAAATAGACTTAGACGTAAAACGATTTGAAATCAATACCGGATATCAGGAATTTTCTGCGATTATAACAGGAGGCGCAAAAATCATTTTTTCACTTCGCTTCGATCCAGAAAAAGAAAGCCTCTCCGCGCTAAGTAAAATACTCAATGAAAATTCATTGTCATCTATTTCTTATATTGATCTTTCAGTAGAAAATAAACTCTACATCAAAAGAAAATAATTAGGTATATGTTTGCAAAATTTCCCGAAGACGATAGATATTTCTCTTGGACTCGTCACATAAAAAACAAAATGATGTTTTATGGCATCTCCACCCAAAAAATAAAAACCATTTTAAAGTCTCCCACAAGGCGCGAAGAGGGAATAGCTCCAAACACAATCGCAGTCATGAAAAGAAATGATACAAAAAAACGCAAAGAAGAAATTTGGGTTATGTATCAGACAAAAGAAAAAAGAAAGAAAGAGCCAAGTGTTTATACTCTCGTTGCAAGGCAGTCACAAAAAATAATGATAAGCGCATGGCGCTACCCCGGCCACACAAAAGCCGGCGCAGAGATCCCAATCCCCGAAGATATCCTCGAAGAACTAAACAAGCTTGTAAATTAATTTCAAAATATTAAAATAAAAAAACAAAGTAAACGTTCGTTGAGAGTCTAAAAATGAACAGCTGACTGAAACAGACTCACCGGTGTCACGATATCTATGCAAATAGTAAATCAATGACACCATATCCACTGTGGTTGGCGGAAATAGGTTGTTCATTACCTAAGCGGTCCGTCACTCGTCCAAATCAATCGAAAAGAGGCGCTTTTCGAGCAGTGGAGGCCCAACGAGCATTGCCCGTATCGTAATTCTAGGTGTTTTGCGGTACGGGCTCTTTTTATACAAAAATACATAATCGAAAAAAATAAACTCAACTGTCAATCAAACTTGACACAACAGTAAAATTCAGTAAACTAAAAAAAGTTAGAACCATCTGCTTCCTTTGGGTGGTTCCGACTCTGTGAGCCTCATAAGAGCCCTAAAAAGCTCTTATGAGGATTTTTCTTGTATCAATAACCAATCCCTGTTAACATTTCCACAATAAATTCGTAATTCATAATTCATACTTCACAACTCATAATTCACGTTTATGAAACTCTCTCTCGGTATCGTCGGCCTCCCAAACGTAGGCAAGTCAACACTTTTCAAGACGATTACAAAAAAAGAAATAAATATTGCCAACTATCCTTTCTGCACAATCGACCCAAACGTCGGTATAGTGACTGTTCCTGATGAACGGATAGACAAACTCGCAGAGCTCTCCGCCTCAAAGAAAAAAATCCCCGCAGTAGTGGAGTTTTATGATATTGCAGGATTAGTTCGTGGCGCTCACAAAGGAGAAGGCCTTGGCAACGAATTTCTCTCACACATACGAGAGGTAAACGCCATAGTGCAAGTACTCCGCTGCTTTAAAAGTTCCGAGATTATTCACGTAGATGAATCAGTAGATCCTCTTCGCGACCTTGAAACAATTAACATGGAACTTATCCTAAAAGACATGGTTACGATTGAAAAACGTCTCGACAAAGCAAGAACCGAAAGTCGAAGCGGTGACAAAGAGGCGAAAAAAAACGTCGAGGTTTTGGAAAAAGTAAAAGCAACTCTCGAAAGAGGGGAGCTCATAGGTGAATTCCGCGATGAAAAAATTATTCAGGAACTTCAACTTTTAAGCGCAAAAAGACAGCTCATGCTCTTAAATGGAAAAAAAGAAGACGTGCCCGAGGAGCTTATAAAAAGAATTGAAGATCTCGGCGCCGAATACATTATCACTGATCTAAGCGAAACAGAGGCAATCCCAGACCTCATTAAATCCGCTTACAAGATTTTAGGGCTCATAAGTTTTTTCACCACAGGTGAAGAAGAAACAAGGGCTTGGACAATAAAAAAAGGAGCAAAGGCTCCCGAGGCAGCAGGTGCAATTCACACAGATTTTGAAAAAAAATTCATCCGCGCTGAAACCATTGGCACGGGAAAGCTTATCGAAGCAGGAGGGTGGTCACAGGCAAAAGCAAAAGGCTGGCTTCGCGTCGAAGGCAAGGATTACATCGTTGAAGACGGTGACGTCTTAGTCATCCGCCACGGCTAAAGAACAAAAATTTTCCAAAAAAACATAATGCCTCGCTCACTGCGGGGCTTAATGCTACCCAAATACCAATCTGCTATAATAAATTTTATGGAACAAATCCCAATGCACGAATCACTTGAACATGACATAAAAGAACTCTCGCAAAAACTCGAAGGCGCCTCGCCGGAAACTCAGCGGGAAGTTTTAAAAAATGCGATAGGTAAAAAAATTCAACAAACTCCAAACGCATCACCAGTTCCACAAAACACGATCCCGCAAACAAATAAAACAAGTCTCCTTCCTGATTACTCTGTAAACGTTCCGGAAGAAGCAAAACTTCGCGCAGAAAAACTTGTAGACTTGGCATGGCACAAAGGCCTCTCTGCAGGCATAAGTGAAGCCAAAAAAAGCGATCCATTAACCATGGACATGTTTCACGATGCCATAACCGGCAAGTTGTACGAAGAATTTAAAAAACAGGGAATGATACAATAAATTACATGTTGGGTTGGATAATTCCAATTGTCATAGGAGTACCTTTAGTGATCGGCGCTATTTGGTTTGTAGTCGCAATAGAAAAAAAGCGGTCAGCAAGCCGTCTTTTTGGCATGCGCCTTTTAGGTATAGAACTTCCAAAATCTGAAGAAGAAAAACTTCCCGAAAAAGAGTTCCGCGATATCTCAAAAACCGCAGAGCTTTTAAACGCGCTTTCCAGTCTTAAAGCGCCATTCGCCCTCGAGACCGCTGTAAAAAACGTAGGTGAAGATATTTTATTTTTCATTTCAGTTCCGGGAAGCACAGTTGATTTTACAAAAAACCAGATCCACGGTCTTTGGCCCGAAGCAAATATTAAAGAAACAGAAGAGTACACAATCTTCCATTCCGAAAATGCAGTCGGCGCCGCATATCTCAAACTTAAAGAAAACTCAATCCTCCCTATACGCACCTACGAAGAATCGCGCACGGATACATTTGCACCAATTCTCTCAACTTTCTCAAAACTAAATGAAATAGGCGAGGGGCTCGCTCTTCAGATTGTGGTAAAACCGGCAGACAAAAAAGTAAAACACTCTGTAGAAAAAGCGATGAGGTCTCTAAAGAGCGGTAAAAAAATATCAGATGTATTGAAAGGCACCGAAGATGGCGGCATTTTAAAAATGCTCACCGGCTCTCAAAAAAAAGACAAAGAAGAAAACCAATCAATCATCATAGATGATGAATCTGTAAAAATATTAGGCAAAAAGATTGCCAAGCCGCTTTTCGAAACCAATGTGAGGTTTGTCTCATCCGCCAAAGCGCCATTCGAAGCCGAAAGCCTCCTCGATCAACTGGGAAACGCTTTCGGTCAGTTTTCAAATCCTCTTCATAACGAATTTAAAATAGTAAAACCAAAAAACCCAAGAAATATTGTTTTCCGCTATGTCATGCGTAAATTCGATAACAGTGAAAGGATTATTTTAAACGGAGACGAGGTCGCAAGCATTTTTCACTTCCCCGCATCAACAACAAATGTTTCCAAAGTAAGGTGGCTCAAAGCCCGCGAGTCAGAACCACCGACAAACCTTCCTGATTCAGGGGTCTTGATAGGGGAAAGTGTTTTTAGAGGTGAGAAAAAAAATATCTACATAAGCGAAGACGATCGCCGCCGCCATGTATATGTCATAGGTCAAACAGGAACTGGAAAATCCACCCTCCTTACAAATATGGGTATCGATGACATAGAAAACGACAAAGGTTGCGCTTTCATCGATCCACACGGTGATCTCATTGAAACTATCTTAAACAACATTCCGGAAAACAGAGCCGGTGATGTCATACTTTTTGACCCCGCAGACAGAGATAGGCCTCTTGGTTTAAACATGCTCGAATATGATGAATCAAAACCGGAAGAAAAGACATTTGTCGTAAACGAGCTTTTCAATATTTTAGACAAGCTCTATGACATGAAAACTGTAGGCGGCCCAATGTTTGAACAGTACACAAAAAATGCCATCCTGCTCCTCATGGAAGATGCTCCAAACGATCCCGCAACTCTTATGGAGGTGCCAAAAGTTTTTACCGATGCCGAATATCGCAAATCAAAACTCCTCCGTATCACAAATCCTGTAGTGATAGATTTTTGGGAAAAAGAAGCAATCAAAGCGACAGGGGAGCACTCGCTCTCAAATATGGCACCCTACATCACATCAAAATTTAATGCGTTTATTTCCAACGATTATATGAGGCCGATCATCGGCCAGAAAAAATCTGCTTTCAGTTTTAGAAAATCCATTGATGAGAGAAAAATCATTCTCATAAATCTTTCAAAAGGTAGAATAGGGGATATTAACGCAAACCTCCTCGGTATGATTATCACAGGCAAACTCCTCATGGCGGCTCTCTCAAGAGTCGACATGCCAGAGAGTGAAAGAAGAGACTTTAATCTTTTTATAGACGAGTTTCAAAACTTCACGACCGATTCTGTAGCCACAATCCTTTCCGAGGCAAGAAAGTATCGCTTGAACCTCACTATAGCTCATCAGTTTTTGGGTCAGCTTACCGATCGCATCAGGACAGCAGTTTTTGGTAACGTCGGCTCCACCATAACGTTTAGAGTCGGCTCCGAAGATGCCGAAGTTCTAGAACGACAATTCGCAGGCACATTTACCAAAGACGACCTTTTGAATATTGATAATTTCAATGCCTATGCGAAAATTCTTATAAACGGTCAGACCACAAAACCATTTAACATAAAGACCATAATGCCAAAAGCCGGAAATGGCAGAGCAAACAATGTCCGCGAGCTTTCAAAAAACACATACGGTCGCGATCGCCGCGAAGTCGAACTCGAGATATTGGATAGATTAAGAGGATAAAAATATGTCAAAAGAAAAATTCCCAAACCCTGAAGAAAATATTGAAGAAGAAAAACAAGAAGAAAAGATTCCCGAAAAAAAGGAACCAGAAGAAATGACGCTCGATGAGCGCTTGGAGTACTTCAAAAAAGGCGGCTATAAACCCAGCGAAGGGAGCGCCTTTAAAGGCTGGATGAAAGAAAATAAAGATGCTCCAGATGATAAAAAGTGGGACAAATGGAAAAAGTGGCGTGAAGAAAACGAAGAAAATTTTATTCCATCAAAAAAAGATGTTATAGGCGAAGTAGATAAAAAAAGAATATCCCGCCGCGAATTTTTTAAGCTGGGAAGAAAAACTCAAACAGAAAAGAGCGAAATAGATGAAAATCCCGAAGAGATAGATTTATCCAAAGACAAGTCAGATGTCCCATCTCGAAAGGAATACTTGGGATCCGCGCTAAAGGAGGCTGCAAAAAAGGGTGGTACATGGACTAAAGAAAAAGGCATTCCACTCGCAAAAAAAACTTTTGAAGAGTCAAAAGAAGCTTGGCGCAAAGGACGTAAAGAAAAAAAAGAACGCATAGCTCGTGAAAAAGAAGAAGCAGAAAAAAATCGACTCAAAGCCGAAGCTGAAGAAAGAAAGACTAAAGAAAATCCGCAACCAAAAGAAACACCTCAAGAAGAAATACCAAAAGCCGAAACGCCAAAAGAAAAAACACCAGAAAAACAACCAGCTCCGGAAAAACCAAAAACCGAAGCTCCGAAAGAAGCCCTCGCACCCGAAATAGAAGCCTTAAGACAAGAGGTGTCTAAAAGATATATTGATCTTATAAAATCAAAATCCCCGGAAAGCTCCATGCTCGAAATAGGCGAGGCAGAATTAGAAGCTATAAAATCCCATCTTAAAAACGAAGCGAGGGGAAACCCAAAAAAACTTAGAGAAAGACTCGAGATTTTTCAGGCGTTAGACGCCCATGCAGAAAACATAAGAAGGAACGATGAAAAAATTAAAGCAATCGGTGGTGAATCATCTCGTAAAGAAGCTATTAAAAACACAAAAGAGGAAGTTAAAAATTTACGCAGAAGATTAAATTATAAAGAAGAATACACAACTTTCAGTGGCGCCATGAAACACCGCGCAAAAGAATTTTTAATGGATAGGCGCATTGCCGCAGGCGCATTTACAGGCGCTGGTATGCTTATAGCAAGCGGTATGACGGGTGGTTTAGGACTTCTGGCGATTCCTGTTCTACAGAGAGCTGTTCGAAAATTTAGCTTCCGGGGAAAACAGGGAGAGGCCTTGTCGGATGTCAAAGTTGCCATGCGCGAATCGAAAAGCAAATCAGAAAGAAAAGAATTTTTTGGCAAAGTTGAAAAAGATCTCGAAGAGAAAATCAAAACGCTAAAAATTCTAAAAGGTTCTTCAAAGGAAAATCTCGCAAGACGCCGTGAGGAAGTAGAAAAAGCCAGAGAAAAACTTTTTGTACAATTTGAAGGTGTTCAAGCGGTATTTGAGTCAGCCATAGAAAGCACCATGACGGCCGCAAGAGAAGAATTCGAAGCAAATCCGCAACACCTCGATCTGGATAAAACATTTGATAGACTAAGTGCGGTCTTTCTCGCTCGCCGCCGCCTTTCTCCGGATAGCCACATTAATTCAGATATTAACTGGCAAGAAGTTTCAAGTGCAAAAGACGCAATAGAAGAACAGCTGAAAAAAGTTGCAAAAGAAAGAATACAAGAAGAGATGAAAGGGCTGATCAGCGACGAAAATCCAAACGCGGTAAACACTTTATGGAAAAATATTGAACATGGTTTTAAAAGCGGCAGACTAGAAAAGAAAGTTGTTTTAGAGTCCGCGAGATCAGTTTTAAGAGATATGCACTTAGTTGGTAGAAAAGGCCGGGATAAAATCCGCGAGCGGGAAATTAAAGATTTAATTAAAGAAATAGACAAAGCAGCATGACCAAAGAAGAAATAAGAAAAATCCTTGAAACAAACGACAAGGAAAAAATAAAAAAAATGATGGAACAATTTCTTGCTGAAAATCCTCCGACCGAAGAAGAAAAGGGGAGTTACTATGCTGACAGAGTAACGGACGCCATCAAAGCTCTTATGCCCGTCTTCGAAGCTTATGAAGACCTGCAGGAAGATTTTATCGAAACTCTCCGCGACTTTAACGCCAAAGCAAAAATCCTTGAAGAATAAATAATTTCAAAAAATCTAAAATGTTAAAAAAAATTACAATTTTAATTTCCGCCATTATATTACTATCAGTAATTGTATGGTTTATTAGTGATAGATATTTTACAAATACATCAGAGCCACTAAACTCAACCAAAGAAGGATGGGTGACATATTCACCTGATAAATATAATTTTTTAATAAAATATCCAAAATATTTTACAATTCAATCAAATGAATACGAAGACAGTATTCGGGGTAAAAGAGTTGCCACGCTCGAGTCTAATCCAGAAGGATACATTATAGACATTTATATAGCTAACAGATCACTTAATGGATACAAAATAATTGACCAACCAAGCGGAGTTAATTTTGAATTTAATGCAGATCTTAATGAGTGGATAAAAAATCATCCTCAACCTGAAGAAGTGGAAATATATCATTACAATAATATCACTTATTATCTTTATAGTTATGGTGAATTCGGAAAAATCGACGACGCAATTATTTCATCTCCCGACAATAACTATGTTATTACAATTGTATTTTCAAAACACTACGATGAATATGGAAATTGGGTTGGACCAAAAGAAGAGCTAGAAGTTAAAGACATAGTCAATACACTTAATTTTTATTAATGTCAAGGATAGGGCAGGGGAGAGCGCTATCTTAAATACCCAACACGTTTTAGCCATGTCTCGTGCTCCCACTCCCAAAGTCGCTTCGCGCTAAGAAATGCATCAAAGTCATTCTTCCAATAGGGGAATTCTTCAAAGTCTGTAACGCCGTGAAGGTCTGACCAGACGTGGTCAGCTGTTAAACATGTTTTACGTCCATTCCATGGATATGGTCTGCGCACTTTATCGCGGCCGCCTTTTTGTCTTAATGTAGCGCCGCACAACTCACAGGTCTTAACCTGATCAACTCTTAAAATCCATCTGGTCTGAACATTGCCAAGCTCCGCAATCAAAGGATCCATGTAAGCCGATGTTTGCAGGCAGTAATCGCGATAAATCGATTGAGATGTTTTTATATCAAGTACGCCAAGCTTGCCGTCTATAAGAGCCAATGCATCAATCGTGCCGGCGTAGCCATGCGTATAGCTCACTACACGTCGTTCCACGAAGGCTGGGTCAACATGAATCTGCTTCCGCTCTAAAAACGCTTCTGCGGCCGAAATTGCCGGAGCAATCGATGGGGGAATCTCCGTTTTCTCGCCGACAAGTATCTTTTCGAGTATTTCGTGTATTAGGGTACCCTCCTGTGCAGATTTTTCCGTAGAGTCCTGCGCGTGCTTATAGCTCTTTGCCTCTGCATAGTAGCGATACAGCGCCGGCTTAGATTTAATGTCAACGATCTTTGTCACGCGCGGATACCAAGCGCCGTCTATTGTGTATCCGCATGCGTCCTTAAATTCATCAACAGTCGAAAACTTTTCCATAAATTAATTTATAACTCACAACACTAACTCATCCGGTATATTTAGACAGATGATAACACAAAAGCGCCCCAGAACGCATTTATTTTTAATTTTTATATGGATAAAAATTAAAAATATCCTGAGCCAAGCCGAAGGATAACCTTTAAAAATAAAAAATAATACACTGACATTTTAAGACACATACTCTGTATGTGTCGTAAAATGTATATTGTACGACAGGTAGTATTTTGGTTTAAGCACCCACGTGGATATGCTCTTCCCTAGTTTTAATTGCAAGTCATCAGTCGTCAGTCTTAAGTTGTTAGTTGCTTAACCCACTCACATTCACTATGTCGCATTCTATATTTCACAGCCTTAAGTTGTCAGTCATTGGTCTTCAGTTATCAGTTCTTCAGTTTTTTACTCGCCCTATAAAGCCCATACCAGAGCTTATTTAGCGGTAAATCCCACGTACCAGGATATGTAACTATAAAACCGCCAAAACTCTTCTTATAAGCCGTTATACCGCTCCATCTTGGGTTTTGCTCGCTAACACCCCAAAAATCAAATACAGAGCATCCTCGTCGCTTTGCATCCATTATCGCCTGCCATAGTAATAGCGTCGGTGCATTATACCTTCCAAACCCGCTTGCAGAGGCCGAATATAGATATATTGCCGTCTTTCCGAAGTAAATTATTATCGCCGAAGACAAAACCTTTCCATCTTCCATTTTCGCAACAAAAAGATCCGCTTCGATACCTCCGCTAAGTTCAAGCACCGATTCGTAGTAAGCTTTTGGATAAGCTTTTAATTTATGTCGCGTGTTTGTCTCGCGAAAAAGTTTCCAGAACTCATCAAAACTTTTTTTCTGGTTGGAAGAAGAAACTGTTTCAATAGTTATATTTCTTTTAAGAGCGGTCTTAATCGCATATCGTGTCCCCTGCTCCATTTCCTTAAATAAAACTTTTTCTGATTTTGTCAAATCAATTACAAGAGTATGTTCTGGTTGTGCTTCGATAGATTCGACAAACCCAAGCGAGCGAAGAGTCTTTATTGCAAATGTCACATTTCCCAAATCAGAAGGAACCGGTTCAAGTCTCAAAAAAATTGTTTCTTTGGATAATTCTTTTTTTACAAAATCAACAAGCCTCTTTAGGGTTTCTGGGTATTCATTTATTAAAACTGGTCCACGCGGCGCGTAGAGATATCTTTTTTCATAAGGAAGCTTGTGCTCAGTAATAAGCGCCGCCATCTGTGAACTACCTATTCGCCAGATTTTTCTTCCACGCGCCTCCTGAAAATCTCCCCATTCCCAACTTTGCAAAAAAGAACCGCCGTTTTCAGTTACGAACTTGTTCCAGTTATTTTGTTTAGCCGAATCGACATAATAGTGTAAAGATCGTCCCTCCATGAAAAAAATTAAAGTGGTCGCGAAACGTACTCAAGCGGGTTTACATCACCACCAACCGGCATAGGACCGCAAACTCTTGTGCCCTTAACTAAGTATGTACTCGTCTCCCAAACAGTAAAGTGTATATGTGATCCGGTTGCCCAACCGGTTTTACCCATTCGCGCTATAAGCTGTCCACGTTCCACTTTTTGCCCAACAGTTACAAGATACTGTGAAAGATGACCATAAAGCGTGGTAAGACCGTTATTGTGTTTTACCACGATGACTTTACCGTAAGCACCTCTTGGACAATAAGCGTCTTGATTTGTTGCAAATATGACTTCGCCCGCCTCAGCTGCGTATATATCAGTACCAAGCGGAGCCGCGATGTCTATACCGTTATGCCAATGACCCTTGTAAGTCTGCAGCGCAAAAGCTGTCTGCCCATATCCTTGACTCAATATGCCGCCATTTACAGGCCACAACAAAACTCCCGGCCTCGGTATTGGCAAAAGATCGGTATCTATTTTTGATCGTAATTCCTTTTCATAAGCTTCAATCTCTTTTGCGATTGCCTCTTGTTGTTCAGCAAGCTCTTTTAATTGAGATTGATATTGTTGCTCTTGTGATTTTGTAAGTGAAAGAAGTTGTTTATGTTCAGTTTTTTGATCCACTACAAGATCTTGTTTGTATTTTAATCCTCGCGTCTCTTGTTCCACATCCTGCTTTTTCTTATTTGTAAGAGAAAGACTGTCAGCAAGCGCCGTTCTTGCGTCTTCTAGATCACTGATTTCTTTACTCAATCCTTCGTTTATATTTGTAAGTGATTGCACCTCAAAAACACTTTCAGCAAGGCTCACATTACGAAGAAATATTGTCAGGTTATTATCGTGATCTCTTTCCTGTAGCTCCCGAAGAAAATTTACAACCGCCTCGCGCTTTCTTGCCATCTCTTCTTCTTTAGCTGAAATATCAAAAGACAAAAGCTCTATCTCACTCCCAAGTTTATCTATTTTAATCTCGCTGGATCTTATTGTGAGGGATAGCTGATTAATCTGATAGTCAGATTGTTTTATGGCCTTGTTAAGCGACTGACCCTGTTGTTCTAGTTTGCTTATATTTTCCTGTGTTTTTTGAATCTGTTTATTTACCTCCTGTAGAGCAGATGTTTTGTCCTCAATATTTTTACGCAAATTTACTACCTCAGGAGAATCTTCTGAAACAGCAAAAACAGGCGCACTTACTAGAACAAGTGACAAAATAACCGAAAAAGCCAAAAATATCTTAAAATATGAAAGTTTCATTTTTAGAAATTGATACATACCAATTTAGCAAACGAAAGACCAGCTGACTAGTTTCAAAGTCCAAGATCGCCGCCAATAGACCCTAGTTTTTTAATAGCCACACCAATTCGCGATAAAGTCTCATTCTTTCCCAATACATCCATTATCTCAAATGGCCCAGGGGAAGCTTCCTTTCCCGAAAGCGCAACCCTAAGAGGCCACAATACTGCTCCCCTGCCCACTCGATCCGAAATCTCGGACAAAACTTCTAAAAGTCTATTGGCATTAAACGAATCATCGGAAACATTAGAAATAATTTTCTCAACCGATTCCAATGTTTCGGCAACAACAGATGCTGGCGCATCCTGCCATATAAGCATCTTAGGCTCATAATCCGGCAGTTCAAAAAAGAAATCCGAAAGCTCTATAAAATCGGTTAATTTTTTCATCCGTTCCATGCTAAAAGACAGGAGCCTGTCTATCTGTGATTCAGAAAGACCATCTGGAATAGTTGAAACATTTTTTATAGCCACAAGGAGATCTTTTTGAGAAAGCGATTTTATATACTGTGCATTCATCCAATCAAGTTTTTGCCCATTAAACACAGCTCCGGCCTTCTGTACCCTTTCAATTTCAAAAAGTTTTACAAGTTCATCTTTGGTAAAAATCTCTCTTTCTTCACCGTTTTCATCAGCCGACTGTTCAGCGCTTGGATGCCACCCTAAAAGCGCCAAGAAATTAAATAAAGCCTCAGGAAGGTAGCCGTCTTTTTTATATTCCGACACCGCGGTGTCAGAAAATCTCTTAGACATCTTTGTTTTGTCCGGATTTAAAATTAGCGGCATGTGGGCATAATGTGGCACATGAAATCCAAGCGCCTCAATGAGCGCCACTTGTTTTGCGGTATTCGAAAAATGCTCCTCACCACGTATCACATGAGTTATCTGCATTTCAGAGTCATCAATAACAACAGCAAAATTATAAAGCGGATCATCGAGTGATCTTGCGATAACTATGTCACCGGAAAGTGACAAATCAAAAACGGTTTTTCCACGTATCATGTCATTAACCGAAACTTTCGCCTCAGGCATTTTAAATCTAAGAACGGCAGATTCCCCATCTGACATTCTTTTCTCTGCTTCTGATGTAGGAACCCCTCTACACCTGCCACTATATTTTGGCGGCTGCCCTTGGGTCATCTGGCTCTGCCTCATCGCTTCAATTTCCTCCTTTGTACAAAAACACCAGTATGCATGTTTTTCCTCGATAAGTTTTTTTGCATACTTTTCATAAATCTCGCTTCTTTCACTCTGTCTATATGGCCCAAATTTTCCCAACTCGTTTTCAGTTTTTAGTTCCAAGTTTTTAGTTAATTGTGGTCCTTCATCCCAATCAATCCCGAGCCATTCCAAATTTTCCAAGATATTCTCTTCGTATTCTGGAAGAGAGCGTTCCTTATCGGTATCTTCTACTCGCACAACAAAAACACCTTCATGTTTTCGTGCATAAAGCCAGTTAAATAAAGCAGTTCTAGCGCCTCCAATATGCAGATTTCCCGTAGGGCTTGGCGCAAAACGCACTCTTGGTGGCTTACTGGGAGTCATAATTACCCTTTATTTTATAGGGCAAAAGCCATAAATACCATATTGACAAATATATTAAATTATAGTAATATGCAAACAGTTCCAAATCTCACAAATCGACTGGAGATTAAAAATGAGCATCACCGGCAGTATTATTTTTGCCGTTGTCCTGATTGCAAGTTATGCTATCCCAATCAGCTTTACTGGATCCCTCTTTTTTAGGATCGGTAAGGCTGAAGAATACAGATCGCTTGAGTTTTTTCTTAAGTTGAACCACCGGCAAAAAAAGCAGCAAATGCCCTCAAAAGCGACTCACGTCGCATGGGGCATCGCAATACTGGTTATCCCCTTTATTGCAGCGATTGTTCAGTTATACCTCCTCGGCTTTCAATTTCCTATCTAATAGGAATGGATCCACCTCTTCGACGATCACCCAGTTCCCCCTCTCGTAGGGGGACACTTTTTTATGCCACAGTTAGCCTGTCGCTTTTTGCATTCCACTCACGCTAAGTAAATCACTTGCAATCAAATTTGCCGAATCCGCAATAAAAAACTTTTTACCAGCCGCTTCCATAGAGCTCCGCTTTTCTTGATTGGAAATAATCCCCTGAACCTCACTCATCAAAAGCGCCGGTAAAATATTTTCTTCCTCAATAACTATCGCCGCCCCAGCTCTTTCATACTGATAAGCATTTTGAACCTGATGATTATTTGCGGAAGTTGGGAGCGGTATGAGGATCGCCGGCTTACCAAGAGCCGCGAGTTCAAAAATCACTCCCGCCCCCGCTCTCGAGATAACTACATCAGCCGATGAATATGCAGAAAGAATATTATTCGTAAAAAATGGGAAAAATTTATATCTCGCCTTGGTTTTATCTAAAAATCTTGCGCTTAAAAACTCATATTGCTGAACATATTGCGTATAATTTTTTGACCCAATCTGGTGAAGAACCTGAAATTTTGATGTTAAAGTCTCAATGTTTTCCAAAACAAATTCATTTATATGTTCCGCTCCCTGAGATCCGCACAAAAAAAGCACCACAGGTTCGTTCGAATCAAAGCCAAACTCTATCTTCGATGCCTTGCTTTCCGAAACATTTAACAAATCAGATCTCACAGGATTACCAACTAAATGAGTTTTTTCTTTTGGCAAATACGCGGCAGCTTCCGAAAAAGAAAGCTCTATAAGTTTTGCAAATTTTGAAGAAAGTTTTGTTGTTAAACCGGGAATAGCATCCGATTCATGAACCACGATCGGCACAGTATAAAATCTACACACAGCAACAACAGAAAAAGCTCCCGGGCCGCCTTTTGAAAAACAGACATTGGGCATAAACCAAAATATCTTCCACAATCCCTGAACAACGCTCATCAAAAAACGGAAAATATCAAAAAAGTTTTGTATATCAAAATACCTCCTCCACTTACTCGGGGTTATGTGAATTACTCTAACACTGGCATTTTCCAGAACTTCTCTATACTGCTTTGGATCTCCAAAATATCTTATATCCGGCTCATATCCACTCCCGGCTATTTGTTTTTGAAGCGCTTCAGCAACAGCGGCAAGAGGATAAATATGTCCGCCGGTTCCCCCACCGGTCAAAAGCACTCTTATTTTTTTCAACTGACTTCTCGCCATAAAATTTTATTTTTTTACCTGTTTTTTACCTGATAGACTTATTTATTTAGATTAATTAGTCTCTAAAATTTTAAATTTTGATTTTTTAATTTTAAATTAAGTGTATCTCGATATATTAACAGAAATACCCATCATCGTAAGCATTATCGCGAGAGATGTTCCTCCATAACTTATAAAAGGAAGAGGAATTCCAGTGATCGGCACAAGCCCCGATATCGCTGCTATATGAAAAAAAACTTGAAGCGATATCAATGCAGAAAAACCAATAAGTAACAACGACCCAAACTGATCTGGTGCGCGCTTTGATAAAATAATTAGTCGAAAAACAAGTACTGCAAAAAGGATTATCACAAAAGCTGAACCAAGGAACCCAAACTCCTCCGCAATAACTGCAAATATCGAATCCCCCTCCGGCTCCGGCAGATATCTAAGTTTTGTTGTCGATTGTCCATATCCAACACCTGTAAGACCACCTGATCCTATAGCGTTTAAGGCTTGGGTTAGATGAAATCCTGATGTCTGTGCGTTTTCTTCTGGATGCAAAAAAGTGAGTACGCGTTCAAGCCTATAAGGTGTCGAATATATAACAGCTGCAAAACCTATAGCAGCCAGAAGTCCAAGCAAAGCAAGATATTTCATCTTCGCCCCACTCATAAAATACATCGTTATAGCTACAACGAATAAAATAGTCGTCGTGCTGGTTGCGGGTTGTTTTAAAAGAAGTCCGACTATAACAGCAGTCACAATCAAAAAGGGTATAAATCCCCTTTTCAGATCCTTTGTCCGGTTTTTATCAGCGCTAAGCCACGCGGCAAGATAAATTATCAAAAAAATTTTTACTATCTCTGATGGCTGAAAATTAACCGGACCTATCGAAACCCATCTTGTTGCGCCTTTTGCGGTAAGCCCCAACGGGGTAAATACAAGAGATAAAGCCACGATAGAAGTAATTAAAAAAATTAAAGCAAACTTTGCGTAATATTTGTAATAAATAACGCTCGCCAAAAGGAATCCCAATATTCCCACAGATAAACCGTTAATAATTTGTCTCTTCAAAAAAAAGTTTGCATCACCAAATTGTGATTTCCCAGTATTAGAAGATGCGCTTGAAAGCATGGCTAAGCCAAAAAGAACTAGTAGTACAGTGCATACCACTATCACGTAGTCAGGATTCTTCGGTTTTCTATGTCTAATCTTAAACTTAAACATTTTATTTAGTTTTTCTAAGAACCATTCCAGATCTGCCACTTCCAACGAGATCCCCTTTGGACACCTCAACCCTTCCATTTACCAAAACATGTCTTATCTCGCTATCCTTAAAAACTGCAATATCAGCGAAATAGGTCGGCTTAAGAACACCACGATTATCTATTCCCAAAAGTGAAGCAGGTGTATAGGTTATTTTTTTAATAGCATCCTCGATCGGAACAAGTTTCATATTTGCAACAATTTCCAAAAAATAAGGAAAAGTCCTCGAGAGCCTGTCGTGTTCCAAAAACCCGTGATCAGTAACACTCGGAGAATTTGATACAATTATCGATTGAGAATGTCTCAATCGATGAATTGCAAAATCAATATTAATATCCCTATACAATACAACAGCTTTCATTTTCGTTTCTTTCATCAAGAAAACCAGAGCCTCTGCGCAAGAAACCCCGTGATTTTTTGCTATCTCACCCAATTTTTTATGAACTAAATATGGAGCGCTCGGAGCATAAGCCACAATAAGACTTCCGCCATCAAGATATGGAAAGTTTTCTACTAGTTCGTCCTTTATATGGGGTGAAGAAATAGCCGAAAGCATATCTTCCAGTTTTCCTGTCTGTGCAGACAAAGGCAAAAGACGATAAATAGGGTAAAGACTGAACGGAAACGGATATAAATCAAAATAAATTGGTAAAGTCGCTCCAGCCCCCTCAATAAGCGATATCCCCGCTTCATATTCCTGTTCAAATCCCAAAATAGGGCGGAAGTGACTTATTAGAGTTCGCGCACCGGTATCTCTAGTGATCTGGATAGTTTCTTTTACAGATTCCTCTAACTCATTTGTTTCACTTCGGAGATGTGTTGTATAAAGCCCATTATTCTTTGCAGTTACAGCCACAAGTTCTTTTAATTCTCCATACGGAGTCATTTTTGCGTGAGAGTAACCAAGTCCCGTAGAAAAACCAAACGCGCCCTGAGACATAGCGCGCGAAAGAATATTCTTAAATGAATCAATCTCTTCACGCGTAAGATCACGCTGCTCACCTCTTGTGATAGCCCTCCTAACTGTAGAGTGACCGACAAGAGTGGCAAAATTCACTCCAATTCCATTAACTTGCAAAACATCAAAAAACTCGCCAACTGTATGCCAGTTAACATTCACTATTTGAGAACTCATCCACTTTCTCATTGAGATGAGAGATCCGTCTATAAGTGGTGCAAGCGAACCCCCACACATCCCACCAACAATAGTCGTAACACCTTGTTTCAAAAAACTGCTCTGCGAAGAGTCAGAAAAAATCGTGCCATAATGATCAGAATCGTTATTAATATCTATAAATCCGGGCGCAACATATGCACCCATTGCATCAATTACCGTGTGCGCTGATTTTGTAGAAAAAGATCCAATCGCAGATATTCGGTCACGCTTTATAAGGACATCGGCACGATATGGTGGAACACCGGTTCCATCAACAATTAATCCGTTCTTTATAAGTACCATAAAAAGGGCAAAAAAACTAAACGCCACTATGTATTGTAGCATTCTATATCTACAAATTTATCCCCAAAAAACAAAGCTATTAGAAAAATCTATTCAGGAAAAATAAAGCCAATCCAAGCGCGCTAAAAATTGCCGAAATTATCCAGAACCTCATAGTAACTTGGCTCTCGGGCCACCCTAAAGCTTCAAAGTGATGATGTATAGGGGCGGAATAAAATATTTTTTTACCCCTAACTTTTTTTGATAAAAGCTGAACAATGACGGACGCAGATTCAAGTACTAAAATTGGCGCAAAAAATGGCAAAAAAAGAGTTGTGTTTGTTAGCATCGCGATAACACCCATGGTTATTCCAAGCGCCATTGAACCGGTATCACCCATAAAAAATTTCGCAGGATTAATATTGAACCACAAAAATGCTAGCAAAGCCCCTATGACTACACCACCAAAAGTAGCAAGGTCGTATCTCCCAAGGGCAAATGCCACCACGGTAAGCGCAATAAATGCAAAAAGTAATACACCACCGGCAAGTCCATCCAGCCCATCGGTAACATTAGCCGAGTGAGCGCTTGCAGTGATAATAAAAATAAATAACGGAATATAGAACCACCCGATACTCACCTGTCCTATTAATGGCACAACTAATACATCCCAATCAAGTCTATAGAAAAACCAAAGCGCGCCTACGAATGCGAGAGCAAGGTAGAGCACCAACTTATCTCTCATACGAAGTCCTCCGCCATTTGGTCCAATTCTTTTAATTCCTAAAACATCATCAACCGCTCCAAGAGTCCCTGCAATAACCATAGCCGCAAGCGGCAGATATGTCTGAGCTCTATCGATAAAATTTAGATAATCCCAAAAACCGCCAAAAATTGCGCTCATCGCCCACAAAAAAAGAGCGATAACCACAACCGTCCCCCAAATCAAAACCCCACCCATCGTCGGCGTACCCTCTTTCTTTTGGTGTAGTTTGGCAAAAACAGGAGCTTTATCACTGGATCTTATTTGTTTCCCAGCTCTTAAATTGTTTAGATATTTGATTAAAATAGGCGCAAAAGTAAAAGCAGTCACAAACGCCACCATTGTAAGGGTTAGGATTTTTATTGCCGACAATAAAATCATGTTTAATAAATTTCAGAAGCCCAATTATAAAGCGCCCGTGTCTCTCCAAACCTATCGTCCGTGCCAAAAACTATTATTAAAAACAAATTATCCCCTTCCCTGAAAAGTGAAATTAGATTTCCATTTGCATCATCGGTGTAACCTGTTTTTCCACCAACAAAATCAGGTTGACCGACAAATTCATTATTACTCGGTATTGTCCTTTGAGCTCCAGAAACTATTTCATTTATAGAAACAGATTTATTCGTCGTGTATTCAAATAGTTCTGGGTATTCGCTCAAGATCGTCTGAACTAATTTTGTCATATCGCGAACCGTAGACTGGTTTAAAACAGAAAGCCCCGTCGGATCAGCAAAAGAAGTCTCATTCATTAATAATTCTTTCGCTCTAAGGTTCATGTCATTGATAAAACTTTCTCCATCAGAAGAAAGCGCAAGAGCGGAAGCCGCGTCATTACTAGAAATAAGAAGAGAAGCCTTAATGAGATCCTTCACAGAAAAAATCTCACCGGTACTAAACCCTCCTGCTTCGCCATAAGCCACAATCATCTCGCTTGTAATAGTCACCTGTTTTTCTGGTTGAAATATTTCCAATGAAACAAGTGTTGTCATTAGCTTTGTAAGAGATGCGAGTGGCCAGTGCTGTTCCGGGCTTTGTTCAAAAAGAACAATGCCATGATTTAGTTCTTTTACAATCGCAGATTTTCCGTGAAATATCGGTGGGAGATTTGAAGGCAGTATCGGCTGAGGTTTTGCAAATGCAAGAACCCTCGCGCCCGCAGAAAGCTCATAGTTTTTTGGCGGCAGTAGAGAAAGGACCGGCTCAGGCGTTATATATACCGGCGATGGTGTTTGTAGAGCAGTGTTTATAGTGAGACTTGTCTGTGATACAACTCCCCTCCCATCAGGGTCAACTCTCCTAGAGTCGCCATTGCTCCCCACTGGACCGAAAGCAACAAGTAAAAAAACGACAAGAACGAAAGCTAAACTTTGTAGATGGAAACGGCTTAATTTCATAATTCTATTGCGCCTGTTGTGGTGAATTAAAATTTGCTACCACATCACGATATTTTGAATAATCCGGTAAATCTTCAAGTTTTTCTAAACCAAGGTGACGAAGAAGATCAAAACTTGCTCTATATGCGTACGCATTGCTTCGCTTCTCATTAGATACTCTCTCTATAAGCCCTCTTAAAACAAGCATTCTTAAAATAAAACTTGAATTAACACCTCTTATGTATTCGATTGCAGCCCTAGAGATCGGACCTGCATAAGCAATAATAGAAAGCGTCTCAAGTGCCGCAGGTGTTAGCGTTTCGCTCATCTCATCTGTGACAATCGCTTTTAAAACATGATTAAGTTTTGGTTTGGTTGCTAATTGAATTCTTTCATCGGAAACAAGAAGGTTTAACCCACGCTCTTGAGATTCATAAATTTTTTGAAGGTGTTCTATTGCAGAATCAACATCTTCCTTAGAAAACCGCATTCCATCTGCAGAAAGTGACTCATTTAAAACAGATAATATTTTTTTCCGCGCTATTGGTTCACCATACGCAAAAAGGAGCGCTTCAAGCGCCGCCGCAGTGTCCTGTGGGGATTGATTTATATTGGTCTCTTCTGGCATAGATGCTTATAAAAGTATTGTAACAAAAATACAAAATTCGTGAAGACGCAAGTCTAATTTTCCGTTTTTTGCTCTTTTCTCTTTAAAACGATATCTCCAAAGTGTTCTTCCTGTTCAATATGAATTGAGTGCTCTCTAAAAAGATGAAGCACGGCTAAAAAGAGCGCGATTACCTCCGAGCGGGTTTTCTGCATCGTTATTGATGCAAAACTGTGCTGTGCCGCATCACGAAATCTCGTCAAAAGCTCCTGAATCTTTTCTTTAAGGCTGATTATTTTAGATTTTACTTTTTCCGGCTCGGGAGGAGCTATAACCGATATCATCTCGGCGATCTTGTTTATGTGCAAAGAGAGGTTTGCAATGCTTATATTTGTTGCAGGAACAAAAAAAGTCTGTTGACCAAAAAGCGCTAAAAACGATCTCACATGCGCCGCCTCGCCATTAGCCCACATCGAACTTATGTTATTACTTGCCGATTGTTCAGATGTTTCTTTTCCACCCCTCGCTGAAAATTCTTTATAGATAAGAAGACGCATCTCAAGATCCTTGATGTCTGCCTCCTCGTCTTCATTTAACGAAAGAGACGGAAGCAGAACTTTTGACTTTAAAAGCACCAACTTTGCCGCCACAACCAGAAAATCAGCAAGGATAGAAGGGTCGATATCCTCTTCGGATTTTTGGAGGTGATCAATAAAATCCGCCGTCACTGACGCAATGGTGATAGCCGTTATCTCGAGTTCTTTTGTCTCGATTAACTCAAGGAGCTTATCAAGCGGCCCCGTATATTCTCGAAGTGATATTTCGTAAGTCACGGATATTTTTTACCCAATTATTAAATTTAAGGCAATGGTAATAGTGAATTCCTCTGATAAATATTTGAAGGGCTCCACAACATCCAACCGGTTACAGGCGCGCACGGATACAGGTCGTCAACAGTAATCGGTGGCATTGATGTTGATTCCGGTTTTGGAAATTGCGTTGCGCAAGTAGCAGCATCTCTCCCCGCATCATAAGTCGCCTGCATTTGTTTCCTTATCGTTTCAGGTGTGTATATCGCTCCCAAGTCAAAGCTTTGCAACCATGGCCTTAACGTCGCCAAGCGAACTTTTGGTTTCGGCTCTTCGGTCGGTGTCGGGGTTGGTGTTGGAGTCGGAGATGTTGAGCTTGATGGAGACGGAGTCGGTTCCATGAATTCATCAGGAGTAGGAGTTGGAGAAAGTGTTGGTGTCGGAGTTTGAATTGGGGTAGGAGTTGGCGGCGCGAGCGCTATATATAATTTCCTAATTCTCTCAACAGCGCCGGAAATAGATTCATACACAACTTCATAAGGATGATCCGCTGGGTTTTTAAAACCTCTAAATCCTGACTGATAATGTGACGGATAAACCATGGGAGCAATGTAATCAAAATACGGAAGAGCCGCTTCAAGATACTGCCCTATCCCCAAGTCGTCATAAGCCACAGTAACCAGACCAAACAAATCCGCAGAAATGATATCGCTAGAAAGTGTTTTTCTAAGGTATGCAAAAAAAGATTCGATTGTTTTCTTTCTTGCGGTTTTCTGATCCCAAAATGGATATGTCGCATCAGCGAGATCTCCATCAGAAATAAATCGAATATAATCAAAATTCACTTCATCGATTCCTCTGTCAAAAACCTCTTTGGCAATAGACGCATTATAGGCCCACGCATCCTCCGAGGCAGGGTCAATCCATGAAAGGCCTTTTCTATCTTTCCATACCCCTCCGGTAGAGAGGCTCTTTATTGCCAAATCAGGCCTCGCAAGAGAGAGTCTCGGATCCTGAAAAACCGAAAGTCTTCCTATTACATATATACCCTCGTCATGAAACTGTTTTATCAAGCTATTTAAATGAGGTATTCGCACATCAACTGCGTGATATTTTATTGGCGCCTCAAGTTCAGTGTTGTATAAAACATAACCGGAGTAATCCTTTATATCGATAACAATTGCATTAAGTTCGGTTTTTTTAATAAGGTCAATAAAATATTGCACCTTTTGCTGATTTCCAGCTGACCATCCGGTCGCATATATAGCCTTTATTATTTTTGGCGGGTCAGAAAGTTTCTGTTGTGGTTCTATATCGGGTCCGCCCCTACTCCCTAAAACCTGCTCGGCAGGTGATGGGCTTGGACTAGGCGTTGGAGTTGGAGACACCGTTACTTCAGGAGATTTTTTAGGCGTTTTTGATGGTATTACATTTTCCGTAGGAAAAACCTCGGTCGTATGTGCCGGAACGTTTGCGTTCGCCAAAAAAAACCCGCCCAAAACGATTAATGGAAAAAACACAAATACAAAAACCGAACGCATTACACAAAGTGTAGCGGAAAACCGTTATTCGCTCTATAGGAAAAAAACCTGTGAAAAACTTTATTTGACAGCAACCGAAAATAAATTGTATGCTACACTCCAGTTCGTTAATTGAAGAAGAGTGCCACGCGGTTGTGGTATCGAGTTACCCTGCAAAAGGAGCAGTGTTGTGGCGAATCAAGCAAGCGCGACCATCGAAAGCCTCATCCCTCACATCAGCGCAGAAGAAGACTCAGAAATGAGAGATCAGGTGATGGAAGTTCTCGCTCCGATTGAGAATCTCGCCGATTCGGAATATATACTCGCAAAAAAGAAGAGTTTCAAAGCCACGCGAGTCAAGGAAGCTATTGAAGGGTTTAGGGGGGAAACCCTCGACAAGGTTCATGTCATTTCTGTAGGTCAGCGCGCCTTTCATAGAATTATAAGACCGAGATATCTTCTGCTTGTTCGCGATAGTGATTATATGAATACAAGGCAGTCCCTAAAAAAGTCAAAAGGCCCAAATGCGCTTTCGCACGTAAACGGTCCACTTCAGGCTCTTATAGATAATTTGTGGGAGGCCTTTCTAGACCGCTACCAGAAACCACTCGGGGGCAGTACGCTCACCCCAGCTGTCAAATCAACTATCACCCACGTGGTCACCAGCTATGTGCTGTCTGCAAACGCATGCGACACGAGGAACATGATGCGGTTCGCGCCTCTTCTAGAGGTCATCACGCAATGCATCCCGGTCGCTCATGAAGGCAACTCCAAAACATGGCATCTCCTGGTAGACTAGGCACAGCGCCTAGGTTTCACCGCCCCGCCGGCTCGCCTGTATAGCGAGTCGGCATTTTTTTACTAATTTTTCATATTTCATGTCGCATTCCACATGCCACATTCCACATTTTACATTCACTATGTCGCATTCCACATGCCACAACCTTAATTAGAAATTAGATTAATTAGTAATTTTCTCATTCCCCATAATTCATATTTTCGCGCCATTTTACTTTTTGACATTTAAACCGTAAATTGAATCTGTATGTCAGTAGCCATTTATCGCAAATACAGACCAAAAAGCTTTGGAGACCTATTAGGTCAGGAACATATAATAGAAATCCTCAAAAACGCCGCCATAAGAGACCGTATTGCGCACGGCTATCTTTTTTATGGCACGAGAGGTAGTGGTAAAACGACAGTGGCGAGAATTTTGGCAAAAGTGGCAAATTGCGAAACTCGCGCAAAAGACAAAAAATTTCACGACAAAGGAGAACCATGTAACACCTGTCCAAGATGTATCGAGCTAGACGAAGGTCGCGCGCTAGATGTTGTCGAGATTGATGCCGCCTCAAACAGGGGCATAGACGAAATCAGGTCACTAAAAGAAAGTGTACGACTCTCCCCCACAGTAGCAAAGCACAAAATTTATATAATCGACGAAACTCATCAGCTCACCAAAGAGGCATTTAACGCTCTTTTAAAAACTCTTGAAGAACCACCTGCTCACGCCATTTTTATTCTGGCTACTACAGAATTTGAAAAAGTCCCCGCCACTATCAGTTCTCGCACCCAAAGATTTCATTTTAAAAAACTCCCAATAGAATCAATCATCAAAAAACTTGAGACTATTTCCAAAACCGAAAAAATGGATATAGAAAAAGATGCCATTGAGCTTATTGCGGCAGTTGCAGATGGCTCATTTCGTGATGCAGAAACTCTTATTGACCAGATAACATCACTCGAAGACAAAGTCACGGTTGAAAGCGTGGAGAAGATTATCGGTAAAGTCGGTTTTACAAGAATAGCCGAGCTCGCAGGATTTATTCTCGAAAACGATCTTAACAAATCTCTTGAATACATTGCCACTTTTCAAAATAACGGATTAAACATTGTAGACCTTGCAAAAGAGCTTATTCACTATCTCCGCCGCGCGCTTGCCCTCAAAGCAGACCCAAAACTCGAAGAAATATTCAAAAATGACCTCACAGAACGTGAGCGCGAAACCTTAAAATCCCACAGCGAAAAAATAAACCCCGAAAAACACATATCGCTTATACGAGACCTTATTCGCAGCTATTCGGATATGCGATATTCCCCTTTCGCGAGTATTCCTCTCGAAGTAACCCTCATTGAACATTTGAAGTAAAAAACTTGCTCTTTTTAAAATTTTATTGTAGAGTATAAAGTAGTACATTAGGTTTTTAAGAAACGGAGGACTCCAGTGTCTAATCTTGACTGCGTCAAATGCTCAAGCAGAGGCAATGATCATGTTTTATGTGTGAGTTGTACTATTGAATTTTTTTCTGCATGGCAAACTCAGCCAATTGCTATTTCTTGTCCAAGTTGTGGAATACATCCCATCGAAGATGAGCAATTTGAGAAGATATTTCCTACTCACAAACATGACCAAGGAACGCGCATCGCGATTATCTACAAAAAAATTTGCTGTCTGTGTAGTGACTATCCGGAAGCAAGGTACATTATTCGTGTTTCAAGTCCACGCTTCAAACTATTGAAAAAATCCTCCGAAGAATCCGCTGTTTGACAGCGGATTTTCTATTTGAAAAAATAAACCTATATGAAAGGAGGTGGTTTCGAAACATATAGGGGTCAGGATCTCGAAATGGATATTTTGGGCGAAAATGTAAAACCCGAAGCAAAATACGACGGCAAGTATAAACAATTCAAAGAATCCCTTGATTTAGTAAAAGAAAATCAACCGGAAGGTTGGGATCCGAAAGACCCACCTGTAGCACCTACTTCATTTCCTAGTGATCTTCACTTATTTGTTACTGAAGCTCTGGAAGCTGATGGAGAAAAAGAAGGTAGTTTAAAATTTTTTGATGCGCTTGGTAGTCATTTAGATAAACTTCACGGCATAGACGCATTTTTTACATACGAAGTTGAAGTAAAAAAGGGACCAAGAAAGGAAGCAGTCGTAACTCTCGATCTTACAGAAAATCCTAAAAAAGCAGACCGTGGCGCAAAAGCAGACGTTATTTTATATATTCCGGAAGGCGTAAATTACGAAGCAATGACATCAGAAGAAAAAGAAGCTTTTCTGGATAGTTATGCAAAAGCCATAGCCGCAGGACTCGAAAGCCAGCTAAAATCTCATGCCGCCTAAAAAACAAAACCCCTCGCGATTCTCTCGCGAGGGGTCAGGAAAAACACATGGCTTTTCTACCTACATATCTCCGCTTTTAAAAGTACCTCCACCAAAACAATCACCCTTGTCTTCGTCGCCCTTCTCTCCTTTAGAGTCCCTTGTTTCAGGAAAGTAGTGGATTTCTAGCCGAGTTGTACGGTCCCTGAAAATCTCCGGATAGTACTCGACTATTGCATACTGTTTATTCTTTGATATAACGTTATTGAAGATTGAGAACCGTCCATGTTCTGGAACAGCCACTGTCCTTGAAGTCGTGAATTCATCATCATAAGTAAATACACACACACCTTCCGTTTTGTTGTATACAAACGAAGTAAACGGAATCCTCTCCTCCACCGCGCAACCGGAAACAACAACAAAGACGAGAACCAGAAGAGTACGCATCTATCGCCTCCTTCAGAAAGCTTATGTAAGTGCCAAAGTAACTGCCAAGATAGTATCCTATTTTACCAAATTTGTCCAGCCTATTTTTCTGTTATAAAAATTTCCTTCGCAAAACTATCATCCCCGTAAGTGAGGTGTTCATAAGAACCATCGATACAGGATATAGATAAGTTACCGGGTTAAATGCCCCAAGAGCCGCAAATGCCACAGCAAATTTCAAACCATTTAAAAAATAAGTTGTAGCAGTTTCCTCATAAGGTCTATAAAAAGCTTTTTTAAATGTAGGGATAAAGCCCAAGATTCCAATTCCTATTGCTATCAAAACCGTGAAAAGCGGGTCCTCGGTATATTGCCAGATTCCAATCCCCGAAAAAGCGCCAACAAGACTTACCTGATCAATTACTTTTATCGAGCTCTTGTTCCAAAAAAAAGCTACAACAGCGATCACAAAGCAAACAACCGCCGTAAGCGCAGTAGCCCAAGTTCCTGTTCCCCCGCCTCGAGACAGTTGTGCAAAAAATATCGTCCCTGCGAGTATGCTCCATATAAGCCACGAAAAAGGATCTGGCCTTGTTTTTCCTTTAAATAAATCACGAAAATAAAATGAATAGCTGATAAGCCCTATCGCAATAGTCGAAAAACCCAAGATAGTCGCATATTGAAACATATACATAGAATAAATTAAGCAAAAAAAAGACGCCACTCTCACGAAGAGGCTAGGCGTCAAAGAAAGGACGGTACACGGCAAGTGAAGTTAAGAAGTGTCTCTTGAAAGAGCGGACGGAGAAGGGCGAGAAACAGGTTGGGTCGTCTCGGGCCAACTTGGGTCACCCAATAACGCTCCACAAAAGAAATAAGCTGAAATGAGATGGGTTTGAAGTCGAATTAGCCTCAAATCAGCAAAGTGTCTGAAGAAGACACAAATACCTCAAAATCCCCTGCCGTGTACCGAATGTGAAAGTCAAAGAACAGTTCATGAAGTATATTTTCCCCTTAACAAAAAGTCAAATAAAAAACCAAAGAAACCCAAATACATAATTTCTGGTTTTAGATAGCATGAACAAAAACCCAATCATAAACGCGTTCGCCGCGTCAGCCTATATAGTAGGCATCGTTTTATTAATCAATCACATAACGAAAGTACTAAGCGATAATGGTGACAAGCTCATTATTCCAATCCTCATGCTTTCCCTATTCACGCTCTCTGCCGCTGTTATGGGTTTTATTTTTCTTTTTATTCCAATTCAAATGTACCTCGATGGCAAAAAGAAAGAAGGCGGCATGCTTTTAATAAAATCCGTAGGTGCTTTCGCAGTTATCACTTCAATAATTCTTATTGTAGCCCTGGTTTAAAAGTGGTATAATTATCTCATGAACCCAAAAAGATTTTTTATCGGCAGAACAATCGGATTATTAGTTGTATTAGCATTGGTTGGTATTTTTTTTCTCATAAAACCAAGCACAAAAACACCGGACAATACAGACAAAACTGGTATCCAAGGTTATAAAGATGCCACTTACAATATTGATGGCTTATCAGTAAAACTCGTAAATGGATATGCGGAAGATGAAGCCGCTCCAGATTCTGCTGAAAAAATCATCACAAAATATTTTGGCAATGAAGCCAAGGGTGACCTAAATGGCGATGGTCTTGAAGATGTTGTATTCCTACTGACGCAAACATCAGGCGGCACAGGAACTTTTTACTATGTTGTTGTCGCCACACAAATTCCCGTTAAAAGTATGGGTTACATCGGCACAAACGCAGTCCTTTTGGGCGACCGCATAGCACCACAAACAACAGAAATAAGAGACGGGAAAATTATCGTAAATTATGCAGATCGCGGCCCAAGTGAACCAATGTCCGCAAAGCCAACAATCGGAGTTTCTAAATATCTCATTATCGAAAACAACCGCCTCGTAGAAACTCAGCAGTAAAAAATTACTTTATCCTGTTAATCTTCGCCGCTAAGATAAAATCATTTTCCGTTAAGCCACCAATCGCATGAGTCGAATTAATAAGCCTTACTTTGTTATAAGAAATATGGATATCGGGGTGATGTCCCTCCTCTTCTGCTAACTCGGCAACAGAGTTTACAAACTTCATAGCCGTCTTAAAATCATCAAACTTAAAATCTCTCGAAATCTGTTTCGAATTTATTCCAATCTCCCACCCCAACACTTCAGCCATATAGGGTAAAGACTGTTCTCGTGTAAGCGGCATTACCCCACCCTCACACGGCACGCACTTTTTCTTTAATAAATTATTTTTCACAAACAAATTTTACCACAATTTCCAATTTACAATTCATAATTTCTAATTTTTAATTCACGTCTTAATTTCCTATAATCCGGAAAAACCCTCGAAACTAAACCCCAAAACCTCGGCGAATGATTAAACTCTTCGAGGTGACAGAGCTCATGGACGATTACGTAGTCTCGGAGAATTGCCGGCAGAAAAAATAATTTATAGTTAAAATTCAAATTCCTTTTTTCACTACAACTTCCCCAGCAGGTTTTTTGATTTTTAATAAATATCCGATTAAAAGAGTGATCATAAATCTGGTTAAAATAGCCAACCCTCTCATGAATCAACCTCCTCGCATCTTCCTTGTATTTCTTATAATGAAACTTCGTAAGCCGCATATAACTAAATTTTAAATTATTTTTCTATTTTTATCCCCTGTTGTTAAGTTTTGAAAAAATTCTTTTGCTATAATCAATATGATATTACCAACTAACAAATTTTTTTATGTTCAAAATAAAAAAAGAGACAGTCGTTGTAACAACCTCCGCCCTCCTTACAGTTGTTGCCGCGATGCATTTATTGAGAATTATTTTTAACGTCGACATTAAGATAAACGGCACAAGTCTCATGATCTGGCCGAGCTACGTTGCTGTTTTAGCTCTAGGATTCCTCGCAGTTCTAAATCTTGAATCAATAGAAAGAAGGAATAAGACCACTTGGATAAAGTTTATTATGTGGCTCTTTGTACTCGACGCCATCGGGGTCTTCTATTCATGGATGAGCAATCTTAGCTACTGGGGCATTTCAAGGAATGGATTCGGAGTAATCACACTTTTTGATGTTTTAATTGTCATCATTCTCGCGACAAGCATAAGAAAAGCCAATCGATAAACAATAACATATCAAAAAACACCTCATATGCCATTAAATATATGAGGTGTTTTTTTAGGAAAAAACCAATAAAGTAAAGGAAAATTAACTATTGACATAAACAGTATATTATGATAATATATCCAAGCTCAATAAGAGCACAAATTTGTAAAGTACTTTTTGGAGGAGAATCATGCGCAAGTCCTGCCCCGTCCCCTTTTGCGACTCTCACACCGATTCGCGACTGAAGCGCCGGCTCCGTGGAAACCACGGAGAACGTCACCGTCGTCGCATCAATCGCGAGCTGGAAAAATTCATCTCCCTCGCGACGGCCAGGTCGACAGTGCCAGAGGGGGCGAGACGAGTCGCCCCCACACCTCCACCCGCAAGGACGAGAGTCGCTCGTCTCTTCTCGGGGTTGCGCAGGGTCTTCGCCCTGAGCTAGCCACTACCCCACCAAACCGCCCTACACACTGCAAAGTGTGTAGGGCATTCCATTTTAAAAAGACTTCAAAATCAGTTATAATCAAAAACAGCGAGATAGATTTTGGGTACTAAACAACCCTCCCCAAGGGGGATAAAGCGCCCATAAATCTATCTCGGTTTTTTTTGACAAGAATTAAGAAACAAGCTATCATATCAAATTGTTAGATCTTTGAAAAAAACCGAGGCAGTTGTTTTTAGGTCGTGGATGAATGGCCTCTTTCACCACCAAGTACTAACTGCCTCGGTTTCCAATGAATCCATAGCACTCTTTCTGTGCTGCCCGTTGTCCTCCCCTCCTCGTAGCGGCGCAGGAAAAGTGTCTATGGAGTCATACAAGGTCGACAAATAGTTTTCTACGCAGTCCTTAGCACACTCCTCATCTCAAAAGAAGTGCGCAAGAAGATCCTCCGGCGCAGAATAACCAATTGTTGACCCAGTCCCTCGGTGAATCTCGCCCTTCACCGAGGGGCTCTTTTTTTTCGACAAATATTTGTAAAGATGCTTTAATAAAAAAAATAGGCTCTGGGCTGGGTTTCGAGCAGCGAATATGGACGATATTCGCCTGCTATAAGAAGCCCGGTCTGGAGCCACCTATCCTTAGACATATTTCCATAACAACCAAACCACGGATTTTCACCCCGTGTTTTTTTTGACAAATTATTTCTCTCCCCTTATCAATGCAGAAAAGTTAGGATCATCTGCATATTTTAGAGCCCTGTCATTTATAAAAAATCTTTCTCTAGCTTCTTCAAAAGTAATGTCCGTATCAATTAGTCCAAGATCATACGCCAACTTATCTGAATCAGCTTAAACCTCTGCGAATATATAGCTTCAATATAAATATTGTTTTGTAAACATTTCGATGGTATATTGCAAATAGCAAAAATTGACTCTGGGCTGGTCCGTGGTGAACCTCTAAGTAGAGATTCGTAGCCGTGATCTACCAGCCCAGAGTCACTACATAGTTCCTTTCCATAGCTCGGGGGCAATCAAATGTGTTTATCCAGTGAGGGGTCTGGCAGAACCCGAAAATAGCTAAATACATATGACCTGTCCCCGGGTCATTCTTTTTTTAGAAAACAAAAACGTGACCTACAAAGGCCACGTTTTTTGCTTATCTACACAACACTAGTTTTCTGGGGTTTCTTCCCACAACTTATCAAACATCGCATTCCATTCGGTCATACTTTCCGGTGTAGCTTTTTCTACCATATCTTTATGAGCTTCTTTTGCGTGTTCACTCATTTTTCCGCGTACTTCATCAACTGTTTCGCCGGAAGCTTCAAATGTGCATTCGCCTCCTCCAACTTGAGAACATTTAATTGTTTTCATTTTTATAAATTAGGTTAATCTTTCGACCGGGCAAACATAGCACGAATCAAGTAGATAGTCTATAAAGATATTTTTTTATTGACATCGCAAAATTTTCTTTTATTCTTACAACCAGATCATATCCCAAGAAGGAGGTGTGTTTTGACAACAGGTCATTTCAGTAGCTGTATTACTCACGATGACTGCTGGTGCGAAGCCAAGCGATATTGGCTCTTACTTGCTATAGCTACAGTCATTTTGTTTACCGAAGTGGTTGGAGGTGTTCTGTCGCATAGTCTTGCACTTCTTGCAGATGCCGGGCACGTATTAGCAGACACAGGGGCAACCGTTGTCGCAATCATAGTAGCCTATAAGGTAAAAAAGAGTCCGCATGTCGAGTCAAAAACACGAAAAATCGGCGGTTATATAAACGCCATATTCCTCGGAGTCATTGGGATTTGGATTTTCATTGAAGCAATTGAGCGCTTCTTTAATCCTCATCCAATTGTAAGCATGACTATGATAGTCGTAGCAATTCTCGGCACCATCGGTAACTATATCCAGCATGCGATAATGGAGTCCGCAAATGCAGAACACGTCACGCACGAATCCATGAAACTCCATATCCTCTCCGATCTTCTGCAAAGTATTGGAGTTGTACTCGGTGGAGTGATTATATGGGCAACAGGGTGGGATCCACTCGACCCAATAATCTCAGTGGTTATCGCAATTTTAATGGCGCGCTGGTCTTGGAGTCTTTTGCTCAAACTGCGATCCGGCAAATATGACAATGGCAGCCACTGCCACCATCACCACTAAAAGTGGTACTTCAAACCTCTAAACCCCCTACCCCCGACACAACCTCGTCGGGGTATTTTTTAACAATCGTTTTACTTTACTATGTGCTGCGGGACCTGGATTCGAACCAGGATACTCGGCTTCAAAGGCCGATGTCCTACCATTAGACGATCCCGCAATAAATTGTTCAACTACTCTACATATAATTCTACAAGAATAATGTCCTACTTGCCTCGCCGAACCCAGCTTTGCGAGGGTAGGCGGGCCATTAGACGATCCCGCAATAAATTTATTTTAAACTCTGATTTTCCAAAAAAATCTATCATAAAAATTAAGAATCCACAAACAAAAAACTAAACATAAAACCCCACAAACGCTTCGCGCGCTGTGGGGCTTTTTTCACCTTCCAGCATAGAGTCGCCATCTGTAAGAGGGCGTTCCTCTTTTTTCTTCAGTAGACGACATCTCTCTACTGAAAAGTGTCGCCTGTCTCGATATGATATCCGTACTAAGTACAGGTACGCAATTGTCATGCAGCGTTGTACCAGCAAAACACAGGTTATGGAGGGACGCATGAAAAATCGAAATCGCCGCAATCAATCCTTCCCAAATATCAAATGGACACCTCTCTTGGTCATTTAGTTTTTCGAGATCATGAGTTACGGTATTCCCCTTCAACGTTCGTCCATCCAGAACATCTACGAGTATATATGCCTTATTATATGTAGTGGGAGAAACAGTCGAAGAGTAAGACTTATGCTCTGAAGTTTCAGGGAGTGTCGACGTTCCATTAGCCTCGCCTCTTGTCACTTTATTCATTAAACTCTTTGCAACTTTACCATTTACAACATCAGGGCGAGGCGGCACTAACAGAAACAACCCAGGGAAAAGTTTTTGTCGCAAAAAACGAATATCTTTGTCAGGAATATGAATATCCGCACCACGCAACCTCTCAACCTGTTCATCAAACAATCTCGTGGGATCAATTCGATTATTTAAAACAGTCATCCGCTCATTGGTAAGAATCGTTGTCTCGCCTTGCTTTACAACAGTCCCCGATTCTTCCATTGAGTTTTCCTCCACTTATGTACGTGACAAGGAACAAAACACTCACACAAAAATGCGAGCAACCAAAATATAACCACTTACCAAAAAAACATCAAGTCGTAAAATCTGTTAGCAAGTCATCTTCAAATTTAATAATCCCCTTCAAATCTTTTGAGTACGATGAAACATCAGGAAAATCCAAGTTTAGGATTTTTTTGTGCACCGCCGAAATAAGTTTTCTCACTCTTTGAACGTCTGCGTCTTGCACCATATAAGTCAGAGAAATCATTTTTTTCTTATGTGGTTCAAAGAAATCTATTATTCCTTTTTCTACAAAATGCCGGCCTCCAAAATCTCTCGAGTTTTCAATAAGTAATTTATAAAATATTAGCTGATATTTAAATCTATGTAGTTTGATCCGTGAATATGGTTCTTTGTCGTCCCAAGACTCAACAGCCTTTCCAGTTTTAAAATCATGCACTTCAAATGTCCCGTCCTCTTTTTGAACCACTCTATCCAGCTTTCCGGTAAGGTGTGTTTCATCAACCAAAACTCCCTGATTCTTAAAATCAAGTTCAATCTTGTCGCTAAAATTAAAACTCTTGGCATGCTCTGAATAAAAAGATAAAAGCGCCTTATTTCCTTTTTCTAAAAATCCCGAAAAATCATGATCCGCTAGCCGCTCTTTCTTGAGAGCATTTTCATAAAGTTTTAAAAGAAGTCCCGAAGACGGAAGCTCTTGTTTCTGTCTGAAGTTCACAAAAAACTTTGCCACTGCCTCATGCATTGCCGATCCATAAGAACCCGATGGCGTCTTCGCTTGCGGAAATCTCAAAAAATTAACCAAGAAAAATTTTTGAGGCCCTCCATCTGAAACATCAAGAAAATTATTAAAGTGAGTAACACTCATCTGATAATCAGTAAGCAAAGCCGATAGCATAGCTTTTTCCTGTGAAACAAAAGGAATACGCGTGTAATGAAGCTTCCACTGCGTCTCAAGTATCTCCTCGCTATTTTGTATTTCAGCCGATTCAAAAGAAAGGTTCTCCGGCGTTTCCTCCTCATCTTCATTTGCTAAAAATCTCAAACGAGAAGAAGCTCGCCCGACATCATTTTTTTCATAAGAAGTAAGATAAAGATTTTTCTTTGCGCGAGTTATCGCAACATAAAAAAGACGCAGCTGATCGTCCGTCGTATCCCCCGCCGGTTCAATGGGCAAATTTATCGGGAAAGATATTTTATTTGCCCTACGCGTTCCCGCCCAAACATCATCTTGGCAGCTCATCACAAAAACTGTTTCAAATTCCAGCCCCTTCGCCTTATGGGCAGTAAGAAGGTGAACCGCCTTTTGTGCCGCCGCAAAAGGACTCTGATCTGTTATTTGTAGATGATTTTTTTCATGTACATCCACAAACTCAACAAGATCATCGACTTTTAAAAACTGCCCGTGTCGGTACTCTCGTAACGCGTGGTAAAAAACTCTAAGTCCCGATAAAAATGCGAGATACTCTGATTTTTTCTCATTAAATTTTTCAGCTCCAAAATAATATTTACGAAAAGGGCTTTTAAATTTTTTCTGCTCACGTTTTTTGTCATGTGTCTCATCATCCTCATCGGTACTGGTAAATGTTCCGTGAGACCCAACAAGGGCGTCCAAGATAACTTCAGTCGGTTCATATTTTGCCTGTGCCGCAAGTTCAACAAAAAAGTCGGCAATATTCTGTATTTTTTTATCATCACAATTTTTCATCTCATGGAACCACGAGGAATGGTTTTTGTGCTTAGCCACCGAAAGCTCCCACACCGAAAACCTGTCTATTTCCCAAAAAGGAAAACTCAAAATTTCCGGTAAAAGATAATCAGACTCCTCCATGTCTTTCCGAAGAAGCAAAGAGACAAATCTCGCCATCACGATAAGCTGGCGTATGTGCGGCTCTATGAGAACGTCTCTCTGCCGCTCATATGCAACAGGTATAGAAATATCACTCAAATGCGGTTGAAGGGCCTGTAAATCGCTGTGGTGGCGCGCAATGACCGCTATAGAGTCAGGAGACGCTCCATTCTTCAAAAGTCCCTCGATTTCCTTGGCAATAAAGTCATATTCATGAGAGCTCGTAGTAAGCGATTTACTGACAATATTCCCAATGCCCTTGTCGTCGCCTGCAGCTACAAGTTCTTTGCTTATTCCCAAAACTTTGTCCTCGAGGCGTTGAGAGCCTTTTTTTATTATGTATCGCGCAAGATCAAGTATGTCCTGTCTTGAGCGATAATTGTGTGTCAGAGTCACAATCTCCGGATCTCGAAAAAGTTTTTTAAAATTCAAAATATTCGAAACATCAGCCCCCTGAAATTTATAAATCGCCTGATCATCATCCCCAACAGCCATGATGTTTGGCCTGCCCTCATGAACTGGCGCGTCAGTTAAAAACTCTATAAGCCGCATTTGCGCATCATTGGTGTCCTGAAACTCATCAACTAAAATATATTGATACTGTTCCTGAAGTTCATACCTAAGAGACGGGTTTGCCTCGAGTGAAGTAATGACTTCAAGAAGCATATCCTCAAAATCATAAAAACCTTTTTCATGTAACGCTTCCCTATATGCGCGATAAACTTCAGCAAGCGCAAAAAGTTTTTCCATATTTACCGAATCTCTCCACACACGCGCCCCCTCATCATTTTTTTTCGTCCATGTCTGTTTCCATTTCGAAAGAGGCGCAGTTTTCCCAGTCTCCCGCGCTTCCTCAATTACCCGCCTTAAGGACTTCGAAATAGAAACCCCTATCGGCTCATATCGAAAATCTGTCTCCGTCTCACCATTCTCTAAAAGCGAATCACACAAAGAAACAAGCGAATCAATCTGTTTCATACTAAGCCGTTCATCAAAAACAGAAATATTTTTATTTATCTTTTTTAGGGCATCTTCATCAGCTTTCAATATCTCAAAAAAAATATCCGGCTCGAGCCCCGCCTTTTTCAGGTTTGAAATAGCCTTGATTGCAGGGTTTAAAAATATAAAACCTTGCGAAGCGTGATACGCTCGGAGCGGATTATCAAAAGGAAGGTTTTCAAAAATTTCCTGCATTATCTCGATCTGCGTCAGGGTGTCCGCCGGAGAAAACGAAGCGCCGTTATAAAAATATTCTGGAAACCTTCCAATCACATCAACACAAAAACTATGAAAAGTATAAATCGCAGTTGAGTATGCCTTCCTCCCGATAAGTCCGGATAATCTCTCTCGCATTGTGACAGCGGCAGAATCTGTAAATGTAAGACACAAAATATTGCTGGGGTGAGTGTCCGTCTTGTCGAGTATATTAGCCACTCTCAAGCTCAATATTTCCGTCTTGCCGCTCCCAGGACCCGCGATAACAAGCACCGGCCCCTCGATAGCTGAAACAGCCTTTTTCTGCGCCTCGTTTAAATTCGCAAACCTTGTCTCAAAGTTTTTCATAAAAACTAAAGCCCAATTTTCTTCTTAAAAGTTTCAAGTTCCTTGCCCTCGATTTTTCGATAGCTTCCTTCTTTAAGTCCGCCAAGATTGATGTTTAATATTCTTATCCTCTTTAAGTCAGCAAGCTCAACTCTTAGGGCAGAACACATTCTCCTTATCTGATGTTTCTTTCCTTCAGTTAAAATAATTTTAAATGAATAACTTCCAATCACAGACACAGTACATGGTTTTGTCACATACCCCTCGATATTCACTCCTGTCTCCATTCTTCTTTTAAAATTCGAAGGAAGCTTTGTGCTCGTTCTCACGACATATTCCTTGTCGTGTGTGTATTCCGGATTCAAAAGCCTATCAGTCACCCGCCCGTCATTTGTGAGTATGATAAGCCCGTGAGAGTCTTTATCGAGTCGTCCCACAGGAAACACTCCTCTTATAGGGAAAACGCCGCCTATATCCTCCTGATTTTCTTCTGCAGAATGAGTAACTATCCCGATAGGCTTATTGTATGCAAAATAAACAAGCGAGCTTGTATCCACTCCGCCCTTCACGTGTACATCATCATCTTCGTTCACCTTGTCACCTAAAACCGCCTCGCGTCCATTTATAAAAACACGCCCTGCTTCTATAAGTTCATCAGCGCCTCTTCTCGTAGAATATTTCTTCCACGCCAGATATTTATTTATCCTCATCGGAAACTTTTCCATAGTGATAATTATGCATCAAATCCGTACTTTTTATACTTGACAAAATAGTAACATATATGATAAACTACATATCAGAAAATTCATCAAAAAACAGCGTCATACCTGAGGTTTTTAGCGAAAGCCAACTGCGATAACTCTTGATTAGACTATAGCTAATCAAGAGTCGCAAAAAGCAACCTTTCAGGGAGTCGCTGTAGAGGCCCGCTCCAAGGTGAGTGGGCCCAACTTCTTTATTGCCAAAAAATTCGAGAAATGTTTAAATAGACTCTCGTGCGGAAAAAATATGAGCAACATAAGAAACATAGCCATCATAGCCCACGTCGACCACGGAAAATCAACACTGGTCGACGCTCTTCTTAAACAGACTAAAACCGATCTCGGAAAGTCTGCCGGAGGAGAACTTATCATGGACTTTAACGAGCTCGAAAGAGAGCGCGGTATTACGATTTTTTCAAAAAATGCATCCGTTGAATACAACGGCGTAAAAGTAAACATTATAGACACTCCCGGTCACGCTGATTTCGGTGGTGAGGTTGAGCGTGTTTTAAATATGGCCGATGGCTCACTCCTCCTCGTAGACGCGCAGGAAGGCCCAATGCCACAAACTCGTTTCGTTTTAAAAAAAGCTCTCGAGCTAGGGCATAAGATAATCGTAGTCATAAATAAAATCGATAAACCAAGCTCCAGAGTCAATTATGTTTTAGAAAAAGTCATCGAGCTCTTTGTTGAACTTGGAGCCACAAACGATCAGCTCGACTTCCCTATCCTCTACGCCGCAGGAAAACTTGGCATAGCGGGAACTACGCCTGATATAAATGAAATGAAAGGCATCGAACCGGTTTTGGAAACCGTTATAAAACACGTCCCCGCCCCAAAGGCAAATAAAGAAGAACCGTTTCAAGTTATGGCAGTTTCAATCCAATACGATAACTACAAAGGCCGTCTCGCAATCGGCAGAATCATAAGAGGGACAATCGCAACCGGCTCACAAGCAGTTCACATCACGCGTGATGGCAAAAAGAAAAATTTTAAAATCACGAGCATTATGACTTTCCGTGGTCTCCAAAAAATGGAAATCGAAAAATGCGAAGCGGGAGACATCGTCGCCATCTCTGGCGTAGATGACATCATGATCGGCGACACTATTGCAGATCCCACAAATCCGGAACAGCTCACTCCCATAGCCATAGAACGTCCGACAGTCAAAATGATTTTCAGCGTAAATAACTCTCCTTTTGCAGGTCAGGAGGGAGAATTTTGCACTTCACGGAACATCCGCGAGCGTTTAAACAAAGAACTCGACAATGATGTCGCTTTGGATATTCTAAGCGGTTCATCCCCTGACGAATTCATCGTAGCCGGACGCGGAGAACTTCACCTTTCAATACTTATCGAAAAAATGCGTCGCGAAGGATACGAGCTACAGGTTTCCCGACCAGAAGTTATTTTTAAAGAGGAAAACGGCAAAACCCTCGAGCCATATGAAGACGTATGGATCGAAGCTTCCGAAAAATATTCTGGCATGATTATCGAAAAAATGAGCATGCGAAAAGGAGAAATGAAAAACATGAGTGTAGAAAACAGCATGGTCTCATTTCACTTCTTTATTCCTACACGCGGACTCATCGGTTTCAGAAACGAGTTTATGATTGAAACAAAAGGAACCGGACTTGCGAATACACTCTTTTCTGGATATTTCCCAAAAAGAGAAGACATCATCACAAGCCCCCACGGTTCACTTATTGCCCACGAAACAGGCACGACAACCGCCTACGCTCTTTTAGGCTCACAGGAACGCGGTGTAATGTTTGTCGAGCCGGCGGAAAAAGTATACGAGGGGCAGATAGTTGGTCAAAACGCAAAAGCGGAAGACTTAGTCGTAAATGTCTGCAAAGCAAAACAGCTCACAAACTTCCGAGCAAAAACAGACGCAGTTACAGACGACCTCGTTCCAAAAAGAGAAATGTCCCTCGAACAGGCGCTCGAATACATCGGTGATGACGAGCTTGTAGAAGCAACGCCAAAAAACATCCGCCTCCGCAAAAAAATCCTCAAAAACTCATTGAGAAAAAAGTAAGCGTGATATAATAGCGTCATGAGTACAAGATATAAAAAAGTTTTTTTTATCGGTTTTGCGATAGGTTTCTTCGGATTTTTTATCATGACCCTCGGGCTTATAAATCGCCCTATCGAAATAATAGCTAGTGTTTTTCTCGCTCCGACAAGATTTGTTTTAAGCCCAATAAGAGACTCGCTCGCAAACGTCGAGGGAATAATCAACGTCATAACCTTTGCTGTCATGACAGGCGGCATTTATGGGCTCCTCGGTATCGGTCTAAGTTACCTTTCGCAAAAAATTAAAAAATAGAAAATGAAAAAATTTTTAATCATATTTTTTATATTAGTTATGATCGTTGTGGCAATATTTGTAATCAATAGATTATCCAGAGAGGCCGGCCCCGTCTTTGAGGACATTCAAGTTAAGCAATAAAAAAAAGTGCCCCCCGTCTGTCGCTTCTCAACACAAGAAGCTATCTCCACATCTCAACTCCCGGTTCGATCATTGGGAAGCTAACGACGAAAAACAGACAAGGGGCAATCCTAAATTAAAACAAATCAAAAAATGAGTAAAGTGAAAAACATCATGCGCTGCCCTTGGGTTCCTGACAAAAATCAGGAATATATTGATTATCATGACAAAGAATGGGGCGTGCCGGTGAAAGATGACGCAAAAATTTTTGAATTTCTAGTACTTGAAAGCGCGCAAGCTGGGCTCTCGTGGGCGATCGTATTAAAAAAACGCGAAAATTATCGCAAAGCTTTTGCAAGCTTCGACCCCAAGAAAGTGGCAAAATTTTCCGAAAAAGAAATAAATAAACTCCTTCAAAACTCCGGCATCATACGAAATCGCGCAAAGATAGAGGCGGCAATAACAAATGCAAAAAGATTTTTAGAAATTCAAAAAGAGTTTGGAACATTTTCCAAATACATGTGGCAGTTCGTAAAAAATAAGCCCATAAAACATAAGTTTAAAACCCTAAGAGATTATCCGGAAAAAATAAAAGAAGCAGAAGTCTTCTCGGCAGACCTCAAAAAGCGCGGGTTTAAATTTTTAGGACCCGTAATCTGCTACGCGCACATGCAGGCAATTGGCATGGTAAACGACCACACAACAAACTGCTTTAAATATAAAAAATAGCAAAAATCATAAAAACTTGTTAAGGTATATGACGCAATAAAAAATGGATTCTGAAGGGAAAAAATACAGTGGAAAAGAGTTGTGGAGCATTGGCATAGCAACTATATTGGTTGTCGCGGCCATATTTTTGGTTGCGCTTTTCAAAACAAACGAAATCCCCAGCGAAAACATAAACACTTCAGATTGGGAAACATACGAAAGTCCGGAGTTCAATTTTTCTATTCGATACCCTAAAGATTGGCAAATATCCGAGTTTCCCGAAAATCCGATCTCACCAACTTTCAATATTTATCCAAAAAACATTACAGACGATCCCCCATTTAACCACTTCAATTTAATTCCAAATGTTTCAATATTCCCTCAAGGCGTTCCCACAGAAGGCGTCATAGGGACAAATGTTCCAAGTGATATAATATTTTCTGAAGAAACAAACAGAGCAATAGATTTTCTTATGGAAAACGGCAAAAGCTGGGCCACTTACACCTCTTTTCTTAATCTCCCAAAAAACTGGAGTTCTGACGGGTTTGTATGGGCAAGAGTAAAAATAACCGACTTTTCAGTAAGTTGTGAAAGAGATGGTAGAGAAATAAATCTTACGGAATGTAATACTTTTACAGGCCACGACCACTATATTTATCGAGGTGAAACAGATGAAGAAGTAAGAAAAATCGAAGAAGCGATGCTAAAATCTTTTAAATTTTTAAAAGAAACAAACAATCAGTAACAAAATAAACTTCTCAAGCGTTATAGAAAGTAGAGAGTGATGGAAACGAGCGATCCGAAATTATTTTCAGAGAATTCAGAAAAAATTTCCATGCAGCCGGACTGTGGCATAGAATTTTAGTGGGCCTTACCAGAGCTCACTCCTCCCAGGAGTAAAGGGGGAAGTCACGCGGTGACGCACCGCAAAATTAAACCCACCACCTGGGGAAAAAGGCAAAAAAAGACCACAGACACGCTGAAGGGCGCAGCACATGCGCTCTTTTATATTGGCTAAAAAATAAAAGCACCTCATTCCAACATTTAGGAAGAAGTGCTTTTTTTGGGTACAATTTTTGACCGCGGATTCTGCCAACGCGTTCTTGCTCTTCGATTTTCCGAGATTTTTAAATCATTTTTTTCTAGCCACTTCGGATGCTGTAAGCCTATTCTACGAATCGCCCTCAATCGCACAAAGCTTACATATCGATGAGTCAAAGAAAGAGAGTGGCCTATCTCGATATCAGAAAGACCGGCAAGTCCAAGTTCGAATACTGCCCTAGCATTCCCTGGTTTTGCTTTTTGAATTAGAGAATTCACTAAGTCACAATCAATTACATGCTTTTCATCAGAAAAACCACAAGAAATATCAGACCCCCCTTCAAGCGGCTCCGTAACCAGTTTAGCCAAACATTCACTCTGTCGAAGGTATTCTAATATCCGATTTTTCACAACCCCAAAAACCCAAGCGAAAACTGTTTTCCTGAAATCACCACCTCCGAGTCTCTCAAGAAATCTTGGAAGAGATTTAGTAATCTGCAAAAAAATATCTTGAAAGACATCATCGCGGTCACAAGGTGTTGTAGACTTATTGATCCTTGACCAGACAAAATCAGTATGATTCTCCCAGATAAACTCAAAAACCTCATCACGCGTCGCCATTTCTACCCCTCCTCAAATTGTCAAAGAAAAACGCCTATAAAATAGAAAACTTTAAAGCGAATTAAATTGTAACAAAACTATTTTGCTCTTTTCAAATAAGACCCCCTAATAGCTCTATGATACGATATTGCAAACCTATGCGCCTCATCGCGTACTGCGACAAGATTTTTTTCAGAAAAACCGGAAGGAATACTCCCAACAAATTCATTCTTCTTTCGTTTTGGGCCTTTTGCTATGCCAATAATAGGCACTTTAACACCCGCCTCCCCGATTATCTCCCGAGCCGCATTTACCTGTCCTATCCCACCATCTATCAAAACAAGATCAGGTATAGGCCAGTCAGAATGAGAAAATCTTCTTCGTAAAACTTCTTTAAGCATCCCGACATCGTTCGACTGGCGTATAGTTCTTATCTTAAATTTCCTATATTCGTTTTTGTTAGGTTTCCCACCGCTAAAAACAATCATAGACCCGACCGCAGAAGTTCCAGAAATATTCGATATATCATAACCCTCGATTCTGGCATTAGAAAGCTCTTCTCCCGTATCCAGGCCATCCTCATTTATAAGAGCAACATCCTGAATGTGCCTTAGCGCAAATATTTGTTTTCGCAACTCCCCCGCTTTTTCAAATTCGAGGCTGTCACTCGCTACTTTCATATCCTTTTCAAGACTGGTTATAAGCCTTCGTTTTTTGCCCTGAAAAATAAGTTTTATATTCTCAATATTTTTCTTGTAGTCTTTTTTAGAAATAGCGCCGACACACGTCCCTGGGCAAAGCCCTATTTGATAATCAAAACACGCCTTTCCGTCGCCGGCTTTGTGCATAGAATACGGAAAAATTTTTCGTAGCATGTGAAGTACAAGTCTTATGCTCCTACCAGAAAGAAACGGACCAAATCTAGTTCCTGTAGCTAGACTCTTTCCTCTCACAAGTAAGATTCTCGGAAAATCCTCACGTGTAAACTCGACATACAAGAAACTTTTATCATCCTTTTCCAAAACATTAAATGGTGGCTGATATTTTTTGATAAGATTCGCCTCCAGTATGAGCGCCTCAAGAGCCGTATCGGTTTCTTCAAAATCAATAGACTTTATTTGAGAAACCATTTTCTCAATTCGCGCAGACTGTGGGCGCGAAAAATAACTGGATACTCTTCTTCTTAGGTTTCCAGCTTTACCAATATACAAAATCCGTCCTTTGGTGTCCTTCATAAAGTACACCCCGGGGTTTTCGGAAATATGAGAATAAATTTTTTTCTTATCTTCTTTCATAAAACCTCTCCACGATTATAACAACATACCCCTCCGAGCAGCACTGCTCAAAGGGGTACTAGATTACGTTCGAAATTGTCTTCGGTCAATCCAAGAACGGAAATCCATTTCTCGCTTCGATAAATCCGCAGATATAAATGAATAAACATGACAATCAATTGCGCGATCCAAAGCAACATTCTCTCCGTAACAAATAGCGAACTCATGCTCTTTCTGAAAAACATAACAGCCTGAACACTCAAGAATATGAGTTCCGATAACAACACGTTCATCGTCAAGATTTATTATGCAATGCTCAATCGTCAGTAAATATCCTGCGACATTTACATTGTGATTCAACCCCTTGGCAATCACACTAATTTCACAAAGATTGGCTTCGGCGCACAACCTGCTAAAAGCTTCAAAGTTAGGATTCTCGTCCATGCGAGTTCTCCAAAAGTGGGTTTGAAAAGAACAACGGCAGTCTACATAAAATTAAAAACATTGTAAATATCCACACATAAAAATTTGCGATAATTTAGTAAAAAAGTTAATCTGAAATCAGCATTCGGACATAAGGGAGGCGGTCTCAAAAATCTAAAAGCAGCAAGAAGGAACCCCTCCTTTATCGATACCCTCGCCGAGACATGCTAGATCTCGGCGAGGGGTTTTCTTTTTTTAAAAAAACCGCGCCCATATTTTCAGTTATTAGTCGTCAGTCGTAAGTTCCTAGTCGCTACCCACTAACCCATCTAATTCCTAGTGGCTTAAATTAGTTTTCAGTTTTCTGTTTCAAGTCTTTAGTATCCTCCTAAGATATTCCCCCGTAAAACTTTTCCCTGTTTTAGCTATCTGCTCTGGCGTCCCTTCCGCAATTATTTTTCCTCCCTTGTCTCCTCCTTCGGGCCCAAGGTCAATGACCCAATCAGCAGATTTTATTACATCAAGATTGTGTTCGATAACAACAACGCTGTTTCCACGCTCAACAAGCCTGTTTAAAACATCAAGGAGTTTTTGAACATCGGCAAAATGAAGTCCGGTAGTCGGTTCATCAAAAAGATAAATTGTTCGGTGCGTATCACGCTTTCCAAGTTCCGCAGAAAGCTTAATGCGTTGCGCCTCACCGCCAGATAATGTCGTCGCAGATTGTCCAAGTTCAAGATAGCCCAAGCCAACTTCTTCTAAAATTTTAAGCCTGTCGTGCAACCAAGGAACATCATAAAAAAAAGTTACAGCCTCCTCAACGGTCATTTTAAGAACCTCATGAATATTTTTCCTATTCTTATCTTTCCCTCTTCGATCAAGACCGGAAGTAGTCGATGGGCCATAAGTAACTTCTAAAGTCTCGCGGTCAAATCTTTTACCACGGCAAACATCACACTCAACATAAACCGTTGGTAAAAAATGCATTTCAATCGCGATTACTCCATGTCCCTCGCAGTTTTCACATCGCCCTCCTTTTACGTTGAAGCTAAATCTCCCCGGTTTATATCCTCTCACTCTCGCCTCTTCAGTAGAAGCAAAAAGATCACGAATATACGTCCACGCGCCTACGTAAGTTGCAGGGTTTGATCTAGGCGTCCTTCCGATCGCCGACTGATCAATGTTTATAACCCGATTCAAATTCTCCAGACCGGAAAGTGAGCTCATCTCCGCTGTCTTATATTTTGTATAGTTAAATTTGTTTGAAAGCGAACGATAAAGAACGTCATAAAGAAGAGTGCTTTTCCCAGAACCAGAAACACCCGTTATAGCCACAAATCTTTTAAGAGGTATCTTTGCGGTAACTCCTTTCAGGTTATTTATATTAATATTTTTCGCTACTAAAAACGGATGATCTTTCTTTAGCTTCCTCCTTTCAGACGGAACAGCTATCATCTGTTTTCCACGAAGATAATCAAGTGTCGGTGAATGTTGCTTCGTATCTTTCAAAAGCGCTGGCATCGGCCCAGCAGCAACCACGTGTCCTCCGTGAACACCAGCTCCGGGCCCGATATCTACTAGATAATCAGATGCCCTGATTGTATCTTCGTCGTGTTCAACGACAAGGATTGAGTTCCCAAGATCACGAAGTTCTAGAAGCGTATTTATTAGTTTTGCGTTATCTCTTTGGTGTAGGCCAATGGTCGGTTCATCAAGAACATAAAGCGCTCCAACAAGTCGGGAGCCAATCTGCGATGCCAACCTTATTCTCTGCGCTTCACCTCCAGAGAGAGTCCCCGCCTTTCGGTTTAAAGTAAGATACTCAAGCCCAACATCGTACATAAACTTAAGTCGGCTCTGAATCTCGCGAAGCGGAACCTCTGCAATAGCGAGTATATTTTGCGCATCCTGCTGCCTCTTCAATGAAAACTTCTTTTTAAAAGATTCAAAAAATTCAGTCGCCTCCGATATAGAAAAACCCGTAACCGAAGCAATATTTTTTCCATCAATTAAAACATTTAACGCTTCAGGCTTTAGTCTTCGCCCCTCGCATGCTTTACAAATATTATCCGAAAAAAGATCTTCAGTCCCAAGACCGTGGCAAGTTTCACATGCTCCAAATGGACTATTAAATGAAAAAAGTCTCGGTTCGATTTCCGGAAAAGAAAATCCATCTCTAGGACAAGTAAACTTTGTCGAAAAAGACGCTTCGCGATCAGTCACGATTGTCGCAACTCCTTTGCCATATTTGAGCGCATTCTCAACTGCCTCCGAAACGCGCAAACGACTATCCTTACTCGAAAAGTCGAGCATGCCGGGCATCCTATCTACCACAAGCTCAATCGTATGCATTTTATATCGCGCGATATCTATCCTGTCATGAAGCGAAATATATTCCCTATCAATCCTCGCTTCCGAAAAACCGGCATTCAAAAGATCATACAAAAGCTGAAAGTGTTCACCCTTTCGGCCCTGAACAACCGGCGCCAAAATAACAAGATTTTTTCCTTTGCCGGTTTTTGCAAAATCAATCGCAATATCCACTATCTCCTCGTTTGTAAGCCGCCTTATCTCTTCTCCGCAATCAGGGCAGTGTGGAACACCGGCGCGAGCAAAAAGTACCCGAAGATAATCATATATCTCGGTTATCGTAGCAACTGTAGAACGAGGATTTGCGCTATGACTTTTTTGGTCAATGGAAATTGCAGGCGAAAGCCCCTCAATCTCATCAACATCGGGTTTATCAAGCTTTCCTAAAAATTGCCTCGCATACGCAGAAAGCGACTCAATATATCGCCTCTGCCCTTCGGCAAAAATTGTATCAAACGCAAGTGAAGACTTCCCAGAACCAGAAAGACCCGTAAACACAACCAGTTTATCCCTCGGAATCTCGAGTGAAATATTTTTCAGGTTATGTTGCCGCGCTCCTTTGATTTTGATTTTATTTTGCATATCACTTATTCGTTAATTCATTATTCTTAATTCATAATTCAAAAAACTTAATCTACTAAATTAAGAACAAAAAATATAGATTTTATTCCTTTACACCACAGAATGACCCCAATCCGTCTTTAGGGGTTGTCACAAAAAGTAACACAAAATCCGCTTATCGTAAAACCCTACAAAACAAAAATCAAAAACAAAATCGCAACCAAAATGCGATAAACTCCAAACGCCTTAAAGTCGTGTATCCGCACAAATTTTAAAAGAAATCTTACCGAAATAAGCGCGAATACAAACGAAACCACAAACCCGACCCCAAGCATCAAAAACTCATTAAAACTAAAATCAAACCCGCTCTTCAGTAAATCAAATCCCGTCGCCGCCGCCATAGTGGGTACCGCAAGGAGAAACGAAAACAAAACCGCCGCCTCACGTGAAAGCCCTAAAAACCTCGCGCCTATTATTGTAGCGGCGGATCGTGAAACCCCTGGCACTATAGCGAGCGATTGAATAACCCCAATCAAAACCGCGTTTGGATATTTCAGTTTTTCAATCTCCTCGCCTACTTCTTTTTTCTTCAAAATATTTTCAAGAAATATTAAAACCACTCCACCAATCAAAAGCGCAAAAACAACTACATAAGCACTGCCCAATAAAAATCCTTTTACAAAAGGATATAAAATAAACCCAATAATAGCAGTCGGCAAAAATGCGAGCGCAATTCTCACAATCGTTTTTTTATCCTGAAAAAGATATTTTGGAAACAAAACCACAACTGCGAGGATGGCTCCAAGCTGTATCGCTATTTCAAATGAACTCAAAAACTCGCTTGAGGGAATCGTCAAAAGTTTTGAAGCAAGTATCAGGTGTCCCGTAGAAGATATCGGCAAAAATTCCGTAAACCCTTCGATAATCGCCAAAACAATCGTATAAAAAATATTCATAACTAAATTATAACCAAATTAAAATCATAAAAATAACTAACTCTACACAGAAAGCGCATCTCGCCCACACTCACCTATCACTCACTTTTTTTATCACCTTTTTCACCAACCATTATCCATTTCCACTCACCTAACAATTTTTGACGATCGTCAAAAATTGTTAGGTAAATTATTAAGTAAGCAGTAAAAGATTAAAAATCTAAAGTTGGCAAAATAAAAAAAGAATCGCCCCCTAAATCGGGGGCGTCCTAAAAGCGAGTAAGTGATTTTTCCGAATCAGTGGGTGGTTCCTCGAGACCGAGCATCCTCTCTACACTTTTTGCGAAGAAATCTGAAAAAATCTTTCTCCTCGCTTTCGTCAAGATCAACAGCTATTCGATCAGCTTCGTCTATCAAAGCCTCCGCATCAATATCACTTCTCTTCATAAAAGCATCGATTTCCGCACAGGCATCTTCTAGTCTATTGCTTGACATATCAAGCTCCTTTCGGCTTTGAGGAAAATCACTATTTTCCTTTTGGCTTCGGAAATTTTTCTGACATCAGTTTTTTAAAGGTTTGGAAAACAATTTCTTCATATTTCCCAAACTTTTTCATAATTGCATCAATACCATCAATACATGAATCGCGAGTAGCACCCACTTTTTCAAACATTGCGTGAACCGCGTGAATCGCTCTTTTCTTCATAGAATCACCCATCAAAAACCTCCTCATCTCCTTTCATTGAGTGCTATCCGTTTCTCTTTCATCCTTTTCTCGAGAGACGGAATGTAGTAGGAAAGAATCTCAAGTGGAGTGGCAACGAGCCACTGCCACAACTTATCCCTGAAGCTCCTCTTGAAAGTCAAAGGGAATCACAGCAACTCTTATTCTCCCAAACACACGCCTTGCAAGAAACTCCACCTTAAAAGCACGAATGCTATCACAAAAAATCAATACACAGATATCGTCTGGGACGAGATATTTTTGAGCAATCGCCGCCCTCACAATCACGTTTGAGCCGGTCAAGTTACCCAACGTTGTTACCGCTCCTACCTCCTCAACAATCTCATTACTAACGCCGCAACGCTGAAGAACATTCTTCATCAGTCCTGCTTCAGAAACACTCGATGTTGCAATATTCGTAAGCCCGCCGGATACAACAACAAAGTCAATTTCACTTTCATTGTATTTGATTATATCGCCGGCATTCCTCAAATATGCTTCATATTTCTCAGTAAGATGACACCCGTATCCGCAGACAATCACGACTTTTGACAAGACTCTCTCCCTTCAGGAAAGAAGAAAATGTAAAAACTGCTAATTTGAAAATAAAATAAATCAAAACATTTGTAAATAATACAAAAACAAAAAAAGCCGCTGCTAGAAATTGAAACGCCAGTCCCCAAAACAAGCTCGGCACTCACTTTGAGGTGTTTCAATCTCTAGCAACGACGGAGCTATTACAAGTGACAGTTCGCGACCCCGTTTAGGCGCGGAATTACCTAACAGAGAAACTATCACCTGTAACAACAAACACCATACTAATCAATAGAAAAAAATTGTCAACTACCCCAAAAAAACCACACCCAAACACCACCTAACAATTTTTGACGATCATCTAAAATTGTTAGGTAAAGAAAAACGCCTCAGAACAAGTCCGAGGCGTGAAGGCCATCGCAGAAAAAACCAAAAATCAAGAATTGAGATCAACACACTCTTCTGGAACAAAATACCAAACATCATCCTCACATGATCCAACCAAGAGTAGTCGCCCGCCATTGATGGTAACTATGAGTCCGGGATCAGTATCGCATTTACTTTTATCACCAACCGAGCCATTTTGCACTTGAATGTACAACTCTGGGGGCGCTACCAACGAAAACATACCCTCCGCACCATCATCAGATGAAAAACCCGCCCTGAAACAAACAATGGGAATAGACAAACTAACACACCCACGATCCCACATATAACGTGCAAGTTCTCGTTCATCCTCTTCAGATTCTTGATTCCCTTCATGTTGCTGATTTGAACTATGTATATCATTGAACGCCGCTTCAATCAGAACCGATTTCGAAATCGACTCACAAGGCGTATCCGTAAAAAGATACGGCATTGCAAGTTTGATTGTTTCCAAAATAACCTGATCAGTTTCGGTCATAAGAAGCAGACCCAATTTTGAATTACGTTCATCTCGCGCAAGACGGGCAATGGCCGGCCAGTTCTTGTAAAGTTTTTGCCACGACATGTCTCTCTCCTTCGTATTTCTGGTTTTTCAAACAACAAACAACCAAAAAATTATACACAAATAAAAATTCTTGTAAATCCCTCATCCTTCTCCCAATCTCTCAAAGCATTAAGAAAAGCCCAACCTTTCTCGATAACAAAACATATATTTTAAAACCTCGGGCTGGCAACGGGGTCAAATATCTCGATCGGAACGATCTTTTATAAATAGAGGAGGGTTTTAAAATATATGTTTTGTTACAAACCTCTCCCTTTGCTTTTCTTAATCAAAACTCTCATTTCGTCTCTCAAAATCGCAGCTAGCTCAAAGTCCAGTTGCTTCGCCGCCTCCTTCATTTCCAATTCTTTTTCTTTGATTAGTTTTTCGATAGCAGTTTTTGATTTCGGCATCGGTTTCATTTCAAAACGAAGCACATCTTCCGCCAACTTACCCTTTTCATCATATTCAGGAAGAATATCCTTAACAGCTTTAATAATTGTTTTCGGCGTAATGCCATGTTTCTTGTTATATTCCATCTGCAATTTTCTCCTTCTATCGGTTTCTCTTACAGCTCTTTCGATTGAACCGGTTATACGATCAGCATAAATCACCACTTCACCGGCAACGTTTCTTGCCGCGCGCCCAATAGTTTGAATGAGCGATGTTTCACTCCTCAAAAATCCTTCTTTGTCAGCATCTAAAATCGCCACCAGTGAAACTTCTGGCAAGTCTAATCCCTCACGAAGCAGGTTTACACCAACAAGCACATCAAAATCCCCTCTTCTAAGCGCGGTTAATATTCTTATCCTATCGAGTGTTTTCACGTCACTATGTAAATAAGCAACCTTCGGCTTCAAGTTTTTAGTTTTTAGTTTTAAGTTCGCAAGATATTCCGAAAGATCTTCAGCCATCTTTTTTGTAAGCGTCGTAACTAAAACTCTTTCTTTTTTTCCAACCCTCTCTACGATCCTTTCGATCAAGTCATCTATCTGACCCAAAACCGGCCTCATGGTAATTTTTGGATCAACGAGCCCGGTCGGCCTGATAATCTGCTCAACAACCTGACCCGTTCGCGTGTTGCTTGTCACTTGCCGCTCGTAAGGTCCCGGTGTAGCCGATGTATACACAATATTCGAAACTCTCTTTAAAAACTCATCAAATTTCAAAGGCCTGTTATCCGCCGCAGAAGGCAGTCGAAACCCATATTCTATTAAAGTCTTTTTACGAGAAGCATCGCCTGCGTGCATTCCCTGGATCTGCGGCACAGTTACGTGAGATTCATCAATAACAGTCAAAAAGTCGGGTTTTCCGTCCTTTGTTTTTGGAAAATAATCCAAAAGCGTATCTGGCGGCGCTCCGGCAGCTCTCCCTGAAAGGTGACGCGAATAGTTTTCAATTCCATTACAATAACCAATCTCGTTTATCATCGCGATATCAGCCTTAGTTCTTCTTTCAAGTCTTTCTGCTTCAAGATATTTTTTTTCTTTCTCAAATTTTACGAGCTGCGCTGAAAGCTCCTTTCGTATAGCAGCAACAGCTCTTTGCCTATCATCTTTTTGAGTAATAAAATGCTTTGCGGGAGAAATTATGAGTTCTGGTATTAATGGAGTTTTACCGGGTTGAAAACCAGCAACAGGATCAACCTCAAAAATTTTCTCAATTACGCCATCGTGAGTTTTCACAAAATAAATCAACTCTCTGTCAGGAGGCATTATTTCCCATTGATCACCCCTAAGACGAAAACTTCCACGTTTTAAGTCGGCAGATGTCCTCGTAAAATGAAGCTCGATAAGTTTGCGGGCAAAAGACGCTCTATCAATCTTATCGCCCTCTTTAAAATGAAAAATGTTTTGCGCATAAACTTCCGGCGCGCCAAGTCCGTATATGCACGAAACCGAAGCGACAACTATCACATCACGTCGCGTGAGAAGCGCAGTCGTAGCCGCATGTCGCAATTTATCAATCTCATCGTTTATCATCGCCTCTTTTGCGATATATGTGTCCGACATCGGCATGTATGCCTCCGGCTGATAGTAGTCGTAGTATGAAACAAAATAATGAACCGCGTTATTCGGAAACAATTCCCGAAACTCATTGGCAAGCTGTGCCGCCAAAGTTTTATTGTGAGCGATTACAAGAGCCGGTTTATTTATTTCCGCTATCACGTGCGCCGCAGTGAAAGTTTTTCCGCTTCCGGTAACACCAAGAAGGATCTGATTTCGCAGATTTTTTTTGATACCAGAAACCAAAGCGGATATCGCTTTAGGCTGATCCCCAGCCGGTTTGTTTTTTGATTCAACACGAAACATAAGGAGAAGAATACTGATATTACTGAATAATATCAAAAACCTTTTCCCTGCTTGTAAAACCAGATACTAGCTGAACAGATGATTTAGAAACACCAAAAAAATCAGCAAGCGCGGCAGCTATTGCCCTATTCGCCATTCCCTGACGCGGAGGTTCTGATACATAAACAGAAAAATGCGTGTCGTCATTTTTAACCACACGCTCATTTTTTGAATTCGGAGTTGCTCTTACAAATATTCTCATCAGCGTATACCCGTATCACACTCTAAAACCAAATCGTCTATAGGAGAGGCTTCTTCGACCAATATTTCTTTTGGTCTACAAAGAGGAAGTACAGCCCCACCAGCAGGTGTAAAGACATATCTACCAGGTTCAAGCTTTATAGAAAACCTCCCACGGTAATCAGAAAATATTTCTTGTGAAAAATTATAACAGCTATCATCCCTGACACACGAAATGCTTCCAGTAACCAAGATAGATGTCTCATACGCCTCATCAGCACAATTTGTCTCGTCGCCCGCTCTTTGAACTGGGCACGATGGTCCTAAAACAATCTCACCCGAAACAGAAATCAGAGAGGAGGTTGGCGCGACAGTTTGCTTTGGAAAAAAGAAATACAAAAGAAATCCGCAAACAACAACTAAAAATAAAATTATAAAAAACTTATTCATAAATCACTCTTTTTAGAAGAAGGATCAAATGAAAGACAAACGGAATTTATGCAATATCTTTTCCCTGTTTTAGTCGGACCATCGTCAAAAAGATGCCCCAAATGACTTCCGCAGTTCTTACAAATAACTTCCGTTCTATGCATCCCGTGACTATTATCTTCCCGAAGCTCAACATGTTCGAGATTTGCCGGTTCATCAAAGCTCGGCCAACCGGTTCCAGAATCAAATTTTGCACCAGATGAAAAAAGCTCCGCTCCGCATGCAGCACACTTATACATTCCAGTTTCATGCACGTTCCAAAATGCACCAGAAAAAGGACGTTCGGTTCCTTGTTTGCGCATCACTTCATACTGATCAGGTGATAATTTCTTTTTCCACCCTTCTTCGGTTTTAGGAAGTTTTTCCTTTTCTTCCATAATTACTTTTTTGGTCGATTTGCCACCATAAAAATGTAAATAATTTCCAGGACACCCAAAGTATTCACAAGAAGAAGAGCCACAAACCATGCGAGATCTTTTCTTCTTCCTGCTTTCCATAAAGCGACACCCTTCCACGGCAAAGTCCACACAACCAAAGCTGCTATTAGAAACGGATGAGACGCCAAATATTGCCCAATAAGCATATCCTTATTATGGCACTAAACCATGAAATTAACAATAAGAAAAATTACGGACTCCAAGCACAATCATAAGTAGTATATGTATCATCTTCAGGGGTCGCAGTATTATTGTCGCACTTAAACGTACATGTATCATTTTGCGTACATACAAGTTCATCATCTGCTCCACATCCATCAACAATCTTGCAGTCAGCAGTAATCGCAGCAAGGCATTTACAAGGCTTTGGAGTTGGAGAAGAATCGGGTCGTCGCCACCCCTCTATGTCATCATCAGGTCCAACCGGTGGAAGATCCCCATCGAGATCAATCGCCCAAGAACAACCGGGGATATTAACATCTGGTTGATGACCCCTAGTCTCACTCACGCACGCATCATATCCATCACCAAATCTTTTCCAACTATCTGGCACGGAAAAATCGCATACCTCATGTTCTCTCGTGCTTCCGGTTTTTAAATCAATCTGCTTATTACCACAGTTGCTGGTTGAGAAACAGAAATTATCAAACCTCGCATCACCGCTAAAATTCGCATTATAGTAACAATGATTTACAGAATCGGAATGCGGATATTCATATGCGAACCCGCAAGTACTTCCCACGGGTGGAGGATCATCACGATAAACAACATCTACGCATCCGTTTGCCGGATCATGATTATCGAGACAAGAAAGATACGTCCCGCCCTCCTCACTAAACTTATTTTGAAAACTCCCTCCGGATAAAGGTATGTCATTAAAACCTTGCCAGAAAAAAAGTTCACACTTCTCATCCAGCCTTACAGGATATTTCGTAACATCTCTTTCAAGTTGAGCATCACCACACCTGTCTCCAGGGTTCGATCCACCTTCTGGTGGGCTTACAAAAAAGCCAGGTAAACCCAAAAATTGAGGGAAATCCCAAGCAGCATAAGCTTTTAATCTACACGCTTGTTCTCTTACAAGCGTAGGAAAAGGCGAGGGATAAAGTGGATAACTCGGATAAAGCATGTTATTTACATCAAGTCCGTGAGTATATAGAGAAAAATCTTTCCAATGCTGCAGACCTAAGCCATGAGATATTTCATGAGCTAAAATCGTGCTTCTTCCTATCAGATATTGATCCTCATCATCAATATAGCCACCTTCGGGTGGATAAAAAACAAAATTATGAACACCTGAATTTTCATCAACCAAGCGCGCGCTATCATATTCCAAGGCATCAAAAGAAATTATGCCAACATTTTTAAGCGGAAAATAATATCCATAAATCGAAAAATCTCCACGAGAATTAAGAATGTCATCAACAACAAAAAATGGCACTGATGGATAAAGGTCAAAACCAGATCTAATCAACGAAGCATCCGGTATAAACGGCTGAGTAACTCCGACTCCATGATATCTACTCGAGTCATTAGCATACATTACTGGTCCAAAGCCGGTATCAAACGACTGTATTGGTGGTATAGGCCCCATGTCCACTAGTCGTATATTTGTAATCTCAACATCAATTGGCCTTTGGTTAAATCCATACGGCTCAAGAGACCTCCTAAAAATTTCGGTCACACGTTCAACAACACTCTGCATTTTCGAAACTTTTTCTCGAAACGTATACTCTCCCAAATCAGGTGTTCCATAGTACGGAAACAAAAGTGAAATAGGTATAGTGATTCTAGTTCGTGAGTCGGAAGTAAGATCAAATTCTTTCTCAGAAAAACCATTCATTTTCGACACGTCCTTAACGAGCGAAAACAAATCTCGCGGTTCCGTGTACACAAACCGCTCAGGATATTGAGAAGGATCTTTTTCGCCAGTAGCGGTAAAATTTGTAGAAGCCCTGCAATACCCACTCGATGTCTGAAGAGTCGTAGAAATTGTGTGTTTCCCTATCGGCCAACCGATATTCGACAATTTTGAAAAATTAACAGACGAGAAAAGATCATCTACCAGCTCTTCAAACGGATAGAATGTCCCATCAATAGAAATATTTACTATTTTTGAGATAAGTGGGTTTGATCCAGATCGAGAAATTGCCGAAACAGAAAACTCGCCAACAACATCTGTGTCTTGATTAATTTCCGCGCCAGAATGTGGCGAAGAAAATATGCATTTTACAGGAGGTGATATTTGAGCAAGTAATGTCAAAGAATCAGGTGCATTAAATCCAAAACCGTTAAAAAAAACAAAAACACTGGACAACAAAAACAAAATCCCTACAAAAACATATCCGACGCCAAGTGCCCGATTTCTCATATAAAAATTATAGCAAAAAGAGCACTACCCAAACTGTGGAATAGTGCCCTTTTTGTAAAACAAATGTCTTAATGAGGCATTGGAGAGCCCATTCCGGAGCCCTGCCCCTTCCCGCACATCTTGCAGTCTTTCTTATGAGTAAAGAGCATTACAAGCGCAGAAAGACCAACTAAGATATAAATGATTGTAGCAACTGTTGAACCAAGAATTGATGCGAGATCCCAACTGCTAAACAAACCAACTAGAAGCCAATTTAACCCTCCAATTACAAGAAGGATAAAGGCTACCATGTGAAGACCTTTCATAGATGATAAAATGAAAAAGTTAACTATATCGACCTTGATGGTTTTATCTATTAATTGTAAACCACAGCGCGAATCGTTACAAAGAATTATCCACAGTGATATAATAAAATCATGACAAGTCTCTGGCACGTAAAAGTGGGCATACTTCTCTTAAAGATAGGTATCGCATCGGTATTTTTTTATGCGGGCATCGCTTCCTTCCTAGATCCTCTTTCATGGGTTGGATACTTCCCTCACTGGCTTCGCGATCTTTTTCCAGAAGCTCTTTTGTCTACTGGCTTTTCAATTTTTGAGATCGCGCTTGCGCTTTGGGTTTTATCAACTTGGAAAACAAAATACGCCGCTTTAGTTTCAACTTTTACTCTAGTTGGAATCATAATCGCTAACATGAATCTTATCGATATCCTATTCAGAGACTTGGCAATCCTCTTTAGCTCGCTCGCGCTCTTTATGCTCTCACCAACCCAAAAAACGATAAGCCATGAACACGCAGGAGAAAAAGTCAGCGAAGCCTAAAGGTCGCACAAAAAATCTTTTAAAATAAATATGTCTACACGCTTTTGGACACTCTTCGGAATCATAATAGTTGCAGTTGTTGCAATTATCGCGTTAAGCGGAAACACCACGCCAAAAAATAACGAATCAATGGAAGAGATTTTAAATAATACCGTTCTGGTAAATCTCGCAACGCAAAATAATTCAGGTGAAACTGGTACGGCAGCAATTGTTGAAGAAAATGGAAAAATCAAAGTACTGGTGAATATTTCAGGATCACCGGAGAATGACCAACCGATGCACATACACGAAGGCACATGTGAAAGTTTAGGACCAATTAAATGGGAATTAAACCCGATAAAAAATGACGCATCGGAAACCATGCTCCCTATTTCAAAAGAAGAAATAAAAACTAATCTGCCACTCGCCATAAACGTTCACAAATCACAATCTGAACTCAAAGAATATGTAGCATGCGGAAACATATCATCTGATATGTTCATGATGGAAAACTAATTTTTTTAAAAAAGAAAAAAGGCGGTACCAAAAACTTGGTACCGCCTTGCCATTTGGCAAAAAAGAACTAAAACGCTACAGGCCAGACCACCCTCGCATCACCCTGCTTATCAATGATGAAAAGGCTATCCACTCCGCTACCGACACGCTGTTCGGGAAATTCTACCCTGCCGTCTTCATTTGTCACACCATCGACAACAAAAATCTCCTCTTGAGCCCCAGGACGTACGACATACATCCGAAGCTGGAGGTTTTCGATCGACGGATGCGACTGCACAGCGACGGAATAAAACGAGTCTTTTTGATCGATTTCCAGTTCAAGCCCGTCGATCCCCGAAGCAGGAATTCCAAATATCGGCAGATATCCTCGAATATATGCGTTTTCGATGTCACCGCCGACAAAATCTCTCACCGCGCGAACTCCCTGCGCTATTCCATATCCATCACTGGAAAAAGATCCGTACAACTCACCACTCCTATCGGAGAGCAAAAAGTGGTTACATGTCTTATCCTTCAGACTCGACACGAAATCACGCATTTCATCCCACACAGTCCAAAATTCCTGCGAACCTTTTGTAGCCTGACCGATAGGCAGAGACAATGAAAGCACTTCGCTTGCCCATGCGAGAGAAAGCGCGCTCATCATATATCCGCCAATCCAGGCAGAATTAAGTACACCACCGGGCGTGTCCCGCACGTATTCACGAACAGTGTCCATCATAAACATCGTCGCGCTGTACACAACGAAATAAGAATCAATGACATATTCCTGAAAAGGGTTGTGGCCCAAATTGGAATAAAATGCATCAAGTCCTTCAATTGTAGGCGGGTCTCTGCCCAGTACCAATGCTAATGAATCGTTCATTGCAAGAAACGCACGATCCACTTGAGTGAGATTGAAACTCCAAAAACTTGGAGACCAACCATTGTACCTCCCAAACCGAGTCGGTGAACCAGACATCGCCGCAATGATCACACCATCCAAGTACTGAGCTATCTGAACACCCTCAGCCAATCGGACAAGAGTGTTTTCCGAATGGAGATCGCGATCAGTCGCGATTTCCAACTGGCTCGTATCCGAAAGTGCTTCGAGTGCTGCAAGCTGCAAACCGGTCACTGCGGCAAACGACGGAAATCCATCCCCCCACTCATTGATCGTTTCGCCTTCAGTTATACGAAGCGTCATCCGTTCAGAAAGACTTTCTCTGTCACCGTCATGTCGAACAACTCTAAGAAAAGCATCTCCAGGAAGAAACCCGTAGTCCAGAGTCAATCTACCCAAAGGTGCGATTGCCTCCAGTCGATCACGCCGGGAGTCCACTCTCGTGGGCACCCGCACCGAGATGTCGCCGAAGTCGTACTCAACTTCGTATTCTCGGTTCGGATCGAGGTTCTCAACCTTGATCTGAATCAGAGAGAAAGGCCCTGCCTCTCCTGTAATGAGTTGTGACTTCAGAGTAGCTTCAGGAGAGCTTGATCTCCCGCTCTTGCATCCAGAAGTCAAAACAACCAAAAATATCAAGAAAAATCTCACCTCTCACCTCCTCGTATTTTGCGAAGCATTCGCTTTGTTAACGACCAAACTGGTATATATAATACATTATTTTATATGGATTTGTCAATATTAGAAAAAACAACCGCATTTGACAAGAATCTCAATATCTATTACTATATACAAGCTAACAAAAACCCCAAAAAAAGGTTATATATTAATGAAAAGACATGAAAAAAACTAATAATTTATTCACAAAATTAGCTGCTATATCCCTCGCGATAGGGGTATTGGGAAGCGCTATCCCAGTAGTAGCAATCGGCCTTCCGGAGGTTCAAACCTTGCCAGCAACAGGCATTACTTCAGATAGCGCAACACTAAACGGTCACGTACATCAAACAAGAGCCAGCGACCTCTTGGTTTGGTTTGAATATGGCGAAACAGAATCACTTGGGAAATCAATTGGCGACAAAACAGTTAACTGGCCCGATTCCGAAGACGCCAACTGGAGCGCATTAATTTGGAATCTAAAACCAAACACAACCTACTATTTCAGAGCAGTTGCTCAAAACGACCTTGGAACTAGCAGAGGAAGCTTAATGTGGTTTACGACTGGTGCGGGATCTCCCCCATCAGGTGATAAGCCAAATGTAAATACAAAATCAGCAACCAATATTACAACTTCAGCCGCAACACTTAACGGTGAAGCAAAACCAAACGGCTCATACACAGACGGTTGGTTCGAATGGGGTACAACTTCAAACCTTGGAAATACAACAAATAGTCAATCGCTCGGAAATGGTTCATCTTTCGTTCCCTTTTCATTCAGATTAAATAATCTTCAAAGCAATAAAACATATTACTTCCGCGCCGTAGCAAGAAATTCCCATAGCACATCTCATGGAACAACTTTCGAGTTTAATACAAATAACGATGGCGGAGGTAGTTCAAGAACACCAACCGTAGAAACTCTTTCTGCGGATAACATCACCGGACACGAAGCAAGACTAAATGCCGACGTAAATCCAAACGGTAGCAGAACTTATGTTTGGTTCGAATGGGGTGAAGTCGCAAAAAACAACCACTCACAGGAAAGAGATATCGGAAGTGGCACAAGTTTCGAACGTGTTTCTGAAACAATCACAGGTCTTAAAGCAAATACAAATTACAACTTCCGCGCAGTTGCAAGAAACAGCAACGGAACAACTTACGGCAATACAAAATATTTCACAACAAACAATGACGGGAATATCGACAAGCCAACAGTCAGAACAAATCCTGCAACAGATATATCAAGCTATTCAGCCCGCCTTCAGGGAACAGTAAATCCTAACGGAAATCAGACAAACGTTTGGTTCGAATATGGAAAAACCAGTTCATTCGGAAGATCAACCGGATATCAATCAGTAGGCTCTGGTAGATATGACATCGATGTTTCCTCATATGTTTCTGACTTGGAAATAAACACAGTTTATTATTTCAGAGTTGTCGCTTCAAACAGCTACGGAACAAGTTATGGTCAAACACGAACATTTGTCACAAATCAGGACGGAGGAGAAAGTTATCGCGCTCCAACTGTCTACACAACAAATGCAACTGGCGTAACCAGAGATTCAGCCATACTTAACGGATCCGTAAATCCAAACGGAGCCACTACAAGAGCATGGTTTGAATGGGGTTATACAGCTTCACTCGGCAACAGAACTTCTTACCAGAATATTGGTGGAGGTACTAGTTCATTTACCGTAAGCGCGCCAATATATAATCTCTCCGACAATACAACTTATTATTTCAGAGTTGTTGCAGATAATAACTACGGAACAAGCTATGGAAGTATTTATAGTTTTACAACCGGAACTGGATCAAATTCCTTAGCTCCATATGTAACAACGCTTTCACCATATAGCGTCCTTACAAATATCGCAGGAGTAAAAGCGAACATTAATCCAAACGGCTCTTACACAGACGGTTGGTTCGAATGGGGTACAACGCAGTCTCTCGGTCAGAGAACAACAAGAGTTTCTGTTGGAAGTGGAAATTCATATACAGAATTAACCTCTGTACTGTTAAATCTCTCCCCTAATACCACATATTACTTCCGAGGTGTTGCACAAAATTCATACGGCACAGGATATGGCGCAATTATTTCCTTCACAACACAAGGCGGAGGTACAACTCCTCCCCCATCAGGTGGTGGAACGGGAAGCGGTATCATTGGCCCAACACTTACACTCACATCATCTCTCGATAAGAGCGAAGTAAAAGTTGGAGAAGAGTTGATCTATAAACTCATGCTCAAAAATACAAGCTCAACTCACTCTCTTCGAAATGTAAAAGGAACGATTAAAGTACCGGAAATTGTAAGCTTCCTTTCAGCAAACGCAATGATGATGATAGAAAATCCTGAAGAAATATCATTTAACATCGACAGATTAACTCCACTCGGGGAAAACGAAATCCAGATAAAATTCAGAGTAAACGAAAAATCCAAAAACAATGACGATTTAACAATCCAAACCGAGATCAAATATTCAGACGCGCTCGGAAGAAGTTATAATGTCAGCACATTTGCTACAGCAAAGGTGCACGGAGGTATCGGCCTACTCGCATCAATCAGCGATCTTTTCACTGGAGCAAGTATTTCCCTCGGATGGTTCCTAGTAATCCTCTTGTTACTCATCATCCTCGGGATAGCATACAGCCAGTGGAATAGACGCAAACTTGAATCAATTCTCTATCAAAACCCCCCGCCTCCTCCTCCACCTATTCGTGAAGCATAAATAATTCACATAGCGCGAGGATAGGAAAAATGTGATAACATAAAAAAGATTAATCACAAAAGGTCAAAAACACAAAAGGTCAAAAAAATAAAAAAAATATGCAGCAAAAAACAGTAATAACAATGGTCATCGCTGTCTTAGCCGTAGGAGCAGTCGTATTTTTGAGCAAACAAAGCCCGGAAGTCGCAACTACAGGTGATAGTAATAACGAAGCAAACATTGTGGATATATACAACACAGCAACAGAATTAAAAGTAGAAGATATCACAGTCGGAAATGGAGCAGAGGCCACCAACGGATCAACTCTCACAGTTAACTATGTCGGAACACTCGCAGACGGATCAAAGTTTGACAGTTCATATGACAGAGGCGTTCCATTCGAGTTTACACTCGGAGCCGGCCAGGTTATCCCAGGATGGGATCAGGGCATGGAGGGCATGCACGTTGGCGGAAAAAGAAGACTCACGATTCCAGGATCACTCGCATATGGTCCAAATGGAGTCCCAGGAGTCATTCCCCAGAATGCAACTCTCATCTTCGAAGTTGAATTGATTGATGTATTAGCTGAGCCAAAAGCTCTCTAAACACACGCAAAATAAAAATGGAGACACCCGAAAGAAAAGAAGAAAAAACATCTTCACACGTATCTTTTGAAAGGTGGAAATCTCTAGACATCCGCGTCGGAAAAATTTCCGGCGCGGAACGCGTTTTAGGCTCTGAGAAACTTATAAAATTAGCAGTAGAAACAGGGGAAGACGAATTTCCGTCTGGTCGCTGCATCGTAGCCGGCATTGGTTTAAAATATGAACCGGAAAATCTTATCGGCAGAGAGGTAACAATTATAGCCAATCTCGAACCAAGAAAACTCATGGGCATAGAAAGTCAGGGAATGCTTCTTGCGGCGAACGACGACGGGCCAGTGCTTCTTATACCAGAAAGAGAAGTTCCCCCTGGTTCAAAAATCTCGTAATGACGAACTTTTTAAAAAAACTTTTTTTTATAATCTTTATTGCCGTCTCAATCGGCGTTTTTTTATTTATTCTCAAAAACACAGATGATGTTGCAAAAAATGTAAATGAAAAAGTAATCCCAGAAATAAAAAATATCACAACTAACGTTGAAGAAAGAATTAAATCAGCTCCCCCGCTCCGCGCAATCAAAGAAGCGATTTCAAAAACAGAATTAACGATAAATGGTGTAATACAATTTACAAATGACGCAAGAACAAATGATAGAAAGAAAATCCTTGAGGAAAACCAACTGCTAGACTTAGCAGCCCAAAGTAAAGTAAATGACATGTTTGAAAAACAATATTTTGAACACGTCGGACCTGATGGACGCGATGTTTCCGATTGGACACATGATGCAGGTTACGAATACATATCAATTGGCGAAAATCTCGCTCTCGGTAATTTTGAGGGCGACAAGGATCTAGTAGATGCCTGGCTTGCAAGCCCCGGTCACAGAGAAAATATTTTAAACAGCGGGTTTACTGAAATAGGAGTTGCTGTTAAAGAAGGTTTTTATGAAAGTAAAAAAACATGGCTGGCAGTACAGGTTTTTGGACGCCCCGCATCTGATTGCGCAAAACCAAGCGATGATAAAAAAGAACAAATAGAAAGCAATGAAAAAAAATTAGATAATATCCAAATTCAAATCAATTCAAAACGTCAGGAGATAGAAAATTCATCAAGAAAATGGGGTGCCTCCTATAATGAACTCGTCAAAGAGTATAACAACCTTGTAAACGAATATAATTCCATTTTAGACGACCTAAGGATATTAATAGATACATATAACACAGAGGTAAACACATTCAATACTTGTATTAAATCGTAATAGAAATTTACCTCATAAATCTTGTAATATTAAAAAATGAACAAAAAATCAACTGCAATTTTTATATCATTGTCGATTTTGATTTTACTTGGTCTTGCGGGAGGTTTGTTTTGGGAAAAAATAAAAGGTCTCGTTCCCGCCATACTTCCAAGTCCAGAAGATATTACAAAACTTGAAACCCTTCCCTTAAATATTCCTAATAGATTTCAAATTTCTATTTTTGCAAAAAATCTCAATGAACCACGAGATATATATATAAACCAAAATATTCTTCCAAACACGATCCTCGTAAGTGACACAAAGGATGGAAAAATTATCGCTCTTAAAGACACAAATAAAGATAACGTAGCAGATGAAAAAATCTTTATCCTTGAAAATTTAAAGAGTCCCCACGGCATCGAAATACAATGTAACAATGAGAAAAACTGCCTGCTTTACATTGCCGAAAGCGGAAAACTGACAGAGTACACATTCGACCCAAATTCTTTGAAAGCAATCTTTAAAAGACAGCTTGCAGAATTACCCGATAGTGGCATTCATTTCACGCGATCACTTCTATTTTTACCGACACCAAATAATAACCGCTTACTGGTTTCAGTCGGCTCCTCATGTAACGTTTGTAATGAAAAAGACGACAGGCACGCAAAAATTCTAGTAATAAACGTAAACAATAAAACCCCAAAACTTGAACCTTATGTAACAGGTCTTAGAAACAGTGTTTTTATGATTACTGACAGCAAAACCAAAAAAGTCTATGCAACCGAAATGGGACGCGACCTTCTAGGCGACATTACGCCACCAGATGAAATAAATATAATTACCGAATCAAAAAACTATGGCTGGCCAACATGCTATGGAAAAAACATACACGATACAGAGTTTGATAAAAACACTTACATTAGAAACCCATGCATGGAACCATTTGAAACCGAAAGCTTTATAGACATTCCGGCCCACTCTGCGCCCCTAGGCTTGGAATTCACCCCAAAAAACTGGCCAAAAGAATATGAGGGACTACTTGTTTCCTATCACGGCTCATGGAATAGATCTGTTCCAACTGGCTATAAAATCGTTCTTTTTGATATAAACAACCCAAATAAACCATCAATCGATATAGTAGGCGGTTGGCTAAAAGACAATGGAGCTATCGGCAGGCCAGTGGATATTGAAAAATATGATGATAACTCCGTACTTGTATCAGATGATAAATCGGGCGTAATCTACAAACTGACATATGGAAAATAACCCGAAAACAACAATTGTTATCTGCACATATAACGAATCAAAAAATATCGTCCCTCTCATAGAAGAAATCGAAAAGCTTAATGTCGTAAATCACGATTATGTGATTATAGACGACAATTCACCTGACAAGACAGGAGAAATTATAGAAAACCTGAAAACCAAATACCCAATCACCCCAATACACCGCAAGAGCAAACTCGGCCTCGGTTCCGCATACATCGAAAGTTTTAAAAAAATTATCGAAAAAAATGAAGCAAACTATATAGTCCAGCTCGATGCTGACTGGTCACATGACCCAAATACCATTCCCAAACTTATCGAAAAAATGACGGACTTTGATCTGGCTCTCGGATCCAGATATATTCCGGAAGGAAAAATAGAAAACTGGAATTTTATTCGCCGCACAATCAGCTCGTTTGCAAACTGGGGCGTAAGAAAAGTTTTAAAAGTTCCATACCACGACTTAACAGGAGGTTTCAAATGTTACAAAAAAGAGGTTTTAAAAAAGATCGATTTAAACTCCATAAGCTCTACCGGATACAATTTTCAAATCGAAACCACATACCTTGCTCATTTGGCAGGATTTAAAATATGCGAAATCCCTATCACATTTACAGAACGCCGCGATGGAGAATCAAAATTTAATATTGGAATAATGCTTGAAAGTTTTATCAAAGTTCTAAAGCTAAGGAAAAAGCATGAGTAAAAAATTTCATAAATACGCACTAATCAGCATTCTTGTAGTTTCAGCAATACTTCGAATATGGAACTTAGGACTCGGTGATCCAATAAACGACGAAGTTCTCATTGCTTTTAGAGCTCTGGGCCTTATTGATTTTGATGCGGCAGAATTTCAAACAACTCCTTTCGAATGGTTCGATATAGCAAACGGAACCATATCTCACTCTGGAATCCCATCTTGGGCAAAATTTTCTTTTCATGACCACCCACCATTTGCCTTCTGGATTCAACACATATTCCTAACAATTTTCGGTACGGCTGTATGGGCCTTCAGGCTCCCTTCAGCGCTATTTGGTATTGCATCGGTATACTTACTTTATAAATTAGGAAAGTCTCTTTTCAACAAAAACATAGGCCTTCTATCAGCCCTTTTTATAGGTATTACAGTAAACCATGTTCACATGTCTAGGGTTGGCATGCAGGAAGCATATGTCATATTTTTTATCATCCTCACAGCTTATCTCTATACGCTTTCCATAAATAAAAACCCAAAGTGGTTTATTGCCGCAGGTATTTCAATGGGATTCGCATTTCTTACGAAATATACAGCTTTCCTTCTTATTCCGTGGCTTATTATCCATCTTGCGATCTCGAAGCCAAGACTTTTTAAAAACAAAAATCTCTGGATAGGAATTCTTTTATCAATCACTGTTTTTTCGCCGGTGATTTTGTACAATCTCGCTCTCTACAACGCTACAGGGCACTTTGATTTCCAGTTTTCATATCTTTTTGGACAGCATCCGGAAGTTTGGCAAAAAGCGCCGGGAAAAGAAATTGGCTCTGTTGGCAATCGTTTTTCCAATTTCTTTGCGTGGATAAAAGACATCAATTCCCTCCCCTATCTCATCTTAGGTTTTTTGAGTTTTCTCTGGATTGGTTTTGAATGTGTAAAAAAAAATAAACGCGCCCCCAAAGAAAAACTTTTTATCCTTTTAGGCGCCCTGATAACATTTCTATATATTATTTTTATCACCGGCCCCGCATATAGATTCCTATCAATGCTAACCCCATTCTTCGCCATATTTATCGCGCTCGGAATAGAAAAACTACAAACGCTGATAAAAAAAGAGTTTCTATTTAAAGGCATTTTGGGAATTTTTATTGCATTTGAATTATTAAACACAGCAAACAGCCAACTACTCGCCTACCCAAAAGAATCAAACATACTTTTTACAACTAAAATCCGTGACGATAAATACAGTTGGGGCTATAACGAACTCGAAACTTTTCTAAAAACCGAACTACAGGAAACCTACCCCGCAGTGATCTTTAATAAAAAATATGCATTTTTGGAAAACTTGCAGAAAATCGGTGTAACTAGAGCAAAAGTAAAAAACTATAAATCCTACCCCGCTCTCTTCATATACGACCACGACATTTTTAATTTTGCCCAACTTTGGAGCTATGACAGAAGATTTATGTATGAAGGCTGGCCGTTCATTCCCACAGAAGAGTATTACAAACTCCTCGAACAATACGGACAGGATTATCTTAAAAAATCAGGATTTCATAATTATTATTTTATTATTCCAACAAAAGCGCTCGAACTTCGACGCATGACCCCGATTACAACGCTCGGCCCCGCCCTCGAGGACGAACTTATCTCACAAGGAAAAGAACCAATAGAAATAAAAGATCCTAAGGGAGATACGGTTTTTCATGTGTATAAATGGTCTGATTAGGGCATGTTATAATACACAAATAATGCTATTCAAAACCAAGGGTTTAAAAACGCAACTAATAATATTAGTTGTAATTTATTTGATTTTGATAGGCATTTACTACTACGTAAGACATCTATAAAAATGCCAAAGAAAAAGACACCAAAATTCATCTTCATAACAGGCGGCGTAATGTCCGGAGTCGGCAAGGGCATAGCCGCCTCTTCTATTGGCAAGATAATGCAGGCGAGGGGTTTTAAAGTAACCGCTTTAAAAATCGACCCTTACGTAAACGTAGACGCCGGCACAATGAATCCCACAGAGCACGGAGAGGTTTTTGTATTAAGCGACGGCACAGAGTGCGATCAGGACATGGGAAATTACGAAAGGTTTCTCGAGTGTGAACTCACAAGCGCAAACTATATAACAACCGGTAGTATATACCAGCGCGTTATCGAGAAAGAAAGAAATCTCGAATATCAGGGAAAGTGTGTTGAGGTTGTTCCACATATTCCACTCGAAGTTATTGATAAAATTGAGAACGCAGCAAAACTTGCCGGAGCAGATATTGTCATTACAGAAATTGGCGGAACAATTGGTGAATACCAAAACATTCTATTTTTGGAAGCTGTAAGGATGATGAAATTAAAAAGTCCCGGCCACGTTGCGACAGTTCTTGTCAGCTTCCTGCCTCTACAAGGAAAAGACAGCGAGTTAAAAACAAAACCAACCCAATACGCAGTAAGAAGTCTAAACAGCGCCGGCATACAGCCAGACATTATTATAGCAAGAGCATCCGTTGCGCTTGATAAAAAACGAAAAGAAAAAATTGCTTTTAACTGCAACATGGAAGAAGCCGACGTTATATCAGCCCCAAACGTTGAAAATATTTACGAAGTTCCTCTAAATTTTGAACGTGAGAAATTAAGCGCGAAACTGGTTAAAAAACTAAATCTAGAATCAGATAAAACTGATTTAAAATCATGGAAAACTCTTGTTCGAAATACAAAAAATCCTAAAAAAACACTTCAAATAGGAATTGTTGGAAAATATTTCGGTACGGGCAATTTTACTCTAGCCGATTCATATATTTCAGTCATCGAGGCCATACGCCATGGAGCGCAAGCAAAAAAAGTAAAAGCAGAAATCACTTGGGTTGATTCCAGCAGCTTTGATCCAAAAGAAAATAAATCATGGCGCAGTAAAATTAAATCTCTAAATAAATTTGACGGTATCCTCGTACCGGGAGGTTTTGGCAGCAGGGGTGTTGAAGGGAAAATTAAGACGATACAGTTTGCCAGAGAAAATAAAATCCCATATTTGGGACTTTGCTATGGAATGCAGCTTGCAGTCGTAGAGTACTCACGAAATGTTGCCGGGTTAAACAAAGCGCACACCGTAGAAGTTCACGAGAATACCCCACATCCCGTCATTGCGGTTCTTCCCGAACAGGAATTAAACATAGAAAAAAAACGCTATGGCGGAACCATGCGCCTAGGAACATATAAAGCGGTTTTAAAAGAAAAAACACTTGTTCACGGAGCATACAAAAAATCACACGAATCAAAATCTTCAACCCTTAAATCAAAAGTTTTCAATTCAATTATTGATGAACGACACAGACACAGATATGAAGTTAATCCGGAGTATGTCGAGATACTCGAAAAAAACGGTCTCACTTTTTCAGGAACATCAGAAGACAAGCGCCTCATGGAAATCATCGAACTCCCAACAGAAATACACCCATTCTTCGTAGCCACACAATTTCATCCCGAATTCAAATCAAAGCCATTATCACCACACCCAATATTCGAGTCATTCATAAACGCCAGCATCGAATCAAACAAGATAAAATTGCACAAGACAAACAAATAATCTAAATCTGCCAGCCCAAACAAAAACCCCATAGCGAAACGCATGGGGTTCTGCAAACGTACGACATCATCGTAAAAAGTTTGTTGAAAAAAGGAACAATGAAGCAGACAAAACAAAAATACAAAAAACAAGAAAAAGGAAAGACACTGTTTCAGAAAAACGTTTACTAGAATAATCAGAAGCTCCGAAATACCAAACACCGATCACTGCCAACGCCGCTACAATCGCTTCAATCAAATATTCCGTTTTCATTTTTCTCTCCTTCTTTAATCAACGAAAAAAATAAAAAAGAGTCTAGTCGGGACCTTAGCACACACCACAAGGGAGCCCAAATCCTCCGTCAATGTGCGCGTTACCCGACTAGACTCAGCTAACCAAATATTACCACGCAGAAATCTTATGTCAATTAAAAACCCCTCGTCTCCGCAAACGCAGAAACGAGGGTGTGGCCTGACGTGCTTTGGCTAGACTTTCCAGTCTCAAGAGACTGGTCTCGGCAGGTCACGCACTTATAATAATAGCAATTTAAAATATATTGTCAATACCTGTTTTTTTTCATTAACTAGATCAATTAGTCGTTACATGTCGCATTTAACATTCCACAATCTTCAGTATTTAGTTTTCAGTTTCAAGTTTTCGGTTTTTAGTTGTAAGTCTTAAGTCTTAAGTTTTCGTCTTCGGTCATTAGTATTTGGAATTTATTTGTAATTTGGGATTTGGAATTTAATTAGGTCAATTAGATTAATTATCATGCCGAAGGCAGATCCTCCTCCGGAGGAGCAATTAGAAATTAGTCGTTAGTCTTCAGTTATTAGTTTTTAGTTGCTAGTTGCTAGTCTTTAGTTGTAAGTTGTAAGTCACATTGTTTTACATATAACATTTCACATGCCACAATATTGTTATGAACTTTCTAAGCAAAGCAAAACAATCAGCTATAAAAAATAAAACATGCATCCTTCGTGCTGGCTTCGACATACAAAATAAAAATGAAACACTCCGTCTCGAAGCCACTCTTCCCACACTCAACCTTCTTTTAAAAAATGATGCAAAAATTATTATTATCGCTCACCGTGGCCGACCAAAAAAAACATACTCTTTAGGAAAAAAAGTAAAAGCAAATAAAGACGAAACCCTCGCTGTAACACTTCCCTACTTTAAAAAAAATCTTAAAACCCAAATAACCCTCGTTTCAGATTTTAATCTCAAAACCCTTAAAGAAAAAATCAAAAAATCAAAACCTAAAACAATCTTCCTTCTCGAAAATATCCGACTTATTAAAGGCGAAGAAAAGGCAGACCCAAAGCTCGGCAAAGCCCTTTCAGAACTTGGAGATTTTTATATAAATGACGACTTTGCCGCAGCACACAGGTCAAACTCCTCAATAACAGAGATTCCAAAACACATACCATCCTATGCAGGTCTTCTTCTCGAAGCTGAAATAAACGCACTCAGAAGAGCAACCAGTAAACCCAAAAAACCGTTTGTTGTAATCGTAGGCGGAGCCAAAGTGCCGGAAAAAATTTCCGTTGTCGGAAAGCTACTGCCAACAGCCCAAACATTCCTCATCGGCGGCATAGTGGCTACAACATTTCTAAAAGCAAAAAACCTTGATATCGGCAAGTCAAAATTCGATAAAGAAATGATACAAGCCGCTCAAACTCTCGAAAAAAGTAAAAAAATAATTTTACCCGCAGATTATGTCGTTCACAATGACGAGATTCAGGACATAGGTCCCGGAGCAATAAAAATCTTCAGCACAGAAATTAAAAAAGCATCAACAATCCTCTGGAATGGCCCCATGGGACACTTTGAAGATAAAAGATTTAGAAAGGGTTCGGAAATGATTGCGAGAGCAATAGCAAAGAGTAAGGCATTTTCACTGATAGGCGGCGGGGAAACAACAGAATTAATTAGGGAATTAAAACTTCAAAAGAAGGTTGGCTTTCTCTCAACTGGAGGCGGAGCTATGCTCACCTATCTCGGAGGCGGAGCTATGCCAGCGCTAGAAGCTCTTGGATAAAAGGACAAATTTCTAATTGATCTAATTAACCTAAAAAATGAACAAGAAATTTGATCTTGAAGAAAGAACTGCAAGGTTTGGGGAAAATGTTATTAAATTCTGCAAAAAAATTCCCAAAACCCCTATCACAACACCACTGGTTACACAATTAATAAAATCCGGAACAAGTGTTGGCGCAAATTATTGTGAAGCAGATGACGCAGAAAGAAGAACGATTTCCGACATAAAATAGGAATCTGCAAAAAAAAAGCTAGGGAAAGTAAACATTTTTTAAGAATGATAAACACTACAAATCCAGAATTAAAAGATGAGCTAGTAATATTATGGCCAGAAGCAAAAGAATTAAATCTTGATTTCAATAAAATTTATCAACGATTAAAAGAAAAAAAGTAGTTTAGAAATTGGTTATTAGAAATTAGGTCAATTAGAGCAATTAGATTAATTTATGAAAAAAATTATCATTCTCTTCCATGGAAATTGTCACGATGGTTTCGGAGCCGCATGGGCAGCATGGAAAAAATTCGGCGCCAAAGCAGAATACATTCCAATCCTTCACAACGATCCTCCACCAAAAGGATTAAAAAACAAAAAACTATTTTTTCTTGATATCACCTATAAAGGTGAGATATTGGACAAAATAATAAAAGAAAATGACGTTACGATTATAGATCACCATGTAAGCGTAAAAGAAGAAATTAAAAAAGCTCCTAATCATGTCTATGGCGAAAAAAATTCCGGATCAGTTCTTGCGTGGCAATATTTTCATCCAAATAAAAAAGCACCATGGCTTCTTCGCTATGTTGAAGCAGGAGATCTCTGGGATTTTTCACTTCCAAATTCAAATGAGGTTCGTGTCGCTATAGAAACAAATCCTATGGAATTCAAAAAATGGAACAGGATGCAAACAGAAATCGAAAATCCGCAAAAAAGAAAGACATATATTATTCAGGGAAAAGCGATTCTTACATATAGAGATTCAGAGGTAAACGAACTCGCAAAAAACGCAGATGTAGGCATTTTCGATAAAAGAAAAATTTGGATTGTAAATTCAGCAACAGAAAGATCAAAAACAGGCGCAGTGCTCGCAGCAAAAAAATTTCACATAGCTCTAATCTGGAACAGAGTTGGAAACCAAATCAGAGTTTCTCTTCGATCAGATAGTCATGTTGACGTCTCAAAGATAGCTCAAAAATATGGCGGCGGGGGCCACAAACAGGCAGCAGGGTTTACCCTAGACGCCTCAAAACCCCTCCCGTGGAGATATGTCAAAAGAGAAAAGAGATGAGCGAAAAAAAGAAAAAAGGAATTTGATCATTATTTAAATTAATTTTAAACTTTACAATGTCATTTTCCATTTTGATTTTTCCATTTTAAACTATCCCTAATTCATTCTTCATAACTCATAACCCATGATTCACAATTCCCCTCTCATCATCTATACAGACGGCGGCGCCAGAGGTAATCCCGGTCCTGCAGCGATTGGATATGTTATTGGCGAAAAAACCTATGGCGAAGCAATAGGCTCCGCAACAAACAATATTGCCGAATACAGCGCAGTAATAGCAGCCCTCAAAAAAGCAAAACTTCTAATCGGAAAAGACAAAGCAAAAAAAACCGATGTTAAAGTCAACATGGACAGCGAGTTAGTTGTCCGCCAAATGAACGGAGAATATAAAATCAAAGAACCAGAACTCCAAAAACTATTCATTGAAATCTGGAACTTAAAACTCGACTTTAAGTCTGTCTCCTTTTCACATATCCCAAGAGAGCAAAACCGCGAAGCAGACAGACTTGTAAACGAAGCTCTAGATAAAGAAAAATCAAAGTTGTTTTAATAAAATACTGCCTACGTCATAAGACGCAGGCAGCACTACCTCTCTCGCCGAGAGGCAAGGCTGAAGCGGGTTAGGCTTCAACGAGACGCTGGATCACCTCTCTTTCAACGAGACCAAGGTTGCTTTTTAGACGAACCATAGGCGTCTCCTTGTCAAGAAGCGAATCCACATTTCTGTTTGAGCAACAGAAATGCTTCAAACAAAATTATAGCATAAAATAAAAAATCACCTCGTCTTCGACTTTTTCAAGTCAAAAACAAGGTGAGTATTCCGTTTGACTGCTTTAAAAAGCTAATCAAACCGATTTATCAAAAAACGAATCAAAAAAAACAGAGTCACTACCAAAACTGCAAACAAAAGAAAAACGAGAACAAAAACCATTCCGAAAGACATCGATTTTTCTCCTCAAAAAAAGCGAGACATACACCTTCACTCTATGTGTGAATCTTCCTCCCAATATTTATCCTTTAAAGAGTTAAGGAGCCAAAGAACAATACCCATCAAGACCACTAAGACTGAACCTACAACAAACTCCATAAGACACCTCCAAAAAAACCAATCAACAATATAATGAATAGAAATATATAAAAAGTAAAGTAAATAACAAAAAACCGCTGGAAATTCCAGACGGTTCTTTGTTGTCGGTAGCCTATAAGCCGGATTCTGTTTTACCTCGCCGAAGATCTAGCGAAGGCGGATTTTATCTCGCCCGCAAAACTTGGATAGATAAACGATAGCCATCTATCTAGCCCTGCAATTACTCACAGGGTCAAGCGACTCTTTCTCCCGCTTCGCGGGGGAACACGGTCTTGCACTCAGTAAGGATTTAGCCGTTTCATCCTTCAATTTCGCTCAGGGCAAGCTTCCTGTTATTCACAAAAAGCATAGCATGATGAGCTTATATGAAGGTTATCCCGCCTTATGTGGGACTCCATATCTTTTCAAATATGGACGTCACTGCTCGCACCTCGCCCCCCCACCTGCGCGGGGGGTGACGGCCGTTAGCTCCGACGCTTCAATAAATAATCATCAAAGAAGTCGGAGTCCGAGCCTTTTAAAACATCGGACCGCTACCTTTTTATCCCGCCTTCGCGGGAGAGTGTCCGGACTTTCCTCTATTACTTGCCCAAATCCGCAACTAGCAGAAAGACAAATAACAGCGACTATCCAGCTACCGACAATAGAAATATAGCATATTGACAAAATACTGTCAAATATGCTATAAAAGATGTGCGTCTGACCCTTAACAAAAGAAAATGAGGTAGAGGTGTTTTTAAAAGGTATTGGTTTTATTGCTCTTATTTCCCTCGCGCTCATCGGTTTTAGGGGAGGGGCATCAAGCATCCTTCCCGCTGTAATGAAACCGGAACGCAAGGTGGCGGCAGAAATCTCTGCCTACTGCCCTTGCTCAAAGTGCTGCGGACCGTTCGCCGATAGGCGAACCGCGGTTAACTGGAGTGCATGGAATCAAACAGGAGTCGCCGCCGACTTCGATCTCATCCCCAAGGGGACGAAGATCGACATCCCCGGCCTCGGAACCCGCATCGTAGACGATACGGGTCCGTGGGTAAGAAAATTTGGCCCACGCGGAGAAATTCGTCTGTGCGTCCGTTTCCTTACACACAAGGAAGCCGTCGAGTGGGGTAAAAAAACCCTCCCCGTCACCATTCACTAGAACTACAAGGCCCCGCACCGCGGGGCCACAACTCTAAGCAAAATCAATTACCATTTCAATAATTCTTAATTCATTATTCATTATTCGTAATAACAATCGGCGTTCTCGTAAACTCTCTCGCAGTTATATACCCAAGCCCGAAACTCAAGGTACTTACAAGAAAAAACAAAACAAAAAAGAAAACTTTTTTTCTATGCTTTTCAAAAAACTCACTCATATAATCAAATATATCTCTAGGAAAATAATTTTATTCATATATTTGTTCTTTATTTTAAAACTAATCAATTTTAAATTTTAAACTGTAATTTTGATTTTTAAATTTTTATTTTTTAATTTTAAAAGTACTTCTCCCAAATATGAAACAGCTCTTTAGTAGCTCGTATATCCCCCACATTATATTTAGCAATATCTAAAAATTTTCCCTCTTCAAAAAGTCTCGCCACATCATCACCATTCACACCATCTTCTTTAGGGCTTTTTATCCCAAACGCCCTGCACCACAAATGCATCCCTCCCTTCCTTCTAACAGCACCATAAAAAGAAAACTGATCAAAAAGATCAACGTGAACCGCGCCAGAATTTTGATATGACAAATACCTGTTCTGCATAAGGTTTACGGTTGGTTTAATACCATGCACCGCAGATTTCACAATAAGAAAAGGCACATCAAACGCCCTACCATTGAATGTAACAAAGACATTTGCATGTTCTGCTATCTCCCAAAACTTTTTTAAAATCTTCTCTTCGGTCATCGCCTCAAAAGTTATTCCATCCTCCTCAACTCTTTCATGTGGTTTTTCCGGCGACTGAAAATATACACCTCCTTTTTGAGAATCGATATCCATGACCCCCACAGCAACAACCTGTCCGGTAAGTGGCGAAAACCCTAATCCATCTTTTAAGTCACGGAGAAGTCTTTCTTTATCAGACTCATCCCCATCATCCCTTACTAGTGAGTGAGTAAGTACATCTTTGGTAATTTCATCAATATTATCAAAATTTTCCCCTACGGTTTCGATATCAAATGCGATTCTTTTCATAGTTGACATATGTGCTTAATTTTACTAGTATTTTAGGCAAATGTCACCAATATCATATCGGTGCGTTAAGACTTAGGTCAATTAGAAATTAGGTTAATTTATTATTAGGTATGGCACATACAAAGTCAGGAGGATCTACAAAATTAGGTAGAGATTCGATATCAAAACGACTTGGCGTCAAGGCAAATCACGGTGAAAAAGTAAACGCCGGAGAGATTATCATTCGTCAAAGAGGCACTCGCTACATCCCAGGAAAGAACGTCGGCAGAGGCGAAGATGACACCCTTTATGCTAAATCAGCTGGTACAGTAGAATTCCTCTCAAAAAAGAAAACAAAATTCGATGGCTCGAGAAGATATATAAAAGTTGTTACTGTTTTGCCTCAACAGAAATAGTAACCGACCCTGTAAGTCCCCGACCAAAATCAATGATCGCCCGATGGTTCCCCAAGGAACGTATCGGGCGTTCTAGTTTTACGCTTCCACCCTCAAATCCTAGCTGTTCTAAAAGCTCTTCAACGTCTTTTGATTTTATAGAATCAAATATTTCCCCCTTAGACCCAACTGCAAGTTTCATGACAATTGGCGAAGTTTCGAGACGAAGCATCTGCTCCTTTACTGTACTCACAAAACTCTCTTCATTGCTATCGCTCTGCTTTTTCAAAGCAGATGTTTGGGAATTCAAAGGCGCAGCAAGTCCTTTTGGAAAAAGGAAATTTCTCGCATAACCATCTGAAACATCCCGAGTCTCCATCTTCCTACCAACTCCTTTCACATCTTTTAAAAGTAACACCTTCATAACCTACTTCTTTCCGCTTACAATCTCAATGGCTTTATCAAGTTGCGGATCAGTTCCGTCTTTAAGATTATCCTCAGTAAAAGGTACTTCGTAATCTGGTTTTAATCCATTTTTCTCGATAGCCTGTCCATTCGGCAAAAGCCAATTTGCAATCGTTATTTTCAGGTTTGAGCCATCGCTCAAAGGATCGAGCTCTTGAACAGTTCCTTTTCCAAAACTAGTCTCCCCTATAAGCTGAACACCTCTCTGGTCACGGAGAGCTCCGGCAAGTATTTCAGAAGCAGAAGCGGAACCACGATTAATAAGCACAACCATCGGAATGTCCTTAAGCGCACCGCTTCCAGTAGTTCGGAAAGTAAGCTCGGGATCAGAACGGAACTGCTCTTTCACCACAACAGAACCTTTCTCAAGGAACCACCCGGCAAGATCAATTGCTGTCTGCAAAAATCCTCCGGGGTTATTTCGAAGATCAAGGATTATTCCATTAACATGTTTTGATACAGCGAGATTGACCACATCGCGAAAATCTCTTGAGAGATTTCCATTAAATGTATAAATCGTAACGTAGAGCAAATTTCCATCAATAATTTTCGAATCAATATTTGGTATCTTTATTTCCTCACGTTTTATAGAAATATCTTTTGGCCCGGGCCATCCGTCACGATAAATTTCGAGCACTACAGCCTCACCCAGTGGGCCTCTTATCTTTTTTACCGCATCATTAACTGTAATTCCTCGTGTAAACTCCCCATCAATTTTTAGAATTTGATCCCCACTCTCAAGACCGGCTTTCTCTGCCGGAGATGCCTTAAGTGGCGCGACAATAACGATTTGATCGTTCCGAACACCAATCTCAGCGCCTATCCCGCCAAAATGACCATTAATATCTTCGGAAAACTTTTCCGCCTCACCATTATCACCTCGTAGTAGAATCGTATTTTGATCTCCAAAAGAACCGGCTACTCCGGCAATAGCCCCATAGAGCATATCCTGTTCCGATACATTAGCTCCCTTGATATGAGTATCCTTCAGTTTTTTCCAAGCCTCCCAAAAAAGATTAAAATCAAGCGAACTTTCGTTAGCTGATGGGTTGCTGATACCCTCCAAAACAAGTTTTTCTGGGTATTGCCTCCCGACTTTATAACCAACAAAATAAGCGCCTCCTAAAAGCGCGACTGATAAAATAACGACTGAAAAAAGCTGGATAAAACGTCCTGAAAAAATGCGTTTAAAGTTCATGTGAAAAAAATAAGCATCTCAGACACTCTTAAGAATACTACATGAAAATAACGAATGTAAAGCCATGAATAATCTTGTAGGAAAGAGTGCCAACTGATACCATTCAAGAGGACAAATGAAGAAATTTAAAGCATGAAACCGTTTGAAAGAGAAGGAGAGGAATACTTTAAAACCCTTAAAGACCGAGGAAAAACATCAAAAGTCCATCGTTCTTATCAGCTTATAGGGCTGGAAATTGCGGACATATTGAGTGACAGAGGCCATAAATCTCTATATATCAAAATGGCAAAAGAAATGGATCAAAATCGTCTTTTAGAAATCGCAAAAAGTGTTATAGAACGAAAAGATGTAAAAAATCCGGGAGCCTACTTCATGCGTCTTATTGAAATAGAAAAAAGTGGAAAAAACAAAAAAGTATGAGTGTTCTACCAATTTTAAAAATTGATGACAAAAAAGAAGAATCTTTTTTACGAAAAAAAACCAAAACAGTTGACATAGACAACCTAAATAAAAAAGAGATGCGCGATTTAATAAAAAAAATGCGCGCCACAATGAGAGATGCTGACGGAGTTGGTCTTAGTGCAAATCAAATAGGGCTCGATATGAGTCTATTTATCGCCGAGCCGCCGATCGACGAAACTGGTACAAAGCCAAAATTTTACGTAATTATTAATCCTGAAATTGTAAAAAAATCAGGCGAGTTAGATGTAATGGATGAAGGGTGTCTAAGCGTCCCGGAAAGGTTCGGGCCAGTAGAAAGAGCCGACAAAATAACGATCTCCGGCTTTGACCAAAATGGTAAGAAAATAAAAATCAAAGCATGGGGTTTCCTAGCTCGCATATTCCAGCACGAGATAGATCACCTAAACGGAAAACTTTTTATAGACCACGCAAAAAAAATACGCAAACGTGACAAAGATAAATAATTCAGAACTTGTTTAATCCATGATTCACGATCCAAAATTCATATTTTTCGGAACTCCCCGCTTCGCAGAACTGGTTCTAAAAGAACTTCTAGACGCAAACCTTCTACCAGGAGCTGTTATTTGTAATCCCGATCGTCCGGTAGGTAGAAAAAAAACTATAACCAAACCGGCAGTAAAAAGACTGATAATCGAAAAAGAATTCGAAAATAAAATAAAAATCCTTCAACCGGAAAACTCACAGGAAATTCTGACAATATTATCAGGCATTTCAAAACCCGATATCGCTATCGTAGCCGCTTATTCAAAAATCTTACCCGCAGACATCATAAACCTACCAAAATTAGGCACATTAGGAGTTCACCCCTCGCTTCTTCCGAAATATCGAGGCGCTTCACCTATCCAATCCGTCATTTTAAGCGGTGAAAAAGAAACCGGAGTAACAATATACAAACTCGATGAAAAAATGGATCACGGCCCGATACTAGCTCAAGAAAAACAAACACTAAATGGAGATGAAACTTATCTGGACCTTGAAGAAAAATTGGCAATTTTAGGCGGAAAACTTTTAGTAAAAACCATACAAGACTACACGTCAGGCAACTTCGAGTTAAAAGAACAAGACCACAAAAATGCTACTTTTACCAAAAAAATATCAACCGACGACGCATTTATTGATGAAAGCGACTTAATGTCAGCCCAAAATGGAGAAAATGCAGAAGAAATATATAGAAAAATCAGAGGTTTCAACCCAGAACCGGGCGCATGGACTATCAAAAACGGCAAAAGAACAAAACTCCTCGAAGCAAAGATAATAGACAAAAAGCTTGTCTTAACCCTCATTCAAGAGGAAGGTAAAAACCCTCAAAAACCCTTATAAAATATAGGTGTTTTACCACACCTATTGACAAACATTTTAAATAAAAGTACGATATACAGCGGAACATATAAATATAAGTGGCGCCCAATATAAGGAGAAACGCCTTCACCTAGCGCAAAACGCAAGAAGTCCTAGCGGCTTCTCGCAGGCAAGCCTAAGGTAATGAGCTCGCCTGCCGCATTAACCTTTACCTGCGCTTTCGCGCGCGTCAAAAGGAGGTGTGCCTTCGAATAGCACAGAAACAACCCCACCGACCCGTTCGGTGGGGCTCTTTTTTTATTTAAATAATTTTAAAAATCTTTAGTCATCAAGCTACCGTCGCTACCCACTAACTCACCTAATTTCTAGTGGCTTAAATCAGTTGTAAGTTGTCAGTCCGAGCGAATCGAGGTCACAAGTCGCACCGAAGAATTTCCTTCTCCCATTTAATCTTAAGTCATAAGTTTTAGGCCATTAGGTCGTAAGTATTTGGAATTTATTTGTAATTTGGGATTTGGAATTTAATTAGGTCAATTAGAAATTAGATTAATTAGTAATCTTTTATTCCCATAATTCATTATTCTTAATTCATAATTCATATTTAAGGTATAATTAACTCGTGAAGAAAATTTTAAAAACATTCGCTTTTTTCCCCCTTTCCCTCATCGCTCTTCTCTTTTTTATCCTGAGCGTAATCGAAGGACCTCTCATCGCTCATGCCCATGGCTCTCCCTTTCTTGAATTTGCGCCGGATATTTCCGACCGACTCAAAGTTTCAGATGTAGCAACGCCTGCGCAGGAATTTCAGCCCAAAAACGACTTCTTAGGAGCATTCGATCTCTGGGTAGATAACGAAGGATCAGCAGGTTCTGCAACCTTTGAAATCATTGACCAAAATGGATCCGTTGTTGCAAGAAAAACACAAACCATTCCCCACCTACCAGCTGTCTGGAGCGGAAATCAAATTCACGTTGACCTCGACAATACCATTAGTATTTCAAGCGAAGAAACATACAGAGTCCGCATAGTAAGCGGCCCACCACAACTCTATTTATACTACGCAGACAAAACCCAACTTCTACAACACAACACACTCTATTACTCAGAATATTTTATAAGATCCGCATGGCTTGGAAACACAGAACAAAATTTTGCATTTAAAATAATCATCTACGAAGTTGAAGACACCGCTCCGCCTATTATCACAAACGCAACCACAACGGAGGTAAATTACTACACAGAAAGAATAGAATTTAACGCAAACGAGCCAATTGATTTTAAAATAGATTACGCGCCAATAGACGGAGAGGAAAAATCTACAAGTTATACCGGAACATTTCGAGTATGCGAGCCAGTTGCCTGTGGCGCGAATCTCACAGTCGAACCAGGTAAAAAGACATATGCCTATACGATCACCGCAAAAGATGAATGGGGAAACGAAGGGACAAAGGTAGGCACGTTTATTAGCCCACCATCTCCACCTACCCCAACGCCAGACCCGTCAGCCTCACCAGACACAACACCCGGAGCCACAACCACACCAGAATCAACATATTCTCCATCACCAGACCTAACTCCTCCAACAATCACAAATTCCCGCATCATCGACTTAACTTCAAACAGCGTACGCATAAGCTGGACAACAAACGAAGCCGCCACAAGCAAACTTTATATATACAAAGGAAATACTTTAATAACAACCGAAGAAGACGCAACTTACGAACTCGAACACTTACTTGGCACTTCAAATATACTAACGCCAAAAACTTCATATACCGCAAAACTCGAAAGCAAAGACTCGAGCGGAAACATTGGAGCAACCTCCTTCAGCTTTCTCACAGAAGAAGTTGATTCCGACAATCAAAATAACAATAACAAAAAACAGCCCAACGAAGACGAAGATGTTTCGCTTTCTCCTGAAAATGGCGGCACGCTTACATGGAACACAAAAGAAGACCCACCGGAAGGTTTTCGCATAGATATTTTTGACGAAAATAATCACTATATCGGACAAAGAATCCTTTCAAAAGACAGCCGAGGATGGGAACTCGATCTCCCACCAGGAAATTACAAAATCGTTCTCTACAAAGATGAAGGCGAATATTATGAAAAAGTAGGCAAATTTCTCTCAATTAAAGTGAGCGGAAATATTTACGGAAAGTTTAAAAAACAAATATATTTTGGAATCGCTGGCATGTTGGTACTCACAGGTATAGCAAGTTATATTTGGAATAAAAAACGCTACCCAAAACCAAAAAAGAAAAAAATGGAGACAGAGAAAGACACAACCTACGAAGCCAACCGCCCATACTAGTAATGCCAAATGTAAAAAGTAAAAAGCACACTGTTTAAATAATTAAAATCACATTTTACATGTCACATCAAACATATCGCTAATGTATCTCCTCCCACGAAATCGTCTCATATTCGTCAGAAGTGAGCGGAAATCCTGGCGGAGGCCCGAATAAAAGGTTTGCATCATATATCAGGTTTCTGTTTGCATATCCCGAACAATAAATCCCACCACATGACCAGCTAAACCCATACCTCTCATTTGTCCCAATCATTCCATAAAGTGTAATAGTGTCCCTATATGCTTCCTCGCCACAGTAATTTTGATTACCGCTTGGAGCTTTATAATAATATCTTCCAACACGTCCATTCTTTGCGATAATAGCTCCGTCAATTCTTAAATCATCCTCGCTATAAAGACCAACATTTATGTCATTCTGCGCAATAAGGCCAATAACATCAGTGCCATCATAATTTGTATAAAGCAGATCATGATTAACATTGATACTTGTCTGAGTCCCAGGATTTTCAGGAAATTTCGCGGATGCAACAGTAATTCTTTGTCCATCAATCTGCCCGCTAACCCACAAAAAATCCTCAACAAAGATTAAACCATTATTCGGCATTGGATACGTTCCAACAGATGTCGTTGCATTAATACTCCAAATCCCCCAGTCATTATCACTGATTTGGTCAGAGCATCCGTTTGGCTTACGCTTGAGATCTGTAGCTTTTGAAATAGTATATGTGTCATCAGGATGAAAAACTATTTCATATCCGTGTGTACCAGAATCTGGGTAATAAGCCCCATTTGTTTGCGCATCAGTTTTAATCTGCGCAAGGTCAGCAGCAATACCAGTAAAATCAATTGCGGGCACAGGAAAATCTCTTCCAGCCATAAACACATCCGGCCTATTTGGAACTGGCGAGGGTGGAAGAGGATCGGCAGGATCTACGTGAGTATGCACGCCAAAATCATACTGCCCCGAGTGATCTGGGTCATTATAAGAAGCAACCGCGCTAGTAATAATATTGTGCGCAATACCGTCAAAGCGAATTCCCCCGTTTGAATGAATCGGCCCAAAAACTTCAGTTCCTTCGCCAAATCTCATTGTGTCATTTGCCGCAACAGCAAATTTTGCAAAAGAAGATATGCCGAGCTTAGCTTGTATAGTTCTCGATACAGACGCATCCGAATACAACCTTCCAGTCGAAGTAAGCGTAACAATAGTTGTACCAGAAAGCGGTTCAACAGAAAGCTCTATTTCCCCAATCTGTTCCCCATCCTTATCATAATAAGGCAAAGTATATGGCCCTGGCTGGCCCGTTCCATTTGTATAATCAGTCGGATCATGTGCAAGATGCCACCTATAGTATTCAATCCCCGCCTCCGCTACTTGAAACGCCTGTTCAGAGTTATACGCTCGAAATGTAGAGTTTATGCTATAAAGCGCAAGGTTAATCAGAACCGCAATAAAAACTACTGCCAATGCAGACAAAACAAGTGCTTGAATTAAAATCTGCCCACCCTGTCCACCATTAAAAGCAGTTTTTAGTTTTAAGTTTTTAGTTTTAAGTTTTATATTCATTCTCCTGTTCTTAAATTTCTCAAATTAATTTGACTGGAAACAGTTATAGGTGGCGGTGGAAGTAGCGGATTATCATCAACAATTAAAGAGATCTTAACTAATCGAACATCTGAAGGAACGACTGGATCAGCAAGAGGCGTAGAAGTCCCTTTATAATCAGAACCAAAATACGAAAATATCGGAGTCGAAGTAGCCGCAATATGTTTTAATATGGGTCGCAGAGATTCAGAAGCTGTCGAGGTGCTATACGTCAAAGGGTTACCTTCTGGCTTTATTATACTCTGCATAAGAGTATCGCCCTGTAGAAAATAATGAACACGTTCACGATAAGAGTCAGAATCAACATTGCTATAAAAAGCAAATGAATTGGGTTCAGTTATCTCGAGCGCAAACCCACCCACATTTGATTGCCCCGCAGATCTTACTTGTGGAGCAATTATTGTCATAGCAGATTGAGCATCTCTATAAGCAATAAACGAATCATTTAGAAAACCATTTACAGAAAAAATATCCCTCTGAAGCGTTATAAGTACACCGGATAACACCGCCAAAATTGAAAGACTTATTAAAAGCTCGATTAAAGTAAATCCCTGCTTTGATTTAATAAATTTTTTCATATTAAGAAGAAGGATCTAAAAATACCTCAATCTCCTCCCACGAAGAACCAACCGTAATTGTTTGAGAGTAAGAATCGTAACCGGAATGGGAAACGTCTAAAGTATAAGACCCCGAAGACAAACCGTGAAAAAACGCCTGCCCTGGTGGAACACATTCTGAAGCGTATGTTAAAGTCACATCAGAAACATTTGGCGTAAATGAAGTACTAGCTGTAGAAAGATAAATTTTATATTTAAAATACCTATCACCATTATGATCTGTATTTATATCAGGTGATGTAGTTGTATAAAAAGTATTTGAAGTCCCATCAGGTCCCAAAAAATCCCAACTCAAAGGTGAACTAGTTGTAGCCGTTGCGATTTGGATTTTTAGCGGATCCGAGCCGGTATCAGGTGACTGATTTGTTGGGTTATAAGAAATAGTATAAAAAGTACTATCAGAACCCGTATCAAAAGTTGACGATGTTAAAAATCCCGAACTTACATATGTAGTCGTCGAAACCTGATTTAAAGTAAGATCTCCAACAGGGTTGTCGACAGATATATTACCATCCTGACTCTCATATCCTGTAAGATCTCCAAAGTCAGCCTGTCCTGACCCTCCCGACCAATCAGTCTGATTAAATGAACCGCGTCCTGTAGTTATTGTCTCATCGTACCCGCTTTTTGTGAGATTAACTACTGTATTTGCGATTGGGAGCAAAGTAACAGAATCCTTAACAGTTACAAGTAGTGCCTGCGGGTCTTTAGGCTGGACAACGATTTTGAAATCCTGAGTCGAATTTGGTAAAAGGTTTAGCGGTATATTTGGTATTGTACCCGCTACATCATACGAAGAATTACTAAACGACATAGAGTACGCGTCCCACTCAAGATTTGAAACAGTTCTAGTTCCACCACTTCCTGTGGTAAAACCGTTTGAATATTTCAAAATATCTGGAGTGGTTCCAATAAGCTTTGCGCCAGAAAGAGTGAAGTTTATACTTCCCACCGGCGAACACGACTCCGTAAGACTCGAAACACCAAGAGTGCTTACACGATCGATAGCAAAAGTAACACTAGTAACTTGACCGGTAGCAACAGTAACCGGAAGTTTTACAGGGTTTGGTACCGAAACACTCGGCTCATATGTTTGATCCGTAGAATAACCCGTCTTTGAAACAGTAATGTCATATGTCTGACTCCCTGGCGGAACATCAATGAGTTTCAGATACCCATCAGAATCTGTCTCATCCGTAAGATCAATTTGGGGCGTTGATGACGCATTTACAACGTGAACCTTTGCACTCGGTATACCTATCCCATTTGCATCAATCGCTTGAATAAAAATCGCCCCGTTTGAACCAGTAGACTCAAGACTCCTCGGTGCAACCCGACCGGTAAAATTAAATATCTCTGGTCTATCACAGTTTGCGCAATTAAGTTCAAGTGAAACAAGTTTATAGTCTGCAGGCGAAGTATCGTTTGGCGCGCCACCAATAGTTCCATCAAACGGATCATCTACATTACGAATTGTAGTAGTGAGAGTAAAAGCATAATTATCCCTATAAAATATCTGAACAGGTGGCACAACTCCTGAAGGCACGCCGCCAACAACACCAACATCCGAATACGGCATGTTCCTCAAAACCTCTATCTGTTCATTTGCGATAGATGCCGCTGCAACTTTTTGCCTCGAACTCGTAAGAAGTGTGAGAACAACCGAAAAACCTTGATACAAAACAAGGCCAATAACAACTAAAAGCGCTACCCCAATAACCGTCTCGAGAAGTGATAATCCTTTGAGACGTTTTTTTTCAAGCAACGGCAAAACGGCATGCTTTCTCATGCCTCTTAAGTTTAAAACGGATACGTAAAAAATGTAATGTGCATAGCTATTTCTAGTCGTCAGCTACCAGCTTTAGTCTTTAGTTATAAGTTTTTAGTCTTCAGTTGTAAGTCCGTCTACCTCACACTTCTCGTAAGTTCATATATCGGCGTAATAAACGAAAGCGCAATAAATCCTACAATACCACCCATAAATATAAGTAAAATCGGTTCAAGTATCCCAGATAGATTTTTTACAAAATCATCCAGTTCGTTCTCGTAATATTCAGAAAGATAAAAAAGATTCTCTGTAAGGTTTCCGGTATTTTCACCAACCTCAATCATATTAACCAAAGTTGGAGGAAATCTTTTTGAGTCATGTTCAAGATATTTAGAGAGAAACTCCCCCTTTCTTACAGCCTCACCCGCTTTTTCAAGCTCTCTTTTATATACAAGGTTATTTAGAGACGCCCCTGAAACCGAAATCGCCTCGATTATCTTGACACCAGATTTTAGCAAAAGACCAAGAGTCCTCGCAAAGTTAGCCATATTGTAATTAATTATGGAATGACCAAAAACCGGCACATAGAATAACATTTGATGATAAACATACCGAATCGCTTTAATGGATAGGGCAAAACGCACAATTATAAATAAAGTAATTGCTCCAACAAGTAACCAAATTCCCTGATTTGTAACCACGTCAGATACCGCAATAAGAATCCTCGTCGTAAGAGGCAACTCTGCGCCAAGAGAGTTAAATAGCGGAAGGATTTTAGGGAAAACAAAAAGTATCATAGAAGTCGCAATGACAACCGTTGCAAATAAAATGACCATCGGGTAAACCATCGCCCCCTTCACTCGCTTTCTAAGAGTGGCTTTCTTTTCAAGTTCAACACCAAGATAAAGAAGGTTTTCCGGTAAAGTTCCGCTTACCTCCGCAACCTTAATAATATTTATAAAAAGATCTCCAAAAACTTTCGAATATTTTGCAAGACTAGCAGAAAGAAAAACACCCTTATTAGTGTCATCAATCAAAGTCTCAAGAATTTTTTTGAAATTCTTGTTTTTTGTCTGTTGTGCAAACATTTTAAGACCATTAACCAATGGCACCCCAGCTTTCAGAGTGAGTGAAAGGTTTTTTGTAAAAAGTATTTTTTCTTGTAAAGGAACTCCTGAAAACAATGACATACAAAGTAAAAGTTTTTAGTTTTAAGTTTTTTTAATCACTCATGAAACACCCTCAACACCTCCTCAATTGTTGTAATACCCTGCTTTACCTTATCGAGTCCATCCTCAAGCATTGGTATCATCCCAGCTTTTATAGCTGCATCACGAATCACAGAAGCGTCAGCTCTTTTCATTATAAGCGATCTTGTCTCTTCGCTGATTTCCAAAACCTCATGTATTCCAACCCGACCTAAAAATCCCGTCTTACCACATTTATTACATCCCAATCCAACAGAGAGATCCGGTAGGTTTTGCAAAAACGAGTCCGGCACAGTCCCTCTTAGTGATTCGATCTCCTCCGGTTTTAGTGTTCGCTCCGCCCTACACTCATCACAGAGCTTACGCACCAAACGCTGACCAATAGCAACGTTAATGGTTGAAGCAATAAGGAACGGCTCAACGCCCATATCAAGAAGTCTCGGAAGTGTAGTCGCGGCGTCATTTGTGTGAAGTGTTGAAAGCAGTTGGTGACCTGTCATAGCTGCATTTACAGCAATAGACGCCGTCTCATTGTCACGAATCTCACCCACCATGATGATATTCGGGTCTTGCCTCAAAATAAATCTAAGTCCCTCGGCAAAAGTTAATCCGGTTCTCGAATGAACCTGTACTTGATCAATACCCTCAATAGAATATTCAATCGGATCTTCGATTGTGATTATCGAAACATCTCTGGTATTTAATTGTCCAAGTATCGAATAAAGCGTAGTAGTTTTACCAGATCCAGTAGGCCCAGTGGCCAAAATCATTCCATAAGGCTTCTTCATTGCCTTTTTTATCTTCTCGAGATTCGATGGAGAAAAACCCAACCTATCAAGTGTAAATCCTTGCGATTTACCAGACAGTAAACGCATCACGCAGTTCTCTCCATAATAAGTTGGAGCAACCGAAACACGAACATCGACAAACTCCCCTTCCTTAACCTGTAACTTAAAACGACCATCCTGCGCCGCCTGATGCTCGTCAGTTCTCATACCGGAAATAATTTTTATACGGGTAATAATCTCTGACTGCAGTTCCTTTTTAAAATTGAAACTATCGTGAAGAACACCGTCGATTCTAAATCGCGCGATTATATTATGTTCAGCAGGATCAATGTGTATATCAGAAGCTCTTGCTTCATAAGCATTTAAAATAAGCGAATCAACAAGTCGTATTACCGAAACAGCCGTCTCCGGAACCGAGCCTTTTTCGCCTACACCAGCATTTGACGCCTGCCCTCCATGCTGTGAATTCTGATTTTCCTGTTTTTCACGAATAGCCATAAGTTAATGCCCTAAGTATAGCAAGAAGTAGGTAAATTGGTAATAAGTCATATAGAATATACGTATTACCTTTATGAAAACACAAAAAATTCTCTGGAAAACATTCCTTCTTGCAAACTGGCTAATCATAGGCCTTTTTTGGTATCAGGGATCTGGTAACCTCTTTAAAACAGGAGATTCAGGCGGTATTTTTTTAGCGCTTGGACGACTAATGGGCTTGTCAGCCGTTTATATGATCCTACAGCAGTTCTTTTTTATGGGTCGTCTCCCATGGTTGGAAAAAGTTTTTGGTTTGGATAATCTTGTAAAACTTCATCATAAAAATGGAAAATGGGGACTCGTTTTTTTGTTATTACACCCAATAGCCATTATCGAAGGATACAGACTGGGCTCGGGCTTGAGTTTTTTTAGCCAATTCGGAAGCTTTCTAACCAACTACGACGACATATTAAATGCATTTATCGGTCTCTCACTTTTTGTTATTGTCGTTGGCCTTTCATTCACGATAGTACGTTCACGACTCCGATATGAAACATGGTATGGAGTACACCTACTCGCCTATTTCGCGGTGTTTTTTTCGTTAGGGCATCAAATAAAGCTTGGACACGATCTTCTCGCAAGTAAAATATTCTACAGCTACTGGATAGCGCTCTACTCGACGGTATTCGGAATACATTTTATTTTCCGCTTTGCTCGCCCAATATGGCTCTTTAAAAAACACGAGTTCCGAGTAAGCCGTATTGAAAGAGAAGCTCCACACACCGTATCGGTTTATATTAGTGGAAAAAATATGGATTCGTTCAAAATAAAATCAGGACAATTCATGATTTTCAGATTTCTCACAAAAAAATTCTGGTGGCAGGCACACCCATTCTCACTTTCCATGGTACCGAATGGAAAAGAAATCCGCATAACAGTAAAAGAACTCGGTGATTTTACTCGCCATGTAAAAGATCTCAAAATCGGAACAAAAATTATCATCGATGGCCCATATGGCGTATTTACCAATCTATTTGCCGTACAAAATAAAGTTCTTATGATTGCAGGAGGTATAGGTATAACACCCATTAGATCTCTTATGGAAGAAATGCTAGAAAAAGGAAAAGACGTTACACTTCTCTACGGCAACAGAACCGAAAACGACATTGTATTTAAAAAAGAATTAGAAGAGTTAAGCAAAAAATACGGCGCCCGTATCACACATATAATAAGTCACGACGAATCACACGCAGGAGAAAAAGGAACCATAGACAAAGAAAAAATCAGCCGCCTCGTACCCGACATAGCCTCAAGAGAAGTTTTTCTCTGCGGACCGGCACTCATGATGGAGTCCGTTATAAAACATCTCAAAGAACTCGGCACCGAAAGCCAACTAATCCACTACGAAAAATTTGTGCTATAGAAAAACCGCATCCCCTCCCCGGAATGCGGTAAAAAACAACCTATTCATCCACTAATAAAGTCCATGCCCTCGCATTATATTTCTTATTAAACCAGGATGAAGAACTCCTTTATGTCTTGCTCGAACATCTTTCCAAAAGCCCGCTCCCAAAAACAAGATTTCAGGATTCTGTCCAATCATCCTGATCATTACAACACGATCAATCCTACAGGTATTAATAAAAAAAGAAAAAGTCGACCCACTTTCATCCGCCTCTCTAAGAGCGGGTCTCCTTTGGTTTGACTCTACGAACGTTTGAGCTATTTTCAAAAGACTCGATTCAAGTTCTCCCGCTAGCTCCAAGTCCTGAGAAGCTTGAGTAAGAAAGCCTCTTTCCTTAAAAAGAAAAGCGACGCCAACCTTGTCACACTTCGTGCGTCGTAATTCTCTTATTTCATTAGACACCGCTGTAGTAAGTTGCAAAGGAATAGCCACATCCAATACATCGCCCCCAAAACATATCCAAAAATCAATCGCCAAAGCATCTGCAAGTGACAAGGTTTCGGTCCTATAGATTGCTTTTTTCCCAAGAGAAACACATTCCTCAAAAGAAGTCACATCATCCGCTCGTTCATACCCAAGACTCAAAAAAGAAGCTAGAAAATTCTCCTCCGCTTCCATCCCAAGTTGCATCAGATATTCATGATCGCAGTCGTTTCTAGTTCCATCATACAACACGGCAATCTCCCTTCACTTAAACATGTTATCAAGAGTTCAAAACTTTATTCAGCATAAATAAAACAGACACAATTGTCAAACCAACCCGCACAAAAAGTCTTTAGTTGTTAGTCGTCGGTTATTAGGCTCCAGTCGTCAGTTGTAAGTTGTCAGTCCGAGCGAAGCGAGGTCCTGAGTCGCACCGAAGGATTTCCTTTTCCTATTAGGTCATTAGTATTTGGAGCTTGTTTGTAATTTGGTGCTTGGAATTTAATTAAAAATTAGATCAATTAGTAATTAGAAATTAGTTTTAAGTTGTCAGTTGTAAGTTTTTAGTCTTTAGCTGTTTTACGCCTGTATCCTCGAAAAGAAATAACTTCCAATCCAGATAAATGCAAAAGCCACAATCCCCAACACAGCAAAATCAGTAGCCAAACCAAAATAAGAAAAGTTTATAAGCAAATGCCTCAAAGCATCAATTCCATATGAAAGTGGGTCAAATCTTGCAACGGTAGTAAGCGCTGACGGTAAACCCTGAAGTGGAAATAGTGCGCCCGAAAGGAAGAACAGCGGCATTATAAGAAAATTCATAATAAGTTGAAACCCTTGCATATCTTCCAAAAGCGAAGCTATGGCAGTACCAAGCGCTGTAAATAAAAGAGCCGTAAGAAACATCACAAGAAACGCTACCGGTACAAGAGACCACGCAAACGGACTAAAGCCAAAAAGCAAAGCGATAAGAAAAACAATTATTCCCTGAATAGTCGCCACGGTTGCGCCTCCAAAAGTTCGTCCAAGCATTATATTAAACCGCGAAACAGGCGCAACAAGAGTTTCTTTTAAAAACCCAAACTGCCTATCCCAAATTATCTCAATGCCTGAAAATATCGCGGTAAAGATAATACTCATACCTATAATACCAGGCGCAAGAAACTGTATATAATCCCCCTGTCCGGCTTTTTCAAAAATTGGTCCAAATCCATACCCAAGAGATATAAGATACAAAACCGGCTGCCCAAGAGAGCCGATTATCCTGGATTTTGATCTCACATATCTCTTAATTTGCCTAAGCCACAAAATATAAATTGTTTTCATAATTTAGAAAAAAAATTATCTTCTCTTTCCTCCGCCCCACATACGCCGCGCCATACGCATGTTATCAATTGATCCGGCTTCCTCATTGCGAATATTTTTCCCAGTAAGTTCCAAAAATGCTTCTTCTAGATTTGAAGCGTTTGTCTGCGATTTCAATTCAGCAGGAGTTCCAGATGCAACAATCTTTCCATGATCAATAACCGCTATCCTCTGTGCAATTCTGTCAGCCTCTTCCATGTAATGAGTTGTAAAGAAAATAGTAATCCCTTCTTTTGCATTAAGATCCTTAAGATAACTCCACATGTGATTTCTTGTCTGAGGATCAAGCCCAAGTGTCGGCTCATCCAAAAAAAGAATCTTTGGATGATGTAAAAGCCCGCGAGCTATCTCAAGCCTCCTCTTCATTCCGCCAGAAAAAGTTTTTACAAAATCATCACGCCTGTCATGAAGATCAACAAACTGCAAAAGCTCATGGATCCTGTCTCTCCTTATATATTTTGGAACATCATACAAAACACCATGAAGTTCAAGGTTTTCATATGCTGTAAGTTCGTCATCAAGACTAGGATCCTGAAAAACGATTCCAAATGAATGTCTCACGGCATCCGACTCCGTTAAAGGGTTGTGCCCCCCAAGAAGCATTTCCCCGCTTGTAGGACGAAGAAGCGTTGTCAGCATTTTTATAGTCGTAGATTTCCCTGCGCCGTTAGGACCAAGAAATGCAAATATTTCCCCAGGTTTAACCGAAAAAGAAACGCCTCTTACGGCGACTGTATCTCCAAACTCTTTAACTAAATTATTTACTTCAATGATATTCATAATATTGGGAAACAATAATATATTAATTTTTATCTTTATTCAAAAACTCAAAGACTCCATCCGCAATACCACGCGCAGAAAGCTCCGGATTTGAAACAATAACTCGCTGATCAAACGGACTTGTTATAAATCCTGTTTCAATTATTACCGCAGGAGTAAACGGATCCACAGCGTTTTGATACTTCCTCCAGTTAAACGCATAATAATTTTTCATCGAGTCTGTTATATTCGGGTCTCTCCTAAGGCCCGTCGCCTTTTCATAAGAATCATAAATTGCATCTTCAAGTTCCGGCGACTTCTCTTCGATACCCCTCAAAGGTGCAGACAGTTTAAAACCGGAAACAACAACGCTGGGATTACTATCAGCATGAATCGAAACAAACGCATCAGCTCTATAAAGCGGCGGTATTGTTGTAGGAAGCACATCAACAATCACCCCTTTTTCGCGAAGCATCTCCGCAGCAAGGCGTGCGATTTTAAGCACAACTTCCTGTTCTGTGGCTCCACCACCCCTCGCTCCAGTTCCATGACCATGAAGACCGGAGAGTTCTTCTGGCGCTTCATCACTTTTTAGGTGCCCCGCCTGAATTCCAACCCTAAAAGCCCCAACATGCCCTACTACATCTTGTGCGCCGCTATTATTTTCACTCATATTAAAAACAGTCCCCTGCACACCAAAAAGACCTACCCCAAGAGCAAAAGATGTAAATAAAAGAAGTGAATGTGGTTTCATAATTACCAATTTATCACCTGTCAAAATTGTTCTACAACTCCCCTAAATCCAACGTCTGATCAATCTTTATCTCCTTAACAAACTCTTTCATGTGACTCACCAGTATCATAGCTCCTTCGTATCTATTGAGAGCTGAAGCTATAACGGGAAGATGTCTAAAGTTGATATGGTTAGTAGGCTCATCGAGTATCAAAAGTCCGGGTTTTTGTAGTACTAGATAAGCAAAAAGTAAAAGACCCTTTTGTCCTTCAGACAATAAACCGATTTTTGCCTTGAGTAAATCCGAAGTAAACAAAAATCCCGAAGCAAGAGATCTAAGAAATTCATCAGTCATCCCATCTCCCGCAATATCAGCAAGAGTCTTATAAACCGTCGCATTAAAATCAAGCGTAGAAAAATCCTGCCTGTAGTAACCAATCTTCACGCCTGTAGCAATAACTGCGCCCTTGGCTTTACCACTTGCAAGTTGTTCAAGCAAAGTCGTCTTCCCGATTCCGTTAGGTCCGGTGAGGAGCAACCTCTCCTTTTTTTTAAGCTCAACTTTTACCTTCTTGGCAGTAGGTTTATGATTTTTTATAACCGAAACCGAAGACAATGTGATTATCGAACCGATAAGATCTTCTTGCGTGGGTATCTGAAAATTTCTTATTGTCCTGTCTTCTTGTCTTACATCTATAACATTCTCCTCCAGCTCGCCAATCTTTTCCTTCATCTTTCTCGCAACATCTCTCATATGACCTCCTTTTTGAGCAAAAAAGTTAGCCTTCTCTTTTCTTTCCTGTATCTCTTTTTGCAACCTCGCATTTTCCCTACGTTCACGCTCAAGTCTCGCAGAAATCTCACGAACCACATCAAAATAGTCACCTGAATATTGCTCAATCTTCTTTGTAAACACATCAAGATACAAAACGCCATGAGTAAAAGAATTCAAAAAGTCCGCATCGTGAGAGATAACAATACACGTCTTCTTATACTCAATTAAAAACTTTGTAAGATGTTCAATCCCTTCCTTATCTAAATTATTTGTCGGCTCATCAAGTAAAAGAATATCCGGGTTGGCGATAAGCGCCTGTGCAAGAAGAAGCCTCGCCTGTTGTCCACCGGAAAAAGTTTTTAACTCTCTCTCATGCGGAGCAGAAAGATTCACCACTTCGAGAACCTTATCTATCCTCGGATCAATATCGTAAATTTTTTCATCAAAAGCTTTTTCAAAAAATTCCCTCACTGTTAAATCCATCCAATCGCGGGGAATAACCTGTTTTGCGGTTGCCATTGAAAGATTATTATCAAAAGTCACAGACCCATCCTCCGGTTCAATCTCTCTGGTTATAAGCTTAAAAATAGTACTCTTTCCGGCACCATTCTGTCCCATAAGAGTCACTTTTGATCCACGCCGCAAAGAAAAACTCGCCTCATCTAAAATTGGCGCTTCGGGTCCGTACTCAAAAGAAACGGAATTAAATCTCAAAATTACTTCATTTCCATTAGCCATTGAGAAACTAATATATCACCTTTTTGACTATTTGAAAAGACTTGCGCTTTCCAAATAAAAGGATATAAAATAAATACCAGTCCAGAAAGCGAAAGCGGGGTATTGGTTGTTCTCCAACTCGTAGCCTTTAGCTTTCTGGGCTCTTTAGCTCTTTAAATCAATGGCTTAGAGTAGGCAGTTCCCCCTTCCGTTCCTTCCCAAAGGACGAGAGATTCGCCATAACTGCCCTACTCTAAGCCACCAACAGGAGGGGTTTACAAGTGCAGAAAACAACACGATATGAATACAAAATCACGCTTCCTAGATGCCAGACAACAACAGAACTCTGGCGGAAAAAAATGGCTTTAAAGCGATGGATAAGATGGAATGACCATGAAGCTGAAGTATTTATAGAAGAAACAAACCATCCAGTCGTAATTGTTCGTGTAAATCAGGAACTCGTCGAAATGTTTGAGTCTGGGAAAAACCCAAACCCAAGACTCATAGCATCAATCGAGGAAAACACCGAACAAGTCGAAGACTGAAAACAGCCCCCCCTTAAAAACCAACGACACCCGACCTAATACAAGGCTCGGGTGTTTTTTAAAAACAAAAACCACTCTACTCTACATACATCTGGTGCACATAACACCACCTCCATTTTTCCGGAGAACCAAAAGACTCAATTATTGGATGGCTTGTTCCACTAAAATGCGCCGCCGCGTGTTTATTTTTTGAAGACTCACAACAACCAACATGTCCGCAATGAAGACAAAGCCTTAGATTCATCCACCCGTCGCCCGAAACCAAACACTCCTCGCATCCATTAGGAGTTTTTGGTGATACACTTTCCGCAATCTGCGAAAGATGAACGCACGTATCCGGCATATATTATTTCTTCATCCAGACAGCGAGAAGATACAACCCAAGCACAACACCCAAGATTACGAGCGGTACCGCATATGGCAGAAATACATTTGACCACGAAGCTCCGATAGCGATACCGATAGAAACGAGCGCCAGCTTCAGTAGACCTATCTGCCACCACGTATAAGTTGACCGTTTAAAAATACTCATGTCTAAATTATAGAAGAAAAGAAAATTTAAAAGAAGTATCAACAGTGGAAAACTCTCTCTATTTACAAAACTAACCAAAAGGAGTATAATAAAAAAGGATTTATTTGGCACTTCGTCAAATAAAATCACTGTTCTTTCGAAGGAGTCCCCCGTGGCTCATCAAAGGCGAGGGTACAGAGAGAGGAGAGAATCTCATCCGATGACCATAGTGATTATGGTCATAGGCGCGACACTCATTGTTCTTGCAGCACACTTCATTCACATTCACTAAAAACGGAGAGAAAATGAAGCCAGAAACAGATGCTAAAGATCACCTGTCGATTTGTTTGATTTTCGCCATCATCGGTTTTCTGTACTACGTACTTTAGTACAAAAACCCCCACCAACGCCCTCCAACACGGAGGGCACGATACTTTAATAAGTCCCCTCTACTCCAGATTTCCAAAAGATTTTTCCAAAAGATGCTGAAAGATCCCATTCCTCTTTCGATGCATTCTTAAATAAAAATATCCAAAACCGGCAGAAAGAGCCGCTCCTAATGCGTCAACGATCAAATCCCACATCGTGTCATGGAGACCACTCTCCTGCATTGCAGTATGAAAAGTGCTATCAACAGAAAACTCAAATATCTCCCAAAGAGCGCCAATAGTAACCGCAAACGAAAAAGAAAATATTGCGATAAGCGCAATCGAGATGTTTAACCTCCCATCCCTGTAGAGCGCATATAGAACCAAAAAAGACACGATCCCCAGAGCCACGCCAGATCCTCCATGTACAATAGAGTCCCACCACCAAAGCCGCGCATAATACCCCTTTATCTCCCCAAGAAAAAGAGATGCATAAATAAAAAGCGTAATCATAAACTCAATCTCAACAGGAACATAAATGTTATAATTCCTGCTTAAAATTTTCGGAAAGAACACCGCTATAAGAGCAACAGAGCTTGTAAACAAAACAAGCCACTCCTTTTCAATTATTGAAAAGAAAAACGCCTCAAAAAGAATCACTTTAAATATCCAGCTTATGATAAGCTGTAACCTTTCTATTTTTGAAAGAGGAGTCATACATAAATAATACGATAATAAAATTTTTTCGCCAAAAAAATTACTAAATAAAAACAAATTGACAAAAACCAAATCAAAAATTATCCTTTCGAATTAAAGACTAGTCCTTTACCAAAGCGAGGCACACATGAGCTCACCCGTACAAGAACTCTCTCTTGAAGCCTTATTACAAGAACAAGGTTGGACCGATGAAGACTTAAATGCTCTTCGGACAAACCCGAAGAAAGCGGCATTCTTTTTGAAGGTAGTAAAAGGAACCCACAAAGTAGTCAGCAAGCTTCTGGAAGTAATAGACTGCGATAAAATACCGAAAATACCTGACGACTATCAAATTCACTCACATGTAAGACACGGACAAGTTATATGGAATACTGGATTCTTTTTCCTCTCAAGAGATCAAGCTGTCGGTGAAGCAACCACTAGCCTTTTTTATAGAAGTTGCATCCACAACCATGTGTTTTCAGTAAACGCATGCGTTCTAGATTTTCTACTTGAAGACACAAGTAGAATCCCCGAAAGTTGGGGCGACCACGACGGAACAAAAATCCTCTTCTGGGGAACTCAATACAAAGAAACAGGCTATGAAAAGAAAATCCTCATCCGCGGCATTGAGTTGAAAGATGGTGAGTGGCAAGAATTTCACAGCCTCTACAAAAACGATTAAAAAACGGCCTCCGCAGCAAATGTGGGGGCCGAATTTCATTATCACTATTACTACTTCGCCAGATCTCCTTTGTAAAATCCTACAAGCAAATTTTCCTGTTTTTTATTGTGATCATGTTGATTTCTAAACGCCTCTGTGCCGTCTTTGCCACAAAGCGAAAGTATTGCTTGTTGTCCTCCAGGATGCTGACCAATCCATTCTGTAAGGTCATAAACTTTTCCATCGATTATCGTCCAGCAACTTGTCTTGCTGTTGTGTTTTGCAACGTCTGCGCTCGAAATCCCTTCTTCCATAGCAGTTGGAGATTTCTCCATCATCGAGCCAGACTCCTCAGGTATTGCCGACATTGCAGGTGATGGAGAAGCGGTCTCCATAGAGTCATCTTCGCCGCCTAGATCAGGGCTACCTGTTTGAGACGATCCGTTAAGGAGATAAATCCCTCCACCGATTACTAATAATATAATGATACCTATAACAATTTTATTCATATTCTTGCTATTACATCTTTAATAAATAATTTATTTCAACACCTAATTCATAATTCAATCTTCTTAATTCCTATTTTGCATTCGGATCTGGCTGATGTATTCCAAATATATTTCCTTCTGTATCCCTATAGTATGCCTGCCAAGCCATCTCGGGTATTGCAAACTTTTCCATCGCTATCTTGCCACCTTCTTTTAAAATCTTCTCAATCGTGTCATCAATATTCTCAACCTGCATAGTGCACACAAAACCACTCACAGCTTCGCTGTCTTTTGGTTCCATGGAGTTTGGTCGTGGCATAAGCCCACCATTGACGCCCATCTCATCACTCCCTTTTGGCGCAGTCATCACCATCCAATATTCCTGCTCACCCCATTTCTCAAAAGTCCACCCAAAGACCGACTTATAAAAAACTATGGCTCTTTCAGGATTTGATGCATATATCTCAAAGTGTACTACTCTATTCATCTTTTTTTACTTAATAATAATAGCCACAGTATACCAAAACCACAGAAACAAACCAATTTCAGTCGTAAGTCATTAGTTATTAGTTGTTAGTCTTTAGTTGCAAGTTATTAGTCTTTAGTTTTTATTTGCACATCTCCTTCTCGTAAAACAATCACCTTTCCCCTCTTTACCTCAATGAGCGTCGAGGGTTTACTCGATGTTTTACCAGATACATAAAAATCAATTTTATCTCCAAAATATTTTTTTGCCTCTTGGATATTTCCCGCAGGCTTCTCCCCTTCAGGGTTTGCAGACGGCGCAACCAAAGGACTAATTTCAGAAACGAGAGAAATCAGTTTTTTATTTTTTGGCATTCGAAAAGCAAGCTTTTTTGTCCCCCTGTGAAGATATTTAAAAATAGGATCTCCCGCAGGCAAAATCACACTCACCTTATCCGGCCAAATTTTTTTCAAAAACTCTAGAGTTTCAATGTTGAGTTTTATTTTGAAAAGTTCCAAGTCATTTATAGATGAAATCAAAATAATAAACGGCTTTTTGGGGTTTCGTCCTTTCGCTTCATAAATTCTCTCAACTGTTTTTGGTCGTAATGCCTGCCCTAAAATCCCATATATAGTATCGGTAGCCAAAACCCCAACACCCCCATCCCTCAAAATTTTTTTATACGAAACTTTCATACAAAACCAAATCTCACACTTTAAAATACCCATCAATTTCCGTCAGTATACCCGACACGCCATGAACAATAGCCACAGGATTACCTCTCTGCAACGTCTCTACAGGATGTATCCCCCACGAGACACCGATAGCATTCACGCCGGTGTGTTCCGCTTCTCTCATATCACCAAGCGTGTCAGTTACAAAGATACAGTCACCAGAACCAACTCCATATTCCGAAAAAACCATATTTATCTTTTCAACCTTGCTCTTATGAACATCTGAGCCAAACACCTTGTCAAAATACTGTAACAGATTAAATTTTGAAAGATACTCCTCAATCGAACTACTAATAGTCGAAGACACAACAACAAGTAAATATTTTTTATGAAGAGAACCTAGAACATCTTCAATTCCAGAAATCGGATAAGTTTCCATTAGACGAGGATTATATATTTTAAAAAAATCCTCATTTTCATCTTTCCTGTTTTTATGCTTCGGCCGATCATAAATACTCCCCTCAAACCAAGTTAAATATTCATTTTTTGAAAGCGTCGGTCTAAAACCATTACTTATTTCAAACGATAAATCACAGGTATCAACGATCACCCCATCAAAATCAAACAAAACAATTTTTTTCATATTTCTACTCTAATCCTATAATTTCTCCACAATACTTCCAATCGACGACTGAAAATTATCATCACTTATTTCAAAATACGGAAAACCATATTTTTCCGCTTCAGATTTAAAATACAAACTCATCTCTTTTATGAAACTAGCCATCGCTTCAATTCTTTCTTCGCTATAACCCAGAGCACTCATCCAATCTTTTCGGGGAAAATCCCTTACATGCTCCAACAACGACTTTAAATGATTTTCGCTGGTGTTTCCTACAAAAACTACATTTTCTGGCTTGTTTTTCATTCCAGCAACAAGAGATGAAATTATTGCAACTCCTTCTACAATATGAACAGTGTCGTCTTCGCAAAAACTATTACAAAAAGATTCAATAGATGACCACAATGCTTTTGATTCTCGATTTTGATATTCAACAATTTTTTTCGGATTGTTTAAATGGTTTTCAATCCATTCCTTTTCTGATACAGTCTCCGTTTTCTCAACAATAAAAAGATCGCCGTCTTTTTGAAAAGATGTTTTCCTTGCTGCATTTCTTATGGCATCAGTCGACACAACGTGTCCATGCACCTTATCGGCAAGCGCAAAAGCAATAATTGATTTACCAACTCGTGGTGGCCCTCCTAAAAAATATGTACGCTGAAGCGCATTATTATCTGAATTCATAGTTTTAAGTTTTTAGTTGTTTGTTTTTAGTCATTAGTTAGGTTAATTAGGTTAATTAGAAATTTGTTTTAAGTTATTAGTTGTAAGTTGTCAGTTGTAAGTCTCTCACACCAAATCCCCCAACTCCGGTTTTTTATAATTCGGTCCCTTGAGAAACTTTCCGTCTTCCCGATACATCGGCTTCCCATTTTCATCAAGTTTACTCATGTTTGACTCATGTACACGAACAAATGCTTCACGAAAATTCCGAAGCTGTTTTATCGAAACCGCAGTTCCGGAAAGAACCACCTGAACATCCGCCATCTCTTTAAGCATGTTTTCAAAATTTGCCTTTTCAATTTTCTCTCCTTTCTCCAGTTTTTCAATAGCAAAGTCTAGTTCTTCAACTAACTCTCTAACTTCTTCTAAAATAAGTTTTTTGCGCAAATTAAGAAGCTCCACGGTCGGCTCTCCAGAAATCACCAACCCGAAAGCTTTATTCAACTCCACTACATATTCCTCATTTGTTTTATCCATTGCTGCGGGACAGGGAATCGAACCCCAATTTCTTGGTTCAGAGCCAAGCGTCCTACCGTTAGACGATCCCGCAAAAATTACTTAACTAATTTACAGGGCGATCCTGCGAAAACCATTTTTAAAGACTCCTTTTTATGGAGTCTTTAAATTCGGTGCTTTTATTCTACCTTTTCATTCAGGTTTTTCAACTATCTCCGACTAATCAATGAACGTAAGCGCTTGTCCTCTCTGACCGGCTCTTCCGGTTCTTCCAATACGATGAACATAGTCTTCGTAGCAATTTGGAACATCAAAGTTAATCACGTGTGAGACATTTGGTATATCAAGTCCCCTTGCCGCCACGTCAGTAGCTACAAGAATCTTAACCTGATTTCTCTTAAAGGCAATAAGTGCCCTCTGCCTGTGAAACTGTGTTTTGTTTCCATGGATAGAAGCTGATCTAAAACCCTTAGAATCAAGAATTTTAGAAAGTTTTTCTACGCCATATTTTGTCCTTCCAAAGATAAGCACCTTATCAAATTCCGGTTTGGACAAAAGCTCGTACAACACATCAACTTTATTTTTTCCGGCTACCCTCACAACATCCTGATTAACGGTTTTTGCCGTATCTCCGGTCTTTACCGATACCCGAATAGGGTCAGAAAGAAAGTTTCCGATCAAAGCTTCGATTTCACGCGAAAGTGTCGCAGAAAAAAACAAAGTATGCCTCGGTTTCTTCACATGAGAAACGATAAATTTAATGTCACCGATAAATCCCATATCAAGCATCCTATCTGCCTCGTCCAAAACAAGTGTTCCAAAACGAGAAAGATCGAGCGCTTTTCGATTTATCAAATCCTTTAATCTTCCGGGTGTGCCGATTACAAAATTAGGATTATATCGGAGCGCCCTCATTTGCGGATTTATATTTGCTCCACCAACAAGGATTACAGAGTTAAGTCTTGAATCGCGAGAAAATCCACGAAACTCTTCATCGATCTGTATCGCAAGTTCGCGAGTCGGTACGACAATCAAAACTCTTTCATTTCTAGACTTCATCACTTTATTTAAAAGTGGAATCAAAAATGCTCCGGTTTTTCCTGTTCCGGTATTTGCAATACCAACAATATCTTTACCTGACAAAATCGCAGGAATAGATTGATCCTGAATAGGTGTCGGTGTTTTATAGCCCTTTTTCTCGATATTTCTCTTTATAAGAGAATCTATTTCAAAATCAGCAAAGCTGTATTTTGGTTCGTATGCCACGACTTCTTCAGCCGGTTGAGCTTTATTGATGAATCGAGAAACATCAATCCCCGCTCCTGTATTTCTTTTCGAACTACGCCTAGGCCCACGATATGGAGCTCGGCTAAAATTACCCCTATCGCGTGTAAAAGGTCTTCGCACGGAAGACGCGCTGTTATTTTTATAATAAGTTTTCATAATGTAGGTCAGACAGACTCGAAAGAGGTTCAGATAAAAAGTAATTGATTAATGATACGAACGACCTCGGGAAACTCCCAAGGCCGGTTAAACCTATACAATTGAGAAAGTTAGACAAGAACATTGTAGCAAATGACACTCAACTTGTCAATACAACTCAAAAAACACATATTTTATATAAAAAAGAGCCCTGTTCCGAAAGATCGGAACAGGGCTAAGCCTGCCTGTCGGCAGACAGGTCCCGAGAGTCTTAGGATTGAGAACCGACTTGCGACGCGACGAACGCGAACCCGCTACCATGACCCCACCCGTCGAAAGACCGCCCGTTGCACGCATGGAGCCAGCGACCACCGTCGTGACGGCTAGAGCGCAGCAAGACCGGACCGCCGCCGGAGTCATTGATGGGTTCGTGCATTGCGACGATCCATCAGAGACCCATGGCTTTGATCTCCTTGTCTGCGAACTTCTCACGAATGAGGCAGGCCAATTCGGCATTCGGTTTTGGCAACTTGCGCTTGGCGGCCTCGGCGCGAATCTTCTTCGTGACCCGATTGTTGTACTTAAAGAGACAGCCCAGAAGAACGGCGACTTCGGTCGTGAGGCCCTTGGTTGGCTTGAAGCCCGACGAACGGAGCACCTGCTTGGCGGAGTCACCTATGCGGAAGCCGTTGCCTTCCAGACGCTTGATCCAGTCCTCGCCGGTCGTGCCGTCCGAGGTGACCGAGAAGTAGATGACACTGTCTTCCTTGCGCCATTTTCGTTTTTGTTCAGAAACCACAAGATCACCACGAAGGAGTTGATCAACTCCTTCCTCGCCACCGAGAATGTTCCACACGGCCTGAATGCGATCCACGGTTCTGTTGTTCTTTGCCACTTTGTCCTCCTTGCTCATATAGAGCACTTAGGTTAAGTCTCTGCTCGTATAGAGCAGAGACACTGGACAGGTTTAGTCACAGCCAGAAAATGCTAAATTTCAAAGTCGCAAGTAAGCACCATTTGGCTGTGACTAAATATTTCTCAAGTTTTTTAAAGTACTAAAGTACACACAAAAGAATATAATAATAATTCATATCTGTCAAATTAATCCACAAATTTGACTTAACAAAATCATGCTTGCATAGTACTCAAACTAGTCATATCATCAATAGACATACTATGAAAAAACTGGTTTTATTACTCGTTTTAGGCGCTTTATTCTATATAGGTATACGATGGGCCCAAAATGTCCACGAAGAGGCCTCATTTTGCACCCTGGATGGCAAAATATGCCCAAATGGCGCAGTAGTAGGCAGAATCCCTCCAACTTGTGAATTTGCTCCGTGTGATACCCAAAAATGGAAAACAAAACGTGAAGGCATGGTTGAATTTCAATACCCTGACAGTTTGGAAACAACCTATATAGGCGCCCATGAATGGCCGCCCCAGATAACCATAGAAGCCCAACAAAAGGCATGCACCGGTTCAACTCGTAAAATGAACGGCAAAACTTATTGCATAAACAGCGAAGTCGGCGCCGCCGCAGGAAGCACATACATTACCTACACATACGAAACAGCACGCGGAGGCAACACCGTCCGAGCAGTATTCACTCTTCGCTACCCACAATGTGGTAACTACGCAGAAGGCCCCGAACAAAAGAAGTGCGAGGACGAACAAAACTCATTTAACCTCGACGCCCTTATAGACGGCATCATCCGAACCGTCAGAGTTTTCTAAAACAAAAAAACCGCGAGGCGGATCGGTTTTACCGATCACATTCCTCGCGGCTGTACCACTCGTCAATCGACGAACGGTATCGTCACGCATATTCCCAAGTATCCATCAGAATCATCTTCATCCCAAGAATCAATAACCCAGCCATCATTCTCGTTGTCCCCGATATATATCGGTTTCCACCCTTCACTCCAAGTAGCAGACCAGTGAGAATTGTCATTGAGCAAGATCTCTCCACGTAGGTGACGAAAAGACACAAGTGCCTGCGCCACATGAGCGAGCTCCGCTCGATATAGAATTCGCGATTCATTTCTCCGCAGGTTTTCTTGAACGTCCCAAGAATATCCTACAAACCTTGGCGCAAAATCAATCAACTTGTATCCAGACGGTGGCTCAGAAATAGCCCAACTGTCAGAAGTTGGTTGATTTATGAAATATGGCAATCTCGCAGTCGGCAAATTTGGCTGAAAACTTCTTGCGTTTGAAATAAGAACCCTCACAGAAAATGGAAGACAGTACACAACCCTCCAGTCACACCCATTCTCTTCATTCTCTCTTGCGCACGCCTCCATGAGTCTGATGTTATTAGGTCCGGTAGGGGGCTTAAAAAGCCCGTAATCACCCTCTTGCCCGTAGACAGAAGCGACTTCATTAGCCGAGAGATAACGCTCACTGCCGAAGATTCTCAGAGCATCGCTTCGTCGTCTACCCAACAAATTCATTCCGCACCTCCAAATTGTAAACGTTCCGCCGAACCCCGAATTGGGTTTAGATATAATTACACAAAAAAACTATATGGTCAAACCTATGTCTTCAGATATCTCCTTATCGCCACACTCGCAGAAATCACCCCAAGTCCTACTCCAAACAAAATCTGATACGCAAAAAGTTGAAAGATATGAGAATAAAAGTAGCCGGTAAGATTCATCTCCGGCACAAACGCCTGAACATAAGGCGTGCTAAATGAAATAAACGGAAGCATCAAAAGCAGGCTCAAAACCGTTGCGATTACTCCAAAAATAACCGCCTCGATAACATAAGGTCCATTTATAAAAAAGTTCGAAGCCCCTACAAGGCGCATGATATTTATCTCTTCTCTGTTTGAATAAATCGCCAAACGGATTGTGTTAAAAATAATAAGCGCAGCCGTAACAGCAGAAAAAACAATGAGTACCAAACCAACTTTTTCAATAGTATTTATAAAATCATTAAATCGCGCAATCGCCTTACTCGTTTGCGCAAAAGTCACTTTTTCGATCTGCTCGGTAAAAGATTCGTTATTTAGAAAAGAAGCTATGAGCGGATAATCTTCTGAATCATTTGCTTTTACATTCAAAGACGCAAGAAGTGGGTTATCGCCGAGTTCCTCGAGAGCTTTCGCTACAACGGGGTCATCGATGTGCTTCTCGTTAAAAAGCTCCAATGCTTTATCCCTCGACACATAAGTCACCGACTTTACCTCTGCGACAGCCTCAAGCGAATCTTTCATACGGAGAATATCGTCTTCCGGAACATTCGTTTTAAAATAAACTCCGATATCGATTTTATCCTGAAGTGAAGCGATAGATGCATCAGTAAGAGCGCTAAACAAGATAAGCCCAGCAAGCACAACAAGAGTCAAAATCATTACATTAACCGTTGCAAACGAAAGTAGCCTGTTTCTCCAAAAGCTTTGGAATCCATATTTAACTATTCTAAAAAATGTTGTAACCATTTAATTTAGCTTAACTTATATTTACTCTTTTGTTCATCTCTCACAATCCTTCCATCAACAAGCGTCACCACTCTTTTTCTAACAACATCAACGATTTCCTTGTTATGCGTTGCAAGGATAACAGTTGTGCCCAGTTCGTTTATTTTTGAAATGAGACGAATAATATCAATTGTATTTTCCTCATCGAGGTTTCCTGTCGGCTCATCCGCCAAAAGCACAGATGGTCTGTGAACCATAGCGCGCGCTATGGCAATACGCTGTTTTTCCCCACCGGAAAGTTCATGTGGAAAATTAAACTCCTTATCTTCAAGTCCAACCATATCAAGTACCTGTGGAACAATCTCTTCAATTTCAGCTTGAGGCCTACCCTTCACTTCTAGTGAGAACGCAACATTTTCATAAGCATTCTTTCGTGGCAAAAGTTTAAAATCCTGAAACACTATCCCCATCTGTCGTCTTACCTCTGGCATATCTTTTGGCAAAAGCTTGCTAAGTTCATACGAACCAAAAACAACCCTTCCCTTCGTGGGCTTCTCCTCACCAATCAAAAGTTTAATGAGTGTCGATTTTCCTGCGCCAGAACGCCCAACCAGTGAAACAAACTCACCGGGCTCAATAGAAAGATCTACATCTTGAAGCGCAGCATAGTCTTTACCATAAACTTTGCTGACGTTGTGAAATCGTATCATAAGAAAAAAATGAGCTCCGACACCGCAAAAAACTTACCAAAAAACAAATTTACCGCTCGCAAAGAAGTATACCAGAATAACGGATAATGCCAACAGTGGAAAATTATTGCGCAAGTTCTGCAAGTATGAACTTATCCAAATCACCATCTAAAACTTTTTCAGGGTCATGAACCTCAACTTTTGTCCGGTGATCCTTCACTTGCTTGTATGGGTGTAATACATAAGAACGAATCTGGCTTCCCCACTCCGGTTTTGCTTTTGAGCGAAGATTCGACAGTTCCTGTTCCTGGTGTTGCTCCATTAGGTGCAAAAGTTTTGACTTTAAAAGCGCCATCGCCTTATCTCTGTTTTGTTGTTGACTTCGCTCTGCCCTCGCAGCAACAACAATACCCGTTGGTTTGTGAACGATGCGAACTGCAGTTTCAACTTTATTTACATTCTGCCCTCCGGGCCCCCCTGCGCGCGAAAAAGTTATCTCCAAGTCTTCAGGCGGGATATCAAGTTTTTTGTGTTCAATGTCCGGCAAAACCGGCACGACCTCAACTAATGCAAAAGATGTGTGTCGAAGTTTTTTTGCTGAAAACGGAGAAATCCTTACAAGCCTATGAACTCCCATTTCTTTTTTTAAATTTCCATAAGCATACTCACCTTTTATTTCGAGCGCTCTATCATCGGTTTGAATAGCCTTCCAACCTCTTCTCTCCGCATAACGCAAATACATACGAAAAAGCATATCTGCCCAATCTTTTGCATCATCACCCCCAACACCGGGATGAATAGAAAGATGAGCAGAAAAGGCATCGTATTTTCCCGTAAGAGGCTTTAGCGGCAAATCATTTATTTCAGTCATAAATACGAAGCTAAGCATATCAAACCGCGCACAAATTGACAAATATAAAAATAAATTTTACTCTTTTAAAACCAGCTCATTCCAAAACGAGGAATCAAAAGATGGCAAACAAAAACAGAATCCCTCCAATGCCCATCGACCTGAACTCTGAAAATGTCGTAAACGCTGTACCAAAAGCAGGCACCATGCTTTACTTCAACATCAGCGATAAACCCAAGAAAGAAGGATATTGCAGAGTCGAACTTGTAATTAAAAATGGCGAAAAGAAAATCATTACATCCTTCGAAGACATGGAGTTAAATCGCGAAGATAGCAATGCAGCAGAAAAAGAAGCAATAAAATTTGAAGGCGAGCGCGAGCCAAATCCGCAATTTATTATTGAATGCACGTACAGAATAATTGCAAATTATCTTGCCAGAGACTCAACAGTATCAATCATGAGAGATACTCAAACAAGAACTCTCGACATCAATATAATCACCGCAGGAGCAAGATACGTTTCCCTGCGATCCATCCCATGGATCAATGTTCTGGATTTCTTCGACGAAAAAAAAGATGAGTAGGTTCAAAAACCGAAAAAAGCCCCTGTCCGCAAAACAGGGGCATTAAATTTTTTTATAGATAATCAAGCAACCTGTCGTAATCCAAAAACTCAAATATTTTATAAAAGAAAGTTATCCAAAGACCAAAACCATCAGTAACTAAAAGAATCCCAAGGAAAATCAAAAACACTCCACCAACCACAGAAATAACATTTAGATATTTAGTTATTTTTGAAATATAAAACGAAGCCGAACCAATAAGTAAAGCTATTACAAGAAACGGTAAAGCGAGACCCAAAGAAAAAACTCCTAAAAGAAACCCTCCTTTAAAAACCGTTGCAGAAGCCGCCGCCAGTGTTAAAATCGATCCCAAAATCGGGCCGACACATGGAGTCCATCCAAAACCAAAAGTTGCTCCAAAAATCAAAGAACTCACAGGATTTCCCGGTTTCAAAAATTTCACACCACCTATACGTTTTTCAACATTTAAAAATGGCAGTTTAAAAATCCCAATCATAAATAATCCAAAAAATATCACAAATATCCCCCCTATTCGAGATAGCCAAAGTCGATATTTTATAAGAACAGCCCCACCAAGACCAAAAAGACTTCCAAGTAATATAAAAACAAAGCTAAATCCAATAACAAACAAAAGTCCGTTCAAAAACACTTTTTTTCTAGAAGATTTTGATTTGTCGGGATCTCGCAAATCTTGCGATGAAACACCGCTTACAAAACCCAAATAACCGGGCACAAGTGGAAGCGTGCACGGAGCGAGAAAAGTCAAAAGTCCTGCAATGAACGCAGGAACAACAAGCGCGAGATCCATAACCTAATTATAACAAATTATTTAAGAGCCAGCGGTGGGAATTGAACCCACGACCTTTGCTTTACGAAAGCACTGCTCTGCCTCTGAGCTACGCTGGCAAAATTTATCAAACCCTTGCTTGAAACCTGTCCGCCTTTGGCGAAAAAGCACTGCTCTGACTCCGCCAGTTGGCGGATGGCGAAGGTAGGGAGTTAAACGGGTGACAAGCCAACACTTTTACATTTTACTCGCCAGAAGCGATTGTACAAAAATAACAAGAAAACCGCAATTACAAAAAACGAAATCCCCCGCCTGGTAAAACCAAAACGGGGGTTGGTAGAGAAGGAAGATGGGCGCGTGCTAACGAATCCCCAATTCCGCCAGTCGCGCACGAGCAGCCAAACCTTGACTCCTCACGAGAGACTCGGCATGCCACCTGTCGTAAGATTCGCTAGAAGTGAGAGTTTTTTCCTCGACTTTCTCTTCTTTGTTTTCTTTCTTTTCTTCTTTCTTTTTTGGATCAGCCGCCATCTCTCGCCCTCCAAAAAAAACACTATCAAGAACTACCAATATACTATCACAATAAAACCCCATTTGTCAATATATCAAAACCCTCGCAAAATAAGGCGAAAAAACACTAAACTCCACATCCGCTTCCACTTTTTTGTGTTGGAGAAGAAACCTGGCTCACAATATTGCGATATCCCGAACCGCTTGAATATCCTGAGTCAAGAATCGCTCTTGGATCCGCATCCTTCCATGCGATACCCTTCGAATCGAGATAAGTCGCGATTGTTGTATATGCATCCGGAAACCAGTACGAATTAACCCTAAGCGCAATTTTATACATCTCATCTTCAGAAAGGCCCTGCGAAGCCATAAGCTCAAGAAGTCCAAGCATAGCCATGCCATGATTACAATCCGGAAAGTGAGTTGGGTTATTACAACACGGACGGAAAATATGTTTACTCATTTCCTCAACCATTCCCTGTTCATCTGCAGTAAGAGAAATAAGACGATGCATACTATAGTGATCCATGACATTACCACGCGCAAGAGTCCAACCCCCTGTAGAAGCAAAGTTTTCAGCCCCTCCATATTGCGGGTCAACCATCGGGCCTGAATCAAGAATTTCGTTTTTTGTCGCAAGTCCCAAAGCCCAGAAAAGATTTAAAAGAAAACCGGAATTTAAAGAATTCATGGCTATAGAGTCGTTATTCGGGTTATTGATCAGATCCCACTCCCTGTCAGTGATACCACCTCTTCTTTCGTATAAAGCGGAAAACTTTTCCTTGTCAATAACACCAAGTTCAGTAAGACGCACTCCAAGATCTCCCCACTCAACAGGAAGTATAAAATCTTTTGCTGGTATAACAGCGTCTTCAATTAATTCCGCTTTTGAAATTTCGGAATTGCCAACTTTATCTGTTGCGACCGAATTACGCTCATTTATATATATGAACGTCCCGGCAATAATCATCGAAGAAATAATTATGCTACGCGAAAATAATCGAAAAGCGCTTTCCCGAGATAAATTTGATTCTTGCATATATTTATTTTTCATCACAACAATCGACGAGTTTACTAATTAAGTCTTCAAAATCCCAAGGGTTTTTATTATTTACATCACCAGCCTTAGAGTCATCAATATGAGGAATAGAGACGAGTTTCAGACGTACCGCCCAAAAAAGTGAATATGTGCGATAAGCACGATCAAACATATTTTTAGCTTTTTCTTTCAATCCATCAGACTGCAATTTTGTTCCAACCTCAATAAGTCTCATCGTCGCCGCAAGAAGATGTTTGGAAATACACCACGTCTCTCCTTCATGAGCGCTGATCATTGTACCAAGAAGATCCTTTCTCAAAGACCTTACCTCATTTAGCAAGTCAAAGTATTCCGGCTTATGTGTTTTTACACCCGTAAAAAAGAAGTGTTCCTCAAGACTGATAAGGTTCATAACAGCGAGGCTCAAGTCTTCCTCAGTAGAAAGATCAACCCCACTATTTTTTTGAGCCTCTTTAACATTCTCAAGCAGTTTCTTAAATCGCTCATCATGTACATGAGCAGAAGAATTTTTTGTTGTCATTTTAGTTTAAAAGAGAAAAATAATAATTCCGAGCAAAACCATTGCAAGACCACTCCATAGTTTCATAGCCAAAGTATTGCTCTTTTTCCAAGTTTGGATTCGTTCAACAAACTTTGCATTACTGGCAATCAGCAAAATAATAACTAGCGGCAAAACAAAAATCGCATTATACAGAAACAGATACCCTAAACCCACGGTATATGTAGTGCTGTCATGAAGCAGACCCAAAACCATCAAGTATGGCCCTCCTGTACAGGGAAATTCGCACAGACCAACAAGTAAACCTAAAAGAAACGCGGTTGGTATAGAAGCGTGCTCCATAAGACGCGCCATTGCTGAATGCGCCGCATGAGGAATGCGAAACCTAATAGGAAAAGATGGAAAAACTCCTGCAAGAAAATTAAACATTCCAAGAACAACCAAAAGCAAAGCTCCCACCTTGGCCATAAAATGTGGTGTATTAAAGAAATGAAGAGCGTGAACAATCCCAAGCCCAATCAAAAAATACACAACAAAAAGACCTAAAATATACACGGCTCCGATTTTCAGAATGCCAGAACGCATTTTTCCGAGCGAAAGTAGAAAAGCGATAGTTAGAAGAAGAATTCCAAATGCGCAAGGATTAATGCTGTCTATAAGAGCGGCGATACTAACAAGTGGCAAAAGCCACGTTCCACCACGACTAACATCCCAGATAAACGCTGAACTGGATGGCACAGATTTTAGAACTATAACCGATCCAAAAATAAAAACTCCAACAATAATCGAGATAAGTAATGTTTTATTCATACAAATTAGGGCGTAACTATTGCATGAAATTTAAGTTCAACAGGGTTATTCGCATCATTCTCAATCGTCACAACCCTGTTTACCTGCCCGACACCAGCAGGACCATGGGCAGCAGGATCAAAGACAACATCAACTATCGCTTCATCACCTAAATCAAGAGTTTGATCTACTCGGGGAATTATCCCGTGACCACGCATTCCAAAAGGACCAAATCTCTCACCAGCAATCTGAAGAGTCGCAGAAGTGCACATACACGATGTATAAAACTTTCTAATAACAACAGGCGAAGCTCCAACATTTTTTAACACGAATTTATGCGACACCACACCACTACTCATTGATATCGTGCCAAAATCAAAGTAATTAGAATCAACAACCGTAAGAGAACCAGTGCCATTTTGAGATGAGCCAGACGACACTCCGCTCACATCACCGCCGGCAAGCAAAAGAACAATTCCCAACGCCGCAGCGCCAAGAAAAATTCCTATAATATTTTTTTGCATTTTTTAGATAAATAAAGATAAAAAGTCCCCAAAAAAAGGAGAAGAAATACTCGCGCGTAAAAAATGATTTCGATCGACTTATCCGCTAAAAAAGCGAAAAAAAGGAAACCGGATTTAGGCGCGTAAAAAATACGGCGGACTGGTTTTATAAAAAGAGAGCCACAAAATAAAATCACAAAAGAAAACTATAATACTCGAAAATACAATTCGTAAAAAATAAAAAGCTTTTGCGGAAAAAAACAAAATAATAAACCAAAGCAAAAAAGAAAGAGTTAGCAAAACAGATAAATTTATAAAAATTAGAAAAGGCTGCACCAATAAAATCTGCGCGAAACTTTTAAATACTCCTAAATGAAATTTAAGATAACTAAAAACATTTCCCTCGGGACAATCAACTCCATTCATAGACGCTGCAATGCAATCACTATGATTCATGACACCATGAAAAAAAGGAGAGAATGTAGACAAAAAGATAAAGCTATAAAAAAGTAAAATTGATAAAAAATATTTCATAAAACTAATATGTTAGTTCAACTCGTTTCAATAAAAGCGCATTAAAAACAACGATCGCGGTAGACACACTCATAAGCAACGCCCCAATTTCCGGACGCAAAAAGAAACCAAAAGAGGCAAACACTCCTGCAGCGGCGGGGATCGCGACCACATTATATCCAAGCGCCCAGAAAAGATTTTCGATCATCTTCTGATACACCCGTCTTGCAAGCACAACCAGACGCACAACATCTTGCGGATTGTTTCGCATAAGAACAACATCCCCCGCTTCGACAGCGACATCCGTACCCGCGCCAATAGCTATACCAACATCAGCTTGCGTAAGAGCAGGCGCATCATTGATACCATCTCCAACCATCAGAACCACATGGCCTTTACCCTGAAGCGATTTTACATGAGAATATTTTTCTTCCGGCAAAACATGCGAAAAATAAGTATCGATACCAAGTTCATTCGACACGTTTTTTGCCACAATCTCGTTATCCCCCGTAAGCAAAGCAACTTTTACACCAAGCGAATGCAAAGCTGTAACCGCTTCATAAGATTCGGCTTTTATAGTATCAGCAAGGGCAATAACTCCTATTATCTTTTTCTTATCAGAAACAAATACAACCGTATGACCTTTTGATGAAAAAGCATTTGCCTGCTGCATAGCTTCATCAGTCGAAATTCCCAAATCACTCATAAGAGAAGAATTTCCAACAGAATATTTTGAACCTAAAATATTTCCCCAAATTCCCTTTCCGGAAAAATTATGAAATTCATCAACGTCATCAATATTTATACCCTTATCCTTTGCATGCCTCGCGATAGACTGCGCAATAACGTGCGAGGAATTGGTTTCAAGCGAAGCCGCGATACGCAATATATCTTCACCATTAACTTCATCGCCAAATGACACAACACCCGAAACACCAAATTCCCCCTTCGTCAGAGTTCCTGTTTTATCAAACACAACATAATCAGCTTTTTTTATCACTTCAAGTTTTGCAAGATTTTTTATAAAAAGTCCGTTCTTTACCGCAAGAGATGTCGCAATCGTGGTAACAGTAGGTATCGCAAGGCCGAGGGCATGCGGACACGCTATCACAAGCACCGTTATAGCAAGAGTCAGCGCAAATACAAAAGGCTTCCCAATGACAAACAACCATATAACAATAGTCAGCAATGAAACCCCCAGAGCGGTAAAAGTGAGAACACGCGAAGCTTTATCAGCTAGTTTTTGTGATCTCGGTTTTGTAGCCTGCGCTTTTGCGATTAGCGTCTGAATTTGACCCACGGTTGAATGCTCACCAACTTTAGTAAGTTGTATCGTAAGTGATCCATCTAAAACAGACGATCCCGCAGTAGCGCTGTCCCCTGCATTTTTTGAAATAGGCGTTGACTCCCCACTTATGAGAGACTCATCAACGCTTGAAGTTCCTTTCAGAACAACACCATCGGCAGGTATCTTTTCCCCCGATTTTACCAAAACAACGTCCCCCTCTCTTAGTTCAGAAACAGAAACATCCTCCGTCACATTTCCCGAGATTCTATGTGCAGCTTTAGGTAAAAGTCTTGCCACCTCGGAAAGAGAATTCCCCGCCGCCACGCTGGATTTTGCCTCCAAATAATGTCCAAAAAGTAGCACCCAAATAAGAGTTCCTATCTCAAGATAAAACACAACACCGAGAGCGGGAATAAGTGTAGAAGCAACTGAAAATAAAAACCCAGACCCAACAGCAAGCGACACAAGCGTCATCATGCCAAACGATCGCATCATTATTTCATGTCTTGCATGCTTAAAGAAGACAAGAGAAAACCAAAAAATAACTGTTGCAATAGCAAGCTGAATCCATTTATTTAAACTTAAAACCGGTACACCCAAAAAATCCGCAAAACCTTGTTTAGCAAGAACCAAGGGAATGAGAAGTAAGGTTACTATCCAAAACCTACGCAAAAAATCACTCGCCGAGCCATGAGATATAGCACCGGCATATGACACATTAGCATGCGACATTGCATGAGCATGTGACGAATTATGATGCATATGCTCCATAAACTATTTTTTTAGTAGAAACTTAACTAACGCAAAAATCGACAGGATAAGAAATATCCATACAAGCCCAAACGTAACCGTAAAATAGGCTGAATTCCACCCAGAATTGGCATAATTACCCATGCCATAAGGCGACATCATAGACATCATCGGCATTGTATAAGGAGTGCCGGAATAACCGGACCAGCATCCAAGATATGATCGCCCCATATTGATATGCGCCAACCTTAGGCTTTCAGACCCCTCACCACCCATCATATTATCCATTGCCTCATGTTGATCCTCATCAGGAATCATAACCCTCATATAAGCATCACCTAAAAACTCAAACTGATCATCGGTAACCTTCTTACAATCAACATCATCGAGGCTTGAAATGTTCTGAAAAGCGTAAATAGATTCTAAAGCTTCATTTAATTCAGCGCTTTGAACATTTCCAATATAACTATTATATCCACCCATCATGCCCATCTGAGCAAATGCCGTACCTGAAAAGAAAAATAAACCAACGACAAACAGTGAAAAAAATATCTTTTTTATATTATTTATTAGATAAATTATAAACCTTTATAAGTTCCTTAACCGCCTTTTCATTTTCCTTTTTATTTGTCATCTGCTCAGCAACATGAGTACGCAAATGATTTTCTAAAAGAAATGAATCAAGGCTTTTAAGCGACCTTTGAATCGAACGGGATTGTTCAAGTAATTCCGGGCAATAAACTTCATTTTCTATCGATTTAATAAGTCCATCTATCTGACCCTTAAGTATTTTAGCTCTATGCAGAGCCCTTTTTTTAAGTAATTGATCTACCATACATAAATAGCATATACCCCTATACCCTATTTGACAATATAAACATGTGGATAATCTTGGAGCGGGTAACGGGAATCGGACCCGTGTCTCAACCTTGGGAAGGTCGCGTACTGCCACTGTACTATACCCGCATACCAATCTTTATATCACCACTTTCACTTACATTTCAACACAAAAAACTAGCTCTGTTCTATTTGATTTTATAAATCAAATAGAACTACCTTAAGTCCAACTACGCTAAAAACGCACAATGAAAATGAATTACACAAAACACCTCTGTATATTATTTTTCGAAACTCCGCAGGTAATTCGGCTTGGTTCCCCGCATTACGGGGACGAATTACCGAGGACAAGCAAGTGAGCCGCTGGAGCGAACGCAGCGTGTTGAGAAAAGTAATATGGAGAGGTGTTTAATTCAAAAAATAAAACCACCAATTTTCATTGTGCGTTTCTCAACACCACCTTCTCTCCATCCCAATTCAAGTCTCTTGCAAAAACAAATACCCTTGCCTTCTTCCTCGCCTCTAAAGACCAGTCAGAAAACTCCGATTCATCGGTTTTTATCTGTTCCTCAAGTATTTCAGCTCGCGCTTTTGGTTCAAGTATTAAAGCCTTAAACCTATCCACCGACAATCCATAAAGCGCGGTAACCCCTTCCCTAAATTCTTTACTTGAAACATTAAGCGGTTCAAATTTCTTCTCCACAAGATTTTCAACATTACCACCCACCCGCTTACTAAGTTCATCTTCTATCAAAACATTTTCAATCATCTGCTCAAGCATCAATCTCCTCAACTCCGCAGAACTCGAAGGAATAGCTTCTGAAATAGAATCATTTGGATAAGAATCAATCAGTTTTGTGTAATAGTGTTCAGCTGATAACAAAGACTCCCTATAAGAAAATTCTGAAATAATATGAGAGTTAACAATCGCTACCGGATAATAACCAAGCTGAATTGTATAAAAACCCAAAAGTCCTAAAATCATTAAAGCCAAAAATATTAAATAAGGTTTTTTTATATTCATAAATTAATTTGAGGATGGCACGATTATATATAATTCCTCCCCAGGGATTACAAAATTAAACAAAGATTTAAATTCCTTTGCGATATTATGTTCATCCGAAAAATACTCCACATCACCGGAAAGCGCTTCATTTTCAGAAGCTAAAGCGCTAACATCACTCTCTAAAACAGAAAGCCTCTCGGCTAAATCCCCCTGTTGGGTATAAAGCCTATAAAGCTGAACCCCTATAGCCAAAGCCAACGCAATAAGCCCAATATGTACAAAAACCCTCATAACTAAGATCTATCTACGCACTGACCTTGTTCTTCAAGTGTTTTATTCTTTCCATCAGAATAAACAGTCTCGTCATGTGGGTATGAGCCGTCTAAATCAACATTTGGCAAACCGTTTCCAACCTCAAATCTATAAGCACAATCCCCACCATCGTTTTCCATAAGTTCATCATCAGCCTCAAGTCTAGCCGTGATTACATATCTTTGACGATCAAATGAAAGATGATACCAATAGGAGTAAACCCCACAAGAATCATCTCTAACATTACCAGGCGTACACATAGAATCAAATAGCGGATCATTATAAAATTTACCCGGCTGACTACTCAAAAAACCTTCAGTAAAAATTCCTTTATATGGCGGATCTGGGCAATATGTTTCATATCCCTGCCCTCCTGTGGGTGGATCGTTGTCTTCGTCCCTCCCATCCAAAAACGGCAAACTACCGGATCCATCCAAAGCGCCTATCTTTGATGGACTTCCATAGGTAATGGCATAATCTCCACACGGATAAACTCCATACTTATCATAAAAAAGTCCTAAAGCTATCTCGTACTGTCTCAAATCCTGCTTACGCCTCGCGTCCCTGCCTTTTGCTAAAAAATTCTGAGGGTTTATAACGAGCACAACAATCAGAAATAAAACAACCAAAACCCCTAAAACAAGCAGGAGTTCTAAAAGCGTAAAACCGCGATTAGTCTTTTTCCCAAACCGCATACAAAAAAATTATAACACAAAAAAACTACCTCTTTATCAATTCTTTAAATACCGAGGCCGGTATTTTTACCGTCTGTTTTTCCGCAAATTCCTTAAGTTTTTTCTTTCCCGCCTGCTGTTTCTTCCATAGTTTCATTTTTCTCGTTCTGTCTCCCCCATATAAATACCCCGTCACATCTTTTCTCAATGCTGGTATTGTCTCCCTCGCTATGATTTTGCTCCCAACTCTTGCCTGAAGCGCCTGCGTAAATTGCGCCCTTGGTAAAAGATTTCGAAGCTTCTCAACCGTCGCCCTACCCTCACGCTCCAAAAGTTCTTTTGGCAATATTCTAGTAAGCCCCGGCACAGGCGAACCTGCCACTAAAATTTCAAGCACATCGACAGATGCCTTTTCCCAATCCCCCGGTTCATATGAAAGCGAAGCAAATCCTTCCGAAAGAGATTTTATTTTATCATCCAAATCACTCACAAGATCCGCGAGCGGAAGCTTTGCTGTAATTCTCGTTTTTATTCCGGTAGTCCCGATTTCAACCTGAGAAAATCTAAAAAAATCCTGCAAAGAAAGAAGCGCTCCTAAAAATCTCGGCGGAGTAAGAATCTCAACTTGTGTAAAAAGTTCCAGAGCCTCATTTGCATCACGTGGGAAATCTTTTGGGTTTGTAACAGTTATCCATTCACCGGCCCTCATAACTTTGTATGCAACAGAAGGAAAACTATGCACAGTAGGTACATTAAATTCCCTAGCCAATCTATCAGCGGTAATTTCAAAATGAAGCTGACCCAAAAAACCGACTTTAAATCCTCTTCCCAAAACTTCGCTGGTGTCAGGTTCAAAATTCAACGACGCATCATTTAGTTTTAGATACCCAAATGCCTGACGTAATTTATCATAGTCATCACTCTCTTCAGGATAAAAAGACACGAAAACAACTGGCTTTGGTTCATCATAACCAGGCAGTGGAACACATCCAGACTTTGAAGAATTAGAAATCATTATCGTGTCTCCAATCCTTACCTTCCCCGGATCCTTTATGCCGGTAGCAATATAACCAACCTCTCCGTTTTGAAGCGATAAACTACTTCTGAAAGACGGAGCAAAATAACCAATGTCTTTTGCCAAAAAATCAGCTCCCGTAGCGCAAAGAGTCATTCTAGCATTCGGTAAAAACTGCCCATCAAAAACACGCACAAAAGCGATAACACCCTTATGCTCATCATACAAAGAATCAAATATAAGAGCTCTGGAACAAGACTCCACCTCAAGTTTCTTAGGCGGAGGCACGCGTGAAACGATAGTCGAAAGAAGTTCGGGAACCCCTTCACCTGATTTCCCCGAAACCTTAAAAACCTCATCAGGAGGAATTCCTAAAAGCTCACTAACCTCTGAAACCGCATCTTCAACCTGCGACTCGCTGGCAACATCAATTTTATTAACTACGCCCAAAACTGTAAGATTTGCTTTCCTTGCGCCATCAAGATTAGAAAGAGTTTGTGCCTGAACTCCCTGTGTCGCATCAACAAGTAACACCGCCCCCTCAACAGCCATGAGCGCCCTCGAAACTTCATATTTAAAATCGGAGTGCCCGGGAGTATCAATAAGATTTAAAATATAATCATTTTTTGACGTATCCTGCCAAGCCATTCTCACGGGCGTCATTTTTATCGTAATACCACGCTCTCTCTCAAGATCAAGTTGATCAAGATATTGCGGTTTCATAGACCTCATTTCAATAGTCCGCGTTATCTCAAGCATCCTGTCAGCAAGAGTAGATTTACCGTGATCCACGTGAGCAGTAATAAGAAAATTTCGAATATTTTGGTTCATTTTATAAGCATTAACAAAAGCTACTCTAACTCAAAAAAAATAAAAGGTACAGCTAATCATATTTAAAAAACATCCGTCGGTATGACAGATGTTCTTTGAAATCCCGCCTAAGTTCCCGGCTATTTCCAGGTGGGTGCCCTCAATCAAGTCCCACAGGATTTGATACTTTTGAGCTCCCGTAACTTAATTATTTTGATCCGGAACTTTGAGCGGGACACCTACAGTATACCAAAAAAACAAAATATCAAAAGTGAATAAGAAAAGGCCCGAGCGAGCAGATGTACAATCTGCAGCCCGGGCCTGTGTTCAAGTACAAAGGAAACGTCAGAGGGAGATGAAAAAAAGGAGAAACAAGCAGATATAACGCACGTCGAACCTTGTACTTAAACAGACGACTTTCAATCAGACTGGCTAAGAATTTCATAAACCCACCCCGTCGAGAGGGGTTTGGTGAAACGCCAAAGCCAGTCCGATCAAAAGATCAATCCAGAATACCAATGAACCATCCCTAGTATAGGGTTATAGCCAAATTCTTGTCAATACCCCATTAAAAAAGTATCTCTTCATCAGCCCTTTCGAAAGGAAAAAGCTCATTTGAGAGAAACCAGAGGTTAACCTCCTGCACTGCCTCCTCTAAAGTTCCGGAAGCATGAATAAGGTTTTTTACCGATCTCTTTTTTGCATTAGCAAGCGAAGACGAGTCAGCAGAAAAATCACCTCTTATTGTTCCGGGCGCCGCCTGCTCGGGCATCGTGCTCCCAACAATCTTTCTTACGGTTGAAACTGCATGAAGTCCCTCAACCGCCATTTTCACAATAGGACCGGAAGTCATAAAATCCATAAGCCATCCCCTAACCTGCCTACCAATAGCAAGCGGATCATCAGTGCCCATTTCTTTTGCAGGATCCATTTCAAACTTCTTATAAGTCTCAAGCGTCTTCCCGCCAATGATTCGTAAAAAATCATCACTGCCGGGATAATGTTTATTAAAATGTTCAACAGTTGGCTTCGTCATCTGCATCCCAACAATTTTTAATCCAACTCTTTCAATACGACTTATCACTTCTCCGATAAGCCCTCGTTTAACCGCATCCGGCTTTATTAGGACCAATGTCCTTTCTCTCTGTAAATCGTGTGTCATGTTTGTATGTTATATATTTTTCTTTTTTTTCTCAATAGCTATCCCAAGCTCCTTAAGTTGTTCGGGGTAAATATCCGAAGGCGCATCCATCACAGACGTCCTGCCGGAACTGGTCTGCGGGAAAGCTTGAACTTCACGCAAGTATTTTTCACCGGTTAAAGTCATCAGCAACCTCTCAACTCCATGAGCAATACCACCATGAGGAGGAGCTCCTTGAGACAAGGCATCAACCATATGCCCAAACTGTTCATTTGTCTCCTTATCAGAATACCCAAGTACTTTAAATGTAGCTTTTAGTATCTCTGGTCTGTGCGCGCGAACACTTCCACCACCAACCTCAAATCCATTACAAACCAAATCATATTGAGATGTTAAAATCTCACCAATATTTTTCCCAGAAACCAACCAATCAATATGTTCAGGAATTGGCATAGAAAAAGGATTATGAGTAAATGTCCACTCCGAGCGAGAGGATTTTCCCTTTTCATTTTTCTCCCCGCCAGAGGAGAATCCTTCTCCGGAGGAGAAAAATGGAAAATCAACCACCCACGCAAACGCAAGCACTCCATTTTCTTTATCACTCTCATCGCGCAAATCAAACTTATCTGCTCCATGTTTTTTCATAGCATCAGCGTAAGAAATAATCGGAAATGGTTTTTCTTTTATTTTATAACCCAATGATTCACAAACTGAAGTTATCATCGCTTCATCCAAAGCCATAAATTCTTCTCTAGTGGTAAAACTCACCTCCATATCAATCTGCGTATGTTCAAAGCCCCTATCGGCGCGCAAATCTTCGTCTCTTATACACCTCGCAATTTGGAAATATCTCTCAAAGCCACCAACCATTAGTAATTGCTTATATTGCTGTGGACTCTGTGGTAAAGCAAAAAACTTCCCTGGGTGTAATCTCGAAGGCACTACAAAATCCCGCGAACCCTCCGGTGTTGACTTGGTGAGCATCGGTGTCTCTATTTCAACAAAATCATTTTTAAAAAGAAATTGTCTAACCCTATCTACAAACTGTGACCTCAACCTGATTATCTTCTGCATACGCTCCCTTCTCAAATCAACATAGCGATATTTTAGTCGTACTTCTTCATCAATTTCTCTACCATCTGTTTCAAGTGGAAATGGAGGAGTAATCGACTCATTAAGGATCTCCATACTCTCTGCAAGCAACTCAAACTTACCGGTAGCAATATCCGGGTTTATCATATTCTCTGGCCTCTTATTTACAGTGCCTTTTATTTTAACTACCCACTCAGGTCTAAGCGTATTTGCCAAAGAATAAAGCTCCTTATCTTTAGCGATAAAAACAACCTGAACTATCCCAGTCCTATCTCTAAGATCAATAAAAATAATTTTACCGTGATCTCTCCGAACAGAAACCCATCCGGAAAGCTCAACTAATTCACCTTCTTTACTAATAATTTCCTTAGTTAAAATTCTCATATGAATAGCTAAACTCTAGCAAAAAACCATTAACCAAGGAAAGGTACTTGCCATAAATTACAAAAAAGTATATACTCCAAAATAGTTCAATTCCCAAGTCTATATGGAGCATGTCATGGCAAGCGAAACAGAAACCAAAAAGACCATCCGAGAAAGAGTACAAGAAAAGCGAAAAAAAGGCAGGTCAAGCAATGGACGAATCATCTTCATCGTGGCTGTTTTCGTAATCTTTCTCCTTTATCTCATCACAAGATGAAGATGCGTACCCACAAGCCCGACGCGCGAACATCGGGTTTCCCTAACTTAAAAAAAGGAAGGGCTCCTCATGTCACACAAAGACCTAAAACTTGGCCACGCCTCTGAACCACTCCCTAAAGAACTCATAGACATACTCAAAAAGAGAGGAAAGAAAGAAAAGAGAAAGAGATTAATAAAAATCGTTGCCGATATTGTCATCCTGGCTGTACTCATAGTTCTCCTCATAATCACACTGAAAGGATACATCCTTTAATCCAACAGTCTTTTCAACTAACCCCGATACACCGGCCTGCCATGCGCAGGCCCTTGTTTTTATCACTTATTACAAAACAATAATTCTCTAAACAATCACTATAGTCGCCTTTTAACTCAAAGACCAACCACTTAGCAAATTTTGACGATCGTCAAAATTTGCTATGTAAAAACATTTTAAAAGAATAATCATCTTAGCACCCCGCTAAAACCGTTTTTTTCACATTTCACTATACCAACTTAAAAAAAGCCAGACATCTCAAGATGTCTGGTAACCACTCTAAGAAAAATTGCCTTATTTATCCATTAGCGTCTCCACCTCGTTGATGATCAATATATTGCCGCAGATATTGGTAAATAGCTTCAAAGCCCACTTTTCTCCCCTTCGGTGTCGCTATTTCCGGCGGCCCAGAAATTCTAAATGTAAAAACATCAAGTTCGCCCCAATAATCTGGCGTGCAAAACATTCCAACGCTTCACACTCTTTCAACTGATAAAGGTAGAGGCTGTGTGTCAACTGTTGTTGATAGTCACTCATCAAAACTTTCCTCCAATAAGGTTAATATATTAAGTACCGATCAAAAATATAACACGTAACCCAAAAACTAGTCTACTGGACATTTTTCATTCATCTTTCATTCATTCTAACCACAAAAGCAATACAAAAATATTTTAAGAAGGTCTCGGATACATTCCGTTTAATCCAACAACATATTTCCTTCCTTTTTAGGTTTTAGTGAAATTCGATTAGAAATCAATTCATTGAACGAAAATTTCTTGTCGCAAATTTTATGGCCGGAAAACTCCCGCAAGGCGGGAGGTAAACGGGAGCCGGAAAATTTGCCAAGAAATTAAGAGAGATGAATATGATTTCTGAGAATAGAACGTTTCCTAAAAAGGAACGAAATATACGCCTACTTCTTTCCTTCCTTAATAAGCTCTGCAATATTTGCAGGAACTGGATCATAGTGAGAAAACTCCATAGTAAAGTTTCCTCTTCCCTGTGTCATGGATCTAAGTTTTGTAGCGTATCCAAACATTTCAGATAACGGAACAGAGCACTCGACAACTTTAAGACCACCTATCCTATCTTCGAGAGATTCGATTTGCCCCCTCTTTGAAGATATGTCTCCTGTAATATCACCTAAAAATTCCTGTGGCATAGTAACCTGAATTTTCATGATTGGCTCAAGCACAACCGGCTTTGCAAGTCTTGCAGCTTCCTGAAGAGCCATAGAACCGGCAACTTTGAATGCCATTTCGGACGAGTCAACTTCGTGATAAGAACCGTCGTAAAGCGTAACTTTAACGTCGGTAAGCGGATAGCCCGCAACTACACCTTTTCCGAGAGCTTCTTTCACACCTTTTTCTACAGCAGGAATAAATTCATTTGGAATAGAACCGCTTTTAATTTCATTCACAAATTCAAATCCAGTACCACGTTCAAGTGGATCAATCTTAATCTTTGCGTGACCATACTGACCACGTCCTCCTGACTGCTTGATGTATTTTCCTTCAGACTCGGCATGCTCACGAACAGTTTCTTTATAAGCAACCTGTGGTCTGCCGACATTCGCCTCAACAGAAAATTCTCTCTTCATACGATCAACAAGAACTTCAAGTTGGAGCTCTCCCATACCGGCGATAATTGTCTCACCCGTATCAGCATCACCACTAACCCTAAACGTAGGATCTTCTTCAGAAAGTCTCTTAAGAGCAATACCCATTTTCTCTTGGTCGGCTTTCGTCTTAGGTTCAATACGCATAGCGATAACCGGTTCTGGGAAAGTAATTTTTTCCAAAATAATTCCTTCATCAGGATCGCAAAGAGTATCACCGGTTGTAGTACCCTTAAGTCCTACTATTGCGCCGATATCCCCTGATGGAATCCTCTCCACCTCCTCACGCTTATTGGCATGAAGTCGCACCATACGCCCAACTCTTTCCTGAACATTTTTTGTAGAGTTCAAAATATAACTTCCTTTTTTAATAACACCCGAATAAACCCTAAAGAATGTAAGTGACCCCACAAACGGATCAGTCGCAACTTTAAAGGCGAGAGCAGAAAATGGCTCTTCGTCATTTGGGTGTCTCTCAACAGGAGCATTCGTTGAAACATCAAAACCTTTTACAGGTGGAAGATCTGCAGGAGAAGGAAGGTAGTCAACAACAGCATCGAGAACCTGTTGAACACCTTTATTCTTTAATGCAGAACCCGTAAGTACAGGAATTATCTGCAACGATATAGTTGCATTTCGTAGAGCTTTCTTTAAATCCTCTAAAGCTGGTTCTTTACCTTCAAGATAACCGCTCAAAAGCGCATCGTCTGTTTCAACAATTTTTTCGATAAGCTCTTTTCGCCTTGTTTCGTACTCCGCTTTTACAGATTCAGGAATCTCTTTTTCTACAATAGTCTCACCATGATCTCCTTCAAAACCATAAGCAACACCCGCAAGAAGATCAACAATTCCTTCGAGATTACTCTCTGAACCGATTGGAATCTGAATCGGAATAGCGTTTGGGTTTAATCTTGTCTGAATCGATTTCAAACTGTTTTCAAAGCTTGCGCCCATTCGATCAAGTTTATTTATAAAACAAATACGCGGAACATGAAATTCATCAGCGTACCTCCAGTTCGTTTCGCTTTGCGGCTCAACACCTGCAACGCCATCAAAAACAACAACCGCGCCATCTAAAACACGGAGTGATCTTTTTACCTCAACGGTAAAATCAATGTGACCCGGAGTATCAATAAGGTTCACGCGATACTCGTGCTGTTTCTTAAGTTCATCTGGAGAAATTTCTGAATTTATTCTTCTTATATAATTAGGAATCCAAAAACATGTCGTAGCAGCAGCGGTGATTGTGATACCACGTTCACGCTCCTGTTCCATCCAGTCCATAACGGTGTCGCCGGTATGAACCTCACCGATTTTATGAGACATTCCTGTATAAAAAAGAATACGCTCAGAAACAGTCGTTTTACCTGCGTCTATGTGCGCAATAACACCGATGTCTCTAACTCTTTCAATTGGATATTTTCTATCTACAGACATAAAATAAATTTAAAATAAAACCGCCACGCACAATTTACATGCCACATTCAACATTTCACACGTTTACCACGAGAAGTGCGCAAAAGCTCTGTTTGCCTCCGCCATTCTGTGAGTATCTTGTTTTTTCTTGATGGCCGATCCTTCGTTTTTTGCCGCAAGAATTATTTCTTCTGCGAGTTTCTCTGCCATTGGCTTACCTTTTCTATTCCGAGCTGCAGCAATTATCCAACGCACAGAGAGCATAAACCGCCTCTCGGGTCTTACCTCACGAGGAACTTGGTAGTTCGCGCCACCAACTCTCCTTGAAGCCACTTCTACCGCAGGAGCGGCATTTTCAAGAGCTTTTTCAAATAATGACAACGGCTGTTCATTTGTTTCTTTTTGAATTAATTCAAAAGCATCATACAAAACTTTTCTTGCAACCGCTTTCTTTCCATCTTCCATTAAATAATTTACAAAACGCGAAACAGCCACACTTTGATAAGTAAGGTCTGATTCAAAATCTCTCTTATAATTTCTTTTCTTTCGCATATCTTGAGTTTATTATTTTGGCTTTTTGGCTCCGTATTTTGATCGCTTCTGTCTCCTTGCCTCTACTCCGGCAGTATCGAGAACACCACGAACGATGTGATACCTTACACCCGGAAGATCTTTCACTCTTCCGCCTCGTAGCAATACCACAGAGTGCTCCTGAAGATTATGTCCTTCACCGGGGATATAAGCTGTTACCTCATAACCATTTGTTAATCGAACTCTCGCAATCTTTCGAAGCGCAGAGTTTGGCTTTTTTGGTGTCTGAATTTTTACCTGAAGGCAAACACCTCTCTTAAGCGGAGAAGAAGAATCAACCGGCTTATTCAAAATTGTATTGTAATAACGCCGAAGCGCTGGAGCTTTCGGTTTTACGATCGTTCGTTTCCGGCCCTTCCGGATTAACTGCCTGATTGTTGCCATAAATCAAATAAAAAGCGACCCAATGTCGTGAAAAGATGATAACAAATAACCGAAAACACTGTCAACCTCAAAAAGGAGCCCCTACGATAAGAGCGTATATCCAAAAAATTACAGGCGCTATAAAGTTAAAACCGGTCACAAAAAGCAGGAAAATGATAATAAAAAAGCCATACTGGGAAAGAAATGCCTCGATGTGAGAATAACCTGGCGGTAGAATAGCAAAAAAAACCTTAGAGCCATCGAGTGGCGGGATGGGTATCAGGTTAAAAACTGCAAGAGCGATATTCACTAAAACTATATGAGTGAAAGCAGTGAAGATAAAAGAATCAAAAGCTAAAAAATCTGTAGCAGAAAGAATTCTTAAAAAAGCCCCAAAAACCAGCGCCAAAGAAATATTACTAAGAGGCCCTGCCACGCTTATCAAAGCCGCCCCTTTTTTAGGATCCCTAAGGTTGTAAGGATTATACGGAACCGGTTTTGCCCAACCGATAATCGGCGCGTGTGATATTGCAAGAATAAGTGGCAAAAGAAAAGAACCTATAGGATCAAGATGTTTCAATGGATTTAGCGTAAGCCGCCCCATATCGCGAGCAGTTGTGTCCCCAAGTCGCAAAGCAACAACCCCATGAGATACCTCATGGATCATAACGGAAAATATTAAAACTATTAGCTCAAATGCAAGGAAAGTATATTCCATACTTGTTTATCCACAACGCCCAAACTAGGCAATGTTACAATACACTCTATCATATAAATACAAACTCATTAACCTTTATAAACCTATGGAAATACAAGAAGTCTTTTCGAGAATGCATGATAAAAACAAAGAGCTAAGAGAATTAAAAAAGATATACAAAGACACATTAGCCTCAAATTCAAATTATCAAGAACTACTAGAAAAACTAAAAGAAATAAAGGAGCAAAAGAAAAGAACTGAAACAATTGTCTCTAATGAACTAGCCACTGAAGTTGAAAAAATCGAAACCCTTAAACGCGGCATTGCGGATGACAAACAGCTTCTCTCCGATATGTCATGGAACTCTATCGTCAAAGGTGAATCAATCTCTGTAGTGGGACCCGATGAACACCCCTACGACCCAATCTTTGCTGTCCGCTTCCAGAAAAGAAAATAAAACCATTCACCGCAGTCGTTACAAAGGGCTCTTAATATTTTTTAATCGTGGGTTTGTTACCTGCGCATATACTTGAGTTGTCCTTATACTGCTATGTCCAAGTAGCTCCTGTACATACCGAACATCTGTCCCATTTTCCAACAAATGAGTAGCAAAAGAGTGTCGTAAAGAATGAAACGTTGCGGGTTTGATAACTTTTGCCCCCACCAAACTTTTACGAAACATTTTTTGTAAAGATGTAGCTGTTAGTTTACCGCCACGATTAGAGGAAAAAATAAAATCATCGGCACGTTTTCCCGCAATGATATTACGGAGGGAATCTTGCAGTTTTTCCGACATAACGCTGATCCGGTCTTTTTTACCTTTTGCTCCTTTGATATACACGGTGAATTCGTCAATACTTAGATCGGCGACTTTTAACTGCACAACTTCGCTTACCCGCAGTCCGGACGCGTAACTCAAGGCGATCATTATCCGATATTTTGCGTTTTCGGTGGCGTTGATAATTTTCTCAATTTCTGCCCGCGACAACACGATTGGTAGTTTTTTATTTTTTTTTGCAAATTTTAGGTCAATCTTCTGCGGATCTTTTAAAACTTCTGCATATAAAAATTTTACCGCGTTAAGTGCAAGGTTGATTGTCTGCGGAGATTGTCCACGTTTGTGTTTATCAAGTAAAAATTCCTCAATTGCTTTTTGTTTGTCTTTGACTCCTTCTCTCTTAGAAAAGCTGATATACTCCTTTATGTAGAGCATGTATGCGTTGCGGGTCTTTAGGGAGTAGTTGCGGAGCCTCAAAACCCGCTCGGTCTTATCCAAAATATTCTCCATAAACAAAGAATAGCAAAAGTTTGCATAACAAACAAGATATTGTTACAAAATAGGTTTGTAGTTCGGATAAAAACCAGTTGTACGAAATTCCGACTAGTAAATGAAGTGGTTTGAAAGTTTGTGCAAACAAAAAAGCACGTCTTTGAAACAAACTTCTATTAGTAACCCGTCGGAACTGTCGTACAACACTGTGTATCTGGTTCCACAAATGAGAAATTCTTGATTATTTTTTTACATTTTGATTGGGCTTTTTACAATTTTTGCTCTCAAAAAGAAAAAGGCCACCGATGTTACTCGATGGCCTTGGGTTGGGATCTGCTCGTGGCGGGCGGGCGGCTCACCACATCTCGTCCATCTCCCGCTGGGCGAGCCTGTTCGCGGGGATGAGTCCCCACTCCTCGGGCATGTCGTCTCCGACGTCCAGCCCGGGGCAGTCGGGCTTCTCGACAAAGATGTGTTTGCCATTGACCTCGCGAACGAGGCCGCCACCTTGGGTTCCCCAGACGGGGTAGCTGTAGGTACGATCCGTGCTCATGTCGATCCTCCTCGAGGGTTTGTGAAAGAGCAGATCCCGCCAACAGCGAGAGTCTGACCTTTCGGGTGAAAAGTAGCTTCATGCACTGTTGAACTCTAAATAATAGCATTTTTGAGAGCGTCTGTCAATAGTCCAGCAACACAAAAATTGCAAAAAGCCCTAAATTAAGGTAAAATAATCAAGAATTTCTCATTTGTTTCACCCAAATTTTGCTTCGTTTCACTCCGCAAAACTTCAGATACACAGGAACGTTATGCAAAATTCAGCTAACCACGCAAACCTAAACCTCAAAACTTTCTCCCACCTCCGGCACTAAAAACTCAACCCCCTTCTCTCTCAAAAGTTTTTCTGCCGTTCTATAAAACGGCTCCGGTCTCAAAAGAATCGCGTCATGAATGGGAAAACACTTTTTTGGCGCGACAGATCTCGCAAATTCAACCACCTCCGAAATCTTCGCCCACGGCGCCGCAATCGGTAAAGCTAAAACCGAAACCGGCTTTTTTGGCGCTAAAAAAACATCACCGGGAAAATACAATTTTTCCGCAACAAGAAAACCAATATTTTTTACCAAAGGGATTTCAGGATGAATCTCGGCATGCACCTCTCCAAATCCTTCAACTAAAACATCGGCAATTTTTATACTCTCGCCAGAACCGGAAACCGAACAAGGTATACCCTCTTCAGTAAGAATTTTACAAACAGACTCATTTGAAAAAATTTTAACCTCCGAATTTTTCAATACAATCCCTTTTACAAAAGGAATATTTATGTGATCAGCATGCTCATGAGAGATAAGAACTGCTGAAATATTTGAAACTTCTTCAAACCCTTCCGTAAATACACCAGGGTCGGTTATGATCCTTGCCGCACCTTCCTCGATAAGCAGGCACGAATGACCAAGTTTTGTAACTTTCATACTCAAATAATATCACGCACAGCACAAACCCTCAAAAACCCTTGTTTTCTAAATCAAATCCCAAAAACGAGAAACTTCACTTGACAATACATCAGATACTATAATAGTATATGACCAAGCTTTTGGATCGCCCGAAAGCAAGTATAGTTCTTTCGAAGGAGAACCACTCATATGAACGCCGCGAAGAGCTACTAGATTTTTGAGGTCACATCGGCCTGACCCCTTACGTCATCACTGCAGAGTGAAACGTAAGGGGTCTTTTTTTCAAAAATTTGACAAAAAATTAAAAGTATATAGAATATAATCAGCCCTGAAAACAAACTCAACTGAGGTAAAAATGTTATTAGTAAAAAGAAAAAAAACCGATGAATTATCGGGTCGATCAAAAAATTGGATCACCGATCACGTAATTGTTTTTTTCACCCTATTATTCATTTCAATAACTACAATCACTACATTGTTTTTTGGCATAACGTTTATATTCTCCAAAATATAAAAATACCCCAAAACCAAAACCCCGTCTTCACAAGAAGTCGGGGTTTTTAGCTATCAGTTATTAGTTTTCGGTTTTCAGTTGTAAGTTGTAAGTCTTAAGTTATCTTATGGCTGCAAAATATCCTCTATTCTTCCATCAATCGAAATCACAACACTGTTTACAGTTGAAAACTGTTTCAAAGTTTCCGTGATCTGCGAACGAATTGCAGCTACGCGACATGAACCACCAACCTGCGAATCAAGTTGTGAGTTAAGATCAACTTTTGCAACTCCATTTGAAATACTAAGTGACTGGACTACAACACCAGGATTGATTGCCGTTTCATATCCTGCCGCCGTTTCAGATGCTGAAGGCCCTTTAAACAATTCCTCAAGAGCGGCTTTACCAACTCCAGAAGTCTTTGGGATGGCACGTGTTACAGAAAAGACTTTTTCGCATGTAGTATCCTGTGGCGCAAGTTTCGAATTTGTAAAGTATGCAACAACACTCATCGTCGAAGTCGCAGCAGAAACAGTTGGCTTCGGTGAAGATGTTTGTTGCTGAACTGGTGTTCCTTTTGGAGACTCTCCCATTGCTTCCTCACCGATTACTAGCGGTATTCGAAGTTCGTCATCGTTCTCAGGAAGTCCGGACGGATTATCCTTCTGAAGAACTAGCGTTGCATCACCCGTATATGATTCATCAAATTCCAGCGTAGCTGTAAATGGAACAAAATCTTCTGTCATCCATTCACCTTGTGCTTCCGCTGGTGTCACCGCAAGCTCGTTTCCATCCGAGTCAAGAAGTTTTACAGGGAAAGATGCCTCAAAATACCAAGTGCCCCTAGCTTCACCATCAACAGTAAGCGGACTGGAAACAGTTGCTCCTGATTCCGGCGACGTTACACGAATAAGATCAGACTTATCCGTGTCCGGAGAAGAATTGAATAATAGATATCCAAGGCCAATGAAAACAATAAGACCTCCGATAACATATAAAGTACTCTTTGTGTTTTGGTTCATATGCCTTTTGTTAATGATTAATTCCCCTCTAATGTGCCTCACATCAACCCTTCCTGTCAAACCTTGAAAAATATCTCAAATGTTTCATAAAATAACACCCTCACAAATAAAAATAAACTTCAAAACATAAATATTTATTCAGATACTTCGTCTTCCAGCTCTTTTTTGATTTCTTCAAACTCATTTTGGACTTCTTCCATTTCAGTCCTCAAAGCTTTCACAAGCTCAGCGCCTGTCTTTGCTTTTTCAAGACCTGCTTCAAGATCAACATCATCACTGTCCTCAAACCAAGAAACAATATCCTCAAGTTTTTTTAAATTATTTAAAAGTTCTTCACGTTTCTTTTTCATAAGATTTTTTTTCATCAATATTTAAAACCGACGCCGAAAATTCTCCCCTATGAAGTTTTACCAAAACTTCATCTTGCGCTTTCAAAGCATTTGCCTGTTTCAAAATTTTACCAAATTGAAAAACGAGGCTATATCCACGTTTCAGATTTTCTTCCGGATTTACCGCTTTCAGATATGCCTCTTTTGCATCCAGTCTTTCTTTCAAAAGAAGAACTTTATTCTCAAATCCCGAAATTATCGTGTCAGATGATCTGTTTATTTTCAGAAGCACAGAATCAACAACATAGCCAATTGCTCCCGATAATCTCTCGGCATATCTGGGAAACATGGACAAGACTCTCTCCCAGCTCTGATTTACAAGATGAGCCGCTGCGGTAGGAGTAGAGACAGAAACGTCAGCCACAAAAGACGCAATAGGAACATCAACGTGGTGCCCTATAGCGGCTATAGTCGGTATCTTCGACGCAAACACAGCGCGCGCAGTAACTTCGTTATCAAATGCTTGCAAACTCTCAAGACTCCCGCCACCACGCATTATTATTAGCGCATCAATATCTTTTCTTTGTGAATTAAACCAATTTATTCCCGAGACAATCTGTCCCATCGCCTCCCTTCCTTCAACTCGAGCATCATAAAGATAAACCTTTATTCCAAGAGCTCTTAGATTATGCGCAAAATCTTTTGAAACAACACCACCTAAAGAAGTTATTATGCCGACACTTGATATGCACTCCGGAAGTTCTCGCTTTTGTTCAAACAATCCCTCTTTTTTGAGTTGACGTTTTAAAAGCTCATAAGCTTGTCTAAGAGATCCCTCGCCAATAGGTTCGATAGAGCTAACAAAAAAACCAAAATTCCCGCTTCGTTTTGTTATATGTGGCCGTCCCCCAACTTTCACAACCATCCCCTCAGAAAGCGCCACTCCGATCCTATTAAAAACCGCTGATGACAAAAAACACGAAAGCGTCCCATCCCCCTCCTGATCCCTTAGAGTCAACGAAACCCACTGCCCACTCTGTCTAAAAGAAGAAATTTCACCTACGACAAATATCCCCGAAAATTCCCGCAGAAGTTCCGAAACACGATCAAGAAAAACCCCTACAGAATAAGTTCGAAAATCGTCATTCATAAAATATTAGTTTTGCCCTTCTTCTGTTTTTTCTTCCTCTTCGATTGGGGAAACACGAACCCTCTCACCGGGTTTTGGTTTTTCAGGTATAACAAAGACAAGTAAAATATACGCGAGTATCCCTGGAAAAACTCCGGTTATTATGCTCAAAAATACATACCCCGCTCTAATCAAAATAGGATCAACCCCAAAGTATTCTCCAATGCCACCCATGACACCTGAAAAAACTTTATTGTCCTTGCTTTTATATAACTTTTTCATAGTTTTAGTTTTTATTTTTCAGATTTAAGTCATCATTTAGATCTATTAACAATTTCCAATATAACCCATAATTTATGTTTTTAGTTGTAAGTTATAGGTTGTAAGTTATTCCACCATTCTATGCTCCAATGCTATGCGAGGCAAGAAAAGACACGATAATCGAAGCAGTTTCCGCTCTTAAAGTAAGTTCTCCTAAACTAACAAAAAAAAGTTTCCCAGGTGTCCTCGATGTATAAGATTTAGCAACCACAACCTCATTTGAAGACCACCCTCCCTCGGGACCCACGAAGACACCTATATTTTTTTTATTTCTTAAAATTTTCTTAGAAAAAAAATCTTCCACAGAAACATCAAAAAAAAGATTTATATCATGCCGCGAAGACATCTGCAGAGCATGGGGCAAAGACATTGTCGGTAAAAGTTTTGGCACATACGCTCTCCCAGATTGCTCGGCTGCCTCCTGGATAATCTTTTGAATCCTCTCCTCCTTAAATCTTAATTTTTCTGTCCGGTCACTAAGTATGGGCACAATCTCAGCTACACCACATTCAACCGCTTTCTGAACTGCAAACTCAAAATGATCATGCTTAATAAGCGACGCATAAAGAGTAATAAGCCGCTCCGTCTCACGATCAACATTTTCATGAGAGAGCGCAACAAGCTCAACACCATCTCTAAGAAATGATGTGATCCTTGCAGTCACTTCAACTCTTGTATTGTGAGCAAGTACGAGGCTATCTCCTTCGCGAAGTCTCAACACGTCTTTTACTTGATGACGAAAAGAATCATCGGTTATTTTTATAACCGACTGTGATAAATCAAACTCAGCAAAAAACCTATGCAGTCTCATAAAACCGCTTTACTAAGAAAAATCACTTTTCTCCGACGTGAAGCAACCTCGAAAGCTCTGCTTGATCAAAACCAACAACTATATTGCCATCAACATCGATAACTGGCACACCAAGCTGACCTGATTTATTTATCATCTCATCACGCGCTTTTTCATCAATCGCAACATCTTTCTCTTCATATTTCACTTCGTTTTTCTTAAAAAACTCTTTTGCCATCTTGCAATATGCGCAAGTTGGAGTTGTGTAAATTGTAACGCTCATAAATTTAAATTTAATTGGAAAAATAAAACGACCTTTCCCAAATCAAGATAATTTTAATACAAAATGAAAAAAATCAAAACCCAAACTTTTCCTTTGGCTGTTCCGCCGCAGTAACTGGCCCAAACTTTTCTTCATATATCTTCATGTTTTCAGAAAGAGCATGAAGCATCCTTTTTACATGTGCTGGGTTCATAACAACACGTGAAGCAAGAACTCCTTGGTTTCCCACTACGTTAAAAAAATCCATTACAAACTCTTCACCTGTATGCATCACCTGCATAATGTTTGAATACACACCTTTAAGGTCTGCATCCGTCGCTCTGATTTGAATATTGTGATTATGTTGTTGTTTATTTTGTTCCATAAGAAAAACATTACACGAAAACAGGGGAAATTTAAACAAAAAAAATCAAATCCAAAATTCCCAAAAAATTCCAAATCCAACACCTCAAAAAAACAAACAAAAATAACCAAACCATCACCCACCTCACACACAACCCACCTAACAGTTTTTGACGATCGTCAAAAACTGTTAGGTGGGTTTTCCTCAACTATAAATCTCGCCCCTTCCTTTTTTCAAGCACTGCTTTCCCTGCCCTCTTTCAAAAGTTCTGTAAATCTATCTTTGAGTTTCTTTAGTTTTGGGCTTATTACAACCTGACAATAGGGTTTAGAAGAATTGTTTTTATAATACTCCTGATGATACCCCTCTGCTTTATAAAAATGATCCAATGGCCTTACTTCTGTAACCACGTCTCCCTCTTCTTCTTTTGAAGCGTCTAATTCCTCAATAAACTTCTCGGCTTCTTCTTTTTGACTCTCGGTTGTGTAAAAAATAGCTGACCTGTATTGAGTGCCCACATCAGCCCCTTGTTGATTCAACGTCGTTGGGTCATGCGTAGCAAAAAATACAGTCAGCAAATCCCTATAAGAAATCACTGCCGGATCATACTCAATCCGTATCACTTCGGCATGCCCCGTCTTACCGCTCGAAACTTCCTCATAAGTCGGGTTTTCTGTATGCCCACCGGCATATCCACTCGTAACAGAATGCACCCCTTTCAGTTCCCCAAAAACTGCTTCAGTACACCAAAAACATCCACCTCCAAAAATTGCAATTTCTAAATTCATATAAAAAATATAACTCGAAACAAAAAAACAAAAAAGAGGATGAAAGTAAGAGCAAAAATAAATAAAGCAAAATCAAACAAAACGACCAAAAGCTTAAAGCAAAAAATCTTAAACACCAAAACTCACCAGAAAAACCCTACCTAGCAAATTTTGACGATCGTCAAAATTTGCTAGATAAAACCATCAGAAACAAACAGATCATGTCACCCACTAAATTAAAACTATTAAGACTTCACTCAAGAAACTTTTCTTATTATATTTCCATCCACATCTGTTCTATAAAGATAAGTTCTACCAGCATAAGAAAAAGCAACAGCATACCCGGGTGTCAAAACCGCAGTGCACATTTCCCCTTCCTCCGGCAGACCCAAACAACCATCAGGCCAAGTCCGCTCGGACACAGAAACCACTTCAATGTCTTCCACTCTCACTGACAAATCCCCTGCCAACATAGCCCTTGCGCGCATAACAGCATTAGAAAAGAAAGAAGCTGAAGGCGAAGCCGATACCAAAGGAGACGTAGTAGGCAAGCAAATCTGTTCAAGCTTACCATCGTTAAACAAATAATATTGCGTCTTTATGTCCAGCGAATATGAGGGTTTGTTTGATATAGAAAAGTTTTCTTCAGGGTTAACAACGAGTAAACGACTCCCTATCTCATAACTTAAACCAAAAGAGGAAGGCACGTTATAAGCCAAAATATCTCCCGTCTTCGCGCTAACAATTGCAGAAGACTGACACGAAGTACCACATCCCCACGTAACCACTGTATAAGCGCCGGCAAAATTAGGACCGTGACTCGCTCCTTCTCTTATTACAGTCCTAAAAAGCTCTGCATCCGGCTTGCTTGAAAAATCAACTTCTACAGGAACACCACTAAATGTTTCCGTAGAAGGACTTTTCCGAAACTCCGGTGGGCAAGAAAGTGAAGAAGGCGCCGGAGATTGAGTCGCGGAAGGAGTAGGCGTAACTTGAAGAGGCGAAAAATTAAAAATCCAAAAAGCCGCAAATATCACGCCCAAACCTAAAACAAAATAAACAAGAAATGAATTCATAATTTAATAACTTGAATAAAGCGGCACTATATCGAGATCACCTTTCTGTGGCATACGAATCACATCGATAACTCTACCAAATATTCTATAATCGCGCTGAAGTATGATTGGTTTATATTGTGGATCCGAAGAAACCGGATGTAAAACTATTGCATTATTAGCAAACTGTATTTTTTTGATAACTGCGCAGTGATCAACGATAGTAACGACAAGATCATTATCAGAAACTGCCTGTGTAAGCTCAACAAGAACATAGTCGCTATCACACACACCGGCATCAACCATCGAGTCTCCTATCGCCTTAATACTAACAACATCATCACGCCTTTTGCCACACAATAAGTCACTTGCAACACAAATAAAATCTCCAAAATTTCTCTCGGCAAGAACAGACACATTATCACAACCAGCAGAAGCAATTACGGGAATATTTACAGTCTCAACTGCATCCGCATATTCTCGTAGTCGAATCCCACGAGCCGCATGCTTCTCACGAAATATAAGACCTTTCTTTTCTAATACAGACAAATATTGCGTCACAGCCCTCGGAGAAGATAAGTTCATGCAGGCCATGAGTTCATTAGTCGTCGGCGACTCACCGGTCTCGATAATGTGTTTTCTAAGCGACTCATAAAATCTTCTTTGTTTTTGCGTAAGTTGCGCGACTAATGACATAAATTTTAATAAATATATAAATAAGCGACTATTTATATATTTATAATATCAAAATATATAAAACATATACATGTGAATAACTTAAATAAATGACGTCCTCCCCGCACTCCCCTTCGGGATCGTGCGGGGTTTCCTTTAGGCTCCGCCACTCATGAGAATTCACCAGTTATCTCTTTTCCTCTATCAGCTATGTTTTGACGTTCAATATAGCGACGTATGGTTTCTTCGTTCAAGCCAACGGTAGATACAAAGTATCCAGTACTCCACATATTTCCTTTTTCATATATCTGATCAATGAATTTGTACCGCTTCTTGAGTTCATGACTTGAGTATTGTTTTAACTTCTGTACGACTGAGGAAATGGCATATTTGGGTGGTATTTTCATGAGAATATGCACATGGTCATCACCTGTATTGATTTCATGAAAATACCAGTCTGGGTGGTAACGTCCTGTGCGGTACAAATTCTTGATCAGATCCGTACGAACATAGTGTTTGAGTATTTTTCTACGATATTTGGTCCCTCAGACTATATGATACTGAATCTGATAAACACTGTGGTTTAACTGGCGAATTCTCATGCTAACAGCGTAGCACGCACCTGCGTGCTACGCTCATTCATCCCCGCACTGCGCTCTCTCATTTCAATAGATGTCTGTACCCTTGGTCGCGACGAGCTTGTGCGGGGTTTCCTGAGAGGAAGTAAAAAGCGGCTCAAGATTGAGCCGCATCTACCACAGTCATTGCCTCTTTATGCTTGCAGGCAACAAAAGACCTTATTTTATCAAAAACACTTGGACTATCAGTTGGAGCACCTGTGTCGTCATCTACTGATCTTTCATTCAAAAAAACAAAAGCGAACTTAATAGGTTTCTCAGTTACCCCAACAACGACTTTCCCAGTAATTTCCTCATTTATATCACCCAGAATATTTCGACGCCAATAAAGAACATCAATCGAAGAACTACTGAGACGCAAATGGTTCTTTCCTTTAGTCTCTGCAAGACTAAGATCACCCAAAGTTTCAAGTAAATACAAAACCCTATCAGCAAGTTCACGAGTCTCTTTACTAGCACAAAGCATTCCCTCTCCTCCAGTCAGGTGTAGTCTCCAAAAGAGTTAGTACTCTTCTGAACACTGCAACCAACCAAAAACCAGATTTTTAACGATCAAAGCTATATATTTATAGCACAACAAATTAATATCTGTCAATAGACAAAATAATACAAAAATCAAACAAGTCCTGATAGAATATATTTAATGAAAAACCCAAAAACAGTTCTCGTAACTGGAATCGCAGGTTTTATCGGGTCAAACTTTGTAAAACAATATCAAAAAGAATATCCAGACGCTGAAATAGTAGGGATAGATGACTTTTCAACTGGCAGAAAAGATGCGGTCAATAGCAATATAATTTTTTATGAGGGATCAGTAGCAGATCTGATTTTGCTAGAAAAAATTTTTAGCATGCACAAACCAGAATACATTTTTCACTTCGCAGCATATCCAATGGTTTCGTATACAGTAGAACACCCCACCATAACAACGACAGCAAATATAACGGGAACAGTTGCCCTATTAGAAAAAGCGAGAGATTACAAATCAAAAAGATTCGTATTATCTTCATCATGTGCTGTATACGGAAATACAAAAACACTCCCCGTAAGTGAGGTAAAAAACCACCCCGCACCCCTGTCGCCATATGGCCTCCAAAAACAGGTTGATGAAATGTTCTGCAAGCTCTTCAGTGATTTATTTGATATAGACACAGTTTGTTTACGATATTTCAATGTATATGGCCCAGGACAATACGGTGGTTCTGCATATGCGACAGTCATATGTAATTGGCTTGAAAATCTTTTTATAAACACATCTAAAAAACCATACATAGAAGGCGACGGCACTCAATCAAGAGATTTTTGCTATGTAGAAGATGTTGTTAATGCAAATATATTAGCTATGGAAAAAGATAGGGTTTTTAATGGTGAAATTTTTAATATCGGAAGCAGTCAAAGAATAAGCCTTATCGAAATAAAAAATCTTATTGAAAAACACTCACAAAAAAAGCTTGAACTCGAAAACCGACCACCTAGATTAGGAGATGTTAAAGACATTTATGCAGATATCAGCAAAGCAAAGGAACAACTTGGATACATCCCTAAAACAAGTTTTGAAAAAGGATTACAAGAAACAATTAACTGGTTTAAAACCAGAACTAAATAACTTTATTACCCACCATCCTTCGATAAACCAGATACGAATAAACAGCTGTTGTTATAACAATCGCCACAATAAGAGAAATAAGTATTACAAATGAAGCCTTTCCGTCTTTAAAAAATACTCCCAGTAAAGAAATAACCGCCGCTGCTCTAAAAAGATTCCCGCCCAAAACATGCGTCTTCTCCCACACAAAATCATTACTTAAAGTCCAAGGCGTCCTTATCCCGATAAACCAGTTTCTCTTCGATTTTGAAAGCAAAATTCCAATGGCATAAAACAAAATCGAAATAGCCGGTATCATAAACAAACCAATCGGAAACTCATATCCAAGATTCCAAACCACTACGAGTAAATAAGTATAGAAAAGAAACAATGAAACCAGCGACCAGAAAGCATCAAAATATTCTCTAAATAAAGCGATGTTTTCCCTAAGTGGATCTATTTTTAAAATCAAAAAATAAACCCCTATAAGCACAAGAAAAATTACGGGGAATAACATTACTAACGCAGTTTTCGACATCGTGTCATCAGGCACATCCGAAGCATTCCAATGAGAAACAACCCTATCGGGCAAAAATGGATAAGAAAAAACACCAAGCGCAATCGAGACAAAAAACACCAGAAATATTAACGCTTGCCCTTTTTTCATGTTAGAAAAATATTTTTTTACTCACTTGTAGTCCCATCAAATTCTGCCTCATTCGCATCCGCTTCTTCTTTTGTAGCTCGCACTATTCCATCCTTATGATGCGGAGGCGAATATATTGTATAAAGTTTTAACTCTTCTGTTTCAGAAGCATTAACCACATTATGCTCCGCTCCAGCAGGAACCACAACAGCGATACCGTCCGACACAGGAGTTTCTGCTCCGTCTATGACAACCTTGCCTGATCCAGCCTCAAAGCGAAAAAATTGGTCATTGTCAGGATGAACCTCCATGCCAATTTCTCCCTTTGGCGGAAGACTCATCAACACAAGTTGACTGTGCTTGCCTGTATAAATTACTTTGCGAAAATTCTTATTTTCACGCGTATCATTTTCGATATTTGAATGAAATCCTTTCATAGTTTTTTTTATATTAAATTAATTATTTTGACTCGAAATATTCACCATCCAGTGAACTCCAAACTTATCAGTCACCATTCCAAAAGTATCTCCCCAAAACTGTCTTGCAAGCGACATATCAACCTTACCGCCCTCCAAAAGTTTGTTAAAAAACCCGGTAAGTAAAGCCTCATCAGACCCAACGACATTCATATGAACATTATCTCCAAAAACAACATCTTTTCCCGGCATTCCATCACTCGCCATAAAAGAAATTAGATCATTTTTTAAAGTCGCATGCATTGTTCTACTACCATCTTCCAGATTTTTTGCCATTCCAGCATCAGCAAAAGACTGGATGTTCAATTCGCCACCAAGAACAGATTGATAAAAAGTCATTGCCTCTCGGGCATTTCCATTAAAATTCAAATAAGGTATAAGCGTTGGTTTCATATTTTTGCCTAAATACTATAACAGCAAAAACACCTATTTCCTAGGTTTTGGAAATTTTAGATATGGTCTGATAGGCCATAAAAGCAGCGACCCTAAAAACGACATAATTACAACCGCAATGATCAAAGTCGGAAACCCTTGAACAGTTGCTATATAACCTCCAAGAGCAGCAAAGCCTGCACTGGTAAGATCAGTAAGCGTAAAATACACTCCCCACTCCGTCCCTTCTTTTTTTCTGTCTATATGACGAGTGAAGATAGCCATATAAGTCGGGAATGTAAAAGCTGTAAAAAAACCAAAAACAAACTGAACCAGATAAAGTTGGAAAGGTATATTTATTATCAAATACAAAAGTGGAACAAAAGCTATCGCAACAGTAAAAACAAACATAAACCAAAAATCATCCTTCTCACCCCGAATCTTATCGATTAGATGGGCAATCGGTATCTGAAGAATGCTTTTTGTAAAAAGATAAATTCCAGCCGCGATTCCGGCAACGGCAGCATTACCGCCTGAAATAAAATCCTGAATAAAAATCGCAAATATCGGTCCCAAGAGCCCGGCTGCTCCCGTAAGAACAGTGTCAGAAATAATAAGAAACCTCACAACAGGATTTATATCCTGTAAAAAATAATGTTTAAATTTTAGAGATCTCTTTTTCATGAAAAACGAGGCAAGCCCCGCATACATTCATATTATCAAAAATCAATATAGCAATCACGCATCAAATTCCCTACCTATGAGGACAACCTGCCCAGCAACAAGGCCTCCTCATGCCTTTGCGCATTTTATCCAAACCAACATCTATGCGCCGTTTTCTAGTCTCATCTTTTTTCGCGGACGTAACCCAACAGATCCACTCATTGCGCGCAAGTGGTGTAATGTCAGTCCACAGTTTTTTTGCAGACGAATCAGAATCAATCGCCTTACCAAAATCCACTGGCAACCTATGCACCATTGAACTTCCCTTCTTTCCCATAAACCCATTTTATCAGATTATTTAACTTACAATATAGCTCGGACTACATTCCCTCGCCGCGCGAAACGCGGTTCTGGCGCGTCGAGGCAAAAATGAGCGGCTCCGCCGCGCACACTGACAATTTCAAGTTTTTCTTTGGCGGAATACTCTTGCAGCTCTGCGAGCTGCGCTTCAATACTCAAAATCTGCCGTTCCTCACTTTCGCTCGATTTTCTTGCGTAAATTACGTATCGCATGGTGTTATGAATTGAATGAAAAAATTTCTTTTGCCCTTATTGATAAATCCGTTTCTTTTTCGCCAAAAATCCCATACAAATTAGCCGCCGAGCGAAGCGAGACGGACAGTTCGCATTTGCAATTTCCTTTCTGGCGGAGGGGGAGAGATTCGAACTCTCGATACCCGTTAAGGTATGCCATCTTTCCAAGATGGTGCACTAGACCGCTATGCGACCCCTCCGTAATATTTTTTTCAAATCCAAAATACTACGTAAAAATACACGAGAAACCGGATAAACTCAATAAAAGAGAAGAACTAACTAAAAACTAATAAAAAAACCAAAATACAAAAACTCGAAAAATAAACTCGGCCCCAAACCACACCCCTCAACCCAAAAAACAACCCAAAAAACCTACCTAGCAATTTTTGACGATCGTCAAAAATTGCTATATCAAAGAATTCACACAAACCACACCAACACAATCTCACACATCATTCATCCATGAGCGTCCCCGATTTTTGAATAGTGAAAAGATGAACGAATTTAACAATGCCCAAAGATTTTATATGCGATACAAAAGCCGCCGGCAATGGACTCCACCCCATCCAAACACTCTTCTGTAACTGATTAAACCCCAATGCCTTCAAGTCCTCTCGAAGAGTATTCCTCTTTACTCTCTCTTGCTCTGGTATGTCAAAAATTATTATTGTATTCGGAACAATTCCATTTTTTGATTTTGCAAAATCGGCATAACTAGAAAATCTGATCGCCGCCGCTGATTTGTGCCTCCCAAGTTTTGTGACATTCCACCCCCTAGAAGATTTTTCAATGAGTCCCTGTTTCTTTAGTCTACTTAAAATAGAATAAAAACTATCATCACTAATCTCATTTTTCAAATGTTCAGAAAAATTTTTTTTAGAAAAATCTTTTGAAAATCGTAAAGCATTTCCAATATCATGCACAGTACTGGAAAGCGAGACGAGTGCAGCCAAAATAGCATCTTGTTTTGTAAATTTTGTTTTTTGCATTAAAAAATTTATATTCCCCGTAAAATCATCAAAACATTTAAACCCCATCAATAGAATCTATTTCATCCCGTCCCACTTACCTAGCAATTTTAGACGATCGTCAAAATTTGTTAAGTACCCTTTCCAAAAGTTATCCACAGGCACAAAAAACACCAATAAAACCAAACTTAAAAACCCAAGCCAAAGACAACAGAAAACAAACTAACCAAAGATCCAGAAAACCAAAATATTTTACATTAACTCCAAGCCTCTCTCCCCTAAACAACGTCTGAAGCCATTTCCGCTTCCCTCTTCTTTCCACCGATATTAATCAAAGCAAACACAGTAAACAAAACCAGATCAAAAATAAAAGTCTTTGCACCCAAAAAACTCGAAAATGAGAAAATAAAATCCAAAACAATAATCGGAGTCAAAAGGTGTATACCCATTCTAAAAGCCGATGAATAGTTTAACTTCACATTTCTCATTCCGGAAATAATCATAACTATAAACGCGCCAATCAATACATCAAAAAAGTAAAAGAACGGAACTGAAAACAAAAACAAAAGTAGAACTACCAAAATCAAAATCGCAAGAAGTGGTATCCAAGGAGATATCTTATCAACCCAAGACTGAAGATAGTCGCGATCAATCACCACGTCTGGAAAGTTACTCAAACTATAAGTCCGCACATCACCAGACCCACGCACAGTCACAGAATTTTTTGAAATAACCATAAGCGAATCATAAGACTCAAACTGATCCAGATTTATAGGATTTACCGTATCTATCACAGCAAAATATTTCGGATTTGACATCTCTTCATTTTCTTTAAAAAACTTCTCATCATCTGGAAAATCAATAAAATACGGCTCGGAAACATTTGTCGAAGCAGATCCGTCTTTAACAGTTAAAACAAGTTCAGCTGGATAGTTAGAAACTGCGACACTGACAAATTCATTCATCCCCCGAAGAAGGCTTGGAAACTTGGTCACAGAAAAAACCAAAGTACCAAGAAGCGCAAAAAGTAACGCCAATTTTGTGAAATACAAAATCGAAAAAGAAAACTTCTTACCCCGAAGTTCAGAATAAAACTTCGGATTGTAAATACTACTCTTAAGAGTCGCGATAAATGAATTTTGTTTCATAAAAAAATTTTACCAAAAAAATATTCTAAACATCCATACCTCGAAGAGCGCGGATTCTCTCGCCAACCGGCGGATGTGTCATAAACATCTTATGATACCAAGATATTTTTTCCCCCGGTTTATCAAACGGATCATCAAACCATAGATGCGCTGTTGTGTTTTGTGCAACATGAAGCGGAGTTGGATCACGAGATATTTTTTCTAAAGCGCTGGCAAGTCCTTCCGGATAACGAGTTAAAAGCGCTCCAGAAGCATCAGCTAAAAATTCCCGCTTCCTCGATATCGCAAGGTGCATAAGTCGTGTAATTATAGGAGACAAGATCGCAAGAACAATTCCAATCAATATAAAAAAATTGCCGCCTTCTTTACTATCTCTCCGTCCCCTTCCCCAAAACATTGAGCGCAGAAAAAAATCAGCAAGGAGAGAAATAAACCCGACAAGAACTATAACAACTGTCGAGAGAAGCATATCCCTGTTCCCTATGTGCGATAACTCATGCGCGATAACTCCTTCGAGCTCCGATCTATCAAGTCTATTCAAAAGCCCTGTCGTAACAGCCACAACCGCATGTTCCGGATCTCTACCGGTCGCAAAAGCATTTGGCGCAGACTCATCAATGATATAAATCTTCGGCACAGGAAGCCCAGCCGTGATGCATAAATTTTCAACAACATTATAAAGCTCTCTTGCGCTACCTCTATCAATCTCCCTCGCTCTCGACATCGAAAGCACAAGCTTATCAGAGTACCAATAGCTAAAAAAACTCATAAGCACGCTAAACACCACAGCTATCACTAAAATCGAAGAGTCGCCATAAGCGTATGAGATAGCCCAGCCAACTCCAATCACCACCAAAAAAAACCCAGTAAACAAAAACCAGGTTTTTCTTATATTTTTATCTTTTTGAGTATAAAGCGATGCCATTAAAACTTAACATTCACCGGTTCGCGTTCCACCGAGTCATTAACTTCAAAAAAGTTCTCTTTCTTAAAGTGAAACATTCCAGCGATAATGTTTGACGGAAAAGATTCAATCTTTGTATTCAATTCCTGAACGACGGAATTATAAAATCTCCTTGCCGCCATTATTTTATTTTCAGTATCAGAAATTTCTCTCTGAAGTTCCAAAAAGTTCTGATTCGATTTCAAATCAGGATAACTTTCCGCAACAGCAAAAAGAGATTTTAATGCTCCGGTAAGCTGGTTTTCTGTATTTGCCTTATCAAGAGCTGTTCCACCAGACTGCATAGCCATAGTTCTGGCTTTTGTAACATTCTCCAAAACTGTCTGCTCTTGCTTCATATACCCCTTAACAGTCTCGACAAGATTAGGGATAAGGTCATATCGCCTCTTTGTCTGAACATCGATATCAGACTCCGCCTGTTTCTCACGGTTTCGAAGTTTTACGAACCCGTTGTATGCGCCAATAACCCATAGAATCAGCACAACCGCAACGCCAATTAATATATAAATTAGTGTATTCATTACGATTATTATGGCATTCCAAGAGAAAAATTTCAAATTCCATTCCTTAGTCCAACAAAAAGTGGTTTCTTGATTTTTATGACTTTAATGTAAGAGGCAAGAAATCATTACTTCGATCCAACATCACTAAAGTTTCGCAAACATTCTCTTTTCTTGATCTTTATTGAAGCAGAGCCAAAAAATACATGAAGTCATACAAAGTTTTTTTGAGTGTAAATTTTGTGGTCAGAAAATCCCGAGCTCAAAAATTTTTAAACAAGCGAGGGAGGAATGGGAATCGCAAAATTTACCAAAAAAACAAGTATGGCAAATAGAATTTTGCGATGCAAAATAGAGCAAGAAGGAGGATGTTTGCGGAAAGAAATCTCTTAATAGTCCATCCCCATTCCACTCATATCAGGCATATCCGATGTTGCCTTCTTTTTCTTTTCAGGAAGATCAGCAATAACAGCCTCTGTGATAACAAGCATAGACGCCGCAGAAACTGCATTTTGAAGTCCGTTACGAACAACTTTTGTAGGATCAACGATCCCCGCTTTTATAAGCGATTCATATTCTCCCGTCGCGGCATTAAATCCAAAATCACCTTTTTCAGAAAGCACTTTGTTTAGCACAACAGCTCCATCAAATCCTGCATTTTCCGCAATCTGCTGAACCGGAGCGCGAAGTCCTTCGAGAATTATCTTTGCGCCAACTATTTCAGGAAGTTGGTTTTTATCTAAACTCGCAATAAGTTTTTCTACAGCAAGAGATGCTCGGACAAGCGAAGTTCCTCCACCGGGAACGATCCCCTCTTCGATAGCAGCTTTTGTTGCCGAAACCGCATCTTCTATTCGATGCTGTTTTTCTTTTTGTTCAAGCTCCGTTGCCGCTCCAACTCTAATTACAGCAACTCCTCCAGACAATTTTCCAAGTCGTTCGGTCAATTTTTCTTTATCCCAACTTGATTCAGTGTTTTCAAGCTGCGCTTTAAGTTGAGAAACTCTTTTCTCGATAGCATCCTTTTCTCCTTTTCCGCCGACAATGGTTGTGTTGTCTTTATTTGCCACAACTCTACTTGCCTGCCCAAGCGAAGTTATCTCGATCCCATCGAGCTTTCGTCCAAGTTCTTCAGAGATCAGTTCAGCGCCCGTAATGGTTGCGATGTCTTCGAGCATCTCTTTTCTCTTATCACCAAAACCCGGAGCTTTGATAGCAAGACAGTTAAAGATTCCTCGCAACTTGTTTAACACAAGCGTAGCGATAGCCTCTCCGTCTACATCTTCTGCGATTATCACAAGCTCTTTCTTTCCACTCTGTATTAGCTTCTCAAGTAAAGGCAAAAGATCTCCTATAGAAGAAATTTTCTTGTCAGTAACCAAAATATACGGGTTTTCCAAAACCGCTTCCATCCTTTCAGGATTCGTCACCATGTATTGCGAAATATATCCACGATCAAACTGTAAACCCTCTACAACTTCTTTTGAAAGTCCAAGTGTTTGTGATTCTTCAACAGTAACAACGCCATCTTTTCCAACCATATCGATTACTTCTGCTATAAGCTCACCAACCTGTTCATCGCGCGCAGAAATTGTTGCTACTTGTTTTATCTCCTCATTGCTGCTGATTTTCGTAGACATCTCCTTTAACTCTTTAAGGGCAACTTCATATGCCATTTCCATTCCACGATAAAGTCCAACAGGATCAACTCCGCTCGTCACATTTTTTAGCCCTTCGTGAACAAACATCTGCGTAAGAACAGTCGCGGTTGTCGTACCGTCTCCCGCAGAATCGTTTGTCTTTGTCGCAACCTGTTTCACAAGTTCCGCTCCGATATTTTCAACTTTGTCTTCAAGCTCAATCTCTTTTGCGATAGTTACCCCATCACGTGTAACGACTGGAGATCCATAGCTCTTTTCAAGAACAACGGCTCTGCCTCTCGGCCCAAGAGTGATCTTCACAGCATTGGCAACTTTATCAACTCCTCTCTTTAGCTGCTGTCGCGCTTTTTCATTAAATAAAATTTGTTTTGGCATATCGTGAGTAAATTGCTAGTTAATAATCGCGAGGATGTCGTCTTCATCTCCGACCATATATTTTTTTCCATCAAACTCTATTTCATCCGGTCCATACTTTTTAAAAAGTACAACGTCTCCAACTTTAACGGTCATAGGAACTCGTTCACCTTTGTCAGTAAATTTTCCCGGGCCTGTCGCAACGACAGTTCCCTTTATCGGACGCTCCTTTTCCGCTGTATCAGGAATAACTATACCCGACTTGGTTACGGTTGTTTCTTCCGATGGTTCAATAAAAATATGATTAGAAAGTGGTTTAAAATTCATAAATTTTCTCTAAATAGTGCTTTAGCACTGGCGACCTATGAGTGCTAGAAGAGTATAATTAAAAGCAATTTTGCTGTCAACAATTAGCTGTATAAAAAATCCGCCGGCAGAGATCTTTCCCCGATAGGATGAAATTCAAGTTCCGTATCCGAGTACTTTATTCGCGGTTTAAAACCCGGCGGATCATGCAGAAGACTCGATTCTATCCTTAATACCTGAAGTCTCTTCAAAACCTTTTCAGCAAAATCACCAAAAAAACCGGAAAACAAAACTTCAAAAGTTTTTTTTAAAAAAGACGACTCACTCCCCACATGTCGAAGATCATCTCCAAATTTTTGAACCCTATTATTCCACTCAAGATTTTTTGCGAGAAACTCATCCAGTAAATCGCGCCTCCCATAAATCGGAACCAATCTTTCATAAAGCGCATTCCAATAATCATTATACGGAGGCGAAAGCTTAGACGAACTAAGAGTTACAAAATGATTAAAACAAATTTTATCCGAGGCCGCCTCGTGGTGCATCAGTTTTTTTCTCCTCCACCCAAAAAGTCCAAAAAGTAGAACGCAAAAAAATCTTGCCGTAAAAATCCTTCCCGTCCTCGTGCCAACCAAAACATCAAAATCAGATTCCTCGGTTACATTCCCGAGCGCCATTGATCCAGCGCCAAACACAAAATCTACAAAGGGCGCCTGCCGAAACAACTTCGCCCGCCGAACAAAAACCCTCCACTTCTTGTCATACAAAACCTGTCTCCTACTAATTAAATCCATTGCTTTAAGTCTTGAGTTATCAGTTATGAGTTTTAAGTAAGCTATAAATCATCTCCCGTCGGTTTCTCTATCATCTCCGTCTCTATTCCAGCCGCGCTCCCGCTTATCCGCATCACATCTTTATCAATCTTCCCAAGTTCTTTATACGCGCTGTTATAAGCATTAACAGTCGTTCCAAGATGATTCCCAATTTTTTTCATAAACATCTCATAACTTGAAAGATGCCTCCCAAGCTCACCGACTCTCTTTCTTATTTCTTTTGCCGACTCCTCTATCTGCATTGCCTTGAGTCCTTGAAGCACAGTCTGCAGATACGCAAGAAATGAAGTCGGTGAAACAATAATCACTTTATATGTACCGGCTGCGCGCTGTATCAGGTTTTCATTTTCATCTTTCATGGCACCCACTTTATTAATCAAAAGGTCATAATAAATTGCCTCATGCGGAACAAACATAAACGCAAATTCCATAGTACCGCTCTCCGGCTGAACATATTTACTCGTCTCCTGAATACGAAGCTTCAAATCATTCACAAAAACTTTTTCCAAACGCTCACGCTCTGAAACATCTTTTGCCTCAATGAGACGATTATAGTTTTCCAGAGAAAATTTAGAATCAATTGGAATGACTTTGTCTTTTACAAAAACAACTGCATCCACTATTGTGCCGTCGGCAAATGCATACTGCATCTGGTAACTCCCCGGCGGTAAAACATTTTTTAAAAGCGTCTCAAGATAATATTCTCCAAGCACACCACGTTGCTTTGGATTTTTTAAAATATCCTGCAAATTTTTGAGCTGGTCAGCAAAACCAACAACCTGTTTTTGTCCTTCGTTTACCCGAGTTAATTCTTGTGTGATTTCTTTGATCATCCTCGCGCTCTCGTGGGATTGATGTTGAAGAAAACGCATAGACTCGGCAAGTTTATTATCCACCGCTCTCGCCACATCATTCACCTGATTCTGTAAAAACAAAAAATCCCTGTTCTCTTTCGGTTCATTAAGCTTTTGAAACTTTTTATTTAAAAACAAAAAAAGAGCCGCAAAACCGCCTACAACGATAACTGCAAAAATCCCGATTAATAAAATTGGATCCATACGAGCAAACTATAACAAAACTCACATCTAGTGGCTAATTATTCAGCCTACCTTCCGCTAGTATCACACATTCATCCTCGCTTTCGGTCATTGGTATTTAATTAGTAATTAGAGTAATTAGAAATTAGAAATTTGTCTTAAGTCTTAAGTTTTTAGTTTTAAGTCTTAAGTATTCCACATTCGCATCCCCCCCTGCTATCATAGTAATCAATGAGAAACCTCCCCACTAAAATCCACATACAAAACACCCTCACAGGAAAGGAAACTGAGCTCCCTATATGGAAAAACGGCATAACCCGCCTCTTCGTTTGCGGCCCCACGGTTTATGACAGACTTCACATCGGCAATGCCCGCACTTATGCCTCATTCGACAATTTCGTCAAATTTTTGAGATATACCGGAATCAAAGTCCGCTACATCCAAAACATCACGGACATCGATGACAAAATCATCAAAAAAGCCGAAGAGGAAAAAACCACCCCAGAAGAGATAGCGCAAAAATACACAAAAATTTTTAAAGAAAACATGCGCGCGCTAGATATAACTTCTGTAGATAAATATCTGCCGGCAACCGATTACATACAGGAAATTATCTCTCAAGTAGAACGACTTATCGAAAAAAATTACGCCTACAAAATCGAAAAGGACTTGACTGCCGACAAGGCAGGTGGTTATTACTTTGACCTTTCAAAATTTCCGGACTACGGAAAACTTGCCGGACGCACGATCGAACAAGCCGAAGACGGAGTCTCCCGAATAGATGAAAATGAAAACAAAAAAAACCGAGGAGATTTTTGTCTATGGAAATTTCCAAAAACTAACCTCCCTCTTTCAAAAAAGAAAACCAAAAAACCAATTCTCTTAGATGGCGAACCTGTTTGGTGGGCCCCGTTTGGCTGGGGACGTCCCGGCTGGCACATAGAAGACACAGCTATTTCAGAAAAAGAACTTGGGCCCCAATACGAAATCCACGGAGGCGGACGCGATCTTATCTTCCCACACCATGAGGCAGAGATAGCTGAACAGGAATCTGTCTCTGGTAAAAAACCTTTTGTACAACTCTGGATGCATACAGGGCTCATGACAGTCGAAGGTAAAAAAATGTCAAAATCACTCGGCAACTTTATCACCGTAGATGAATTCTTAAAGAACAACGACGCAAATCTTTTCCGCCTCATAGTCGCCATGCACCACTACCGCTCCGCAATGGACATATCCGAACGCGAAACCACTGCTGCAAAAGAAGCGCTGAACAATATCAAAGAGTTTTTTGCAAAACTCGATCTCATTACTAAAAAAGGCGTGAAAGAAAAAAACGAAGAAAATCTAAAAACACTAATTTCGTTTGAAGAAAAATTTGTTGGTGGTCTTACCGAAGACCTAAACACCCCAAAGAGTTTGGCGGCTGTTTTTGAGAGCATCAACAAGTTCAGCCAAAACATTTGGAAGCTAAATAAACTCACAGCAAAAAATATAAAAAGCTCTTTTGAAAACCATCTAAAAATTCTTGGCATAAAAATCGAATACACAAAACCTGATAAATCAACAGAAAAGATAATCAAAGAACGCGAAATATTCCGCAACAAAAAAGAATTTAGTAAATCAGATGAACTAAGGCGACAAATCGAAGCAAAAGGGTATAAAATAGACGACACGCCTTTAGGCCCCCTTGTTTACAAAAACTAAGCTATGGCAGAGCAATTTAAAGTACCACCACACAATCTCGAAGCCGAAGAATCCGTCTTGGGTTCATTAATGCTCGATAAAGATGCTGTTATAAAAGTTGCCGACATACTCATTCCCGATGATTTCTATAAACCATCTCACGGGAAAATATACGAAGCGATGATTGGCCTCTACTCCAAACATCAACCAATAGACATATTGAGTGTCAGCTCTCGCCTCAAAGAAGAAAATAAACTCGCAGACATCGGAGGCTCCTCATATCTCTCCGATCTAGTTAGTCGCGTACCGACTGCCTCACACGTAGGTCACTACGCAAAAATTGTAAAAGAGAAAAAAATCCTCCGCGACCTCATCGGAGCATCGGCAGAGATAACAGAGCACGCCATGAGCCCCGCAGATGACGTAGATACCATGCTTGATTCTATCGAGCAAAAAATCTTCTCCATATCCCAACGCTCAATCACGCAAAATTTTATCCTCGTAAAAGATGAACTTCAGGCCGCATATGAGCGTATAGAAAAGCTTCACAGCGGAACCGGTGAAATGCGCGGCGTCCCAACAGGATTTAAAGAACTCGACAATATCCTCTCCGGTCTTCAACGCTCTGACCTTGTTGTTTTAGGGGCAAGACCATCTCTTGGTAAAACATCTTTCGCATTAAACATTGCAAGATACGCAGCAACTAAACTCAAACTACCCGTAGGTTTTTTCTCACTTGAAATGTCCAGAGAACAAATCGTTGATCGTCTTATCTCCGTCGAAGCCGGAGTTCCTCTCTGGAAACTTAGAACCGGCAGACTAAAAGACGAATCAGATTTTGAGCTTGTTCAACATGCATTAGATAGCCTCTCACAGGCGCCATTCTATATAGACGACACGCCATCACCAAACATCCTCCAAATGCGCGCCATGGCAAGACGCCTTCAAGCAAATCACGGCCTCGCCCTTATCGTCATCGACTACCTCCAACTTATCCAACCTAGAGGATCTGGTGACAACATGGTTCAACAAATAACAGAAATCTCACGCGGACTAAAAGGCATCGCTCGTGAACTTAAAGTACCGGTACTTGCCCTGTCCCAGCTTTCACGCGCAGTAGACCAACGTGAAATAAAAGTTCCAAAGCTCTCCGACCTTCGTGAATCAGGAGCCATCGAGCAAGATGCGGACGTAGTTCTCTTTATCTATAGAAAAGACAGAGATAAAATGAGCATCACGCCAGAAGAAGAAAATATCGCAGAAATCATTGTCGCAAAACACAGAAACGGACCTCTTGGCGTAGTAAAGCTCCACTTCGATGCAGAGCGCGCAGCATTTCAGTCAATCGACACATTCCACACCCCTCCACAAGAAATATAGTTTTAAAAAATCATGCTTCCAAACTCCGTAGAACGCCTCATACGTATATTATCCGACCTTCCATCAATCGGCCCAAGACAGGCAACACGTATAGCGTTTCACCTGCTCCGAGAAAACAAAGAAGTTATCAAAGAGCTGGCAGATACAGTTGCAAATCTGGAAAAGATAAAACCATGTTCAAAATGTTTTTTTCCATTTGAACAAAATGATGAAAAAAATTCACTCTGCCTCGTATGTGGAAATACATCCCGCGCACAAAACATCATAGCCATAGTAGAAAAAGAAACAGACTACCTTTCGCTGGAAAAACCAAAAGTCTTTAACGGAAGATACATGCTTTTCGGAGAACTTGCCCGCGACGGCATGTTTACCCCAGAACAAAAATTGAGAATAAACTCTCTAAAAAACGACATACAAAAAAATTTTAACGAAGCTGAAGAAATCATCATCGCCCTAAGCCCATCCACTACAGGAAATATAGTAGCGGGACTCCTCACAGGTGAATTTAAAAAACACGCAAAGAAAATCACTCGCCTTGGCAGGGGTTTACCAACCGGCGGCGAAATAGAATTTGCAGACGAAGACACTCTAGGAGGCGCCTTAGAAAACAGAAGATAAAAAAAATATCCCTCCGCTCTGCGGGGGGAATATTTTTTAGGACTTTATATTATCAAACTCAACTTCGGTAAATTCCTGTCTGTGTCCTTTCTTTTTTCGATATCTTGTCTTTGAGTGATATTTAAAAACAATCACTTTTCTGGCTCTTCCTTGTCTCAAAACTTTCCCGGTAACAGCTGCACCTGAAACATAAGGCTTCCCAACCTTAACATCGTCGTCGTTGGCAATAAGAAGAACCTTATCAAACGACACAGGATCCCCCGCCTCACCGGCGATTTTCTCAATTTTTAGTTTTTGCCCGGAAGACACCCTATATTGCTTACCTCCGGTCTCAATTACTGCAAACATATTAGTTAACCGATATAATAACGGCTATCGTAATAAAAATCAATAGCACTATAAACAACGTAGAATATGCAAGGACAAAAGCCAATTTTCTGTCCCTGTGGTATAGAAAAAAGGTAAATAGAGCATTTAAAAATGCTATAAGAGACCCAATTCCTACAATAGAAAAAACATGAGTCACTGTCCCAAAAAAATCAGCCTTACCATCCAAAAAATGTATTACCAAAAAGTGATCCGCTCCCCTAAAGACAATCCATGAAAAAATCACCGAAAAAGCCAAAACCGCAAAAACCAAAATAAACGGCAAAACTACATAAAATTTATTTGATCTTATAAAAGAAAACATATTTAAATTTTTATTACTGTGCTCCCACGGAGAATCGAACTCCGATTTCCGCCGTGAGAGGGCGGCGTCCTAGCCGTTAGACGATGAGAGCAATCTCACTAAGAATGTATAATATCCTCAATTTCCCCTACTATGCGTTCAAAATGCAGCGCGCGGGACGCCTTGATTAAAATCAAATCTCCGGGATTTATCAAGTCCTGTAGGGCAGTAGCCGCTTCCTCCGTATTTTCAAAACTCATTATTCTTTTTTTCGCCATTTTCGCCGCATTGGCAGAATCTGCAATAAATTTCGCCCTTGGGCCAACAGTAATTAAATAATCAAAAACTTTTGAAACCTTAGGCCCAAGACTTTCATGCACTTCAACAGCATATTTACCAAGCTCAAGCATATCTCCCAAAACAGCAATCCTTCTTGTAGCAGGCAATGCTTTAATAGCTTCAAAAGCCGACTCCATCGAAAGCGGCGAAGCATTGTAAGAATCATCAACTATATTTGCACCCTTAACACCTTTTACAAGTTTCATTCTGTGTTTCGGAGATGAATACGATCCCAACATTTCAGATATCTGAACAAGATTTAGTCCAAAAGAAATTCCTATACACGCCGCAGCAGCAGCTGCATATGCCTGCGATCTTCCAAAACATCCATGAATCCTCACGGGTACAATATTTCCTCCATGCTCAAGTTTAAAAGATATCCCAAGCGGAATATCATTTTCAGAACGATACTCAAATTTCGTTATTCTCATCTTAGCATCATCGCTAAATCCAAAAGTCATTACCGTTGCCCTCGTTTTTCTTTGCAAATCCAAAACAACTTTGTCATCTGCATTCAATATCGCAAAACCGCTAACAGGCAACTGCTCAATAAGCCTTCCCTTCTCGCTCGCAACAGCCTCAGGGCTACTATAAAACTCAACATGCGCAGGAACCTGACCAACAGCCGTAACCACGCCTATATGAGGAACAGCTACCTGTAAAAGTTTTTTTATATCACCTGGCTTATCCGCACCGTATTCCAAAACAAGCAATTCCGGAAAACTCGCCTTCCTACCGAAAACAAGACGAATCGAGCTAAAAAAAATAACCTTCAAAACGAATAAGACCTTTTGAAAACGCTTGGATTGCGGAGCGTTATTTCTACTAAAAAGATTAATATCCTCCTTCTTCCAATCACCAAGTATCGAAAGAGCAAGTCCAATCTCCGTATTAAAATTACCGGGATTCATTCGTATTTTTTTTGAACTCCCAAGCATTACTACTATCGCATCCTTTGTTGACGTTTTTCCAACACTTCCAGTGACTCCCACTATCCCCGGTTGAAATTTCCAAATAGTCTTTCTGGCAAGCCAATGTAAAACTTTTTCCAAAATTGTAAACCTCCGCTTATACATAGATTATTGTGTTCCTAAATTATTTAGCGCGTCAGGTGGTATAGCGTAATAGCTTAGTATAAATTCCGCAAGTTCACGAAACGCAGGAACAACCGTAAGACCGGCAAGCGCTCCTACCTGCGGCTTATCAACTTTAAAAAGAATAATAAATTTAGGATCAGACGCCGGCGCGAAACCCACAAATGTATGAATAAATTCTTTTGTATATCCTCCTGTTGAAAAATTTGGGATTTGAGCTGTTCCTGTTTTACCGGCAACTGTATACCCGGGAACCTGCGCAATTTTTGCTTTATAAACAGCCGATGCCATCATGTCCGTAACTGTATCAGCAGTTTTTTTGGATATCACTTTCCTCACAACTGTCGGTTTTTCATCAACTCGAATAAACGGCTTCATGAGCACCCCATCATTTGCTATAGCGGATACTGCAGAAATAAGACTTATCGGCGTCACAGCGATACCCTGACCAAATGAAGCAGTAACAAAGTTTAATTCTGGAGCATTTTTATACAAAGTTTTTAAGTTAGTACTCACCTCACCAGGCAAAGAAATCCCCGTTTTTTCATTAAGTCCAAATTTTTTAAGAAAGCTTAAAAAAGTATCACTACCCATCGCCTTCATAGCAAAAGCCGCGCCCGTATTTATTGAGTGCTCGATAACTTCCGTCATGGTCACTTTTCCATAAACAGCATTTTCTGCATTTGTAATTTTATCCGGACCAACAACAAGAGAGCCTGTATCTGTATAAGTTGTATTTGCAGCCACACTTCCGGACTCTATAGCCCCCGACATCGTCATAACCTTCATGACGGATCCAGGCTCATAAATACTCTGAACAGCAGGATTTAAAAAATAACTAATAGGAGATTTGGCATAGTTATTTGGATCAAATGTAGGCCTATTTGCCAAAGCTAATATCTTGCCAGTAAACGGTTCCTCAACAATTACTGTGCCACCAGTAGCTTTTGTTTTTTCAATTGTTTTTGAAAGTATGTCCTCTGCCTGTGCCTGTATATCCCTGTCTATTGTAAAAGCAATATCGCTACCATCAACCGGTTCAACAATTTTTGCGCCTTTTATCTCTCCCGAAGAACCCCTCAACTCATCATCATAGTAAGATTCAACACCATACCTCCCTCGAAGTTCATTGTCTTCGCTACTAGGCCCAACAAAACCAAGAAAGTGAGCTGCTAGCTCCGAAAACGGATAGAACCTAAAAGACTGACTATCAACAAATACCCCCGCAAGATCAGCCTCGCGAACAGCTTCAACATGGCTATCCGAAACCTTTGTTGCTATAAGTTCATAAGGATCATCACTTCGAACAAAATGCTTACTGATAACATCCTTATCTTCAGAAAAAAGATTGCTTAAAAAATCTACAACTCTAGGCACATCTGTAACCTGCCTAGGCACAGCAAAAACAACCGGAAAATCTTTATTAAGCGCAACCGGTATTTTGTTATTATGTCTATCGGTAAAAAAGATAGCTCCCCTCTTTGGCTCAAGAAAGCCCGCCAATCTTACTTGGGACTCCGCTCGCGCGGCATAAAGATAGCCCTTGCGAATCTGTAACTGATAAAGGTTTGCAAGAAGCGCTAAGAAGAGGGAAAAAACCACCCCGATAAAAATGAAAAACTTGAATCGCATTCTTTAAAGATTTTGCGCGAATTTTTTTGAATCTACTTCCAAATACTTAGGACTCTTCTGCTGAATAAATCCAGACTCCTCACCAAAAGCCCTTACCCTCTCCACAGAAGAAAGTGAAAAGACCTGTCCTTTGAGTTCATCGTTCTCCTCTCTAAGCATCTGCAAAGTCGACTCGGCAGAAGAAACACGATGCCGAAGGTCGACAGTATTATTATAAAGGGAAATCGAAAGTACTGAACCTGTGAATACAAGAGCAAAAGCAGCACCAGCTGTAAATCTAGCAAATTTTGTTTTTGATTGTTTTTTATTCGGCTCGATTATTGTCATATTTAAACTGAATTAAATTTTATTGCTCTCAATTTTGCTGATCTTGCTCTTGGATTCATTCTTATTTCATCTGCATGCGCAGTAATGGGTTTTTTTGTAAGAATTTCCACCAATCCATCATCTGAAAGATTCTTAAATGCCTTTTTTATGCGCACGTCTTCAAGCGAGTGAAACGAAACTATAACCACTTTCCCATCTGGAGCCATTATTTCAGGAAGTTTTGATAAAACTTTATCCAGATTTTCAAGCTCGTGGTTTGCGTAAATCCTTAGCGCCTGAAAAGTTCTCGTTGCAGGGTTTATTCTCCCCTTCTCATATCCTTTTGGAAGCGCTCCCGAAACGACACTTGCCAATTCCCCGCTCGTAACCAAAGACTTTGATTTCAAAGCTGTCTTTATCGCTTTTGCAATCCTCCTTGAATAACGCTCCCCGCTAAGGTTGTAGATAATATCTGCGAGCTCCGACTCACTAAGACGCCTTAATATCTCATAAACCGGTTCTGCTTCATCCGAATACGTCATAAGGAGTGGCTCATCCCTAAGAAAGCTAAAACCCCTTCCTGAAAGCTCAAGTTGTTCAGATGAAAAACCGAGATCTAAAACCAGTCCATCTATCTTTCCCAATCTTGTCTTACTAAGGACATCTGAAAGATTTGCGAAATTATCATTTACAAAAATAGTCGAAACACTTTTTGGCCCATTATCAGATAATCGAGCTTCGGTTCTCGAAAGCATCTCTCTGTCCCAATCAACACCAAGAAAAGTACCTTCTGATATCGATGAGATTATCGTCTCTGCATACCCCCCTCCGTCCAAAGTTCCGTCAACAATAAAGTCACCATCTTTTGGATCCAAAAAACGTATCACTTCGTGAAGTAAAACAGGTATATGAATTGCATCCATGCTTAAATTCCGAGATTATCCATGTGTTCGACAATCGAATCAGACTCAAGGTCAGCCTTATCTTTGTATTCCTGCCACACCTCTCCATCCCATATTTCTATTCGGGTATAAAGACCTGCGACAACAACCTGCTTCTTTAACGAAGCAAACTTCCGCAAATATTCCGGAATTAAAATCCTGCCTTGCTGGTCAATATCCACTTCGGTAGCCCCAGCAAGCATAAATCTTGAAAAAGAACGGGCATTTGAGTGGGTAAGGGGTAAAGAAACAATTTTTTGTGCCAGTATCTCCCATTCGCGCTTATCAAAAACAAACAAACACTTATCAAGACCACGTGTAACTATCGCACCATCCACTAAACCCTTCCGGAATCTAACCGGCAATGCCATCCTGCCCTTTTCATCCAAATTGTGTGTGTATTCACCAATAAACATAGGAGCAAAATAGCATTATCGCCTTATCCAGACAAGTTGTGAACAGTTTTCACCACATATCCCCACTTGAAACCATTGTACAGCATTATAAACCCACTCACAAACACAAAAAATGCTTGTAATAACAAGCATTTTCCAAAAACCACCAAAGTTATCCACAATTAATAAATAAAAACCGCAAAGACCCCCGCTAAGCGGGGGTCTTGATTAGAAAATGCTGACAAAATTAACTATTTGCCGCACTCACACTGATCACATCCGTCTGAACCGTGTTCGTGACCACAATCTGGGCACTTATTCTCTTCTGCCATATATATATTACGTTTTTTGGTTTTTTCGACCTCCCTAATTATATTCAAAAAACCGCCCCTTACAAGTCATTTTTATACAACAAAACAAAAACTTAATTTTGTAAAAACTGCTAAATAACTAAAAGGGAGGACTATAAGCTGGAGGCAAATTATAACCAATACTCGAATCTATAGGGCAACTTGGTTCAAAACAATTATCTTGAGTAGTCACATCCTTTCCCTCAAACCCAAAAAACGGAAAAAGATTATCATACAAAACATCTCCTTTAATCAATATATTATCAACAACAGCATTTGGGTTTACGCTAATACCCGCTCCAGCATTGTTATAAATTTTATTTGTTGAAAAAGTTATATCATCAACTGAAGTCCCTGCCGGCAGACGCGCCATCTCAATCCCAGTAGTGTCCCCTTGCGTATTACCCGCATCAATTTTTCCATCCCGAATAATGTTTCTCTCAATGCGGAAATTTTTCGAATCAGAAATATAGAGCTGACCACCCGGGCAAGGTCCCCCGCACAAATCAGATTCAAAAATAGCAATATGATGGTTATGAATAAAAGTCGTATCTCGAATAATATTCGGTTGCACTCCATTATCCCGAATAGCGTTTAAGAAAATTGCATTAGAAGTCACATCAGTAAAAAGATTATTATCAAAAAGAATATTACGGTTATAATCAGCCCCCGGAGCAAACCAAACTCCAAAAACACCGCTCGAGTGTATAAAAGAATTTTTTAATACAAAATTACGCACCCCAACTAGAACTATACCCATCTCTTTTGAATCCAGAACTGAAACCCTATCAAAAACAAGATTTGTAGAATTAGTAACATGAATACTCGAAACACACTTATCGCACACCTTCGTGCTATCTTCATCGACAACCAGATTTGCCAAAGTAATTGATACTGAATTGGTTATTTTTATAACTGGGTACGTATAACCGCCCGTTCTCCTAAATCCAGAATTTGATCCAAGGCCATAAATAAGAACCGGCCTATTAATATTATTCAAAACCAATGGACAAGGTTTAGAAGCAGTGCAGGTGATAACCCCCGAAATCTGTATCACATCAACCGCCCCACTTGCCAGTTTACTGGAACACGCCGAAAGAGTTGAAGAGTCATCAGCAATACACTGATCAACCAACGGAGTCGGCGTAGGAGACGGAGTCGGTTTAGGTGTGGGAGTTGGAGTAGGGTTTGGTGTGGGAGTTAATGTTGGAGTAGGAGTAGAAGTTGGAGTTGGCGTGGGTCGATTTGTCGGAGTAGGCGTTGGAGATGAATCTGGATTTGGACTAATCGTAGAAGTTGGTGTTGGGTTAGGCGTCGAACTTGGCGCCAAACTAGATGTCGGAGCTGGTGTTCCAGTTGGTGGCGAAGTTGCTGTCGGCGTTGGAGTCTGACCATCACGAACAGAAAATCTTGTAAACAAAAAAGCAATCACCGATAAAACTACGACGATCAAAACAGAAAAAATAATTAATACAAACTTCTTTCGCATAATAAAAGCTAATAAAATAATTATCGCACACAAAACCAAAAAATATAAAAACCAATGATGAACGCCACCGACACACAAACGCAATCCAAACCCACAAGTCAACAAAATCAGTGCGCGCATCTGGATTCGAACCAGAGACCCCTGCAATGTGAATGCAGTGCTCTAACCACTGAGCTATGCGCGCCAACCCCATCGAGCATAAAACAAGAAAAAAACAACTTCAACTAAAATCAAAAAAAAACAGAAAACTTCGGCATTGCCGAAGTTTTCTACCTTTTATCCAATCACTATCAAAAATAATAAAAACCTCAACCTCATATGAAGAAAATTTAATTTCTATTTATTCGGCATCTATCGGAGCATCGAGTAGCTTGGTGCCCCGCTCCGCGGGGATACTCGATGTGAGATAAAGCAGTCGTTCGCCGCTGGAGCGAACGAACTGCGGTGACGAAAAATAGAAATTAAATCCCAACAAGAGCGTACGTTTTTATTATTTCAATTCCACAGTCGCGCCAGCTTCCGTAAGTTTGGCCTTGAGAGCTTCTGCATCTTCTTTCTTCATTCCAGCCTTTACAACAACATCTTTCGCTTCTGCCATATCTTTCGCTTCTTTAAGTCCAAGTTCCAAAACTTCACGAATAACCTTGATGACTTGAATCTTCTGGCTTCCGCCGTCTTTAAGAACGACATCGAAGCTTGATTTTACTTCTCCTTCATCGCCACCAGCAGCACCACCCGCAGCAGCAACCGGAACAGCGGCGGAAACGCCAAATTTCTCTTCCATTGCCTTAACAAGCTCTGCTAGTTCAGCAACCGTTAATTTCTCAACTTTTGAGATTATGTCTTCGAATTTTTCCATATTAGTAATTATTGTTTCTAATTAATCGTTAGGACGCCTGAACTGCCGCCTCTTGTGGAGCAGATTCCGGACGTTTACTAAGTTCACTTACAACATGCATAAATCCTCGTATAGGACCCGCAAGTACGCCAACAACCATACCGAGAAGTTGCTCTCTCGTAGGCAGTTTGGCAATAACAGTAAATTCTTCCGCTGTAAGAAATCTCTTTTCGGAAATTTCATAAGCACCAAGAACTTTAAAATCCAACTGATTTTTAGCAAGTTCTCTTGAGAACATATAAACTGTCGAAGCAGCTTCCGTAAGTTCTCCTGGCACAAAAACAACTCCTAGCTGCGCTTCAAACTGCGTAGGGTCAAACTCATGACCCGTTTTTTGAAGAGCAACCCTGAAAAGTCGCTTTTTAATTGCCACATACTTACCACCAACTTTTTTAAGGCGGTTTTTTAATTCATTGATCGAGCTAACCGGAATTCCTGAAAAATCAGCGAAAACAAGACTTCCATGATTTTCAAGAAGTTTTACGCTCGATTCAATTATTTCAGATTTTTGTGTACGTGTTTTCATAAAACACTTCTAAAAAAAATACGACCTTTTAAGGCCGCAGACTGAACAGAAAAACAGACAGAAATCTGCTTTCTCCTCGGCAGGGCTTACACCAAATTAGTTGCCTATCCCGATGATTCCTCAAATTATAAAAAATAAAGAAATCGGGATCCCCCGCAAAACGGGGGGCTATCTGCGGAAATTCGTTCAACTTTTGAACAAAAGCAGTATATTACATAAACCAATAAAAAAGCAACCCCTCTGGCAACCGAAATGCTAGAGGGGTCAAAGTTGGCACGAGCGAATGGAGATTGAAAAAGGGGAAGAAGAAGGGGATGGAATTTTACGTGCACGCTTTACGCGCACAACCACTCGCTCGTGCCATATTCTAATAACTTATGAGAGGATTGCTTCAGCAGTTTAAGGTGGGGTTTTTAGCAATTTACGCCCGCAATTTTTCGATCAATCGGGTATTGGCAGGATTGCGAACAACCTTCACATAAGCTACTTTCGATGAGCTGACAGAAAGAATATCAGAAATAAAAAATAAGTCAACAAACCTACCCCCTCCACTCTTCAATTCTCTTATGATCTCCGGAAAGCAACACCTTTGGGACCTTCCAGTTCTTTTTCCTAGTTCCTTTGCCTTTTACAATAAAATCCTCTGGTTTTGTGTAAACCTTATATGAACCCTTAACCTCTTCTAAAGATTCGTGCTTTCCTAAAACCCCAGAAACAAATCTAGAAACCGCATCTACAACAATCATTGCCGGAAGCTCACCACCGGAAAGCACAAAATCACCAATAGATATTTCCTCATCAGCAATATACTTTGCCACACGCTCATCAACCCCTTCATATCTGCCACAAATCAAAATCAACTCATCATATTTAGAAAGTCTTTTAGCAATCTTCGCATCAAAAACTTTACCTCTAGTTGAAAACAAAATCGTCCGAGTTTTAAGTTTTTTGCTTTTAGCTTTAATCCTATTAACAGCCTTAAAAATTGGCTCGACTTTCAAAACCATCCCCGGTCCCCCGCCATAAGGCGTATCATCAACTTTTCTATGTTTATCGGTAGCAAAATCCCTTATATCGTAAGCTGAAATAGAAATAAGCCGCTTCTCCTGCGCACGCTTCAAAATTGACTCACTAATATATGAATCAAACATTTTTGGAAAAATTGTAAGCAAATGAAACTTCTTCATTCCCAGAACCCTACCAAATTTGACAAAATTAATCAAAAACATCAAAAACTAGAACGCCGCAAATATAAGTTATTTTTCAAAAAAAGCAAGAAAAAGGCGACTACTAAAGCAAAATTAGTAGTCGCCTAGAAATCACCAATCAAGAAATCTAATCTTCGTTCCTGTCAACGCCCATTTTTTGAAGTTTATCGTTTAAGATATTCCTTTTATCCATATTCATATTTCTAGCATCACTATCAGTTTCTTTAGTCCATTCATCTTCTAGGACACTACGAAGAGATTTAAGCTCTCCAACGTCATCTGACAAGCTTTCTTCAAAGGCTTTAAGACTTTCTTGCATCTTTCTCTGATCTTCCTTATATTTCTCGTGCGAACTATCACGTTCAGACTCCCACTCCGACTTAGAACTTGGATTTTCAAAACCCATAATGCTTCCTTTATTTCTGTTGATTGATAAAAAACCGACCCAGATACAAGCATATAAGATACTTCTTTATTTTCCAAACCCCAACCAAACGATTAAATATTCCCCAACCACCACAAGAGTTTTTGATTTTTCTATATAAAAACTAATTATTAAAATAAAGTCTCTGAACGGATTGTGAAGCCGTTTTGGCATGGTTCCCGATCCCATTTGTGGGGAGGGACAAAACGGCTGAACCCTCGGAGTCTCGCGCTGGCGAGACGAGAATGAGTAAAGAGACTTTATTTTAAACAAATCATTAACCACAAAAAATCAAAAACCGCAGCCCTAAAGATTGCTTCCTATAATTCCCCAACCCCAACGAAGGTTTCTGATTTTAAAAAAGTATCAGAATATTATTCTTTATATTTTGGAAGCTATCGGAGGCAAAATTCAACATTGGTATCTCTAAAATTACATTTTGCCGAGATGCAGGAGTCACTCACTGCTCAAAGTGAGTGAACTCCGATTTCAAAATGTAAAGAATAATATTCAAAAACACATCCGTAAAAATCAAAAACCGCAGCCTCCCTCACGAAGGCGCGGTTCTTGATAGAAAGGGAAAATTTTACATTCCCATATCGTCTGACGAACCAGATTCTGATGGCATCGGACGTGATCCGCGAGTAGAACCTTCCGGCTCTTCAATCTTCAAATTCACTCTCGCATCGTTCTTTATTCCAACGATTCGCAAAAGAGAACGGATTGCTTTCGCAGTAGCGCCCTGCCTACCAACAACCTGACCCATGTCTTGAGGATTTACGTGAAGCGATAGGAGAACTCCCATCTCATCAACACGCCTCTCAATCTTAACGTCTTCCGGATGGTCAACGATAGATTTTACGAGGAACTCAAGAAATTCCTGATCAGCCACATTATTCATATCAATTCAATTCTGTAAAACAAGGTAAAACGACCTTTCGAAACAACCCTTACGCCTTAGCGATCAGATTGCAGTAATTAGTCTAACAAATAAATCCAACACGTCAAGTTGACGTGGGGATTAAAAAATTATTGAGACTCAGAAGAAGTCTCTTCTGGTTTTGGCTCTGGTTCCGGAGAACTAACTTCAGAACTTACTTTAGCAGTTTCCTGCACAGAAGCAGCTTCCTTAGGCGCTTCTTCCTCAGCTTTTTTAACCACTATTTTATGAACCGGAATTTTTGGAGAATTTAAAACTCCTGCCCTTACAAGTAGATTATGAACTGTATCAGTAGGTTTTGCCCCATTACCCATCCAATAATTAACCCTCTCGCCTTCAATTTTTAGGTTATCTTTCTCCTGCATAGGGTTGTACCAGCCAAGATCCTCAACATAACGCCCCTTAAGTTTTGAGCGTTTTTCCGTAACAACCACCCTATAACTGGGCTGGTGCTTTTTTCCTATTCTTTTAAGCTTTATCGCTAACATGCCAAGATATTACTAAATAAACCGACACCCGTCAATGATTAAACAAATTCTGATAAATTACCCCAGTTTCAGCGATAAAACCTTAGAAGCACCATCCTCGCCCATAGTAACGCCATACAAAACATCAGCCGCCTCCATAGTCGTCCTATTATGAGTTACTACAACAAATTGAGTATATTTTGAAAACTCCGAAATAAGCTCTGAGAACCTTCTGCTATTTGCCTCATCGAGCGCTGCATCCGCCTCATCAAGAACCAAAAACGGTGGTGGAGACACTGAAATAAGCGCAAAAAGCACAGCCATAGAAACCAAACTCTTTTCCCCACCAGATAACATATCAAGACTATGAATCCTCTTCGAAGGAATAGAGATTTCAACATCGATTCCTCCCAGATCAAGAACTTCTTCAGCCTCAACCACATTTTCAGGGACCTCCTCTTCGTTTTGAGAAACACTCCTCACAGGAGGACGCGTTACAGAGAGTTTTGCTTTTCCACCTCCAAACATCATCCTAAAATACTTTGAGACCCCCTCATTTATCTCATTAAGCGCCTTTGTAAAACCGTCGTGTATCTTTCTATCGAGTTCTTTGAGTAAATTTTTTAAATCACCACAAGCTTTTTCAAGATCAGCAAGTTGTTCGGAAAGGAATTGATACCTCTCTTCGGTTTCCTTTGCTTCATCTATTAAAGCCGGATCAATTGCGCCTATACTCGCAAGCTCGCCCCTTAATCTTAAAATTTTTCGCTCAATCTCATTTAAAGAAACACTCCCAGTCAAACTTACCGGAGAAAAATCATCAAGCTTTCTATCCATCTGAACTGCCTGATGAGCCAGCTCCTCCCGCTTTATAGATAGTCTCTCTCTATCAAATTTTAATGTGTCGCGCGACCTCTCTAAAAGTGACACCTCTTCACGGACTCTCTGTGCCGCCGAAAAAGCTTCCCGAAAAACATCTGTAAAATCAGTAAGCGCAGAATTATGTTCCGCCTCTTCTTTTTCTAAAATACTATATCCGTCTGAAAGTTCTTTAAGTTCAATGAATATTTTCTTTTTTGTCTCTAGAAGACTTTGATCAAGTTGTGGTTTTTCGCCTTTTACCTCAGAGTCAAAAACAACATCTATTTTTTCTGAAAGACTCTTAAGAAGATTTTTAATCACACGAGAATCACTCTCAAGTAAAATATCTTCCAAAGTTTCTCTAACCTCCTCCAAAACACGAATAAGCTCGTGAGTATCATAGGGAGAATCCTTTTTTTCCGAATGTATTTCAATTTGAGCATCAATCCTCGCAAGCTCCCTCTCAAGATCAATCCTTTTTGAAGATAATTTCTGTTTTTTCTGCTGAATTTCCTGTGAATGTTTTTGCTGTTTTATTTTATCCTCACCGATTTTTTCAATTTTTTTAAGCTCTGATTCAGCGTGCGAAAGTTTTTCACCTGTTTTTTTTATTTTTTCCTCAATTTCATTTATTTTTGGAGCTATACGCTTATCTTCCTCTTCAAGGTCATAAAGCTTTACACCAAAATATTGCTTTTCAAGATCTGTAAGTTCCGCTACTACCTCTGACTGTTTTTCCCATTTAGAAGCCTGTTTCCTAAGAAGTTTTAAATGTGGCGTAATCTCATCGACAAGACTTTTAACCTTATCCATGTTCGAGAGTGTTGATTTGAGCTTTAATTCGGCATCATGTTTTTTTAACTGATATTGCCTAAGCCCTAAAATCTCCTCAAGCATAAAACGCCTCTCCTTTGGTGTTGATCGCACAAAAAGATCGGCATCTCCCTGATTTATTATCGTAAAACCCTTTGTTCCAAGACGAGATTGCGCAAAAAAATCAATTACGTCCTTAAGACGCACCTCAGAGTCATTGATAAAATATTTTGACGAACCATCTCTATCAATTCGCCTCCTGATTTCAACTTCGTGGAAATCAACAGGGAAAAACCTGCTCGTATTATCAAAAACAATGGTTGCTTGAGCAAATCCAACTCTTGGCCTTTCCGGAGTACCAGCAAAAATAAGATCTTCGGCCTTCAGACTTCTCATGCTTTTTGCCTCCCTCTCGCCCAAAAGCCACCTTATTGCATCAATGATATTCGATTTTCCGCTTCCATTCGGACCAACAACGCCGGTAACTCCACCGGGAAAATTCAAAATAACCTTAGAAGCAAAGGATTTAAAACCAACAAGCTCTAAACGTTTAAGGTGCATTATTGTTTCAATTTAACTATTCTACATTTCCTGACTGCATACTATCGAGTGCTAATTTTGCCGCTTCAACCTCTGCTTCTTGCTTGGAATAACCAACACCCTCAGCAATAAGTTTATCACCAAAGAAAACTCCTATGGTAAAAGTTTTCTGATGGTCCAAGCCGCTTTCGGCAAGAACCTTATAAGTAGGCGTTAGTTTAAATTTCTCCTGAACAATTTCCTGCAAAAGACTCTTTGTGTCTTTATACAAACCTTTCTTCATTACCTCATCCAATTTTGAAAGAATAAACTTCAAAATAAAAGACTTAGCAGTCTGATACCCACCATCAAGATATATTGCGCCAATCAAAGATTCCAAGGTATTTGCCAATATAACTTCACGCGCTCTTCCTATGTCTTTCGACTCTCCTTTTGAAAGAAACAGGAATTGCTCCAGTGATATTTCTCTAGATATCGACGCCATCATCTGATAATTCACAAGCGCAGACCTTATTGGCGTAAGCTGACCCTCGGTATAATCAGGAAACCTAAAAAACAGCTCCTCCGTAACGATAAGCTCCACAACCGCATCACCTAAAAACTCGAGCCGCTCGTTATGCGAAACAGGCCACTTCGGATCTTCGTTTAAATAAGACCTGTGAGTTAGTGATTCTTTTATAAGATTAGGATCCTTAAATGTGTAAGAAATAATCCGCTCTAGCTCAGAAATATTTTTTTGCATATTAGAGTGAGCGACATGTGATATGAGACATGACTCAAAGCATATCCCCTGTCACATATAGCCCGTAAATACAGATAAAAATCTATTTATTTTTTTCAACTTTTTCTGGCGAAACCAAGTCACTTTTATTCTCGGTTTTCTCCATTTCTTTGTATACCGTTCCTAAAACCCCATTAATAAACCTTCCAGAATTTATTCCCCCATAATTCTTTGCAAGTTCTATTGCTTCATTTATAGCAACTTTCGAAGGAACTTCATTCTTGTCAGCATATAAAAGCTCAAAAAGACCCAATCTAAGAACATTTCTATCAATTATCGAAATCTGATCAAGCGGCCACTCTGGAGCGGTTTTTACTATAATCGAATCAATTGAATCAATGTGTTCTATTACACCTTTTGCTAATTTCCATGCAAAGTCCGGTTCATCTACCCCGAGCGCAAATTCATTTAAATTTCTCTCGAGTACAGCAGCAAGATCTACTTTCTTGTGCTGAAAATCCCATTCGTATAGGGACTGAAGGACGACCGAACGGATAAGTTGACGTGTAGCCATATATTTTTTAGGAACGTACTTCGGCTGACTTTACTCCGCCTCTCTTCAAACTATAACCACAGATCAAAGGCTAATCAAGTGAAAATCAGGAAGTCTGCTCCGTTTTATCTTCCTCCGGCTTTGCAGTTTCTGGGTTTTCCTGCTCTACAGTCTGCATATCCTCTGTTTTTTTCTCGTCATCCGAATTCTGGGAATCCATTTCCATCTCTGCCTCCACAGACTCTTTGGTAGCATCTACAGACTCTCCAGAAACCCCCGAGGCCTCTTCAACAACCGGCGCCTGAACAGCCTCAGCTGCCCCAACATCAGTCTTTTCCATCGCTTCTGGCTTATAATGTTTAGTTCTCTCGGGTTTAGTATAAACCCCACACTGTATACAGGCCTTATGAGGCAAAACAGGCCCTTTGCACTGCAAGCAAACCAAAATCTTAGCCGGTTTTAAGGCTAAGTGTGCTCGGCGTCTGCCAACCTTCGATTTAGAATGATGTTTTACTGGAACTCCTCCCATAAAAAAAGTAACGTAACAATAATCGAAATGCGCCAGTGTGTCAAATAATCCATAAAAACCAACAAAAAAATAGAAACTAAAAATAAATATCGGCAAGGCTTTTTTCCACACCCACTAACCGACTATAATTAGTTGTCATGCCACGATTTACACACCTTCACACCCACTCACATTATTCACTTCTCGATGGACTTTCAAAAATCGAAGATCTTGTAAATCATGCAAAAGAACTTGGAATGGATTCTCTGGCTATCACCGACCATGGAAATCTTTACGGTGCAGTAGAATTTTATAAAAAAGCTAAAGCCGCGGGCATAAAACCAATCCTCGGAGTTGAAGCCTACATCGCGCCGGGAGATCACACAGAAAAGAGTTCAAATGGAGAAAGAAAATATTATCATCTAACACTTCTGGTAGAAAACGAAACAGGTTGGAAGAATTTAATAAAACTCGTCTCCGAAGCACACCTAAACGGCTTTTACTACAAGCCGAGAATGGACAAAAAGATGCTCGCAGAAAATCATGAAGGCATAATCGCCCTTTCGGGTTGTCCTGCAGGAGAAGTTTCAAACCGACTAATGGAAGGAAAATATGATTTAGCAAAAGAAGCGGCAAAAGAATACGAAGAGATATTCGGCAAAGGAAATTTTTTTATCGAAATTGACCATCATCCAAAAATAAAAGAAATTGCGCCTTTAAGAGAAGGACGCGTTCGACTTTCAAAAGAAACTGGCATACCACTTGTCGCCACACAAGACATCCACTACACAAAAAAAGAAGATGCAGAATACCACGACATCCTCCTCGCAGTTCAAACGGGTGACAAATTAAGTGACCCCGACCGACTCTCCCTCAAAGCTGATGATTTTTCAATGCGCTCACCGGAAGAAATGGCAAGTTATTTTGAAGATGTTCCAGAGGCAATCGAAAATACCGCAAAAATTGCGGACAGATGCAATATCGAAATAGAGCTCGGCAAAACAAAACTCCCAAAATTTGAAGTACCGGATGGAACTGATTCGATAATCTATCTCGAAAAACTACTTAACGAAAAAATTTCTGAAAGATACCCGGAAATCACACAAGAAATCAAAGACCGTCTAGAAAGAGAACTTTCCGTCATTAAACGCACGGGTTTTGCCGATTACTTCCTTATTGTTCAAGACTTTGTTAACTGGGCAAAAGAAAGAGGCATTGTCGTAGGTCCAGGAAGAGGTTCTGCTGCTGGAAGCATAATTTCATACATTTTAAAAATTACCGACCTTGACCCAATCAAATACGAACTTCTTTTTGAAAGATTCTTAAACCCCGAACGTATTCAAATGCCTGATATAGACATCGACATAACTGATGTCAGACGCGACGAAGTTTTAGGTTACCTAAAAGAAACATATGGCGAAGACCACGTTGCAAACATCATAACTTTTGGAACAATGGCTGCCCGCGCTGCCATAAGAGACGTAGGCCGCGCTCTCGGTATTAGTTACTCATTCTGCGATCAGATTGCAAAGCTCATCCCTTTCAACCTAAAACTTGCGAAATCTCTCGAAACCGTAGTTGAGCTTTCCGAAATGTATAAAAAAGATGAACAAGCAAAAAAACTCATTGATTCAGCAATGCACCTCGAAGGGGTAGCGCGTCATGCTTCAGTACACGCCTGCGGCATCGTTATAACTGAAAAGCCCATAACAGAATACCTCCCACTTCAACGCTCACCGCAAGACCAAAATGTCATAGTTACTCAGTTTGAAATGCATGCCGTAGAAGACCTGGGTCTCCTAAAAATGGATCTTCTTGGGCTTCGAAACTTAACAATCATTGAAAATACCATTCGTCTCGTCGAAGAACTTCACGGAGAAAAAATAAATATCAGCAAAATCACACTTGAAGATCCGGAAGTTTTTAAACTTCTCCAAGCGGGAGAAACCATGGGCGTATTTCAGCTTGAGTCTGCCGGCATGCGCAGATATTTAAAAGAATTAAAGCCAACAAGCATTGAAGACATCATTGCCATGGTCTCCTTATATAGACCGGGCCCGATGGAGCTTATTCCTGAATACATTGCCAGAAAGCACGGCCGAAAGCCCGTCACCTATCTCCATCCAAAACTTAAAGCAATCCTAGAAAACACATATGGCATCGGAGTTTATCAGGAGCAAATGATGCGCATAGCACGTGACCTTGCCGGCTATAGCCTAGCTGAAGCTGATACCCTCCGAAAAGCCATTGGTAAAAAAATAAAAAAACTCCTCGATGAGCAGGAAGAAAAACTGATCGCAGGCATGATTAAAAACGGCGTCGATGAGAAAACCGCAAAAGCAGTCTGGGAACTTTTTCCCTCATTCGCCCGCTACGGATTCAATAGGTCCCATGGAGCCTGCTACGCAATGATCGCCTATGAAACCGCATATCTAAAAGCTCATTACCCGATTGAGTTCATGACCGCGCTCCTAAATGCAGAGTCAGGAGACATAGAAAGAACCGCTATCCTCGTAACTGAAGCCAAAAGAGTAAATATCGAAATCCTTCCACCAAACATAAATAAAAGCGGAGCCACATTTATGCCCGAAAAAGAAAATGGAAAAGACGGCATACGTTTTGGACTCTCGGCAATAAAAAACGTCGGCGCAAATATTGTTGCCGCCATAATCGAAAACAGATCCGCAGAAGGTCCGTTCGAAAACCTAAGCGCACTACTCTCACGTGTCCAGCACAAAGACCTAAATAAAAAATCCCTCGAAAGTCTTATCAAATGCGGCGCGCTTGATACTTTAGGCACAGAACGTAATCAGGCGCTCCAAAATATTGAAGAACTTCTTAAATTTGCCAACCTTTATAAAAAAGAACAGAAAACCTCTCAAAACAGCCTTTTTGAATCCCTTTCATTCTCACCGCAATCACTTAAGTTAAAAGATGTTCCACCAGCCAGCTCATCTGAACGTCTTGCGTGGGAAAAAGAGCTCCTGGGGCTTTACGTTACAGACCACCCTTTAAACCAACACAAAGAACGCATAGAACAAGTTAAAGCGTCTCCGATTAAATACCTTCTAGCAAACGGAAGCGATCGTGAGTATGCTCGCGTCGTTGGCATAGTCTCAAGACTTCAAAAAATCGTAACCAAAACAGGTAAGCCCATGCTCTTCGCTCAAATCGAAGATTTTGTCAGTCCTTTAGAAATCATAGTTTTTCCTGAAACACTCACAAAGACAGAAGCCGTTTGGAAGGAAAACAGCGCCGTGCTAGTCTTAGGGAAAATGTCCAGACGAAACGGAGAAGCAAAGTTTATTTGCGAAGACGCGCGAACCCTCTAAACCCGCTCTGGAAAAACCAGAAAACCCCTGATATTCTCAAAATCATGAAAACTGAAGACAAAAAACTAGACGAAATCAGACATTCTCTTGCTCACCTACTGGCAGCGGCTGTACTTGATGAATTTCCAGACACGCTACTAGGCATTGGTCCAACAATCGATAACGGCTTCTACTACGACTTAAAGTTTAAAAAGCCTATCTCTCCAGAAATATTAAAATCCCTAGAAGAAAAAATCAGGCGCTATATAAAAGCGTCCCTTCCGTTTTCTGGAGAAAAAATAACTTCCACAAAAGCAAAAAAACTTTTTAAAGATCAACCATTTAAACTCGAACTCATAAACGAATTTTCAAAAGAAGGTAAAGATCTAACCATTTATCACACATGGAGTAAAGAAAAAAATATTCACCTTGGTAAACATGTCACATGCAACATGTCACATTCCGCATGCTTCATAGACCTCTGCCGCGGCGGCCACGTCAAAAACACAAGCGAAATAAATCCTGACGGCTTTAAGCTAAGCCATCTCGCAGGAGCATATTGGAGAGGCGACGAAAAAAATCCTCAACTTACAAGAATTTATGGATTGGCTTTCAAAACAAAAAAAGAACTCGATGAATACATAGAAATGTTTGAGGAGGCAAAACGCCGAGATCACAAAAAACTTGGTTATGAACTCGATTTATTTACGTTTTCAAACCTCGTTGGCGCAGGATTTCCCCTCTTTACCCCAAGAGGCACCATAGTAAGAGACCTACTAGATTCATTTGTTTGGGAATTAAGAAGGGAAGCAGGTTACGAAAGAGTAGATATACCTCATATTACAAAAAAAGAACTGTATGAAACTTCCGGTCATTGGGAAAAATTTCAGGACGAACTTTTTAAAATCAAAACCCGTGAAGGTCATTTCTTTGCAATGAAACCAATGAACTGTCCGCACCACGCCCAGATTTATGCGCGCAAACAACAAAGCTACAGAGACCTCCCTCAAAGATATGCCTCAACCACAAAAGTCTACAGAGATGAACAGACTGGAGAACTATCAGGCCTTGCAAGGGTGAGATCCATCACACAAGACGATGCCCACGTTTTCTGCAGATTAAATCAGGTAGAAGAAGAAATTGGAAAAATCTGGCACATTATAGACACATTTTATGGCTCATTTGGATTTGAGCTAAACGTACGCCTCTCACTCCGTGACGAAAAGCAAAAAGAAAAATATCTTGGAAGCGATGAAAGCTGGAAAAAAGCAGAAAAAGCGCTAAAGAAAATAATGGAGGACAAAAAAGCTTTTGATAAAGACCGCGTAGATATAGGCGGAGCTGCATTTTATGGACCAAAAATAGACTTTACCGCAAAAGACTCCATCGGCAGAGAATGGCAGATTGCGACAATTCAACTCGATGTAAATCAGCCTGAAAGATTTGATCTTTCCTGCATAAATGAAAAAGGTGGAAAAGAGCGCATTGTCATGATCCACGCCGCCATCATGGGTTCCATTGAACGCTTTATGGCAACTCTTATCGAACACACCGCAGGACTTTTCCCTCTCTGGCTTGCGCCAACCCAGATTCGCATTCTTCCCATAAGCGACAAATTCACAAAATATGCGGAAAGTATAAAAGAAGAATTACAGAGCCACAACCTGCGAGTAGACCTCCCTTCGGCAGACGAAACATTAGGTAAAAGAATCAGGCAATCCGAAATCGAAAAAATCCCCTACATAATTGTCGTGGGTGAAAAAGAACAAAAAGAAAAAAATATAAGCATTAGATCCCTAGTCTCAAAAGAACAAAATACCGAAACTCTAAAAGACTTTATCGAAAAAACCGAAAAACTCATAAAAGAAAAAAAATCATAAAAAAAGGCCGCAGAAGACACGCTTTCGCGTATCTCCCACGGCCCGAGGAGAACCGACCACAAGGCCGGATCAGGTTGTAGTCGCTACAGGAGTTTCTTCTGTCTTTGTCTTCGACTTATCAACAACGCCTGCGCCACTGTCCGACTTCTCTTCCGTTTCTTCAATCTCACCCTTGACGCTCTCTGGCTTCATCACCCCATCGAATAGATCTTTAACCGAAGCACTATAGCACTCCGAGGCAAAATATGACATACGACAAGCAGCAACTTGAGGCGTGAATCTGAGAGCTTCAGCCAATTTCTGGAAAACCCTCGTCTTCTGCTCCTCTGAAAACTCCGACGAGCGAACAAAAAAATTCTCAATCTCGGACATGAGCCACATGACGCGACTTATATTATTCGCGCCACACGCCTCTTCGTAATTACCTTCACATGTTGCCCTCACCATTGAGCCAACAACAGTAACTGCATCTTCGAGGTTCAGTGCACCTATGCGCTCAGCAGTTTCGGAAGGGCTCTCTGCTCTGCCTTTGGGAATCACCCTAAGCCTCTGTATGAAAGTACCCAAAACCCTCCAGGTATCGCGAATCACAATTCGTCCACCCTGTTCCGCAGGTTGTTTTTCGCCGTTCGCCATTATCTCACTCCTTACGTGATGGTGTATGATTTGTCAACGATTCCAAAGATACACTATCAAGTATTTACATATCTTGTCAATGACAAGCCTAAGTCCTCTCACGAATCATTCTTTGTAGCACTTCAGGATTCCCCTTCCCTTTGAGTTCTGCCATTGCCTTTCCAACGAGAAACTGCAATGCATTTTCCTTCCCGTTTTTAAAATCACTGACAGCCGAAACATTTGTTTCAATCACTCTTCGCACAACATCCAAAAGCGCTTCTTCATCAGAAATCTGATGTAAATCCTGTTCCTTAAGTACCGTATGCGGATCAGCTCCAGTCTGCATCATTGAACGCAATATATCTTTTGCTGATCTACTTGAAACCGTATTGTGAGAGATTAGCTCAACGAGATCAGCAAAATTTTCAGGCGTGATTTTTAATTCCTCAAATTTAATTCCATTTTCTATCATAAGTCCTCGAAGATCAGAAGTAAGATAGTTAAAAAGAAGCTTTATCTCCTGCGCCAAGTTTTGGTTGTCTTCGCTCATAAGTTCCGAAACAGAATCTTCAAAATGCGAAGCGAGACGAGGATCAGAAACAAGAAGATCCGCCTGTGGCTCACTCAAATCAAATTCTTTTGCAAACCTTATCCGCTTCTGAGCAGGAAGTTCTGGTATTGATAATTTAATATCGTTAAGAGGAAATCTCGACAAATCCAATGGCGGCAAATCCGGTTCCGGGAAGTATCTATAATCATGTGCCTCCTCTTTTGTTCTTTGCGACACTGTCTCACGCGAAGATTCATTCCATCCCCTTGTTTCATGTTTTACCTCGCCACCTTCTTCCAAAACCATTCGCTGTCTCTGTAGCTCATACTCAATAGCATCATGAACCGCGCGAAAAGAATTAATATTTTTTACTTCAACTTTTGTCCCAAAAACAAGTTCTCCGTCATGAATTTTTCCCAAACTCACATTTGCCTCAACTCTCATCTGCCCCCTATCCATATCCGCATACGAAACCGACAAATATCGCAAAATAAGTTGCAACTCTTTTGCAAACGCAACTGCATCATCCGCATTTCGTATATCCGGCTCTGTTACAAGCTCCATGAGCGGCACACCTGCCCTATTAAAATTAACCAGACTTGAATCACTTTTGGAATTTAGTGCTTGTAATTTGGAGTTTTCGTGTGTGAGCGCTCCCGTATCTTCCTCCAAGTGAACTCTCCTCAGTCGGACTCCTTTTAGAACTCCTCCAAAAACAAGGGGCTGATCATATTGTGAAATCTGATATGCCTTTGGCAAATCAGGATAAAAATAATTTTTCCTATCAAATTTTGAAACCGCGGGAATATCTCCCTGCAGAGCCATGCCAACTTTGATAACTGACTCAATAGCTTTTTTATTCGCAGTCGGCATCGCCCCGGGATGAGCAAGGCATATGGGGCAGACATTAATGTTTGGATGCTCCTCATCGGGATCGTTTTTGCAATCACAAAACATCTTGGTCTTTGTATCAAGTTCTGCGTGAATTTCAAGGCCTATTACAGGCACATAAGTAGCCATAGAACGCTTCTAATAATAACGAAAATTTGGCCTGAAAAAAAGTTTACCAAAACAGTCAAATCTGTTAACATTCCCCCAGCACCAAAACAACCAAACAAGAGAGGGAGTACCATGCAAGAACGAGGAGTTTTTATTACTCTCGAAGGCATCGACGGATCTGGTAAATCAACTGTTGCAAATCTACTTGAAGTGCTTGCTTTACAAGACGGCAGAATGCGTTGTGTCACTACAATGGAACCAACAGATGGTCCAACAGGAAAACTCATCCGAGATAAACTAGAAGGTAGATCACCGATCGAGAGCAACGAAGCTCTTCAAAGACTCTTCATCGAAGATCGTCTCGAACACGTAAATGACTTCATTAGACCACATCTCAAAAGAGGATATCTCGTAATATCCGACAGGTACTGACTCTCGACACTCGCCTACGTCATGCTCACGGAAAGCGCTGACACATTCATTGCGATCCATGAAGAAGTATTTGAAGGAAAGTTTCTTAAGCCACACCTTAGCTTCATCCTCGACCTATCAGTCCAAAAAGCTATGGAAAGAATCATGTCTCGCGGCGAAGGATTCGACCATTTCGCAAAACAAGAGAAACTCGAAAAAATCAGAGTCAATTATCTTGAACTTTCAAGAACGCTACCTGACATCATAGTGATGTCAGCAGAATTGAAACCAAAAGAAATTGCGAGAACAATCTGGTTCTATATCCAACCCCTTCTATAGAAAGGAAGAAGACAATGAAAAGAGTAAAACCTGGGGTGTTTCTACTTTCGAGCCCAGAAATCGACGAAAATGCACTCGGAGAATACCTCGAATGGCTTGGCGCACTAGAATGGGAATCTGATGCCCCAAGTGACGCCGAGCTCATACCCGAAGTAGCAGGAAGGCTCTGCTACCGCAGCTTCGCGCCCGGACTCAATCCGAACGTGAAAAAGGTCCGAGGATCGAACAAGGAATACTTAGAACACATTCTCGAAGTCGGCCACGGTTCGGTTCTCGAGCACGGAATGCTGACCTTCATCATCGTGAATGCTTCAAGAGTGTTCACGCACGAATTGGTTCGCCACCGAGTCGGAGTTGGTATCTCGCAAGAAAGCCTACGATTCGTCCGCCTCACCGACCTCTCTTTCTGGGAGCCCGAATGGGCCCTCGAAGACACTGAGCTACAGCAACGAAATACCGAAATCATACGCCTCCTAGAGGAACATCAAGACTGGCTGGCGAAACACTTCGGTCTCGACGAAAGTGGGATCAAATTCGAAGAAAAAAAGAAAAAAACATCGTACATGCGACGTTTTGCTCCCATCGGTCTGGCAACATCGATCTGCTGGTCATGCAACTTCAGAACACTCCGACACGTGATCGAGATGCGTACGCATCCCGCAGCAGAAGAAGAGATAAGACTCATATTCGGTATGATCGCCAAGATAGCCCAGGAACGATATCCAAACATCTTCGGCGACTATGAAGTCGAAATCATTGACAACCTCCCTCACTACAAAACACCTCATCGCAAGGTGTAAAAAGAATTCTCAAACCCAAAGCGCCCCTTCCTACTCACAAGCAGGAAGGGGCGTATTCTATTTACATACCCCGCTAAAAAGATTTAAATTGTTTTGAAAGTCTTGGTGCATTAAATAACGAAGCATAATTTGAATCTGGTAATATGTCGTAAGAAAGACTCGGTACTTCTGCCATTCTTTCAAATCTAATTTTCGCAACAGGTTGGTTTTTGCGAAAAGTAAGTGGTTCAAAAGGCCTTACCTCAAGAACAAGCCTCCTACCAACACCATCTCCACCATTTCCATACCCCCAACCAGGATCAATATACCCAGCATAATGAGAACGAAACTCACCCGATCTGGCATCCATAGGAATCATTTCGCAAGCAAGATGAGATGGCACACGGACACATTCATCCGTCTGGAGTATATAAAATCTCCCCTGACGCAATTTAATAATCCCATCACGAGCCGCAATCGGACGAAAAAACTCTTCAGGTTCATACGCACCAATTTTAGAAAGATCCAAGATCTTATCTCCCTCAAGACTCTCCCATCCAGAAATTTCAGAAGAAATCGCCAAAGTCAGTATTATAGAACCATCGCCATCCTTAACTGAAAAATTTTTATATTCAAATGGTTTTTGAGAGTCAAATTCCCAAAGAAGTTTATCCTTGTCAAAACTTTCAGTAAGATCATTTTCATTAAAACCCGTATCACTATTAAAAAATCTTATTTGCGAAAGAGACATTCCATTCTCCATTTTAATAGCAAAAGAATTCGGCTGGATCACAAGCCAAAGTTCACCCGAGAAACCAGCGGGAGCAACAGTATCAAATCTCGACACACCATCGGCGATAACACGAACCTGAATATCGTTTCTGCCTACACTCGATTTTGGATTACAATATGCAAAAACATCAGCCGGAAGTTTTAAAGACTCAGAAAGTTTCACAATATACGTCACTCCCCGCTCTAAAGGGGAAGAAATATTGTGAGGCAAAGCAGAAACAAGAGGAAGAAGATCCCGAACTTTCTCCCCGGATCGCGGCTGAAAAATTCCATCAATCCTATAAATCTCATCACTAATAGCAAGATCAAGTGAAGCAGGACGAATCCGTTTGGTATCTGATCCTTCAATCGAAGAAGAGTCCATGAGAGCACGAATCATTTGAGATGAAAAAGCACCAAAGCGATTAGGCATATGCCATATATTAGCACTCAAATAATCGCAATAAAAGCACAACAAAAATTTGACAAAATACACATTTATCAATAATCATATACTCGACACCTAAAGAACTCACACAAACTCTTTCATAGAAAAGGTCGGATAAGGTGGCTGAAAAGGCACGAGAAGAACTGGAAAAAATGTTTGATAATGTCGGCCTATTTTCCGAAGGTTTGGCAGTGGTTGAAAAGGATGGGAAAGAATTTCATATCCGACATGATGGCTCTCCTGCATACGAGGAAAGGTTTGACAGCGCTAACTCCTTCTCTGAGGGAGTAGCATCTGTCAAAAAAGATGGCAAGTGGTTTAACATCCGCTACGACGGCACAAGAGTCGACTGACTCTATTTCTCTTCTCCAAACAACAAGCCGCCCCATCTCACATGAGGCGGCCTTCTTTTTTTCTAACCCCACAAAAGGCACAGCAAAAAATATCAATTACTAAAACAAAAACTTCCCCGTATTACTCTATAGAGGCTATCGGAGGCAAAATGCAACATTGGTATCTCTAAAATTACATTTTGCCGAGATGCAGGAGTCACTCACTGCTCAAAGTGAGTGAACTCCGACTCTAGAGAGTAATATGGGGAAGAAAAACTCTTCACTATTCTGTAATTTCTATTCCCATATTTTTTGCTGTGCCTGCAACAATCTTCATTGCTTGCTCAACATTTTCCGTATTCAAATCAGGTAGTTTAATTTCGGCTATAGCCTTGAGGTCAGCTTTCGTGACCTTGCCAACTTTCTTTTTATTCGCTTCCGATGAACCTTTTTCAACTGAAGCATATTTCTTAAGCAAAGCCGATGCCGGAGGAGTCTTTAAAATAAATGAAAAGCTCCTATCGTCATAAATAGTTATTTCAGCAGGAACAACGTCACCTGTCATGTCTTTTGTGGCGTCATTAAACTGCTTACAAAAATCCCCAATATTTATTCCATGAGGACCAAGAGCTGTTCCAACAGGAGGCGCGTGGTTTGCCTTTCCCGCCTCAAGCTGTAGCTTTAATACTGTTTTTATTGGCTTTGACATAATTTATGTCACTAGATAGTAACGAAATAATTAAAAATTTGCAAGTCCAAAACTAATGGCTTATCCCTAGCAACTAGAACCTCGTTATATCTTCTGCACCTGCAACGAATCAAGTTCTATCAAAGTATCTCTTCCGAATATCGGCACCAAAACTTTGACCTTGCCCTTTTCGCCATCAACTTCAGCAACCTTGGCATCATAGTCTTTAAACGATCCGTCAGTGATCTTCACAAGATCCCCTACTTTTATATCAACATTAAACTTCGTATCCTTCTCTTCCATCCTCACCATGATTGCATCAACTTCCTCTTTTGAAAGAGGCACTGGAGTTGTAGCATCAGGACCGACAAACCCAGTAACTCGTGGGGTGTTTCGAACAACATACCACGAGTCATCAGCGAGTATCATATCAACGAGAACATACCCATGATAAATTTTCTCCTCTGTAACTCGCCTTTTACCGTTTTTGATTTTTACTTTTTTCTCTTTTGGGACAATAACATTAAAAATCTTGTCATTCATGGCAAGAGAGTCAACACGCTGTTTGAGGTATCTCGCAACAGCGTCCTCATATCCAGAATACGTATGGATTGCATACCAGTGCCTATTTGACTTCTGATCTTCTTCCTTTAGGTTTTTATCTCCTTTTAAAAGACGGTTTTCCATAAAATTAACCGATAATAAATATTTCTAATACTCTGGTAAATCCAAAATCAAGAACACCAAGAAAAGCAGCGAGTCCCAAAGAGAACCCGATAACAATAAATGTTAGCTTTCTGGTCTCAATAAATGTAGGCCAGTTGATCCTCTTAAACTCCCTGCGGGATTCCTGAAGATAATTTGTAAGACGTTCAAACATATTCGTAAAATAACAATTATAGTGGCTATATGTCAAGATTTTTTACCGACAGAGCATGTGCCTGAATAAACTTCTTTCTTGGCTCAACAGTCTCTCCCATAAGCACGCTAAACAATCTATCCGCCTCTGTAGCATCCCCAACCTCCACAAGCTTCAAAACCCTAGCCTCGGGATCCATTGTAGTTTCCCAAAGCTGCTGTGGGTTCATCTCTCCCAAACCTTTATACCTCTGAACAAAGATTCCTTTCATTCTACCATCACCAGTTTCCAAAGAAACCTCTTCGGTATTTTCTGCATCCGTCACTTCAACCTCTTCCCCCTTGGCTTTCTTCTTTGCTGAAGCCGCCTGCCTCTCTTTCTTTAATGCCTGAAGTTCATCAATAGCTTTATCTTTAGCTCCTTCATTAAATACATATCTAAAAGACTTTCCTGCCTGAACCTTAAAGAGTGGCGGCTGCGCGATATACAAATGACCGGCATCAATTATCTCACGGAAGTACCTGTAAAACAGGGTAAGCAAAAGAGTCCTGATATGAGCGCCATCAACATCAGCATCAGTCATGATGATGATTTTATGATATCTAAGTTTTGAAATATCAAACGACTCAGCGATAGCGGTGCCGATCGCGACAACCAACGCCTTTATCTCTTTATTGATAAGCATCTTATCAATCCTCGATTTTTCAACATTCAAAATTTTTCCCTTTAAAGGCAATATTGCCTGTGTCCTCCTATCACGACCGGATTTTGCGCTACCACCAGCAGAGTCTCCCTCTACTATAAACAGCTCAGAATCTTCCGGACTTCGTGAAGTGCAGTCTGCAAGTTTACCGGGAAGAGTAAGTCCTTCGAGAACCCCTTTTCGAAGAACCATGTCCTTCGCCGCTTTTGCAGCTTTTCTCGCCTTTACGGCAAGAAGAGATTTTTCGATGATCCTTCTTGCATCAGAAGAATTTCTTTCAAGAAAATCTTTCAGAGACTCACCCACAACTGACTCAACTGCAGTGCGCGCTTCGGTGTTCCCAAGACGCGCCTTTGTCTGACCTTCAAACTGTGGTTCGCGAAGCTTAACCGAAACAATAACCGTAAGACCCTCACGAACATCATCACCTGTAAAACCATCATCTTCTTTTTTAAGAAGATTATTTGAACGAGCATATTCATTTAAAGTTCTGGTAAGAGCCGACCTAAAACCAGTCATATGCATTCCGCCATCGGGAGTATAAATATTATTTGCAAAACTTAACTCTTTAGATTCATATTCGTCGTTATAAACAAAAGCCACCTCAACCCCCATATCGTTCTGCTGTTTATCTACATAAAAAAGATTATCTAAAAGCGATTTTTCTGAACGACTAAGATATCTAAGAAAAGACGCGAGCCCGCCATCAAAACAAAATCCATGATAAACCGGCACCTCTCCTCGCGAGTCTATTATCTCGATTGCAATTCCTTTTGTAAGGAACGCCTGTCGCCTCAAGTGGTCAACAATTCTTTTTAAATCAAATTTGGTTTCAGAAAAAATAGTATGATCCGGCTGGAAGATTATCTTCGTTCCGGTACTTTTACTAGATCCTATTTTTTTAACCTTGGTTTTTGGAACACCACGTTCATATTCCTGCTCATAGACTCCACCATCACGAGAAACCTCAGCACGAAGCCATACAGACAATGCACATACAACCGAAACACCAACACCGTGGAGACCTCCTGAAACCTTATAAGACTCGCCTCCAAATTTACCTCCGGCATGAAGCGTTGTAAGAACAGTCTCCAGTGCAGACTTTTTTGTCTGTGCATGAACCTCAACCGGAATACCGCGTCCATCATCAGTTACAGCAACTTTATTGTCAGGTAAAAGCTCCACCCGAATATGCTTCGCGTGTCCTGCCATTGCCTCGTCAATCGAATTATCAACGACCTCCCAGATAAGATGGTGAAGACCGTCTACACCCGTCGAGCCAATATACATACCCGGTCTCTTTCGAACCGGCTCTAAACCCTCAAGAACGTATATGTCCTTGGCTGAATATGATGGCTTTTTTTCTGCCTTTTTCTCGTCTTTTTCCGCCATTAAACTCTAAAAAACTAAATAAAAACGCCGAAAAGCGCACATTCATTATACCAAACCCACCTCAAAAAAGAAAGAGAAAAAAGCTGTAAGTTTTTAGTCTTAAGTTTTTAGCTGTCAGTTATCTATCGTACTTCCGCCCCAAGATCCTCTCCCACCATTTTCTCAACTTCAGAATGAATCTTATTTACTTCTTCGTTTGTAAGCGTCCTCTCATGAGAACGATAAACTATCCTAAACGTATAGCTCTTCCTGTCAGCTCCAAATTTTTCATCATTTTCATACTCATCTGTCATAGCGACCTCTTCAACTAAGTCCCCTGCAAGATGTCTTACGATTTCATAAAACCTGTTTAACGAAGTTTTTTTAGAAACTATAAAAGATATATCTCTCACAACTTCAGGATATTTGCTCACAGAGGCATATTTACTATTCAAGGAAACAAACTGCTTTGTGACTCTTGGGTCTTCCGACCAAAAAATCCTAATGTCCGGAATATCCATCTTCACCATCGCAAGCCGCTCTATTCCAAAACCAAATGCCCATCCGGTATATTTTTCCGAATCTATCCCAAGTCGCTCCAAAACATTTTTATGAACTACACCGGCTCCCACAACTTCTAGCCATTTGTCACCCCACTTTATTTCTATCTGCGTGCTCGGATCCGTAAAAGGAAAAGTATCTCCCAAAAATTTATAAGTTATATCTTCTCCAAAAACCGCTTTCACAATATTTGCAAGAACTCTCTGTAAATCATCAAGCGTGATTTCTCCCTTCTCCCGTTTCTGAATATATAACCCATCAATCTGATGAAATACAGGAAAATGCTTGCTGTCTATCTCGTCTTTTCTATAAACCTTTCCATAACAAAGCTCTCCGATCCACCCACGTTCCGAAAGAAGTTTTTGAACATCCGGATCAGTAAGATAATAAAGCCACATCGAAGTCGTGTGTGTCCTAAGCACCCTATCTTCCCCTATAAAATACGTATCACTAGTATTTCTACTAGGATGATCCTCTGGAAAATTAAACAAATCAAAACTATCGCTAACCGTAAGAGTCTCCGGAGTTTTTACAACATCAAATCCTTTAAAATCATCTATCGCGAGAATTTCATCGATAACAAATTTTATCGGCGAGCTTTCTTTTCTTGACAAATCAGGTAAAGCCAAAAGCCGCTTAAACCGAAGCGCATCAAAATCATCCCGAGACTCAATCTCAGAAAGTATTTTCTCCTCCACCCCATCACGATAAATAATCTCCCTACCTCCAGTTGAATCATCGGTATCTAAAATATCTTTTTTAAAATCAAAATTCCGCTTTTCCATACTCCTCTAAACTAGCAAAAGTAATGCATGCTAATCAAATGCAAATCAAAAAAGCAAAATTACAAAAGCGGCCCTCTAAAGCGACTCTCTAAATTTACCTAACAGTTTTTGACGATCGTCAAAAACTATTAGGTAAACAAAAACCCACTCCAACCACCGATTTATATTTTCCCCATTATTGCTTTTAGTCTTTCTCCTTCGCTTTCCACCAACTCTCCCTCGTATTCCCCTCCATGCGCATGAGTCCCTTGGTATGAGGGCGCCTTTTGGTCAAGATGCAGATTAACACCCCACCCATCATCCACCTCATCTATATATATATGAAACCTAGGGAAATCTCCCCCAGAAACACTTTTAATATAAGAAACCGCTCCTGACCGCTTTACCTCCTGTCTATATCCCGCATGCCTTAAAAAAAACGCCATATTTTTTTGCCTCTGTTTATCCGGAACAAAAAATCTCATATCTCATTTATATACCAGAAAGACCCAAAAATACAAAAAAACAAAACACGCTTAAAATATGTTCTAAACTTTAGGATCTTCACAACCCCAAAAAAATCACGGAGAATTTATCGTGAGAAGTTTCAAAACGGTCAAAGTCGTCTGCTTTGGTGGAGGCACTGGTCTTCCCGCTCTCCTATCTGGTCTCAGAGAAAACAAATGGCTCAAGATCACTGCCGCCCCAACCGTTTTCGACAACGGCGGAAGTTCGGGGGCATTAAAGGACTCACACGGCATCTTACCACCCGGAGACGTTCTACGATGCCTCTTGAGTCTCTCTGAAGATGAGGCAGTTGCAAGAAAAATTCTTTCAGCAAGAATTGAAATTGAATCTGCCCCACGCCATACAGCTGGAAATCTTCTTTTACTCGGCCTACAGATGGTTTTTGAAAACGACTACCAGCTTTCAATTGACTCACTCGGAACTGCTTTGCACATACACGGGAGAGTCTGCCCTGTTTCATGCGAAAAAAGCACTCTCGTAGCCAACTATCACGACGGAGTAACTATAAAAGGCGAAATTCAAATAGACGAAAAACTCCGCGAAGGTACAGCGCCAAAATCGCTTTCCCTCGACCCACAAGTTGAAGGAAATGAAGCGCTAATATTGGCAATCAAAAAGGCAGACATACTCTGTATTAGCTCTGGTAGTTTTTTCACAAGCATTCTTCCTTGCTTTCTCCCAAAAGGAATCAAAGAAGTAATCCAAGAAAGCCCTGCACCAGCCATCTTCATTTCAAACATCCTCACTGAAGGCATGGGGATGAATCACGAATCTGTAGAGTCCATGACCCGAACCGTAGAAGAGTATATCGGAAAAAGAGTCGTCAGAATCGTGATAAATGACAAGGTTCACGATGACGCCATGGGAAGATACGCGCAAGAGGACAAAAATCCAACAAAGTATGACAAAGAAAGCAACGACCCGCGATTCATTACCGGAGAGTTCTGGCAAGACTCAGAACTCGCAAGACACGACTCACGCCTCCTCGGATCAGCAGTAAGTAAACTGATCCATGAACTCACAAACCCCTCCCCTCGATGAGAAATCTCGGGGGGAGATTTCTTTTAAGTTAGTCTTTCTTCCTCGCAGCAATAAATACCGCCACAGAAACAATTAAAATATTTTTCAATATATACTGCCCCTCAAGCGTTGGCACGAAAGGTGCATTCCATGCAATACTCGGCAAAAGTATAAGCGGAAGCACTGTTGTAAAAATGTGAATTGCAAGAAACAAAAACGCCAATTTTTCAAAACCTTTTATTAAAAACAAAATGCCTATCGCCATTTCAAAAACAGCAAACAAAGAATAAAAAATTGGGAATGGCATCATAAATCCAAGCGTCTTTTCAAAAAGCGCCAAAACAAGCGGCCCGGCAGGACTAAGACCTATTAGTTTTAAAAACCCGAACCAAAAATAAACCAAAAAAATAGCGAACCTCCCAAGCCGCACATCAATGCGTTGGGACAAACTCACCAACCCACCAGAAAAACTTTTCAAACTCATAAACTAATTATAACAAAAATTAATTACCAAAAATAAAAGGGCTGTGCAAGATTTCTCTCACACAGCCCCGTTGTTTCAAAAAATCCTTACTTGAAGTCTGAATCCTTTGGAACTTTGTTTACAGTGCGACCACAACAGTCGCACAGCGCAAAAAGAGAACATAAATCAAAATTCTCTCTACGCCCACATTTTTTATAACTCCTCATCTGCCTCTTCTTCATCCTCTTCATCGGCTTACTGCAACAACGAGTAAACCAACATGTCTTTCTTCCAAAGACTCCAGGATCGGGTACCCATAGAACTGCTTCCGAAAATCATTCTGGCGCATGATTCAGGCATCTTCCATGAGAACACTGGACATACTAATGTTCTGAACTCTCGTGCGCAACATTGCTATGGTCCATAGCAATACTCCTTTCTGGCCACCGGTTTTCTAAGGTGCCACCCATACAATAACAAAAAATACAAATAAGTCAATATACCGTATGACCAGGTCTTTTAAAAACAGTCTTTCAATAATATTTTTAAACTTTGATTTTTCAATTTTGAATTTTACTGGTGCCGGAGGCGAGAATCGAACTCGCGACCTTGGGTTTATGAGTCCCACGCTCTAACCAACTGAGCTACCCCGGCAGGAAAAAATTGTTAAATAATGATACTCCGAAGAGCAAGTAAATATGCACGCGAAGTCAGTATACTAAAACACGCCAAAAAACAAAACACCATCTCAATATTTCTAATATAAACAATACGTTTTCAAAAAAATACAAACTTTCTTATATGAACTAGGTTATCTATTCAAAGAAGGTCTCTGAGATCTTGTTTTCAATGTGAATGAGGGTGTTTCTTTTAAAAAGCTTTCGGAAGCGCATGAAGCTTGGTTCCCACCCGCAGGGGTGGGATTCATGCGCTGAGAACGCAGGCGGTTACTTGCCGCAGGAGCAAGTAAACCGCCGTTTTTTAAAAGAAATATCCGAATGATTGTTGCGGGTGCAGGAATCGAACCTGCCCCTGGTGGTTATGAGCCACCCATGCACACCAGTACACCAACCCGCGATATATATTCTGTTTTACAAAAAACAGTATATACTTTGTAACATGAATAGCGCAACCCATCGTGTAGGAATCATAGGTTTCGGCAAAGAAGGTAGATCGCTATTTAACTACCTAAAAAAATCCAAAAAATATAAAAATAGCGATTTTTGGATATTAGACAAAAATCCCAAGATAGAAATACCAAAAAACACAAACTCCCAAACCGGAAAAAGTTATCTAAAAAATCTGGATAAATTTGACACCCTATTCCGCTCCCCCGGCGCCCATTTTTTACTAAAAGAAATCCAGCACGCAAAAAAGAAAGGAGTAAAAATCGAAAGCGCTACAAAACTCTTTTTTGAAGAAATACCAAAGAAAAAAATTATTGGTGTAACAGGAAGTAAGGGCAAGGGCACGACTGCAACCCTTATTCATAAAATGCTAAAAGCCTCAGGGAAAAAGGTTATCCTCGCAGGCAATATCGGCATCCCGATGACAGACACGATTCAAAAAGCAAAAAACACAGATTACATAGTTCTAGAGCTTTCAAGTTTTCAACTACAAGATCTAAATACTTCCCCACACATTGCAGTTATATTAGACATGTTTCCAGAACACCTAGATGTTCACAAAAATATAAACGAATATTTAAACGCAAAAACAAACATCTACTCTCATCAAACAAAAGACGATAAAACATTTTATTTTAAAAATAACTCCCTCACAAAAAAAATTGCATCATACGGGAAAGGTAAAAAAATCGGTATAACCCCAAAAGAAAACAATCTTACGAAAAATTTTGACATCGCATCTGCAGTCGCAGAATCTCTCGGTGTAAAGAAAAAAACAATCAAATCTGTACTTAAAAATTTTAAAGGGCGACCCCATCGTCTCGAAGTGGTTTTAGTCAAAAACAACATAACCTATATAAATGATTCCGCCGCAACCAACCCAGAAGCAACATCTGCCGCCATGAGAACTTTAACTGAAAACCAAAAACAAGAAACAAAAGGTAAAAGTTTTAAGTCCGCAGTTTTCAGTTCAAAATCTCTGATTTTGATTGCTGGTGGATCAGATAAAAGACTGGACTATGCACCACTTTCAAAAACAATACAAAAAGAAAAAAGCGTAAAGTTAGTAATCCTCTACGGTGAAAATAAAAATAAAATTGAAAAATCAATCCAAGAGTCACGAAAAAAAATTAAAATATCAAAATCAAAAAACCTCAAAGAAGCTTTCAAAGCAGCAAATGCTTTCGCAAAAAAATCAAAAGAAAATACAACGATTCTACTCTCTCCTGCCTCTGCTAGTTTTGACCAATTCAAAAACTACGAAGACCGAGGTAATCAATTTAAAAAACTGGTAATGGATTTGAAAAAATAGATAGAGAAAGCTACTATAGGAAAAGGCAAAAATGCGGTGGTAGCATAGCTGGCCTAATGCGCTGCCCTGTCACGGCAGAGATCGCGGGTTCAAATCCCGTCCACCGCGCAAAATACAAAGAGACACTCAAATTGTCTCTTTGTTTTTACAACAACGGGATTTGAACAAAGGGTGGGTCGGAGGGGACGCAACCGGGTCCCCTCCGTATAGGAAGTTATTTGAAACCGAGGGTTTCGAAAACGAAGATCTGATATAGATCGAGTTGTGAAATATCCCGTCCACCGCGCAAAATAAAAAACACCAGATGGTATTTTTTATTTTGCCCTGATTTATCCTGAATAAAATTGAAGGAGTCACATCGAAGGGCAACAATCATGTCCTTACAGCTTCTTATGCCCCGCTACGTCAGAGCGGGGCAACCAATTCACGTGATATAATAAAAACCGCATCACATATCCCCACATTCAACATTTTACATTTCGCATGTCACTAAAGATTCCCTACCAAAAACAAGAAAATGATTACTACTGTGGCCCCGCTGTCCTATCAATGGCTCTCGGTTATTTTGGTAAAAAAATTTCTCAAAAAGAAATCGCAAAAATAACAAAAACAAAACCACCCCCATACGGAACAAGAAACTCCGAAATAGTTAAATTTCCAAAAAAATTTGGATTTAAGTCAGTAGTAAAGAAAAACGCGACGATAAAAGATATAGAAGAATCGCTAAAGAAAAAATATCCAATAATAGTAAATTACGTAGAACCCGAAGATGAGATAGGACACTTCGCAATAGTTAAGGGATTAACAAAAAATAAAATCATTCTTTACGATCCTTGGCATGGGCCAAGCTTTTCATTAGAGAGAAAAGATTTTTTAAAGCGCTGGCACAATCACAGAAACACAATAAAACGCTGGATACTCAAAATTTATCCAAAATAATAATTTTGACAAAGTAGGAAAAATTGATGTAGCATGAAGACATGCTTCTCAAAATCCCCTACGAAAAACAAAAGAACGAATATTTCTGCGGGCCTGCAACTCTTGCAATGTGTTTAAAATATTTCGGTAAAGATATTTCACAGGAAGAGCTCGCTATCATTGCAAAAACAACCGAAAAAGAAGGTACTGCAAATAGAGAAATGCTAAATGCCATTTTAGAGAGTGGTCTTATTGGTGTTACAAAAAAACGCGCACGCATAAAAAACGTTAAAAATTCAATCCGAAAAAAAAGACCAGTAATAGTAAATTACACAGAACCGGAAGGTGGCATAGGCCATTACGCAATTCCTATTGGAATAAAAAACGGGAAAATTATTCTCGCCGATCCTTGGCATGGACCAAAATTTCAAATTAACCAAAATCAATTCAAAAAACTTTGGTTAAACAACTCAAAAAAATCACCTCGTTGGATGCTCAAAGTTATAAAATAACTTCTAATCTATAAACCCAAGTTCACGAAACGCAAAAGCATAAGTCCTCACTATCGCAACAGCCTCCTCTTTTGTAAGAGCAAAGCCTGAATCTCCTTGTATCCGCTCGCGAAACATATGCGCCTGACGCAAGGCATCAACATTAGAAAGCGTTCCTGGTTCTACAAACATAAGCCTCTCATGGACATTTGCACCTCGGTATCCACCAAGTAAAAGCAATTCGCCAAGAATTTTATCACAATCAATAACAGCCTTTCCCCAATCCTTTGAGTCAGACGAGTGAAGTTTTTTTAAAACATCTCTCCATATACGTAGAGATCTTCTATGAAACAGACTCGCAACGCCAAAGGTATCTGTCCATTCATCAATCCGCGAAGAAAGCCATTTCATCTTCACCAACAAATAAATAATGGCGTAAAGAAAAAACGCGCTGATTATAAATGATACAAATTTTATTGTAGGCAGTGCCGGCACAAAGTATCCAGCTAAAAACCCACGCAAATCAAGCAAGGCCTGAAGAATTGTATCTAAAAAAGTCATATTTCAATAATACAACCACAGCAACTCACTTGCCAGACGCCTCAAATCCACAAACCCCCAAAACACTTCTCAAATTGTTCTTGTCCTATCACATTTAACATTCTACCTTCCACATTCTACTAGCTTAGCTTTTCATAAAACTGACCCAAGCCCAAAATATCCGCTTCACAAAACTGCTTTCCGATAAGTTGAAAACCGACAGGTAATCCCGCGCCGGTTCCTGGTAAACTGCTATTCACCGGTATAGAAACAGCAGGGAGACCTGCTAGATTCGCAGGGATCGTAAAAATATCAGACAAATACATCGAAAGCGGATCCTGTGCCTTCTCTCCAATTTTAAATGCAGTGGTTGGCGTTGTTGGAGCAAAAATGACATCAACAGATTTAAATACTTCATCAAAATCCTGCTTGATAAGTCTTCTTACTTTTTGTGCCTTTGTGTAGTAAGCATCATAATACCCGGACGACAAAACAAAAGTACCGATAAGATTTCTTCTCTTTGGTTCTGGACCAAACCCATAACTTCTATTTTTCAAATAAATATCCGCAAGTTTTAAGCCTTCAGTTTTTTGTTTCAAGTCTTTCCCATACCTCAGTCCATCAAACCGCGCCAAGTTAGCACTCGCCTCCGCCGGTAAAATAATATAATAAACAGAAAGCGCATATTTTGTATGAGGCAATGAAATTTTTGTAAAAGAAACCCCAAGACTCTCAAGTTTTCGTTTTGCCACCTCAAGACCTTCTGCAACCTCCGAAGAAAGATCTCCCGTAAAATACTCCTCAGGTATACCAACTCTAAGTTTTTTTATATCCTCAAGTTTTGGTTCCAAGAGTTCCGAGCCATAGACAGGCGGACAAGATGTGCTATCCAATGAATCTTTCTTCGCAATTTCAGAAAACACAATTGCAGAATCCCTAACAGTTCTTGTAAAAGGACCAATTTGATCCAAGCTTGATGCGAGAGCAATTAGCCCAAATCTTGAAACAGCTCCGTAAGTGGTTTTCAAACCCACAACACCGCAAAGAGCCGCTGGTTGACGAATCGATCCACCGGTATCAGATCCAAGTGAAGCAAGAGCAAAATGCGCAGCAACCGCCGCCGCAGACCCCCCAGAAGAACCTCCTGTTACCCTTGTCGTATCGTGCGGGTTTCTGGAAACCTGAAATGCAGAGTTTTCGGTCGATGAACCCATCGCAAATTCATCCAAGTTTGTTTTACCCAAAAAAACCGCTTTAGATTTTTTCAAAAAAGAAATAACCGTCGAGTCATACGCTGCCTTATAATTTTCCAAAATCCTTGACCCGGCAGTCGCCTGTTCTCCTTTTATAAGAATATTGTCTTTTATAGCCATTGGGACACCCGCAAGCAAACTGATCTCCTCACCTCTTTCAACAGCCAAGTCGGCTTCTTCAGCCTGTTTAAATGCCAGATCCTTAGTGAGATTAAGAAAAGCTCTTATCTCATGATCCTTATCCTCAATGCGTGCAAAATAATCATGAACAACATCAAGAGCCCGAAATTCTTTATTAACGAGCCCCTCATGAAATTTATCAATAGTAAGGTTGTGTAAATACATAAATCTACTCAAATACTGGCGGTATTTTCAGATATCCCCCCTCGCGCTCTCTAAACATCTCTACAAGCCCATCTGCACCCAAAGCATCTGTTTCAGGCTCATCTTCTCGAAATACATTTCTTTGTGATGTCCCTCCGCCCATTGGTAAAACCGAGTCAGTATTAACTTCATTAAGCTCAGCAAAGTGATCCAAAATTTTTTTAAGATCAGAAAGAAGTGACTGCTTTTCATCTGCAGTAAGATCAATTCTTATAAGCCCCGCCAAATGTTCTAAGTGTTTTTCATCAAGTGTCATCGAAAAAAAGTATAGCATTACTTACTAAATTGAGGAAATTTGACTAAAAATTAGATAAAAATTAACATGCAAAAAGCACCACAAACCTGACCCTAGGAGGCAAAAATGCTTTTCTGGATAACTATTGGTTATTGTATTGTCACAATCGCTGCAGGACTATTTTTTCAACTGAAAGAAAGTAAACATGAAAAAATGTCGATTACGTCCAGACTAATCGCAGCCTTACTTTACCCAATTTTGATTCCAATGATCATTGCAATGATAACTTACGCCTCAATAAAGGACCGAAAAATAAAAAAGAAGTAAATATCAAAACCAACAATCCCGCCTACAGATATCCTGTCGGCGGTTTCTCTATAACATCTCCAAAAACTCTTTCTCGTTAAGTATCTCAACGCCAAGTTTTTTTGCTTTGTCGTATTTAGATCCGGGATCATTCCCCGCTACAACATAGTTCGTTTTTTTACTGACACTTTCTGAAATCTCACCGCCCAAAGCGCGGATTTTTTCTTTTGCCTCATCCCTACTCAAAGAAGAAAGACTTCCAGTAAGCACAAAAGTTTTACCCTTAAGCTTCCCACCCCTATGTGGCGTATAAGTAATTTCGATACCCACATCACTCAAGTCTTCAAGAAGCTTAATATTTCTTTTTTCCCTAAACCACGAATATATACTTTCCGCCACAGCCGGCCCAATATCCCTGATGTTTTGCAGATCATCAAGGCTAATTTCCGTAAAAACTTTTAAAATATCTGTTGGTTTAATAAGTTTTAAGTTTTTAGTTTTAAGTCTCTCAATTATCTTTTCCGAAAGTAATTGAGAAGTTTCTTCTCCAACGTGTAAAATTCCAAGCGCAAAAATAAACCTTGAAAGCGAAACCTGCTTTTTTTCAGATATTTCGTTTACAACATTCTCTGCCGACTTTTCACCAAATCTCTCAAGCACTGCAATATCACCCGCTTTAAGTGTGAAAAAATCAGCGGCAGTTTTAAGAAGACCCTCATCTATAAACTGATCAATTTTCTGTGGGCCTAATCCTTCCATATTAAATGCGCCACGAGAAACAAAATGATAAAGAGATTCTCTCTGTCTTGCGCCACATTCCTTATTACTACACCTATGAAGCGCTCCCTCACGCACAACAGCCGACCCATCAACTGGACACTTTGTGGGCATATGAAACCCGCGCGCATCTTTTGGTCTAAGCTCATGTAAAACTTTGATTATTTTTGGTATCACGTCTCCAGCCCTGCTTACTATTACGGTGTCTCCAATTTTTAACCCCAACCTTTCAATCTCATCAGCATTATGAAGCGTAGCATGAGTAATAGTCACGCCACCTACGGCAACCGGTTCAAGGTCAGCAACAGGCGTCAGTGTTCCAGTCCTACCCACCTGCACACGAATATCTTTCACGATAGTAGTCTTCTCCTGCGCAGCAAATTTATAAGCAATAGCCGCTCGTGGCGCTTTCCCGACAGAGCCAGCCGCATCAAAAATTTTATTATCATTCAAAATCAAAACCGATCCATCGATTTCATAATCAAGTTTTTCTCTGTGTTTATCCCAATAATTTCTAAATTCAAAAACTTTTTCCAAAGAATCAACTAATTTATTATCCGGATTGGTTTTAAACCCAAGATCGTGAAGAATCTTGTGTTCCTCCTCATGCGTCTTCTGCTCCACATCAGTTACAATCGCATATGCAAAAGAATCAAGTTTTCTACTCGCAGTTATTTTTGAATCAAGTTGACGAATAGTCCCCGCAGCAAGATTTCTAGGATTAGCGTATGGTTTCTTTCCATGTTTCGAAAGATCTTTATTAATTCTTTCAAATTCTTTTTTAGTAAGAAAAACCTCACCCCTCACAACTAGTCGTTCGGGTTGTCTTAAGTTTTTAGTTTTTAGTTTTAAGTCTCGAAGTTTAAGCGGTATCGCTTCAATGGTTCTCAAATTTTGCGTTACATCCTCGCCAATATTTCCGTCACCTCTTGTAGAACCCTGTACAAAAATTCCATCTTCATACAAAAGCTCAACCGCAAGTCCGTCAATTTTTAACTCACAATAGATTTGCGACTCAATATCTTTTTTAAGATAATCGCTAACTCTTTTAAACCAATCGCTAACATCGCTTTCTGTAAATGCATCCTGAAGTGAAAGCATCTGTTCCTCATGATGCACTTTTTTAAATTCTTTAAGTGGCTCACCGGCAACTCGCTGCGTGGGAGAATCCAGCGTGACAAGATCAGGAAATTTTTGCTCAATATCAAAAAGCTCCTTTTTTAAGGAGTCGAGCGCCTCATCAGAAATAACCGATTCATTCTTAACGTGATATGAATATCTATAAGAATCAATTGCCTGACGAAGTTTTTTTACCCGAGATTCTGCAGTTTTTCTATCCATAAATACACCTCATTCTACCGCAAATAGAGCCAAAAATGCTATAAAACCTAGCGAAATGTAGCCTCAAAAGCTCTAGCTACTCTGTCAGAACGGCCAACTGATTTTATACACGTAACATTACTCGGATCAGTATTATCTGGACGATGATCATTCTGTTTACATCTTCCAAGATTATTGCTTATCACATTTTGATACGCCGCTCCGTCATAAAACGGCGGCACGCCAGAAGAGTCACCTGCTTTTGCATTCACACAAACCGGATGATTGGGGTCAGGATTCCCAGAACCATCTTGACATCTAAAAACCCAAAAATATCCTCTTTCTAATCCGGCATCCGCCGCAAAAATAGCCTGAGCAGAATTAATTATTTTTGTCGCCTGCGCAAGTTGAGTGACCATAAGATATCCGGCGATAACCGTAACAGATAGAAATGCTGCTGAAATAAAAACCACTGTAATAAGCATCGCCTGACCGTCTTTTTGACTAAAAACTTTAAACCCTAAACTGCGAACACAAGATATATCTTTTTTTAGTACTTTTTTTAGCTCTAAACTTCTATTAAGTATTTTCATATTTTAGGTCCTAAGTCGAATTTAAAATTCTCTAGCACTAATTGTTGTCTGAATATCAGTAAACACCCCATTTAAGGCATCTCTTTCCATTTTGGTACCAACCTGCATAATCATTGTAATTCTAGGAGGCCACGGACCATTACCCAAAATCTTGTCCTCTAGCAAAAATCCAAATCTCGTAATACGAACATTAAACTCGCTGGTTATCGGCAAAAATCTACCCTCAGTGTCACTTCTTCTCTCAATAACTTCGTTATTTACCCTATAAACTATTTGCTCCCCGTGAGCATTTTCGAACATAAGACGAGCCCCACTAGCAGGATTTGCGGGATCACATACCCAACTATTTCCTTGTTGGATCGGAATACAAAAATTTATTCCCGTTCTTAACTCTCTCGCTATTTGTTCCAAAACAAGACTAGCATTATCATTTGCGGTCATAAGAGCCATGATCCTTCTCTGCGCTCTTAATGAACCTATAAAAATATTACTTATAAGACCAATGAGTATCGCAAAAACAGTCATCGACACAAGAAGTTCAACTATTGTAAAACCCCTCCTCTTTCGAGCAAAGATTTTTCCATCAAATAACTTATTTTTTAAAAACTTAAATTTCATAAATTATGGAGTTCTCCATGGCAAAAAATGATCCTGTAACTGCACAAAATACTTCCCACCTCTACTTTCCCAGCCAACAGCTGATGTCACACTATAGTCCAAGTCATTCCCCGTCCCATTGTATGGATCATAAACAATTACTATTCTTTTAAACCTAGTATCAACACCTCCAACGTCGTTTGAATAAAGACCGAAATTATTTATTTTAAGATATCTCACCGCATTACAACTGGTTAATATATCCTCTACCACAGCCTGCGTCGGAGGCCCACCGCTATATTGCGGACAAGAAATGGCATTAAGCGAGGTGTCGTTATAATCAACAAGATAAAGTCCCGCAGGAATTCCACCAGCAACTCCACTTCCCCATCCATAAAAATTACCCGAACCATTCTGATGAACTAAAAGATAGCTCCTATCATAGAAATTTTTAACAACCTCAATTCCCTCAGCGGCAAGATAAGCACCAACATGAGAATCAGCATTTACCCTGTTTAAACCCAATGACTTACTAACCAGAGTCAAAATCCCTAAAACAGCAACAATTACGGCTGATACTGAAATCATAAGCTCAATAATCGAAATCCCATCCTTATTTCTTATTTTTTCTCGCAAACAAAAACTAAACATATTATTGCAAGGTTTGGCATGAAATATTTTTTTGCGTAACCTGACCAAATTTATTTATCTTTATCCTCGAACACCTGCTTTCATCCAAAAGACTAAGAATTATGTACGCCTCTGTATGGTTAAGGGTATCGCTTTGAGAAGTAAGAGCAACTGTTGGGTCAGGCGGCTGAAAAACTACGCTCATCTCACCCAAACCACCCGGACACGCAAGATTATCTAAACTCAAACACTTTATCCTAACAGAAGGAGGTAAGATAAAATCTTGCAACCTCTGGTCAGGTCCTCCAAACTCACCATCGTACCTACCAATTCTCGGGTCATTCAGGTCACACCCAACAAAACCGCTAGCCGACAAATCTCTAAACAAAGCAAACCCCTGAGGATCATTTCTGCCAAGCAGAGATCTATGTACATACACACCCCAGCCGCATACAAGTTCCTGCGGTGTATTCGGTGGAAACTGTGTCGGCTGAAAGGTTTCGAGCGAAGAAGCTTTTGCTCTAAGTAGCGTACTTAAAAAAAGTGAAGTCTGATTATAAAAAACAATCTGGTCATCAGATTTTCTGGAATACACAAGCAGTATGGATGTAAAAATAACCGTTATCGAAATAACAACAATAAGCTCAACGAGAGTAAATCCTTTTTTTGAACTAAATTTTTTCTCTAAAAATTTAAATCTCACAAATAATTTAATTTTATGGAAATAAAGCAAAGTATCCGTTAATTATATCAACCCCAAAAAACACGATCATAAGCGTCCCGGTAACAATAAAAGGACCAAAAGGCACCTTTGAAGAAAATTTTTTCTCCTTTTGCACCATCATAAGTATACTCCAAATAGAACCTGTAATGAATGCAAGAGCAAGCGCCAAAATAAGATCAGGCCAACCTAAAAGAAAACCAAGCGCTCCGGCGAGCTTAACATCACCCATCCCCATCCCTCTTCCTTTGGTAAAAACCACTATTAGACCAAAAAATAAAATCCCAACAAAAACCGCAAATATTCTATTCCCCGCAACAGATGAATGAAACCCAAAAAGCGAAGCATAATGACTAACAAACGAACCCATAAAAGGACCAAAAGACCCAAGAAAATAAATACACACAGAGGTAGCAATACCGATAAGCATGATTAAAAGATTGCTCTGATCAGGAATAATAAAAGTTCTTGCATCAACGGCTGCAATAAAAATCAAAGTAAGGATCGCCAACCCAAACAACAAGTACAAAGCCCATGTTAAAAACAACACCCAAAAACCGGAAATAGCTAAAAATTGAAAATTAAAAGCATCTGAAACAACATTTAGTAGAAACATCATAGAAAGACCAGAAGATAACTCAACAATCGGGTACTGCAAAGAAAGTTTTGTCTTGCAGATTCTGCACTTACCTCTAAGAAGTAAAAAACTTAAAACTGGAACCATTTCAAAAAATCTAATCACCCTTCCACACGAAGAACAATGAGACCTCCCTAAAATCCGCCTTGAAAAAATAGGCTTTTCCGGATCATATCGAAGTGCTAAAACATTTATAAAACTCCCAAAAGAGACCCCTAAAAGCAAAAGAAAAAATTGCAAAAGTGTCATATTAAGCTATCTCTGAAATACACATTCTGTATTTCCAATACAATATGACTTACTAGTATCATCACACTGCCAACCAGCCGGAAAAATAGTTTTATCATTTTGACCAGGATTTCCACCAGGAAAACCAGGTTTATTTCTTTTACTCTCCGGATTGCTTCCATCACCAATAATATCAACATTATCAAGTTCACCAGCGCCGCTAAGCAACCTACTATCCGACTCAAAAGTCGCCTTCAATATATAGCACTGTGCCCTCGGCTGAAGACCATCTTTTAATTGAACATAATACCCATAAGTACGCGACTGAAGCGGATCTCTCGGAATAGAATCCACTCCTATTTTCGCTACGCTAAAAGTATTTTCCAATTCAACCCAGTTATCAGGATTAGTAGCTGAAGGATTTCCATCATTTATACCACCAACACAATGAGAAGGCGTTGCTGAAGGATCATATCCACCAGGATAAAAACCGCACTTATTTTTAAAAAGCTCTAGCGCCTGTTGCACGATCTGAAGATCAACAACGCGCCTATTATCCCTCACCTGAGAACGAGCACCTGTAAGTCCAATGATCAAAAAAGATGCAAGGATACCAATAATACCGAGTACTACTAACATCTCAACCAACGTAAAACCAGTTTCCTTACTATTTTTCATAAATTACAAACTAATTATAAACGAAAAGAACCAGTTTTTACACCGGTCCCTTTCAAATACAAACCTAAACCCTACAAAGAAACGCAATAGTACCAGTTTGGATTTGTCTCAGGAGTTGCACCACACAATACTCCATTACTAGTTCCATCAATATCATCCTTTAGAGCCTGATTATCACTCTCAAGCCAAGCACCAATAGTATATTTCTGCCTACCGATTCCTGGGGATGTATCAACGCCGTACTGATAATTTCTATCAGTGCTATTTGGATCTTTTGGAAGATTTGAAACTCCAACAGAAGCACCTGTTATAGCAGAAGTAAGAACAGTCCAGTCGTTTGGATCAGTATATGCACCAGGAGTTGGATTTCCGGCGTCAATACACGCCGCACCTCCCGGATAATGACCACACTTATTAAAGTACAACTCCAAAGCACTTTGCACCTGTCTTACGTCACCAATCCTTCTTGCGTCTCTTCCTGCTTGCCTTGCTCCACCAAGTGATACAAGAAGCGCAGCAGCGAGAATACCAATAATCGCAATAACGATTAGAAGCTCAATAAGTGTAAAACCTTTTCTTTTTGTCATTCTGAAAATTTTAAATTAACTGACAACTGACGACTCGCGGCCATGGCGTACGCGATTCCAATTAAGTTCAATAGTCGTCAACTGTAAGATTAATCAAAAAAAAATTACTCGACCTTTCTTTCATTGGTTACAACAAAATTATACCAAAACTCTAACCAATATAAAATCAAAGATACTCACAGTTATAAAATCTATCGAATAACCTGAACAAGATTATAAATCGGAAGAAGTATCGCCGCAAAAAGAAACGCAACCATAATTCCAAGAAATACCATGATAACCGGCTGAATAAGCTCCGTGATATTTGAAACAACATTTTCAACCTCACGGCTATAAAAAGTACCAATACGAACAAACATCTCATCAACTTTTCCAGTCTGCTCACCCACAGTTATCATTTGGTTCACTATCGGAGGGAAATAGGCTCCATATCGCGCAAAAGACTGTGACATGAGTTCTCCTCGCCTCACTCCTTCCGCAACATCATGAAGCATCTCACGGTAAAGTGCGCTACCTACAGTGTGTCCACCTATTTCAATTGCTTGCGCTATAGGTATGCCGCCTTTAATAAGAACACTTGCGATCTCGGCAAATCTTGCAACATAAAGTTTTTTAAAAAACTTTCCTAAAATCGGCGCGGTAAGAAGTATCTGGTCACGAATAGCCTGCCCCTCGTTGCTTCTTAGATAATCAATAAGAATTAACGTAAAAACAATAAAGAAAACAATTATCGCAATCCACCAGTTGTTTATAAAATTACCCAAAACTAGAAAAATCCTAGTAATAATTGGAAGATCAACTTCCGACTCTTCAAACAAAGGCGCAATCTGTGGAAACACAACGCCGATTAGAATTCCGCCAACTATGACAGCTAAAACAACAATAAAAGCAGGGTAAATAAGGGCATTTTTCACTTTACCCAAAATAACTAGTTGCCTTTCAAGGTAATCAGCAAGATAAACCATTGCCCTCTCGACACCACCGGTAACCTCTGCAGACTGAATAAGATTTATATAAAACTCAAAAAATATATCATCGTGCCTTGCCATCGCTTGCGAAAGTGTAAGCCCCGAATCAACATCATTTGAAATATCAACCAACGCCGCCCTAAGAGCGCTGTTTTCTGTCTGATAATAAAGCGCTTTCAAGGCATCATGGATAGATATTTTTGCCTCGAGCATTGTTGCAAACTGTCGGGTAAAAATAGCAAGATCCTTTTCCTTTACCCTATGAAGAAACCCAAACAAGCCCGTATACCAGGGTGCCTTTTTCGCTTTTTCGAGGCTTAGAATAAAAAGCCCATGACTTGTAAGAACATTGAGGGCAGACTCTTTGTTTACTGCATCAACAAACCCTACCTGAAGCTCGCCCTGTTTTGTTCGCGCGCTATATCTGAACTTCATAATGAAATTTAAACTCTATCTAAAAGAATACGCAATTCCGAAGGATTTAATGAATAAAGCTCCGCATTCTCAAGTGAAATCTGTTTTTGTTTCACAAGAGTAGACAATGACCTATTAAGCGTAATCATGCCCTCCTGAAGCGAAGTCTCAATAACCAAATCTATTTGATATGCCTTTCTCTCACGAATAAGATTCCTGATTGCAGAATTAACCACCATGATTTCATATGCGGGAATCCTACCACCACCAACATGTGGAATAAGACGCAGTGAAACAATTCCCACAAGGGTTGCGGCAAGCTGACTAGTCACCTGACCCTGCTGACCTGGTGGAAAGCTATCGATTATACGATCAATTGTTTGTGCAGCAGAGTTTGTGTGAAGTGTTGAAAAAACCAAGTGACCTGTTTCAGCCGCAGTCATCGCAGTAGCGATAGACTCCGGATCTCGCATCTCGCCGATCATAACAACGTCCGGATCCTGTCTCAAAAGAGACCTCAAAGCATTATGAAATGTCGGAGTATCCATCCTAACCTCACGCTGGGAAATAATTGACCTATCCTGAACAAACAAATATTCAATCGGATCTTCAACCGTAATTATGTGTTCTGTTCTCTTGTGATTTACTTCATCAACAATGGCAGCAAGAGCCGTAGATTTCCCATGGCCAGCAGGACCCACAAAAAGCACGAACCCTTGGGAAATTTTTGTGAAATCATGAAGTATTGATGGCAGATTTAACTGTTCAATAGTTTTGATTTTTGTTGGAATCGTCCTAAGAGCAGCTGCATAAAATCCTTTTTGAAAAAAAACATTGACCCTAAAACGCGCCTTATCCTCAAGAGCATACGAAAGGTCAAGTTCTTTTTTTTCTAAAAACCTCTGCTTCTGCTCATCAGTCAATATAGACATTACAAGACCCTGAGCTATTTCAGGTGTTACAACCGGTTCCTGTTCAATTCCAACAAGGGCGCCGTCAATTCTGAGATTTGGTTTCTTCCCAACAGCTATATGCAAATCCGAAGCATTCTGCCTAACAGCAGCGCTCATAAGTTCGTGAAATTTTTTCAAAAAATCATCCATAAGATAAACAAATTATATCACAACTCCTCAGTCTCTTTGAGTACATCCTCAATGTTAACAAGTCCATCAAGAGCCTTTAATATTCCATCCTGTCTAAGAGTAATCATTCCCTGTCTTCTAGTTTCCTCTAAAATCATATTTTCGTTAAATTCCGGCTTGACCATTAAATCCGCCAACTGTGAAGTCATTTCATATATTTCAAAAATTGCAATTCTGCCAACAATTCCTTTTTTCTTACATACAGCACACCCCGTCGTCGTATACAGTTGATACGGCTCCTTGTAAGCCCCCCTGATCTCTGGTGGCAATTTTTGCAGCTCTTCTTTGATAATTTTTGCTAATGTCTCAGGCGCAGGTTTTGGCTTTTTGCAATTCTGGCAAATCTTAGAAATAAGACGCTGAGCAGCCATGGCATTAACAGCAGAAGGAAGTAAAAATGGCTGCGCTCCTAAATCAACAAGTCTTGGAATAACACCAATTGCGTTATTTGTGTGGAGTGTCGAAAGCACAATGTGGCCAGTAAGAGCAGCATGAACAGCCAAATCAGCCGTCTCACTGTCACGAATCTCACCTACCATGATTACATCAGGGTCTTGCCTCAAAATCTGCCGCAAACCTGAAGCAAAGTCATAACCTATTTCAGGTCTTACCTGCGATTGGTTAATTCCTTCTATCGTATACTCAACAGGATCCTCAAGAGAAAGGATATTTACTTCTTCAGTATTTAAAATACGCATCAAGGCATATAGCGTAGTAGTTTTACCAGATCCCGTAGGTCCTGTAAGAAGGACAATTCCATAAGGTTTATTAACACTCGATTTAAGTATCTCAAGACTTTTACCTCTGATACCCAAATCAGTAAGATCTTTAAGACCCACCGCCGGATCAAGAACACGAAGTGCTATTTTTTCACCATTTGGAGTAGGAAATGTTGCAACACGAAAATCAATCTCTTTTTCAAAAATTATTGTCCTAAACCTTCCATCCTGTGGGACACGTGTCTCATCAAGTTTCATATTAGATAAAACTTTTACACGCGATGCTATAGCCGGGCCAAGTTCCGCCGGTAAAGCAGTAAATTCCTGCAAATCGCCATCAATACGAAAACGCACTCTGGTTTTAGTTCTACCCGGTTCAATGTGAATATCTGACGCTTCCATATTAACCGCTTCTTTGAGTAAAGAAGACGCAATACGAATTATTGGCGCATCATTAGCTCCAGAAGAAAGCCCTTCTTCAAGTTTGATAACTTGCTGAAAAGTCGTTGCTTCCTCGCCAGGTTTTCTCTTGAGAGCCCGAAGAGCCGACTCAATCTCATCGGCAAATGGCGAATATTTTCGCAAAACAGCATTAATGTCTGACGGCGTAACAATATAAACACCAATACTAAGTTTCTGCTGCGTAGCCAAAAACCTTAAAGCTTGTTGAGCATTTGGATTATCTGGATGAACCATTCCAACAACAAGCAAAGAGTCCTTTTTTGAAAGAGGAATCATCTGGTAAGATCTCGCAGTATCAGCAGGGATAATTTTTATCGTTTGATCGTCAATTGTATCCAGATCAATTTTTTTATATGGAATTTTTAAAATTCCGCTCTTTATCTTCGCAACTTCCGATTCTTCTACTAAGTTCTGACTATAAACAAGATCTTCAACATCTCTTTTAAGCTGTGCACTCTCGGTCAAAAGCCGCTTTGCGTCATGATCAGATATTATATTTTTTGCAACTAATGCAGAAATTAGATCTTGATTTTGCATAATAAAAAAAACATTGCGCGTTAAGGCAATAACAGGCAAAAACCACTCATATTAAAAATCAAAGAGGCTGAAATGGATTATCCCGCCCAAGCGTGCCTATTGACGGTGGTCCGACAAAAACCTGTAAAGCCCGAAACGCCGGCAAACCTAAAACATCATTGGGTTTTATCGAGCTTACTGAACCAATACGCTCTGCCTGCTCCAAAGGTTCAGGCAAAACAACATCCAGTTGAGGAGAAGGAGCAAAAAATAGAAAATATGCCGCGAAAATCACAAAACCGACAATAAATAGAACAAAAAGAAGTTTTATCCAATTAATTTGCTTTTTCTCCTGTTCAAAAACAATAGCCATATTTTTTAATCTTGATAATAAGCATGTAATACGACGTCGTAGGTATAGTTTTGGTCAGGCGGAGAAACAGATATCGTAAAAGAATCAACATCTAAAACACGAATATTTCGCTCAATCGAAGAAAGAAATCTTTCAAAATTCTGATAAGTTCCTTTAACCTGAAGCCTCACCTGAATCGACTGCAAAACAGGAATCACATCTGACGAACCACTACCTGTCGCAAGAGATGGTAAGATATTAAAGTCCAGAGAAATCAAGGAAAGACCAAGTGACTGACTAAGAGAGCTTATCTGGTTAGTAAGTGTTGGATAATCAATTCCATCAGGTATTGCCAAAGAAACATTCTGTTTGTAAGTCGCTATATCCCCTTGGGAATCTCGTATAGCTTGGGTAAGACTCTCAACGATTTCAGTCTGTCTATCGACAGCAGCCTTTTTAGAAGAAAGCTCTCCTCTTAAATCATTTATTTTTGAATACTCCGGCCTAACCAAAAGACCATAGACAAAAAACGAAGCGACTAAAAGAAGTAAACTTATAAGAAGTGTTGCGAATCGACTTGTTGAAGCATTCATAATTTTAAAATTTATTGCCTAAAAATATTTGGATCTAAAAATAATGAAACTTCAAAAATAATCCTATTTCCCTCAGCAAGACCAGAATTCCTCATATGATAATTAACAATATCCTGCCTAGCCTGATAAGAAGCGAGTTGTTGAGCTAATACTTCATAAGTTGGTGCAGAAGCTTGAAAATCAACCCTTCCTGACGCAACATCAACCGTCAAATTTTTATAAAAAACCCTCTGGTTTATTGTCGCCCTTAGAATAGGAGAAAGCTTACTCATTATCACATGACTCGAAAGAACGGTTTGTAAATTTCTAAGTTGATACTGAAATTTTAGATAGGCATCTTGTTGCTCTTTTGGAACCTGTTGAGCAAGACTCTGCAGAGTCTGATCTGCATTATCAATCTGCGCCCGAACATAAGGCCTGTAACCCAGAAGAAGACCGAGGTAACTCAAAACAGTCACACCAAAAACAAACGCCATAAACAAAAGAAGCTTCCACGTGCCCTTTGAAACCGAAACACGCTCCTTCTGAAGGCGCCCGCCAATATTCGTAGTATTTGTTGTGGCCATTTTATATAAGATCTTTCAAACTAAGACCCACTGAAACTCCAAGCAAAGAACCTATTCCACCACTCATAGATTTCAGAATTTCCGGAACCGCAATATTAGAAAAAACATTTGCTTGCACAATGGGCATCTCAAGGTGTTCTGTAAAATACTGCGGCAAGCCAATTAAATTTGATCCACCGCCAGTCACAAAAGCTCCCTCAACCTTTTCCTGATAACTCGTTTCATAATTCGAAACAAGCTTCTTCGCTTCATAAATTATAACATCGAGAATGGGTAAGATTATTGTGGATAACTCATGTTCTGCAGCGCCCTCGCCAATTCCTTTTTGCTTTTTTAGATCCTCTGCCCTCCGCTGACTTATTCCAAGTCCATTTGCAATAGCTTGTGTAATTGACCCACCTGAAAAATCAATCTGTCCGGAATACTTCAAAAATCCTTTTGAGACAATCGAAAGACTCGTTGACCTGCCACCAATATCAATACAAAGTGTCGACTTTGGCGTTGAATCACCAAAAGATCTCGCAAGAGACATACCATCAACCTCGACAGAGTCCAATCTAAGCCCAGTAAGTCTGCATATATTTTTATATTTCTCAATATTTTCATTGGGGATAGAAATAAGCAGCACCTGTTGTTTTGACGCTCCATCTGAAACAGATTTTTCGCCCACTTTAACCCAATCAATCGTTACAGTTTCAAGTGGAAGCGGAATATATTGCTTACCTTGTAATTCAATATATTTCTTAATCTCACTGTCAGATGCAGTTGGGACCTCGATTAAAGTAGAAAAAACAGAAAAAGCTGGTACAGAAAAAACAGCTGATTTTGTGTGATCACCCATCTTCGATAAAAGAAGTTTAAGATGACTCGCGATATAATTATCAGAAAGCTTTAAACTACTCGTCTGGAACGCTTCATTAAATCTCTCAAGATAACTATACGTCTCAAGGATTCCATAATTCACAAGATGAAGTTTCTTATCCTGCATCCCAACCTCAGCAACCTTTATAGAAGTCGTGCCAATATCAACCCCAAGAAGAGATCTTTGACCGGTAATCGAGTTCAAAAACGACATATACGTGTAGAATTATAACATGCAGGAATTTCTTTCAAAAGCAAAAACTGCCTTTTTCGAAATATTATTTCCACCAATCTGCATAATTTGCAGTAGAAATTTGATCAATGAGCATGAAAAAAATATAAATCTTTGCGAAAATTGCAAAACAGATATACAAAAAAACAACTCACTTACATGCCCAACCTGTAAATCAAGACTTCCGCAAAACAAAAATACTTGTCATAGATCAAGTTATTATCTCGCCGCCGCCACAAATTATAACGACCAAAAAATCAGAGACCTCATCTGGAAACTAAAATATGGAAAAATCACCGCCGCAGCAAAACCACTTTCCAATCTACTTAGTGAACATTTTAATCTTTTAAATCTAGATATTGAAAATCCTATAGTTATCCCTATCCCTCTACACAAAAATAGAAAGGCTGAAAGAGGTTTTAATCAAGCAGAACTTATTGCCACTCACTTTGCAAAAAATCAAAATCTTAAAATTTCAGACGGTATACTCATGCGAACAAAATACACCCCACCCCAAGCCGAAACAAAAACAGCAAAAGAACGCCACAAAAATCTTGAAAACAGTTTCAAAATAAAAAATGCATCTGTGATAGAAAATAAAACAATTATTCTAATAGATGACGTATTCACAACAGGCGCTACAGCCGAAGCCGCTATATCAGTTATAAAAGAACATAATCCAAAAAAAGTTATTGTCGCAGTCATAGCCCACGCCTAACCTCTTCCAAGTCCATAATTCACATTTTAGTTTTCAGTTGTAAGTATTAAGTTATAAGTTATATTTAAAGCATGTTAGAAAATGCAATAAAAGGGTTTTATAAACAGCTTGAGTTAGATCCAGAAGTAAAAAATAGAGAAAAACTGGAAAAAAGAGACGAATTTATTGTTGCGGGCATGGGAGGATCCCATCTTGGTGCAGACCTCATCGCCTGCGCAGATCACACCATTCCTCTCAAGATCCACCACGATTACAACTTACCAGAAAGATTAACCAATGAACTTCTGATAGCAAGCTCTTACTCCGGAAACACAGAAGAAGCAATTAGCGCCTTAGATTTTGCAAATAAAAACAACACTCCCTCCGCCGCTATATCGGTAGGCGGAAAACTTTTAGAATTGGCAGAAAGCAAAGGTGTCCCCTATATAAAAATCCCAGATACAGGCATCCAACCCCGCTCTGCCGTGGGTTTCAGCGTAATAGGCACATTAGCGCTCATGAATAAAATGGATGAAATTAACTCCCTAAAATCAATGGGATCAAAAAACGCAGAAGAACGCAGAGTAGAAGCAAATACCGTAGCCGAAGCTCTAAAAAACAAAATTCCCGTAATCTATAGCTCAACCCGCAACGAAGCTGTAGCAGCAAACTGGAAAATAAGAATAAACGAAACAGGAAAAATCCCTTCGTTTTGGAATACTATCCCCGAAGCAAATCACAACGAACTTATCGGATTTGAAAAACACAAAGAAACTTCAAACTTTGCCGACATTTTCGGTTTTATATTTCTTAAAGATTCCGAAGATCACCCAAGAATCCATAAACGCATGGAAATCCAGAAAAACATGTACGAAGAATGGGGTTACAAGGTTCAGATAGTTGAACTTACAGGGAAAAATCGCTGGGAGAAGATACTTTCTAGCATAGTAATGGCCGATTGGACCGCATATCACATTTCAGAAACATATGGACTCGAACCAGAAGAAGTTGAAACTGTTGAAAGATTCAAAAAACTTTTGGGCTAATGGAAAAAATATCGCTCCATAGCGGCTCGTCCGCTCTAGTTGTTGTTGCGCATCCCGATGACGAAACAATATGGATGGGCGGCACCATCATCAAAAACCCAAAAGTTAAATGGGAAATTTGCGTGCTCACAAGAGGCGACGATCCGGATAGAGCCCCAAAGTTTAAAAAAGTTTCAAAATTTTTAAAATCAAATGGTAAAATATCCGACCTCGAAGACAAGGGGTTATTAAACATTCGTGACAGCATACCTGAAATCAAAAACCGCCTCTCGCGCCTCCTCTCAAAAAAAACCTTTACGTATCTATTTACACACGGTTATAATGGCGAATACGGACACCCGAGACACAAAGCAGTTCACAAAGCAATGAAAGATATGGTTGAAAACGAAAGAGTTTTAAAAATTGAAAATGCATTCTGTTTTAGTTATGAAATGGATGACTCAAAGAAAAAACCTATCATGAAAGCAATTGGTGCAAAAAACGGATACGAAACAAAGCTTACAGAAAAAGAGCTAAGAGAAAAAAGGGACGTTATCGAAAAAATATACGGATTTCGAGAAGATTCTTTTGAGTCAAAAGCTTGTCTCAATCGTGAGACATTTATTAAAGGATTTAAAAAAATAAAATAATAAAACTCAATATGCGATCAGTAATTCTATACGCCTATCCGCCAGAGCCGGATGGATTAAGCCTTCAAGGAGATCTTCTATACCACGGTATGAAAGAAAATGGAGAAGAAGCAATCCCTTGTCACATTTCAAGCGAATTTCAAAAAGAGTGGAGTTATAAATATTTTAAACCCGATGTCGCCATCGGTGTCGGGTACTGGGGGCACACACCAGACCTCATCCTACACCCTCAACAATTTGGCGTTACCCCAATACCATGGTTTGTAGCAGATGGCTGGATCGCCAACTATCACGACGCCATAAGCTCACTACCACTGGTTCTCGCAACCAGCACATGGGTCAAAAAAACATACGAAAGAGATGGTGTAAATACAAAAAACTTTGAAGTCGTGCCTATCGGCTTTGATTTAGATCTTTTTAAACCAATTTCAAGGTCAGATCCGAGAGTCAAAATGGTCCGCAAGATGTTAAAGATTGCCGACGATGAGCTTATGATTCTCACAATCGGTGGCGATGTCACCTCAAAAGGCGCGCAGGAAGTCCTTAAGGCACTAAAACACATAGATAAAGAGTTTAAAAAATGGAAATACGTTTGCAAAGTCTGGGGTGGTGATTCTGCAGATGATCACTACGACGCAGAAATGGCGCTTATTGAAGAACTCGGGGAAGAATCAAAAGACAAAGTTATCTACCTCGAAGGCTCACTCTCGCCTGACTTTATGCCGGTTTTACTCTCTGCCGCAGACATATATGCCGCGCCAAGTCGTCTCGAAGGTTTTGGCATGATTCAAGTAGAAGCCCAAGCTTGTGGAATACCGGTAATATCAATAGATAAAATGGGACCACAGGAAACAATTTTACACGGCGAAACAGGGTTTCTCGCAAAAGTTGCAGAAACAGTTGAGCTCACAAGTGAAATAGTTCACCCAGGAATGGGTTTTGAAGAAGAAGGAAGAATTCACTTCGAAAAACCAAAAATTTTTGCCTATAGAGCAGATATAAACGAACTGGCTGATTTTCTCCTCAAACTTCTTACAAATAAAGAATTAAGAGAAAAAATGGGATCACGTGGTCGTGAGCATGCCCTTGCAAGTTTCGAATACCACAAAATCTCCAAAAAAATCGCAGACCTCGCCAAAGAACGCCTCAACCTTTTATAATCTTGAGTTATTAGCGAAATATTATAACCCTGAGTCGCATCAAAGGGTCTAATTTGACTTTTATATAAAAATAAGTTACTATAAAGACAAAAACTTTCCACCCCAAACCTGAGAAGAATCGAGGTTTCTCATACTAGAACTCACCGAAGCAGAACAAGCTGTCACGGATTTCGAGGCGAAGTCTCACGTCACTGAAAGTGACGTAGCAGAACTCCTTGCCTCCTGCAGCAAAGAAGCAGTCGTAGAACTACGAGACCAAGAGCCAACTCCCTTGTTCCTCATAAGAGTTTGCGCTCTTGTGAGAAGACTTGAGGCGGCACAGCACACCGTTGCCGGCACGAGAATATAGCGCACATCACCACTGCTCTCGAACACCTCATAATCCTTTTCAGCAAAATCATGGATTATCGAAGCGAGGTTCAAAAACTAGAACCCCGCGGAAAACTTGAAGAGGCTGGAAAATACTTCCTTCTCTACAAGATTGAATGGGCAATGAGAATCCTTTCCACAACCGTTCACGAGTGGGGGTATTAACCCCCCCACCAACCCTTACACCCCCAACGCCGGACACACATGTCCGGCGCTTCTATTTTTTAAGCCACATCAGATCATTTAGAATTTTGGTATTTAATTAGTAATTAGAGTAATTAGAGCAATTAGAAATTAGAAATTTGTCTTAAGTCTTAAGTCTTTAGTTTTAAGTCTTAAGTATTCCACATTCTTCATTCTTCAGTTATCTAAAATATAGCACTTTTTTTCTCTTAACGGAATTGTACGCAAACGCATACATGCCGGCAGACCATCCTTGATACAAATTGCTTCCCCCAGCAGGCATACCCGTAATCCCATGCAACCACTCATGAAAACCCCATTCTCTATCTGACCCCTTCTTATTCGCCTCTGCAAGCTTCATAAGAGCTGTTTTTGCCTTCTCATGTCTTCCAGCCTTAACCAAAGCCGCAACATAAAGTCCACCAACATACGGCCAAACACCGCCATTTAGATAATTAAACGGCTTCCCCGCCTCACTTTCAGAAAAATAGTCATGCCATTCTCTATCACCTTCCTTTATTGGCGGTGAAATCGATTTACATGGGTAAGGATCATTAACTCCTGTTTGTTCAACATAATCAAGAATAGAGTTTGCGATAGAAGGAGTGGCAAGCCCGGTTATAATCGCCAAAAAATTACCGGTAGAATCAAACCACGTCTCCTGCTCTCTATCATTCGGACCATGAGTTTTCCATATCCACGGCAGATAATATCCCCTATCAGCATCATAAAGAGAAAGATATTTTTCCACTTCGCCGTTAACAACTCGTCTTATATGATCCGCCAACTTTTTCTTTCCCGCAAATTTAAGAGCGCCATAATAAAGAGCTTGCGTGTTGATAGTCCTTCCATATTTATGTGGAAATGCATCAAGCCAGTCAGAAGTTGGAAGTTGTGCAAGAAGCTTATCCTCATTTGGATCTTGATAAGAAAGCCACGTAAATGCCTGTTCAAGATTTGAAGCATATTTTTTCAAAAGAGATTTATCTCTATAAGCAGCCGCGAAAGCATAGTTGCCGACAATATACCAAAGAGTTGAATCGATTGAGTTAAAAGTAACATCGCTCCGCCTCTCTGTATTATAACTGCCAACTGCGTTTGGAATCTGGCCTAATTTACTCTGCTTTTTTGAAAGCGTATCTATGCTTTTTTCAAAAGTCTTTTTAAATTCATCACCGGAAGACGCCGCGCCAAGCGAAGTTATCATACTATCCCGCGCCCAAACAGCTTCATATCCACCAGGTAAACCAGAAGCAAAAAAGCCTTTCGCCCTTACGCATGCCCTTAAAACAACAAGAGAGGCGTCATAGCCCTCATGAATTAGAAAAAATGGATCCTGCTCTTTTTCTTTTATATTCTTCATAGATTGTCAGTCTAGCACAAAATTAAGACTCTGCCGGCTCCGTGGAAAGAGTCTCATTAAGCGCAAGTCTCGCAAGAAGATAGCACGCAGTAGACTCAGCGCCTTGGTTAAGGTTTATATCCCTCTCCGCTACCCCGTCATAACAACCACCGGTCGCCTCATCATAAATAACCTGCCTAAGATGGTTTTTCCCCAAAAACCAATGAAAAGCAGTAAGTGCATCATCAAGATATTTTTTCTTATGAGTTACTCCGTATGCCACAAGCTTCGTCTCAACCATAGAAGCCGTATCTTCCGGCTGTTGGTCATAATATGACCTTTTTTTATCCCGCGAATACCAACCCGCAGCGCCAATTGGAGAATAATGATCTTTTTCAAAAGTAACATTAGACAAAAACTCCAACGATTTCTCAGCAATATCAAGATATTTCTTATTTCCCGTCACATCAAACGCATAAAACAAAGACTCCGAAAGGCGACTATTTGAATAAGTCAGCTGATCTTCAAACCACTGCCATTCCAAAGAAGCGTTAGCATTAAAATATTTAACCTGTTTTTCAGCAAGAGTAGAAATAAGATCAGTTCCAATCTCTGGAAACCTCTGAAAATAGTGATACAGACCACTTATGGTAAAAGCAATTGCTCTCGGAGCAGTAAGTTTTGAAATTCTCCCAAATGAATCAAGGAAAAGCGCCTTTGCTCTATTTGAAATTTCTTCCGGTATATCCGTACGCGAAGCAGTATACCCAAGCGCCCACATAGCCCTTCCATAAACATCCTCGTCTTTTGTTCCATCATGCGAATGTTTCGAAGTAACAATATTTGCAAAAGAACCGTCTTTTTGTTGAACAAATTTCAAAAAATCAAGATAAACCCCCATAAGTCTCACGAGCTCAACAGATGGAGATTTTCCATAATGCTTCGCTGAGGCAATAAGAGCTCTAGTATTATCATCTGTGCTGTAACCAAATCTTTTCTCCGGTCTGCTGTATCTCGCGTGTTGGATTATTCCAAAATCATCCGTAAGTCTCGAAAGGTGATCAAATTTAATCTCAGGCAGCTTCCTCTCTTCCGCCTTAAGAGAAGCAAATTTATTAAAAATCCTAAAATATTCACCAGCAACGTTTGGCCAAACCATTTTACGCGTTGCTTCATACGCCGCTTGACTCATGTTGTATCGCATCTTTTCATCCGTTAAAAGAAGTTGAAGTGCCTTTGTAAAAGCTTTTGCGCTTTTAACCGGAACAAGAACTCCGGTAAAATCACTTACAAGATGTTTTGCATATTCAGTCTTTGTGCTTATAACCGGCCTACCACACCCTAATGCATAAGAAAGAGTACCACTCACTGACTGCCTCGGATCAATACTCGGTGATACATACACATCAGTAGCTTTTAGATACGCCAATATTTCCTCAAGACCAAGATATCTATTGTAAAACTTAACATTGTTTTTAAGATTCAAGCGGTTCACTTCAGATAACAAAAAATTTCTATATGCCTCACCATCATTCCTCTGGATTACAGGATGGGTCGCGCCCAAAACAAGATATAAAAGATTAGGAAACTGCTTTACAAGGGGCGGCAATGACCTAATAGCATATTCAATGCCTTTCCCAGGACTTAGAAGACCAAACGTAGATAAAACCAGTTTTCCACCAAGCCCAAGCTCTTCCTTCATTTTTTCAGGAGATTCAAAAGAGACCTGTGGTATCCCATGAGGAACGACAAAAACTTTTGATTTCGGAACGCCATATTCCTTCTCTAAAGAGGTTTTTGAAAGATCATTCATAACCACAACCGCCTTAGATTTATCCGAAATAAACTGAACAACTTTCTTCACATAATCATCAGGATGTGGCAAAACAGAATGAAACGTCGTCACGACAGGCTTCTTTATAACCTGTAAAAATGGCATCAGATAGTCGCCCCAGTCTCCACCAAAAAGACCAAACTCATGCTGAATAGAAACGACTTTCACTCCATCGTTTCTGTTTAATCTCTCCGCTAATGCCACGTACTGATCCAGGTTTGGAGCAGTAATTTGATCAATTGTTTTCGGCCCGTAATTATAAAAACTTGCGGTATGCTCATTTATTGCCGCGATTCTTGAACGCGTTACAGGATTAAACCTTTTATCAAATGCATTTGTAAGATCCTGAGTAAACGTCGCAATGCCGCATTCACGAGGTGGATAAGTGCTTAAATAAACAACAGTGTTTGATGAATTTTTAGCCATGGTGCGAAAGTGAGGAATCAGTAAGAGCTGTAAGAAGCTCTGGTAGATTCACAGACGCGACAGCGATTCGCGTATCAGCTGCGCCATAATAAATATACAAGGTATCACCAAAAATTGCAGTACCCGTTGGAAAAACAACATTCGAAACATCGCCGGAAATCTCCCACGACTCCTCTGGTGAAAAAAGTGGCTCGTGAAGTTTACCAACTACACGAAGCGGATCTTTTTTATGAAGCAACGCTGCTCCTGCGTGATACCTTCGTCCTTTATTAAGTTCCTCAACAGCATGATATATAACAAGCCAACCTTTTGGCGTCTCTATTGGCGTACACCCTCCTCCTATATTTCTTGTTTCAAACCAATGCTTATTCTCCAAAACAACATATTTTGACAGCTGGGAAATATAATTTTCCCAAAAACTTTTTTTAAGATTCGAGAAACTCTTGAAAAAGACTATCTGCATATCAGGCAAAATCCTGTTTAACATTGCAAACTGCCCGTTTATTTTCTTTGGGAACAAAATACTGTCTTTGTGCCAAATTAGAACATCTTCACCAGCCGATTCTCTATAATATGAAGCGAAAAGCGAATATGCGTCTTTAAGTCTCCCCCCTCCAAATTCCGGATGCTGAAAAATCTTATCCGCATCAGCATACGCAATTTTTGGACTAATAACCCCTCTTTTCTCAAAATTTACCAAATCCTTACTTTTTGCATACGCAGTAACCGCATTTTTCCCATCGTGAGCAACATAGGTCATATAATAAGTCCTACCTACCTTCGCTATTCGCGGATCCTCAACTCCTTTCTTTTCGTAAGGAAACTCCCTCTCAATAATCGGCTTATTCCACCTCTCAACAACATTCATCGGCCCGCGAAGCTTCGCATAACCGATACTAGATTTAAAATGCCCATCAATAGCCCTATAAAAAAGATGAATATTTTCACCTTCCTGATAACACGCAGGATTTAAAACAGCTTCCTTCTCAAAAGATTTCTTAGTCGGTTCGAGAACAACACCGAGCTTCTGAACCATTGGGCGTTTCATAATACGGACATTATATCACAAAAAAATTTTCACCCGAAAAAAATATTGAATAATATAGAAAACATTGACTAAGAAAAGAAAATGATGTAAAAAATACATACAGGTAGCAGTGGCGAACACGTCACAATGGCAACAATTCATAGGTTATGAATACTGAAGACAACCAAAAAACAGACGAAAAAAACTTCGCAGAGCTTATGGAAAAGGCGCAGAACGGAGATACAGCCGCTTTTGGTGAAATTTATGACGCATACTTCACAAAAGTATTCCGCTATATCTATACCCGTACAAAAAACAAAGCCGAAGCAGAAGACCTTACTCACAACGTATTTCTTAAGGTATTTGAATCAGCTTCAAGGTTTAAAAATATCGGCGTCTCTCCGCTCGCCTATTTTTTTACCGTTGCCAGAAATACAGTAATCAACGCTTGGCGCAAGAAAAAAGAATATCTTTTTGCAGAACCGGAAATCGCTTTTGAAAATGTAGTCTCCATAGAAAACCTGACAGTAGAAGCAGAAAGAAAAGAAACCGTCGAAGAAATAAAACTTGCCCTGGAAAATCTCACAGACGATCAGCAGGAAATAATCACACTAAAATTTTTGAGTGAGCTTTCAAACAAAGAGATTTCAGACATAACAGGAAAAAGCGAAGAAGCTATAAGACAACTTCAATTTCGAGGTCTTAAAGCCCTAAAAACACAATTCAAGAATCATGAATAATCAGCAAAGAAAAATTGAAGATATTTTAAACGAAGTCATAAACCTCAAAAAACAAGGTTTAGATAACGACGCAATAATAAACAAAATCGGAAATGAAAACAATGAAATCATTTCTCTTTTAAAGTTGGTAGAAGAACTCAGCATTCTAAAAAATAGCATCAGCGCCCCAAAAACATCTCTCGAAAAAATAATAAAAGATTCAAAAAAACAGAAAACAGAAACTCCATTTTTTAAAAATTGGAAACTCGCCCTACCCATGGCCATGGCTGTAATGCTCATATTTATAGTCACCTCAAACAACAATAGCAACGACGAAACAAACATCGCTCCTGCTATAAACACAAAAGAAAGCGCAAAACTATTAATAAACGATGATGATATAACAATTACTAATATAAAAAATAACCCAAGCTCTGCCTCGTTTAGGGCAGAAAACACAGCCAATGATTCAGCGACTACCAATGAAGAAGAATCACCAAGCCCAACCCCAATAGCCAAATAAAAATACCCCCCGCTTAGCGGGGGGTATTTTTTGAAGAAAAGAATTTACACTTATCTACATTTATAGAAGAAAGCTAAAGCCTCATACCCCCAAAATGCATTCCCATTCCTCTTCTATGAGCTCCGCCTTCGGGAAGATCCTCAATAAATGAATATCTTGTATCCGCCTGAGCCTGCGTTATAACCCCCTGACTAACCAAGGTCTGCAATTGTTCTTTGACCTGATTTAATCTTTGAGTTTTCATACGAGACGCAAGATCTTCATCGCTAATGCCTTTTTCTTTTGCAAGATCACGAACCGTTTTGCCATCTGCCCATGCTTGCTTTACTTCAGTAACTGAAACACCTAAAAGGCTCGCTTGCATATCAAACATTTCAGTATGTTTTGCCGCAATTTCCTGTGGAGTGATGTTCGAGAATAAAAACCCATGAGCGGATGCTGAAACCGCTACACCTAAAACGCCAAACCCTATTACAGGAACCGCGGCATAAGCCAACATCTTTTTTCGCATAAATAATAAATTTAATGATTAATGATAATAACAGCGCGCCTCTCTCTAGGTTCTAAAACAACGGTGAGAGAAACCGAAATTCAGAACCAATTGCGAGCTATAAACTACTACGCAAAAACAAAATTATTATTTCAAAATTTTAATAATCAAACGGCATTATATGTCTTGCAGAAGGAGGGGGTGGACTTTCTCTTGAAAAATCTATCCTTCTCACCCCGTACGCTCTTATAGCGTGATCAAGCCTGGGACCTAAAATAATTATCGGATCGCCTTCGGCAAAATCAAAACCTAATGGAAAAGTTGTTGTTGCAGTAATGAAGACGTCTAAAACTTCCCCCTTTTGATTACCCACAATAAAGCCGTGATTCGTAATTTCCGTAATAATTCCAAAATGCACGCCACGCGTCATCCTTTTTGTGTATCCATGATAAAAACCTTCAATAACCGGTGGATGTTTTGCCTCCGAAAAATCAAAAATTCTTTCATGTAAACCAGACTGCCAGAGACCAAAACCTCCAAGGAGCGCAAAAAGCACCACGCCAGCAAGCGAATAAAACAATGGTCTCTTATAAGCAAAGGGGTACCTCCTCACAAGAAATTCCAAAAGAACAGCAAAAACAGCGCCGGTAATTATCAAAATCCAAGGCATCGACCCAATAAACGGACCAAAACCCATAAACCCAAATGACGGAGCAAAAATAGCTCCAGTATATCTAAGCGTAAAGAAAATAAAGCTAACTATATAAAGCAAAACCAAAACAACCGCAGCCATACCAAAAACCCAAAAAACAGTAGACATCAAAAATCGCTTTTTTGAACGCATGGAAACATCGCCGCTCTCAATGCGCTCGAGTATCCTATCTTTCATCGAATCATCTATTCTTTTTTCGTCTTTATTGTTTTCCATTTTGTTTTTCATATTCCTTCCTAAGATGATCTTTTCCTCTTTTTAATCTAACTCCAACAGTAGACACGGGCACCCTCAAAATATCCGCTATCTCCTGATAGCTCAACTCTTCAAAATAAAAAAGGGTGAGCAACTCTCTATATTTTGGAGAAAGCTTTGCGAGGCAAGAATCTAACGCCTCTTTGAGTTCTTTGTCTTTCAATAAACCATCAGAAGTCTCCTCCGCCACAGGGTGAGGGAAAATTGTATCAGCGTCAAAAGAAAAAAACGGCTGACGGCTATTTTTTCTTATAAGACTTATAAACTCATTATGAGCTATCCTGTATAACCACGAAGAAAACTTTCGCTTCGTGTCAAAGCTTTGGATATTGATATACGCCTTCAAAAAAACCTCCTGTACCACATCCTGCATATCACCTGTATGTGAAAGAAATTTTCTCGCATATCTAAGCATCTTAGATTCGTATCTTTGCACCAAAACACCAAACGACTCGCGGTCGCCATTTTGTACGCGAAACGCGATTGCTTCATCGGTATCGGTCATATTAAGACTCTTAAATTAGTACGAAAAAAAGCCAGATTTATTTCGCCTTTGAAACACGCGCAAACCTCCTCACCCCCCTCTGTAAAATAAACCCTCGCAAGGTGATTTTTACAGAACTTATTTCTGTGACCGCTTCCCCGTCAATTTTTATTGCCTTCTGCTCGATAAGCCTCCTTGCCTCGCTTTTACTTGCTGCAAGTTTTGCAAAAACCAAAAGATCTACGATATTCATTTCAGCCTTTGAAACAAAAACATCCTCAACATCACTTGGAGTTTTCTTTGACTGAATAACCTGTTCAAAATTTTTCTGTCCGCTTTTCGCCCCATCTTCACCATGAAAAATTTTTGTAATCTCAAACGCCAGTTTCAGTTTTATATCTCTCGGGTTAGTTCCTGATTTCAACTCCTTTTCATATTTTTCAACCACTCCGAGATTGATTCTCGTAAGCAGATTAAAATATTGAATGATTAAATCATCTTTTAATGACATCACCTTTCCAAACATATCATCCGAAGAATCCGTCAGATTTATTGTATTCCCATAACTCGAACTCATTTTTCTGCCATCCAAACCTTCTATGAGAGGGTTTGTTATTATGTCCTGCGGTTCCTGACTATAAAGTCTTTGTAAATCTCTTCCGGCAAGAAGATTAAACCTTTGATCAGTCCCACCAATTTCAACATCAGCTTTTACTCGCACAGAATCATACCCTTGCATAAGTGGGTACAACACCTCGCGCAGAGACACCCTCTTCCCGGATTTCAATCTCTTCGCAATATTTTCTCTCGAAATAAATTCATTGATAGAAAAAATATCAGCCTGCCGCCCGATGTCCATATAACGAAGATCCGAAAGCCATTCCCGATTGTAGTAAATCTCCGCCGACTTTATATCAATTATTTTGCCAGCCTGCTCGATATAAGTTTTGGCATTCAAAGCAACTTGATCCTCGGTAAGCATCGGTCTCTCGCTCTCTTTATCAGACGTGTCGCCAATAAGACCCGTGAAATCCCCGATTATCAAAATCACCTTATGTCCCATCTCCTGAAAATCTCTAAGCTTTAAAAGCGGTATAACTCTCCCCAAATGAATATTTGGGCTGGTAGGATCAATGCCAAGTTTTACCCTCAACGGCTTCCCTATTTTCAATCTCTTTTTAAGATGCGCTTCGTCAACTATTTCATGGACTCCCCTAGTCAATAAAGTTTTTGTGTCTGAACTGCTCGTTTTTTTACTCTTCATAAAAATTAAACAAATATAGCTATAGTCTACCTTTTTTACAAAAAAAAGACACCCAATCTCCTAAAAGAAAGAGTGTCTGCAATCCTTGCAACGTGAAGCACGTTACGAATCTGATTGAATTAAGTTTGGATGAAACATGATCGGCTTTACCTCCTCTCCGAGACCAAGCGCCTTTTCGATACTTGACGATATCATGGGGTACAGCTTAAGAGTACCCATTTTCCTTCTTGGGCATTCCGCAACGAGAGTTCCTCCCCCGCTTTGTCTTGTCCTGTTGGGTTTTTTTTCTGCCACTGCCTCCACTAAACACTCAACATTTTCAATCGTAGTAAGATCTAGTGGTATCTCAATCTCTACGACATAAAGATCATTCCAATCCTTGTCTACTTCTGATTTTTTCACCTCCTCGTTTTTCTGTCCAGATTTAACGAATTGTCTTAATGAGACAATCAAGTCAAATTTTTGAACAAGTATTCGAGCAACGTTTTTAGGAGGATCAACAGCAAGATTCGTAACACGAACCTTACAAGCACTACCATTTGGCAAGACAGCTCTTATACAGTCCCCAAATCCAGGAACATTCTCAGCTAGAAAACTCCTCTTGATTTGTTTAATCTCACCAAAAAGAGCACCCACCTGAGAAAATCGAACCCTTTTATATATTCTAGTCTCCGAAGTCGTACCCATCCTATCACCCCCATACAGTCCTCCAACCACAAGGCCTGTGAAACATGTGAATGAACACAAAAAGTCGCTTTAAAAACTAAAGCAACAGAGACTACTAATAGCATACAACAAAAATAACGTCAATAAAAATACGCCGCAGACCAAAGGCAAAAAGCCTAAAATCTGCGGCGAGAAAAAAAGTGCTATCGATCCCCAGAAACGGGCGGCGCAAGATATCCTATCGTAACCTCCTTACCATTCACATCCCGATTTATAGAAAACTCATGCAACCTCACATCACTCGAAAGAAATATTTCCCCCCCCGCCTTAAGGTTTGTGCTTCCACAAAATTCTATTCCGCCACTTGGAAGTTGGGCAAATTCGCGAAGACGAACCGGAAAGCCATTTTTGTTTCTAACCTTCCAGCAATCCTTGTCTTCCAGCTTGCCAATTTCAACCCCACTATCAGACCTCATCACGACAAAATCTGAAGACACCGCGCCTCGATCACTATCCACTCCTACTGGATCGGTTTTCGAGCAAGAAAAATATTCCAAAATAAGAAGCACAGAGATCAAGAGAAGAAACAAGGCAGAGCTTCCTGTGTGCCCACCGTTACTTTTATCATCCACCAATTTTCCACTCCTTTTAGAAGATCTGATATTTCAAAACGCAAAAATATATTAACAGTCAAAACAAAAATAGTCAATACTACAAATTCATATCCTTAAATCTCTTCTCCTGAAAAACCGGCTTTAATTTCCAAAACAAATCCAAGTCTTTTTTTGAAACAAAATCCATTTCCCCCTTTGTGCATGCGCTCCCAATTTCATAAATAATCGCCTGAATTCGCGAAAGCACATCAAGCACTCCAAATCTGTCTTTTCCTCTGACAAAAAACATAAACTTATCGGAAAGAGAACTGAATGCCCTATATAATGACTCAACATATGCAGGGTTCTTAGACGACTCAAAACGACTAAGCTGTTTTTCAATTCTCAGAATAACCACTACAAGAGCACGCACTTTTCGTTTAAAAATAAATTTTTCAAACATAAGTAAATTTTAACTCAAATAAAAAAAGAGCGTCCACTCGCAAGAGAAAGACGCTCTCAACTTCAACACTCCCACGAGAAAAGCTCCTATTCATACAGCTTCAGAATCATTACCGTCAGGCAATTTCAAACAATGTTCCTCACAAAAAGAACGAACCAGATCCCTAAGCTTATCCTCGCTTGTCGGATATATTTGCACAGCTACCGTCACATACTCATGAGAACCCGAAGAGTTGGAATTATCCGAAACAGTTTGATGAGGGTGATCACACACCCCACCAATGGTCTCTCGAGCAAAACTCTCCCCTGCAATCATAGTAAACTCTATCCCGAGACTACGAGGAAAACAATATTGAAAACTAACCAATTTACTCCCTTCAACCTGCTGCCGCGTGTGACTAACTACGAAGATCGAATACATGACCCACTCCTTTCAAAACAAGAACCTATCTACAGAATACTCCAAAATCCAAAAAAGGAAAATCAAAAAGAACTATACGCGGTGTATTCTTGAAATAGCTCGAACGGAATTCTGCCCTCGCCGCGCTGTGCGCGGCTCGGAATGGGCGGGCGGGCAAAATGAATTGCGAAGCCGAAAGCATTAACAATTTCAAGTTTTTAATTGAGTTAAGTATAACTCAATTCAGTTAATTTTTCAATTTAAAGTCATTGAAAAATTAACTGGCTTTGGCGGCAAATTCTCGCTTCAAAAAAAGAGCCACGAGCAGAAGTTAATTCTGCAAGTGGCTCCTACATGTGGGCATTGTCTCGACTAATCGATCGCGATGCCAAGACCAAGACCGATAACGAAGGGTAGAAGCCCTTAACTGGAAGAAGAACCTTCCGCCTGCGACTTCTGCTCTGGGACCAGCTTGGCTTCACCGATAGGAAGTACTACTACCTGGACGTATCGCTCGAGTTGAGCACGATCTTTGAACCACAGCTTGATTTCTCGCCAACCGACCCCCACGTCGCTCTTTCGTTGACTGTAACGAATGTCTGCGATCGGACATTCCTCGAGCTCTGAGCTATTCTCTGTTGCGATGTGAAAGCTCACGTCTTTGCTCGGAACTCTGACTGTCGAGAACCCGTCGAAGTAGAGTAGGATATCCGAAGACTCCGGCCCAATGAGATTGAGGGCCTTCACCAAACCGGCCCTATGCGAAACGATATCCCAGAACTCATTGGTCGGGTGCGCTTTGATCTGCTTTTCACCCCATTTCGACTTCAATTGGACTTCATGCATTGCTTTTCTCCTTTCAAGGTACAGTTTGATTCAGACACCACGCCCGAATCTTATTCAAGAGGATAGCATATTACACAATAATAGTCAAGAGGCGACAAGTTGCCGCTTCTTGGAAAAAATTGATGAAAAAATTTCTTTTGCCCTTCATTTATAAATCCTTTTCCTTTTCGCCAAAAAAGCCCTTTCAAATCCTATGCGAGTGGCGCGTCTCGCGCCGCGAGCTTGATCCTCCTTTCTTGCAAAATTCCAATTGGCGGAGGTTAGTGGACGACGTTAGAACCTATTGGCAAACCAGTACAGACCGTTTCTTCATACCCAATCTTTCACAGGAACAGGCAGTATTGGTATAACCGTTCTCTCCCTTTCATTATAGCCCGTTCTTACATGTCATACAGAACAAGACGGTTGTCCATGTCTTTGTAATGGTAGACCGCTATGTACGAGTGTGAAGCACCTCGCATAGACATATCCATACCTAGTAAGTTATATACGTACATACAAGAAGGGGTATATCTTGTCTGTCTTGGGCTGATTCTCCCAAAACCAAAAAGGGGTAGTGGGTGTTTCTCAAACGGGCTTGCGATTCTCGCGGGGGAAACCGTCTCTTAGAGCAACAATCTAGCCGAAAACTTTTAGGTCTTTTAGTAAATTGACTACTGCAACTAAAACACCTATGCCCCCTATAATCGCAGCGACCCAAGTTGCATTGCGAATAGACCTCGTTAGCTTTTCAGAAGATTGAGATGATTTGTTTAGTTCATCAGTAAGGTGTTCTATCGCTTGGTTTGGGTTTCCAGCAACATGCTTCGTGTGATGAAACCAAACCATCTTCCATAAAAAAGTATCCTTCTTGTCTTGCTCAGACATGGATGGCCATTTCTCTCGAAGCTCTTTTATTTCTTGGTCGTCTCCAAACATTTTATTTGTTGAGATGGAATGTACCATCTTCTGCACTAAACGAACCTGTTGCTTCTGCCATCCATCGTAACCAAGACATCATAGAACCAGCACGCCTACCTATTGTAGTTCCAGTCAGATTTGAACTTCTTGCTATAACTTTCTCAACGTCTGATTGTGCTAGCACGCCTTTCTCTTTGAGAATGTCGAGAGAGTTTTTTACTAAATTGAAATCGGCAAGAAGCCCAGCGAAGAACAGGTTGCGTTTCTCTGCGGGAAGCTGCACCAACTCTTTACCTACATCGGTAAGATGATACTTTCCGTCCTTCGGGAGAACCAATCCTAATGCTTCTGCTGCCTCTCTATAATAGCTGCTTTGGCGCTCGTCAAACTCGAAGTATGCGGCCACATCACGATAGTTGTCTGTTCCCTCGCTCACTTTGAAAACCAGTTCTATCACCTTGCTCACATCATTGGCCTGCGGTATCAGGTCTTTGTAAGCGACAATACCCTTCGGTTTAATGTCTTCAATTACAATTTCATGCTCACTCGCAATTCTTACTGATTTCATCTCTCGCAAACTGATAGAGTTGTAGTTTGCGGCGTCGGGAATCTCGTAAATCCAGAAGTTATAGGTCTTTGTCGCTGGCTCGTATGTGAAGAACACAGGAACGATTGTTTTGTCGGGAGAAATAACTTTGAAATGGTTGTAAGGATAGAACAGTTGCCGAATGATGAAATCTTCTGGTGTATCCATTTTCGCTTCAATCAATACGATTGAATCCTCACCCTCCAAGCCAGAATCAACTTCAAGCTGTACAGAGGATACTTCGAGCAGCGTCTTGTTCACCGAAAATCTAAAATCTCTGCTGTACTCTCTCCCTCGTATGGATTGATAGAGTGGCTGCTTGCCCAAAACATTTTCAAGTGCACCAGAATTGAAACTGTAATCAAGGTACTGCATCTCACTTGAACCTCTGCCCGCAGTTGTAAGTGGAAACTTGATACGCGAGACATGGTTCGCGGTAGCACCTGTCCCTTCCTCCAAGCGGTGAAAACCATCGCCGCGGACGATTGCATACTTGCCATTCTTTACGGGTAGTAAGAAGTACCCGTGCTTTTTGAATATGGGCGGCAAGTCAGCAGAGCTATCCATCTTCGCCATGATTCGCGGTTCAGCGTGAGTTATTGCCTTGATTTCGTCCGCAGTGATGAAATGCAAATCTTCACCAACATCAAACTTCTTTGCGTCGAAAATCTGCTCCCAAAGATTGAATGTTTTATTACTCATATCTTATAGTTGGTGATTACATATTCTTTTACCTTTCCGCGTCCTTCGGCCTTACAGTTGACGGCACGGTTTGCAAGCACGGTGTGCTTGTTGAAACCACGATAGAGCTTACCGATGAAGTCGGTGTAGGAATTGCTCATCATAACGAAACATCCGCGCCTATCCAGCTCGGCAAAGATGTCTCGGAGCTTCACCTGTTCTTCTTCAAGGAAATCCTTTTCGTGATAGTTTGTGAACTTGGCTGTTCCATTCAGGGGATAGTAGGGCGGATCAAAGTATACAAAATCACCCCGCCTTGACTCTGCAACTGCCTTCTCGAAAGAAAGAGCGTTTAATGACACACCTTTGAGCGTGTTCGATACAGCAAGAAGATTTGACTCATCGAGAATTGCTGGATTCTTATACTTGCCAAAAGGAACATTGAAGCCGCCGCTTGAACTCTCGCGGTAGAGGCCATTGTAGCCCGTCTTATTAAGAAAGATGAGATATGCTGTCTTGTTCAAATCTCCCTCACTCAAATCGTTATACTTACTCCGTATTTCATAGTAGAGAGCACTTCGCCCTTCCTCTGATTGTCTATCATACTTGTCCTGCAATCGTCGCAATAGATTTACGAGGTCATCTGGTTTCTTCTGAACATGTTTGTAAGCAGTGATGAGAGTTGTGTTGATGTCGTTTAGGAACGCTTCCTTTGGCTTCACATCAAAGAAGACCGCCCCTCCTCCCAAGAATGGTTCGAAATACCTCTTGAAAGTACGCGGATAGAAGTCGCGAAGTTGTGGTAAAAGCTGCGACTTACCTCCTACCCATTTTAGAAACGGTTTTACCCCGTTCGGACGAGTAATTGTTTTTTTTGGAGTAGTCATAGTTATTGAATATGTCCGCGCAGTTTGTATTGGTGCAAGTGTCTTTGTCATGGTTGTAGCAAGCTAGTTATTTCCTTGCACTAGATTTCTTGCGCCCTCTTTTCAAAAAGTTATCAATATCCTCTTGGGTGAAGCGCCACTTACCGACCTTCGAACCTTTGAGTACACCTTTCTCCAAATAGCGAAACAATGTGCGTTCGTCCACATGCAGGATTCCTTCGAGGTCTTTCAGTGTGTAGATTTTATTTCTTTTGTTCATAGCTCTGTATTCGCTCGTAACTTTATTTTATGCTATTAAAGTGAGGACGACAAGATTTGTCAGGGTACAGTTTTCCTTACAATGACCATGAAAATGAAAAGAAACAAGAGGAATAAGTTTGATACACCCGAAAATCGGCGGAGAGCCGAACAGGCGGTAAATGTTCTGCTTGCCAAGCCACAGTTTCGAAGTGCCATCGAGGAATTGAGAATAAAGTGGGGCATCAATACGGATAACCCCAAGCGGAAACAAAATCTTAAAAAGATGGACGATAGAGATTTTGTCTACGCCGACTCTTCAAGAGAGAAAGACCCAGATTTCGGCATTATGGTTCAACCCAATTCGTCATATTTCCAAGACATGTTCGAACTACTGAAACGGTTTCGGTTGGATAGACATCACATGCCTCTCGTTTGGAAGCTCGCAAAATACGGAGATGTCGGGCAAGTACACGCGCTTTATGCGGACAGAATACCTTTCGTTACTTTCAAGCCGCCAGAGAAAGATTGGGATACGCAGCCAAGAATTGTTATCGAGCTGCGGACAAACAGCACGCTCCAAGACGTGAAGAAAGTTTGGAATAAGGTCGAGCAGATGAGAAAGCTATTCAATTTGAAATCTCCCAAGTTCAAACTATGGGAGAACTTTGATAGGGACAACGAACTTTACGAGCTTTATATGTCAGGGAAATCGTTTTCAGAAATATGCTTGGAGATGGATAAGAAATACGGCACGAAAACCGAGGACGGTATGACGGAGACACATGCTCGTAAAATCATTACGACGTTCAGAAAGCGTTTAGGATTGAACAACGATAAGAGAGCGCGCGAGTAAAGCATTACTCTGGATGGGCTTATCCAGAGTTACGACCGAAAACCTAAAATCATCTAACCTGTGGGCATACGCTCACAGTTTTTTAGTTTGCGTATGACCATGACGATGAACCAAACCTACAACACAAACGAACTGTATAGGACTGCGGATTTAAGTTTGACCGCCGCCTTGTCGTGTTTGGGCTTCGTCATTCAAGACGTTGAACAGCTCAACTCGCGCAGGGCGGTTTTTACTTTCGAGAATACACGAGAGTTGGCGGAAGCGGTAGCGCGATACTGGCGGCGGGAAATAAAGGTCGAGCCGCAGGACTTCTTCAACGAGCTGAAAACCATCAAAACGCGTATTTACGAGCGCTAACCACCATGATTTCCGAGCAAGCGTTACAAGATTTCATGACCATCTGGCGGGAGGAGAAGGGCGAAGAAATCTCCCGCGAGGAGGCATTGGAGGAGGCAACGGCTCTTCTCACCATCATGAACGTTACCTACCGCCCGATTCGGAAAGAGTGGTTGCAGGAGTATTTGGAGAAACACCCAGAGGATAGAAATGACTATGACCCAAAACATGAACCAACCGAACAGACAAAATGAGCCAATCGAGCCGTTTGTTGGCGTGCCGCGCTACATCATTGAGCGCGTGAGAGAAGGCGACAAAAACGCAAAAAACCGATTGACGTACAGCGAATACGAAATCTACATCTGGATGCGGTTGCAAGCGGACATGCAGGGAGTCGCAACCGTGAGTATCGCTGGTCTACTTGCAGATTTGCCACACCACCAGAGCACGGACAACATCTCGAAGTTCGTTCGGTCGTTACGCAAGAAGAAGTACATCTACTACGCGCCACGGCAGGGAGTCGGAGGTTCGTTCAAGGTTCATTTCGACGATTGGATGCTCAAAGGCAGAAGAATCAAGCACATTAACGAACTCTTTGAGCGGGAGCAACTCCTAAGTGCGGGAGCAGATTTGACCAAAGAAGAAGCGGAAGTCAGTCAGAACTCAACCCCTGTTCCTCCGAAGTTGGCTACGGGGAATAAGCATGGTTTTACGGCTTTGAATGATGTTTTCAAAAACCCAGAACTCCGAAGTAGGTATACGAATACCGATACCCAGAAGTATACAAAAGCAGACGACTATTCGACTGCCTTTAAGGAAGAAGGGATGCGGAAGAAGGTGGCGACTCCCGACTTCGAACCGCGAAGTCCTGCCGAGCGTAGATGCAAGGAAATCGCGGAAGCCGTAGGCGACCCGTATATTCACTTCATCATAGCGATGTTAAAAGAATGCAAGAACGACATCGAACCTATCGAAGAAGGATACGACAACTTTTTGTCCGCCCGCCAAAACTACGAACGCGAGGGAAAGCGGGTTGAGAATCCTGCCGCCCTTTTTAATAGATGCGTCGTAACAGCCGTCGAGAACTGGAAGTATGAGAAAGGTATCGAATGATTATATCTTCATGAAAGATACCCCACACATTGTGCACATTCAGGGGCTTGTCATGTTTTGTCATGGTTGCTATAATAGACCCATGAAGAAACTACTTGCCCTCATCAAAGGATTCGGTAAGACCAAGAAGCAACTGGCTGATGAGGTAAAGCACGTACTGCAAGAGAAAGGAGCGGTGAATGACGATGGCGAGTTTCAAGTAATCTTCCGTCAGAAACCTCCTATAAAGCCAAACGACAATGACAAACGATAACGTACAACTCAAATACGGAAACTATAATCGCAAAAGTAGCGAGGCGAAGGAGCGTCAGGTTTTGAGTATTGGCTCACAAATTGACTGGGCTAAAGAAACAACCGAGAAATACAAAATCAGGATTGCGAAAACATACAAAGAGGAGAAATCTGCCGAGACACCTTACCTTCGCCCAGAGTTCGACCAGATGGTAAAAGACGTTCGCACAGGTGTCATCAATGCGCTCGTAGAATGGAAGTTAGACCGTCTGGCACGTAATCCAGAGGAGGCAGGTATCATTCTCGGCTTACTAAAGCGCGGCGACCTCAAACACATAATCACAAGCGATAGAGAGTATCGCCCCGAAGACAACGCCATCATTTCTTACGTAGATTTTGGTATGGCAGACCAGTATGTCCGCGATTTAAGTAAGAATGTTAAGCGTGGGTTGAAAGCGAAGTTGCAGATGGGTTGGTATCCTTCGCGTGCACCTCTCGGCTACCTCAACTCGGAGCGTAGCGAAGACAAAGGCAGGAATTGGATTCTCAAAGACCCGCAGCGTTTCGATATGGTAAAGCAGATGTGGCAGATGATGCTCACGGGTAACTACACCCCGCCGCAGATTCTCGAAATTGTGAATAAAGATTGGAAGTTGAAGACACGCCCCACAAAGAAATATGCGGGACTAAAACCCCTTTCCCGCAGCAACATCTACAAAATCTTCACTAACCCTTTTTATTACGGCTACTTTGAATATGGCAAAGGTGCGGACAGACAACTTTATAAGGGAAATCACGAGCCGATGATTACCGAGGAGGAGTTTGACCGCGTACAAAAGATTCTAGGACGCAAAGGTAAGCCACGCCCGAAAGAACATCGCTTTGCATTTACTGGACTCATGCGCTGCGCCAACTGCGGTGCAATGGTTACGGCGGAGGAGAAAGTAAAGCGACAGAAGAACGGTAACGTCCACACTTACATTTACTATCACTGCACCAAACGCATTGATACAAAATGCCCAGAGAAGATGGTTGAACTTGCCGAACTCAATCAGCAGATTGATGCAGCCATCGGTGAGTTCGCCATTTCAGAAAGATTCAAGGATTGGGCAATTCAATATCTTCACGAGCTACGAAAAGAGGAGGCACAAAGCCATCAAAGTGTATTCGAAAACAAACAGAAAGTTTTAAGTGATGTTACGAGGCGACTTGAAGCGCTGCTCGTTAAGTACACTTCGCCAGAGAATCAGGGTGGGCAGCTTATTACCGACACTGAATACCAAGCACTCAAAACTAATCTTCTCAAAGAGCGGACAAATCTTGAAAGAGAAGTGCAGGCACAGGGTAAAGCGATTGAGGACTGGGTAGAATTGAGTGAGCGCGTGTACAATTTTGCCCGATATGCTCGGTTGTGGTTCGAGAAAGGCGACAGAGAAGTAAAACGTGCCATCTTCGCATGTCTAGGTTCGCACCTTTACCTTACTGGGCAAAAGGTGGCTATAACACGACACAAAGTGTTCGATATGATATTCGAAGCGTTGCCTAACGTGGAGAAAGAACTCGCTGCGGTTCGAACCTCCGAAAACGTAGATGTTAAAAGACAAATCGCCGTTTTAGCGGCGACCAGTCCTTCTCTGCGGAGGGGGTGAGATTCGAACTCACGAGGCCTTACGGCCGCCGCATTTCAAGTGCGGTGGAATAAACCACTATCCGACCCCTCCAAAAAAATTATATTTTCAAACTATACTCTCACAAAATCCTTGCCTGCCGTAGGCAGGACTATCCGACCCCTCCAATTAATCGAATTAACTCGCCCCATTATCACTAATTTTCTAGAAAAAATCTACCCCTACCTACCTTACTCAACCTCACAAAAAAGCTTAGGTTTGGGTTTGTATAATCCAGCAGGTATCGGAGCCTCGCAAAGCTTGGCTGCCTCCCGCATAGGGAGGCATTTGCGAGGCGAGATGCAGGCGCGCCTAGCCGCTGGAGCTAGGCGACGCCGGTGCTGGATATACAAACCAAAACCCAACACAAACCCTAACCTAAACTTTTTCTTGCCATCTCGTCTATGTTCCCCGCCCCCATAAAAACCACAACTCCTCCGTCCGGACACCTGTTCCGAACAGTACGAACCGCATCTTCAAAAGTTGGAGCATAAAAAACATTTTTCTGTTTTTCCTTTATTTTCTGAACAAGCGAAAAAGCATCCGTCCCCTGTTTTTCCTCCCTGCCAGCAACTTTATAAATCGGCACAATCACTGCTTCATCCGCATCACGAAAAGCAGTCAAAAAATCTGAAAAAAGTCTTGTGAGACGATCCTGTTGATGTGGCTGAAATATGCAGATAATTTTTTTATCTTTATATGCCCCCCGAAGAGCAGAGAGAGTCGCTTTAATCTCTGTCGGGTGATGCGCGTAGTCACTGTAAAAAGTAAAACCCGCCTTTTTCTTTTTCAAAAGCTCCATTCTCCTCCACGCTCCTTTAAACGAAGAAAAAACCATATCCGCGTCTGACTCTTTCACTCCAAGATATTTTGCAGCCTGCCATGCCGCTTCCGCATCCAACTGATTATGCTTCCCCGGTATCTGCAGTGGATGCTCTTCAAAATTTTCCTTATTGTACCAAACAACCTTTAGATTTGAGTTTTTAGTTTTTGTCCGCCTACTGGCGGATAAGTTTTCAGTTATAGTGAGCATTCCTTTATCTTTTGCATTAGCAAAAAGAACACCTTTTTTCGGCAACTTCTTTATATATTTTTCAAAAGCCGAAACCACGCCTTCATAATTTTTATATGTATCCAAGTGTTCCGCATCAATATTCGTAAGAACAATCATTTGCGGATGATAATTATGAAAAGATTTATTCCACTCATCCGCCTCAAGAACGAGATACTGGCTTTTTCCTTTTCTAAAATTTTTTCCCTTAAACTCACGAAGTTTTGTGCCAACTATAACAGTTGGATCAAAACCAGCCTTGATAAGAATAAGGGACAAAAGCGAAGTCGTTGTGCTTTTCCCGTGAGATCCCGAAACCGCAATCGTAAAATATTTTTTAGTGAGCTCACCGATCGCCTGAGCATAACTAAGAGTTTTAATATTTATCTCCTCTGCCGCTTTTCGCTCCGGATTTGTTTTAGGAACAGCAGCAGAATAAATAACTAGTGAAAGATCCGGCGGTATATTTCTCTCCTCCTGTCCTAATCTAAACAAAACTCCCTCTGCCTCAAGCTCGCGAGTAAGATCGCTAGCAGAAATATCAGATCCACTCACCTTCCATCCTTCAGAAAGATAGTAACGGGCAAGCGCAGAAATCCCTATTCCACCAATACCAACAAAATGCACCTTTTTTATTTGAGGCTCATCCATAAATCAAAAGAATTTTACCACGCAAAAACCTATTTCAAAAATCCTCTTATTTTTTCAACCAATTCATCAAGACCAATTCCTTTTCTAATAAAATCCATTGCCCCTATATCTTTTGCCATCTTCTGGTCAATTTCAGGAACTGTTGGATCTGAAAATGCAGTAAGAAAAACAACCTTGATGTCCTTCGTCGCAGGGTCATTTTTTAACTCAACAAAAGCCTCCATGCCATTCATCACCGGCATTTTAAGATCAAGTAGTATCAAATCCGGAATCTCTTCCCTTGCAACATTCACACCCTCTTGACCATCTTTTGCCATAAGGACATCAAAACCCTCGCGTTTTAACTTATTACCGTAAAGATAAAGAATCTCCGGCTCGTCATCAACTAAAAGGATTACCTTTTTATCCATATTCAAAAAAAATAATATCACAAAAATCAAAACCTAAGTAGCAATCGGCACAAATACCTTAAATACACTTCCTTTATTTTGCTCGCTTGATTCAAGAGAAATAGATCCTCCCATCATCTCAATAAGTAATCTTGTTATATACAGACCCAACCCACTGCCATATTCTCTCCTCTCTGAAAATCTCCCAAGAGACTGAAATTTCTGAAAAAGAGTTAATTGCTGTTTGGGGGAAATACCAATACCCGTATCAATTACCCTGATCGCAATCGAACCGCCCTCAATCGAAACATCTACAGTCACACTTCCGGCATTTGTATAGTTAAAAGCATTACCCACAAGATTCACCAACACTTCCTGCAACATCGCTTTATCGGCATTAATGAACGGAAGCTTCTGTTTCGGAATTTTTACAATAAGTTGAATATTTTTTTCTTTAGCTTGTTCTCTAAAATCATTCTCAACTTGAGAAACAATTTCTACTACATCAAACTTCTCTAAATTCACCTCAATCTTCTTGTTTTCAAGCCGTGTAAGATCAAGAAAATTATTAACAATTCCTAAAAGACGCACCGTATTTGTGAGTATTCCATCCATCATTTTTTTAAGCTCAACTTTAGAAAGTTTTGTTGCCATCATCTCACCCACCGTCTCAGCATATCCACGAATAATCGCTAGTGGCGTCCTCATTTCATGTGAAGCAATCGCAATAAATTCATTTTTCGAACGCTCTAAAAGTTTCGTATCAGTTATGTCGTAAATCCATATAAGAGCCCCGAAAAATTCCTGATTAGAAGTTCCTGAAAAAAGACACGTCGATGAAAAGAGAAAAATTCGCCTACCCGTATCAACCTCTACCGCAGAAAGTGGTTTTTTTGCGTTACATGATTCAATACATTTTTGAGGAGTACATGAAGAAAATTTTGATGACAACGCCTCCACGACTTTTTCATCGTGGGCATCCCCTACCTCTAAAAATCTCCTTGCAGCATGATTTGCAAAAAGAAGCTTTCCGTCTCCATCAAAAAGCAAAGCGCCCATATCCATATTTTGGGCTATATAATCTAGCTTTATTTTTTCTCTCTCAAGTTCAACGGTTCTTTCCCTAACTTTCTCCTCAATTTTTTCCTTTGCTTCAGAAAGCTCTTTTGCTAGACGCTCTGCAAGTTCCCTCTTTTCCGTCTCAGATTTCGTCGCCTCACGGATTTTCCGAGTCAATTCCTCACGACTCAAAAAAGTCAGCCTTTCATTATCCAAAACACCATCCGGTAAAACCCTCACAAACAACGAAGTTAGATCATAATCATAGGAACGTTGTATTGATCTAAATAATTCATCAACAACTTTTTGAGAAACCTCTGACCCAACCAAACGAAACATATCCTCATAAAGAAGTTTGTACAGTTCTTTAAACACTGCTATCACAACATCACGTTCAACGGGAACAGCCGCATTTGCAATTCTCTTTATATCAAGTTTATGTATTTGAGGAGAAATCGCATTAGATAAAAAAGTCCTCGATACTGGAGACGAAACCAAGTTCTTTACATGAGCCTCTCCAAATCTTGAAGACAAAAAGTTGAAAATCTTTTCTACGCCAAAAAACAAAAAAACCGCAGCCTGTTCACTCTCACTCAAAAAAACCAATCGCAAAGCATCATCCAAAATATTTATGTCTGCAACATCTCTTACTGCAGATCTAAGTTCCGATCTTGTATAAACTCTTGAAACATCCGGTGGACGCCTATTTACAATAAAATTTTCCAGCGAAAAATAAGCTGTCACAAAAGACAACGATCTATCTGGTCCGGTGAGTTGTTGAGCTCTGGAATAAGCATTTAAAGCATCCTGTATTTTATTCGCCTCCGGTACGAGAGAAATTAAAAATTGAATAATCTTATCCGCCTCACGATCACTGGCAAAGAATTGTCTATTGTTGTTATTTCCAACACCAAAAAAACCTCTAGTAGTTTCCCAGAAGCCCTTCATTGAACTAAACGCTTAGTTTTCTAACCCTGCTAACACCAACAAGAATCAAGATATAACCGATAATAAAACACAAATCGTGTACGATTTTTTCAATAGAAGGATCAGCCCACGCGATAACAACCGCGAGAAAGCCAAAAACTACGACAAACATACCCGCGCCTAAAAGATTCAAAATACCAGCAGTAACAGAACCTTTAAGCTGCCGGGCATAAATAAAAGTCATAAAGCTTGCAATAAAGCCGATAACTATCGCAACCCAAAGAGTATAACTTCCTACGAACGTAGCAGGACCCGCTGGCGCCTCTTGAGCAAAAGCCGGAATCGCAAATCCTAAAACGCCGAGCACGAGAAAGGAAGGAATTAAATATTTCATTATTTTTAAATTATTAAGTTATTAATAAAAACACCACGACCAAAAAAGCAATCTCAAAAAAATTATAACACAGGACAAAAAACAGATATAAACACCCACTAAGAGATTTAAGCAGTGGACCTAGGCAGAATCGAACTGCCAACTCCTCATTGCAAATGAGGTGTTATACCATTTAACTATAGGCCCAAAAGTAATCCTATATATACCACAAAAAATAAAAATGTTAAACAACCACAAATATTAAGATCATATATATATTGCCTATTTAAAGCCCGCCATGAACCCCTGTGTAGTTTAGGGCCTGTCACGAACCCCACGTGGTTTATGGCGGTGGGAGAGGGATTCGAACCCCCGATACCCTTTCGGGTATACCGCATTTCGAGTGCGGCGCCTTCAACCGGACTCAGCCATCCCACCGTATATCTTTAAAGCTTACTTGGCAAAATCGAAGCTCCGTGGCAGTCTAAACTATATCCAACAAGCCCTTGTAGTTCAATGGATAGAACAGATCCGTCCTAAGGATAAAATGGGGGTTCGATTCCCTCCAAGGGCACATCATGAAATAGTTTTAAGTTTATCGCTGATTTTTGCTATTATTAACCCAATGGCATTGGACCTTATTTTGTTTGTCGTAGGGTTCGTAGCGCTCCTCAAAGGAGCGGATTTTCTTGTTGAAGGCGCGTCTTCACTCGCAAAACGCTTCGGAGTCTCAACTCTTTTTATAGGACTTACCGTAGTCGCATTCGGCACCTCTATGCCGGAGCTTGTTGTAAACATATTTGCAAGCGCAAACGGACAAAGCGATATCGCCATTGGCAACATTCTTGGCAGCAATATCGCAAACATACTTCTTATTCTAGGTGTTGCAGCAACTATTTCTGGTCTCACACTTAGCCGTGGAACTGTTTGGCGAGAAATCCCCTTTGCGCTCTGGGCCGTTCTCGCAGGTGCCATACTCGCAAATGATGCACTAATTGATGGTTTTGATTTTTCACTTCTTACAAGATCTGATGGATTAATCCTTCTTGGATTTTTTACGATATTCATCTATTACGCAATTTCAGTAAGTAAAGATAACGGCATAGAAAAAATCAAAGTTGAAAAACTGCCAATACCAAGATCAGTCATAATGATAGCTCTCGGGATCGTTGGTCTCATAATTGGAGGAAAATGGATAGTGGACGGAGCAGTGACGATTGCCCGTGCATTTGCCGTAAGTGAATCATTGATAGCCCTAACAATTATCGCCATTGGAACATCGCTACCCGAACTTGCTACCTCAGCAGTCGCCGCCTACAAAAAGAAAAGTAATATAGCGGTTGGTAATATTGTCGGCTCAAACATATTTAATATATTTTTCGTATTAGGAATAAGCGCCGTCATAAGACCAATTCCCTTTTCTCAAAATCTTATCAGCGACGTCGTTGTCGCCCTAGGCGCCACAGTCATCCTCTTCTTTGCAGCATTTGTTGGAAATAAAAATGCAATGGATCGCTGGCAAGGAGTTCTATTTTTAACTCTTTATGCAATCTATATTGTATACCTCGTCATCCGCGGATAAACTTGCAGCAAAGCCAAAAAATCAATAAAGTATAAATCACTACACGGGCCTATAGTTCAGCCCCGATGCACTTATAAAAATAAAAATAAAGAAATCGGGGAGCCGACGGACGTCGGCTTGGTAGAACGATCATTAAAAAAATGTGTTTTGTTTATATTGTGCAAAGTATAAAAACCAAAAAATATTTCATTGGAAGCAGTAGAAACTTAGAAAGAATACTTTCTGAACATAATAGTGGTAAAACAAAATCCTTAAAAAATCGAAGATCCGTCAAATTGGTTTTTAGTCAAAAATTTAACACAACACAAGAAGCGCGACATGTAGAAAGAAAATTGAAATCTTATAAAAATAGGAATATCATCGAAAAAATATTCGGGATAAAAGAATTACCAATCCGGGCCTATAGTTCAGTGGTAGAACGCCTCCATGGCATGGAGGAGGTAGGAGTTCGATTCTCCTTAGGTCCACAAATAATATCAATCTCCTACTTTTATTGCGCTCAAAGCCAAAACGAGAGCATTATATATAAGTAAGGGATGAAGAAATATAAGTTTTATACAAAAACCAGCGAAGCATGGCGCGGTATGCACGAAGCCATAGTTAACGCCAAAGAATCCATCCTCCTCGAAAGCTTTATCTTAATTAACGACAAAAAAACCAGATATATCTTCGATGCTCTAGAAAAAAAAGCAAAAGAAGGATTAAAGGTTGTGGTTATAGCTGACGCCGTAGGAAGCTTCACATTAGGATCAAGCATACGAAAGCCACTCGAAAAGGCGGGAGCAGAAGTTCTAAGCTTTAGACGTTGGCTTTACAGAAATCACAGAAAAGTCTTAGTCATAGACAAATCTATCGCCTTTATAGGCGGTGTTAACTTTAGCGGAAAATATTCCGAATGGTTTGATCTCCATCTCAAAACAAACAAAAAAACTCTCATCCGATACACGCTAAGATCTTTTGCAAAAGTCTATTCTCTTGCCGGAGGCAAAGACAAAGAAATTTTAGCTCTTAAAGAAGGCAAAGAGATAAAACCAAGAAGCGAAAAAACCAAACAATGGTTTATAGACCACTGGCCCATCAGAGGCACTCGCGCTCTAAAAGACTATTATGAAAAATCTTGTAAAGAAGCCAAGGAAAGTATCACAATCGTAACCCCATACTTTATCCCCCACCGCTGGTTGATAAAATCTCTCCGCGCCGCAAAAAAAAGAAAAATAAAAATAGAAGTCATTCTTCCGGAAAGAACAGACTCTTGGTTTACCACGGTTGCAAATTTCGCATTTGCCTCAGAACTAGAAAATGAAATCGAGTTCTTTTTCGTTTCAGAAATGAATCACGCAAAAATTTTTCTTGTAGATAAAAAAGAGGGCTTAATTGGCTCAAATAACATAGATGCCCAAAGCTTCGACTTCAATCTCGAAGTAAGTATTCATGTCGAAAGAAAAGACATGGTTCACGACCTATACAGAATAATTGAAAACTGGAAGATCAATTCAAAATCCCTTAAAAAAGCGTATAGCTCTCTTCCAATCTACTACAAAGCAATAAGACCAATAATCAAACTCTTCCAGCCAATACTATAGGCTACCTGCCAACACCCTCATACTTTATTCCCGCAGCAAGAAATTCCTCCTTCGAAAAACAATTTCTTCCATCGATTAAAACGTCCACACCCTTATCCAAAAAATAAGACGGCTTTAATCCCCTAAATTGCGTATGTGCAGTAGCAAGAACAATTGCCGCACTGCCATCTACCGCATCATCAAGAGAAGACGCAGTTGATCTTTCGGGTACAAATGGATCAAAGGCAGAAACCTTTAGACCATCTTTCTCTAATTCTTTTATTATCTGAAAAGCTGGACTTTCTCGACAGTCATCAATATCCGCCTTATATGAAAGCCCGAGGACTGCAACCTTCGCCCCGAAAGGATCTATTCCTTTTCTCTTTATGGCCTCCACAGCTCTATTCGCAGTAAATTTCGGCATACCGTTATTAATATCTCTCGCCAGCGCAAGAAACCTATGGCTGAAACCGTTTTTTTCTGCATATTGTATTAAATAGTAAGGATCAACCGGTATACAATGGCCACCAACCCCACACCCTGGAAAATGAGCCATGAAAGCAAATGGCTTTGTGGCAGCACCCTCAATAACTCGCAAAACATCAATCCCAAGATGAGAGAATGACATCGCAAGCTCATTAACAAAAGCGATATTTACATCACGAAAAGAATTCTCAACAATTTTTACCGCCTCCGCTTCTTTTAGCGAGCCCATTGGTTTTATCTCACCAGAAATAATTGAACGATAAAACGAACACGCCATTTCAAGACCAATAGGTTCAATACTCCCAACAACTCTATTAATGTTTTTGATATTCCACTCTGCATCGCCAGGATTAATCCTTTCAGGACAATGAGCAAAATAAAAATCTTTTCCACCTTTTAAACCCGACTCCTTCTCTAAAAGAGGGATGACTATCTCGTCAGAAACTCCAGGATTGACTGTAGACTCAAGAATCACAAGTTGTCCTGATTTAATAAAAGGCGCTATTGATCTACACGCGCCTTCGAGAGGTTCAAGATTCGGCATATGATTTTCATACACCGGAGTTGGCACGCACAAGATAACAATATCCGCAGAATTAATTTGGGAAAAATCACCCGTTACATCAAAAGAAGTCTCTTTAAGCTCCTTTTCAATAAAATTGTCCACAAATGGACTCTTTTTTTGTTTTAATAAATCTATCTTCCGAGTATCAATATCGAAACCAACTGCCTTATATCCCGATCTAGAGGCAAGTAAAAGCAATGGAAGACCGACATACCCAAGACCAACAACTGCTACTGTTTTGTTAGATTTTTCTGTACTCATAAATAAAAAAGCATCTTCAACTTTAATAGAGAAGACAATAATATACAACTCAAAAAGTAACTAAAAGTAACATATCTGGAATATAGCCAATAAAACCAGCAATTGATATAATGAACACTATGAACACAAAAAACACCCCCGTTGTGGGAATAATTAAAAAAATCATGCCCGCCGTTGTTTCGATCGGCATATCAAAAAGCGTCAAAAAAATTGAAAAAGATATCCCTAAGGAACTCGCACCATTTCTGCCATTCCATGGAGGACATCTGGAAATTCCTGATGAACTTCTTGATGGAAAAGGTATGGTTAAAATCGGCGGCGGCTCCGGATTCATTGTAGACAAAACAGGAGTCATCATAACAAACAAACACGTCGTAGCAGATAAAGACGCAGAATACACAGTCATACTGGATAATGGGAAAAAATTCACCGCAGAGGTTTTGGCAAGAGATCCTATTGATGACGTAGCAATAATAAAAATCAATTCAGACGAGCCACTGCCAATAGTTGATCTAGGCAACTCCTCAAGTATCGATCTTGGCGAATCTGTCATAGCAATAGGTAACGCACTAGGTATTTTCAAAAATACTGTTTCATCCGGCATCATCTCTGGACTCGCAAGATCAATCAGAGCAGCATCGGAAACAGGGGGCAAAGAACCCACCATGCAGGAGTTAAGAGGGTTAATCCAAACAGATGCCGCAATAAATCCGGGAAATTCCGGTGGCCCGCTTGTAAACTTAAACGGCGAAGCAATTGGGATTAATGCAGCTATCGTCTTTGGCGCACAAAACCTAGGGTTTGCCATTCCTATAAACTCCGTAAAAAGAGATATTGCAGACTTAAAAAGCTATGGAAGAATCAGAAGGCCACTACTTGGCCTCCGATATATTATGCTAAATGAAAACATCCAAAACAGGATGAAACTCCCAGTAGACCACGGCGCAATGCTCTTTGGTCAAAAACCACACACACCGGCAATTATCCCCGGCAGCCCCGCAGCGAAAGCCGGACTAAAAGAAAAAGACATTATTCTTTCTTGTAACGGCGAAGATATAACAAGCGAAAAAACAATTCAGGACTTTATGGAAGAAATGGAAGTTGGTAAAATCCTAAATCTGAAAGTCATACGTGGCAAAAAACAATTCAACGCGAAAGTAACACTTACCGAAAGAAAATAATAAAAATACCCCCCCCGCTCTACGGGGAGGGTATTTTTTTATACCTAATAATTTTCCAAAACCTTATCAACTTGTAAGTCAAATCTGGCCGTTAAATCCCTACCGTGCCTATAAGCATAAGTAGAAATCAAAACCAAACTTCCAAGAAGAAAAAGACCTAGTGCTGTTTTCATGTGTAAAAAAAATAGCGAACAAAGTTCCCGACCAAAAAAAATTTTACCACAAAGAAAGACTCCTGATTTCCACAGCCAGTTTAAACTACAAAGTTTACAAGACGCCCCGGTACATACACTGTACGCTTTGGAGGATTTTGCCCAATAAAAGAATCGATTTTAGGCAAGGCCATTGCAAGCGCAATAGCTTCATCCTCCCCAATATATCTAGAAACAGAAATCGTTCCACGCAATTTTCCGTTAACCTGAACTATGAGATCTATCACATCTTCTTGCATAAGACTCTCATCATACTTCGGCCACTCTGATAGATGAATTGATTGAAATGATTTCGATTTTGATTTTGAAAGATTCTGCCACAATTCCTCAGTCATAAAAGGCGCAAAGGGGGCGAGAAGTTTTATGAACGCCAAAAACTCCGCTTTTGTTGGAGTATCTGATTCAAAAGATTTTATAAGAACCATTAAAGTGCTTATAGCCGTATTATATCTCAAAGATTCAATGTCTTCGGTAACTTTCTTAATCGCCTTATGAATCTTAGGCCCCATCACATCGCTTTCTTTTTCCTTTTTCGCTTTTTTCTTCTCCTTGTTCGAACCAATTATAGTAGAACCAACAGCCCACACTCTTTCCAAAAATCTCACAGGCCCGGCAATACCCGCATCACGAAAATCCCCGCCATCTTCAAACGGCCCAAGAAACATAAGATGCATCCTAAAAGCATCAGCTCCAAACTTGGTTATAAACTGATCCGGATTGATAATATTTCCCTTTGATTTTGAAATCTTTTTTCCATCCCGAATAAGCAGTCCATGAGCTCTGAACATTTTTGCCGGTTCGTGAAACTGCGTAAATCCCCAGTCATGAAGAACGTATGATAAAAACCTAACATAGAGAAGGTGTAGAACAGCATGCTCCGCTCCACCAATATACATATCAACTGGAAGCCATGAATTTATAAGTGGATTTAAAAACGGATTTTGCGCCTTCTTTGTTTTTTTTCCTTTCGCGTTTAGCTTTGCAAGATATCCGATGTAATACCACGCCGAATCGAGAAATGTGTCCGATACATCGGTCTCTCTTTTTGCATCACCTCCACAATGCGGACAAGGAACCTTTACCCACGAAACAGCCGAAGCAAGTGGAGATTCGCCAGTTCCTTGAGGCCTAAAATCTTTAACCCTTGGAAGCACAATTGGCAAATCAGAATCCGGAACAGTGTGCCATCCGGGCATATCTCTTCTTTCCCCTACATTATTCCCTTCACACGACTTGCAAAAAATCATTGGGATCGGCGGGCCCCAATATCTCTGTCTTGATATAAGCCAATCGCGAAGTCTATATTGGACACGCTTTTCCCCCCCGGCAAAATCAGCGACATTCCATCTCTCAATCTCTGAGTCGGCACCATTAAAACGCCCAGAATTAACAAGCATCCCAGAATCACTATGTGAAATTAAATCTGAATACCATTTATTCTCATAGAGCCACCTCCATACGGATTGGTTAGTATGAGACCAGTCAGCACCCATAAATTCTTTTGCAAGCTTTGCAATTTTTGCTTCCGTCCTGTGATCAAGCTCGATTCTTTCAACAACTCCATCTTTGTGTTTGAAAATAAAAACAGTTTCAGGACCAACATACTCATTCCAAAAACCCGGCGAAAGTTTCTTTATTAGAAGCGATTCATAAGCATGAGTTTTATCGTGCGGAATAATAAGTTTTCTAATTCCGCTTGAAGTCCGCCCGGATATCGTTATGCCAATATCCGTAAGATCACTATCCTCAATATCCTCCGCCCCCATTAAGTAACTTTTAATAGGCGCATCTTTTTTTGAAATCACCTGTCGTATTGGTAAATCAAATTGCCTCGCAAACTCAAGATCACGCTCGTCGTGTGCTGGCACAGCCATGATCGCACCGGTTCCATACTCATAAAGAACATAATTAGATATCCAAACAGGTATTTTCTGTTCTGTCGCCGGGTTTATAACATAAAGATCAGAAAAAACTCCCGACTTCTGCTCACCACCATGAGTTTCTGAAAGATATTTTTTTACTTCATCCCGAGGAGACCATCCGTCAAGAACCCAGCCAAGCGCAGTTTCAGGAGACACGACAAGAAAAGTAACGCCAAAAATAGTATCTGGCCTTGTTGTAAATACTTCAATGAAATCAGAAATTTTAAAATCCGAATCCGCAAACTTAAACTTAAAAGAAGCGCCATCTGACCGCCCTATCCAATGTTTTTGTGCTAATTTGATTTTCTGAGCCCAATCAATATCATCGAGTCCATTAAGAAGTTTTTCCGCGTAATCTGTGATCTTAAAAAACCATTGTTCGAGTTCTTTTTTCTGAACCTCGCTGTCACACCTCTCGCAAAGACCCACACCAACATAACCACCTCGAACATTTTCATCTGTTTGTTTTGAGTCTTGATTATTGAGTTTTGAGTCCTTTATTACTTGTTCGTCAGCAAGCACGGTCATACACGAAGGACACCAATTAACGGCCTGCTTCTTTCTATAAGCAAGACCGTTTCTAAACATCTGAGCAAAAATCCACTGCGTCCACCTGTAATACTCAGGATCATAAGTTTCCAATCTTTCATTCCATGCAAAACCGTTTCCAATTTCCGTAAGTTGTCTATAAAAATTTTTCTGCGATATCTTTGCCTGAACCGCCGGATGTTTCCCAATTTTCAACGCATAGTTTTCAGAGTGTATTCCAAAACCATCAAGACCAATTGGCTCAAAAACATCATAACCCTGCATCCTCTTCAATCGCCCATAAATATCCGAACCTGTAAATGCATACATATTGCCAACATGAAGTCCTTCTGCCGAAGGATATGGAAACATCATGAGATTATAAAAAGGCCTTCGTTCTTTTCCTTTCTTCGAAGAAAAAGATGGCTCATACACCATATTATCAAGCCACTTTTTACTAAATTTTTTCTGTGTAGATTTAAAATTATATTTCATAGAGGAGACGTAGAAATTGTAACGCAAAACAATACACTAAGTGAAACAGAGTCGTGTTTACAATTTTTTACCTACGAAAAGAAAACCTTATTTACGTTATTATTTGTTACCTCAATAGTTTCTTCTATTGAAAGGCCTTTTAGCTCTGAAAGTTTAACCGCGACCTCGACTATAAACGAAGGCTCATTTCTGCTTCCACGTCTAGACATCGGCGATACATAAGGCGCATCTGTTTCAAGCATAATTCTATCCATTGGTATCATTTTAATGATTTCATCATAATCCCTGGCAAAAGTTATAACTCCGCCAAAAGTAAAATAATATCCTTCATCAATAAATTTCTTTGTAACTTGAGAACCACCGGCATAAAAATGCAAAACCTTTTTCAAATCACGACCTGCGCCTTTTAAAACATTAAGGAGATCTTCATATGCATCATCGGTTCCTTTTGAGGATCTGCAATGTATCATGAGAGGTTTATTAACTTCGGTCGCGATCTTTACCTGTTCCAAAAAAATCTTTTTCTGTTTTTCCTTCACGCTTTCCACTTGTCGCTTTTCACCTGTCGCCAATCTAAAATAATCCAATCCACACTCCCCGATAGCCACCACCTGCTCATTTTTTGCAAGCTCTCTAAAAGTATCCACATCAAAAACCTCTGGTTCGGAATCTGCCTGTTCATTCTTATCATGATACCAACCTGAAGTGGTGAGCGTAGTCGAATCCAGTGAGTCTGCATGGTTTGGATGATACCCAACAACAGCCCAAACTTCATTCGGATATTTTTTAGCAAGCTCAATAGCTAACTTTGATGTCGAGACTTGCGTCCCGACAGCAATCATTTTTACCTCTGCAGTTCTTGCTCGTGAAATAACCGCATCACGATCATTGTCATAGGCAGGAAACTGCACGTGCGTATGTGCATCAAAAATCATAGTCTTGGAAAAATTGCTTCTGTTTTTTTAAGACTCAAACTCCCTTCACTCCAAATAAAACATTTCTCAATTTTTTTAACTGCTTCGGGTAAAAATGGCTTCAAAAGTTTTGTTATAACAGCAATACTGATGCTGTAATCAATAATCTTATCTCTTAAATCACTCTCATCAGAAATAGCCCATGGCTTATCAAGATTAATCTTTCCATCAACCTTGCTTATATCTTCCCATACACCAGTTAAATATTTATCAAATTCAAAATTCTCAATCCAAATATCATACCGCTCCAGATTCGTTTGATTTTCAATTGCTGACAACTTCTCGCTATCAAGATTTATTTTCCCAAGCTTCTCTCCCAATGCCGAAACACGGGCAACCAAATTTCCAATACCATTAGCCAAGTCCGCATTGTATCTGGTTTCAAATTTCTCGATACTAAAATCCCCATCTTCATAAGAAGAAATTTCTCTAAGGAGATAATATCTAAGAGCATCAGTTCCATATTTTCGAACAAGTTCAAACGGATCAACTACATTCCCCAAAGATTTGGAAATTTTCTGCCCATCAACCGTAATATAGCCATGAACAAAAACTTTTTTTGGCAAAGGCAAACCAGCCGACAAAAGCATCGCCGGCCAATAAACCGTATGAAATCTGTTTATTCCTTTACCGATAACATGCAAGGTTTCTCCGTTGTTCCAAAATTTCTCAAAATTACCTCCGAGGTCAGGATATCCAAGTGTATTTATATAATTCGACAAAGCATCAAACCACACATACATGATTTGAGACTCGTCGGAAGGAACCGGAATACCCCATTCCCCTGCGCGCTCCCGAGACCTCGAAACACTAAAGTCTTCAAGACCATTCTTTATAAAATTCAAAATTTCATTTTTTCTTCTCTCCGGCACAATTTTAAGCTCATCCGAAGAAATAATTTTCTCAAGCTTATCCTGATATTTTGAAAGTTTAAAAAAATAATTTTTTTCCTGAACTTCTTCAAGTTTTTTATTCGGATGTTCCGGACACTCCCCATTTATAATGTCCTTACTTGTTTTAAATTCTTCACAACCAACACAATACAATCCTTTATATTCCTTTTCGTAAATATCGTCCTTACATGCCTCCCAGAGTTTTTGCGCCCCAAAAACATGTCTTTCCTCCGTTGTGCGTATAAAATCATCCCATGAAAGATTGAGGGCAGCTTTTAAAGACTTAAAAACTTCTGCATTTTTTGTAACAAAATCAGATACGGACATTCCCGCCTCTTTTGCAGAAAGAACATTCTTGAGAGAATTTTCATCAGTTCCACTCAAATAAAAAACACTATCGCCGGCAAAGCGCCTATATCTTGCAATTACATCTGCTTGAATTGCCTCAAGTGCAAAGCCGATATGAGGCTTCGAATTCACATATGGAATAGCTGTTGAAACAAAAAAATTCTTCATAAGGAAGATTGTGCCACCGAAAACCTATCCGGGTCAATTAACTTACGCTGCACATAACACTTGTCGTATTTTGCGAGTGATTTCTTTATTTGTCGCATTCTGCATGTCGCTTCCACATTTAAAGACCAAGCCCTTTTCTTGCTTGCTTGGTCTCAGTCCAATCCTCAACGATTTCCTGAAACAAAACTGCCACAGGAACCGCAAGTATAAGACCCGCCACCCCAAACGCCTTCCCGCCTATAAGAAGCGCCACTAAAACCACTACAGGGTTTAACGTGACTGTATACTTTGTTACAACGGGAACTAAAATATGATTTTCAAGTTGTTGGATAATTGTAAACAAGACAAGAACATAAACACCAAGAGTAAGAGAATCACTAAGCGCAATCACAAATGAAAAACCCCCTATAAATATAGGTCCAACATAAGGAATAATTTCTAAAATTCCAGCTAGAATCGCTAAAAACAAACTGTACCTAACTCCAAGAATAGAAAGTCCGGCAAATATGAGAACTGCCACAACCAAGCTCACGAAAAGCTGTCCGGTAAGCCACTTTCCGATTTTTTTTGAAATCCTCGAATAAACATTAACTGCCTTTGCTTCATAAGCCGCCGGAAGGACAGCGACAAGAAATTTTTCAACTCCATTTCGTCCAACCGTAAGATAAAAAGAAAGTGCAAATATAGCTATCACAGAAAACACACCTCCCAAAAATCTCGTTGCAATATCCAAAACCGAAAGTTGTCCGCTAAAAAGAAGATCCGAAAGTCTAGTAAAGCTGCTACTCAACTCATTAATGATCGTATTGAGTTGCAACTCGCCAGTAAGTGGACCAAGCGCAGAGCCCGAAAATTGAAGAAGATTTGTTATTTCAGCTAGAACAATTGGAACAAAAGCATATATAAGAACCCCAACACAAAAAAGAGAAATAAGATAAATAACCACTGTACCCAATATCCTGGGTATTTTTCGTTTTTCCAAAAAAGTTACTGGTATATCAAATGCGGTAGATATTACTATGGCAAGTAAAAGAGTCGTCACTACACCCCTTCCTAGATAAAGCAACCAACTAAAAACAACTAAAAAGAAAAACCTCCATAGAGTGGCCCATCCGATATGTAAAACTTTTTGTTCCATTTATCAAAAGACTTTAAATATTATTTCCTGAATTGCGTTTGTGAAGTTACGAATAATTCTAACAAACAACGACTGATCTTGGTTTTGATCCGGTTCCGGAGAAGGCGTTGGCGAAGAAGTCTGCGTAGGGGTTGGAGTTGGTGTTGAGGTTATTTGCGGAGATGAAATAGGCGTCGGAGTGATTCTTGTACTCGGAACAGGTTGAAATGATGCAACTGGAGCAGTACTACCTGTAACACCAGGAACAAATATAGAAAATGCGGAAACAGCGGAATTACCAGAATCATCAGTCACTGTAGCAGTACAAGAGAAAGATCCGGGCGACAAAGAATTTACCCTATGAGAATGAAGTAGTACCGAGTTTGATATCTGAGAAGATTCTGTGTTTGAGCACGCCACCAGAGACCTTGCAGGCTCGCTTGTTGTAAACGTCACAAGCGCGCTCCTCGAATCACCAGAAACATTTATTTGTATATTAGCTATTACAGGAGGATTTGAATCCGGAGGCGGCAACACAGAAAGAATCTGAGAAGGCGAAGAAGCGCCTGATCCGTTAAACGCCACAACCCTATAACCATAAGAAACATCTGGCGAGACATCTAAATCAGAGAAAGACGATGTATTTTGACTAAGATTTGCAGCAACAACTATAAACGCTCCACCATTTACACTTCTCTCCACTCTATAGCCCGTCTCACCGGAAACATCTGTCCAGGAAACAATAATCTGATTCCCTGTCCTCGAAACAAGACTGATGCCGGTAGGACTACTTGGTAAAGGTATTGCTTGTGTAGGCGTTGGAGTTGGAGTTGGGGTTGGGGTTGGAGTTGGTGACGATTGAGGAACCGTAGGTGTTGCACCAGGCGGACCCTGTGTCGAAGTCGGGGTCGGAGTTGGAGTCGGAGTTGGATTCGAAGCAGGAGAAATCTGTGGACTCGGTGTTGCTGGTGGTTGCTGTGGCTGGGTTACAACATATGTTGCAAGATATTTTGTAAGACCAACTATCTTTCCATTTCTTTCATCTGCTACAGCATTTCCATTTGTTCTCCATGCAGACAAATTACTATCCCAATAAACAAGTCTAACAAAACCTCGACTACCACCATCATAAGGTATTTCAACCACAGCGCTCTCTGACAAGATATTAATCTGATTGCCATCCATATCAACAAGTGACACCTTATAACCCAACCCCGTAGGCGTGAGACCCTTCTGCACAGATCCTAAAACCGGAGTAATTGTTAATACGGCCTGTGACACGGGAAGCGCACCGGCTAATATTGAAAACCTCATACCATTATCAAGCTGCAACGACACATCTCTATCGTTATCAACCGTAATGGTTTTCGGGGCTGGAAGAGTAATAACCGACTGAGATAGCGTAATATCAAAAACTATATTCTTTTCATCAACTTTTAAAATGTGCTCATCAGAAATATAGGCATCTGACCCCACATGAAAATTTGCATTAAGGTGCCACTCGTCAGGATTTACAAATAGTTCATACGAACCATTTTCATTTGTACTCCCTTCTGAATAACCCCCATCATCAGACCATGCCCAAACCCGAGCCCCAAAAACAACTTCTCCAACAGAATTTTTCACAATACCGCTTATCTTGCGGTTTGGCTTCTGAAGCTTTAACGCAATTGATGCAACCTCACCATTTTTTACAATCACATCTGTTGTCTTTACATTCACAACACCACTTCGAGAAGAAGGTAAAGCCCAGACAAGATATTCCCCCGCGGGAACCGAAAGACTAAAAGAACCATCGGACATTATCTCGGTCGAGAAGAAATTATCAGAATTTGTATCAGATACTTGAACGATCCCTCTATCAACCGAGGCCCCAGAAGGCTGCAACACAGAACCCGATATAACTCCAGCAAGTCGCCTCAAAGCAACATCGCGAATAGTTATACCTCTTGGCCCAAGGTAAACCTGAACATTTACTCCTGATCCAGTAAAACCATTTGATGGATCAAGCTCTGCGCCCACATACCACTCTCCGGGTGATAATAAAAACGAATACGATCCCGTTTTGGGATTATACTGACCACTTCTCCATTCACCCTCTCTATATGCAAAAACTGAAAGCGGTACGCCCTGTATAACCCTTTGCTCACTATCTCTTATAAATCCGGCAACTATCCCAAGAGCTGTAGAGTTTTGAGCTGAAACAAAAGAAAAAACACCTGCCCCAAAAAGAAGCGCTGCGATCACGAATGCGGCTGTAAAATATTTTTTCATTATCCTCTATGGATAATTCTAACGAAACCTGAATATAGGAGCAATGTTAGTAGAATCTTTGTATGGCCCTATCACAGACAAAGCAAGCTTTGAATTAACAAAAAACTCACGCGCAATTACCAGAATATCAGATGATTTAACCTGATTTACATGTCTTATGATATCTTTCGGAGAAACGATTTTTTGCTTCAAAATCTCCTGACCGCCAAAATATGTAGCGAGAGCATCAGAAGTTTCAAGACCAAGCATTAAACGACCCACAAGATGATCTTTTGCGCGTTTAAGTTCCGCTTCAGAAACCGACTCTTTTGCAAGTTTTTTTAGTTCATCAAGAATTGCGGAAACAACTATTGAAAATTTTTTATGATCAACACCAGCCGCAATCCCAAGGTATCCGTGATCTGTAAACAAATTTACCTCTGATCGAACATAATACGCCGCTCCAAGTTCTTCCCGCACCCTCTGAAAAAGTCTAGAGCTCATTCCTCCTCCTAAAATATCTGAAAGCACCTCAAGTGCAAACCTTCGATCGTCATATGTATCAAAAGCCCTACAAGCAATAACTAAATGAGTCTGATCAGATTTTTTATATTGAGTTTTTATTATTGGCTTTGACTGTTTTTCAGAAGTGGCAACCTTACCCACCTTCTTTCCTTTGGTCAATTTTTCAAAATTCCCCTCAATTTTCTTTTTAAACAGATTAGAGTCAAAAGCTCCCGCAACAACAATAGCTGTAGCTGAAGCCACATAATGCTCGCCTCTATATTTCAAAAAATCATCGCGAGTAATTTTTTTGATAACCTCTTTTCTACCACCTATATCCCAACCGGCTGGCTGATCTCCATAAAGCGCTTCCATTAAAAGATCATGTACTTTTCTGTGAGGCATATCCTCATACATATTCAATTCTTCAATGATCACTCCTTTCTCTTTTTCGATTTCCGTAGCATCAAAAACAGGATTCATGTAAAGATCGGAAATTATATCTAGCGCCTGCTCGCTCTTATTCGCCGCAACTTTTACGTAATAACCGGTATATTCCTGTGAAGTAAATGCATTATATTCTGCGCCCAATCCATCAAGCTCGCCGGAAATATCAATCGCCTTTGGCCTTTCTTCAGTTCCTTTAAAGCACATATGCTCAAGAAAATGAGACAGACCATTCAAATCTTTTGTCTCATACTTCGAGCCGGCCTCAACTAAAACCAAAATGGTAGTAGCCACATTTTGAGGTTCTGGAACAAAAATAACTCTCATCCCATTGGGAAGCTTAAATCTTTCAAATGATTGATTCATGAAAACAAGTATAACTAAAACCAAAAAAACACACAAAAAAGCCACATAGCAAATTTGGACGATCGTCAAAATTTGTTAAGTAACTAAAAATCAAAGTTCACCAAAACAAATCCTAAGAAATTCCCTTTCTCAAAAAGTCAGCCAACTCATCGATCTTTCTCCTTTCCTGCTCACCGGTATCCCTGTCACGAACTGTGACCGTATCATCGTTTAACGTATCAAAGTCGACTGTTATGCAGTACGGTGTTCCTATTTCGTCTTGGCTGAAATATCTCTTGCCTATATTCCCCCTATCATCAAGCGCGACTGAAAACTCTCCCCGAAGATCGTCATAGATTTCCCGCGCCTTTTCTACAAGCTCCGGCTTATTTGCTAGAAGCGGAAAAACAGCGGCAGTATATGGAGCAAGTTTTGGCTTTAGCCGCAATACGATGTGCTTAGGGTCGCTATCGTCATAAGCATCGCAAAGCACAGCCAAAACAGACCTATCAACCCCCCAAGTCGGTTCGATTACAAAAGGATAAAATGCCTCGCTGTCCTCATTTTTATATTTCAAATCAACACCCGAAGCTTTTGAATGATTTTTAAGATCAAAATCCGTCCTATTCGCAAGTCCATAGAGTTCCTTCTTTCCAAATGGAAAATCATATTCAAAATCAATTGTCCTTGCCGAATAATGCGCCCTCTCGCCATCTGGCAACTCGAGCTCATGAATATGTTTCAGATTTATCCCAACGTCCTCCATCCAGCTCTTCATTTCATCTCTCCACATCTCAAATTTTTCTTCTGCCTCCTCCGGTCTTACAAAGTATTCCATCTCCATCTGTTCAAACTCACGAGTTCTAAAAATAAAATTCCCAGGAGTTATCTCGTTTCTAAAAGCCTTACCTATTTGAGCTATCCCAAAAGGAAGTTTCGCGCGCGTCGTATCCATCACGTTCTTAAAATTCACAAACATCCCCTGCGCAGTCTCTGGTCTGAAATAAACAATATTTTCATCACTTTCAACAGGACCAAGAGTAGTCTTAAACATCATATTAAATTGCTTTTCAGATGTTACCTCTTTGCTTCCGCAGTTTGGACATTTTCCATTTTTAAAATCTTCATCATCAGCTCTAAATCTGTTATGACATTTTTTACATTCAGACAACGGATCAGAGAATTCTTTTAAGTGTCCGCTCGCCTCCCAAACTTTTGCGTTCATTAAAAGAGCGCTGTCTATTCCAAACACATCACTCCTAGATTTCACAAACCTATCCCACCAAAGCTTTTTTATATTATTTTTCAACTCAACACCAAGAGGCCCATAATCCCATGAGTTTGCAAGACCGCCATAAATTTCCGAACCGGGAAAAATAAATCCCCTTCTTTTCGTCAAACTTACAATTTTTTCTATTTTTGATTCCATAAATTTTTATCTAAGGATCAACCCTCCCATCAGAACCAGAAACAGTAGTATCAGTTAACTGATCTGTTCTAACCGAAGAGCTTTTTACAGTGTAGTCGAGATTCGTAAAAAGGTCTGTTGCAGTAAGTGTCGTCTCAGAAAGAAGCAACATATTTGACCCAACCTGCGATACCGAAGGTGTAGCCGCCACCTGTATTATCGCCTCAACTGGTTTTGTTAAAACCCCTTTTCCTGCAGCAATCCCACCGACATCCCACACCAATTCCTGTGTTCGCTCATTATATACAGGCTTCGAGCTGATTGTGCTTGAAATATTACTGGTTACTACAACATTCGGCCCGAGGTTAGCTTTAAGCTTTACGTCTCCCATGTCAGCAGCATAACTTGCCAAAACCCAATGGATTGTAAAATTTGTAGTTTTCCCGACATGTAAAGGCATGGAACCGCCGTTTACAAAACCGGAAGACGCATCACGAAAATAACTCTTTGTATCAAGTGAAATCCTTCCCGAAACTTTTGTTTCCAAAAATCCGCTTCCGGAAGTTTTATTTGCCGAAACAGAATACGGAACAGTCGGAGACTCTATTTCTGCGCTAGCTTTAAGAATAAAATTCTTATCACTTAGTTTTTGAATCGGATATTGCCCCAAGGTTTTTATACGAAAATCAACCGATCCAGATGACCCAGGCGGCAAAACGCCAAACGATGGAATATTTGAAGCATTCCACACAAGAGCATTATCAGAAGATCGCACAAAAGCGTTGGATGAAATCGAAGAAATATCATAGAGAGCTCCTGAAAGCTTCACGGCAAGAACCACTTCACGAAGAGCCACATCAGTGTTATTTCTATAAGCAATGCTGTAATTTAGGTCATCATTCAAACCGGCAACATAATTAGGATCTCTATTTACAACCAGAGACACAGAAAGCGGTGCCGGCGATATGCTAATGCTTGCCGACTTTTCAGCCAAATCATACGACCTCCCATCAAAATCCGCAGATATCGAAGCAACAACCGAATAAAATGCATCATCCGGACCGGTAAGCGCGCCTTTTATTTTTATCTCCCCATTCTCGCCTTTACTAATAGTTCCAATCTCCCAAACATTATTCCCCTCACTCGGTTTTGGAGTCGCCGATGTAAACGAAAAAGCCGGCGGAAATTCTATATGAAGTTTTGCGCCACTGACATCAACATCGCTTGAGTTCTCATACTTTATAGTTATATCAAAAGATTCTCCGCTAAAAACTTTCGTCGAAGAATCAATATCCAAAACAAGACTTTCCCCAAGTATTGAAACACTTGTTTTAGAACTCCTCTCAAACCTTGAACCAATAGAACTTGGCAGATAACTCACCGAAGCATTCAAATCTTTAACGCTGTGAGAATCGGAAATAGCAAGTACTCGAAAAGATTCGTGCAAAGCTCCACCTGCGCCTATGTCTCCAAGATCTCTAAAAACTATAGTCTTGTCAGAATCCTCACCTATAAAAACAATCCCGTCAGGAACCTCAACCATGAGCTTTGCATCAGAAAGCACGCTATTTGAATCATTTAAAATATCAACTTGTAAATCAAAAGGCTCACCTATTGAAACCTGTGGTGGTGAGACAAGATTAATCTGCAAACCCCGTAATCCTTTGGCTTGATACCAAAGAAAAACCCCGCCGCCGATAAGCGCGAGAATTATTATTGCAGATATTGTAAGAAAAATTGCTTTAAAAGACATAAATTACACAAGAAGATCAACGTATGCATGATGCGGCGACCCTAAAGAAGCAAAACACCAAGAACACGTATAATCACTCGCCCAAACTGAAAAATATCGTGGTCTAGCATATCCGCATCGGATACACGACGCAAGTGATGGATCAAAACCCAAAACTGCTAAAGCTTTTCGAAGAGTATTGCCCCCATGACGCAAAGCCGACCAAAGTCTAAAATCCGGCTCTGAAAAAATCACTGACTCTTCTATAACATGGATCGTCCGAAAACTTTCAGGAGTAAGAGGCAAGGAACCAATTTTTAACGCATCAGCTATTTGAAACCCTCCGCCTTCAGCCAAACGAATTTTTGCAATATTCAAAATATCCAAATGCGGAGAAAGTTTTGAAGTGATTCGTCTCCCACTCGTGATTTTTGCAGAAATCTTGCCCAAAGCACGGGTATAGAGCAAAACCCTAAGATCCTGCTCAAAAGACGGTTCTCTGTTAAGGACAATTGCCTCTGTAAAATGTTCCCGCATGGAACTTATAAAATACTAGCAAAATAAAGGCCTTATTCCAACCTAAAAAAACTAAGGCTGACCATCCGGATTACTTAACTGAAATCCAAAAGCAAGCATAGAATTTACATCACCGTTTGAAACAAGCAGATAAACAGTCTCCCCCGTAGGACAACTACATGCAAGACATACAACTTCCTGCGTAACCTTCCTCTTTATATCAAAAACCTCAACATTCTGTGACGCATAATAAGAACGTATAAGAGAGTCATCGTCTGCAGGAGCGGGTTCGTCTATAACCACTTCCTGCCACGGATTCATATTGCATTGTCTCGGATCTATCTGTACCCAAGTTTTCTCGGGAACTTTTGGCAAAAAAACCGACGGCGAACTGTAATTAAAATACACGAGAACCGCCACAGCCAAAACAACAGCAAAATAAAGCACTGTCTTTAAATTCTTTGACATACAATAAAATTATACCAAAAAACCCAAATCCACACCTAATATTGACAAAAAGATAAATTTGAGTGTAATTTAAATACCGTCCTCCGTAAATTGATAACCTAGAAAGGAGAAGGCATGATGGCATCCGACCCTGCTGACATGTCGCTATTTACCGAGCTCGACAAGCTCCCACAAAGCTGGTCAGGAATTCCCGAAAGTCAGTCTGCGATCAACGAAGTTGACTGCAGAAGGCTCGAGGTAGTGAGTTTTCTAAGTCGTGGAGAATTCGCGATCCCCCTCACAAACCTCCTTCAAAGAGCCAAAAAACTTGAGGCAAACATCAGCTTCGAAGGCCTCCGCAAGATTCTTGAAAACAGGGATCAAATTCCAGAATCTCTCCGCGAGTTCAGTTTCCTGTTTCCGGAAGTGCAAGGGATTGCCAATCCCAGACTCGGAAGTATGATGGCAGTTCTTGTCTTCAACAAAGAAAAAGGTTGGCACCTTGAATTCCGTCTTATGAGCCGCCGCACGGAACGCACCGACAGGTTCGTAAGACCATTAAAACGAGTTCAACAAGGAATCTTTGTTTGAAGGAGACACACTAGTCTACTTGAACACCCCACCCCCGCTCCGCGGTACGCCACCCGCGGAGCTTTTTTTATGCAGCATTCTTGAATTAGTCCGAACGCATTTCGGCGAAAAAATCCCCCCGCGAAAAAAATCAAAATTTGCGGCGGAGCCGCACTGATAACAATTTCCAATTTTTCTTTGGCGGCAACTAATTCAGAATTCGCAAAGCTAATACCTAAAGAATAATCAATTTTTATGAAAAATGCAATTTTAGAAAAAAGAAGAGCCCCGAGCGAAAACGTGTTTCGCAAGGGGCTCGTGGTTGGCCATGTGCTACTCTCATGGAGTTTCCTCCATTCAGTAGATGAGCATGACCGCTCGGGCGCCGTGTTCGGCGAGATAGGCGTCCGTGTTGTCGAGAAGACACGCGAGCCGTTTCTTGAGCTCCCTCTGCCACCCGATGTCTTCGGGAAGGTTCGGGAGCATCTCACGCAGGCGAGCGAGGTGTTGCTTGCGCGGCTCGAGAAGGATGTATCGCTGGTTCTCGTCCCCCTCGCAGAGCTCAAGGAACGCTCCTTGCGTCATCTCGTTCATCGCCCGCACACCATAGATGTTGAAGCCGAGGTAGCCGATCGACAGGTCGTCCTCGCCCTTCGTGTCGAGAAGAACAACTCCTTCCTTCGGATCGTCCACACCCGGCTCGTCCTTGAACAACTCGTGCATGTATCCGTCCTGTTTGAAGGGAACGGCCGCAAAACCGAATTTCATGCTCATCGTATGTCTCCTTTCAGTGTTTGGATTTTGGGGTTACTTTACGCAGTTTTGCCAGCAAAATTTGCGATATTACAAGCAAAATTGCGTAAAGTAACCTATAGAAAAGAACTGTATTTTGCTGCCACCAGTATAGCAGATTACATTGAGCTTGTCAAGCCCAACGAGGCACCAAAAAAGACCTTTATTTTAGGCCTCTTTCCAATACCTTTCTTGGTTAAAAAATTTTCTTTTCTTCTTTCTGTTAAAACATGGTCCGAGCCGATTGTTTTTCCGGGCTCTTTGGTGGTTTTGATCGGTGCGGCTCCGCCGCAAATTCTGATTTTTTTCGCGGGGGGATTTTTTCGCCGAAATGCGTTCGGACTAATTCAAGAATGCTGCACCATTGAGGAAATTGCAAGTTTTGAAGATTCGCCTCGCTTCGCTCGGCGACTAATTTGTATTGGATTTTCGGGGCAAAAACGAATTGGCGATTTTGAAAGAAGAAAAGAAAAATTTTTAATCCTTAATCCAACGAAACTATGAGATACATACTTTACGCTCGTAAATCTACTGAAGAGGATGATAAACAAGTCTTGAGTATTGAAGCGCAACTCGTAGAGTTGCAAGAGTATGCCGCCAAAGAAAAATTGGAAATTGTTGCCTCGCTCTGCGAGGCCAAAACCGCCAAAGAGCCCGGCCGAATTAAATTCGCAGAAATGTTGTCATTACTCGAAAAAGGAAAAGCGGATGGTATTATTTCATGGCACCCGGATCGTCTCGCCCGCAATAGCGTGGATGGCGGAAGGATTATCTATCTCGTTGATACTGGAGCTATTGCTTCTTTGCGCTTTCCGCAATTTTGGTTTGAGCCAACTCCGCAAGGGAAATTCATGTTGCAAGTGGCGTTCGGACAGAGCAAGTATTTCTCGGATAACTTGGTTGAAAATGTGAAGCGCGGTATCCGCCAAAAACTCCGCCGTGGCGAATGGCTGACGCTCGCTCCGTTGGGATATGTGAACAATTACAAAACGCGCAACATTGACCCACACCCCACATATTCCAAAGTTATCAAGCGAGCGTTTGAAGAATACGCCACCGGAAAATATACCCTTGTCGGTTTAGCGGAGTTTTTGGCGGAGCATGGCATTGTTCAAAAGAAAGGAACGCCACTTGCAAAAGTTTCCGTCGTGAAAATGCTCACGAATAGAGCGTATTTAGGATTTGTAAAATTTCATGGCGAATATCACGACGGAAACTTCGAGCCGATTCTTTCCCCGACACTGTTTGAAGCAGTGCAGAAGGTATTGAAATCAAAAGAAAGACCGCGCAAACAGAAAGAGCGATATGATTTTCCCTTTACGCAGTTTGCGCGGTGCGGCGAGTGCGGCAATATGATCACGGCGCAATATGCCACTAACCGCTTCGGCACTCACTACACTTACTATCGTTGCACCAAGAAAAGTGGAAAGTGCAGCCAGCCGTATCTTGCCGCCGACCTACTCGCCACTCAAGCGCAAACACTGCTTCAATCAGTGTCGCTTCCTCTCGAAGAAATTGAAGTTGGAGAAGCTAGACCGGCTTGTGTCGCTCTACTTAGACGGCGACATTGAACGCGACTTGTATCTCACCAAGAAAGACGCTCTCCTGTGCCAAAAAGCGAAGCTGGAGGAAAGTTTGGGGGATTTTGGGCAACAGGGAAAGAATCGGCTCGAACCCTTGCGGAGTTTCGTTTTGTCCTTGAAAGAAGCGGAAAAAGTAGCGCAAACAAAAAATCACACCGAATGGCGCAACTTTTTCCGTTCTCTCGGCTCTAACCCCGAAATCAAGGACAAAACGCTTTCAATCAATTGGGGCGAACTCTGGGATTTTACGGCGAAAACAAAAGCGGATTTTGCCCTGCGGAGCGCGGGCGCAAGCCCGCGCGGAGCAGTCAATTCCGACAAAGTTAGTTTTAGTGCGCGGGAGAGGACTCGAACCTCCACGCCTTGCGGCGCTACCACCTCAAGGTAGTGCGTCTGCCAATTTCGCCACCCGCGCATTTTGAAGTTGCACTAAATATTGTAATAGAAGCCGGAAGACAACTTCAATCCCCCTAAACTATTCCTCTTTTGACTCCTCGATTTTAGCCTTTTGCGCCTGCTCAGTAACTCGAGTACGCTGACGCACTTCTTTACGTGATCTATCACGAAGGAAATAGAGCTTTGATCTTGAAACTTTCCTTGGACTCGCAAGTATCTCAACTTTACTGATAAGTGGAGAATGTACAGGAAAAACCTTTTCTACGCCAACTCCCGCAACAAGAGATCTGACTGTAAAACTGGCACCTGGCTCTTCACCATGTTTACGAGACAAAACAACACCCTCAAAACGGCTCAATCTTTCATTTTCTTTGTCCTTTACCCGCTCAAAAACACGGATAGTAGCTCCTGATTTAATTTTCTCGAGCACCTGTTTCTCAATCATATATGTGGCAACAAGTTTACATGAACAGTCAAAAAGTGTCAAACAGATAACCAGCTGGTCGCCCCATATAAATGACTATACAATTAATACGCAATGAATATCACCATAGATGCCCGTCTTTTAAGAAAAAGTATGGGTGGCGGCATATCGGAATATTCGCGAAACATGATAACCCATCTCATTGGGAATAATTCTGGAGATACATACAAAATTTTCTGGAATGGACTCAAAAACTTCGAAATTCCAAAAGAATGGCAAAACCAAAATGTCTCAAGTGCAAACTGGCATGTGCCAAATAAAATCCTCGATGCATCAGCAAGATGGCTAAACTTGCCAAACATAGATAAGTTTATAAAAACAGACGTCATCTACAGTCCACATTTCAATATCCTCTCCAAAAAAAATGCGAAACGAGTAATCACCTTTCACGACCTTTCCTTTGTTCATCATCCATATTTTTTTAACAGACGGCAGAGAATCTGGCACTGGTTACAAAACTACAAAAAACAGGCGCACGATGCAGACCTAATTGTTACAAATTCAAATTTTACCGCCGGAGATGTCGTAAACATCCTCGGCGTTAAAAAGGAAAAAGTGGTGCCGATATACCCTGGCCTCGACCCAATATTCAAAAATTTAAATACAAACCAAGAAAAATTAGAAAAATTTAAAAAAGAAAACGGACTCGAAAAACCTTACATCCTCTACCTCGGCACAATAGAACCCAGAAAAAATATCCCCGCCCTCATCCGCGCTTTTAATTCACTAAAAGAAAAAACTATCTGGAAAGATATCAAACTCGTCATAGCAGGAAAAAACGGCTGGCTCTATAAAAATGTAGTTGATGAAATAAAAAACTCTCCGGTAAAAAATGACATTAAACTAATGGGGTATGTTGATCATAAAAATCGCCCATTACTGTATACTGGAAGTGAAGTCTTCGTATATCCATCATTCTTCGAGGGCTTTGGATTTCCACCACTCGAGGCGCAAGCCTGCGGAACTCCTATAGTAGTCTCAGACAGAACATCTCTTCGTGAAGTCATTAGAGAAAATTCCGGAATTTTTATAAACCCATGGAAAGTTGAGGATTTGAAAAACTCTCTCGAAAAAATCCTGTCAGACAAAAATTTTAAAAACGACCTTATAAAATCAGGTTTCGAAAACTCTAAAAAATTTTCTTGGGAAAACGCTGCTCAAAATCTCCAAAATCTTTTACATGCAGTCTAAAAAAAGGATATTAGACATAAAACCAAAAAAAAGAGACGGCATACCCGTCCCTATTAAACGCGAAGAAGCTATTGCAAAAGAAATACAGCAAGAACCAATCCTGATAATCGAAAAAGAACCAATACCAGAACCAGTAGTCAAAAGCTACGAAAAAGAAACAGAAATTTCACCGCAAAAACCGGAGGATGAAAAAACATCATCTACCTCAAGCACTATTAAAAGAGTGTCATCGCTCCTAGCACTCACAACGGTCATAGTTATTGCGGCCATGACAGTGCAAGTAATGAATTTAAACAAAGAAGTAAAAGCCACAAAGCCGATTATCGCCGAAAAATTCAAAGAAGCCCAAAACGCTCTTATAAATCTCGACGCTGGCAAAGCAAAAACATCTTTCGAAGAAGTACTAGGAGAAATCAACAACCTAGATAATCATGCCGAAGGATCAGGCGCTCTTGCTCTCTTTAAATTTAGCGGCCCAATCATCCCAAAACTCAAAAGTATTCCGAAAGTATTTAAGTCGCTCTTAGAAACAGGCAACGCCGCAGTCGGAGTCGCAACCGCGCTCGAAGCCATGCAACAAAATGCAGTAAGGTGGCTCACAACTCAGCAAGGCTCCGAGTTTATAAAAAATATACGAGACCTCGAAAACAACATAACCACCGCTGTTGATTCCACTCGCTTTATGGCAACCGAGCTAGCGATATTGGGCGAGGTTCCCGACCAAAACCTTGTAAGTTTTCAAATAAAAAGCGAAGAACACATACAAGTACTAGATGCTTTTGCCTCATGGCTCGAAAGAGCAGACGAAAAACGTCTTCTCGTTTTTTTTCAAAACCCGTCAGAACTCCGACCAGCAGGAGGGTTCTTGGGAAGCTATGCAGAATTACATCTGAATCGCAACGGACTTCAGGAAATAAAAACATGGGACGTTTATGATCCCGACGGTCAGCTCGATATAAACGTAATCCCGCCAAAAGAACTCCAAAGCCTCACTGAACGTTGGGGCGCAAGAGACGCCAACTGGTTTTTCGATTTTCCCGCATCTGCCAGAAAAATAATCTCATTTTTGGAACTCTCAAAAATTTATCGCGAACAGCATGCCGTTTTTGATGGCGCAATCTCAATCAACGTAAATGTTGTCTCAACCATTCTTGAAAAAATTGGGCCGATAGAACTTCCAGAATACAAGCTCACCATTAACAGCGAAAATTTCTTAAGCGAACTTCAGAGAGAAGTAGAAGCAGGCAACGACAAAAAACAAGGAGAACCAAAAAGGATTTTGAAAAAACTCACCCCGATTTTATTTGAAAAAATATCTACTCTTTCGGAAGATAATAAAAAATCTCTACTAAAAATGTTAAAAGGTCATATCGAACACAAAGACATAATGATCTATTTTGAAGATGCAAAAATAGAGCAATACCTAAAAAACAACGGCCTTGCAGGCAACGTTGCCGAACTGCCGCAAAATTTTAACGGTGAGTATCTTGCTGTTGTAAGCGCAAATATCGCAGGAGGCAAAAGTGACGCATTCACAAGAACAAAAATAAATCTCTCAAGCAAAATCGGCTCCGATGGAAACATCGATAATTTCCTCACACTAAACCGCACTCACGAAGGCATAGGCAAAACTGATCCATGGTACAAAACCGACAATAAAAGTTATGTGAGCATATTTACTCCCAAAGGCTCCAAACTCACATACACAAAAGGCACAGAAACAAGAATCATCAAACCATCTGTAGATTATGAAAATACTAAAAGCTATATAAAAGACAGCGACCTCGAAGTAATAGAGTCAACATCAAAAGAAATTTTAGGATGGAATGCATGGGAACGTGAAGAATCCGATAAAACAGTTTTTGGAACATGGTTTACAACAAAAGCAGGAAAGAGCGGGTCGCTCGAAATGCAATATGAAAACCCGATAAAAATCCATCTCGGACCTGACACAATCCCCTACACTTTTGTTTTTGAACGTCAGTCTGGAGCAAGCATCGAACTCGACGCCCTATTCGAAGCACCCGAAGGATACACATGGAAAGAGAATGGAGAAAAAATAATCAACTACCTCGACGAAAACCCGCCATCTAAGACTGTAGTGAATCTAACACTCGAGAAAGATCATCTGAAAGTTCTGCGCTAAACATAGTTCGTGAACCGGAAGGAAGAACAAGTTCGATAGATAAAGCGTGTAAAAATTGCCTACCAAGACCAAAGTTTTTAACTTCGTCTAAATATTTTTTTCCTCCATACAAAGAGTCGCAAACTACCGGATGAGAAATAGCAGAAAGATGCACCCGTATCTGATGCGTTCTACCGGTTTTAGGCGACACAGACAAAAGCGCAAATTTTCCAAAATCAGTATCAAAAACTTTTTTTACACTGTAATGCGTCTCCGCGGGTTTTAGCATTTTAAGATTCTTCCCCCTCACTCCCCATTTCGTAGTTCCGCTCTTAAGCCCGATTGGAAAATCAATCACGCCCGATTCTTGATTTGGCACACCTCTTACAAGAGCAAGATATTCTTTTTTAATTTCACCACTTTGAAAAAGAGATTTAAGGTATAAAAAGGATTCATTCGTTTTCGCAATAACAAGAACTCCCGAAGTATCTCTGTCTAACCTATGAACAATCCCCGGGCGGGTATTGGGGTCATCACCAACGGAAGAAATTTCAGGATAATGTTCCAAAACCCAGTCAGTCACCGTTTTGTCCTCATGAACATTTTTTTTACTCCTTATCTTCGCTCTATGAACCAAAAGCCCCGCTGGTTTATTTATAACAAGAATATCGTCGTCTTCATAAATGACTTCAATATTCATAAAACTACAAATTATTATTTATATCCCGATTCGTAAGAATATAAGAAAGAATTATTTTATTTATCTGACGAAGCAAATATAAAAATGTAACCAAAAGAAGTATTATAAGCCCCTGCGTCGTGATGCTTGTATTCCAGAAAGCATTCCAGAAATAAGTAAGTAAAGCAAAAGGATTTCCAAAAGCCGCAATAAGCGCATTGTTAACCACCGCTCCCACAAAAACGACTTTTGCCGCAAAGAAAACAGCAAAAAATATTACAACGAGTTCAAAAACAATGAGCGGCAAAGTACTCCTTAAAAACCACGAACGGAAAACTCGCTTCATTATCTTTTTTTTAAGTTGTTTTTGTTCTTCATTCATCGCTTAATTTTCTAAACAATTTTTTCGCCCTAAAAAGTCTCATCTTTAAAGTCGACATAGATATTTCCTCTGCTTCAGCAATAGACTGATACGACATATCCTCTAAATAGTATAACTTAAGAAGACGCCCCAAATGTTCCGGCATCTTGGCAATAGTTTCAGCTATCTGTTCTTTTGCATCGTGAACAGTGGCAAAATCAGAAGATTCCGCAACGGGATCCTCTCCATTATAAAGCAATGAATCAAGGTATTCCGTCTTCCCTCTTGTCCTCTTGAGCTTCTGATAATGCGTAAAAGAGGTATTTATCAAAATCTTATAAGCCCAGCTCTTAAACTGCGCATCCGGCTGCTTTTTAAACCTTGCGCCATTTAAATAAATTTTAGTAAATGTCTCTTGCACCACATCTTCCGCCTCCTGCCGACTTCGAACTATCCCAAAAGAGGTCTTCAAAAACGGCCCCTGATACCGATCTATAAGGACAGAAAAATAAGACGGCTCTTCAAGTGCCATCTTGAGCACTTCTTCATCTTTTGGCTGCTCATTTTGCTCGGACATATATCGCTCGATACATTATCACAAAAACAAAAAAATGTAAATTATTCCCTACGGGGAATAATTTATTCTAAGCTTGCCGAAAAATTCCCTTGAATCAACATAAAATAAAAAAACAGCCCCGAAGCGCTTACACGCTTCGAGGCCGAAAGATTCTATAAACTCTTCACCGAGGAAGAGCTTCTGAAAAAAACCTGAACATGTTCTCGCCGAGAATCCCGTCCGAAAAGTTCGGGAACGCATCCCGAACCTCATGTTCGACAATGTCGAACAGCCGAGGAGTGTTAAACTCGTACGAAGTGTCCGGGAATCTTGCCGGGAAGCTTTCCCCTTGCGGGATTGACCCGGCCATCACATCAAACTCTCCTTTCCATTCCGAAATGGGCCTCTCCCTATACACCGCATCCGTCCCGATGCAGATCGAGCGTTCAAAGCCTCGAAGCTCTCCGAACAGATACGAGAGGTGATCAAGAAAAGCGCTAAATCCACCAAGATGGTCTTCGCCTGTAAGACCGAACGTGAGTGCATACACACCCACTAGGCCACCCATCTCTACGATTCGCCGAAGCAATTCCATCGGCAGGTTTCGAGGGTTTGGATACTTTTCGAAAACTCCGCCGTGCGAAGCAACTACACGAATATTGATATCCGACTCCTCGATGAAATTAAGCGCATCCCGTGCCGTCTGATGCCCCGCGTGCGAGAGATCTAGGATCATACCCGATTCTCCAAACCATCGAATGAGTTCCTTTCCCGCATCGGTGAGTGGTACATTCGGAACCTTGAACCCCCCACCAAACGGCGTCTCACCATTGTACGCAATGGTCATCATTCTGACGCCAACGCGAAACAGTTTACGCACTCCATCTTGTGAGATGTCTTGAGGCGTATGCTGAAGACATAGAATCGCCTTTCTCCCAACTGAGATTAAATCCTCCCGAGAGTTAGCAATATAAACGTCCTGATCCACAAGATTGTCCCCAAAACGATCTACCCTAAGCAGCACATCATAAGTACTCGACGCCCACTTTCCCATCGGCGGAGCAGCCGTCACACACGCAAGATCGAGATTGTATCTTGGGTCAACCTCAATCTCCTCCCCCCGAACCGGCTTCATTTGCGAATCAAAGAAAACCATCATATCAGCTTTACGTGCCATCTTTCTTTCCTCCAGAAAGTCAGGTTTTCAAAGAATAAAACTACATATATTATAGCATATCATTACAAAAAATCAATCCCTACCGGAAAACCCCTCTTAAAACCTGCTTTTTCCAGTTTTTTTAAAAAAAGACTAGAGAAATACCTTCAGCCCCTCTCATAAAATAAGCTTTTAAAAGATTAATATTTCAAACCAACTCAATACACGGACTACGAGATCGTTTTTGTATGACCTCCCTTTAGTCAACTTACTAAGCAACAAAGCATATATTTTGAAACCTCGGGCTGGCAGTGGGATCAAATATCTCGATCGGAACGATCATCTATAAATAGAGGAGGGTTTCAAAATATATGCTTTGTTGTGAAGTCCATGGAGCTCCACACTGACGAAGCGAGAATGAGTGCATTGGGTTAGGTTCAAAAAAATTACCTAAGAATTCAACTCAAAAAAATTTTGAAAAAGCTTTGCAACAAGTATTGGCCCAGTCCCCCCAGGCGTCGGTGTAATAAACGAAGCAACACCCTCACAGCTCTCAAAGTCAAAATCCCCCGACACAGATCCGTCTTTCCCTGTTCCGTACCCAAAATCAATTAGGACCGCTCCCCTTTTTATCATTTCTCCTTTCACAAATTCAGGCGCCCCCATTCCACTCACAACAATATCTGCTTCAAGCAGCGCCTTTTTATCCCACGTGTCCTTATCCAACTCCGCTACAGATTTTGCAGACTTCCTCAAAAAAGAAGACACCGGTATGCCAACGAGAAAACCATTTGCGCCCAAAACTGCCGCATTTAAATCCGCAAGCGGAAGATTTAAAACATTTACCAATTCTTTTACAACTCCTGCAGAAGGAGGCAAGATCGTATCAAAAAAATTTGACCGGATAGACAACTGAAGGCAATCAACATCCTTATTTTTATCGATTGCGAGAACACACTTATCTCGTTGAACTTCGCGCGGTAATGGCATCTGTAAAATAATTCCACCAACAGTCGGATCAGCGTTCAACACGCTTATCTCATTCAAAATTTTCTCTTCAATATTTTCTCCCGAAACATTTCTTATAAAAAAATATACCCCGATATCCCTCGCAACCCTTTCCTTCTGCGCCACAAATCTCAAAGACGCCTCGTCGCCCAAAGTAACGATAGCCGCCAAAGATTTCTCCGGCTTCGACTCCGTAGCCAAAATAGAAAGAATGTTTTTTGCAATTTCTCCTCCGTTTACAATCATAAAAAATTAAACCTTCCCCTTGTATGGTAAAGGAAATTTTTTGCAAAGTTTTTTTACTTCATCTTTGACAGTTTCCTTTCCTACAAGAACACGATGTATTAACAACGCGACCTGCTTCATTTCTTTCTCCTTCATCCCCCTGCTTGTAAGAGACGGTGTACCAAGACGTATCCCCGAAGGCTTTCTAGGATGCGCATCTCCCGGAATAGAGTTTCTATTTGCAAGTATATGAGACCACTCAAGCATTTTTTCAGCATCAGCTCCGCCAATATCCAAGCTCTTCAGATTTATTAGCATAAGATGCGTATCGGTTCCTCCAGCAATAAGCTCAAACCCTAAACGAGAAAGTTCTTCGGATAAAACTTTTGCATTTTTTACCACCCGTTCCATATAAGATTTAAATTTTTTGCCCATCGCTTCAGAAAAAGCCCATGCAATAGCAGCCGTAACATTATTATGCGGCCCACCCTGAAGACCGGGGAAAACCGCCCTATCTATCGCCTCCGATATAGTTTTTACATGCTCCTCGCTATCACCATTTTCATTCTGAACACTCATATCTTTATTTCTTGAAAATATTACCGCTCCTCTCGGACCACGAAGCGTTTTATGCATTGTGGTCATTACAACATCCGCATAAGGAAAAGGACTCGGGTGTAAACCCGTGGCAACAAGCCCGGCGATATGAGATATATCAGCAACATGATAAGCCTGAACCTCGCGCGCAATGCTTCCTATTTTTTCAAAATCAATTTGCCTAGGATATGCGCTCGATCCAGAAAAAATTATCTTTGGTTTTGCGTCAAAAGCCGAAGCCTTAAGTTCGTCATAATCAATAAGACCAGACTTTAAATCAACTCCGTAAGGATTAGAACGATATTGTTTTCCAGAAAAACTTACATGATGTCCATGTGTTAAATGTCCCCCATGAGCAAGAGAAAGACCCATTATTGTGTCTCCACTTCTTGCAAGAGCAAAATAAATTGCCTGATTTGCCGGAGATCCGGAATATGGCTGAACATTAACATTCCAAAGAGACCCGGAGACACCAAACACAGAAAGCGCCCGCTCCTTTGCAAGCAACTCGATTTCATCACAAAACTCATTTCCAGGATAATACCGCGCACCCGGATATCCTTCCGAATATTTATTAACCAAAGGCGACCCAAGTATTCCAAGCATCTCAGGCTGAGCAACATTCTCCGAAGGAATAAGGTCAAGAGTAGTCTCCTGCCTCGTCTTTTCAGATATCATTAATTTTTTCAGGATATTATCCATAACATGTCTATACTACTTCGAGAATCGGGAGGAATCAAACTATAAAAGTAAAATAAATTAATAATCGCTATTGGGTATACAAAATAAAAATCTGGTAAACTTATAGAAATATGAATCAGACAACTCAACACACATTTCCACTAGATACCGCGGGAAGAATAATGACTGAGAAAGAAAAAATTCCAACAGTTCAAGAAGACGCATCATTTACCGAAGTAAGCAACCTGCTAAAAAGCAGAGGCAAAGAATTTGATTCCATAAACTACATATATGTCACAAACAAAGCCGGTCATCTTATCGGCGTTTTTTCTATCAAAGAATTTTTCGCGCACGAAAAAGACCACGAAAAAGTAAAAGACATAATGCAAAGAGAAATTATTAGTGCGAGACCTCACACACACCAAGAACAAGCAGCTCTATCAGCATTGCAACACAATATAAAAGCCTTACCGATAGTAGATAAAGAAAATATTTTTTTGGGCGCAATTTCATCTGACGCAATTTTAAAAATTATTGACAAAGAAGGCGTCGAAGATATTCTCCGATTTGGTGGAATTTATTTTAAAGGAACTTTCGACGACCTCACTCATCTATCAATATTAAAATCAATCAAACATCGTCTCCCATGGCTCATAATTGGACTTATTGGCGGTTTATTTGCAGCAGGTATCGTCAAAGGATTTGAAGAAACAATTTCTCAAAATATTATTTTAGCCGCATTTATTCCTCTAATAGTTTACATAGCCGAAGCAGTAGGCGCCCAAATGCAAGCATTTATAATTAGAGATCTTGCAATAAATCAAAATCTTTCATTTTTAAAATATATTACTAAACAATCGGGAATAGTGTTAATCATTGGATTTATCATAAGCGCAACACTTATAGAAACAACCTACCTTCTTTACGACAACTTCCTCATAAGTATGGTTTTCGGAATTTCTCTGTTTGTTGCCACACTCTCATCATTAATAACGGGTCTAATGATTCCATACATGTTTAGTAAATTAAAACTTGACCCTGCAAACGCAAGTGGCCCCATCGCCACAATCATTCAGGATATAATCAGTGTTTTGGTTTACCTTTCAATCGCAACACTTATTTTATAAAAAAAAGAGCCCTACGGTTCGCGTCTTCGAAAAGCGCGAACCGCAGAGCTCGGAAGAAAAAATCACCTATCCCCAAGTTTTTTCGCCTCGTAGTGACCACTCTTTCCCAATCGTGGATTGGGTCGAGGATCATGAGGCGCCGGTGAAAGTCTATACCACCACCTCACCGGCATATCAAACGCCGGTCCACGATCCACAAGCGGCGCCTCCCAATCGATCACAAAAACTATCGCGGAGCCATCCATCTCCAAAAGTACAATTTCCGGACCAGGCGCCGACGGTAGGACGTCCGCGATGAAAAGCTGCCCGTGTCCAAAGTACTCCCCATCAGGCGAGCTGACGAGGAACGCCCCGAGCCAGATGACAATCTGTGAAAACACGACCTAAGGCTCCTTTCTACACAGGTTCTCTCCAGTCCATGAACATACCACCGAATACCGTCTCTTGGAAAAACCGTCTTTCTGATGTAATGACCACCACGCTTCGGGCACAAACCGTCCTCAATCACCTCACATGAGCCATCCTCTTTTTCGAAACTCATTCAATGCCCTCCACTAAAAGATCCAAAATCAAAATACCACAAAATAAAAAAATAGTAAAACTTGTGCGCGTTGGAGGGATCGAACCTCCGACCTTTTCAATGTCAATGAAACGCTCTACCACTGAGCTAAACGCGCTAGACCCTAATAGCCTGGAAACTCCTCCATCTTAATGTCATCTTCATGCACGCCCATACCTTTCAACATTTGCCACATAGATGACGTCATTTGCGGTGGACCAGCTATATAGTAAATCGGCAAAGCGATATTGTCTACATACCGTCTTATCATTGCCTCATCTATAAATCCCCTCTCACCATCCCAAGAACTCGTAGCCTCATCGGTAAAAGTGGGAACAAAGACAAAATTTTTATTCTCTTCCTGAAAACTCTTCAATTCATCAAAAAATGCAGTACTCCCAAAAGTCCTGTTTGAATAAAACATCGTTATCTTATGTGACAGTTTTTTATGTGCTATGTCACCGATCATAGAAAAGAAAGGCGTTATGCCAATCCCTCCCGTCAAAAACACTGCCGGCTTCTCATCTCTTCCATGCAAAACAAGATTTCCAAACGGCCCATCCATTTGTATTTCAGCTCCCATCGGCAGCTCATCAAGCGAGCGCTTAAATGCGCTTTTTCTTATCCTTGTCACAATCCATAAATTTTTTTCCTCCGGAGGTGAGCAGATTGAAAATGACCTCAAAGAACCTTCATCATCATTATAAGCAGGATTAAATATCTTCCACTCGCAAAACTGACCAGCTCGAAATTCAAAACCATCCGGTCTACTAAATTCAAAAAGCATTGTACCTTTTGCAACCTCTCGTTTTGAAATAAGCTTTACCGTATAGATCATAAAATAAGGAAAAATATAATACCGAAGCAGACTAAGTAAGTTGAAGTGTGGGCGTGGAAGGAATCGAACCTTCGGCCTCTGTCTTATCAGGACAGCGTTCTACCATTGAACTACACGCCCAAAGAAACACTATGGAGAGATACCTCCCCCGTTTTGGGAAACTATATCATTAAGACCCTCGAGGTCAAATTGTGTAATTACCGAACCAGAACTAGATCCGCCCGAAGATAATTCACTTACTTGAGCCGCAAGCGAGCGGAATACAAATATAGTATATAAGAGAAGAATAATCGGCAAGAGAAAAGAAAATAAAACCAATATCTGTTCTTTTTTCTTTAAATTTGATGAGTTCATAACTATTTTGTAAAAACCCTACCCGATATTTGCACTCTTACAAACCCGCTATCAAGACGTGAATATTCTATAGAGTCAAAAGCAACAAGATAAGAAATAGTATCAAACGCCTCTATAAAATCAGAGAACTTATCTGCCGGAGCATCAATCGTCAATCTAAAAGATGTACTACCAGGACTTGTTTCAGTACTTGGAGATTCAACCCCAAAAACAAAACCAACGCTCGCATCATAGTTTGAAGCAAGATCACGAAGCACCTGATTAAAATGAATAAGATCATCTCTCGCAGGCAAGATATTATTTAAAAAATCACTATATTTATTTGCCTGTTTTTCTTGCTCAGTCAAAAGAACAAAAGATTGTGTTGCTTGCTGGTTAAAAGCCGCTTCAGATCGCATCTCCTGTATATTTTTATTACGACGTTTTATATCAAACACAACAAAAACATGTGCAATAACAAGTAAAAAAATTATCCCCCCCGCAAGGCTAACCTGTAAAATAAACTTTTTCTGCAAAGACCCAGTAAATGCCATAGAAACAGAAATTCAACAAATGTTATGATACCACAAAGCCCCGATAAAAACATGGCACCAGAAGAAGAAAAAATAAACTTCAATCTCTTAGCAATGAAGTGCGGAGGAAACTACGCTGCTCTTAAAAAATATGCAGAAAAGCATAAAAAAAATTGGCTGAGCGCATGGAAATCAGCCGCCGGAGAATTTCTCGAAAAACCGGATGGCGAAAAAGAATGGAGCAAATTAAAAGAAAAAAATATTGAAATCGTCCTAGAAAAAGATTCAAATTATCCCAATCTCCTAAAAGAAATACCGTATCCCCCGCTAGCGCTCTACTATAAAGGAGCTCCTCTCCAAAAGTCTGAAAAATGCATTGCTATAATTGGAACTAGAAAAGCAACCGAAGTTGGAAAAAGACTTGCCGAAAAATTTTCCGAAAAACTGGCAAAAGCAGGGATCACAATAGTAAGCGGTCTCGCTCTTGGTATTGATGCCAATGCCCACAAAGGCGCCTTAAAAGCTAATGGGAAAACTATAGCAGTTTTGGGAAATGGTTTGGGCACAATATATCCAAAAGAAAACGAAAGATTAGCAAAAGAAATTCTATCCAAAAATGGAACTCTTGTATCAGAGTACCCAAAAGACCTCGAACCACGACCCCACAGGTTTTTGGAAAGAAACAGGATAGTCAGCGGCCTTTCAGATGGTATCCTTGTAATAGAAGCTCCGCAAAAATCCGGCTCTCTATCAACTGCCAGATATGCCATAGAACAAAACAGGAGTGTATGGGTCATCCCCGGCAACATAGAACATAGAAACTACCATGGTTCTCATGAACTTATAAAGGAAGGTGCTTCTCTAGTGACAGATCCAAGTGACATATTGAAAGATTTAGGATTGGAAAATTCAGAACTTTTTGAAAAAAATGAAGAAATCCTAAAAAACGAAAAATTTGACAAAGAAAGCAAAGACGTTATTCTATTTCTCAAGGCGACAGGCGAAAGCATGGAAATTGATGAAATCGCAAAAAAGCTCAATATGCCAATAAACGTCGCAAGTAAAACAATAACAATACTTCTCCTAGAAGACTATATTAAAGAAGATCAGGGAAAATATTTTTTATAACACATGAACTTAGTAATTGTAGAGTCACCAACAAAAGCCAAAACAATCGGCAAATTTCTTGGCAAAGATTACACTGTCGTATCATGTTACGGCCACGTCAGAGACCTGCCAAAAAGCAAACTTGGTATCGATGTAGAGCACGAATTTGAACCCCAATACGTCATACCAACAAGAACAAGAAAAACGGTCACCGCGCTAAAAAAAGAAGCGGCTAAAAGCGATACCATAATTCTCGCAACTGATGAAGATAGAGAAGGAGAAGCAATAGCGTGGCACCTCATGCAGGCTCTTAAGTTATCCGGAAGCGATAAAAAAATAGAAAGGATTGTTTTCCACGAAATCACAAAATCCGCTATAGAATCAGCTCTCAAAAGCCCGAGAAAACTAAATGACCACATGGTAGATGCTCAACAGGCGAGAAGAGTTTTAGACAGACTCGTTGGTTATAAACTATCACCTTTTCTTTGGAAAAAAGTTGCCGGTGGTCTTTCTGCTGGCAGAGTTCAATCAGTTGCAGTTCGCCTAATCGTAGATCGCGAAACCGAAATAAAAAACTTTAAACCAAAAGAATATTGGACAATCAGCGCAAACATTGGAAAGCAAAACGACAAAGAAAAAGATTTTGAAGCTCAACTATTTAAAATAGGAAATGAAAATCTTGAAAAATTTTCTATTGAAAATAAAGAAAGCGCAGACAAAATTGTAAAAAAACTGGAAACTGCAGATTACTCTGTAAACGAAGTAGAAAAAAAAGAATCTTCCAAAAACCCCCTTCCCCCATTTATCACAAGCACCCTTCAACAGGAAGCGGCAAAACGCCTCAGGTTTTCATCCAAAAAAACAATGGTGATTGCTCAACAACTTTACGAAAACGGTCTTATTACATATATGCGTACCGATTCAGTAAACCTTTCAAAAGAATCCGTCGAATCCGCCAAAGTTTGGCTTACAGAAAATCTTGGTGAAAAATATGCTATCGACACCCCAAGAGCATTCAAGGCAAAATCAAAACTCGCTCAAGAAGCCCACGAAGCCATCAGACCAACTAACCCAGGTCTTTCTCCCGAGAACGCTAGCGTAGACAACGCTGATGGAAAAAAATTATATGAACTTATCTGGCAGAGATTCACAGCCTCACAAATGCCACAGGCAAAAATCTCCTCAACAACCGTCACCATAGAAGCAATGCCAAAAGATAAAAGTGAAAAGAAACATTTTTTCAAAGCAACCGGTCAGGCAATAACATTTGATGGCTATCTAAAGGTTTGGCCACAGAAACTCGAAGAACGCGAAGCTCCAGCAGTTGAAAAAGACGAGAAGCTCGATCTAAGATCGATCACCCCAAATCAACATATGACAGAACCACCGCCAAGATATTCCGAAGCAACACTCATAAAGACACTTGAAGAAAATGGCATTGGCCGACCTTCGACTTATGCTCCAACAATCTCAACTATTCAAACACGACAATACGTTATAAAAGAAGCTGGTAGATTCAAACCAACTGAAATTGGAGAGCTTGTAAATAAAGTCCTCACAGAACATTTTCCTGACATAGTTGATATCGGTTTTACCGCGCGAATGGAAGATGAACTCGATGACATAGCTGAAGGAGAATCGGGATGGCAAACCATCATCGGCAGTTTTTATAAACCATTTGAAAAGCAATTAGAAGAAAAATACGCGGAAGTTTCTAAAGATGACTTCGTGAAAGAAACCACCGACGAAGTATGCGAAAAATGCGGAAAGCCAATGGCTGTTAAACTCGGAAGGTTTGGTAAATTTTTAGCATGCACCGGTTTCCCGGATTGCAAAAACACAAAACGCCTCGAAGGATCAGGAACAAATAAAACAGCTCCGAGAAAAACCGGAGTTAAATGCCCAACATGTTCCGAAGGTGAAATAGTTGAAAGAAGGGTTAGTCGCGGACGAGCAAGAGGCAAAATTTTCTGGGGCTGTTCCAGATATCCAGAATGCAAATACGCTTCATGGGAAAGACCCGAAGGTGTTCCCGAACCTGAAAAGAACGAAGAAAAAGAAGAACCTAAAGAAGAAGAATAAATTTTAGATAAAGTCCGAAGCAGAAGGAGAATGAAATTCGCTCCTATCTGATTCAGCTGAAGATTTTTCAAGAAGTTTTTGAATGATCCCTTCCAATTCTTCGGGTGAATAAAAATTTATTGTTATCTTTCCGGTAGCTCCCATTTTTTCCACTTTTACACGAGCTCCTAAAAATTCCTCAAGCTCCCTCTGAACCATCACCGTTTCAGGATCAATCAAAGAAGCTGACCTCACAGACTCCTCCGCATCTGTTGTAACTGGTCTTACTTTTTGAATTCTTGCTTTCAATTCCCTTACGCTAAGACCTCTTAAAAGCAAATCCTCAAAAAGCGCCTGCTGGGTTGCGATATCGGCAACAGAAAGCAAAAGCCTTGCCTGACTCTCGCTTATATCTCCCTTTGCTAGCGAATCCTGCATTTGAGCAGTAAGCCCAAGAAGACGAATCGTGTTTGCAATCGTCTCCCTACTTTTACCAACTCTCGCGGCGATTTCTCTTTGAGTTAGACCGAACTGGTCCTGAAGTCGTGCATAAGCTCTGGCCGCTTCTACGGGGTTAAGATCAACACGCTGTATGTTCTCGATTATCGCGAGTTCAAGTCTCTCTTTATCAAGAGCAACATTCCTTATTATTGCAGGCACTCTTTCAAGCCCGGCTAATTTTGCAGCTCGCAAACGTCGCTCTCCGGCAATCAGTTCATAGAGAACCTGTGTTCCAACTTCAGTTTCCTGTTCAATCTTAGAAACTGTGAGTGGCTGCAAAATTCCAAATTCACGAATAGAGCTGGCAAGCTCCCGCAAACTATCTTCATCAAAATCACGCCGCGGCTGCTGCGGGTTTGGTCGAATATTTGCAACTTCTATAAGGAAAATATGGTCTTGAGCTACAGGTTCCATAGGCTAAATATGCCATTCACAATACTATATTTTTAGCGTATAATCAACCCGGACAACCTCAAGCCCGGGTGGCGGAACTGGCAGACGCGCACGACTCAAAATCGTGTATCGCAAGATGTGTGGGTTCGACCCCCACCCCGGGCACAGATAGAAACTTCGTCAGAATTGAGAACGGAGGACCGCCGCGCCGACGGCGCGACGGAAAGCAAACGGGCGCGTCGCTCCGCGACGAATTGGGACGGGGCGGGCACGGAAAAGCGGGCGGATTTGTCACGAACCACATGGTTCGTTCCGATTTTTTTGACGAAGGAGGCAATTTCGGAGAAGTTGTCGGATAAGGACAAAAAATTGGCTTGTTTCGTATCCAAAACCCACTCCCGCAGTGGTTCGACCCACTTGTTCTCCCCGCGTTCAAAATCTTTCCTTTTGGCTTTCAAAGTAGCGAGAGAGCGCATAATTTCGTCCTTGCGAGTGAGATAACTTGCTTTCGGAATATCGCCGTCGAGATATGCGGAAACTAACTTTTCCATGCGCTCCTCGCTCGCTTTGATTTTAGTAGAAAGATTTTGAACATCACTTTGCGATAAAGCAATTTCTTCCTGTTCCCACTCGTTAATTTTCGCCAACATCCAATCGGTGTACTTTTCGCAAAGTGATATTGTTTGAAGCCGCTCCTTTAATTGAAATACGAGAATGTCCTCCCGCAAATAACCCTGCGAACACGCGCCTTTCTTTTTCGTGCACCGATAATAGCGATATGTCCCGCCGTTGCCATGCGCGTATTGCGCGGTAAACATGCTTTGACACTCACCGCAACGAAAAAGAACGCGAAATGGAAAATCGTGGTTTTTGCGCGTCTTGCGAGGACATTCTCGTACTTTCAAAACTTTTTGTGCGGCTTCAAATAATTGCGGGGAAACAAGTGGCTCAAAGTTTCCATCAAACCATTCGCCATGATGTTTGACGAAACCCAAGTATGCCCGATTCGTCAATAATTTTTTGATGGAAACTTTGGCAAGTGGCGTTTGGTTTCGCGTCACCACTCCCAAGTCCGCCAAAAATTGCGCCAGTGAGACATAGGTATGCGTCCCTTTGGCGTACTGTTCAAATGCTCGCACCACCACGCGCGATTTTGTCGGGTGCGGTTCAATATTCCGCGTGCGCGGATTGTTCACATAGCCAAAGGGAGCAAGATTTAACCATTCGCCGCGACGCAATTTTTGGCGGATGCCGCGATTCACATTTTGCACTAAGTTATCGCTGTAATATTTGCTCTGTCCAAACGCCACTTGCAACATAAAAAGTCCCTGCGGAGTGGGTTCAAACCAAAATGTCGGAAAGCGCAAAGACACTATTTTGCCAGTATCAACGGCATAAATAACACGCCCACCGTCAATACTATTTCTGGCGAGCCGATCGGGGTGCCACGCTAATATTCCAACATTTCCTAACTCCTCCACCTTCGCCATCATTTCGCCGAATACGGCTCGCCCCGGCGTCTTTGCGCTTTTCGACTCTTGAAATTCCTCAAGGATTTCAAGATTTTCTTTACGCGCAAATTCGTGCAATTCAAACAACTGCGCTTCAATGCTCATAATTTGTTTGTCATCATCTTCCGTTGATTTACGAGCATAAAGAAAATATTTTGGTTTGGTCATAATTTTGAAAAAATTATTGGATACAAAACAAGAACAAAACCGCCCGCTTTTCCGTGCCCGCCCCGTCCCAATTCGTCGCGGAGCGACGCGCCCGTTTGCTTTCCGTCGCGCCGTCGGCGCGGCGGTCCTCCGTTCTCAATTCTGACGAAGTTTCTATCTGTGCTGACATATTAACCTTTGTGCGAACCCATTTCACACGCGCGGAGCGCGTGGTGGATCGGAACTGAAGCGTACGCTCTGATTCCGCGCCTCGTCCGCTCCCTGCGGTCGCGGTACAAAACCAAAAATTTTCCTTCCTTTCTTAGATTTTCGGCGGGGGGTGCGGGGGGAGCCGACAAAAAATGGAAAGGAAATTTTTGGTTTTGATTCGCCGCTACCATCCCTAATACATAATAAACCATGATGGTATATTCCACAATCGTTTATATCATGTTAGTATATCTATGGCGAGTAAATATAGAGAAAAATACCAAAAACTTATCCAGCGTCTTCGCCAGGCTCGCCTAGACGCAGGTTTTACACAGGTTGAGGCGGGAAAACGATTAAAGAAACCTCAAGCCTATATTTCCAAGATTGAACGAGGCGAGCGGCGAATAGACGCGGTAGAATTGGATGAATTGGCAAAGATTTATAACAAACCACTGGACTATTTCACAAAATGAAAAAGTTAATAAAAAATCAAAATATTCTTATCGGCATTGGTGCACTCGTTTTGATTTTTGGCGGGTATTTTATATGGCAAAATTTTGATTTGCCTGAAGTTTCAAGTCGTAGGGTGCTATCTAACGCTGAAATTATCGGAGCAGTGAAGCCAGCGACAGTTTATATTGAGACGGAGGATGGTCTCGGTAGTGGAATGATAATTGACGCAGAGGGTTATGTTTTAACTAATGCCCATGTCGTTACAGGTGCTACAACTGCAAAAATAAAATTGTCTGATGGTAACCTGTACTCCGCTGAAGTAAAAGGGAGAGACGAAATTATTGATGTCGCAATTTTGAAAATCAGTGGACAGGACTTTCCGTTTGTAAAATTCGGCGATTCTGATTTAGTTGCGCAAGGAAGTGAAGTGTTTACGCTGGGTTATCCGTTTGGTTTAGAGGGAGATGTAAGTTTCAAAGAAGGAACGATCTCAAGGCGTATTAGTGATGGTGATATTACTTTCCTTGAAACTTCCGCAGAGATACACCCAGGAAATAGTGGCGGACCTTTGGTCAATCAATTTGGCGAGGTTGTGGGAATAAATACGGCGGGATATGGAGAGTCAATCGAGGGGGTTACGATTGGAGAGACAATTAAACTGGTGATACCAATAAACGCTGTTGTAGGATTGATTTCCGACTTGAAGTCTGGACGGGAAATTCTAGTTGAAAAAAACGAGGAAGTAAACGGTTCTGCGCCATCACCCTCAACAACACAGAATTTTATTCTTAACCAACAATGTTTGAGCCTCAAACCTCAAATTGAGTATAGGATTGCGACTGGGTATTGCCTTGGAGAATGTTCTTTAGAGCAAATTTTCTATAGCCCAAGACAAAACTCTTGTCTCTATGTTAGATATGATGATTTAGGTTACGAAACAAGCCCTCTTATGCACTACTACATAAGAGACCTATATGATGTTTTGGATGATGGCTATAACTCTCACCCTCTTGAACAATGTATGGTAGCCGAACGCGGTGAAGATTGCGCGGAATTTGACGCAAAGTTAGTAGAGTATAAATGATATTAAGCTGTATGGAATTGTCGGATATAATTTTGCTTGGCACGGGAATATTTATTGCTGTACAAGCAATACAAACGCGCAAGCTAGTTAGATTAACAGAGATGAGAGAGTTGCCGTTTTTGGAAGTTGAATTTCAGAATAGTGGCGCAACGGTTTTTTTAAAAAATATTGGGCAATCGCCAGCCTATTCTCCCTCAATAAGTTCTATTGAGATTGCCAATAATGAGCGGTTAGATTTTGACCCATTACAAACGTCTCGTCAGTCGATATTGCCCAACGAAAGCCGCAAAGTTTGGATGCATCATCAGAAAGTAAACGAGGGTTCAATCGGCGGATTTGTTGATAGCACCCCCATTTTAAGGAACTTTGTTTTGAATAGTAATACACCAGTAAAAATTACCTTGCGATATTTCGATAAAATAGGAGAAAAAATCAGTCGTGATCTTTATATAACAGTTGGAGGAAATAAAATTAGTGGCGACCAGCAGATTTACACCACAACTAATCCAAAAGGATAAGGGAGCAAGCCCCGCCGTTTTATAATATCTCCTCAAAACGGCGGGGATTTGTGCGCGCACTGGGCGGGTGGGGCAAGCACAATACAAATATGATGCGCTCCAGCGTAACCGAATTGGAAGCGCCTCGTCTCGCCGCGAAGACGGAGAAAAGAGCAGCCAAAAGTGCTAAAATACAAATACTGCTCTTTTCGGAGTTCTGAAGCGGCGAATCAAAACCAAAAATTTCCTTTCCATTTTTTGTCGGCTCCCCCCGCACCCCCCGCCGAAAATCTAAGAAAGGAAGGAAAATTTTTGGTTTTGTACCGCGACCGCAGGGAGCGGACGAGGCGCGGAATCAGAGCGTACGCTTCAGTTCCGATCCACCACGCGCTCCGCGCGTGTGAAATGGGTTCGCACAAAGGTTAATATGTCAGCACCAAACTACTCCGCCTTCCGACTAATGTCGCCTATGTCATGCTCAAGGTTTTGTTCAAGCTCTTCAAGCTGACGTATAATCCTATCTCTTTTATCTATCTCTTCAGGTGTTAAAACCCTACCAGCGGTATTATTTGCCAAGTCTTTAAGCTGATCCATTAAATCTTCCCTTAGTTCCGCAAATCCTTTATGAAATCTCTCTTCGGTCTCATGAAGATGTTTTTCAAGAAGTCCCTTTTTAAGACGAGCTATTTTTCTATGAAAATAAATAAACACGATAAGCAGCGTAAACAAAAACGCAAAAACAACGATAGCGATAACAACATATCGAATATTAAGACCAAAGATATTAACCCCGGTAACTATAGACCTAATAACCCTAGGATTCGATTCTCCAGATAGAATTCCCCCCACCTGCTGTTTTGCCCTTACTTGCCAGTTCCCGGCCGAAAGATACGCCTTCTCAGCAACAACCCACTCACCAGAAGAGTCAGCCTTAATTGTGAATTTCACTGGTTGCTCACCCTGTTTCTGAAGAGTCACGGTAACAATCGCATTAGGATTTGACCTACCTTCTATATAAAGAACTTCATCGAACGTATAAAAATAGTCAGGGCTTATAGAAATCGTCGGTTCAAGAATCTCTTGATATTGAACTGGCTGCGCTGAAAAAACCGGCTCAGGTGAAAGAGACGGTATTTGCGCATACGAAAAAAATGGTACAAAAACAAAAGTCAAAAAAATAGCTACAAATTTTATAAATTTAAAATTCATTTTTTTCTGGACACCCTGGACCTTAATTTTTGCATTTCAATTTTAGAAATCCCTCTAACGTGTCTTCTATGCCTAAGCCATATCGCAACCACAAATCCAAAAACGATTAAAACCAAGACCAATAGTATCGGCAAAGCTACGCTCCAATAAGCAAAAAATATGACAAAATCTATTCCTTCAGAATTAATAAACTGAAAAACAGAAGAAACAATATTAAGAGTAACAGATTCGTCTCTAAAATTATGAGCCTTATCATAAGCTCGCACCACCACCTCGTAGCGACCCGGCTTTAAATCAGAAAGCTGATAAGGACTTGATGCCTCAAAAAAGAATGATGTCTCCCCCGGTCCGCTTTTTAGGGGAACAAGCTTAATTTCAAAATGATCAAATCCCGAAAGAGAATCTGTAGTGAAAAATCTCAAAATAGGATTTCTATTCGATGTACGAAGTGCTGGAGAAACCTTTACACCAAAAGACGCGGGAGAAATCGTATCAATATTCACCGCATAGTGACTTACCCCACCCCAGCTCCCGCCAGCATATTCCCTAACATGAAAATAATTAACCCCACTTTCAACATCAGAAAAAGTTGCCTCAGCATCCAGAGAATCAACAACCGTATCAGGCGAAGTGTTTGGATCCTTATCTAGTAAATAACTAAATCCTTGAGATCTATCAAGCGCAGACCATTTAAAGATAGGATTCGGATCGTTATACCATTTCCCCTCTTCCGGATGCGTCGGTGAAAAAATATCGGGTCCCTGCGCAGGAGGCAAAATCAAAGAAAAGAGAGCAGGAGATTTTTGCCGCAAGAGAGATGACCCAAGACCGTCATTTGCTAAAACAGAAGTGTTCTCTCCAAAAGAAATTTTTGCCGCTCCTGGAGCAATAACTCGGAATGTAAAAGACTGCACAATCCCCTGCGAGGTATTAATCCCTGGAGAAGGTATCCCTCCAACAAAATAAATTCTTCCCTCCTGATTTGAAAATGTTGGCGGACTCGCCCAAATTTCAACTATAGATTTTCCAAGCGAAGGGTTCGCAAGTTGAAGCTTGTCCGGAGGAAATAAAAGTTCAACCTCAACAGTGTTGGCAGCTTCGCCTTCTGTATTCATTATCACGGACACATCAAATGTGCTTCCAAGAATAAAAGACCCGCTTGCAGGACTCAAACGAAGAGTAGCCGCATGGACATACCGAGCGGAAACAAAGAACACGCACGCCGCGCCAAAAAAAGCGGCAATTAAGATTCTACGCTTCACATCATTTAGTATAGAACATTCACAAAGATGAACTATTAACAACTAGAAAAATATTAAAAACCAAGTAAGCGGGCAAAAAATCTAAAAACAAAAGAGATTACATTTAAAACAGGACTCAAAAAAGACAAACCAGATTTTTTAACAGTTATATCAACAGAATCACCTTGTTCAATACTGTCATCAACTCTAGCTAAACCAGAAGCCGGATTTGGTGATTGAACCAAAAATGGAACTGCTCCAAAAACACGTTCTTGTACGAGAAATGGAACAATTGGCAATGGCCTCGTCCAGTCATGAAAGATAAGACTCAAAGCCCTAACAGTTACAGATTTGGGTCTGCTAAAAAAAATACTCAAATCTCTAAGGTTTACCACACCATCACAGTTTAAATCCGATCTATTCGCGCCAACACACTCCGGCAAAGGAAACGGAGGTGGTAATACTATTGGTGGTGTCGTTGTAGGATACAGACTTGGGGGAACAAAAGGCGGATTACCTCCTGTAGCTGGTGGTTCTGAAGTCTGCGTTGGAGTTGGTGTCGGAGTCGGAGTTGGTGTCGGAGTCGGATCAGCAAAATACAAAAAACCAGCACGTATTTCATTGCCAGAAGATTCAGAAGATCCTATAGCAGGTTGAGTAAAAGCGCTCCAAAGTTGAAAACTTGTCGACGTCGAATATCCCCCTCCTCCATCCAAGACAGGATCACGCGAAGTGAAATTGCTAGACGAAAAGTCAGTAGCAAAAACAACCTGCACAAACAAACAAATACCGACAACAAAAGAGGAGAGGAATAACGCAAACCTAAACATCGGAAATTTTAAAGACTAATCTACTATTAGTTACTACTCTTTGCGTCCAAAATCGCCTTTGAAACCTGAGAATCTGAACGTATGTCTTCCCAAAATAAAATCTGATCTCTATTTATAGACATAACATCCGTTGGGCCATGAAGCTCATTTCCAAGCTTTACAAGACTTATTGTCGGAGCTGAAGGAGCATTTTGATCAAGAGGCTGAAGAGTCTGACCAACCTGTAAATAATAAATATCACTCAAAGTTGGGTACTGAGAATCTAGATTACTCAACTTGCCAAAATACACCTGATCATTGGTAAGAAAGACAGCCTGATACAAACTTGAGTCAGGTTTTACTGAGGAAAAATTTGACCCATTTGTTTTCACAAACCACAATCCAAAACCAACAACAACAATCAATAAAAACAAAAATAAAATTGAGCTACCACCGCGATTTCGACGAGATTTTTTTTCTTCTTCCATAATTAATTGACTTTTAAAACGACCTTGTAAATTATAATTTACAACTCATTATATCATAATTTCTAAACCATAAAACTATTCACTCGGAGATGGACTTGGTTCTGGGCTAGGGCTAGGTGAAGGGCTTGGAGATGGCGTTGGTGTCGGAGATGGGCTTGGTTCTGGGCTAGGTGAAGGGCTTGGGGATGGAGTTGGTGTCGGAGATGGGCTTGGTTCTGGACTAGGTGAAGGGCTTGGAGATGGCGTTGGTGTCGGAGATGGACTTGGTTCTGGGCTAGGGCTAGGTGAAGGGCTTGGAGATGGCGTTGGCGTTGGCGTTGGGCTTTGAGATAGAGTCGGGGTTGGATAAGGAGTTGGTGACGACTCGCCAACTTCATAACTATTTATTATTAGCCAATCAAAAGTAATTGACTTATCAGTTATTTCAGGAATAGTAACTGTGAAGCTCTCACCAGGAATTTTAGACAAAACAGCAATAGAATAGGGTGTTGAAATTGTGGGTGTAATAAATATCTTACTGCCATCTGAAATTTTATTATTGTGTATAGTCGCACCTCTCGTACCAGCAAGAATAACACCGGTTCCACTAATCTGATTTTCTCCTGAAGGAACAGCTATTTCGCCATTAGGAAGAATTGCAATATTTCTACTAAGCAAATACTCAAACACTCCAATGCTTGCAATCACTTTATCAAATACAGAAGAAATTACTTTTCTACCACTATTTGAAACAAACTCAGAAATATCAGCCAAAGCCTGACTTATAAATCCTGCAAAACTGTCTGAACGATCCTGCGAAACATTTAATGTATAGTTACCAGGATTAATATCCAAAAGTATAAGATTATTTTCACTATCGCCATCAAAATCCTGCAACGCCATACCGATAATTTTTCCGGAATTAATCGCTCTTACCGCCACACCAGGTTCTTCGCCCATAGTGAGGAAATCCCCTTCTCTAATATTTCCATTTACATTTGAAACCCTCACCTTTGCATGACCACTAAGTGCAACCTTCACCTGAGCACTCCCAAAGTTCGCTAAAAGATAATCATCATTAGTAGCCACAACGCCAGCAAGACTAGAATCGTTTATTGAAGCAGCTTTTACAAAAATTCTAGAATCATCCTGAACGTCTGTGTCATAAGAAACTAAAGTTCCTAAAGGAAAATCTTGTTCATTAAAGTCCTCTGCAAAAAACTCACCCATCATATACCCTTGTGAAATAAATTTCTCCGAGTTAGTAGGTCCTCGCTCACCACCATTATCTTCAACAAAAGCACCACCACCGCCCGGAGGATCATCGAACCACCACTTTACATAATCAATATCAAAATTCATTGAACCAATTGCGTTCTCTTCATTAAAGAAATCCGCCTCAATACCGGAACTTGGAATATTGGTAGTATGAGTTGAAACCAGTTTGTCATTTATATAAAACCTCACCTGAGTAGTTCCGTCGACCTCAATTCTCAATTTTTGAAAATTTGATGCATCAATTGCAACTCCAGTATCACTCTGGGTATGACTTCCAGAACTTCTAGTTACCGTCTGCCAATTAGTATTACTTTCGCTATAAAAAATTATGGCGTTATCTGTCGTACTTGAAGTTGAATCGTCAGCTAGATCAGAAAAACCAACCGAAAGTGTGTGATTAGTAACGACGCTAGGTTTAACAGCTGTCTCCATAACAGGATTACGCGATGCGGTAATGCCATTAGTATCACCCTCATGAAGATGACATCCATTTCCCGAAGTGCCACCTGTAGACAAATCCACATACCCACCACCCGGAAAGCTCATTACACAAGCCCCATCCTCATCAAATATAAAATCTCCAAATCCAAGAACAACGCTGTCAGCGCTAAGCGATCCTCTAAAACCATTAAAGTTATTTTCATACTTTTGCCAACTTGAATTAATTCTTCCAGCAACAAAAAGTTGATCACGCTGTGTAGTTGTCCCAATAGCAACTCTCGCATAATCAAGATTTCCAGTTGTTGTAGAAGTAATCTCAAGAATCGGATATTGCGCCGTAGTATTTGATGTCGTTGTAGCAAACCTAATACCCGTATAACCGGAAGGCGTTGTGGGCACAATAACATATTTAGGACGAGCTACAACGCTATTACTGAAAACAAAATCATTATACAAAGTAGTCGTTGCAGTAACCTGAAATGTTGAAGAAGCAAAAAGTCCACCAGCAGGGCCAACATAAACCAACTTATTAGTACCACTATCCAAAACTGAAAAAATATTTGCATTAGCTCTGGCTCCACCTTGAATAGAAAATGTTCCATCAGATCCATCACTTGATCCGGTACCTCCGCTCCCCAAAATTACAGCCACACTACCCCCATTTCCTCCACTCGCAAGACCATCTGAGCCAGTTCCGGCTGTTAAATTAATACTCCCACCATCAAATCCACCTGTTCCAGATCCAGATCCAGCAGTTAAACTTATTGCACCAGCATCCGCCGTCGCCGAAGTAAGCGTAGCCAAACTCAAACTATTAGTAGAAGACGCAAAAATATTTCTTGCGCCAATATCAACAGCCTGAAGACCTCTAGCACTCCAAGTAGATGTCGCGCTTGTATCAATTCTCACAAACCCAGACGCATACAAATTTGTCGTTGTAGCATTAGTTGAGGTCGCATTAACCATTACAAGATTTGTAATAGTCGAGGTAGAAGAATTTATCTGAAGATTTCCAACCGAACTAAGAAGTCCTGCACTACTGATTCTTAGCCACTCCACAGGAACATTCGATCCATCCGCAGACGTTTTAAAAAGTATTCTGCCTGGCATATCATTGCTTCCTGGTGTTCCGTCAACATCAAAATCTATTTCCGCCGCCGTTTCATAGTCAATACCGTCATATCCTAAGCCCGCAAATCTAGCCAAAGCATCACCGCTCTGAACAATTGTCTTACTAGTTGAATCACCTCTAGATCTAAATCCTAGAAAACCGCAACCGATAGGACAACTGTCAGCATTTCTCTCAAGAGCCCATGCAGCAATCACGTTTGGATTATCCTCCTGCAGATGCGCGGCAGACATAATTTCAGTCCCTGAAACACGCATCATCGTATTTGTTGCATCACCAAGGGCAAGGTATCCCGATATTGTCGAGGTCGCATCCTTCTGCGAAACTATCAACCTAGAAGTTGACGCAAGACCCGAAACCGTAAGAGCGCCGCCAACAGCAGCAGAAGATGATGCATTCAATGCGCCGCTAATATTTACATTCTGAACAAAAGTAGATGATGCTGAAGATATCAATCCAGAAGACAAATTTGCCAATCCACCAATAATCGCAGTACCCGTAGCAGACAGACCTCCGAAAGATTGTACGGATGCTCCAGATAAGGTTCCCGTAGCATTTATGTTTGCAGCAGTCAGAGACCCGGAGAAGAACGCTCCTCCCTGTACCGCGAGTGATCTTGAAAATGCAGCTGATGTTGTGCCGAGTAGCCATGTTCCCGATGTTGCCGTAATACCTCCTACATTGAGAAGATCAAATCCGTCAGCA